>Ga0228536_1000012_pt1 | contig 525322 bp, 467 predicted proteins | sample SJ1Smetagenome_FD_168611 | JGI IMG/M metagenome (GOLD analysis project Ga0228536, IMG submission 168611) | Enriched culture of PCE-dechlorinating microbial communities from Ithaca, New York, USA - SJ1.S | ecosystem: Engineered > Modeled > Simulated communities (microbial... > Unclassified...
CGCGGCGCGCGACCCCGACTGTTTCGATCCATCGCGCGCGGCCCCTACGGGAGCGAATAAGGGCCGGGCGGAGAATATCCCCACCCGACCCGTGGACGCCCAGCCGGGGGCACCCGGCCCGACCCGTTTACGCCCGTCGCGGCGCGCGACTAAGCCCCCCCCATACAATCAGGGGCGATTGAATACGTAATTGATCTGTCCGTTGTCCAGTCGGTTGGCCTGGGCCGCCAGCTCCATGCCCACCTTCAACTCGGCGAAGGGCACGTCGCCCACCCGGCCGAAGACCTTGTAGTCGCCGTAGTCCAGCACCGCGATCACGTAGGGCACGTCCTGGGTGAAACCCACCGGGGCGTACATCAGCTGGCTGAAGGTGATCAGCTTGCCCTTGCCGCCCACCGGGAACCACTCCATGTCGCTGGACAGGCAGGCGTGGCAGTCGGCCCGGGGCGGGAAAAAGACCATCCCGCACTGCTTGCACTTGGTGCCCCGCACCTCGCCCTTTTCCAGGTAGTCGATGAAATCGTTGACCTTGGTGGTGGCGGTGAAGGCCACGGTGCCGAAGCGGTTGAAGCGCAGATCGGCTTCCTTCTTCTCCTTGCCCATGGCTTACCTCCCCAGGATGCTGACGTTGCCGTACAGGCCCACGCCGCCGATGTTGTGCACCAGGCCGATCTGCGGGTCCTTGACCTGCATCTCCCCGGCCTCGTCGCGCAGTTGCAGCACGATGGTGCGGATCTGGCTGCCGCCGGTGGCCCCGATGGGATGGCCCTTGCTCAACAGGCCGCCGTCCACGTTGACCGGGATCGCGCCCCCGATGTAGGTCTCCTTGGCCCGGATCAGCTCCCGGCCCTGGCCCGGAGCGGCGAAGCCCAGGTTCTCGTAGGCCATCATCTCGGCGATGGTGAAGCAGTCGTGGACCTCGGCCACGTCCACCTGCTTGGGCCCGATGCCGGCCATCTTGTAGGCCTCCTGGCTGGCCAGCTGGGCCACCTTCAGCCCGGTGAACAGGTCGCGGCCGGCCATGTTCACCGGCGCGCTGGCCGCGCCCACCCCCAGCACCCAGACCGGCTTCTTGATTCCGAAGTCCTTGACCCGCTGCTCGCTGGCCACGATGAAGCAGGAGGAGCCGTCGGCGTTGGCGCAGCAGTCGAAGACCTTCAGGGGATTGGCCACCGGATCGGCGGAAAGGCAGGTGGGCAGGTCCACCACCTTCTTGAAGCCGGCCTTGGGGTTCAGCGCGCCGTAGTGGGCGGCCTTGACCCGGATCAGGGCCAGGTCCTCCTCGCTGGCGCCGTAGTGGTCCAGGTAGGCCCGGGCGTACATGGCGTAGTAGGCCGGCATCATGGTGCCAAAGGGGCTCTCCCACTGGATGTCGGCCCCGCGCCCCATGCGCTCCTGGCTCTCGGCGCTGGTGATCTCGCTCATTTTCTGGAAGCCCAGCACCAGCACGCAGTCGTGCAGCCCGCTCTTGACCAGCGAATAGGCCAGTTTCAGGCCGGTGCTGGAGGAGGAGCACAGGGTCTCGGCGTAGAAGGTCGGCCCCGGGGTCAGCCCCAGGTACTCGGCCATCACCCCGGCCGGGCTGCGCTGCTTGTCATACTCCGGCGAGGAGCAGACCACCGAGGCGTCCACGTCCTTGCCCTGGATCTTGGCGTCGCTCATGGCCTCCTTGAAGGCCTCGAAGGCCAGCTCCCGGATCGATCCCGGATAGCTGCGGGTGAAGGCGGACTGCCCCACCCCGATGATGGCAACCTTTCCCATGATATGCTCCCCGCTAGAGGCGCGCGGCCGGCCCGACCCACCGGCCGGCCCTGGTTTCGCGGCTAGATTGTAGCTGCAATATAGATGTTTCAGCCTCGGGGTCAAGAAAAATCGCGGCCGGGCGGGAGGCATTCCACCTCACCGCCCGGCCGTGTGTTCGGGAAAGTCATTGGCGGGCTAGCCTTTGGTGGCCAGCTCCACCAGGCGCTGGGCCATGTCGCGCACCGCGATCTTGGCCTTCTCGGCCACGTGGGCCGGGCAGGCGGCGTGCATGTCGGCGGCGATGATCTGGTCGTCGTAGTCCATGAAGCCCAGGAACTCGAAGCCGGCCAGGGCCTTGGTCAGGTAGTCGCGGTCGGCCTGGGAGCGGATCTTGTTGCCCACGATCAGGACGCGGGTCAGGCCGATGTCCTTGGCCAGTTGGCGGATGTGCTCGGCGGTGTCGATGGAGCGCCGGCCGGGCTCCACCACCACCACCAGGAAGTCCACCCCGCGCGAGGTGCCCCGGCCCAGGTGCTCCAGCCCGGCCTCCATGTCCAGGATCAGGACGTCCTGGTGCAGCAGCACCAGGTGGGTCATCAGGGCCTTGAGCATGGTCGAGGCCGGGCAGATGCAGCCGCCGCCGCCCTTCTGCACCGTGCCCATCACCATCAGGCGCACCCCCTCGTGCTCCAGGGAGAGCTTTTCCGGCAGGTCGTGGACGGTGGGGTTGAGCTTGAAGAAGGTGCCCATGGCCCCGCCCTTGCTGTCGGTGCGCTCGTCGATCAGCTCCTTCATGTCGCTGACCGGCACCAGGCTTTTATAGTCCGGGAAGCCCAGGGCCTGGCCCAGGTTGGCGTCCGGGTCGGCGTCCACCGCCAGCACCTTGAAACCCCGCTCGGCCAGGGTCTTGGCCAGCAGCGCCGCGAAAGTCGTCTTGCCCACCCCGCCCTTGCCGCTCACGGCGATCTTCATGCCCGCCTCCTTGTCGCCCCGCCGGTCCGGGGGGCGTGATCAGTGTCCGCAGCCGCCGCTGGGCCAGCCCGCCGGCGCTTGCCCATAGATCTCCACCAGCGCCGCCAGGTCGGCCTCGCAGGAGCGCCCCTCGGGATGCAGCCGCCGGCAGTCCCGTCCCCGACCGGCCCCGGTCAGCACCTTGAGCAGGGCCAGGGTGTGGGCCCCGCCTTGGATGGCCTCCAGGATCGCGGCCTTGGTCAGTCCCCGGCAGGGGCAGACCATCTCCTCCGGCCCGGCCGCGCGCCAGTCCCGACCAGCCGCCGCGGCCGCCGCCCGGTGTCCGCCGCAGCCGCAGCCACAGCCGTCGTGTCCATGTTCATGCCCAGTGGACATGGATGCCCTCCGCGCCCCAGGGTGGACGTTGTCGAAATGCCATGATCAACATGATAAGGCCGCCGCCGGCCGCGCGCCAGTCCCGGGGGCGGCCGGCGGCGGCGCGACCGGCCCGGAGGGGGTGATCAGCCCTCTTCCGGAGCCAGCTCCGCGTAGCAGCGTTGCAGGCATTCCGGGCAGAGCCCGTGGCTGAAGTCGGCGGCCGAGCGGTGGCTGATGTAGGACTCCATCTGCTCCCACTGACCCTGCTCGTTGCGGATGCGCTTGCACTGGGCGCAGATGGACAACAGGCCCCGCAACTGCCGCAGCTCGCGCTCGCGGGCCTCGCGGAGGGCCGCCTCGGCCTCGACCCGTTCGGTGATGTCATGGCAGGAGCCGATGTAGCCGGCGAAGTCGCCCTGATCGTCGAAGAACGGGGCGCCCCGGTCGAAGATATGGCGATACACCCCGTCGTGGCGGCGCAGGCGGTAGATCATCTCGAAGGGCTTGCGTTGCTCGAAATGGCCCAGGTAGATGTCCAGGCAGCGCTGGAAGTCCTCGGGATGCACCCCCTCGGCCCAGCCGTTGCCCATTTCCTGCTCCAGGGTCCGGCCGGTGAACTCCAGCCAGCGTTGATTGAAATAATCGCACTCGGTGGTGGTGTTGGCCCGCCAGATCAGGATCGGGGCCTGCTCCACCAGCAGGCGATACTCCGAAAAACTTAGTGCTGGCTCGGACATGTGCGCCTCCCGCCATTGGTGTCACGGCATCGCGCCAAGATATTTTTTTGGATCGGATGGCAGGCGGAGATCATCGGGTCCGGACCGGGGTCCGGGTCTTTTCTAGCGGCCCAGGCGGCCCAGGCTGGCCAGGGCCAGGCCCCGGTCCTCGCGTCCCAGGCCCAGGCGGCGCAGGATGGCCCCCCGGTCGGGGGTGATCATGATCAACTCCACCCCGGCCGGCTCGTCCTCGTCCGGCGCCAGGCGGGCGGGGTCCGAGGGCCGGGGGGGCTGGTCGCCCGCTTCCAGCAGGACCTGCAGGTGGGCGCTGAGCATCTCCCGGGCGGCGGTCAGGGCCGGTTCGCGGCCCACGCCATAGGCGGTCAGCTTGGCGAAGTTGGGAAAGACCACCTCGAAACCGCCGCCCACCCCCGGGGTCAGCACCGCCGGGTATTCGGGCAGGCGGGCCACGGCCCGTTTCAGCTCGGCGGGGTCGATCTTGTGGCGCGGCATGGATATCCTCCGGCGGTGGGGCTCCCGGACCTGGCTCGCATCCTGTCGGTGCTCCCAGGATGCCTCAAACCCGGGCGTTAGTCGAGCCCCAGATTAAGGGCGCGGGCCGGGAACTTGATGCGCGCCGAGGCTTGACAGGCCCGCCTTCCGGCAAGATAATCATATTTTCGATTGCACGGGCCCATAGCTCAGTTGGTAGAGCCTCCGGCTCATAACCGGATCGTCCCTGGTTCGAGGCCAGGTGGGCCCACCATTACTCCGGTGAGCGCCCCGGCCCCGGCCGGCCACCCGGGATGTCGCGTATGCATCGCGCCTTGCCCAGCACAAAAACCCCGACTGCCGCGCCAGCGGACCAGTCTAGCCGAGGCCAGGCGCCCCTGCCCCAGGGGCGCCTGATCATTTGCCGCCATGGCTGCTGACAACTGGCCCATAGTCCGTGACGTGCTGTCCCTGCTGGAGGACTGGGCCCCGGCCTGGACCGCCGAGGCCTGGGACCGGGTGGGCCTGGCCACCGGCCGCCCCCAGGCCCCGGCCCGGCGGATCTGGGTGGCCCTGGAGCTGGACGACACCCTGCTGGACCAAGCCCTGGCCGCCCAAGTCGACCTGCTCCTCCTCCACCACCCCCCGATCTTCAAGCCCCTGACCGACCTGCGCGCCGACCGCCCCGCCACCGCCCGCCTGCTCAAGGCCGCGGCCGCGGGCCTGGCCATCGTCGCCGCCCACACCAACCTCGACGCCGCCCCCGGCGGGGTCAACGATGTCCTGGCCGCCCGCCTGGGCCTGGTGGAGGCCCGGGTCCTGGCCCCGGCCGGGGCCGGCGGCCAGGTCAAGCTGGCGGTCTTCATCCCCCCGGACCACTACGCGGAGGTATCCAGAGCCCTGTTCGCGGCCGGGGCCGGGCGCATCGGGACCTACCGCGAGTGCGCCTTCGTCAGCCCCGGCACCGGCACCTTCCTGGCCCCGCCCGACGGCAATCCCTACCTGGGCCGGGCCGGGGAGCGCGAGCGGGTCAGCGAGCTGCGCCTGGAGACCATCCTGCCGGCCGCCTGCGCCCCGGCGGCGGTGGCCGCCTTGAAGGCCGTCCATCCCTACCAGGAGCCGGCCTATGATATCTATCCCCTGAACCAGTCCCCGGCCGGGGTCGGCCTGGGCCGGGTGGGCCGCCTGGAACCGCCCCAATCCCCGGAGGCCTTCGCCGCCGCCGCCGCGGCCGAGTTGGGCTCGCCCGCGCCGCTCTTGGCCGGCCGGCCGCCCCTGACCCTGGAGCGGGTGGCGGTGGTGGGCGGCTCGGGCGGGGACCTCCTGGCCGCCGCCGCCGGGGCCGGGGCCCAGCTCCTGGTCACCGGCGAAGCCCACCACCACGCGGCCCAGGAGGCCAACGACCTGGGCCTCGGAATACTGGTGCTGGGGCATTTCGAGACCGAAAACGTGATCGTGGAACCCTGGGCCCGCCGCCTGGCCGATCAACTGGCCGCGGCGGGCTTCGTTTGCGAGGTGCGGCCCTATCTCGGGCCCGGACCCTGGCGCCCGGCGCCGACAGCAAGTGGCGCGGCCTGAGACGGCCGTCCCCGTTCGAGGAGAACATGGACCTGATCGAGCAGCTTAGCGTGTTGATTAAAATGCAGACCGTGGACAAGACCCTGTATGTCCTGGAGGTCGAGGCGGCTGACATTCCCGTGCGCCTGGGCGGGCTGAGCCTGGATGAGGACCGCCTCAAGCAGTCCCTGGCCGTGGCCCAGGCCGAGTTGGACCAGGTCACCGCCCGCCGCAAGAGCCTGGAGGCCGACAACGAGGCCATCCGCGCCCGCCTGCGCAAGGCCGAGAGCCGCCTGATGGGCGCCAAAACCCAGCGCGAGTACCGCGCCGCCACCGCCGAGATGGAGGAGGGCAAGGACGCGGTCAAGGCCAACGACGATCAGCTCATCGAGCTGATGGAGCGCCAGGAGGCCCTGGACAAGCAGGTGGCCGGCATCGCCGGCGAGCTGGCCAAGGTCAGCGCCGAGGTCGAGGCCCAGCGCCAGGCGCTCACCGCCCGCGCCCAGGAGGTCTCCGCCCAGATCCAGCTCCTGAACCAGGAGCGCTCCACCATGACCGGCAAGGTGGAGCGCGAGCTGCTGGACGAATACGACTTCATCCGCAAGGCCCGCCTGGGCATGGCCATGGCCGGGGTGCAGGACGGCACCTGCGGGGCCTGTCGCATCGATATCCCGCCTCAGCAGTTCAACCTGCTCCAGCGAATGGACAAGCTGATGTTCTGCCCCTCCTGCCGGCGGATCATGTTCTGGGCCGACCACGAGCTGCTCAAGGACCTGGTGTGAGCCCCGCTCCGCCGGCTGATCGCGCCGCGCGGCTGTCCCTCCTGGCCCGGCGGCTCAAGCGGGGCTGCCGGCCCCAGGACCTCCTGGAGGGCCTGGAACCCCGCCAACTGGCCGCCGACCTGGCGGCGGCCGCCACCGCCCTCGCCGTCCCGGAGGCCAAGCCGGCCCCCCAGGCCGCGCCAGTTCCCCAGGCCCCGCCGGCCCCCCAGGCCACGCCGGCCGTGGCGACCCAGGCGGTCCAGGGCAGGCACACCCTCTACAGTGACGGCGGCAGCCGGGGCAATCCCGGCCCGGCCGGCTGCGGGGCGGTGCTCCTGGACCCGGCCGGCCGCCAGGTGGGGGCCTGGCGGCAATACCTGGGCCGGGCCACCAACAACCACGCCGAGTACCAGGGCCTGATCCTGGGCCTGACCCGGGCCGCCGAGTTGGGGGTCCGCGAGCTCACCGTGCTGATGGACAGCGAACTGCTGGTGCGCCAGTTGGGCGGCCAGTACCAGGTCAAGAGCCCCCAGCTCAAGCCTCTCTTCGAGCAGGCCCGCCAGCTCCTGGCCGGCTTCGCCCGGGTCCAGGTTCGCCACATCCCCCGCGAGCAGAACAGCCAGGCCGACGCCCTGGCCAACCAGGCCATGGACCAGCCCGGCTAGCTGGTCCGCCTCCGGTCGCCCGGATCAAGCCTCCTCGCAGGCGGCCTCCGGTTTGGCCTGGCAGGCCTGGTCCAGTATTTCCTTGGCCTTGTCCAGTTGGGCCTTGTCGCCGTAGAGCAACAGGCGGTCGCCGGCCTCCAACTGGAGGGTCCCCGACGGCACCAGGAACCTGCCGCCGCGGTGGATGAGCAGGATCAGCACCCCGTTGGGCAGGCCCAACTCCTTGATCTGGACCCCGACCAGCTCCGAACCCGGCTCCACGGCCAGGTCCATGGTGCTCTCGCTGCCGGCGCTGGTGCGGGTGAACTCCAGGGGATACTGGGGGGTGGATTGAAAGGGTCGGTCCACCCCGAGCAGCCGGGCCGCCAGGGGCAGGGTCTTGCCCTGCGCCAGGACCGAGGCCAGCACCAGGAAGAAGATCAGGTTGAACAGGAAATGGTCCTGGTCGTGGCCCGCCAGCAGGGGATAGGTGCCCAGGATGATGGGCACCGCCCCCTTGAGCCCGGTCCAGCCCACGAAAAGCTGCTCGCGCAGGGAAAAACCGCTGCCGAGCATGGTCAGCAGCACCGAGAGCGGCCGGGCGATGAACATCAGGAACAGGGCGGCCAGCAGGCCCTCCTCCATCACCCCGCCCAGGTCGCGGGGGTTGACCAACAGGCCCAGGACCAGGAACATGCCGATCTGCATGACCCAGGACAGGGCGTCGTGAAACTTGACCAGGCTGCGCTGGTAGAGATAGTCCCCGTTGCCCATGACGATGCCGCAGATGTACACCGCCAGGAAGCCGTTGCCGTAGAGGTTGACGGTCAGGCTGTAGGTCAGCAGGACCACGCACACCCCGAAGACCGGATAGAGGCCCTCGTAGTCCAGGCGGACCTTGCTCAGGAACCGCGACCCCAGCCAGCCCAGCCCCAGGCCCAGCGCCGCCCCCACCGCCATCTGGATGACGAACTTGCCGATCATCCCGGGGAGCGAGGCCTGGGGGTCGCCCATCATCTCAAGGATGCCCAGGGTCAGGAAAACCGCGGTGGGGTCGTTGCTGCCGGACTCGAACTCCAGCAGGGGCTTGAGCCGGCCCTTGAGCCCCAGGCTCTTGGAGCGCAGGATGGAAAAGACCGCCGGGGCGTCGGTGGAGGAGACGATGGCGCCCAGCAAGAGCGAGATGTGCAACGACAGGCCCATGACCCAGTGGGCGAAGACGGCCATCAAGGCGCAGGTGAGCATGACCGCCAGGGTGGAAAGAATGGTCCCCGTCACCAGGACCGGGCGCACCGAGGCCCAGCGGGTGCCGAGGCCGCCGTCGAAAAGGATGAAAGCCAGGGCGATGGTGCCGATGGCGTTGGCCAGTTGGGCGTCGTCGAAGTTGATGCCGCCGGGGCCGTCCACCCCGGCCAGCATGCCCAGGGCCAGAAAGAGCAGCAGGGCCGGCACGCCGAAGCGCTCGGACAGCCTGCTGGCGAGGATGCTCAGGAAGATCAGTAATCCGGTGACGCCCAGGGCAAGAGTGAAATCCATGGTCGTTGGCGATCCTTTGCGGTCATCCGCGCGCGGCCCGGGGCCGAATCCACTTCCCCCGCCGCGCCTGGCGTTGATCTCGGTTTGGTTATCATAATTGCATGATTGCCGCCCGCTGTCGCGGTCAAAGTGGCGAGGACGGATCACGGACGGCGATGCGGGCCGGGAGGCCTGGACCAGGGTCCGCCGCCTGGCCGCCAAACCAGGGCGGGTTGGCGGGCGGGCCGGCGGCCCCCGTGTTATCCTAGTAAGGGCAGGACGCAGCCGGCCGGACGGTCGCCGGCCGCCACAAGCGGCGGGAGGAAAGTCCGAGCACCACAGGGCAGGGTGCTGGCTAACGGCCAGGGGGGGCGACCCCACGGATAGCGCCACAGAAAGCAGACCGCCGTCTCCCCCGGGAGGCGGTAAGGGTGAAACGGCGAGGTAAGAGCTCACCAGCCCGGGCGGCGACGTCCGGGGCTAGGCAAACCCCACCCGGTGCAAGACCAAATAGAGGGGCGATCGAGGGCGGCCCGTCCGAAGCCCCCGGGTAGGTTGCTGGAGACGCCGGGCAACCGGCGCCCTAGAGGAATGACCGTCGCCCGCCCCCTCGCGGGGCGGGAACAGAACTCGGCTTACAGGCCGGCTGCGTCTTGCCTGACCTCAACCCCGGTCGCCGTCCGCCGGCGGTTTGCATCCACCACCCTGGGAGACTCGCTTGTCCGCACCCTTCGTGGCCATCGGCAGCCGCCTGCGCCGCCATCCCGAATTCGTCACCCTGGGGCTCCGGACCAATTGGGAGGACTATGGCCCCGCCGAGCGGGAGCTGATCCTGCACTCCCCCAAGGTCTGCTATCCCACCGACATCTACGCCGAGCTGCTCACCACCCTGGGCCGGCCCATCTTCCCCAGCCTGGAGTGCCACCTCTACGAGAGCGACAAGATCCGCCAAACCACCTTTTTGCAGATGGCCGGCCTGCCACACCCCCGCACCCGTTTTTATCACGGCCGCCAGCGGGCCCAGATCACGGAACATTTCAGCTACCCCTTCATCGCCAAGACCCCCCGGGCCTCGGCCCTGGGCAAGGGGGTCTACCTGATCCGGGGGCCGGAGGACCTGGCCGCCTATCTGGCCAAGCACAACCCGGCCTACATCCAGGAATACCTGCCTATCACCCGCGACATCCGGGTGGTGGTCATCGGCTACCAGCCGGTGGTGGCCTATTGGCGGCTGAACCCGGTGGGCGGCCTGCACAGCAACCTGGCCCGGGGGGGCATGGTGGACCTGCGCGATGTGCCGGCGGCGGCGGTGGAGCTGGCGGTGGAGGCCGCCCGCCTGGCCCGGCTGGACGAGGTGGGGATCGACCTGTTCTGGATCGACGGCCGGCCCCTGATCGGGGAGTTCAATGTGAAATACGGCCGCCAGGGCCCGGCCCAGGCCGGGGTGGACGTGGTGGCCTACGTGGCCCGGGGCATCCTGGAGGGACGGCTCTAGGCCGGGCAAGGGAGGCGCGCATGAGCAAATATCAGCAGATCCGGGTGCGGGTGGAGCCGGTCTACCCCAAGGGCCTGGCCAAGGCCTTCCCCAAGCTGCACCGGCTCCTGGCCGGCTTCGACAACCGCCTGCTGGAGGAAAGCCCGCCGCTCAACGACCTGGCCCCGCTGTTGGTGGACGTCAGCCTGGCCAAGGACCTGGACCCGGCGGTGGAGCGGGCCGTGGAGGCCACCGGTCAGCGCATCCTGGACCTGCACCGCAAGATCAACGAGGCCCTGGGCGGCTGGAAGCTCTCGGCCGCCGAAACCCTGCTCAACGAGCAGGAGGACGCCTTCGCCGAGCTGGAGAAGGCCCTGCCCCAGCTTTAGAACCTGTCCGCAACTGGATGAGTTGCCTGCTTCCCCTGGCGCTGCGGCATCCTGTGCCAGACGGCCAGGTTCTTTTCGCCCAAATCCCCGGGAGGGGATAACCCCCGCCCTTGCATGTTTAGAGATGTCAGCATCAGTGCGTGTCAGACCGTCCGCCCCTTGGGGTCGAGCCCGTTTTGTAGCGCGAGTCGTCACCCACTTTCCATCATGACCCGAACGGTTGCCTGGGCCCTGGAGCCCGCGTCATGCAAGGAAGGGTAGCGCTGGAACCCAATGAGGTGTTTACGGGCATCGATGTTTCCAAGGCCAGGCTGGACGTCTGTGTCCTGCCCGACGGCGCAAGCTTTTTCCTGGCCAATGACGAGATGAGTGCGGAGGAACTGGTTCGCCAGTTGGTTGGGTTTTCCCCCCGGCTGATCGTTTTGGAGGCCACCGGCGGCCTGCAGAACCTGGCCGTGGCGGCCCTGCGAGACAGGCGGTTGCCGGTGGCGGTGGTCAATCCCCGCCAGGCGCGCGATTTCGCCAAGGCCATGGGTGAACTGGCCAAAAGCGACCGCATCTACGCCCGAATGTTGGCTGGGTTTGCGCGGAGAACAAGGCCCGAATTGCGCCCCGGCAGTGATGAGTCCACCCGGGTCGAGGCCCTGGCCGCCGACCCCGCCCGGGGCGCGCCGTCTCTGGCCCCGGTCCTGGCCCTGGGCTGGGCCGCCCTGGAGCGCGCGGCCGGGCGATAGCTCCCCAGGGCAGGGGCCACCCCGTGGCCCGAGCGGGATCACCGATCTGGCTTGCCAAACAACTCCGGATATAGCTTCTGCATGCATTCCGGGCAGATGCCGTGGCTGAACTGGGCTTCGGTGTGCTGGCTGATGTAGGCCTCCAGTTGTTTCCAATACCCCTGGTCGTCCCTGATTCGCTTGCAGCTGGCGCATATTGGCAAGAGCCCCTGCAGGGTCCGCACCTCGGCCAGGGCCTTTTCCACCCGGCGTTTGCCATCCTCCAGCAGTTCGTAATCCTTGATCATCCGCTCGCTGTCGCGTTGGAGGACCTCCACCGCCCGGGCCACCGCGCCGATCTCGTCTTGGCGCTCCTGATAAGGAACCTGGAAGTCCAGCTGGCGGGAAGCGATGCGCAGGGTGGCGCGGGTCAGCTCGCTCAAGGGGCCGATCACCCGCCTTGCCGCCAGGGGGACCACCATGATCAATACCAGCAGCCCGGCCAACATGACCGCCAGGTTGAGGACGAACTCGCCCCGGGCCCGCTCCTGCACCTGCCGGGCCCGGCTCTGCCCCAGGTCCGCGATGGCCTCCATCACCTTGACCAACCCCTCCAGGGCCGCCACTCCGGTGGCCAGGAACTCCTTCTGGCTGACCGGATAGGGGCCGCCCCGCTCGGCGGCCAGGAAGACCGCCTGGCCCAGGGGAAGATAGCGGTCGCGGTAGAGCCGCTCGAATTGGGCCACGCCCTGTGCCAGGCCGGGGTCGCCCAGGCTGGCGCTGAGGGCGCGCAGGTCGTTGACCAACTGTCGCGAGCGGCCGCGATGGAGCATGATCTTCTGGCGCGCCTCCTCGGGGATGGGCTGGCCGGAGAGCATCACCCCGGAGAGGATGGAAATCTCCGGGGCGCACTGGTCGCGCATGCCGGTCGAGGCCAGCATCAGGTAGGCGATGGAGGCGGTGGGTCCGTCGAAGCCAGCCAGGCGAACGCAGGAAAGCGCGAGGATGTTTTGGATTTTGGTGATCATCTCGCTCATGGCCACGAACCAGGTCCGGGCCAGGCCGGGATCGCGCTGGGCCTTGGGCCGCAGCATTTCCTCGTCCACCCGTTCCCGCAGGCGCGGGACCTCGGCCCGAACCTCCCGCAGGGCAATGAGGGCCTCCGGCATCCCGTCCAGGCCCAGGTGGAGCAGGGCCTCCAGACCCAGGTTCAGCTCCGCCTCGCCCGCGCCGCGCCGGGCGGCGATGAATTCGCGGTTGGCGCGCATCTCCTCCAGCGGGCCGGCGTGGTTCAGCACCACGTTGACCCGGCCGCGTTCATAGCCGAAATTGCGCACCGCCGCGAACAGGTGGATGCCGGCTTCCAGCATTTCCGCCGTTTGCCGGCTGCGCTCCAGCTCGCGGTGGGCCTCGCCGAGGCCCAGGGCGGCGGGCAGGACGAACAGGGCCGACAGAAGCGCCATGACCCCGATCAGGGTGCGCTTGATGTTCCAGAAGCGTCCGATGGTCTCCGGCCTCTCCCCGCTCACAATCGCCTCCCCCGCGCGCCAGCCCCTCCACGCGGCCTCATCCGCCAGGGGCGGGGGCTTGGCCTGGTTTGGATCATGGTTTAGATGATTCCGGCTGGACCGCGCGGGGTGGTTCAATCACGACCAATTCATCGCGAATTTTCTCGCGATGTCGCCGCGGGGCTAGAACCCGAAGGTGAACTGGACGCCCATCACCCACTCGTTGCCGGCGGTGCGGCCCAGTTCGGGGTTCTCGCTGTAGTAGTAGCTGACCTCCGGGCGCAGACCCAGGTTGGGCAGCAATTGGTAGGGCATGGCCATGAAGGCGGCCCAGCGGCCGTAGGTCTGGTAGCTGGTGCTGGGCGCGCCGGAGATGTCGCGCAGGGCCATCACCGGGCCGGGGCTGGCCACCTGCCAGGCGTAGGCGTCGCCGCTGGTGGCGGCGTGGCCGCGCTGATAGCCGCCGCCCAGGTCCAGGCCCAGGCTCGCGTCCGGCCGCCAGCGCAGGGCCAGGTAGCCGCCCGGCTCCACGCCTTCGGGCAGGCCAGCCTCGCGGTGGGGGATCTCCAAGCGGTTGGCCTCGCCCACCCCCAGGTCGCTGTCCAGGGAGCCCACCGAGAAGCTCACCGGCAGGCGGGGCAGCTGGAAGAGCTGGTTGTCCGGCTTGGCGGCGGCCTTGGCGGTGGGGGCCGCCGCCGGGGCGGGACCGGCCTTGAACTCGAAGCCGGGGTCGGGCAGGGGCACGCTGCGGTTGAGGTCGTTGCGCAGGAGCAGGCCAGGGTTGGGCTCGGGCAGGCCGCCGGCCGGGGGCCGGGCGCCCTTGGCCCCGGGGGCCTGTTGGGGATCGGGCGGGGTCCAGTGCATGACCGGACGGGCGGCCGGGAGGTCCAGGCCGGGCAGAGCCACCAGCTCCGGTCGTGGCGAAGGAACCGCGCCCGCGGGGGACTGGGCCCACGCCGCGCCCGACCCGGCCCACAAGGCCAGGGCCACCACCATGACTGACACCCGGAAACCCACCTGCCAGCTTCTCCCGCCCCACTTGCCATTGAAGGGCGTTTACAACCTTACACCATTTTCGCGGACCCCGGGGGAGTTTTTTGGCCCGTGGCCGGGGCAAGGCGTTACATTTCGGGGGCGTTTGGCCGGTCGCCCTGCTATATCAAAATCATCACCCGCGGCAGCGCGCCCGGCGGTCGCCGCCGCTCTCTCCCCATCACGGGCAAGGAGACGCAAGATGTTGGATTGTCGAGGGTTGGCCTGTCCCCAGCCGGTGCTCAGGACCAAGGAGCTCCTGGAGGACCAGGCTCCGGAGCAGGTGGAGGTGCTGGTGGACAACGCCGCCGCCAGCCACAACGTCAGCCGCTTCCTGGGCAGCCAAGGCTATCGCGCCCAGGCGGTCCCCCAGGGGTCCGACTTCCTGGTCAGCGGTCACAAGGACCCCAGCCTGGCGACCGACCCCGCCCCGCCGCTGGAGACCATGACCTGCGCCACGGGCGAGGGCCGCACCCTGGTCTTCGTGCGCGCCGCCACCCTGGGCCGGGGCGACGACGCCCTGGGCGCGGGCCTGATGAAAAACTTCCTGCTCACCCTCAAGGAGATGGGGCCGGCCCTGTGGCGGATCCTGTTCCTCAACGGCGGGGTCAAGCTCTGCTGCCAGGGCTCGGACAGCCTGGCGACCCTGCGCGAGCTGGAGGCCTCCGGGGTCAGCATCCTGGTCTGCGGCACCTGCCTGAACCACTTCGGGCTCCTGGAGCAGAAGCAGGTGGGCGAGACCACCAACATGCTGGACATCGTGACCAGCCTGCAGGTGGCCGACAAGGTCGTGACCGTCTAACCCCCGCCCCGCCGCCGAACTCCCCCGGTCCCTTGCCGTCGTTCTCCCCCATAGATTTTGTTGATTGTTTAAGCCAGGTTCGATTTGATTTGTCGATGCGCCGCGCCAACGGAAAGGCCGGGGCATCCCTGGACGCCCCGGCCTTTTCTGGTCGGGCAAGACGCCGCCGGAGCCCTAGGGCTGGCGGTAGAAGTCGATGGTGCGCTTGAGGCCGTCCTCCAGCCCGGTGGTGGCCTCCCAGCCGATGACCCGCTTGATGCGGCCCACGTCCGGGATGCGGCGGGGGATGTCCTCGTAGGACTTGCCGAAGACCTCCAGGTGGGGCTTGAAGACCAGCTCGTTGGCGAAGGCCCCCACCTGTTTCATGGTCTGGGCCAGCTCCAGGATGCTGGTCTCGCGGTCCGAGCCGATGTTGAAGCACTGGCCCAGGGCCGCGTCGTTCAGGGCCAACTCCACCACCGCCTGGGTGGCGTCCTCGATGAAGGTGAAGCAGCGGGTCTGCTGGCCGTCGCCATGCACCACCACCGGCTCGCCCTTGAGGAACTTCTCCAGGAAGATGGGGATCACCCGGCCCTGGCCCAGGTCGTCGCAGCGCGGTCCGTAGACGTTGAAGAAGCGCATGATGACGAATGGCAGGTTTTCCTGCTGGCCATAGGCGTGGCAATAGTGCTCGATCAGGGCCTTGCCGGTGGAGTAGCACCAGCGGTTGATGTTGGGCGGCCCCAGGACCCGGTCCGCCTCCTCGTTCCAGGGCACCTTGGGGTTCTTGCCCAAGACCTCGCTGGTGCTGGCGAAGACGAACTTCACCCCCCGGCGCGAGCAGTGGTCCAAGAGGCCCAGGGAGCCCTTGAGGTTGACGTTGAGCACGTTCAGGGGCTCGGTGACGTAGCGCTTGGGGTCGGCGATGGCCGCCAGGTGGATGCAGATGTCGGCCTGGTCCACCAGGCGCTCCACCACGTCCTTGACCAGGATGGAGTCCTGCACGAACTTGAAGCGGCCGCTCTCGAACAGGTGCTCCACCTTCAACGAGGGGCCGTTGTCCAGGGCCATCACCTCGTGGCCGCGCTGAATCAGGTATTCGCAGACGTAGGAGCCGATGGAGCCGGCCCCGCCCGTCACCAACACGCGTTTCATTTTTTCTCCTCGCGTACTTGGTTTTCGGCCGCGCGATCGTCGCGCCAGGCGTGAAAGGTCAGCCAGGCGGCCGTCTGGCGCGCCCCCAGGCGCGACCAGGCCCGGATCACCGCCCGTTGGCTGACCTTGGTGCGCACCCGCGCCCGGGTGGCGCCGGCCCCGGCCAGCCAGGCCAGGCCATGGGCCAGAAGCAGATTATACAGCCCCGCGCCGCGCCGGGCCGGTGTCACCGCGTTGAGCACCACCCAGGCCGGGTCGTCCGCCCCGGCGGCCAGCTTCAGGGTGATGAAGCCCGCCACCTCCGCCCCGGCGGCCAGCACCAGCGCCTGGCTGGCCTGGGGGCCGCCCAGGGAGTTGGCCAGCCATTGGCGATACAGCTCCGGGCAGCCGGGCCGCAGGCGGGGGTCCAGGGCGAAGCGGTCGCCATAGGCCCCGAGATCGCAGAAGCTCTGCCCGGCCAGGTCCAGGAGCGCCGGCCGGTCGGCCTCCCGCCAGGGGCGCAGGCTCAGTCCGGCCGGGGGGGCGGGGACTGGCGGTAGGGCGGCCAGGTCCAGCTCCCAGTCCACGCTGACGTCCATCAGGCGGAAACCGGCCCCCTCGGCGGCCTGGGCCGCCAGGAGGTCCCGGGCCGGCAGGCGCAGGTAGAGCCCCTCCCGCCCCGCCGCCCAGGCTTGGCTCAGGACCGCCGTCACCAGCGCCCGGCCCTGGGCCTGGGCGTCTTCGCCCGGCCAGGACGCGGCGTGGGCCAGCCAGGTCAGCCGACCCAGGGGGCGGCCGAAAACGGCGCTGTCGAAGTCCAGGGGCTCCCAGGCGGCGAGCCAGGTCCAGGCCCCGTCGCCGCCCTCCCAGGCCGCGCCGCCGGCCGCGCCGGACAGGCCGGCCAGGGCCGCTTCCACCGGCGAGCCGCCCAGGGCCTCGCGGCCAAAGGGCCAGGCGGTCAACAACACCCGGGCCGGGGGCGCGGCCTCGAGCTGGGCGGGGGTGAGCGAACGGATGGCCACGGGCGCACCTTGGCTGGGCCGGGGGTGGGGGCCGGCCGTGAAGCCATGACTTTACCCCAGGCTTAACCCATGGTCAAGACGGCGGGTTTGCCCGAGTCGGCCCTTGGTCGGGCCTCAAGCCCGGGCCAGCCCGGACCGCACCCGGCCGGCCAGGTCCCGCACCCCGGCCAGCAGCTTCGGCAGGTCCAGGGTCAGCGGTTGGCGGTCCCTGACCAGCACCCGGCCGGCCACCGCCACATGGCGCACGTCGTCCTTGCGGGCCTGGTAGATCAGCGCCGAGGCCGGGTCGCGCCAGGGGGTCAGGTGGGGGGCCTGGGGACGCAGCACCACCAGGTCGGCGGCCTGACCCGGCAGCAGGCGTCCCACCTGCCCGCCCAGGCCCAGGCAGGCCGCGCCCCCGGTCCAGAGCAGGTCCAGGGCCGAGGCCGCCGGCAGGGCGGCCGGGTCGCCGCTGCGGAGCTTGGCCAGGCGGGTGGCCAGGGCGGCCTCGCCCAGCATCTCCAGGTCGTTGTTGCTGGCCGCGCCGTCGCTGCCCAGGCCCACCGCCAGCCCGGCCGCCAACAGGGCCGGGACGTCGGTCGCGCCGCTGGCCAGCTTGGCGTTGGACTCGGGACAGGGGATCACCCCCACCCCCCGCCGGGCCAGGAGCGCCAGCTCCTCCGGCTCCAGCCAGATGCCGTGCACCGCCGCGGTCAGGACCTCCAGCACCCCCAGGGATTCAAGAAACCGGGCCGGGGTCTGGCCGTGGCGCTCGATCAGGGTGGCCACCTCGACCTGGCTCTCGGCCAGGTGGATGAACCAGGGGCAGGCCAGCTCCCGAGCCAGGGCCGCGCAGCCGCGCAATGTCTCCGGCCCGCAGGTGTAGGGCGAATGGGCGAAGATGGCCGGCGTGACCAGGGGGGAGCGGTCCTGCCAGGCCGCCACGAACTCCCGGGCCACGGCCAGGTTGCGGGCCGGGTCCGGGACCCCGGGGGCGGGGAAGTCGATCACCCCCTGGGCCACCACCGCCCGCAGCCCGGCCCGGGCGTAGGCTCGGGCCATGCCCTCGGCGCAGAAATAGGCGTCGCAGACCGTGGTCACCCCGGCCAGGAGCAGCTCGGCCGCGGCCAGGCTGGCGCAGAGCTCGGTCATGGCCGGGTCCACCCATCGGGCCTCGGCCGGGAAGATGTGCTGAAAAAGCCAGGTCTCCAGGGGCAGGTCGTCGGCCAGGCCCCGGAACAGGACCATGGGTCCGTGGCAGTGGGCGTTGACCAGGCCGGGCAGGATCAGCCCGCCCTCGGCCTCCAGGGTCTGGGCCGGGCGCTCCCCGGCCGGCAGGCCGTCCTCCGGCCCGGCGTAGACCACCCGGCCGGCGCGGGCCAGGAGCGCGCCGCGCTGCCAATATCCCTCCCCGCCGGTCCACAGGGGGCCGCCGCTGACCAGCAGGTCGCCCTCGCCCTGTCGCGCGCCCGGCATCCGCCTCCTCGTCCCGCCCGTTGGTTGCCGCTAGGCCGAGTTGCGCCCCACCAGGGCCGCGGCCTGCTCCCGGGCCTTGGCCAGCACCTCGGTTTCGTCCAGGGTCTCCAAGACCCGGTCGGCCATCAGCACCCGGCCGTGGCAGACGTTGTGGATCACGTCCCCGCCCCGGGCGGCGTAGACCAGGTGGGAGTAGGGATTGTACATCGGGGTCAGGTGGGGCTGGTCGGTGTCGATGACGATCACGTCGGCCAAGGCCCCCACCCGCAATTCGCCCAGGTCGTCGCGGCCAAAGGCCTGGCCCGCCCGCCGGGTGCAGAGCTCCAGCACGGTGCGGGCCGGGGCCGCGGTGGGGTCCATCTTCACCAGCTTATGGACCTTGGCGCAGGTGTCCATCTCGCCGAAAAGGTCCAGGTCGTTGTTGCTGGCGCAGCCGTCGGTTCCCAGGCCGGCCTTGAGCCCGGCCACCACCATGGCGTCCAGATCGGCCAGGCCACTGGCCAGCTTGAGATTGGACTCGGTGCACAGGGCGACCCGGGCCCCGGCCGCGGCCAGGCGCTCGATTTCGGCCTGGTTCAGCTCCACCCCGTGGTCGATCCACAGGCGCTGGTTGACCAGGCCCAGGCCCTCCAGGAATTCCAGGGGCCTTTTGCCGTAGCGCTCCAGGATCTGGGCGGTTTCCACCTTGGTCTCGGCCAGGTGGGTGTTGATGTCCGCGCCGAAGTCAGCCGCCAGGCGGCCGGCCCGCTCCCAGAGGGGCGGCGAGCAGGTGTAGGGCGCGTGGGGCATCACCGCCACCCTGATCCGAGGGTGGCCGCGATAGGCGGTCAGCAGGTCTTCGCTGACCCGGAAGCCGTTTTCCAGCTCGCCATAGCTGGGCGAGGGGAAGTCGTAGATCACCTCGCCGATCACCGCCCGCAGCCCGGCCTCTTCCACCGCCCGGCCCACCTGGTCCGCGAACAGGTACATGTCGCAAAAGCTGGTGGTGCCGCTTTTGATCATCTCCGCGCAGGCCAGGAGTGTGCCCCGGTGGACGGCCTCCGGGGTCAGGTGGCGCTCGGCCGGGAAGATGTGCCGGGTCAGCCAGGTCTCCAGCGGCAGGTCGTCGGCCAGGCCGCGCAGCAGGGTCATGGCGGCGTGGGTGTGGCCGTTGATCAGCCCGGGCAGGATCAGCCCGCCCCGGGCGTCCAGCACCCGGGCGTAGCCCGACAGGGGGGTGGGGTCGGCCTGGTCCGGGCCGCAATAGACGATGCGGCCGTCATGGACGCCGACCCGGCCGTCCTCGATGATCGTGCCCGGCTGGTCCATGGTCAGCACCAGGCCGTGGTGGATGCACAGGTCGCGCAAGGCTTTTCTCCGGCGGGCGAAGGTTGGGGTGACGGGGGCGGGCCCCGGTCGGCGGGCGGCGCGGGGCGGGCGGCGGGCATCGTCCCGCCGGCCGCCGGAGCGACCCTAGGGCTTGAGGTAAGCGTAGCCCTCCTGCTGGAGCCTGACCAGCTCGGCCACCCCGGCCGGCACCACCTTCACGGGGATGGCCAGGTCGCGCTCCGGGTCCAGACCGTTGTCGTTGAGGGTGTTGGCGCAGACCGCGAAGACCGCGCCCTGCTCGATCAGCGACTTCATCTTGTCCACCTGCGCGGGGTCGGCCTTGGCCTTTGCCACCATCACCCAGGCCGCGGCGTGGACCAGGGCCACCAGCGTGAGCTGGCCCGGGGCCAGGGCCTTGAAATGGTTCTGGATGTTCTTGAGGCCCAGGGCGTTGACCTGGGGGTCGCTGCCGTTGAAGTGGTAGACCACCTTCTGGGGTCCATAAGCGGCGGTGGGGCTGGTCATGACGATTTTCTCCGTTTCGCGAGGCTAGCCCAGGCGCTCCAGGACTCCGATGATGATCCGGGTCAGGTCCGCGCCGGCCCGGCCCGCGTTGGCGATCACCAATTCGATGGGGGCCGGCTCCATGGCCTCGGGAATGTTGACGTTGCTGATGGCGGCCAGGCCCAGGACCTTCAGGCCCCGGTGGCGGGCGGCGATGACCTCCAGCACGGTGGACATGCCCACCGCGTCGGCCCCCAGCAGGCGCAGCATCCGGGTCTCGGCCGGCGTCTCCATGGAGGGTCCCATCAGGCCCACGTAGACGCCCTCGTAGACCGCCACCCCGCCGGCGGCCGCCGCCTGGCGGGCCAGGTCCAGCAGCCCGGGGTCGTAGGCCTGGCTCATGTCCGGGAAGCGCTCGCCGAACTCATCGAAGTTCTGGCCCCGCAAGGGGTTATGGCCAGTGAGATTGATGTGGTCATTGATCAGCATCACCCGGCCCGATTGCATGGCCGGGTCCAGGCCGCCGCTGGCGCAGGTGAAGCACATCACTTCCACCCCCAATTCGGCCAGGATGCGCACCGCACGCGCCACCTCCAGGGGGCTGTAGCCCTCGTAGAGGTGGAAGCGCCCGGCCAGGGCCGCCACCGGCTGGCCGGCCAGATGGCCCAGGATCAGCTCCCCGGCGTGGCTCTGCACGGTGCTGAGCGGCAGGCCCGGGATCTCGGCGTAGGGGATGCGGGCCAGCGGGGCGATGGCCTCGGCCAGGCCGGAGAGGCCGGTGCCCAGGGTCAGGCCGACCCGGGGGTCGAAATCCTTTGGCAATCGGTCTCTTATGACTTGGGCGGCGCCTTGGACGATGGAGGGCTCGGACATGACATCCCCTGGGAAATGCTTGCTAAATGGCTTGTAACAATCAAAAGAATAATTCTAGCGGTCCCGCGCGGGTGGAGTCAAAGTTTTTTTGCCCGACTAACGAGGCGGGATGGCGGCCCAATCCCCGCCCACCCGGCCCGGACCGGCCGGCCGGCGGTTGACAGCCCCGGCCTGACCTTTAGACTAGAAGCCAAGGAGCTTGACCTCAAGTGGCCAAACCCCGAAATATCCGCCCTTGCCGCGGACTCCTTGTGGTGGCTGCCCTGGCCTTGTGCCTGGGGCTGCCGCTCAGCGTGGGCAATCTGCATCCCCCGCCCGCCAACCCCAAGGACGACCCCTGCCGCAATCTCCTCTCTTGGGTCCGCCTGGAACACGTCCCCTACACCGTCATCCCGCCCCGCAGCGCCTGGCAGGATCCCCCCCTGGCCGAGCGTCAGCACCTGCTCTGGCCCCTGGTGCGCCAGATCAGCGAGGACGAGGGGGTGGATCCGGTGCTGGTGATGGCCCTGGTGCAGGTGGAGAGCCGCTTCGACCCCTGGGCGGTCAGCGAGCGGGGCGCGGCCGGCCTGATGCAGATCACGCCCCTGACCAGCCAGGAGTTGGGGTTGGACAATCCCCTGCACCCCGAGGCCAACCTGCGGGCCGGCATCCGCTACCTGGCCTATCTGCGCCAGACCTTCGCCGACGAGGCCCTGGCCCTGGCCGCCTACAACGCCGGGCCCCGCCGGGTGCAGGAGGCCGGGGGCGCGGTGCCGGACATCGGCCAGACCAAGGACTTCGTGAGCCAGGTGCAAAACCTGAAAAGCGAATTCCACCAGCGCTTCCGCACCGTCGCCCAACGCTGAGACAACCTGCCTCCCGACCGCCCCACCACCCCGCATGGACCGCTCCCCCCCGAAGCCGCGGCGATTCCCGGTCGCGATCATCGCCAGCCCCTTGGGTGTCATGGCTGGCTTCCAGGGGGGCGTGCCAGGTGTCACCCAAACCGTATGCGCCGGCCGGGGCGCCCGGCACGCGCCTGCCGCCCGTCTTTGGCCTTGCCCGACAAGGTTCCTACGGGAGCGCCCAAGGCCCGGGCCAAGATGGGCGTCACCCGACCCGTATCAGCCAGCCGGGGCGCCCGGCCCGACCCGTATAGGCCAGCCGGGGCGCCCGGCCTATAAGCTGGGATCCAGCACCACCTTGAGCGGCGTCACCGGCCCCTCGCCACCCACCAGGCGCACCGCCTCCTCGGCCCGCTCCAGGGGGAAGCGGTGGCTGATCATGTCGGTGAGCGGCAGCTTGGTGCGCTTGGCCAGGGTGATGGCCGCCTCCACCGCCTCGAAGTCCTGGGAGTAGGCCCCCAACAGGCGCAGCTCCTTGAAGACGGCCTTGTCCAAGAGCAGCGGCACCTGGGTGGTGGCCCCGTAGAGCCCGGGCAACACCACCGCCGCCCCGCTGGCGGCCAGGGCCAGGGCGGTGGCCGCGCCCGAGGGATGGCCGGAGACATCCATCACCACCTGGGCCCCCGCGCCCCGGGTGGCCGCGAGGACTGCCTCGGCCGGGTCCTCCTGGTCGGCGGCGATGGCCAGGTGCGCCCCAAAGCGGCGGCAGAGCTCCAGGCGCTCCTTGTCGCGCGACAGACCCACCACCATGATCGGCTCGGCCCCGGACTCGGCCGCCACCACCGTGGCCGCCATGCCCTGCTGCCCCGGCCCCACGATGGCCGCGCTCATGCCCAGGCGCAAACCGCCGATGCGGCTGAGCCAGCGCACCGCATTGCCCAGCACCGCCCCGATCAGCACCCCCACCTCGGGGCTGATGTCCTCGCCGATGCGATGGACCATGGCCCGGGCCGGCAGGTAGAGATAGTCGGCGTAGGCCCCGTAGAGATGCGGCGGCTCGGCGCAACTGACCATGGAGCCGTAGCAGAGCATTTTCTCGCAGACCGTGTAGCGCCCGGCCCGGCAGGCGGGGCAGACCCCGCAGCCAAAGGCGTATTCCACGATCACCCGGTCGCCCTCGGCCACCCCCCAGCGGGCCAGGGCCTTGGCCCCGGCGCGATGGACGCGCCCCACGATCTCGTGGCCCAGGATCAGGGGATAGGGCCGGGGGGCGCGGGAGGCCTTGCCCTTGAAGATGCCGGGGTCCGAGCCGCAGACCCCCACCAGCTCCACTTTGAGGATGCCGTCATCCTCGCCGATGGCCGGCAGGGGATACTCGCGCATCTCCATGCGCCCGGGTTCGGTGGTCACCATGGCCCGCGTGGTCTCCATCGCTCGCCTCCCTTGCTGTGGTTGTTCCGGTTGCCGGCCCATGATAGCCCAGGAGCGGGCCTCCCAAGGCCGGAAAAGATAACGGGGGCGAGGTCCGCGAGGGACCCCGCCCCCGGCTGGAGGGAGGGAAGGAGGAGGGAAGCAGGGGGCGGGTGGGTGGCCCGCCCCGGGACCGCCCCGGGGGTTGGCGGGGCGGAAAGGTTTATCCCTTCTTGAGCACCACGAAGAAGGAGTGGTCCTGGCGTCGCACCAGGAGCAGCAGACTGTCCTTGGCCTGGCTCCAGGCCTTCTCCAGGTCGGCCACGCCGCCCAGCCGGGCCTGGGCCGCCTCCAGGAGCACGTCGCCCCGGTTGATCCCGGCCTCGGCCGCCGGCGAGCCCGGGGCCACCTGGCTCACCACCAGGCCGTGGTCGACCTTGACCTTCAGGGTGCGGGCCAGCTCCGGGGTGAGCGGCTGGACCATCAGGCCCAACATATCCAGGCTGTCGGGCCGGGAGGCCTCGGCGGCCGGGGCCGGACCCTCGTCCTTGAGCTCGCCCAGCCTGACCACCAGGGTCTGGGCCTTGCCCGCGCGCAGGATGCCCAGGCCGGCCTGGTGACCCACCTCCGCCGCGCCCACCAGGCGGGCCAGGGCGGCGGGGTCGCGCACCGGCTGATTGTCGTAGCTGACGATCACGTCGCCGCGCTGGAGACCGGCCTTGGCCGCCGGACTGTCGGCCACCACGTCGGCCACCAGCGCGCCCTGACCGTCCTGGACCCCGAACTTCTCGGCCAACTCCGGGCTCACCGGCTGGGTGTAGACCCCCAGCCAGCCGCGCACCACCTTGCCCTTGTCCTTGAGCTGGGCCATGACGCTCTTGGCCAGGTTGCTGGGGATGGCGAAGCCGATGCCCTGGCCGTGAGCCACGATGGCGGTGGGCACGCCCACCAGGCGGCCGTCCATGTCCACCAGGGCCCCGCCACTGTTGCCAGGGTTGATGCTGGCGTCGGTCTGGATGAAGTCGTCATAGGGGCCGGCCCCGATGTTGCGCTCCTTGGCGCTGACGATGCCGGCGGTGACGGTGTTCTCCAGGCCAAAGGGGTTGCCGGAGGCCAGCACCCAGTCGCCCACCCGCAGGCGGTCGGAGTCGCCCATGGGCAGGGCCGGGTAAGGGCCGTTCTTCTTCAGGCGCACCAGGGCCAGGTCGGTCTTGGGGTCGCTGCCCACCACCCTGGCCTCGATCTCGCGACCGTCCTTCAGGCGCACCACGATCTTGTCCGCGCCATCCACCACATGATGGTTGGTCAGCACCAGGCCCTCGGAATCCACGATCACGCCCGAACCCAGGGCGCGCTGCTGCTGCGGGGGCAGGGGTCCGCCCTGGCCGCCGAAGAAGCGGCGGAAGAACTCGTCCATGCCGGGCAGGTCCTGGGGACCCAGGCCCCGGCCCTGTCGGCCGGGCATGGCGTCCATCCTGGGCGGTTTGGCGTTGCGCTCGGTGCGGATGTTGACCACCGAGGGGGCGATCCTGGCCGCCAGGTCGGCGAAACCCTGGGGCGGGGCCGCGGCCAGGGCCCCGCCGGCGGTCACCAGGGCCGCCAGGCAGGCGACGCCCACGGCCCGTAGACCCTGCCGGGAAAAGCTGTTTGGGGTGTTCATCGGTCACCTCCTGATTCTGGTTTTCGCGCCCCCACCGGGGACGATTTCTTCGCTGTCCCCATGATGACCACCCTCGATTGCTCCTGGCTTGCGCCAAGATTAAAAAAATGTAAGGTGCGGGCGCGAGGCCGAGGCGGGGCCTATGCTATGTTGGGAATGGGTTGACATGGCCCGGGGTTGCGCGGCTCGCCACCACCGGGGACCGGGGCGGGAATCGATCGGCCGGCCGAAGGAAGGGCACCGGATGCGCATCCTGATCGTGGAGGACGACGAGAAGATCGCCGGCTTCATCGCCAAGGGCCTCAGGGAGGCGGGCCTGGTCAGCGAGACCGCCGCCGACGGCCAGACCGGCCTGGCCCTGGCCCTGGGCGGTGGCTTCGACGCCGCGGTGATCGACCTGATGCTGCCGGGGCTGGATGGCCTGGGCCTGATCCAGCGCCTGCGCGCGGCCGGAGTGCAGACCCCGGTCATCATCCTGAGCGCCAAGCGCTCCCTGGACGACCGGGTGCTGGGCCTGCAACAGGGCGGCGACGACTACCTGACCAAGCCCTTCGCCTTTTCCGAGCTCCTGGCCCGGCTCCAGGCCCTGGTCCGCCGGGCCAGCCGCCAGCCCGAGCCCACCCGGCTGACGGTGGGCGACCTGAGCCTGGACCTGATGACCCGCGAGGTGACCCGGGCCGGCCGGCCCATCGAGTTGCAGCCCAAGGAGTTCAGCCTGCTGGCCCACCTGATGCGCAACGCCGGGCGGGTGGTGACCAAGACCACCATCCTGGAGCGGGTCTGGGACTACAGCTTCGACCCCCAGACCAACGTGGTGGACGTGGTCATCTGCCGGCTGCGCAACAAGGTGGACCGCGACTATCCCCGCAAACTGATCCACACCATGCGCGGGGTGGGCTATGTCCTCAGGGAGCAATAGCCGCCCGGCCCGGAGCACCCTCTGGCGGCTGACCCTGTGGTACGCCGCCGCCCTGGGGCTGTGCCTGGCGCTTTTCTCCGGCCTGGCCTACTACCTGCTGGCCCAGGCCCTCACCGCCAGCGACCGCCAGGTGATCCTGGACAAGGCCAGCGAGTACCTGCTCTCCGGCCAGCGCGGGCGGCTGGAGGCCTTCCTGACCGAGATCCGGCTCCAGCGCGCGCTGGAGGAGCGGGCCGGATTCTTCGTGCGGGTCATCGGCCCAGACGGCGACACCCCGGTGCTGATCGTGCCCCAGGAGGCGGCCGGCCTGGACCTGGAGCGCCAGCTCAGTCCGCCCGCCCCGCCCGACACCTGGCAGGTGCTCCCCGACCATCGCGGCCGGCCGCTCCTGGAGTTGGCCACCCAGGCCCTGCCCGGCGGCTATCTGCTCCAGGTGGGGCGCAGCCCGGCCCTCCGCCTCAAGGTCCTGCGCCATTTCCGCGCCGCGCTTTTGATCGCCGCCCTGCCCGCCCTCCTGCTCTCCCTGGCCGGGGGCTGGCTCCTGGCCGCCCGCAGCCTGGCCCCCCTGCGCCATCTGGTGGCCACGGTGCGGGGCATCGACGCCGGCGACCTCTCGGCCCGGGTCCCCCTGGGCCAGGGCGAGGGCGAGCTGGAGGAGCTGGCCCGGCGCTTCAACCTGATGCTGGAGAAGATCGCCCGCCTGGTGGAGGGCATGTCCCAGGCCCTGGACAACGTGGCCCACGACCTGCGCACCCCCCTGGCCCGCCTGCGCATGACGGTGGAGACCGCCCTGCAGGGGCCGGAGAGCCCGACCGCCCTGAAGGACGCCCTGGCCGACTGCGCCGAGGAGAGCGAGCGGGTGGCGCGGATGCTCAACCAGCTCCTGGATCTGTCCGAGGCCGGCACCGGCATCCTGCGCCTGGATCAATCCCCCACCGACCTGGCCGCCCTGGTGGCCGACGTGGCCGAGCTCTACGCCTACGTGGCCGAGGAGAAGGGTCAGACCCTGGACCTGGGCGGCGTGACCCCGGTGACGGCCACGGTGGACCCCGGCCGCCTGCGCCAGGTGGTGGCCAACCTCTTGGACAACGCCCTGAAGTACACCCCGGCCGGCGGGCGGGTGGACGTCCTCCTGGGAACCGAGGGGGACGGGGTGCGCCTGTGGGTGGACGACAGCGGCCCGGGCATCGCCCCCCAGGAGCGCGGCCGGGTCTTCGAGCGTCTGTACCGGGGGGACAAGAGCCGGGGACAGCGGGGCATGGGCCTGGGCCTGAGCCTGGTCAAGGCGGTGGTGGAGGCCCACGGCGGCCGGGTGGAGGCGCAGGATTCGCCCCTGGGCGGGGCGCGGCTGGCGGTCTGGCTGCCGGCCTGAGCCGGCCGGGGGTCAGGCCTTGGCCGAGGCCAGGCCCAGGAGGGCCTCCCACAGGCGCTGGATGTCCTCCCGGCGGGCGGCCACTTCCTTGACCAGATCGGTCAGGCGGGGCCCGCTCAGGCCCAGGCTCTCCAGGACGGCGTTGTTGATCACCGGCCGGTCCAGGCGATAGCCGTCGCCCAGGTTGAGGCCGTGAGCCAGGAAATCCGAGACGTGCACCACCGCCACCAGGGGGAAGTTGGCCAGCCGGGGCGAGGGCTCGTGGTGGTAGCTCAGGCCCATCTTCACCGTCTCCGGCAGCTCCCAGTGCTCGGCCAGGGCCCGGCCCACCTGCTGATGGCCCATGCCCAGCTCGCGCTCGGCCTCCATCAGCCCCGCCCCCTCCTGCATGCGCTTGATCAACTGTTCCACGTCGTCGGGAAAAAAGGCCAGCAGCACCACCTTGCCCACGTCGTGCAACAGCCCGGCGGTGAAGGCCAGGTCGCTGTCCTCGTAGCCCACCGCCTTGGAGACCAGGCGGCCGGCCTCGGCCACGGCCACCGAGTGCAGCCATAACCGCCGGGCGGCCTGGCGGTGGCGGAAGGTGGAGGGATGCAGGAAGCCCACCATGCTCAGGCCCAGGGCCAGGTTGCGGACTTCGTTGTAGCCCACCGCCACCACCGCCCGCCCCACCGAGGTGATGGGATGGCGAAAGCCGTAGTAGGCCGAATTGGCCACCGCCAGCAGCTTGGTGGTCAGGGCCTGGTCGTAGCGAATCTTTTTCTCCAGCTCCATGGCCGAGGAACGGGGGTCGTCCAGGGTGGCCAGGATGGAGGCCAGCACCTCGGGCAGGGTGGGGAGATTGCGGATTTTGCGCAGGAAGTTCTTGGTCACCGGCCTCACCGTTCACATGATTCCGCAGGATAACCCATCACCGCCGCTCGCGTCTGCCCCAAAAAGCCCATGCCTCCGGACGGAGCTTTTATCTCCCTCGGGCCAGCTTTTTGCTATTATCCAGCACAGTCGACCAAATCGCCAACTGGGGGGGGCGTCAAATCAACCCAGTCATGGCTGGATTTCGTGAAGCCAGGAGACAAGGCCAGCCCAGGCCCGCCAGCGCGGCGGGAGCCGACCGTCAACGGCCAGGTGGAAGCCCCCGCCTGGGCCGATCTGTTGCTTCTGTTCCCCCTGCCGGCCTTTTGGGGCGAGCTGCCCCGCGACGCCTTCCCCGGCTCCTGCCAACTGGCCAACGCCGCGGCCGCCAGCCGGTTGGGGCTCAGCGCCCGCCAGGCCGCCGAGCTGTTGGCGGCGCGGCTGGACCAGATCCGCCAGCAATGGCCCGGGGGCCAGCCGCCCCGGGATCAGGGCCAGGGCCTGGAGCTGACCCTGCCCCTGCCCCGGGGCCAGGGCGGCCTGCGCCTGCGCCTGGGCCAGGTGGAGCATCAGGGCCGCCCCCACTACCTGGCCCTGGGCCTGATCGACCCGCCCGGCGACCACGGCCTGGCCCCGGCGCTGCTGGACGGCCTGGAGCAGGGCCTGGCCCTGATCGACGCCCGGGGCCGGCTGTTCTACGCCAACCCCGCCTTCACCACCATGTTGGCCCGCTCCGCCCGCGGCCTGAGCGGCCAAGCCCTGACCACCCTTTTCGCCGATACCCTGGACCCCGAGCGCCGACGCCAGATCTGGCGCGCCCTGGCCCAGGGCGGCTTCTGGCGGGGGCCGGCCAGCCTGCCCGGCGACGACGGCGCCTCCCATCCGGTGGAGATCAGCATCCTGCGCGCGCCCCTGGGCCGGCCCGGACGCCCGGCCTTCCTGGTCATCCTGCGCCTGTTGTCCCTGACCGGCAGCGAGTCCGACCAGCTCACCTACCTGGCCCTGCACGACCCCCTGACCGGCCTGCCCAACCGGGCCTTCTTCTACCAACGTCTCCAGGCGGCCCTGGCCCACGCCAAGCGCCGGCGGGCGGGTCTGGCCCTGCTCTACCTGGACCTGGACAACTTCAAGAACATCAACGACAGCCTGGGCCACGGAGTGGGCGACTGGCTGCTGCGCGAGATGGCCAACCGGCTCAAGGCCTGCCTGCGCCTGGAGGACGCGGTGGCCCGCCTGGGCGGGGACGAGTTCGTGCTGCTGTTGACCGACGTCAGCCGGCCGGAGGGGGCCATGGTGGTGGCGCGGCGCATCCTGGGCCAGGTGGCCGAGCCGATCCAGGTGGCCGGCCACGAGTTGCAGGTCAGTGTCAGCATCGGCATCACCCTCTTCCCCACCGACGGTCTGGACGCCGAGACCCTGGTCAAGAACGCCGACCTGGCCATGTACCGGGCCAAGGACCAGGGCAAGCGCGGCTATCAGCTCTACACCGACGAACTTCACGCCCAGGCCAGCCGCCGCCTGGTGATGGAGAGCAACCTGCGCAAGGGCCTGCAGAACGGGGAGTTCCTGGTCTATTACCAGCCCAAGTGGGACCACGGCGACAACCGCCTGGTGGGCATGGAGGCCCTCCTGCGCTGGCAGCGGCCCGACCTGGGCTTGGTGGGGGCGGGCGAGATCATCCCCCTGGCCGAGGAGACCGGCCTGATCGTGCCCATCGGCGAATGGGTGCTGGACCAGGCCTGCCGCATGGCCCGCCGGATCGAGGAACAGGGCCGGGGGCGGTTGCGGGTGGCGGTGAACCTCTCCGCCCGTCAGCTGTTGTGGCAACACGATTTCGTGGACATGGTGGAGATGGTGTTGGAGGACGTGGGACTGGATCCCTCCTTCCTGGAGCTGGAGGTGACCGAGAGCGTGGTGATGCACAACTTGGAGGCGGCGGTGGCCATCCTCAAGCGCCTGGAAGGCCTGGGGGTGCGGCTGTCCCTGGACGACTTCGGCACCGGCTACTCGGCCCTGGCCTGCCTCAAGAGCTTCCCTCTCCACGCCCTGAAGCTGGACCGCTCCTTCATCGTCGAGACCCCGGGCAGCCGGGACAGCGCCGCCATCGTGGTGGCCATCATCGCCATGGCCCGGAGCCTGGGCCTGGAGGTGGTGGCCGAGGGGGTGGAGACCCAGGAGCAGGCCGACTTCCTGCTGCGCAACCAGTGCCGGCTGATGCAGGGCTATTTCTTCAGCCCCCCGCTGCCGGAGGACCGCTTCCTGGAGATATGCCGCCACCACGCCGGCCCTGGCCACCACCCGCCCCTGCGGGCCGGGGGCCTTTCCCGCCCGGGGGGCCATCCCTGAGCGCCCTCCCCCGAGGCGGGCCCGACGCGCGAGCCTCTTGCTAAGCGAGATGTTTATTACCTAATATAAGGGATTAAAATCGCCGCTCCCAGCAAGCTCCCACCTGCCCCCCCACGGTCCGGGCTGGAGAGCGGCCTGGCCTGCCCAACCTCCTGCCACCTGGCCCGCCGCGCGAGCGCCAGGGCGGGTGAACGTCATGACCGTGGGTTTGTTGCATCTTTTCGCCAGCGCGCCGGAACGGCTGCCGATCCTCAAGGCGGACCTGGAGGGCCTGGGCTGGCGCGTGGTCCCGACCCTGGACCCGGACCAGCCCGGGGAGCCCGCGGCGGGGCCGGGCCTGGCCCTGGCCGATCTCGGCCCCCGGGCCGATGCCGCCGATCTGGCCCGGGCCCAGGCCTGGGCCGCCGCCCGGGGCCTGCCCCTGGTCTGCCGGGTCCCGGCCGCCGAGCTGGGCCGCCTGCTGGAGCGGGCCCCCGCCGGCCCGCTCCCGCGCCTGGTCCCGGAGCACTGGCCGGCTCCCGACCTGTCCCGGGCCCTGTCCCAGGTCCTGCCCCCGGCCGGCGCCGCCGACCCGGTCGGCGACCTCGCCGACGAGACCGTCCACCGCGCCATCGTCACCAACCTGCGCACCGGCATCCTGGTGGTCCAGGACGAGATCGTGCGCTTCGCCAACCCCTGGATGTGTCAATTCCTGGGCCTGTCCCTGGACCGGGTGCTGGGCCGCAGCCTGATCGATTTCATCGCGCCCCAGTTCCGCGACATGATGCGGGAGCGCCACCGCCAGCGCCTGGCCGGCCAGCCCGCGCCGGAGAGCTATCGGGTGCGGGCGCGAGACGCCCGGGGTCAGTCGTTCTGGGTGCAGATCAACGCCATGGTCTTCCCCTGGCAGGGGCGGCCGGCGGCCCTGGTCTTTCTCCACGACATCAGCGAGGAGGTCCAGGTCCAGCAGGACCTGCGCGAGAAAGAGGAGCGCCTGCGCGCCCTGGTGGAGAACATCCCGGGCATGGCCTATCGCTGCGAGTTGGAGCCGCCGTGGCGGATGCTCCAGATCAGCGACGCCGCCCTGGCCATCACCGGCTTCGCCGCCGAGGACTTCCTGGCCGGCCGGGTCGACCTTGACCTCTTGATCCTGGCGGAAGATCGGCCCCTGGTGGAGCGGGAGGTGGCCGCGGCGGTGGCCGAACACCGAGCATATCTGCTCGAATACCGTCTGCGCCACCGGGATGGCCAGGTGCGCTGGGTTTTTGACAAGGGTCGGGCCTTCCACGCCCTCCAGGGCGACCCTTTGTTCCTGGACGGGGTGATCCTGGACATCACTGACCGCAAACTGGCCGAGGCGGCCCGCCGGCTGTCGGAGGAAAAATTCAGCAAGGCCTTCAAGGCCAGCCCGGTCTGGGTCTCCATCACCAGCCTGGAGGACGGTCGTTTTCTGGAGGTCAACGACGCCTTTTCCCAGGTCACCGGCTACAGCCGCCAGGAGGCGGTGGGCAAGACCTCCTTTGATCTGGGTTTCTGGATCAATCCAGAGAATGACCGTCAGCCGGCCTTGGAACTGTTTCGGCGGCAGGGCTTTTTTCGCAACCTGGAAACCCGAATGCGCTTCAAGGACGGCCGGGTCCACGACATGCTCTGGTCGGTGGACCCCATCGACTACGAGGGCCAGACCTGTTTTCTGAATGTTCTCAACGATGTCACCGAGCTCAAGCAGGCCGAGGCGGCGCTCAGGGCCTCGGAGGAAAAGCACCGCCTGCTGGTGGAGTCGGTGGGGGCCATCGTCTGGCGGGGCGATCCCCAGACCCTGGCCTTCACCTACGTCAGCCAGCAGGCCGAGGCCCTGCTGGGTCACCCCCTGGCCGAATGGACCGCCAGCCCGGATTTCTGGATCGACCACCTGCATCCCGACGACCGCGCCTGGGCGCCCAAGCAGCGCGCCGAGGCCCTGTCCTGGGGCGGGGAGAACCAGATCGAATACCGCATGCTGGCCGCCGACGGCCGCGAGGTCTGGCTGCGCGACATCGTCAAGCCCATCCTGGACCAGGGGCGGGTGCGCGAGGTGGTGGGGGTGATGGTCGACGTCAGCGACCGCCACCGGGTGGCGGCCGAGAAGGCGGCCCTGGAACGGCAGCTGGCGCAGGCCCAGAAGATGGAGGCCATCGGCACCCTGGCCGGGGGCATCGCCCACGATTTCAACAACATCCTGGCCGGCATCACCGGCTATGCCGAGCTGGCCCTGGAAAGCGCCGCCCAGGGGCGCGACAACTCCGGCGACCTGCGCCAGATCCTGCGCTCGGCCCAGCGGGCCGGCTTCCTGGTGCGCCAGGTGCTGGCCTTCAGCCGCCGGGTGGAGACCCACCTGCGCCCCCTGGACCTGAACCTGGAGCTGAGTCAGGCGGCGGCCCTGCTGGAGCGCACCATCCCCAAAATGATCGCCCTGACCATCACCCCGGCCGAGGCCCCGGCCCTGGTCAGCGCCGACCCCGCCCACATCCAGCAGATCCTGGTCAACCTGGCCGCCAACGCCCAGGATTCCATGCCCGAGGGCGGCCGGCTGACCATCGCGGTGCGCAAACTGACGCTGGACCAGGACCAGGTGTTGGACCAGGCCACCATTCCGGCCGGGGCCTATGTCGTGCTCAGCGTGGCCGACACCGGCCAGGGCATCCCGGCCGCCAACCTGCCCCACATCTTCGAGCCCTTTTTCACCACCAAGGGGGTGGGCCAGGGCTCGGGCCTGGGGCTGTCCACCGTCTTCGGCCTGGTCAAGGACCATGGCGGTCACATCGTCTGCCGCAGTCAGCCCGGCCAGGGCGCGACCTTCGAGGTCTTCCTGCCCGGCCTGGCCGCCACCCCGGCCCCGGAGCCCGCCGAACCCCCGGCCCCGGCTCGGGGCCAAGAGACCATCCTGGCGGTGGACGACGAACCGGCCCTGCTGACCGTGGCCCGGCGCACCCTGGAATCCCAGGGCTATCGGGTGCTGACCGCCCGCAGCGGCGAGGAGGCCCTGGAGCAATACCGCGAGCACCCCGGCCAGATCGACCTGGTGCTGATGGATCTGGGCATGCCCGGCATGGGCGGGGCGCGTTGCCTGCTCCAGCTCAGGGCCCTGGACCCCGCGGCCCGGGTCCTCATCGCCTCGGGCTACGCCCCGGACGCCTACGCCGGCCCCGAGGTGCGCCAGGCCGCCCGGGGCTTCCTGGCCAAGCCCTACCGCCGCCACGAATTGCTCCAGGCCGTGCGCCAGGCCCTGGACGCCCCGGCCGCGGACCAGCCCCCGGCCTAGCCCAAGGGTCTGGCCACCTAAAGCCCCTCCGGGGCCCGGGGGCCCCGGAGGGGTGGGTAAGGGGGAGGACAGGTTCTCCGGAAGGAGAGGTTAGAACTTGACCGCCAACTGGGTGGTGACCAGGTCGCGGGTGTCGTCGTTCTGGTAGTCGCCGCGCATGTACTCCAGGCCCAGGGTGGTGTCCTTGAGGAACTCCCACTGGGCGCCCACCCCCCACTGGCGCTCGGGCTGCTCGCCGTAGAGGTCGCCGGAGCCCTCGTAGCGGGCCGCGAAGGTCCAGCCCTCCCAGGGCATCACCGCCGCCTCGATGTTGTAGGCGTAGGGCTCGGGCTTGGCCTCGGCCGGGGCGTAGCCCAGGGCGCCGGCCTTGTAGGTGTCGGTGACCCGCATGTACTCGGCCATCAGGGCGAACATGCCGTACTCGGCCTTGGCCGCCACCGACCAGGCGCCCACCAGGTCCTGGATGGCGTTGTCGGCGATCTGGTCGCGGATGAAGCCGGAATCCAGGTTGCTCATGTAGGCGACGTGGCCGCTGAGCTTGAGGTCGCCCAGGAAGCCCTCGGGGGTGGCCAGGCCCAGGTGGGCGAAGTAGGCGTTGATCTTGCGGTCCTCGCCGTCGCTGATCTCGTGGGTGTGGCCCCGGAAGGCGGCCACGCCCAGGTTGATCCAGTCGAGGGAGTAACCCACCTCCAGGGCGGTGGCCTGGGTCTCGAAGGCCTCCTTGGTGATGGTGTCGGTGATCAGGAAGGTCTCGAACAGGCCGATGGCGGGGTAGATGCGGCCGGCCAGGGCGTAGAAGGGCACGTCGTTGGTCTGGCCCAGCAGGATGTAGCCCTCGTCCAGGTCCACCGGCTCGGTCTTGCCCTGCTCCCAGAGCAGATGGATCAGGCCCTTGGCCCAGGGGTTGATCTGGGCCTCCAGGAAGACCTCGGCCTTGCGCAGGTTGAACTCGCTGTTGCTGGTCTTGCGGTTGTCGGCCTTGTGGTCGCGGCTGGAGCCCTGGCCCCAGACCTGGACCTCGCCGTAGATGTTGATCCGCTTTTCCAGATCGCTGACCAGGCCCTTGTGCTCGGCGCCGGGCTCCTGGGCCGCGACCGAGGCGCGGTCACCCGGGGCGGGGGCTGGCGCGGTCTTGCTATCCTCGAGCTTCCGCTCCAGGTCCACCACCTTCTCGCGCAGGGCCTTGAGCTCCTGGCGCAGGGCCTCCAGGTCGTCGCCAGCGGCCTGGGCGGAAAGGGGTGTCAACAGGCAGGCCAACGCCACCAGCGGCGCCGCCCATTTAGGAATTTTCAGCATAACCCATTCTCCTTGTTAAACATCCAGCTTCAGAGGCCTGGACGCTCCTCGCCTGTGCCCCAGCCGGTGGGCAGGCAGGGCGCTTGGGCCGGGTTGCTTGGGATCGGCCCTTCAGGGCTCGGCGGTATTGTCCTAGGAGGCTCGGGTGGGACCCTGGCCGGGAACCCGGCCAGGGGTGGGGGCTTCAGCCCTCGCTGCCAACCAGCCTAGGCGAAAACGCCGAGCCGGTCTAGTATTACTTTGTAATACAAAGGCTGTCAACGCCCTCCCGATCGGGGGGCCAGGGGAGCGGCCGGTCCGGGGGGGTGCGGCGGGGTCGGTTTTTGGCCGGCGCGGCGGCAGGGGCAATCGGCGCAGTCGCCCCCGCCCTGGCAGCCGCAGCCGCCGGCCGAGCCTGGGCCGTGATGATGGTCGTGGTGCGGGTTGGACATGCTAGGCGCTCCTTTCCGGGCTTGGGTTGGGGCTGGCCTCGCTCCCGGCCTGGGCGCGCTCCCCGGCCGGGAAGACCCAGCGGCGGGCGCCCCGGCCGATCCGGGACAGGGTCTGGCCGGTCTCGATCACCACCGCGGCTTGGTTTTTCATGGCTTGTCCTCGCTTTCGCTCGCCGGCCGGTCCGCCGTGGCGTCCGGCGCGCAGTGGGGGCAGGTCCCGCCCGGGGGCGGGGTCAGATCCTTCAGGGTAAGGTGTTGGGTTTGGCCGCAGGTGGAGCAGTCGCCCGCGCCGTTGGGGCCGCAGCCGCAGGCCGGCCCCCGGCCGGAGACGCCCCGCCAGAACCGCCGGCCGACGAAAAAGGCCGCCGCCGCCACGATCACCACCACCATCACGGTCTGCCACATGGCCAACCCTCCTCTTGCTCCGCGCCCCGGCCTAGGCGCCCAGGCCCAGGAGCCGGCCGCCCTGATGCACGATCAGGGCCACCACGTAGGCCACCGCGGTGGTGTAGACCACGCTGAAGGCGGGCCAGCGCCAGGAACCGGTCTCGCGGCGCATCACCACCAGGGTGGCCAGGCAGGGCGAATAGATGAGCACGAAGACCATCAGGCTCAGCGCGTTGAGCGCGTTCCAGCCCGGCTCGGCCTTGAGGCGCTCGGCCAGGCTGGCCTCGCCCTCCTCGCCCTCGGTCTTGCCCATGCTGTAGGCGGTGCCCAGGGTGGAGACGATGACCTCCTTGGCCGCCAGGCCACCCAGGAGCGCCACGTTGGTGCGCCACTCGAAGCCCAGGGGCTCGGTGACCAGGCTCACGGCCTGGCCCACCTGGCCGGCCAGGCTGCTGGCCAGCTCCTCGCCGGACCGCTGGTTGGCCAGGGCGGCCTTGGCCTCCTCGCTCTCGGCCTGGGCCAGGGCCTGCTCGTAGTGGGCCGCGCGCTCCTCGGGCAGGCCGGGGAAGCTCATCAGGGCCCACATCACGATGCTCACCCCCAGCAGCAGGGTGCCGGCCTTCTTGAGGTACTGCCAGGAGCGCTCCCACATGTGGATCAACAGGCCCTTGAGGGTGGGGGTGCGGTAGGGCGGCAACTCCATGACAAAGGGGGCCTGCTCGCCCCGGAGCAGGGTGGAGCGCAGGATGCGGGCGGCGATGAGCGCCAGGACCCAGGCGAACAGGGTCAGCCCGAACATCACCTCGGCCTGCTTATCGGCGAAGAAGGCGGCGATCAAAAGGCCGAAGACCGGCATCTTGGCCCCGCAGTTCATGAAGGGCACCACCAGCATGGTGGCCAGGCGGGCCTGGGGGTCCTTGAGGGTGCGGGTGGCCATGATGCCCGGCACCGCGCAGCCGCCGCTGATGCCGCCGCCCACGATCAGGCTGATCACCGAGCTGCCGTGCAGGCCGAAGGCCCGCAGCACCCGGTCCATCAGGTAGGCCACCCGGGCCATGTAGCCCGAGTCCTCCATGATGGCGATGGCGAAGAACATGAACATGATCAGCGGCACGAAGACCAGCACCCCGCCCACGCCGCCGATGACGCCGTCCACGATCAGCGAGCGCAGCATGCCCTCGGCCAGCACCCCGCCCAACGCCTCGCCCAGCCAGCCGAAGCCATCCTCCAGCCAGGCCACCGGGGCCTCGCTGGCCCAGAAGACGAACTGGTAGATCCCGTAGAGCACCGCCACCAGGAACAGGGGGCCGACCAGGCGGTTGGTCAGCACCCGGTCCACCTTGTCGCTGAAGTCCACCCGCACCTCGCGCTCCCAGGTGATGGCCTGGCGGGCGATGGCGCTGATGAAGCCGTAGCGGTAGTCGGCGATGACGCTCTCGGGCTCGTCGTCCATGGTCTGGCGCACGTGGTCGGTCACCCGCTGGCAGACCGGCAGCAGGCGCTGGCTCAGGGCCGGGTCCTCCTTCAGGGTTTCCATGACCTCGTGGTCGGCCTCCAGGCACTTCAGGGCCAGCCAGCGGGCGTCCAGCAGGCCCTGGCGGACCTCCTTGCCCTCCAGCAGGGCGACCAGCTCCTTGAGACCTTCGTCCACGTCGCCGCCGTAGCTGATGGTCAGCGGCCGCCAGGGCCGCCGGGCCTGGGCCACCTCCACCGCCGCGGCCATGAGTTCGTCCATGCCCTTGCCGCTGCGGGCCACGGTGGGCACCACCGGCACCCCCAAGAGCTGGGAGAGCTTGGCCACGTCGATCTTCATGCCGCGGGCCTCGGCCACGTCCATCATGTTGAGCGCGATGACCATCGGCGCGCCCAGCTCCATGAACTGCACCGCCAGGTAAAGGTTGCGCTCCAGGTTGGCCGCGTCCACCACGTCCACCACCACGTCCGGCCGCTCGCCGATGACGTAGTTGCGGGCCACCAACTCCTCCAGGGAGTAGGCGGTGAGGCTGTAGGTGCCGGGCAAGTCCACCACCCGCACCGCCTGGCCCTGATGGCGGGCCTCGCCTTCCTTCTTCTCCACCGTCACGCCCGGATAGTTGCCCACGTGCTGGCGGGCCCCGGTAAGGGCGTTGAACAGGCTGGTCTTGCCGGCGTTGGGGTTGCCGGCCAGGGCGATGGTCAGGCCGGGTTGGCTCACTGGTTGTCCTCCACCCGCACCACGATGTGGTCGGCCTCGTTGTTGCGCAGGGTCAGGTTGTAGCCCCGCAGCTTGATCTCCACCGGGTCCTTGAGCGGCGCGCGGCCGATCACCACCAGCGGCGTTCCGGGCACCAGGCCCATGTCGCGCAGACGGCGGCCCAACTCGCCGGCCGTGGTGACCTTGACCACCGTGGCGTTCTGGCCGGCTCGCAGCTGGCGCATGGATATCTCGGGCATGGCTTCCTCCCGCATTAACTGTTACTGCTACTCAGTCTCAGTGTCAACACCAAAAAAACGGCCGCGCCTTCTCGGCCGTCCCTCTGGTCAGCAAACCGGCGGAGTCTCCTCCGCCTGGCTGACCAGCACCCGCTGGGCCGCGCCCCGGCCCAGGGCCACCCGGCTGCCCCGAATCGCCAGGACCATGGGCCCGCCGTTGGCGCTGATGACCTCGACCTCGCTGCCCACTCCGATGCCCAGGTCGCGCAACTGGTTGACCAGGCACTCGCCCCCGGTCAGCCGCTCCACCCGGACCTTCTCGCCCGGGGCGGCCAGGGCCAGGGGCAGGGTCGGGCGGCGGGCGGCCAGGCAGCGGCGGCAGAGGCCGTAGATCTGGAGCTTGTGGCGCAGGGGATGGAAGCCCTGGCACTGGCTGATCCGCTGTTGCAGGGCCTCCAGATCCGGGTCGTGGAACTCGGTGATGGAGCCGCACTTGGTGCATATCAGGTGGTCGTGGTGCTCGCCCAGATGGCGGTGCTCGTAGCGGGCCGGCCCGCCCTCGAACTCCCGCCGGGCGGCCAGGCCCAGCTTGGTCATCAACTCCAGGGTCTGGGCCACGAAGGCCGGCTCCAGGCAGGTGCCCCGCGCCTGCAACTCCCGCTGCCATTGCTCGGCGCTGTGGTGGCCCTCGCTGTCCAGGAAGGCCTCCAGCACCGTCAGGCGGTCGCCGATGCGGTCCAGGCGCAACTGCCGCAGCAGGCGCTCGAACTGGCGGCGCTCCTCCTGGTGCAGGCCCGGTTGTTCGGTCCGCTGATTATGGGGGGCGGGTTCGGCCACTGGCACCTCCGGCTGGTAAAGATAGCAGAGGAACCGTGTAATTGCAACTCAGTTTCAACTATCCCCGCTGCGCCATCTTTGTCCATAAAATATGACCTTTGACCAGGGCGTCAAGTCCGGGGCGGGCCGGACGCGTCCGGGGCGTCCCGCCGCTGGCGGCCGCCCCCCCGGGCCAGGCGCAAACGCCAGTGGCCGGGCTCCTCCCGGCAGGACAGGCAGCGCTCCCCGGTCCGGCGCAGGATCAGGGGCAGGTCGCGGACCCATTGCGGGGAGGCGATCAGGACCTCCAGCTCCTGGCCCGGGCCCAGGTCGGCCAGGGCCCGGCGCACCAAGAGGGGCAGCATCGGCGAGCCGGTCCGGCGCAGGTCCAGGATCAGGGGGAGCTGGGTCATGGGCGGGGCCTCCTGGCCGGAACCCCAAGCAAATCCCGTGCCCGACCAGAACGGCGCCGCCAGCCGCCCCGTTCCGCCGTTTAGCGCCGGTCCAGGTTGCCGCCCGGGCCACGCCGTGTTAACTTTGATTAACATATACGATAACCAGGAGTTAATGGCGGCATGGACATACGCGGCGACGAGTGCCATCTCTACTGGCAGTCGGTGGTGGACACCATGGCCGAGGGCCTGTTCATCGTGGACACCTCCGGCATCGTGGTCTTCATCAACCCGGCCGCCGAGCGCATCACCGGCTACCGCCGCGAGGAGGTGCTGGGTCGGCCCTGCTCCCTTTTCGAATCCGAGACCTGCCTGGCCTGCCGGCGCGAGGACGGCCGCATGGGCTGCGGGCTGTTCGAGCAGGGGCGGGTGACCAACAAGCGCTGCACGGTCAAGCGCAAGGACGGCAGCGCGGTGCACATGCTGAAGAACGCCGCCATCCTCACCGACGCCCACGGCCAGGTCATCGGCGGGGTGGAGACCCTGACCGACATCAGCGAGGTGGTGGACAAGGATCGCCAGATCAACGGCCTGCGCCGGGAGCTGAACAAGACCTATGGCTACGAGGGGCTGATCGGCGAGGGCAAGCCGATGACCGAGGTCTTCGACCTGCTGGATTCGGCCGCCCAGAGCCTGGCCCCGGTGGTGATCCTGGGCGAGAGCGGCACCGGCAAGGAGCTGGCCGCCGCGGCCATCCATCGCCGCGGCCCCCGCCGCAACGGCCCCTTCATCAAGGTCAACTGCGCCGCGCTGAACGAGTCGCTGTTGGAGAGCGAGCTCTTCGGCCACGAGAAAGGGGCCTTCACCGGGGCCGATCGCCTGCGCAAGGGCCGCTTCGAGGCCGCCCACGGGGGCAGCATCTTCCTGGACGAGATCGGCGACATGCCCCTGAAGGTCCAGGTCAAGCTCCTGCGGGTCCTGCAGGAGGGCGAGATCGAGCGGGTGGGCAGCCACGAGCCCATCGCGGTGGACGTGCGGGTGATCAGCGCCACCAACCAGGACCTGGAGGGCCTGGTGGCCCAGGGCCGGTTCCGCGAGGACCTCTACTACCGCATCAACGTCATACCCATCCGCCTGCCTCCCCTGCGTCAGCGCCGCGAGGACATCCCGCTGTTGGTGGGCACCTTCACCGAGCGCATGGCCCTGCGCTCCGGCCGGCCCATCAGCGGCCTGAGCCGGGCCGCCCTGGAGCGCCTGCTGGCCCATGACTGGCCGGGCAACGTGCGGGAGTTGATCAACGCCGTGGAATACGCCTTCGTCACCTGCCGCGAGGGGGAAATCCAGCCCCAGCACCTGCCGGCCACGGTTCTGGGCCTGTCCCCGACCCCCTTCCGCCCCCGACCCGCCGCGCCGATCCCGGCCAGCGCGGCGGCGGGCGACGACGAGGCCATGCGCCAGGAAATCCTGCGCGCCCTGGAGACCAGCGGCGGACACAAGGCCAGGGCCGCCGAGCTGCTGGGCGTGAGCCGGGTCACCTTCTGGAAGCGGGCCAAGCGTCTGGGCCTGGAGATCTAACCCTTTACATAATTAACGCGTTAACACATCACCCAAACGTCAACCAACAAACTTGCCCAAGCTAAGATACTGAAATATGGCCTAAAAGATGGCGGCATCATCGCCAGGCGGGTAGGCACGCGCCTTGCTTAATCCATCGGCAGTCATCCACCGCGCGCCAGGCCGGGAGCCGAGCCCCCATGGGTGCCGCTCCGGGTCTGGAAAGGAGCTTGCGATATGTCCAGCCATGTTTCCCGCCGGGGTTTCCTGAAGGCCGGTCTGGCCGCCGCGGCCGGGGCCGGGATCAGCGCCGGGCAGGCGGTGCTGCCCCAGGCCCTGCATGCCAGCGGCGGCCAGGAGCTCTGCACCGTCATGGACCTGAGCCAGTGCATCGGCTGCGAGGCCTGCGTGGACGCCTGCCGCGAGCAGTGGCAGGGTTCGCTGCCCGACCCGGTCGCGCCCATCCCCCAGCCCTTCCCGGCCCGGGTGCCCATCGAGGACTGGTCGGGCAAGAAGGACGTGCGCGACCGGCTCACGCCCTACAACTTTTTATATATCGACCACCTGGACCTGGAGCGGGGCGGCAAGTCCATGGAGCTGCACATCCCCCGGCGCTGCATGCACTGCGTGAACCCGCCCTGCACCAACCTCTGTCCCTTTGGCGCGGGGCGGGTGGAGGACAACGGCGTGGTCCACATCGACCCGGACCTCTGCCTGGGCGGGGCCAAGTGCACCCAGGTCTGCCCCTGGAAGATCCCCCAGCGCCAGTCCGGGGTGGGCATCTATCTGGACATCCTGCCGGAATACGCCGGCAACGGGGTGATGTTCAAGTGCCACCGCTGCCTGCCCCTGGTCAAGGAGGGCAAGACCCCGCGCTGCATCGAGGTCTGCCCCAACCAGGTGCAGACCATCGGCCCCCGCGCCGCCCAGATCGCCAAGGCCGAGGCCCTGGCCCAGCAGATGGCCCAGACCAACGGCGCGCCCGACCGGTGGAGGGATCACCTTTACGGCCTGGACGAAAACGGCGGCACCAACACCATCTACGTCTCGCCGGCGCCTTTCCCGGAGGTCAACGCCGCCCTGACCAGGCTGCACATCGAGCAGGCCGCCGCCGATGGCCCGGCCCGACCCGGACAAGGACGGGGCCAGGCGGCCAAGGGCGGTCAGGGCCAGGGTCGGATGCTGGCCCGGAGCGGCCGGCCCCACCTGGGGCCCACCACCAACAGCATGGCCAGCGAGGAGAACCTGACCCTGGCCCTGGCCATCGCGCCGGTGGCCGGTCTGGTCGCCGGGCTGGGCCGACTCTTCGGCGGGTTCAAGAAGTTGGGCCGCGCCCTGGACAAGGCCGGCCAGCCTGAGCACAAGGGAGGGCAGTCATGAACAACCCCCAGGCATCCCCCGGCGGGCGCGTCGCCCGCTGGCTCTATGGCCTCGGCCTCGGCCTGGCCATCTTCACCGGCATGGCCCAGATGCCGATCATGAAGCGCTACTACATCGCCGACCTCCCCGGCCTGGCCTGGACCGCCGACTATTTCGTCACCAGCGACCTGCACTACCTGGCCGCCGCGCTGCTCTTGGCGCTCCTGGCCTGGCGGCTGGGCCTGGCCGCCCGCGCGGGCGGTCTATCCTGGAGCTGGGGACCGCGCCGGGCCTGGGGCTGGACCCTCTTGGGCCTCTTGGCCGTCACCGGCGCGGCCAAGGCCGCCCGCAACGCCGGGGTCTTCATCAGCCCGGCCATGATGGTGGCGCTGGACCTGGCCCACCTGGGAGCGGCCATGGCCTTCATGTTCACCGGCCTGGGAGTGCTTTTCCGGCGGCGGCCGGCGGCGGGGGTGGCGGAGGCGCGGATGAATGGGTAACCGGTTGAAAAGTGTGTGGTCCATTGTGGACCACGCACTCCCCCCCCCGCGCAGGTTAATGGAAGCCAAGAACCTGTCCTCAGATAGATGACATCCGGGCCTCTCCCCGCGATGCGGCATCCAATTCCAGACGGCCAAGTTTTTACCTCGAAAACACGGGCGGGGTTTATCCCCGCCCGTGTTTTTTTGGCGCAAACAATTTAAGCCGAAGCAAGCTGCGGGGGATCAGACCCAGAGTGTATGAACTGCCGACGCCGGCCTGGCTCGCGGGCCGGCGTTGCTTATGGGCTGGTCCCGGCCCGGGCCGGGGAGTGTGCCGGCCGCCGGCTAGGAGCCGGCGCGATAGACGCGCTTCCAGGCCGGCTCGGCGCGTTTCTTGAGCGCGTCGCGGATGGCGGCCTTGAGGGCGGCCTCGGCCAGGGCGGCGCAGTGGCGGTGCTCGCGGTCCAGGCCGCCCAACTGCTCGTCCACCGCGGTGGCCCGGATATCGCTGGCCTCGGCCAGGTTTCGGCCCCGGGCCAGGCTGGTGATGGCGCTGCCGCAGGCCACGGTGTGCAGGCAGCCCTCGGGCATGAAACGGATGTCGGCGATCACCTGGTCGTCCAGGCGCAGGTAGATCTCCATGCGGTCGCCGCAGGCGCCGGCGGCGTTGGCGTAGCCGTCGGGGTTGGGCAGGATGCCCAGGTTCTCGGGGGTCAGGGCGTGGACCAGGAAACGATCCGCGCCCACCGCGAACGCTGTCTGATCGTCGGGTGGGTTGGACATCGATTCACCGCCGGATGATGACCGGGGGGCGGACCCCTGGCGGGTCCACCCCCCGGGATGGGACGCTAACGCGTGATGTAGTGGGCCACGCCGTCCTTGTGCACGCGGCTGATGACGCCCTCGGAGACCATCTCGCGCAGGTTGGGCACCAGGCGGGCTTCGTCCTCCTTGAGCAGGGCCGCCAACGCGCCGATGGCGATGGGCTCGGGCTGGGCCTTGAGGGTGGTGACCAGGCGGGCCTTGGTGTACTCCTCGCGCACCACCGCCACCATGTCCTGGTCATAGGCCAGGGCGTGACGCTGGTCGCCGGGGTAGACCTCCTCCCAGGGCCGCCGCAGGCTGGCTCCCAGCACCCAGCGCACCCGGTCGTTGTTCACGGTGTCGTACATGCCCTGGAGCTTGGCCTTGGTCTCGGGATCGTCGGGGATCGGACCCAGCTTGGCCATCAGCTCGGCGAAGGAGTTCACCGCCTGGGTGTACTGCGCCGGGTTGTTCAGGTCCACGTGGGCCATGGCGATGCGCCGGCGGTCGATGCCGCAGACGCTCAGGAGCTTGCGGATCAGGGTGACCCGGCTCCAGGTGTGGTCCACGCCGTAGGAGTGGTGGCAGTCCTCGGGCGGGCAGCCCAGGAGCAGCACCCCGGGCGTGCCCTCCAGGAAGGCCCGGGCCATGACGCTGGGGTCCAGCTGGCCGATGCAGCTCACCCGCAACAGGTGCATGCGGGGGTCGGACTTCATGCCCTTGAGGCCGGCGTTGTCCGCCGCCGCCAGACCGCCCCAGCCGCAGCCCCAGCCCATGAACTCGCCCGGGGCCAGGGACTGGGCCAGGGCCGCCGCCCGCGCCTCGCGCTGGGCGGTGGTGTTGTTCTGGAGGGTCAGGGCGTGGTAGGGACAGGCCGCGGCGCAGGTGCCGCCGCCGGTGCAGACCATGGGGTCCACGTGGCGGATCACCGAGGGGCCCACCTTGGCCGGGGGCTCGATGCCGCCGCAGTCGCAGATCTCGTTGCACAGGCCGCAACCGACGCAGCGGGCGGGGTCCACCACGCAGACCATGCGCGGGGCGTAGAGCTCGCCGGCCTGGGCCTTGGCCATCATCTCCGCCGTGCGGGTCCCGGCCCGGCGGCCCTGGCGCAGGGACTCGTGCAGGTCGCAGGGATAGCGGGCCGAGCCGGCCAGGAAGGTCTCGTCGCGGCCGACCATCTCCGGGCGCACCTTGGCGTGCTTGACCTCCAGGAACTCGCCCTCCTTGTGCTTGATGCCCAGCACCTTGGCCACGCGGTTGGTCTCCAGGCCCACCGAGCGCCGGGGCGAGAGGATCAGCCTGTCCCAGGGCATCTCGTACTCGGTGTGGTCCTCGGGCGAGAGGTAGTTCAGGAAGCCGGCCTGTACCGTGGGGCGCAGCTCGCTGTCATAGGCCAGCCAGTTGATGCCCAGTTCGCGGCCCAGCTTGCGCTCCCCGGCCGAGAGGGGGACGGACAGCTTCTGGTTGTACATGATGGTGACCTGGCAGCGGGGCTCGTGCTCGCGCATGTAGCGGGCCATGGACCAGGCCGAGCGGGCGGAGAGATAGGCGAAGTCCTCCTGGCCGCTCTCGTAGTCGTTGAGCCAGAAGACCACCCTGCCGGCCGGCACGCCCAGGGTCCAGATCATCTCCTCGGCCTCGGTGTGGCAGATCACGGTGCGTCCGTCGTGGCCGAAGTTGTTGCCCTGGTTGAGCATTTGTCCGTCCAGGCAGGCGATGATCGCGCCGACCTGGATGATGCGCGGCATCTCGTCGTCCATCTTGAAGCTGACGCTGTAGTTGCCGGTGCGACCGGTCAGGCCCACCAGCTCGCCCACCGAGATGCGCTTGACCAGGGGAGACTCCTCCACCTCGCGCATCATGGCCTCCAGGCGGTCGTAATAGTGACGCTCGCCGGGATAGTGCTCGTGGATCATGCGCAGCTCGTCCTGGTACTCGTCGGTGTACATGGCGATGATGGTGGCGATGTCCCGGCGCAGGAGCTCCTGGGCCGCCGCGTAGGTGGCGATGCCGCCGCCCAGGATCATCACCGGGCCCTGCATCTCCACCTTTTCCTTGACGCTGGGGGTCAGGGCGTCCAGCCCGGCGGCGCTGGCGCCGATGAGCTTGGCCGCCTTGGCCGCGGCCTGCTCGGGGTCGAGGTCGTTGACCGCCGCCACGTGGCCGCGCAGGTTGATCACGTCGATCTGGCCCTGGTCCAGACCGGCCGGCTCCAGGGCCTGTTCGAACTTCTTGAGGATGACCCGGGCCTCGCACCCGGCCACGATCACGCGGTCCAGCTTATGCTCCTCCACCGCGGCCTTGAGGGCGCTGAGCCCCGGGCTGAGGCAGGAGAAGGGCTCGACCTGGACATGGGTCACCAGGGGGTTGTGGGAGAGCAGCTCGGTGAGCTGCTTCAGGTCCACCTGGGGGGCGATGCGTCGCCCGCACTCGCAGAGAAAAACGCCAACCCGGCTCATCACTTGCCTCCCTTTCCGGCTTCGCGGCCCGCGTGCGCTCCCCGGATGGCGTCCAGCCGGGCGCTCATGGCACCGGTGGGGCAGACGGTGACGCAGGACCCGCAGGCCACGCAGGCGTCGGAGACCTCGCCATAGGGCGAACCGATCTTCTTGTGCACCCCGCGCCCGACGGTGGAGATGGCCGATACCCCGACCACCTCCTTGCAGACCCGCACGCACAGGCCGCAGAGGATGCACTGCTCGTCGGGATTGTGGCTCTCGAAGCGGGTGGTGTTGACCCCGTATTCGGCGGCCAGGGCCCGCAGCTCGGGGCTGGCCGGGCACTGGGCCAGGAGCATCTCCAGGATCCAGCGGCGGACGTTTTTGACCCGCGGGCTGTCGGTTTTCACGTTCAGGCCCTCGGCCACCGGATACATGCAGGAGATGACGACCTTGGACCAGGTCTCGTCGCCGATCTCCACCACGCACAGGCGGCAGGCCCCGCTGGCCTCCACCGCCTCGTGGTGGCAGAGGGTGGGGATGTGGATGCCGTTCTGGCGGGCCGTCTCCAGCACCGTCCAGCCGGTTTGGGCCTGGACCTGGCGGCCGTCGATAACCATGTTTATCATGACTCTCCTCCGCCTCCTCAGGCCACGCTGACCGCGCCGAACTTGCACGATTCCATGCAAATTCCGCAGCGGATGCAGAGATCTTGGTTGATGACGTGGGGCTTCTTCTTCTCGCCAGTGATGGCCTTCTGGGGGCACTGGCGGGCGCAGCTCATGCAGCCGGTGCACTTGTCGGCGTCGATGCCGTAGGTGATCAGGTCCTTGCAGACCCCGGCCGGACAGCGCTTGTCGTTGATGTGGGCCAGGTACTCGTCCTTGAAGTACTGGAGGGTGGTGAGCACCGGGTTGGGGGCGCTGCCGCCCAGGGCGCACAGCGCCCCGTCCTGGATGGCGGCGGCCAGGCTGACTAGGTCGTCGATGTCCTTCTCGGTGCCGATGCCCTGGCTGAAACCGTCCAGGATCTCGCGCATGCGGGTCAGGCCCAGGCGGCAGGGCACGCACTTGCCGCAGGATTCCTCTTCCAGGAAGCGCAGGAAGTAGCGCGCCACGTCCACCACGCAGTCGCGTTTGTCCATGACGATCATGCCGCCGGAGCCCATCATGGAGCCGGCCTTGGTCAGGGAGTCGAAGTCCACCGGGACCTCGCGCATGTCGTAGGGCAGGCAGCCGCCGGAGGGGCCGCCGGTCTGCACCGCCTTGAAGGGCGCGCCGCCGGGCACCCCGCCGCCCAGGTCCTCGACGATGGAGGCCAGGGGCGTGCCCATGGGGACCTCCACCAGGCCCACGTTGTTGACCTTGCCCACCAGGCTGAAGACCTTGGTGCCGGTGCTGTGGGGCACGCCCAGGCCGGCGTACCACTCGCCGCCCTTCTCGATGATCTGGGGCACGTTGGCCCAGGTCTCCACGTTGTTGAGCACCGTGGGCCGGCCCCAGAGGCCTTCCTCGACCGAACGCACGTACTTGGGCTTGGGCTCGCCGGCCCGGCCCTCGATGGAGGTGAACAGGGCGGTGGACTCGCCGCAGACAAAGGCGCCGGCGCCGCGGTTGATCTGCACGTCGAAGTCGAAGCCCGATCCCAGGATGTTCTTGCCCAACAAACCCAGGGCCCGGGCCTGGTCCATGGCGATGTTCAGGTGCTTGATGGCCACCGGATACTCGGCCCGGACGTACATGAAGCCCTGGTTGGCCCCCAGGGCGTAGGCCCCCAGGATCAGGCCCTCCAGCACCGCGTGGGGGTCGCCCTCCATGATGGTGCGGTCCATGAAGGCCCCGGGGTCGCCCTCGTCGCCGTTGACCACCACGTAGGCCGGATAGCCCTTCTTCTTGATGGCGGCCAGGGCGCTTTTCCACTTGCGGCCGGTGGGGAAGCCCGCGCCGCCGCGGCCGCGCAGGCCCGAGCGCTCGACCTCGGCCACCACCTGCTCCGGGCTCATCTGGTACAGGGCCTTGGCCAGGGCCAGATAACCCCCATGGGCGATGGTGTCGCCGATGTCGGTGGGGTCGATCTTGCCGATGTTGCGCAGGACGATGCGCATCTGGTGGCTGTAGAAGGGGATGTCCTTCTCCTGGGGCAGGGCCTGGTCGGTGTTGGGGTCGTGATAGAGCAGACGCTCCACCGGCTGGCCGCCCTCCAGCAGCGACTGGAGGATGTCCTCGGCGTCGGCGGGCTTCACCCGCTGGTAGAAGAGCCCGCTGGGGCGCACCACCACCAGGGGGCCGCGGGAGCAGAAGCCGTGGCAACCGGTGACCTTGATGCCGGGACGGACCTTGATGTCCAGGTCGGCGGCCTTGACCGCGGCCTGGAGGGCCTCGGCCACCTTGACGCTGCCGTTGGCCAGGCAGCCGGTGCCGTGGCAGACGATGATCTCGGTGCGGTTGGGGTCGGTGGCGGCCAGGATGCGCTCGCGCAGGGCCATGAAGGCCTCGGCCGAATCCAGGCGTCCCGCCTGCTGGATCTCTGGGGTCGTGAGCTGTGCCATGTGTTTCACCTCTGGGGCGGCCTAGGATGCCGCCAGGTCCTTCACGATTTTCTCGACCTTCTTGGCCGTGGCCCCGGGCACGTACTCCTCGTCGGCCACCATCACCGGCGCCAGGGCGCAGGCCCCCAGGCAGTTGACCGTCTCCAGGGTGAACTGGAGGTCGGCGGTGGTCTCGCCGGCCTTGACCCCCAGCCGCCGCTCCAGGTCCTGCACGATGCGGGGAGCGCCCTTGAGGTGGCAGGCGGTGCCCAGGCAGACGCGCAGGTTGTGCTCGCCCTTGGGCTTGAGGCTGAAGGACTGGTAGAAGGTGGCGGTGGCGTAGGCGGTGCTGAAGGGCACCCCGGTGTGGTCGCAGACCAGCTCCAGGGCCTCGCGCGAGATGTAGTTGTAGGCGGCCTGGATGTCCTGCAACAGGAAGATCAGGAATTCCGGCTTGCCCGGATAGCGCTCGATGATCTCGTCAATGTCGATCAGCGGGGACGTGGACATGATCCCTCTCCTTAGGCTTGCGGGGCGTGTTTCAGGGGGCCTGGCGGCCGCCCCGTGCGCTTGCAAGCCGGGGGCCAAAGTGTCATCATCCTGCAATTATTGATTATTCAGCGACGAGCCCACTAGCGAGGGGTCACATGAAACATATTTGTTTCAGAAGGAAGCAAGGGAAACAGAGTGGGAAACAAAGGCGGAATCGATTCAACTAACTGATAATACAGATGCATGGCAGCCTTTGCCCAGCCATGCAACATGAATTGCGGTTCATTGAAACATTTGAAACATATCTGAAACAATCACAGACCCAGTTGCTTCATCTTGCGCCAGAGTGAGGTGCGGCTCAGGCCCAGCAGGGCCGCGGCCTGGCCCCGATTGCCCCGGCAGGCGGTCAGGGCCTGGCGGATGGCCGCCTCCTCCGAGTCGTGGGGGGCGGCCGGGGTCTGATCGCCCGGGCCGGCCGGCCCGGCCTCGCCCTCCAGGGGCGGCAGGTGCTTGAGGAAGATCACCGGCCCCTTGACGAAGACGAAGGCGTACTCCAGGGTGCGCTCCAGCTCGCGCACGTTGCCGGGCCAGTCATAAGTCATGAAAAGTTTCATGACCTTGGGGTCCAGCATCCGCACTTCGCGACCGTAGACCCGGTTGAAGCGCTCCAGGAAGTGGCTCACCAGCAGCGGGATGTCCTCCCGCCGTCGGCGCAGGGGGGGCAGGATCAGAGGCACGGTGCGCAGGCGGTAGTAGAGGTCCTCGCGGAAGCGGCCCTCGCGCCGGGCCTGGGTCAGGTCCAGGTTGGTGGCGCTGATGATGCGCGCCTCCATGGGGATCAGGCGGGTGCCGCCCACCCGCTCGAAGACCCGCTGCTCCAGCACCCGCAACAGCTTGACCTGGAGGTCCGGGCGCAGCTCGCCGATCTCGTCCAGGAACAGGGTGCCGCCCTTGGCCAGCTCGAAGCGCCCCACCTTGGAGGCCACCGCGCCGGTGAAGGCCGCCTTCTCGTGGCCGAAGAGCTCCGATTCCAACAGGGTCTCGGCCAGGGCGGCGCAGTTGACCGCCACGAATGGACCCTCCCGCCGCCGGGACTGGTGGTGGATGGCCCGGGCGAACAGCTCCTTGCCGGTGCCGCTCTCGCCCTGCAACAGCACGTTGGCCTCGCTGGCGGCCAGGTCGGGCAGCATCTCGAACAGCTCGCGCATGGGCTCGGAATCACCCACGATATCCGCCAACCCGCAGCGCCCGGCCAGGGCCGCGCCGTCCTGGAGGTCGGCCAGGGGGCGGAAGGTCTCCACCGCCCCCACCACCACCCCGTCGGCGTCCTTGACCACGCTGGTGTTGATGAGGATGCCCAGGCGCGCCCCGCCCTTGTTCAGGATGCGCACGTCCTGGTCCATCCGGGTCAGGCCGGTCTCCAGGGTGGTGCGCAGGGGGCAGCCGGACTGGCAGAGGTCGGAGCGGAAGATGTCCCAGCAGTGGCGGCCCAGGACCTCCTGGCGGCTGTAGCCGGTGATCTGCTCGGCGGTGTGGTTGAAGGAGGTGATGCGCCAGCGGGTGTTGATGGTGAAGACGCCCTCGGCCATGCTCTCGAACAGGGTCTGGTAGCCCAGGCGGGGCAGGGTGGGCAGGCTGTCGTCCAGGCCGGCCTCGGGGAGGTCCTCCTGACGGAAGCTGAGCATCGCCCCCATTGGCTGGCGGCCGCCGCCCAGCACCGGGGCCACCTCCAGCACGCAGTCGCGCCCCCGGCCGGCGGCGTCCAACAGGCGGGCCTCGATCTCCCGGGTGGTCTCGCCCTGGCCCAGGGCCGCCTCCAGGGCGCTCTGCACCAGCCCCAGGTGGGGGCCTTCCACCAGCTCCTCCAGGCGCAGGGGGTCGCCGGGCTGCATGTCGCGGCCCAGCAGGCGGCTGGCGCGCTGGTTGGCCGCCATCAGGCGCAGGGCGCGATCCACCACCAGGGCCCCGGCCTCCATGCCCCAAACCGCTGGATCGGGACCCTCCCGGTTGGGCCTCCCCCCCTTTCCGACGCTCATTGGCTCACTTTTCCCGCCCACCCGGACCGCTTCAGCCCAGGATGGTCTCCACTTCCTTGTCGGTGAGGAACGACGAGACGTTCCAGCACAGCTCCCTCACCGTCTTCTCGGCCAGCCCCGGCGTGAGCAGGGCCACGCCGTCGAAACCCTGCCCCTTGGCGATCAGGATCAGTTGACGCAGCTTGCCCAGGGTCGTCTCCCCCCCGGGCGCGTGCGCGGCTTCGTAGGCTCGCGCCAGGCTGTTGACCCGGGCCACGGAACAGCGCTTGCAGCTTCGGTCTGGCTCCATGCGCGCCTCCAGTCGCTTGCGATGATCGTTTCATGCTACATAATGCTACATATATCAGAAAGGAGGCCCGGTTAGACAGTGGATTGCCCCCCGGGGGCCGCCAATCCGGGATTCGCTTGGCAAATGCGCGGCCCGACGGCGATAATGGAGCCCGTCCGCCCGCCGCAAGCCGCCGGAGGGCGGCGAAGCCCTGCCGGCAGCGGCCGCGCAAGGAGGCGACATGGCCAGCACCGGCCTGCTTTCCGATGTCTACGCCAACATGGAAGCCATCAACCAGTGGGGGGCCTCCCACGGGCCGGTGCTGCTGCGGTCGATCATGGCCCTGGTGGTGGTGGTGCTGTTGGCCAAGGTGGTGGGACGCCTGTTCAAGGCCTTGCTCATCCGCCTGGGCCTCGAGGAAAACCGGGCCATCAAGGTCGTCACCATCATGCACGTGACGCTGTTCTCGTTGCTGCTGCTGGTGACCCTGCACCTGCTGGGCTTCGAGACCATGCTGCTGATCCGCCTGGTCTCCATCCTGGCCCTGTTGGCCCTGATGGCCTACGTCCTGTTCAAGCCCTACCTGCCCCAGGTGCCCTTCAAGGTGGGCAACATCATCCAGGCCGGCAACCAGCTGGGCACGGTGCTGGCCATCTCCTTCCTCCACACCAAGCTCAAGACCCTGGACGGCAAGATCGTCATCATCCCCAACCACAAGGTCCTCAACGACCTTTTGGTCAACTACTCCGCCAATCCCTTCCGGAGGGTGGACATCGAGTTCTTCATCCATTACGGGGAGGACCTGGATCGGGTGCGGGCGCTGGTGCTGGAGGCCATGGCCAGCGACGAGCGGGTGCTGCAGAAATACGACCCCCGGGTGGTGGTGCGGGCCATCAAGCCCAGCTACATCGAGATGCAGGCCCGCTTCTGGGTGGAGCGCAGGTACTCGCTGGTGATCCGCTGGGCCATCCGGGAGGCCATCATCAAGCAACTGGCCCGGGCCGGGGTGGCCATGGCCGCCGAGCGCCAGGAATACATCCAGCTCCCGCTCCCGCCAGGACCCGCCCCCGGGGATTAGGATCCGCCATCGCCGTCATTCCCCCGCCAACTGATGGCCGCCGCCCGGGCGGCTGGCCCGGCGTTTTCCTTTGCCTGGCGGGGCGATGGCCTCGAGCAGGGTGGAGCCGGCTGGTCATCCCCGCGCCAAGCCAACCCCGGGGCCGGGGTCCCCAGCCAGTCATGCTGGCCGGGGTCGCCGAAAAAGGCTTTCCTCCCTGCCGCCTTCCTATGCTCCCTCCCCCTCGTCATCCCCGCTCCCGGCCCGCAGTTGGGCGCGCAGGAGGTCGGCCAGGGCCTGGCGCAGGTCGGGGTGGGCGACGTGGTCCACGGCCTGGGCGACCTGGCGCTCCTGGTCGGGGGTGAGGGGTGGGGGCGGCGGTGGTGGCGGTGGGGGTGGATCGGGGGGGCGGTCCAGGACCAGTTTGAGGCTGGCGACCTCCTGGCCTTCCTGGCGCAGGGCGGCCACCAGGCGGGGGGCCAGGAGGCCCAGTTCCTGACGCCAGATGGAGCTGGCCACGCCCACCACCAGGACCCCGCCGGGGTCCAGGGCCAGGACGCGAGCCTTGGCGGCCACGGTGGGGCCGGCCACGCTTCGCCAGGCGCGCAACAGGTCGGGGCCGGGCAGGCGGCCGGCCAGCTTGGGCGGCAGGGAACCCTCCAGAATCTGGCCCAGGGAGGTGGGGTGGTTCTTGGCCGCCATGGCTTCTCCGGGCGGGTGGGGTGGAGAAGGGAGCGGTGAGGGTTATCCGGAGTGGTCGGGGCGGGCGGATTTGAACCGCCGACCCCCTGCGCCCAAGGCAGGTGCGCTGCCAGACTGCGCCACGCCCCGACCGTATCTGCGAAATATTATCCTAAAATCGCGCGCCGCGCTGTCCTACACCGGGTCCGGGGCGGACCAGGTGGCCAGGAAGCCGGCGATCTGGGAAACCATGGCCCGCAAGGCCTGGCCCCGGTGGCTGATGGCGTTCTTGTCCTCGGTGCTGAGCTGGGCGGTGGTCAGCCCGCGTCCGGGCAGCTCGAAGAGCGGGTCGTAGCCAAAGCCGTTGCGGCCCTGGGGGGTGCGGCGGATGAGGCCCTCCAGGCGGCCCTGGCTGGTCAGGACGCGGCCATCGGGCAGACAGCAGACCATGACGCAGACAAAGGCGGCCCGGCGGCGCTCGTCGGGCACGTCCGCCAGGGCGGCCAGGAGCTTGGCGTTGTTGTCCGCGTCGCTGCACTGTGGACCGGCGTAGCGGGCGGAGTAGACCCCGGGCGCGCCGTCCAGGGCGGCGACCTCCAGGCCGGAGTCGTCGGCCAGGGTGGGCCGTCCCAGGGCGGCGGCCACCCCGCAGGCCTTTAGCCGGGCGTTGGCCAGGAAGGTGTCGCCGGTCTCCTCGATCTCCTCGCTGAAGCCCAACTCGGCGGCGGTGCGCACCACGATGCCCAGCGGCTCCAGCAGGGCGGCGATCTCGCGGCGCTTGCCCTGGTTGTTGCTGGCCAGGACCAGCTCCATCAGGCCACCCCCAGGGCGGCGCGCTGGGCGGCGAAGACGGTCTCGGCCGCGCTCAGGCCCAGGGAGAGGAGTTGGCCGACCTCCGAGGCCGGGATGGTCCCCTGCTCGGCGGTGGCCTGGAGCTCGATGACCTGGCCGCCGGGGGCCAGGACCAGGTTCAGGTCCACCTCGGCGTTGGAATCCTCGGCGTAGCAGAGGTCCACCAGCAGGCGGCCCCCCACCCGGCCCAGGGAGAGGGCGGCGACGGGCAGGGCCGGGGCCAGGCCCAGGCCGGCCAGGGCCTTGGCCAGGGCCACGTAGCCGCCGCTGATGGCGGCGGTGCGGGTGCCGCCGTCGGCCACCAGCACGTCGCAGTCCACCCGGATGGTCCAGCCCTGCAAGGCGGTCAGGTCCACGGCGGCGCGCAGGGAGCGGCCGATCAGGCGGCTGATCTCTTGGGCGCGGCCGCCGCTCTGGTGGTCGCGGCGGGTGCGGGTGTGGGTGGCCCGGGGCAGGAGGGCGTACTCGGCGGTGACCCAGCCCCGGTCGGCCTCCGGCCCCATCCAGCGGGGGGAGCCGGCCTCCACCGAGGCGGTGCAGAGGACCTGGGTGGCGCCAAAGCAGCAGACGGCGCTGCCCTCGGCGTAGGGGTTCACCCCGGCGTTGATGGTCACGGTGCGCATATCCAGGGGTGAGCGGCCGTCGGGCCGGGGCTGGTCCATGGGGGTCTCCTTCGTTCGGGCCAAGCTAGGAAAGCTATAGCAAGTCCGGCGGGGTGTCAACCCAGGGGGCGGCATCCCGATAGTGGATCAGTATGAAAATAACCGCCCGAGACTAGGGGTTGGCGGAGGACTGGCGCGCCGGAACGGAGTGGGTTATGGTTAGCCAAACTCAACCAGCCACGGCCCTTCAATCCGGCCGGCGGAGAATCCATGTCTGATTACACTGACCAGATGAAGGTGTGGGGCGGCGAATTTGGCCGGGAATGGACCGAGCGCTGCGACCTCGGAGTGGAGGGCACCGACGCCCGCTTCCTGGAGGACGTGGGTTGCACCCGTAGCGCCATGTACCAGGAGTTCCTGGAGGGCATGGAGCGCGACATCCGGGTGCTGGAGGTGGCCAGCAACATCGGCACCCAGTTGACCACCCTGGAGCGCCTGGGATTCTCGAAGCTATACGGGGTCGAGTTGCAGGACTACGCGGTGCGCAAATCGCGTGGCTTCAACCCGAGGCTGAACATCGTGCAGGGCTCGGCCTTTGACGTGCCCTTCAAGGACGGCTTCTTCGACCTGGTCTACACCTCGGTGTTCCTGATCCACCTGGCGCCGGCCGACCTGGCCAAGGCCCTGGGCGAGATCCACCGGGCCAGTCGGCGCTGGATCATGGGCTATGAATATTTCGCCGAGCAGATGATCGAGGTCAACTACCGGGGGCACGACAACCTGCTCTGGAAGGGTGACTACTGCCAGGTCTACCTGGATCATTTCCCGGACCTGCGTCTGGTCAAGCGCAAACGCTACACCTACGCCGACGGCAAGCAGGACGAGATGTTCCTGCTGGAGAAGACCGTCTGATAAAAGTGGCTGTGATCCAGCGTTCTTTTGTTTCACACGAACCTAGCGAACAAAGCTGCTGATCTCGGTTCGAAAGGCCTCCGATCGCCCTCGGTGCCAGGTGTGGCCCGGGCTCCGGACCGTGGGGGACGGGTTCGCGCCAAAGGGACCCTTGGGTCCACCAACTGGCTGGCATTGTGGCAAGCCGATGGGCCGTTGCCAAAAAAACCGCGGATTACGGTGCGGTTGCTTCCAGGCGCCGGATTGTTGGCGAGCCAGCAGGCTCCGGCCGGTGACAATTTCAACCTGGAAAAGCAGCAGCTCTCCTAGCCGGACGCCATCAACCAGTGGCGATCATTGCATTGGCGGTTTGTTAGCTTTTGGCCGCCGGATTTGGGAGGTCGAGGAGCGACCGGCTCAGGCCGGGTCGCCCAACTCCTGGGTGAAACGGCCGATGAGCTTCATGTCGCACTGCTCGCTGCACTTGATGCCCGGCTTGAGCAGGAAGTGGTCACGCCGGAACTGGCGATAGGCCGCGCCGTTCCAGATGTCCCCCAGGCTTTGCTGGCGGACGTCGCCCAGGATGATCTCGTTGTTGAAGTCCTCCACGCACTGCACCGCCTGGCCGTTGGACTTGATGGTCATGGACGACCAGGGGAACTGGCAGAACTCCAGCCAGTGGATGGAGCGGGTCTGCATCTGGGTGTCGTTGTACCAGAGCTGATCCTGGCTCTTGAGGTAGACGTAGGCTCCGGTGCCGTCGAAGGCCTCCTTGAGCTTGGCGAACTGCTCCATCTGCCAGGGCTTGCCCAGGTTGAGCATGGTGATGACGATGGTGGTGTCCAGGCCCAGGCGCGCCTTGCGCTCGAAAAGCTCTAGGATGTCGCGGTAGCTCTGGCTGAAGTTGGAGGCCTGGCCCCGCACCTGTTTGTGCAACTCGTCGTCGGTGCTCTCCAGCGAAAATTTGATGTAGCCCAGGCCGGCCTTGAACATCTCGGTGACCCGGTCCAGGTCGATGTTGGCGGGGTTGCAGGAAAAGTAAGTTGGCACCCCCTGCTGGTTCAGGAAGTTCACCCGGCTGGCCATGCGCTTGTCCAGGAGGGGGTCGCCATAGCCGTGCAGCACCAGGACCTTGGGGATCACGTAGAGGAAATAATGGTTCTCGCTGCAATCGTCCGGGGCCACGCCATAGGCCCGCTGGGCGAAGGCTTCCCATTCCGACCACTCGGCCTCGGTCCAGGGGCGCAGTTGGCGCGCCACCCGCTCGAAGGTCTCCTGGTCCATGGTCTCCACCGGGCGGGTCATCATGGTGGTGCGGGGACACATTTCGCAGCGCATGTTGCAGGCGTTGGTGGTCTCCAGGTTGTAGAGCACCGGCTCTGGCCGCCGACAGGACTCGAAGCGCTCCCAGAGTTCCTCGCGACCCAGGCGCTGTCCGTTCATGAGCTGGCGTTTCAGCTCGAACACCCGCTGATAGAAGTGAATGTCGATCATGCTCGCGCGTTCCTTCCTGTCCGCAGCCTGGGGCCCCGCCAGCTCCAGGCCGGGGTGTTCTTCCGCTGAGGGCGGCCTCGACTCCCGATTTTTACCATATTCCGCCAGCGATTGCGCGTGGTCCGCCGTGGGGTGGCCGATGGCCGCTGGTGATGGTTTCAGGGCCGCGCGGAGAAGGCGCGGCGGCAGCAGGTCACCAGTTCCTCCATGCCGTCGCCGGGCTGGCCCGCGCCCAGGAGCAGCAACAGGCGGCTGAGGCCCACGGTGGTGGAGCGCAACAGCAGGGCCAGGGCCGGGGGCGAACCAGCGATGATGGTTCCGTCGGCCTGGCCGCGCTGGATGATGGCCAGCAGAAGGTCGCCCAACTCGGCGAACAGGGGTTGGATCTTGGCGTGGTGGGGGGAGCCCGGTTCCAGCAGGCCCAGGGGGAAGTCGCGCACCAGGATCTTGGTGGTCCTGGGGTGGAGCTGCGCGCCGGCCAGATGGTTGCGCACGAAGCCCTCCAGGGCGGCGATGCCGCTGGGGGCATCCTCCAGGACCTTGCGCACCGATTCCAGGTAGTTGGCCATGGCCTCCTGGAGAATGTGCATCAGGATCTCTTCCTTGGTGGGAAAATAGTAGAAGATCGAGCCCTCCGAGACCCCGGCCCGGCGGGCCAGCTCGGCGGTGGGGGTGGCGTGATAGCCCTGGGCCGCGAACAGGTCGACGGCGGCGGCGACGATGGCGTCCTTGCGTGACACGGTCAGGTCCTCCCGGCTGGGTGCGTCGGGCGCGGGGCCGGCCCACGGGGATTGTTAACTGAGTGCTCAGTCGATATTACCGGCGGGGGATGGCCTGTCAACCTGGATTTGAGTGTTGGTCGGAAATCCCAGCATCGGACGGAGGCCGGGGCCAGAAAAAGCGGGGGAGCCCGAATGGGCTCCCCCGCGATGATCAGCGTTCAGATGGCTTGGTTAGGCCTTTTCCAGCCGCACCGCGCAGGCCTTGTACTCGGCGGTCTGGCTGATGGGGTCGTAGACCGGGTTGGTCAGCCAGTTGGCGTTGCCCTCGCGGAAGTGGAAGGCCATCCAGACCAGGCCCTGGGGCACCTGGCGGGTGACCCGGGCCTTGACCACCACCTGGCCGCGCCGGCTGGAGACCCGGACCTTCTCTCCGTCGGCCACCCCGATGGCCGCCGCGTCGGCGAAGGAGATGTCGGCGGTCTCCTCGCCCAACAGGTCGTTCAAGCCGCCGCAACGGCCGGTCTGGGTCCGGGTGTGGTAGTGGTAGAGCCGGCGGCCGGTGCTGAGCACCAGGGGGTATTCGGCGTCGGGCACCTCGGCCGGCGGGGTCCAGTCCACGGCGTGGAAGACGCCCAGGCCGCAGGTGAACTTGCCACCGGTGTGCATGCAGACCGTGCCGGGGTGGTCCTCGCTGGGGCAGGGCCATTGCAGGCCGTCGTTCTCGAGGCGGCGGTATTTGATGCCCTTCAGGGCCGGGGCCAGCTCGCTGACCTCGTTGTCCCAGATCTCCTGGCCGCTGGCGCTGGCCCACTCCTGGCCCAGGCGCTTGGCGATCTCGCGGAAGACCCACCAGTTGGGCTTGGCCTCGCCCGGAGCCTCGACCGCCTTGCGCACCCGGTTGACCCGGCGTTCGCTGTTGGTGAAGGTGCCGTCGTCCTCGCTCCAGGCCGCGGCCGGGAAGACCACGTCGGCGAAGCGGGTGGTCTCGGTGTTGAAGATGTCGTTGCAGACCAGGAAGTCCACCTTCTCCAGGCAGTGCTCCACGTGGCGGATGTCCGGCTCGGTGTTGGCCAGGTTCTCGCCGAAGACCCACAGGGCCTTGAGGGTGCCATTGGCGATGCCCTCGAACATGGCCGGCATCATCAGGCCGTTCTGCTCGGGCAGCTTGGCCACTCCCCAGGCCTTCTCGAACTTCTCGCGCGCGGCCGGGTCGATGACCTTCTGGTAGCCGGGGAAGACGTTGGGCAGCGCGCCCATGTCGCAGGCCCCCTGGACGTTGTTCTGGCCGCGCAGGGGGTTGACGCCGCCGCACTCGAAGCCCACGTTGCCCAGCAGCATCTGCAGGTTGGCGGTGCTGAGCACGTTGTTGACGCCGCAGGTGTGCTCGGTGATGCCCAGGGTGTAGATCAGCATCGCCGGCTTGGTGGCGGCCAGCTGGCGGGCGGTCTCCACGATGGTCTCGGCGCTGACCCCGGCGATCTCGGCCGCCCGCTCCGGCGGGTACTCGGCCACCTTGGCCTTCAAGGTCTCGAAGCCGGTGGTGCAGGTCTGGACGTATTCCTTGTCGTAGAGGTCTTCCTTGATCAGCACGTGCATCAGGCCGTTGATGAAGGCCACGTCCGAGCCGACCTTGATCGGCACGTAGCGCTGGGCGTGCTCGGCGATGCCGGTGTAGCGCGGGTCGACCACGATCAGCTGCGCGCCCTTCAAAACCGCCCGCTTGATGTAGGCCCCGGCCACCGGGTGGGCCTCGGTGGTGTTGGAGCCGATGGCGATGATCAGCTTGGCCTTCTCGAAGTCGGCGAAGGAGTTGGTCATCGCGCCGGAGCCGAATGCCATGGCCAGACCGGCCACGGTGGGGGCGTGTCAAGTTCGTGCGCAGTGGTCTATGTTGTTGGTGCCGATCACCCCCCGGAACAGCTTCTGCATGTTGTAGGAGTCTTCGTTGATGGAGCGGGCGCAGGAGACGCCGGCGATGGCGTCGGCCCCGTGCTTGGCCTTGATCTCCTTGAGCTTACCCGCCACGAAGTCCAGGGCCTCGTCCCAGGAGACCGGCACCTGCTTGCCGTCCTTCTTCATCAGGGGGGTGGTCAGACGCTCGGGGGAGTGGATGAAGTCGTAGCCGAAGCGGCCCTTGACGCAGAGCATGCCCCGGTTGGGCTGGGCCTCCTCCACCGCGGTGACCTTGACCACCTGGCCGTCCTTGACGTGCAGCCAGAGCTGGCAGCCCACCCCGCAGTAGGGGCAGGTGGTGCGGACCTTGGTGGTCTCCCAGGCGCGGGCCTTGCCGATGGCCTTTTTCTCGGTCAGCGCGCCCACCGGGCAAACCTGCACGCACTGGCCGCAGAACACGCAGTCGCTCTCGTTGTAAGGCCGGTCGCCGGCGGTGACGATCTTGCTGGCCGCGCCGCGGTAGCCGTAGCCGATGGCCCGGTTCACCTGCTGCTCGTTGCAGGCCTGCACGCAGCGGCCGCAGAGGATGCAGCGGGAGAAGTCGCGCACGATCAGCGGGTTGCCGTCCTCGGTCTGGTAATCGTGGCTGCGGCCCTCGAAACGGATTTCATTGATGCCATACTCGTAGGCCAGGGACTGGAGCTTGCAATCGCCGTTCTTCTCGCAGGTCAGGCAGTTGTGGTTGCCCGCCGCCAGCAGGAGCTCGATGTTCAGCCGCCGGCTCCGGTGAACCTCCGCGCTGTCGGTCTGCACCTCCATGTTGGGTCCGGCCGGCATGGCGCAGCTGGCCACCAGGGTGCGCGCGCCCTTGACCTCCACCAGACAGACCCGGCAGGCCCCGGTGGGGGTGCAGCCCTTGAGATAACACAGGGTGGGGATCCGCACCCCGTTGGCCTGGGCCACCTCCAGGATGGTCTGGCCCGGCGTGAACTCCACCTGCTTGCCGTTCAGGGTGAGCGTGGGATTGGCCATGATTCGCTCCACAACAACGCGACCACGCCCCCCGGGCGCGCCGCGGAAAAGGATGACAGACTCGTGCCTTTCACGGCATACGGCAGTCGGGCCTTAAAGTCAAGCTTTTCGCGCGCTCGGGCGCGGTCGGCCCCCCGGGGCGCGGGCCGTCCCCCGGGAATGGCCCGGGCGCCAAGCGGCTGAATATCAGCTTGAATCGGATTGGTGGACCCCGCGTCGCCACCGGCTGGGCGTCGGCCTCGCCGATGGCCGGACGGGGACGCTGCCACTGGTCCCGGGTCAGGCACGCTCCTGGCCCGGGCATTGACGGATGGGGGCCGGGGGCGGATACTGAATCGAGAATTGGTATCATCAAGTTATCGTGACTCCCCGTCGCCCTCCACGGCCGGGGGCTTGGATGCGCAGCCCATGAGCCAGCAACGCCTCGAACACCTGACCCAGACCCTCCGGGAGCGGGGCTATCGTCTGACTCCCCAGCGTCTGGCGGTGCTCAAGGTCCTGGCCCAGAGCGCCGCCCACCCCAGCGTGGAGGAGGTCCATCAGCGGGTGCGCCGCGATTTCCCCACCACCAGCCTGGCCACCATCTACAAGACCATCCACCTGCTCAAGGAGATGGGCGAGATCCTGGAGCTGGGCTTCGCCGACTGGGGCAGCCGCTACGACGGCCGCCGGCCCTATCCCCACCCCCACCTGATCTGCGTCCGCTGCGGGGCGGTGGTGGATCCCGATTTCCCGGCCATGGCGGAGATGGCCAGGGAGATGGCCGAAAAGACGGGCTTTTCCATCACTCACCACCGCCTGGACTTCTTCGGCCTCTGCCCCCGCTGCCGGGCCACCGCCCCCTAGGACAACTTTTTTTTCGCGCCAACCGGAAAATCATTATCATAAAATAATAAATGACCAGCAGCCCCGGCGGCCGTCCGGTCCGACCGGCCTTCCCCCACCCACCCCAGCCATTATTGGAGGATTGCCATGTCCGATAAAGACCAGATCCTGACCACCGCCTTCGGGAGCCCGGTGGGCGATGACCAGAACAGCCTCACCGCCGGACCGCGCGGCCCGGTGCTGATGCAGGACGCCCACCTGCTGGAGAAACTGGGCCACTTCGACCGCGAGCGCATCCCCGAGCGGGTGGTCCACGCCAAGGGGGCCGGGGCCTACGGCTACTTCGAGGTCACCGCCGACGTCAGCCAATGGACCAAGGCCAAGTTTCTCTCCTCGGTGGGCAAGCGCACCGAGGTCTTCGCCCGCTTCTCCACCGTGGGCGGCGAGAAGGGCTCGGCCGACGCCGCCCGCGACCCCCGCGGCTTCGCGGTCAAGTTCTACACCGAGGACGGCAACTACGACTTCGTGGGCAACAACACCCCGGTCTTCTTCATCCGCGATCCCCTGAAGTTCCCCGACTTCATCCACACCCAGAAACGCAACCCGGCCACCAACTGCCCCGACCCCGACATGTTCTGGGACTTCCTCTCCCTGACCCCGGAGTCCATCCACCAGGTGACGATCCTCTTCTCCGACCGCGGCACCCCGGCCACCTATCGCAACATGAACGGCTATTCCAGCCACACCTACAAGTGGTACAACGCCCAGGGCGACTATTTCTGGGTGCAGTATCACTTCAAGACCGATCAGGGCATCAAGAACCTCACCCGCCAGCAGGCCCAGGAGCTCAAGGGCTCCGACCCCGACCACGCCACCCGCGACCTCTACCAGGCCATCGCGAAGGGCGACTTCCCCTCCTGGACCCTGGAGATGCAGATCCTGACCCCGGAGCAGGCCCGGGACTTCAAATGGGACATCACCGACATCACCAAGGTCTGGCCCCACGGCGAGGTGCCGCCGATCAAGGTCGGCAAGCTGGTGCTCAACCGCAACCCGGTCAACTACTTCGCCGAGGTGGAGCAGGCCGCCTTCGGACCCGGCAACCTGGTGCCCGGCATCGCCATCAGCCCCGACAAGATGCTCCAGGCCCGGGTCTTCTCCTATCACGACACCCACCTCCACCGCCTGGGACCCAACTACCACCTGATCCCGGTCAACGCCCCCAAGGGTCGGCCCGAGAATAGCTATCAGCGCGATGGCTTCATGCGGGTGGACGACGGCGGCGGGGCCGGCCCCAACTACTGGCCCAACAGCTTCGGCGGCCCCGGCCCCGATCCGGCCGCCAAGGAGCCGCCCATCCCCCTGGAGGGCGCGGCCGACCGCTACGCCTACACCTTCCCCAATGACGACTTCGTCCAGCCCGGCAACCTCTACCGCCAGGTGATGACCGAGACCGACCGCGCCAACCTGGTGGGCAACATCGTCGACCACCTGGGCGGGGCCCAGCGGCGCATCCAACTGCGCCAGACCGCCATTTTCTACAAGGCCGACCCCGACTACGGCAGCCGGGTGGCCCAGGGCCTGGGCCTGGACCTGGAGGAGGTCAAGCGCCTGGCCGCCCTGAGCCAGGAGGAGCGCGCCGCCGCCACCGCCGCGTAGCGGGAAGAGATAGAAGAGAGAAAAAAGCAATGCGGGGGGAACCCCCTTTGGGGGCCCAAAGAGGGTTCCCCCGCGCCCCCTCCCAGAAAGGCCAGGGGGGAGGGCGAGGGAGGCAAATAGCCCTGACGGCCGGGGCGCGGCGGGTGTAGAATCGATCCGCCATGTCCGAGCGCCTAGCCAACACCGCCCAGGCCTTTGCCGCCGCCCTCTCCGGACGCCAGCCCCGGAGCATCAATAGCCCCGACGCCCGTCCGGCGGCGGTGCTGATGCCGCTGTGGGAGGACCAGGACCAGGTGCAGGTGGTTTTCACCAAACGCACCGCCACCCTGCCCCACCACGCCGGCCAGATCTCCTTTCCCGGCGGCATGGCCGACCCCGGGGACCCGGACCCCGAATCCACCGCCCTGCGCGAGACCTGCGAGGAGATCGGGGTCTGCCAGGGCCTGGTGGAGGTGGTGGCCCGCCTGGACCAGCTTCTGACCATCACCAACTTCCTGGTCACCCCCTTCCTGGGGGTCATCGAGCCCGGCGCGCCCTTCCGCCCCAACCCGGTGGAGGTGGAGCGCCTGGTGGTGGTGCCCCTGGCCAAGGTCCTGGACCCTTTGAGCTACCGCCCCACCGAGGTGCGCTGGCAGGGCATGTCCCTGAGCCAGACCGCCCTGGACCACCAGGGCGACGTCATCTGGGGGGCCACCGGACGGATGCTGCTCAACCTGTTGGAAATCCTGGGCGAGGGGGGAAGGGCGCGGGTGCTGGCCGCCGCCGGCGGCAACGGCCGGGGTCGGGCCTGAGCGCCAAATAAGTGCTGGACAGGCCCGGAGGCGTCGTGTAAGTTTTGCTTCCTGTCGGGACGTGGCTCAGACTGGTAGAGCACTGCGTTCGGGACGCAGGGGTCGCTGGTTCAAATCCAGTCGTCCCGACCATCAGGCGAACAAGCGCGGCGGCCGTCCAACGGTCGCCGCGCTCGTTTTGCGGGTTCGGCTCAGAATTTGCGGATGGGCCAGCCCCGGCGCAGGGCGTGCAGGCGCAGGCGGGCGTCGGGGTTGACCGCCACCGGGTTGCCCACCAGGGACAGCACCGCCAGGTCGGAGTGATGGTCGCCATAGGCGTAGGAGGCGGCCAGGTCCAGGCTCCGGCGCTGGGCCAGCTCTCGCACCAGGCGGGCCTTTTCCGCGCCATAGGGCCGCGGGTTGCAGAGGGTGCCGGCCAGGGTTCCGTTCTCCACCGCCAGGCGGGCGGCCAGGGCCAGGTCGGCCTCCAGGTCCCGGGCCAACAGATCGGCCAACGGTCCCAGGGAGCCGGTCAGGAGCACCACCAGGTGGCCGGCGGCCTGGTGCTGGCGCACCATGCGCCGCCCGGCCGGGCTGATCCGGGGCCGGATCTCGCCCCAAAAGCACTCCCCGGCCAGGCGCTGGAACTCCTCGGGGTCCTTGTCCTTGAAATGGTACTTGTTTTCCCTGACCAGGCCCGAGCCCAGGCGCTCCCAGTGGCGGGCCAGGTAGGCCAGGTAGCGTCCCAGGTCCCCCGGCCCCAGGAAGCCCCTGCGGATCAGGAAGCGGGCGAACAGTTTTTCCATGGACTCCGGCCCCACCAGGGTCCGATCCACGTCGAAAAAGGCCGCGGCCGGCGCTGGCGTGGCGGCGGTCATCATGGGGCGTCCCCGCCCGGAGCGGGCTGGGCCGGCCCCTGGATGGCGCGGATGTCCAAAAGCACCGGCACCCCCCGGGCCAGGCACAACAACGCCGTGAAATAGACCAGGAAGGTGGAGACCGGGGCCACCCAGGCCGGGTGGCCCAGCCAGTCGCTCCCCAGTTCCAGGGCCAGGTCCAGGGTCAGGCCACCGAAGGCCAGCCCCTTGGCCAGGCCGTAGAGCCCGCGCATGAAGCGGCCCGAAACCAGGAAACGGCCCCAGGGCGAGTGCATCATGCCAAAGGCGCTGTAGCCCCGGGCCAGGGCGAAGCCGCGCAGGCCGTCCACCACGAAGGAGCGGATGATGAACAGGATCGGCACCCAGACCGGGGCCCGTCCCAGGTGGGCGAAGACGATCCAGAGCACGTTCTCCACCACCCGGTCGATGGCGATGTCCAGCACGCTGCCCAGGTCGGTGACCTGGTTCTTGGTCCGCGCCCAGTAGCCGTCGAACCAGTCCATCAGAAAAAGCACCGGCATCAGCGCCAGCACCACCAACGCGGCCGGGGCCCAGCGCAGGTACAACAGCCCCACCAACAGCAGCAGCAACGGCAGCCGCGACAGGGTTATAATGTTGGCGGTGGACATCTGGGCGGTCACGGCGGGGGCTCCAGTGGGTGGCGGGAACAATGCGGTCACCTGACAGTCTAGAAAAGGGTCCGCGGCCTGTCAACCGGGCCGGGGAAGGGGTGTGTTAGCAACGCAGTGGTCAAGCCACCCCGTCAACGGGACCGGCCCCGGTGCCGGGTGCAGCGGCAAACCTATATATTAATCTGACGTTACAATTGTTTATTGCGCGGCCACTCCGCTGCTGGCCGCCCCAACGCGTGCAAAGGAGCGAAGCTTGTCCCAGCCACAATCCTTCACCGAGTTGCGGGCCTTAGTGGTGGGCCTTGGATCGATCGGAGGGCGCCACTTGGCCAACCTGCGCCGCCTGGGATGTCAAAGGTTAGGAGTGCTGCGAGTGCACCGCCAACTTCCTCTTCCTCCGACTGCCAATTTGGAAGAGGTGACCCTGCATGTGGAAATCGAGGAAGCCTTGGCTCAAGGGTATGATGTAGTTTTCATCGCCAACCCCACCCACCTTCACCTGGACTTTGCCCTACCAGCGGCCAGAGCCGGTTGTCACATATTCATGGAAAAGCCTTTGTCCAATAGTATGGAAGGGGTCGAGACCCTGGCGCATGAAGTGGCCAACCGGCGGCTGAAGTTACAAATGGGTTGCCAGCTTAGGTTCCACCCCGGACTGCGGGCGATAAAAACCTGGCTAGCGGAAGACCGGATAGGCGATCCGGTTCGAGCCTTGGTGGAGGTGGGGCAATACCTGCCAGATTGGCAGCCGTGGCGGGATTACCGCACCAGCTACGCCGCTAGACGTGAAATGGGTGGTGGTGTGGTCCTCACCCTTATCCACGAGATCGACTATGCCCAATGGCTTTTGGGGCCGCTCAAGGCCCTGGCCACGCTGGGCGGCGTATCGGGGGAGTTGGAAGTGTGCGCCGAGGACCATGTGACCAGCCTTCTCTCCACCACCTATGGGGCCGCGGTGGTTCTGTCCTTGGACTACCTGCAGCGCCCACCATGCCGCCGCCTGAAGATTCTTGGTGGCAAGGGGCTGGTGGAATGGGATTATTCCTCCGGATTGGCTAGCCTGACACAAGAGGGGCGCTTGGTGGCCAGGTTTGAGCCGCCCGCCGGTTGGCTCGCCAACGATCTATACTTGGACCTCACCCAGGATTTCCTGCGGGCCGTGGTTGAGGATGTTTCCCCTGCAATCCCCCTGGAGGATGGCGCGGCCGCCTTGGAGTTGGCTCTGGCCATGAAGGCGCAACTTCAAAAAGGACAAAAGCTGCTTGTCTAAGCCAAGCAGGCTGGCATGCCACCGTCTAATACCCGCCTGCCATATTTTGAGTAAAAATAGTGCACTAAAAAATGATAACAACCGCGGTGGCGGGAGGCGCTGTAGCCTGGAAGGCAGTAACCTTCGCCGCCAGGCCCTTGGATAAGCGGAGACAGCCACAGAAACAAACCTCGTCGCCAGAACCGCCATGCTCTCTGAGGTCCTCGATCGCGGCGGTCGCTCTATATGGATAATCTCAGCGGGGACGAGCCGATAACTGGACATCGCGATGGCTTGGCCAGGGCGGGCTGCCGTTGCTCTGGAGCTGGAGCCTGATCACCTCGCTGGGTAGCGGCCTATTCAACAGCATCGGGTGGGGGTTGAGAATATCCTGAGCGGACCGGTTTGTGGCGCCCGACGCGGTCACGTGTAGTCTGGGAGTCTTCAGTCGCCGCCATCCCCCTGAAGTGTCGATTGCCATCTACTATACAATATGATATATAGTTTCCTGTACGATAATAGTCAGAACGGGGATATGGAAAACCTGCTCTCACCGCTTGTAACCTCCGACACTCGCCTGCGGCTGCTGCTGCGATTTTTCAGCAACCCCATGGCGAGCAGTTACTTGCGCGAACTGGCCGGCGAGTTAGAGGTTTCTCCTAACGCCGTGCGTGAGGAGCTTAACCGTCTCTCCCAGGCCAAACTCCTGAACAGCTTTCGCCGAGGGCGCGAGGTCCGCTATCAAGCCAATGAAAAACATCCCCTTTTCAGTGAACTGAGTTCGATCATGCAGAAGATATTGGGGATTGACCGGGTGGTGGAAACCATCATCATGGGCTTGGGCGACCTTCACTTGGCGGTTTTAGTCGGTGATTACGCGCAAGGCAGGGACACCGGGATCATCGATCTTGTACTCATCGGGCAGATCAAGCAAGAGAATGTCGCGGCCTTGGTGGAGCGCACCGAAGGCTACATCAGGCGCAAGATTCGCACCCTTTGTCTGACTTCCGAGGAGTACAAGCGGCTCTCGCCAGTTTTGCTCGATCGCCCTCACCTGATCCTGTGGGATCAACGGTCTGAGTGCATGACCTCCAAACATGAAAAAAATTGCGAACCTGTCTCCAGCCAGACTCAGGATGGATCCAGGCGATGAGCGGTGAATTGATGCAACTGACCGAGATCAAACCCCGCCGCGGCTGGGCCTCCCTGGGGCTGGTCGAGTTGTGGGAATTCCGCGACCTGCTGTTTTTTTTAACCATTCGTGAAATCAAGGGCCGTTACCGCCAGATGGCCCTGGGTCCCTTGTGGATAGTGCTCAAACCATTCATAACCATGGTGGTTTTGAGCCTGGTCTTCGGGAGTTTGGCCAAGGTGCCAAGTGATGGCATCCCCTATCCGCTGTTTTCCTATGCGGCGCTCTTACCCTGGACCATGTTCTCGGTGTCGGTCAGCAAATCAGCCACCAGCCTGGTTTCCAACATGAGCGTGATCAGCAAGGTCTATTTTCCCCGGCTGGTAGTGCCGCTTTCGACCTCTCTAGTCGGCTTGGTGGACTTCGCTTTTTCCTTCCTGGTCCTGTTGGCGATGATGGTTTTTTACGGTTATGCACCGGATTGGCGGATTGTTTACCTGCCCGCCTTCCTGCTTTTGGCATTGGCCTCGTCGCTGGCCATTGGGCTGTCCCTGGCCACCCTGGCGGTCAAGTTCCGCGATGTCAGCTTCGCGGTGGATCATGTCATGCAAGTCGCAATGTACCTGACGCCAGTCGCTTATCCTAGCAGCATGGTGCCGGAGAAATTGCGCTTTATCTACCAACTCAACCCCATGGCGGTGGTTGTTGACGGCTTCCGTTGGTCACTGCTGGGAAAGGGCGAGCCTCCCGGCTTGCCGGCGTTGATCTCCGTAGCCATGGTGCTGCTATTGCTGCTGATCGGGGCTTTCTACTTCCGACGCTCGGAACGCACAGTCGTGGACATGCTCTAATCATGACCGAGCCAGCCATCCAGGTTGAGGGCCTGGGCAAGCGCTTTCGCATCAACGCTTCCCAGGAAAAGAAAAAGGGAGCGGCCGCAGCCCTCGGAAAAGTGTTGTCGCCTTTCCGATACCTGGGCCGCAGCCTGCGCCAGCCCGGCGCGGATGAAACCATATGGGCTTTGCGGGATGTTTCCTTCGAAGTGGCCCCGGGCGAGGTGGTCGGCATAATAGGCCGCAACGGCGCTGGAAAGACCACCTTGTTGAAGATACTTTCCCGCATCACCGACCCCAGCGAGGGTCGGGCCCTGATCCGCGGACGGGTGGGGGCGTTGCTCAATGTGGGCACCGGGTTTCATCCCGAGTTGAGCGGGCGGGAGAACACCTTTCTCAACGGCGCCATAATGGGCATGACGCGAGCGGAGGTGCGGGCCAAGTTCGATGAAATCATGGCCTTCGCCGAGGTTGAGAAGTTCATCGACACCCCGGTGAAATACTACTCCAGTGGCATGTATGTGCGCCTGGCCTTTGCCGTGGCGGCCCACCTGGAACCGGAGATACTCATCGTGGACGAAGTCCTGGCAGTGGGGGACGTGGCCTTTCAGAGAAAATGTCTGGGCAAGATGGGGGAAGTGGCCGGTGAAGGCCGCACCGTGCTGCTGGTGAGTCACAACATGGAGGCGATCCTGGGCCTGTGCCAACGCAGTCTCTGGATGGACTCAGGCAAAAAAAAGATGGACGGCTCCACCTCGGAGGTGGTGCGCGCCTACACCGCAGCCTGCATGGAGTGGGCCGATCAGGACCTTCGGGAAAGGACCCAGGAGCGCAGCGGAGACGGGAGAGTCGTATTCACCAGCCTCTCTTTGCGCGACCAACAAGGCGAGCCGGTGGCTTTCGGCGTCTGCGGCCAATCGTTGGATGTGGTTCTGGGCTACCGCACCGATGGTCGGGAAGCCAAAAACGCTTCCGCCTGGTTCTGGGTGCGGGACTATCTGGGCAGGCAACTGCTTTGCTTCTGGTCCAAATTGACCAATCAGGACTTCGAAAGTCTGCCCGTCGAGGGCAGGTTGGTGTGCCGCATCCCGTGCCTGCCCCTGGCTCCCGGTTCATATATCATAGATTTGGCTGTGACCGCCGGGGGCAACCGGGCCGACAGGATTATAAACGCGGCTCGTTTGGAGGTGGCGCCCGGCGATTTCTTTGGCACCGGCCGAGCCATCAACCAGGTTGGCGACGTGTTATGCCATCATTCCTGGCTGTTGGAAACATAGTCCGGAATCAAAGAGCCATCCAACAAGGAGATGCTTCGGTCATGTCGGATCAACCGCAGGCCTACTATGGCCTTCCTCGGGAAATCAGGTTTTGCACACGTTGCGTGATGAGCAACCAACGGCCTTCCTCCTATCCCGAGTTCAAGCACACCAAAGACCGCATCACCCCCACTCTGCACATCGACGAGGATGGGGTGTGCGATGCCTGCCGTTATGCCGAAAAGAAGGAGCAGATCGACTGGGCGGCGCGCGAGAAGGAACTGGAGGTTCTTCTGGACCGCTTCCGCCGCCACGATGGCCGCTATGACTGCATCGTGCCCGGCAGCGGTGGCAAGGACAGCGCCTACGCCGCCCACCTGCTGAAATATAAATACGGCATGCATCCCCTGACCGTAACCTGGCCGCCCATCCTCTACACCGACTACGGCTGGCAGAACTTCCGCAACTGGATCGAGGTGGGTGGGTTTGACAACATCTCCTTCCGACCCAACGGTCGGGCCCACAAGCTACTCACCCGCCTAAGCATCGAGAACCTGCTGCACCCCTTCCAGACCTTCATCCTGGGGCAGAAGAACCTGGCCCCCAAGATTGCGCTGCAGTACGACATTCCGCTGATTTTCTACGGCGAGCCCGAGGCCGAGTATGGCAACCCCATCGCCGAGACCAACTCTTCCCTGCGCGACAAGTCCTACTACGCGATGAGCAACTTGGCGGAAATAAGCCTCGGGGGGGTCAAGGCCAAGGAGCTGATGGAGCGTTATGGTCTGAGCCTGAACGAAATTTCCCCCTACTTTCCCGCCGACTATCGCGACCTGGAGCGTAAGGAGATCGCGGTCCACTATCTGGGCTACTACATCAAGTGGACCCCGCAGGAAGCTTATTACTACGCGGTGGAGCACACCGGGTTCAAGGCTCGCCCCTTCCGGACCGAAGGCACTTATAGCAAGTACAACAGCATCGACGACAAGATCGATGACCTGCACTACTACACAACCTTCATCAAATTCGGCCTGGGTCGGGCCACCTATGACGCATCGCAGGAGATCCGCAACAAGCACCTTACCCGCGAAGAGGGCGTGGCCCTGGTCAAGCGCTTCGATGGCGAGGTGCCTCAGCGCTACTTCGAGGAGGTGATGGAGCACCTGGAGATCGAGCCCGAGCGTTTCCACGCGCTTTGCGAACAGGCCCGCTCTCCCCACCTCTGGGTCAAGGAAGACGGACAATGGCGGCTGCGCCATCCGGTTTGGGAGGCGTGAGCGACCGGTTTGGTGCGCGCGAGGAGACCATGACGCCGTTGGTGGTGGGTTTCATCTTCGCTCGGGGCGGCTCCAAGGGAGTTCCGCGCAAAAACATCCGCGTCCTGGCCGGCAAGCCGCTGATCGCCTGGTCCATCGAGGCGGCCCTCGCCAGCCGCTATGTCCAGGTGGTGGTGGTTTCCACCGATGACGTCGAGATCGCGGCGGTGGCCCGGCAATGGGGGGCGGAGGTGCCCTTTCTGCGGCCGCCGGAGCTGGCCAGTGATCAGGCCCCGGAACTACTGGCCTGGCGGCACGCCCTGCGCGCCCTTGACGAACTGCCTGGTTTCCCCGCGCCGGAGGTATTCCTGAGCGTGCCCGCCACCTCCCCCTTGCGCACTCCCCAGGATCTGGATCGATGCGTGGAGGGGCTGCTGGCTGGCCCCTTCGACCTCTGCTTGACGGTCAAACCCGCCTCGCGCAGCCCCTACTTCAACCAGGTGACCCTGGACCCAGCCGGCCTGGCCAGGCTGGTGATCCCGCCGACCCAGGGCGCGGTGGTGCGCCGTCAGGACGCGCCAGCGGTATATGACATCACCACCGTGGCCTACGCCGCCCGGCCGGATTACGTTCTGAACACCGGAGCGGTGCTGGCCGGCCGAATCACGGCGGTGCAGGTTCCGGAGGAGCGGGCCATGGACATCGACACCCCCCTGGACTTCGAGATCGCCGAGTTCCTGATGCAGCGCCGGCTGGCTGGCCGGGAGAGGCAGGCATGAAAGCCTTGCGCCAGTTGATGGACCTGAGCGGGCGCGCGGCGCTCATCACCGGCGGCGCCGGCCATCTTGGGCGGGCCATGGCCGAGGCCCTGGCAGAGTTGGGCGTGGCGGTGGCCCTGCTGGACCTGGACCCCGAGACCTGCCGCCAGGCGGCCGCGGAGCTGGAGTCCGCCTGGGGACGGCCTAGCCTGGGCCTGGCCTGCGACCTGGCCCGGGAAGACCAGCTGCGGGCTGCGCCGGGGCGGGTGCTGGAGGCCTTCGGGCGCCTGGACATCCTGGTCAACTGCGCTGCCTTCGTGGGCACCTCCGGCTTGGAGGGCTGGGTGACGCCTTTTGCCCAGCAAAGCCCCGCCACCTGGCGTGCAGCCTTGGAGGTGAATCTGACCGCGCCTTTCGTGCTCAGCCAGGCCTGCGCCCCGGCCCTGGCCGCCGGGGGCCGCGGCGCGATCATCAACATCGCCTCCATCTACGGGCTGCTGGGACCGGACATGGGCCTGTACGAAGGCACCGCCATGGGCAACCCGGCGGCCTATGCCGCCAGCAAGGGCGGCCTGATCCAGCTCACCCGCTGGCTGGCCACGGTGCTGGCCCCCCAGGTGCGGGTCAATTGCATCAGCCTGGGCGGCATCGAGCGCGGCCAACCCGCGGTCTTCCAGCAACGTTACGCAGCCCGCACCCCGCTGGGCCGTATGGGCGTGGAGGAGGACATCAAGGGCGCGGCCGCCTACCTGGCCAGCGACCTCTCGGCTTACGTCACCGGGCACAACCTGGTGGTGGACGGCGGTTGGACGACATGGTGAGGCCGCTGGACATCGCCGGCCGCCTGGTGGGGCCGGGTCGTCCCTGCCTGGTCATCGCCGAGGCCGGGGTCAACCATAACGGCCGTCTGGACCTGGCCCTGGAATTGGTGGACGCCGCCGCCGCCGCCGGGGCTGAGGCGGTGAAATTCCAGACCTTCCGGGCCGAGGAACTGGCCAGCCCCAGGGCGCCCAAGGCCGCCTACCAGGAGGAGACCACCGGCCGCAAGCAGACTCAGTTGGCGATGCTCAAGACCCTGGAACTGGCGCCGTCCGACTACGCGGCGCTCCGGGACCGCTGCCGGGATCGGGGCCTGATCTTCCTCTCTACGCCCTTCGACGCGGCGAGCGCCAACCTGCTGGCCGAACTGGGCATGCCCGCCTTCAAGTCGCCCTCCGGGGAGATCACCAACCTGCCCCTGTTGGCCCACCTGGGGGCCAAGGGCCGACCAGTGATCCTTTCCACCGGCATGTCCACTCTGGCCGAGGTGGGAACGGCGGTGCGGGTCCTACAGGCCGCCGGCTGCCGCGAGCTGGCCCTGCTGCACTGCCTCAGCAACTACCCGGCCGACCCGACCCAGGTCAACCTGCGGGCCATGGATGCCTTGGCCCAGGCCTTCACCCTGCCGGTGGGATATTCAGACCACACCTTGGGCCTGGAGGTGTCCCTGGCCGCAGTGGCGCTGGGCGCCTGCATCATCGAAAAGCACTTCACTCTGGACCGGGCACTGCCCGGTCCCGACCACCGGGCCAGCGCCACGCCCGCGGAACTGGCGGAATTGGTGCGGGGCGTGCGCAAGGTGGAGGCGGCCCTGGGCCACGGCCGCAAGGAGCCGGCCGCCGACGAGGCCAGCACCCGCGCGGTGGCCCGGCGCAGCCTGGTGGCCGCGGTGGACATCCCGGCCGGGACGGTATTGCGGGGGGAGATGCTGGCCTTGCGGCGGCCAGGCACCGGCCTGCCCCCGGAGGACTTGGATCGGGTGGCGGGGCGACGGACCAGAGTCACCATCGCCGCCGGAAGCCTGCTGACCCTGGAGATGCTGGCATGAGGACCATTGCCCTGGTGACCACCAGCCGGGCCGATTGGGGCATCTACCGCTCCCTGCTGCGAGCCATCGCCGCCGACCCCAACCTGGAATTGCGTCTGATCGTGGCCGGCATGCATCTTTCCCCCGAGTTCGGACTGACCGTGGGCGAGATCGCGGCCGAGGGCTGGCAGATCGCCGAGCGGGTGGAGTGCCTGCTCTCCTCGGATTCGCCCCAGGGCGCGGCCACGTCCCTGGGATTGGCGGTGATGGGCTACGCCCAGGCCCTGGCCCGGCTCGCCCCCGACCTGCTGGTGGTGCTGGGCGACCGTTTCGAGATGTTCGCCGCCGCGGCGGCCGCCGCGCCCCTGGGCCTCCCCCTGGCCCACATCCACGGCGGAGAGCTGACCCTGGGTGCGGTGGACGACGCTTTTCGCCATGCCATCACCAAACTGAGTCACCTGCATTTCACCACCACCCAGGGCCATGCCCGGCGGGTCATCCAGATGGGCGAGGAGCCCTGGCGGGTCACGGTCTGCGGCGCGCCCAGCCTTGACAACCTGGCCGCCCTGGCCTTGTTGGAGAAAGCGGAGTTGGAGGCCAGGCTGGGCCTGCCCCTGACGCCCGCACCCCTTCTGGTAACCTTCCACCCCGTGACCCTTGAGGCGGGCCAGGCCGAGCATCAGATGACTGAGCTGTTGGCCGCCTTGGAGTCCGCCGGCCGTCCGGCGGTCTTCACGCTGCCCAACGCGGACGCCGGCGGCAGGGGGTTGGCCCGGATGGTGCGGGAGTTCGCCACCCGACAGCCCATGACCTGGGTGCGCGACAACCTGGGCAGCAAGGTCTACTTCAGCCTCATGCGTGATGCGGCGGCCATGGTGGGCAACTCCAGCAGCGGCATCATCGAGGCTCCCAGCCTGGGCTTGCCGGTGGTCAATATCGGCTCCCGGCAGGCAGGGCGGGAGCGAGGAGGCAACGTCATCGACGTGGCCTGCGAGCGCGGCGCGATTCTGGCCGGCATCACCCAGGCCTGTCGGCCGGGCTGGCGGGAGACCCTGGCGGCGATGCCCAATCCCTATTATCAGGGCGGCGCGGCTGACCGAATCAACCGGCGGCTGAAGGATGTCGTGTTGGATCAACGCCTGATCCAAAAACGCTTCCATGACCTGGCGTGGGAGTAGGGGCGGACCATGCGTATCCTTTTTTTCGGCGATGGCCAATGGGCCACCGACTCCCTGCGCCGCCTGAGCCAGACCGGGCACGATCTGGCCGGTCTGGTTCTGCGCACCGTCCCCAGCGATCCCTCCTTGGCGGAGCTGGGCCGGGAGCTGGGCCTGGTCACCCTGCAGCCGCGCCAGGTCAACGCTCCGGAGTTCGTGGCCAAAGTCCAGGCCCTGGCCCCGGAGCTGAACCTCTCGGTCTCCTATGACCAGGTCCTGCGCGCACCCATCCTGGCCAGCGCACCCCGGGGCTTCATCAACCTGCACGCCGGCATGCTGCCCTTTTATCGGGGGCGCAACATCCTCAATTGGGCGCTGATCAACGGTGAGAGCGAGGTAGGGGTCACCGCCCATTTCGTGGACGAAGGCCTGGACACCGGCGACATCATCGTGCAGCGAGGCCTACCGGTGCTTTGGGAAGACACATACCGAGAGGTGCTGGACAAGGTGGTGGCCGCCCTGCCGGAGGTTATGATGGAGGCTGTGGAATTGGTGGCCGGCGGCGCGCCGCCTCGCCGGATCCAGTCCCATCTCATGGGTTCCTACTGCACCCAGCGTCTGCCCGGCGACGAATGGGTCGACTGGTCGGACAGCAGCCGCAACATCTACAACAAGATCCGCGCCATCACCCGACCTGGACCCGGGGCCCGCACCCAACTGGGCCGGGAGGCCGTCACCCTCTGGCGAGCCAAATACGATCCGGCCTGGACCCGCTTCCTGGGCATCCCCGGACAGGTGGTGGGGCGCCTGGCCGGGCGGGGGGTGGTGGTCAAGACCGGGGACTCGGTGGTGCTCCTGGCCGAGGTGCAAACCGCTGGGGAAGGGACTATGATTCCCACTTGGCCGGTGGGGACCAGGCTGGGCCTGGACCCCTGGCGCCGGCTGAGGGAGTTGGAAGATCGCCTGACGCGGTTGGAGGCCATGGTCGTAGATCGCGCCGGGGCTGAGCGTGATTCATGAGCGTGCGCATCATTCCGCGCCTGGACATCAAGGGGCCCAACCTCGTGAAAGGCATCCACCTGGAGGGTCTGCGGGTGCTGGGCAAACCCGAGCGCTTCGCCCGCCACTACTATGAGCAGGGCGCGGACGAGCTTTTCTACATGGACGCGGTGGCCAGCCTCTACGAGCGCAACAGCCTGCTGGACATCATCGAACGCACCGCGCGGGAGATCTTCATCCCGCTGACCGTGGGCGGCGGGCTGCGCAGCACCGAGGATATCAGTCGGGTGCTCCGGGCCGGGGCCGACAAGGCCGCCCTCAACACCGCCGCCATCGCCCGTCCAGAGCTGATCAGCGAGGCCGCCCGGCGCTTCGGTTCCTCCACCATCGTGGTCTCCATCGAAGCCATGAAAAAGCCCGACGGCAGCTACGAAGCCTTCACCGACTTCGGCCGTCAGAGCACCGGGGTGGACGCCATCGCCTGGGCCAAGCGCGCCGAGGAGCTGGGGGCCGGCGAACTCCTAGTGATCTCCATTGACCGCGAGGGCACCGGAGAGGGCTACGATCTGGAGTTGACCCGTCGCATCAGCCGCGCGGTCTCGATCCCAGTCATCGCCCTGGGTGGGGCGGGGAACGTGGAACACGTGTTGCAAGTGATCGAGGAAGGCGCGGCCGACGCGGTGAGCCTGGCCTCGGTGCTGCACTACAACTTCATCAAGTGCGCCGACTGCCTGGGAGATGACTACAGCGCCGAAGGCAACCTGACATTCCTGAGGCGCGAGGGCAAGGGCTTCGGCAAGATCGCCGACGCCACCCTGCCGGAGCTCAAGCGGCGCCTGTTGGACCACGGGGTGGACTGCCGCTGGGAAGGAGGCTGGGCGGCATGAGCGGGAGCACGCCCTTGCGGGCGGCCATCGTGGACTACGCCCTGGGCAACCTCTACAGCGTGGCCCACGCCTGCCACCAGGTGGGGATGGCTCCGTTGATCACCAACGACCGGACAGCGATCGCGGCCGCCGACCTGATCTTTCTGCCCGGGGTGGGGGCATTTGGCGACGCCATGGCCAACCTGCGCCGGCTGGACCTGGTCAGCCCCCTCAAGGATCTGGCCGCCGCTGGTCGCCCCCTGGTGGGCATCTGCCTGGGCATGCAACTGATGCTGTCCCAGAGCCATGAGTTCGGCCTGCACCAGGGCCTGGAACTGGTGGCGGGCGAGGTGGTGCGTTTCCAGGATCCCCTGGGACCGCACGGTCCCCTGAAGGTGCCCCAGGTGGGCTGGAATCGCATTCACCGTCCGACAGCGCCAGGCGATCCCTGGGCCGGGACCCCCCTGGCGGTGGTGGCCGAGGGTCAATACATGTATTTCGTGCACTCCTTCTACACCAAACCACGCGATCCGGGGGTGATCCTGGCCCAGACCCGCTATGGCGAGGTGGAGTTCTGCTCGGCCCTGCGCCAAGGAAACATTTTCGCCTTCCAATTCCACCCCGAGCGCAGCGCGACGGCCGGATTGGCGATCTACGCGGAACTGGCCGTCCTGGCCCGGCGCGGACGAGAGAGCTAGCTCCATGAGTGTTCGCCCCAGCGTTGGCCAGTACTGCCTGGACCCAGGCCACACCATTCGCCAGGTGATGGACTGCCTGAACCAGAACCAGAGGGGCATCGTCCTGATCACGGACGACCAGGGTCGCCTGCTGGGCGCCGTGAACGACGGCGATTTGCGCCGCGCTCTGCTAGCGGGCATGGACCTCACAGCCACCGCCCGGGATATTCTGGAAATGAAGCGGGCCACCGGCAAGCCAGCGCCGGTCACCGCGCCTTTGGGCAGCGAAAGCGCCCACCTCCTGCGCCTGATGCAGAAGCACATGGTGCGCCAGATCCCGTTATTGGACGAGCAAGACCGGGTGGCCGACCTGGTGAACCTCTCAGAGCTGGTGCCCGACGATGGCGAGCCCCTCCAGGCGGTGATCATGGCGGGTGGCAAGGGCACCCGGCTGGCCCCCCTGACCGGCGATTGCCCCAAGCCCATGCTGCCGGTGGGTGATCGTCCCCTGCTGGAGCACATCATCGACCAGCTCCGCCAAGCCGGCATCCGGCGGGTCAACCTGAGCACCTACTACCTGGCCGACAAGATTCGGGAGCATTTCGGCGACGGTCGGGGGATGGGAGTGGAACTCAGCTACGTCACCGAGGACAAACCCCTGGGCACCGCCGGGGCGCTGGGCCTGCTGGACTGGCCGGCGGAGCCCCTGCTGATCATCAACGGCGACATCCTGACCCAGATGGATTTCCGCACCATGCTCCGCTTCCATCAGGAGCACAAGGCGGCCCTGACCGTGGGGGTGCGCAAGTACGACATCAGCGTTCCCTTTGGAGTGGTCACCACCAACGGTCCCTACGTGGAGGGGCTGGAGGAGAAGCCTCAGTACAGCTTTTTCGTCAACGCCGGAGTCTATCTGCTGGACCCGGGGGTGGCCCGCTTCGTGGAGCGGGGGCAGCGCCTGGACATGACCGACCTCATCGCCCGCCTACTGAACGCCAGCGAGCGAGTGGTGAGCTTTCCAATCATCGAATACTGGCTGGACGTGGGCAGTCATTCCGACTATCAGCGGGCTCAGCTGGATTATCAGAACGGGGTGTTGGGACAGTGAGCTGGCAAGGCAGGAGAGTGCTGGTCACCGGCGCGGGCGGATTCATAGGCAGCCATCTGGCCGAGCGCCTGGTGGGAGAGGGCGCACAGGTGCGGGCCCTGGTGCACTACAACGCCCTGGGGAGTTGGGGCTGGTTGGATGGCTCGCGGTTCAGGGACGGGATGGATGTGCTGGCTGGAGACATCTGCGACCGGGACAGCGTGCGGGCGGCGATGAACGGAGTGGAGGTGGTCTTCCATCTGGCCGCCCTGATCGCCATCCCCTATTCCTATCAGGCCCCGGCCTCCTACCTGCGCACCAACGCCGAAGGCACCCTCAACCTGCTCAACGTCGCCCGCGAACTGGGCGAGGTCAGGGTGGTCCACACCTCCACCAGCGAGGTCTACGGCACCGCCCAGCGCGCACCCATCGCCGAGGATCACCCTCTGGTGGGCCAGAGCCCCTATTCGGCCAGCAAGATCGCCGCCGACAAGTTGGCCGAGTCCTTCCACCTCTCCTTCGGCCTGCCGGTGGTCACCGTACGCCCCTTCAACACCTTCGGCCCACGCCAATCGGCCCGGGCCATCATCCCCACCATCATCACCCAGGCCCTGGCCGACCGGCCCATCAAGTTGGGCAACCTCCACCCCACCCGGGATCTAAACTATGTGGGCAACACCGTGGACGGCTTCCTGGCGGCGGCCCTAAGCGACCGGGCGGTGGGACGCACCGTCAACCTGGGCTCGGGCCGGGAGATCAGCATCGGCGACCTGGCCACGCTCATCTGCCAAATCCTGGGCAAGCCCGGGCTGTTCGAGCAGGAGGCCCAGCGCATACGCCCGGCCGGCAGCGAGGTCGAGCGCCTCCTGGCCGACAACCGCCTGGCCGGGGAACTCTTGGACTGGCGGCCCCGGGTCGGCCTGGAGAAGGGCCTGGAGCAAACTATCGCCTGGCTGCGCGAGAACCTGGATCGCTACAAGGTGGGGCTCTATGCGATTTGAACCGGGCGCGCCGGCCGGGGGAGGCGAGATTGCCCTCTGCGAGCCCCTGCTGGATGGCAACGAAGAGCGCTACCTGGTCGAGTGCCTGCGCAGCGGCTGGATATCATCGGCCATTGATCCCCAGGGCCAATGCTTCCTGTCCCGCTTCGAGCGGGGGATGGCCGTCTACCTGGGGTCAGGGCAGGCGGTGGCGGCGGTCAACGGCACCTCGGCCTTGCATGTGGCCTTGTTGCTGGCCGGGGTGGAGCCCGGGGACGAGGTCCTGGTGCCGGACCTGACCTTCGTGGCCCCGGCCAACGCGGTGCGCTACGCCGGGGCCTGGCCGGTGTTTATCGATGTGGAACCCGACCACTGGCAGCTCGACCCCGAGAAGACCGCCAACTTCCTGGCCCGGGAGTGCGTTTCCGCCAGGGATGGCTTGTACAACCGCCACACCGGTCGCCGGGTGCGGGCCCTGCTGCCGGTGGACCTGCTGGGCCACCCCGTGGACATGGATGCCTTACTGGCCATCGCCAACCGCCACGACCTGGTGGTGGTCGAGGACGCCACCGAAAGCCTGGGTGCCCGCTACAAGGGCCGTCCGGTGGGACGTCTGGCCGGGCTGTCCTGCCTGAGTTTCAACGGCAACAAGCTCCTGACCACCGGCGGCGGGGGCATGCTGATCTGTGATGATCCGGCCCAGGCCCAAAGGGCGCGCTACTATGTCACCCAGGCTCGGGACGACACCCTGGAGTACCGCCACGACCAGGTGGGCTACAACTACCGCCTCCCCAACCTGCTGGCCGCCGTGGGCTGCGCCCAGTTGGAGAGAATCGACCAGTTCGTGGCCGCCAAGCGCCGCATAGCCCAGCGCTATCTGGAAGGCCTGGAGGGGCTGCCCGGGGTGTGTTTCATGCGCCAGGCCCCCTGGGCCGAAAGCGCCTGGTGGCTGTTCACCATCTTGCTGGATCCGGTCCAGGCCCGCCTGGGCCGTCACGCCCTGCTGGACCGGCTGCGGCAGGCCGGGATCATGTCCCGACCGTTATGGAACCCCCTGCACCGGAACCCATCGCACAAGGGGGCCTACTCTTACCGCTGTGATGTCTCTGTTCGTTTGCAAGAGAGAGGACTTAGCCTGCCCAGTTCGGTGGGTCTGGCCCAAGCCGATCAGGAGCGGGTCATCGCCGCGCTACACAGCACCCTAGGCTAGGTCCGTTCACACTCCAGGTTCTGGGTGTCGCCCGCGAGGGCCTGCAGGACCCGTTCACCGCAAAGGCCGTCAAAGGGCGACAGCCGTGGCGCGCTCTGGTCCTGGGCTTGGCGCAGGGTTTCCCAATACTGGCGGTCGCCCAGGATGCGCTCCGCCTCTGGCGCCAACGCCTCCCGCTCGGTCACCGTCACAACCCCTGGCAAATCATCGAATAGCCTGAACTCGATTTTGTAGAAATCGAAAACCAAGGCCGGCACCCGGCAAAGGGTGGCCCAAGGTACGGTGGAGGAATAGGTGGCCAGGAACAGGTCGGCGGCGGGCAGGATGGCGGAAAGCCGTTCGTTGGCCACCCGCAGGCCGTACTCCTGTTCCAGGAACCGATATTCAGCGGGGTTCATCTTAGGATGCAGCGAGACCAGGAACTCGGCTGGCAGCTCGTGGAAAGTCTGGGCCAGGAATCGGGTCTCGCGCCAGTGGGTGTCCCAGTCCAGGGTGCCTTGCTCACCCAGTTGTGGCAGGGCCGCCACCGCCAGTGGGCGCACCGGATCAAGACCATAGGCCTTTACCAAGTCTTCGCGCAAAGCCATCCGGCGTTGGTAGCCGGCGAAGAGCGCGTCATGCCCAGGATGGCCGGTGATCCGCAGCCGGGTGGGATCCTGTCCCTGGGCCAGACGCTGCTCGCGGACCTGCTCGCTCTCCACCAGGACCAGCCCGGCCCGGCCCCCCCCCAGAAGCCATGGGTTGGGTGGCAACATGCCCAGGGAGTCGAGGGCCGGCAGGACCTGACTTGGATAATAGAAAACATGGCGTCTTTGCCTGGGGTCCCAAATGGCTTGGGCGGGATAGTCACGCAACAGGCGCGGATGAAGCTCACCATGGTTGGACGGGCCACTACGGCGACGAGTGAGGGTGTAGCGATCTCCAGCCAGCGCCACTGGGGGCACGATGGTTGGAATATTCAAATCTTGGCTGGCCTGGACCAAGGGAAGCTCCCAGTTGTGCACCCGACCATCTGAGATGACCAGGCAGTGAGGCGAAAGTTGCTCCAAGGCTTGTCTGGACGCCTTGTGTTGGGCCGCAAGCAGGAGTCGCCAACGGGCGGTCTCGGCCCGTTCAAGATGGTCCGGAGCCAAACGGGCGGTCAGCCACCGCCAGGAACGCCTCCCCGCAGCCGCAAGGCCGCGGCTCTGGCCCCAGCCCAGGCGCGCGATCAGGTCAGGATCCACCGCTAATCGGTGGTAGGCGATGCCATCCCGTCTGCATTCCTCACACCGTCCTTCGGTTCTACCTTGAAAAAGGACCATCACCGGTCGGGCGAGCTGTTTTTCTTGCAGCGATCGAGCCAGGGCGTAAAGCTCGGTCCAAGAGGTGACGCCAATGGGTGCTAGGCAGACGGTTTGCACTGGAGATTCTTTCCCACGACGGCCTCTCAGCAGGTCACGACGCCGGCTTGGGCATCCACCGAGGAGGCGTCGATGCGCTGCAGGGAGAAGATGTCCGCCCCGGGCCGGGTGGCGCCTGGGATGGAGGAGAGGCCGCAGACGAAGCACTCATTGGCCAGGGCGCGGCGGGTGTCGGCGTTGAAGGTGTCGGCCTTGCCGTGGGGATAGGAGAAGGGCCATTGCTCCTGGGGAAGCAGGTTGGCGTGCAGGGCGCTGGCGCACTGGGCCAGCTCCCGGTCCACCTCGGCGGCGGGCAGGCTGGCCAGTTGGGGATGGCGGTGGGAGTGACCACCCATGACCATGCCCGCCGCCTGCATCTGGCGGGCTTGCTCCCAATCCAGGAACAGTCGGCGGGCGAAGTCCTCCTGGCGGCCCAGGTGACGGTGGAAGATATCGGTGAACATCTCCGCCCGCAAGGACGGGGCCATTTCAAAGTTGATCAGGTACTTGAAGGCCTTGACCGCCGGCTGGTCCCAGCGGTAGGTGCGGGCGATGGCCTCGGGCGGAGCCTGGGGGGTCAGGGGCAGCCCCCGTCGGCCCAGCCAGTCCTCGGCCGCCCGGCGATAGGCGTCGAACCCCAGCTCCGCCATCAGCAAATGGCTCTGGTGCACCAGGGTCAGGGCGTTCTCGGCCAGGCAGCCGGTGATGAGGAAGAACAGCCCTTGCAGGCCCCGTTCGGCCAGCAGTGGGGTCACGCTGCGGTAATGGTCGGCCAGACCATCGTCGAAGGTGAGCAGGCACAGGTCCCGCCGGGGCTGGTAATCGCCTCGCCAGAAGGCCAGGGCCGATTCCAGGGTGGCCATCTCGCAGGATGAGGACAGGAAGTCGAGCTGGGCCTGGAAGGCCTCCTTGGTCAGTCCGTTCAGCCCGGGGAATTCACAGCGTCCCGGCTCCTTCACGTAATGATACATCACCACCAGGCAGCGTGGAGAGGCGGCGCTCATGCGGAGACCTCCCTGGTCAGCTCTTGCGCAGCAGAGCCACGAAGCCCGAGGCCATGAGCCTTCCCAGGGCGGTGTCGCTGAAGTTTTCCAGGGCCAGGCCCAGGGCGTCGTAGAGATCGGGCATCAGGTCGCGGACCTGGGGAGGGAAAGGGTGGAAATGAAAGAAAAAGGCCTGCTCTTGATCCAACCCCGCCGCCTGGGCCGCTCGCGCCACTTGGTCCGGGGTGTGCTGGCGACGCTGCATCGCCTTTTCCCAGCCCTTGGCCTGATCCGCCTCCTCGGCCCGGCTGGACGGGGGGGTGGCCAGGGTGCGGTGGAGGCTCTGGCGGAAGTTTTCCACCCGGGATTTGATGCGGGCGGCATCGGCGGCCAGGGCGGCCTGAAAGCCCTCCACCAGTTCCCGCATCCCGCCCGTCTGGGCCTCTTCCAGGGTGTAACGATTGGCGGAGTAGGCGTTGAAGCCCTGGTTGCGGAAGGAAACCAGAGCCAGGCCACCGGGCTTGAGCACCCGGGATATCTGGGCCAGGGCCGGCGCGTCCTCGGTCAGGTATTCAAAGACGCCCGAGACCACGGCGGCGTCAAAGGCGGCGTCCGCGAAGGGCAGGGCCTCGATGTCGCCCTCGCGCACCTGGCAACGGGCGGCCTGGGCCGGTGGCAGGGCGGCCACCAGGGTCCTGGATGTTTCCACCATATTGGGGGCGATGTCCATGCCCTGCAGACGATAGCCCATCCCCGCCAGCTTGGAAAGCAGATGGCCGCTTCCGCAACCGGCGTCCAGGATGAAGGCCCCCGGCGCCACCAGGTCCGCCACCGCCTGCAGGATGATCTCCTCCCGCAGTTGGAGGTTGGGGTAGCGGCCCTCTCGGTCGGTGTAATAGCGATCCAGGTAGGATTTGGCCACTCGGTCGAAATATTGTTGGGTCGAGGCCTTGTTGTCCATGCTCGCTCCATGGCGTTTCTGCGGTCGCCCCGAGGTGGGCTCAGGGTTCAAGGTTGATGACCTCCACTGCGGTGTTGCCCTGTCCGTCAGCAGCGCCCACCCCCACCGCGGCTAGATCCCCGGGCAGCACGGTCTCGGTGTCGAAGACATAGCGCCAGGAGCGTCCGTCCAGGGATAAGTCAAGGTTATCGTGTAGATATCCCTGGGATCGGGTCTTGAGAGCCAGGAAGGGCTGGGGGCCGAAAACCTGGCCTTGGACGGTGCGCACCTCCAGGATGGTGGGCCGCCCGTGGGAGTCGCGCTCTAGTTCCAGAGCCAAGCGTAGAGGAAGTTGTTCCGGCTCCGGCGCGGGGATGACTGCGCGCATGGCCTCGGCCGCCTCGCAGTATTTCAGTTTCACTCCGGGGAACCTAGCCATGGCCTGGCGCAACAACCTCCGTAGGTGTTCCACCTCGCTGGCCAGGTCGCGGAAATCATGGCCGGCCACCCCCAGGACGGTGGGCTGGCCGGAGGCCGCCCGGGTGAAGGCCTTGTCCACCTCGGTCTGATCCAAGCTTGCGAAGCGGTTGAGCAGGTTCAGGGTCCGTGCGATCCAGCGTCGGCAGTGGCCGGGCCGCTGGTAATTGTCGTGGGATGGCTGGTAGACGCTCCAGTCATTGGGCGCCAGGCGCCAGTCTCCAAAACGGCCGCCGGCCAGGTCGGCCTGGGCCTCCAGTTCGCCAGGATCCTCCACCGCGGTGTTGGTAAAATCAAAAGGGATGTATTGCTCCAGAAACCAGTGGCTATCCGGTCGCTCGGTCTGGAAGGCGCTGCGGCAACAACTTGGGAACCAGCCCCGGTCGATTATCCGACGGGCCAGTCCCTCCCAGATGTGAGGAGAGTTGAGCAACGAGGTGGCGCAACGGTGGGCTTGGCGATAGGTGCTCATGAAATGGAAATGCCAGTGCAGGCCATCGTGCTCCTGTCCCGGCCGGGCGAGGAACTCACGGTAGAAATCGAAGATGGCCAGGTAGCCCAAGGTCCGGCGGCGGGGGTTTTCCAGGTAGCCCACGTGGTCCAGGACGAACCAGTTGTAGACATGGCCTTGTCCAAAGGAGTCGGGCAGCCCCTGGCGAAAGCTGGGCGAAGCGGACCGATCCAGCATCTGTTCCAGCCTGGGCCAAGAGTCCATGAAGGTGGCTAGATGGGAGGAGAGCGCCTGGCGGACCGCCAGTTCCTTGCCCCCCAGGTCGATCTCGCCCCGGCGCAGGCGGGCCAGGTTCTCCGGGCTGGGGGCGACTTCCACCCCGTAGACCTCGGCCAAGCGTTGGAATTTAGCGGCCAGATCCTCGTGCAGAGGACCCTCGGCATCCACGCAATGTACTAAGTAAACGATTTTTTCCAGCTCGCCTCGCATGGCATATATATGATTGGTGACCCCAACTGTGTCAACTCGTTAATGCCGCAGCGGCCGGACCCCGCCACCTTGACTGCCCCCCTCTGTCTGTTAGAATCACTGATAATTTCCCACGAGGTGAAACCAGTGGACGGGGACTATTGCTGTGACGACTTAGCGCGGGCTTACGCCCAGGTGGGTGTGGGCCGAGGCAAGGTGGTCTTACTGGCCCCTGATCTGCGTTGGCTTGGCCGTTTCGAGCAACCTGACAAAGAGACAGTGCTAGCAGCCCATTTTCAGGCCCTGGCCAGCCTGATCGATCTTGAGCAGGGCACGCTCGTGGTCTCCACCCCCAGCTCCAGCCTGTGCAACTCCGACCGTCCCTTCGACCCCAGAACCACTCCAGGTGAGTTGGGCATGTTGACCGAATACATCCGCACCAAGCCAGGCGCGGTGCGCAGTTTCCACCCGTTCACCTCGTACACTGCCCTGGGGGCCCAGGCCGAGCGACTCTGCGGCCGGGTGGCCCGCCACGCTTTTGGCCCCGAGACTCCGGTCGCCCGCATGTGCGAACTGGACACCCTCTGCGTCAGCGTGGGATTGCATCCCCGCTTCACCTGCTCCGAGGTGCACCACGCGGAGATGCTGATGGGGGTGCCCTACCGCTACACCAAGGAGTTCATCCACCCGGTGGTGCGCGGAGGCCAAGTGGTGAACGAACCCTTCTATATGTATGTTTGGTACCGTCAGTGTCAGATCACCCGAAATAAGAACGCGCGCATTTTCGAGCGGTTCTACGCCCGCGGCAATCAGGTGGCCGAAGCCAGCCTGGGCCGGGGCCAGGTCTTCAGCTATCCCATGGCACAACTGGTGGCCAGCGCCGTGGATCTGTTGCGGGACGACATCTACGCCTGGCTCCACGAACCACCAGCCCAGCGGCCGTACCGCCAGTAGGCTATGTCCAATTCAAGCCAATTCTTAGAGATTCCGGCCCGCTTCTGGCTGTTGGATTCGCGTGGCTATGTCCACGGCACCACCGTCTTCGAGCTTGTGCTCCAGGCCATCACCGAGGCCGCACGGTTCTGGGGGTTGACAGAACGGGCTCCTCAGGTCGGCCAGTTCAAGATAGCCAGGGAAATCAAGCACCATGGCTGGATGGTGGTCCACCTGGGAAGCGAGAGACCGGATCAGCCGGCCGATCCGGTGGCCAGCCTGCAGGGTAGCCTTGGCGGCGTGCCGATCACGGCTGGCCTTTGGGAAGACGAGACCCAGAAGGTGACCGAGCGGCGGCTGGATAGCATGGCAGCCCTGGTGGGGAACCTTGAGTTGGCAGGTGACTTTTCTGGGCGAGTGACCCTGACCGGCGTCGCCAACCCCGCCCAACTGGTGACCGGCATCATCGCCGCCAACAAGGCCATGCACCTGGCCACCCTGGGCGTCAGTGGATCCGAATTGGCGGTGCGCTGGCTCTACATGCAAAATTTGCCGGCCATGCCCACCCCGACCGGCGTCCAGGAGACAAGGTTGCTTTCGGCCTTGGCCCATCGCATGTCAAGGGGGGCCGAACTCTTTACGGTGTGCGTATTTTCTGGTAGTTTCGCCGGGGTTGAATTCGCCACCAAGATCTGCTTCGGCTGCAAGCCGCAGTGAAGGCTCCCGACCATGACCATTCCCGCAATCAACCTGGGCGTTAAGGGCATCGGCTGGCATCTGCCCGCCGCTCTCCGAAGCAGCCGGGAGTTGGCCGAGCGTTTCGGTTTCGACCTGGAGTTTTTGGAGAGCAAGGTCGGAGTCAAGAACCGCCACCTCAGCGGGCCTGATGAGTCGGTTTCAGACATGGCGGTGGCCGCCGCGCGACACCTGTTCCAACAGCACCCCGATTTCAAACCTGAGGAACTGGAGCTCCTGGTGGTCTGCACCCAGACCCCTGATTACCAGATTCCCCACACCGCCGCCCTGGTGCAGGCCGCCCTGGAGCTACCCTCCCTGGCCGCCTTCGATATCAACCTGGCCTGTTCCGGCTACGTCTATGGTCTGAGCGTGTGTCAGGGCCTGATGGCCGCCCAGGGCTGGCGCAACGGGCTGTTCATCACCAGTGAGGCCTACTCCAAGATCCTGCAGGACGGCGATCGCGACACCATGGCCCTGTTCGGCGACGGCGCCACCGCCACCTGGCTGGGGCCCAACCCCCTGGCCAAACCCCTACGCTTCACTTTTGGCACTGACGGCCGGGGCTATGACAAGCTTATCGTACGTGAGGGTGGCAGCCGCCATCCCTGGCGCGCGGTGGATGCCGACCCGGGGCTCCCCGCCCCCCGGGCCTGGGGTAAGCTGTTCATGGACGGACGCGGCATCTTTGACTTCGCCATGCGCAAAGTGCCCGAGGATGTCAAACGCTGCCTCCAGGTGAATGGCCTGACCATGGACGAGGTGGATTTCCTGGTCTTTCACCAGGCCAGCCGCTATATTTTGGAATGGCTGGGCAAGCGGTTGCAGGCGCCGACCGAGAAGATGTTCTATGCCATGGAGGACACTGGCAACACCGTCTCCTCCAGCATTCCGCTGGCTCTGGCCCGGCTGCGGGCCACTCGGGACCTGACCGGCAAAAAAGTCCTGATCTGCGGCTTTGGCGGCGGTCTGAGCTGGGCCTGCACCATTCTGCAATTCTAGCCGGCATGACGGCCCCGGCCAGGTCCGAGGGATCGGGGTAAGGCAGCGCCGGAGCCGAGCGGGGAGAGTAAAAATGGGTTCCCTTGCAGAGGCGGAGGTTTTCGCCACCCTGTGCGAGATCCTGCGGGAAGTGAAGAAGCTCAACCAGGAGATCACCCGCGAGGATGATATCCGCAAATTGGGCCTGGACTCCCTGGACGTGATCAACTACCTCTTTAGCATCGAGGAGAAGTTCGGCGTCAACGTCCCGGTGGAGACCCTGGACGAGAAGGACCTGTTCACCATCGGCGCCATGGTGGGCCATCTCTGCGCGAGCGCCTGAGCCCGCCCCCTGACGCACCCCTTGGGGATTAGGAAGCTGATTTGATACTCGTCATGCCCGCCACCGAGGAGGGCGCCGCTTCCGGCGACCTCAAACGCTTGATCATCCACACCCTGCCTTTCGGCCTGGCCTCCCTGGCCAGCGTGCTTGAAAAAGGTGGAGTGCCGGTCCGGATGGTCAATGATGGCATCGAACCCCTGACTCCCCAGCGCATCAACGAGCTAGCCGCTGGGGAACCGGGCATCCCGGTCTTCGGTTTGTCCAGCCTCACCTTGCAGGCCCAGCGCTGCAAGGAACTGCACCGGATGATCAAGCAGACCCTGCCCCGGGTCAAGGTGGTGGTGGGAGGCATACACGCTTCGGCCTGCCCGGAAGAGTTCCTGGAAGCCGGTCTAGACTACGCCTTCTGCGGCGAGGGTGAAAGCGTCATCGTGGAGTTGGCCCAGCGACTTTCCCTGGGCCAAGATGTCCGCGACTTACCCGGGGTGGTCTGGCGCGACGAGCAAGGGCGAGTGCACCGCAACCCCAGGCCGGACTTGATGGCCTTGGGCGACCTGCCACCCTTCCCCTATCACCTGTTCGGCGACGACCTGAAGCAATATGATCTGGGCGCGGTGCTGGCCTCCCGGGGCTGCCCCTTTAACTGCATCTTCTGCAGCCAGCGCATCATCACCGGCCAGACCTATCGCACCCGGCCGGCCGAGGACGTGCTGGACGAAGTGCAGCGGATCGTCGAGGATTTCGGCCTGGATTACGTGGTCTTCCACGACGATAATTTCGGCGTCAACAAGAAGTGGATCACCACCCTCTGCCAGGGCCTCATCGACCGCGGTCTGACCGGCAAGGCGCGCTTCATGTGCCAGATGCGGGCCGACTCCACCAGTGACGAATTGCTGGACCTGCTGAAGAGGGCAGGCTTCGACTCCCTTAGCTTCGGCATCGAGACCGGCTCGGAACGCATGGCCAAGGTGATCCAGAAGGGCGAGACCGTGGCCCGTAATGCCGAGGCGGTCTACATGGCCAAGCGGCATGGCTTCGCCTGCCTGGCCACCTTCATCATCGGCTTCCCCACCGAGCAGGCCGAGGACCGCCTGCAGACCCTGGCCCTGGCCCATCGCCTGCCCCTGGACGTCAAGCGCATCAACATCGCCATCCCCTACCCCGGCACCCCGCTCTACGAGATGGTCAAGGACCGGATCTACATCGAGCCCGGCTGGGCCAACTTCAACGTGGTGACGCCGTTGATCACCGGCCCCTTCGGCTGGAAGCGCCTGCCCTACGTGCCCGAGGGAACCGACGAGAGCGAGTTGCGTTTCCTGATGATTTACAACAACCTGCGCTTTTGGCTCAGCCCCAAGGGGCTTTTTTCCTTTTTCTTCAAGGAAACCACTTTCGATACCAGACTGCCGGAGCGCTGGTACATGAACCCTGGCTTCTATGCCGACCTGGCGCGCCAGGGGTTCAAAATCGTGGCCGGCCTGGCTTGGTGCGCCCTGGTGGGCCTGCCCCACCATCTGGCCCTGAACCGGGCCCGGGCCAAGAAGACCACCACCTAGGTCTAGACGCAAATTTCCTAAACTGTGTTTACAATGCTTAGGTCATCTTGCCCTGTTTTCTCGTGTTTTAATGCACTGCAACGCAGGAGCCGCACCTAGATTTTCACTTGCGCGATCGCCTTCATGGTGACAAGCCAGATCATCTCTTTTGGCCTTCAGGCTTTTGGGGTGAACTGTGCCCCCCTGCAATCCAGTTGAGCAACTCCAAAAATTTTCTTAGCGTCTTACGCAGGAGGCCATTATTGGCCAGCACTGGGACATAGTAGCGTCCCACCTCGTCAAACGTGTTTAACAAGTGCCGGAAGGTGCCGTCAGTTAACTCGCGTCGCTGGAGCAGGGTGCAAAGGTAGTCCCAGTCCATTTTCATCTGCACCCACTGGAAGAGGCGGATCATTTGGGGGTCGCTTTGGCCAGATACGTTTAGAACAATGTTTTCGGGATTGTTGTACCCTTTGTGCAGCTTAATAATATAGGATTCCTCGTCGGGAATAAGGCCATCAGACCTGGCTTGCCGATAAAGTTCTGAACCGGGCATTGGGGTGCACCAATTCAATCGCCTGGGAGGTAGGCCGGCTTCCTTGAGAAGGCTGGCAGTTTCGGCCAAGGTTGCTTTTGTTTCGCCGGGGAAACCGCCCATAAGCTGGATTTTCAAGTGGATGCCCACCTCTTTAGCATCGGTCAAAAGGCGCAAGCTTTGTTTGCGAGTAATTCCCTTACGCATAGCCTTGAGTATGGTGTCGCTACCAGATTCTATGCCCAGTCCAACGGATAAGCAGTTGGATCCCTTCATGGCAATTAGGCATTCTTTATCAATGGTGTTGACTCTGGCTTGACCATCCCAGTAGAGGTCGAGTTTGCCGATCTCACGGCAAAATGCCAGCGAACGCTTCTTGTTCGCTAGCAAAAGCTCATCCGCAAAATGTACGGCACGTAACTTATATTTTTCCTTAAGATATTTAATTTCATCGATGATCCTCTCTATAGACTTTAAGCGAAGGTTGTCGTAGCTCCTAGAACAAAAAGTGCATTGGTAAGGGCAGCCTCTTCCGGACATAAATGTCATGTTTGGGCGTAGTGATTCTGGGTCAGGGGCGGAATCGTACTTATAAAAATCAAAACTGGTGCTTGGATCATGTGCGTACATTTTTACCCGTGTATATCGAGCCATCTCCCAAAGCTCAAAATTTGGCAGAGGCAATGAATCTAGGTCAACAATCAACTCTCGCTTGTCAGTAACAGCGATCTGACCATTTCTTCGAAAGGCTACACCCTTTACCTTCTCAGGATCATCCAGATGGCGGAAAAGATCCACAGCAGTCAATTCACCCTCGCCTAATGCACAGATGTCAATGAAAGGCTTTTTTAAAAGAAGATCATAATGATGGTCAGCAAGCAGGCCGCCAATAACAACAGGTGATGAGCAACGTGCTTTTATTGTCTCGGCTAACCAGTTAACGTATTGATAGGTAATCGAAGAAAAACCGGTAATCGCCGCGGCATCGAAACGTTCCTGGTTCAAAAAATGTTCTACTTCGGATCGGATCATATCCTTGGCAAAAATATCCAACACCTTTATTTCATGGCCATCGTCTTCTAGGCACCTGGCCATGGTGGCCAGCCCCCAAGGGAAAAGGCGTTGATTGAGAGGCATACGAGTAGTGCCGGTACCCAGGGGAGGCTGAATCACAAGGATTTTCACTTTGCGATCTCCAATGGCAAACAGTCTGATATTATAAAAATGCGCCGCGAACCATCCCGCATGCTCCCGGACTGGACTGTGGTTTCTCCCCACCAGCCTCGGTGTTTTCGACGTCCCTGGCTATTTGCCCGACGGCCCCCATGTCGCCCCGATCAAGCGGCGGCATCTGTTGAACCGCCCCGGCTTTTTCGGAGGCTCTTTTAGTTGAGTCCGGCCACCCTGGCCGGGGCTTCTAGGCTCTGATAATACGCTTGCTCGCTCTCCACAGGAAGGATGTTTCCGATGGGCTCGAGCAATCGGCGGTTGTTGAACCAATCCACCCCTTCCAGGGTCGCGAACTCCACGTCCTCGAGGCAGCGCCAAGGGCCGCGTTGGCGGATCACCTCGGTCTTGTAACGGCCATTGATGGTCTCGGCCAAGACGTTGTCAAAGGAGTCCCCCACGCTGCCCACCGAGGGCTCAATGCCGGTCTCAGCCAAGCGCTCGGTGTAGCGGATCGAGACGTGCTGGACACCGCGATCACTGTGGTGCACCAGGTTGTCGATGCCCGGGGGCGAGCCCACAATGCCTGTTCCAATGCGTCCAGAGCCAGATCGTTGCGCAGGGAACCGGAAACACGACAGCCCACGATCATGCGGGCGAACACATCGATCACAAAGGCCACGAACACGAAGCCGCGCCAGGTGGCCACCCAGGGCTCGTTGGGCCGGCTGGCGGTGAAATCACGCTTCACCAGGTTCAACTGGCTCTCGCCCTTGGCCCGGTAATAGAACGACGAACGGCTCAGCCCCAGCAGATCGCATTGCCGCGTGATTCACATGACTGTCCAATTTTTGAGGTCCACCTCTCTTGCCACCAAGCTCGTCGCTCCACACTGCAAGGAGGCGGTCAGGCGGGCATGCAACGGGGGATGCTCCTATCCCATGACCGCGGCGCTGTCCAATATGACGCGCATTTTCAGAATCAGCTCACGGAACCGGAAGGGCTTGGTGATCAGGTCCATGGCGCCCAAGTCGAGGGCTTGGGCCGTCACCGTTTCATCGGCATAGCCGGTGGCGACGAGCACTTTGGCCCGGGGGTCAAAGGCCATGATTTCCCGCAAGCATTCCTGGCCGCCCATGCCGGGCATGTTCAGGTCAAGAAGGATCAGGCTCACGCTCTCCCAGGATTGGCGGTACAGCTCCAGTGCTTGTTCTCCGCTCTCGGCGGTGAGCACCACATAGCCCATGCCCTCCAGGGCCTCGCGGCAAGCGCCCAGAATAACCTTCTCGTCATCCACCACCAGGATGGTCTCCTGACCCGTGGGGAAGAGGGCGGGTTCCGAGGCTTCCGCCGCTTTGGCCTCGTCCTGGCGCCCGCCGGCGGGCAGGTGGATAGTGAAGACCGTGCCATGGTTGAGGCGGCTTTGGCACTGAATATGGCCGCCATGGTTGGAGATGATGGCGAAAGCCGTGGAGAGCCCCAGACCGGTGCCCATGTCCAGGGGCTTGGTGGTGAAAAAGGGCTCGAAGATGTGGGAGCGGGTCTCCTCGTCCATGCCCGAGCCGGTGTCCCGCACGGATAGTTGCACGTGGGGGCCGGGCGCCAGGCCGGGCATGGTCTTGACTTCCTCGGGGCCGAGCAGGCAGTTGCGGGTGGAGATGGCCAATTCGCCGCCGTGGGGCATGGCGTGGGCCGCGTTGGTCGCCAGGTTGAGCAAGACCTGTTCCATCTGGCCAGGATCGCCACAGATAGACGCCAGATCCGGCGCCAGGGAGGTGGTTATCATCACCATTTTGGGCAGGGTGTGCTCCAAGAGCCTGACCGCTTGCTTGATCTCCCAGTTAAGGTCCACCTTCTCCCGCCGGGTGGTGTCCTTGCGGGCCATGGTCATCAGACGTCTGATCATCATGGCCGCGCGCTGTATGGACTGGTCGATGTGCTCCAGGCGTGACCTGGTGGGCTCGCCGACATCCTTCTGGTCGAGCATCAACTGGGTGTAACCCATGATGGCCTGCAGCACATTGTTGAAGTCGTGGGCAATGCCACCGGCCAAAACGCCCAAGGCCTCCAGCTTCTGGGACTGGAACAATTCCTCTTCGAGCCGGCGCATCTCGTGCTCGGCCATGACCCGTTCGGTCAGGTCTTCGTAAAGAATGAATTGCTTGCCAAGGGGCAGGGGCACCGCCCGGAAGAGGATGGTTTTTCGGTCGCCCTCCCGGCAGGTCACCTCAAAGGCGTGTTGCCTGGGCTCTCCCTGGTGCCCTTGGGACAGGTAGTCAAACCAGGCGGCAACCACCTCCCGGCGCTGGTGGGGGTCGGGGAAGACCAAGCGGAACCATTCCCGGCCGGTGGCAAAATCCTGCAAGGTATAACCGAACATTTTGTTGAAGGCGGGGTTGATGTACTCGTAGACCCCCTGCCCATCCACCACGCTGATGCCCAAGGGAGATTCTTCGCTCAGGGCCCGAAAGCGTTGCTCCGAACGTTGCAACGCCTCTTCCGTCCGGCGTCGCTCGGCAATCTCCCCTTGCAGAGCCTCCACCGTGGCGGCCAACGTCTGGGTGCGGCTCTTGACCCGCTGCTCCTCGCGCCAAAAACGTGCCAGGCTTAGCAGGGAGAAGTTGGCCAACAGGGTGAACAAGGGCCAGAAGGGCGACCAGTAAACCCCCTGGAAACGCAGGAAGAGAGCCGAGCAGCCAGCGACCATCAGGGCTCCGCCACTGGCCAGGGCCAGGTTGAACGGCGCGCGCATGCGCGAAAAAAACCAGGTGGAGACTGAACCGCAGAGCAACACCAACCCCAGCTCCAATCCCGGCGAGTAGGCCGGGGATGAGAGATAGTCGCCCCGCAGCAGGTTGTCTAGCATGGTGGCCTGGATCTCCACGCCAGAGGTGCGGGCGTCGAGGGGTGTGGCCAGCAGGTCCTTTAGACCGGCGGCCGAGAGCCCCACCAGCACCACCTTGCCGGCGATGGCCTCTCGGGGCGCCTGGCCTACCAAAAGGCTCTTGGCCGAAAGCGGTTGGAAGGCCTTGGCCGGGCTGCGATAGTTGATGAGCAGTCGGGCGCTGGCGTCCACGGGGATGCGGTTTTCGCGTATCTGCACCATCTCTGGTCCCAGGTCCGACATCTGCACCACGACCTGATTGCCGCCACGCAGGCGAAGGTAAGTGGCCAGCGCCAGGCTGGGGTACAGATGCCCCTGGTACTCGATGAGCAGGGGGGCGCGGCGCAGGACTCCGTCCTTGTCCAGGCCAACATCCAGGAAGCCCTGGCTCCCGCTGGCTTCGGCCAGCTGGGGAATATTGCACACCACACCCTGGGCCTGGAACCAGGGAGGGGCCACCGGGTGGTTCCCGACCTTGTCCCGTCGCACCACTTGGAGGGGATGCAGGTTGCACCCTTCCTGGGACCAGGTGGGAAGTCGGTCGAAGACAAACTTGAAGCCCAGCACCACCTTGCTCTGGGTCAGGACCGAGGCCAGAGCCCGCTCGTTGTTGTAGAACTCCGCGCTCAGGCCCCGCGCCTCCCATCGCACCCCCAATTCGCGAGCCATGTCTCTTTGGATGATCGATAGGGAGGTGCGGTCCGGCTCGGATAAGATGAAGTCGACGGCGATGACCGCCGCGCCCAGCTCGTGGATGGACTTGATGAGGCGTGCCAGGCGGTAGTGAGGCCAGGGCCACTGGCCGTAGTGGGCCAGGCTCTCCTCGTCCACGTTGACCATGGTCACTTGGTCCGTGGGCGGTCGTTGCCCCACCACATGCAGCAGCGAGTCATAGGTCTTGTGATTGAAAAAGGACAGGAGTGTTGGCTGCCAGACCTGCAACGTGGCCACGGCCAAGGTGACCACCAGCCCTAGGCCGAGCATGCCTAGGCCCCGGCCGCCAAAAGCCTTGCTGGTGGACGCGTTGAATCCGGACGGATCCACTTAACGCACCGTCACCTCCACGCGACGGTTGCGCGGTTCATCCACGTTGTCGCCGGTGGGCACCAAGAGGCGCCGCTTGCCATGGGAGGTGATTTCCAGATACTTGGCCTCCACGCCTTGAGACATCAGCATCTTGGCCACCGTCTCCGCCCGTTGCCGGGATAGCCGCAGGTTGTAGGCATCGTTCCCAGTGGTGTCGCAATGCCCCACCACGCTTATGTCCACCGCGCCTCGTTCCTTGATGGCCGTTACGATCTGGGGCAACAATGCCTGCGAGTCGGCCGCGAGCGCCGTCGAGTTGGGATGGAAGTAGAAAAGAAAACTGACCGGCGGGGCTGGCCTGGCCGCCAGGGCATCGCCAAAACGCTTGTTTATTTCCTCCTCCGGCATCACCACCGGCGGTTGCGGACCGGTGTTGACGTCCTTGATATAGGTGGCCTGACCAGCCTGGGTCAGTGTTTGGCTGCCGGCCTGGTTGCTCACCGTCACCTGCCCAACCCTGCCATCGGGGTCAGGGACCAGGACCACCACGTTTCCGGGGGCGCAGGCCGTCAACAACAGGCTGAGCAAGACCAGAACCAGCCACGCCGAATTCCTGGCTGCCATGCTTTTCATGTTACTGCTCCCCCACCTGCACCAGGAATTGAGTTCCCCTGACCCCGATCGTACCGTTGGGGGTTTCGACGCGCACCGCCTCGGGTCTCATCTGGCCTATCTTGCCGGTGAGAAAGGTGGCGGTGCCCTTGGTCATCTTGCCCACCAGAGAAAGCTTGTCCTCCACCGGAGAAAAGTCGAATTCATCCATAGCCAACTCGCTCTTGGGCCCGAGGGAAAGCACGGTGTCATCGCGCAGGATGACCCCCATGGAGCCGTCGGCGCCAGTGCGCAAGACGTCACCCCGCATGAGCTGTTGGTTATCGCGCGCGGGCAGACTCTGGCCTTGGCGTATGATCTCGGCGCTGCCGGCGACCTTGCGGAGGCTTCCGATGATGTTGTCCTCCGCCATGGTTTCCGGAGGCAGAGCCCCCAACATTCCTATCATCACCACGAGGGCGAACCGTAATATCTTGCCGGCCAAGCCAAACATAATCTCCTCCAAGTTTAGCTTCCAGGGTCCTGTTGCCAATCAATATGGCAGGCCGGTGGACCCAGCAGCCGAAATGATCTCTGGGACAATAATTGTTTCATGATGGCTTTATTGCTTCCAAATGTAAATAGCGACCCCAATAAGGTGACTGCTGGGACAACGCGCCCATGGAGCGTTGGTTTCAAACCCTCTAGGCCGAATTGGTGGGCCAGCGGAGATACCAAAGCCGATCGCAGGCCAAGGCTGAAATATTCGAGCACATCAAGGTGTTCTACCATCGCGGCCGCAGACACTCCGCCCTGGGATACCTGGCCCCGGTGGAGTTCGAGGCGACCAACAGGGCTGCTTAACCACGTGTCCACCAAATCGGTGAAAGATCACTTCGACAACCGGGTGGCCTGGACCAAGAGTTGCCTGAAACCGGCGGGGTTGTTGGAAACGCCGCGCCGAGCGGTGTTTCGGATCACTTCCCGCGGGCAAGAGGTCCTCTCCACGCCTTCCGCCCGCGCCTGTCGCCCGGCCGGTTCTCACACGATCATGCTGGCCACTTCCTCGATGGGTCGGTCGGTTACGTCGATGACCTGGATGCGCTTGATGCGCGAGAACACCTGCTCGGCAAAGGCCAGTTCGCGGGTGATGGTTTTCAGGTCGCTGTAGCCCTCGACCACGGCGTTCCTGAAGCGCCCCCGCCGGATCAGGGCCAGCTTCTCGGGTCTGATGGTCAGGCCCACGATGTGGGGTTTGCTGAGCTTGAAGAGCTTCTTGGGGGGCATCACGTCCAGGATCAGGGGCAGGTTGGCCACCTTCTGGTTGTGGTTGCAGGAGATGAACAGGCTGGTGGGGGTCTTGGAGGTGCGCGACACCCCCAGCAGGATGATGTTGGCTCGGCCCAGGGTCTCCTCGCCGGCGCCGTCGTCGTGGCGCAGGGTGAAGTCGATGGACTCGGCCAGGCTGATGGAGGTGGCGCCCAGGGCGCGGCTGAGGAGGGCGCGGTCCAACTCGGGGCGCATGGCGTAGCGGCGGCCCACCTCGTCCATGATCGGCCCCAGGAGGTCCACCATGGGCAGGTTGCGCCGCTTGCGTTCCTGGTCCATCCAGTCGCGGGTGCTCTTGTGCACCATGGAGTACACCACCACCCCCTGCTGGCTCTCGGCCAGGTCCAGGACCTTGGTCAGGTCCCGGTGGGACTTCATGAAGGCGTGGCGCTCGAAGATGGTCTCGTAGCGTTTGTGGAACTGGACCAGGGCCGCCCGCGTGGCGCGCTCGGCGGCGATACCGGTGGCGTCGGAGATGATGTGGGCGTGGATGTAATTGGCCGGACGGCTCATGGCGCGCTCCTGGTGGGGGGGATGCCTGGCGGCGCGGGGCCTGGCGGCCACCCGGCGGGCTGAGGCATGGTAGCCCAGGCCCGGAGCCAGCGTCAATGCGTCCGCCGGGCCAGTCAGGAGCCGGCTTCCTGGGGCTGCCCAGGCAGACCGGCCTGGTCGGGCGGGCCCGGCCGGGTGCGGCATGGTGGCGTGTGGCTGGTGCTGTTGGCCTCGGCCTGGGCGCCAACTGACCTGCGTCTGGCCGGCGGCGACCTGGACGTCGACCCCTCCCCTGCTTGTTTGGCTTGTCCTGCCTGCTGGGTGGCGGTGCTCGCCCGGGCAGGCGTCCAAGGTGTCATCCGCTGTGGCGATGCACCAGATCGCCCCTTCGGCCAAAACTCGGGCCTTGACCTGTCTACGGCTTCATAGTCCAGCCTGTAAGCCAACCGACCCATGGCGGGCCGGCTCCAACCCAAGGGAGGCGGGACATGCGGGGCAAGGTCATGGTGGGATGGGGGCGCTGGCTGGCGCCCTTGCCGGCGGCCTTTTGGCGGCGTCGGGTGGCGGGGCGGGAGCGCCTGATGGCCAGGCACCTGAACTTCATGAGCGAGGAGCACCACCGGGTGCGCAACCTAGCCGTGCGCGAGATCGCGGACACCGGCCGGCCCCTGGCGGCGGCCACCATCGCGCAAAGGCTGGGCCTGGGCCTGGAGCGGGTGAGGGCGATCCTGGATCAGTTGCAGGCGGCCATGACCTTCCTGCACCAGGAGCCGGCCGGCCTGGTGTTCTGGGCCTACCCGGTCACCGCCGCACCGACCCCGCACCAGGTTGAGCTGGCCGACGGCCGGAGCTTCCACGCGGCCTGAGCCGTGGACGCCATCGCGTCGCCCTTCGTGCAAGGGCGCTTGAGCCAAGATAACGTGACGGCCGTGGTGCGCAGCAGCTGCGCCCAGTCCGGCCGCCAGCTCACCATCGACATCGACGAACAGCTCCGCTGCCGGCCGCGCCAGGCCGGGGCCAGGCCCCTGGTCTTCGCGCCGCTGCAAGTGGTGACCCCCGGGGCCCCCAGCATCATCGACGGGTTCTGACGGCGCACCGTGTTCTTCTGGTCAGAAGAACAAGCCAGGGAGCATCGCCGGCGGCGAGGCAACGTGACCGGGCTTTATCTAACCCTGGAGCAAGTGGCCTGGATGACCCCGCGCATTCAGGGGGCGCTTTTCCCCCGGCCCGGGCTAGAATGAGACGGCCGGCCCCTGCCCGCGGCGGGTGGGGGCCGGCCCCAACGCAAGGGGGAGCCATGGAGCGGGACGACGCCTACACCGTGGGCAGGCTGGCCAGGCGTTTCGGCCTGTCGCGCAGCACCCTGCTGTACTACGACTCCATAGGCCTGCTCAGGCCCAGCCGGCGCGCCAAGGGCGACTACCGCCGTTACGGTCCCGAGGACGCCCGCCGCCTGGAGCAGATCTGCCTCTACCGCCGCACCGGCCTGAGCCTGGCCGACATCGCCCGGGTGCTGGAGTCGCCGGGAGGCCGCCTGGCCGAGCTCCTGGAGCGCCGCCTGGTCGAGCTGAACCAGGATATCGGCCGCCTGCGCGAACAGCAGCGCTTCATCCTGGGCATCCTCAAGAACCCCGCCATGGCCGAGAAGGTGGGGGTGATGGATCGCCAGACCTGGGTGGAGCTGCTGGAGGCCTCGGGCTTCAGCCTCGGGGACATGATGCGCTGGCACCTGGAGTTCGAGCGCCTGGCCCCGGACAAGCATCACCGCTTCCTAGAGTTCTTGGGCATCCCCCCCGAGGAGATCGAGATGATCCGTGGCCGCGCCCAGGTGTAGATGCTAAATAGGTTGTCCACATGGTTCCGAGCGTGGAGACTGGTGATTGGACGTCACCCACATAAGTCACCGCTCTCCAGGCTGGCAATCTGTGCACAACCTCTTTGACAACGACCGCCCGGGGCGGCGCCTTCTGGCGGCCCGGGTGGTGGGAACGCGCCCTTAGTTGAAGTAGTCACGCAGCTTTTTCTTCCTGGGCTTCAGGGACAAATCCAGATCCAGGATATCCTCCGGCCCTCCCTTGGCCTCGGACTTGGCCGAGGGCGGGAGGGGGCGGGTCCGCAGGACATCAACCTCGTCCTGCAGCAGATCGCGCACCTCCTGCACCTTGAAGCGCATGCCTCGGGCCTTGGAATCCAGCTCCACGATCTGGGTCGACACCTCCTCTATCTGCTTGCGAGCCATCTCCACCACGACCCGGGCGTCGGAACGAGTCCGCTGCTCCAGCTTGTAGTAGGCCGCCTCCAGCTGCTGTTTGCGACGGATGAGGTTGTTGGGCAGCTCGGCGGCCTTGCTAAGGTACAGCCTGGCCTGATCGAACTGGCGCAGCTTGATGTGGATGCGGGTGATGAGCAGGAGCAGTCTGCAGAGCTCTCCCACATCCTCCACCGCCGAGGCGCTGGTGGCCCCGATCTCATAATTGGCCACGGCCGCGCGCAGGGCCTGGGCGTCGTCCAGGGGAGCCTCCGGCCAAAGAGACGCCAGATGCTCCCTGATCTTGCCCATGCGCGCGACGGTGGGGGAGAGCTCGGGGCGTTCGGCTAGTTCGCGGTAGAGCCAGGACAGGCGCAGGCAATAGCGGGCCAGGTTCAGGGAGTCCAGGACTCCGGTGGCCTTCTGGACCTGCAGCAGCTGGTGCACGGCCAGCAGGTGCAGGCGCAAGCCCTGTTCGAAGTCCACTTCAGGCCAGTTCAAGCCCGCCAGCAGGAGCTTTTGCACCTTGGCCGCCGCGTGGTCTTGGCTGGAGGGGTCTTGCAGCACGGCGTGGTACCTGGCCAGGGTGAGGCTCAGGCCCCGGGTGGGGTTTTCCCAGGCCACGTGTCGGGCCGTGAAGCGGCAGCCCGGGCAATGCCAAAGATAATGAATCAGTGGGTGCCGCACGGCCTGGACCTTGCCCAGCCATTGGTGGGACAGGGGCCTCAGGTCGATGTCGCGTTTCTGCTCTATGTATAGGTGGCGCTTGATCCGGCGCTGGGGGCCGGCCAATTTGCAGAGGGGGCACTCCACGATCTTGGTGATGAATGGGCTTACCTCCTGCCCCTTTTTCTCCTGCCCATCAGCCATGCTCGCCGCATCCCCTGGGTTGCGCGCGGGTCACCGCCCGCGCGGGTTGAATTATTCCAGATTATGCGGCAAAAGCCGCGTTACCCGCCATCTTGATCCCCCATGGCCGTTCAGTGAATGATGTCGGCTCCTCCTAAGGTGTAGATGCGAAATAGGTGTTCACATGCTTCCGAACGTGGAGACTGGTGATTGGGCTTCACCCAGACTCTTGCTTGGAGGTCCACGTAAACAACCAGCACCAGAATGCCCGAACCACGTTTCATAGTCGAGTCACGATTGTCCAGAGGGTCAATGAACAAAAGATGCACCCCCGGCAGGTGGCCGAACGGTTCGACGTGAGCGTCGGCACGGTCTACAAGTGGCTGCGACGCTTCGCCCAAGGCGGGGAGGCGGCCCTGCGCGCCCGTAGCTCCCGACCCCATCGCAGTCCTCGGCGACTGGCGGTTCAGCGGGTGGCCACCATCGCCGCCCTGCGTCGCATGCGCCTGAGTTCGCCGGAGACTGCCGCTTCCCTTTCCCTGCCGGGTTCCTCGGTGACCAATGAACTCAGGCACTTGGGCCTGAACAAGCTGTCACGCCTGGAGCCCAGGCCGCCCGCGCTGCGCTACGAGTACACCGCTCCCGGCGACATGGTGCATATCGACCTAAAGAAGCTGGGACGCATCGATGGCGTGGGCCATCGCATCACCGGCGACCGCTCAAAGCGCAAACGCGGCGCGGGCCGGGAACACCTGCACTCGTGCGTGGACTACCACAGCCGCCTGGCCTACACCGAGCCCCTGCCCGACGAGAAGGCCGCCAACTGGTTCGCCAGGCATGGGGTGAAGATAAGCCGGTTGATGACCGACAACGGCAGCGCCTACGTCTCCTACCGTTTCCGCAAGGCCATCGCTAAGCCGAGCGCGCGCCAGGTGCGGACCAGGCCCCAGGCCCTACACCCCGCGCGCGCCAAAGGCAAGGCCGAGCTTTTCATCCAGCCCGGTATCAGGGAATGGGCCCGCAAACACGCTTGCGAGTCATCGGCCGAGAGGGCGGCCCACCTGCTTCCGTGGCTCCACGACTACAACCACCGCAGGCCGCACGCCGCCCTCAACCACAGACCAGCGCTCTCCAGGCTGGCAATCTGTGCTGAACCGCTTTAACAACGACAGCTAAGGCTGCTGGGATGGGACGCCAGGTTTCAATCCACGCCCCCGCGCGAGGGGCGACCCAGCTCGTGGCAGCCGCTGACCATGCCGCCGGGAGTTTCAATCCACGCCCCCGCGCGGGGGGCGACTAGCGGCCCAGGATTTCCGGGGTCAGGTCCCAGGTTTCAATCCACGCCCCCGCGCGGGGGGCGACGCTTGCCGGTGACGCGCCAGCCCAGCACCTCCTTGTTTCAATCCACGCCCCCGCGCGGGGGGCGACGCCAGGTAGTCGGGATTGAACAGCGGCATTAGCGTTTCAATCCACGCCCCCGCGCGGGGGGAGACTGCGCAGCCAGTAGCCGATCAGGGCGTCTCCGGTGTTTCAATCCACGCCCCCGCGCGGGGGGAGACTGCGCAGCCAGTAGCCGATCAGGGCGTCTCCGGTGTTTCAATCCACGCCCCCGCGCGGGGGGCGACCCAACGTGGTCTTGCCGATGCCGGAGCCGGCCGTGTTTCAATCCACGCCCCCGCGCGGGGGGCGACCCAACGTGGTCTTGCCGATGCCGGAGCCGGCCGTGTTTCAATCCACGCCCCCGCGCGGGGGGCGACCCCTGAGCCTGGCCGGTCCCCTGTATGCCGACGGTTTCAATCCACGCCCCCGCGCGGGGGGCGACTCAGGATCTGGTGAGCATGGGACGCCGCCTGAATAGTTTCAATCCACGCCCCCGCGCGGGGGGCGACGGGGCCGGTAACGCGGGTCATCGGTGGCCACCACGTTTCAATCCACGCCCCCGCGCGGGGGGCGACTCGCATCAGCCCCACCCGGCCCAGCGCCCAGATGTTTCAATCCACGCCCCCGCGCGGGGGGCGACTTCGCCGCGGAGATCAGCCGGTCGGCCCTGAGCGGTTTCAATCCACGCCCCCGCGCGGGGGGCGACGACGCGCGGGATCGCCCGCTGCTCGCCCCGGTCCATGTTTCAATCCACGCCCCCGCGCGGGGGGCGACCCAGGGTCAGCAGCGCGAACCAGGCCGTCCAGGGTTTCAATCCACGCCCCCGCGCGGGGGGCGACGGAGGCCCGCCAGCGGGAGCTGGACGCCCTGATCGTTTCAATCCACGCCCCCGCGCGGGGGGCGACGGTTAACCCGAAAAAGACAGATAGGGGCAAGTGTGTTTCAATCCACGCCCCCGCGCGGGGGGCGACTCCGACAGTCTAGGCGTTGTCCCTGGCGTCCAGGTTTCAATCCACGCCCCCGCGCGGGGGGCGACCGTGTAACGACACTCTGTCCCACTAAATACACGTGTTTCAACCCACGCCCCCGCGCGGGGGGCGACCCAAGCGGATTCAATATCCCCTGTTGAGTTAACAGGTTCAATCCACGCCCCCGCGCGGGGGGCGACGAGAGTCCAGGCTGGGGGCGTGGACGCCTCCCATGTTTCAATCCACGCCCCCGCGCGGGGGGCGACGGTATACGATATTGCCGCCGGCCGCCTTGAAGAGGTTTCAATCCACGCCCCCGCGCGGGGGGCGACCGGAGAATTGGGAGAACGCGGTCCACAGGCGTATGTTTCAATCCACGCCCCCGCGCGGGGGGCGACGAGCGCTTCGCAAACCATGAGCGCCAGGTCTACGTTTCAATCCACGCCCCCGCGCGGGGGGCGACTAGGATACCTTGTACGGCTCCTAGCGCGGACCAGTTGTTTCAATCCACGCCCCCGCGCGGGGGGCGACACGCCAAGTCCTTGGCCAGCCTGGCGGCCAACGAGTTTCAATCCACGCCCCCGCGCGGGGGGCGACCTGGGGCGAGCTGCTGGCCAGCCAGCACAGCAAGTTTCAATCCACGCCCCCGCGCGGGGGGCGACCCTGGGCCGCCACGAGCACCAGGTCGACCTGCTGTTTCAATCCACGCCCCCGCGCGGGGGGCGACACGCCAAGTCCTTGGCCAGCCTGGCGGCCAACGAGTTTCAATCCACGCCCCCGCGCGGGGGGCGACTTGTCCGCCTGGCCATCGATTCCGCCAGCGTCGAGTTTCAATCCACGCCCCCGCGCGGGGGGCGACATGGCCGGCGGCCTGGGCGGCCTGGACCAGGCCAAGTTTCAATCCACGCCCCCGCGCGGGGGGCGACAGCTGCCGGCGAGGCCGCCGAGCAAGTCAACCAGTTTCAATCCACGCCCCCGCGCGGGGGGCGACCGCATGGGCATGTTTTGGGTCCCCCACACGGTAGTTTCAATCCACGCCCCCGCGCGGGGGGCGACTGGCCTACCTCTGGGGCCGGATCGGAACCGAGGATGTTTCAATCCACGCCCCCGCGCGGGGGGCGACAGGACCAGAACCAATCGGGGGGTGTCGTCAGACAGTTTCAATCCACGCCCCCGCGCGGGGGGCGACCTGTTGGAATACTACGAGGGGGAGGTGGAGTGATGTTTCAATCCACGCCCCCGCGCGGGGGGCGACGGAGAGTTTCGGGTTTATCTGGAAGTGCTTCTGGGTTTCAATCCACGCCCCCGCGCGGGGGGCGACCTCGTCGTGGGATTTGGCTGCGCCTGGGGAGAGGAGTTTCAATCCACGCCCCCGCGCGGGGGGCGACTTGGAGGCTTGCCGGTATCGGTGAGCTTGATGTTGTTTCAATCCACGCCCCCGCGCGGGGGGCGACGCGCGGCGTCGAGTATGTCAGGTTTTTGACGCTTGTTTCAATCCACGCCCCCGCGCGGGGGGCGACCCGGCGCTAACGCTGTCGATCTCCACGGTGTAAAGTTTCAATCCACGCCCCCGCGCGGGGGGCGACGCGCTGCACCCCGAGGCGGAGACTGACCTCTAGGTTTCAATCCACGCCCCCGCGCGGGGGGCGACTCAAGGCGACCGACGAGGTCAACAAGACCATCAAGTTTCAATCCACGCCCCCGCGCGGGGGGCGACCCGCGCTGCGCCAGGTGTCCGACGCCCTGGGCAAGTTTCAATCCACGCCCCCGCGCGGGGGGCGACGCACCCGCGCGACCTGGCCGGTGAACAGGCCGATGTTTCAATCCACGCCCCCGCGCGGGGGGCGACCTCCCAGGCGGTGGCGTCCAGGTTGTCGGCGTCGTTTCAATCCACGCCCCCGCGCGGGGGGCGACCCAGGCATGCAAGACACTAGGGTTTGAGTTGTTTGTGTTTCAATCCACGCCCCCGCGCGGGGGGCGACCCGTAAACCCCGTGTGCTCGGCCACCATGGGCACCAGTTTCAATCCACGCCCCCGCGCGGGGGGCGACTGGCGCTTCGGGTCCCCTCGTCGATGGCGGTGATGTTTCAATCCACGCCCCCGCGCGGGGGGCGACCTGGCTGTTGCGCACCCGCGCGACCTGGCCGGTGTTTCAATCCACGCCCCCGCGCGGGGGGCGACGCGGGGATAGGTCATGGTCATCTCCTGTTGCCTTTGTTTCAATCCACGCCCCCGCGCGGGGGGCGACCGCTCAAGCGCTACAACATCAACACCACCATGCTGTTTCAATCCACGCCCCCGCGCGGGGGGCGACTCCCGGCGTCTAGCTTGTCCTTGCCCTTGCAGGGGTTTCAATCCACGCCCCCGCGCGGGGGGCGACTGGATCGTGAGGCCCGCCTTAGACATCAGATCATGTTTCAATCCACGCCCCCGCGCGGGGGGCGACTTGGCTGGTTGATTGGTATTGCCAGCCAACCTGGGGTTTCAATCCACGCCCCCGCGCGGGGGGCGACTTGGCGGAGTCGAAAAACACGCTGAGGTCTTCACTGTTTCAATCCACGCCCCCGCGCGGGGGGCGACGCGCGAGAGTGCGACGGGTGGCCCCCAGCAGCATGTTTCAATCCACGCCCCCGCGCGGGGGGCGACCGTCAAAAACCTGACATACTCGACGCCGCGCAGGCGTTTCAATCCACGCCCCCGCGCGGGGGGCGACCCCGGTCCATGCTCTGGACCCCATCGCCAGCATGTTTCAATCCACGCCCCCGCGCGGGGGGCGACGACCCGTCAGGCCGGACGACTTTCGTTGAGATAAGTTTCAATCCACGCCCCCGCGCGGGGGGCGACCTCGTCGTGGGATTTGGCTGCGCCTGGGGAGAGGAGTTTCAATCCACGCCCCCGCGCGGGGGGCGACCACACATGGCCACGGGTCAGCCAACAACGTCAAAGTTTCAATCCACGCCCCCGCGCGGGGGGCGACGGGCTAGCGATCTCGGCTATGACCCCGACAGCCGGTTTCAATCCACGCCCCCGCGCGGGGGGCGACAGACCTTGCCAAACTCGATATCCGACAGGTGCTTGTTTCAATCCACGCCCCCGCGCGGGGGGCGACGCAACACCCCGCGCTGGCGGGCCAGCTTGGCCAGGTTTCAATCCACGCCCCCGCGCGGGGGGCGACCAGGCCGCCGCCACGTCGGCCCACAGGGTGGTGGTTTCAATCCACGCCCCCGCGCGGGGGGCGACGGCGACGTGATCTCCCAGGATTGGCGCGTCAACGTTTCAATCCACGCCCCCGCGCGGGGGGCGACCACCAGGTCACCGGTCACGTCCCGGCCCGAAACCGTTTCAATCCACGCCCCCGCGCGGGGGGCGACTTATCCGGGATGGGGCCAAGGCCGGCATCCCCCGTTTCAATCCACGCCCCCGCGCGGGGGGCGACCCCCAGCTCCACCGCGTAGCGGTCCACCACCTCGTTTCAATCCACGCCCCCGCGCGGGGGGCGACCCGGGCAACGCACACCGACACGTGGGGATTAGCATGGTTTCAATCCACGCCCCCGCGCGGGGGGCGACGACAGTGACGTATTGCACGCGCCGAAACGGCCCGAGTTTCAATCCACGCCCCCGCGCGGGGGGCGACCTGCTCCCGAGCTACCTCCAACACCGTCTCTACCTTGTTTCAATCCACGCCCCCGCGCGGGGGGCGACGACATACTCGACGCCGCGCAGGCGAAGATAATCGTTTCAATCCACGCCCCCGCGCGGGGGGCGACATAATCAATCTCTGCCATTTGTGCCCTCCTAGAAGTTTCAATCCACGCCCCCGCGCGGGGGGCGACACGCCAGGCGCGCTGCCGCTGCGCTCACACCCAGGTTTCAATCCACGCCCCCGCGCGGGGGGCGACGTGCTGTAGCTCTATCACCCCTCGCAGCTTGCCGTGGTTTCAATCCACGCCCCCGCGCGGGGGGCGACTGTGCGTGCTCTTCGGACTCCGACGCTTCCGGCCAGTTTCAATCCACGCCCCCGCGCGGGGGGCGACCCCACTGCCTTCACGCCGACCTGATGCCCCGCATGGTTTCAATCCACGCCCCCGCGGGGGGGCGACCACCCCAGATGCCGCCTGCTTCATTGCCTGCACGTTTCAATCCACGCCCCCGCGCGGGGGGCGACCCGATCGCGAGTTTGGTTTTGGGGACTTGATCTTGTTTCAATCCACGCCCCCGCGCGGGGGGCGACTGTTCATGGACATCCGAAGTTTGTCGGGGTCATACGTTTCAATCCACGCCCCCGCGCGGGGGGCGACCTGGGGTCCAGCGGCTCAATGCCGGTCCCGCCGCGTTTCAATCCACGCCCCCGCGCGGGGGGCGACACGCCTGCCCTTCAGTGATTTCCCCTTGGTTTACAGTTTCAATCCACGCCCCCGCGCGGGGGGCGACGGGCGAAATCGTCGCCATCGCCAGCCCCGGAAGCAGTTTCAATCCACGCCCCCGCGCGGGGGGCGACGATACCCTTTTCAAACAGGTAATAGCCAAGGCCAGAGTTTCAATCCACGCCCCCGCGCGGGGGGCGACGACATGAGGCGATATATCTGTACCTTCCTTATAGGTTTCAATCCACGCCCCCGCGCGGGGGGCGACGGCGCGCGCTGGCCACGGTCTGCCCCGCCTTGGTGTTTCAATCCACGCCCCCGCGCGGGGGGCGACCCAGCGCAATCCCGGTGGCGGCGCGTTCAGCCGAGTTTCAATCCACGCCCCCGCGCGGGGGGCGACTTCCCCAGCGGGTCAACGACACCCTCGTCTGCCGCGTTTCAATCCACGCCCCCGCGCGGGGGGCGACCACGCCTGCCCTTCCGTGATTCCCCCTTGGTTTACAGTTTCAATCCACGCCCCCGCGCGGGGGGCGACAATACGCTTATGTTGATGACGCTTGAGTGACGGTCGTTTCAATCCACGCCCCCGCGCGGGGGGCGACGCACCAACTCGGAGATGCCAGGCGCGGACGACACGTTTCAATCCACGCCCCCGCGCGGGGGGCGACTTTGGTCGCTGCCATTTCCCCTCCCCGTCGAAGAGTTTCAATCCACGCCCCCGCGCGGGGGGCGACAGGGGCTGTGCCGCCTCAGCCTGGGTCCGGACCGGGTTTCAATCCACGCCCCCGCGCGGGGGGCGACAGGAGCCAATCGCAAGACACGCCGAACCGACCAGAGTTTCAATCCACGCCCCCGCGCGGGGGGCGACACGCCATGTCGCGAGGCCACTTGTCATAATACTGGTTTCAATCCACGCCCCCGCGCGGGGGGCGACCTCTCTGGGTCAAGGGGAGTGTAGGGGCCGCTAGAGTTTCAATCCACGCCCCCGCGCGGGGGGCGACAATTCTCGGCGGTGAACAAGCTGGGGTCACCGGCGTTTCAATCCACGCCCCCGCGCGGGGGGCGACGGGATGCCGGTGCGCGTCTTGTCGTAGATGTCCATGTTTCAATCCACGCCCCCGCGCGGGGGGCGACGTGAGACGCGACTTTTCACTTTCGTCATCGACCGGTTTCAATCCACGCCCCCGCGCGGGGGGCGACTCCACCCGATGTTGGTCACGTTCACCGGGAAGGTTTCAATCCACGCCCCCGCGCGGGGGGCGACAGACGCCAGCCCGACCGAAAAGGACCTCTTCGATGTTTCAATCCACGCCCCCGCGCGGGGGGCGACGAGGGCTGAGCCGCAGCCTGGCGGCGGGTCAGGCGTTTCAATCCACGCCCCCGCGCGGGGGGCGACGGCGGCAAGTGCTGGTTCTACGACCAGTCCACGCGGTTTCAATCCACGCCCCCGCGCGGGGGGCGACCAGCCCAAAACATTTACCAGCAGACAGGAAGCGCGGTTTCAATCCACGCCCCCGCGCGGGGGGCGACTGGCCAAATCACCCACGGCAGCTTGGCATACAAGTTTCAATCCACGCCCCCGCGCGGGGGGCGACGGGACAACCGTCCCGTCTGATTCAGACCGGAAATGTTTCAATCCACGCCCCCGCGCGGGGGGCGACTCTTGTTCGTCATGGTTATGGTGCCGCTGGTGACGTTTCAATCCACGCCCCCGCGCGGGGGGCGACTCAGGAGATAATAGGCATGTCCGCCGATGGATATGTTTCAATCCACGCCCCCGCGCGGGGGGCGACTGCGGCGGGCCGCCTTTTCGGTCGAGTAGGCCATGTTTCAATCCACGCCCCCGCGCGGGGGGCGACCTTGATCCTGGTGGGCTCCCAATATTCTTTTGCGGTTTCAATCCACGCCCCCGCGCGGGGGGCGACTGCAGCGGGCGACGACGTTCGCTATTCTGTTTGACGTTTCAATCCACGCCCCCGCGCGGGGGGCGACCATTCCCCCTTGGTTTACAGATTGTATGTTATGCGTTTCAATCCACGCCCCCGCGCGGGGGGCGACTGGTCTGGAGCCGGTGTTTGTCGTACAGAATCGCGTTTCAATCCACGCCCCCGCGCGGGGGGCGACGTTGGTCTGGAGCCGGTGTTTGTCGTACAAAATGGCGTTTCAATCCACGCCCCCGCGCGGGGGGCGACCCGAGCTTGGGGTTGATCCCCGTGACCCCTTCCAGTTTCAATCCACGCCCCCGCGCGGGGGGCGACTCGGACAAGTCGAGGGCCAGGTCCGCCGCCTTGTCGTTTCAATCCACGCCCCCGCGCGGGGGGCGACGGCGTTGGGAGTGGCGCGTCAGCGACACTGGCCAGCGTTTCAATCCACGCCCCCGCGCGGGGGGCGACAGGCGCGCGCTGGCCACGGTCTGCCCCGCCTTGGTGTTTCAATCCACGCCCCCGCGCGGGGGGCGACGGGCGTCCCCGTCCACCTTGGCGCAGTTGCCATCGGTTTCAATCCACGCCCCCGCGCGGGGGGCGACGCCCTCAAAATCGCAATCGTTATCGACGCTAGCGGTTTCAATCCACGCCCCCGCGCGGGGGGCGACCTGGTCCCACGCCAGGCGCAAACAAGTCAAGAAGTTTCAATCCACGCCCCCGCGCGGGGGGCGACGCACCCGGGCTCGGGCGGTGGTGCTGGTGCCGTGGTTTCAATCCACGCCCCCGCGCGGGGGGCGACTTATCCCGTGCACGTTATCGCCAACGATTACCAAGTTTCAATCCACGCCCCCGCGCGGGGGGCGACATTCCCCCTTGGTTTACAGATTGTGCGTTACGCGTTTCAATCCACGCCCCCGCGCGGGGGGCGACCCGAGGAGCGCGCGACCCCTCGACTCATCGACAAGTTTCAATCCACGCCCCCGCGCGGGGGGCGACATACTCGACGCCGCGCAAGCGAGGATGGTCGAAGGTTTCAATCCACGCCCCCGCGCGGGGGGCGACAACAACCGGGCAACGCACACCGACTACAAAATCGGTTTCAATCCACGCCCCCGCGCGGGGGGCGACGCACGGGATAACAGATGACGCGTTGCTGACGCTCGTTTCAATCCACGCCCCCGCGCGGGGGGCGACCTTGACTTGTTTGCGCCTGGCGCAATATGATGGGGTTTCAATCCACGCCCCCGCGCGGGGGGCGACCACCCTGGCTCGGGCGGTGGTGCGGGTGCCGTGGTTTCAATCCACGCCCCCGCGCGGGGGGCGACGCGCGCCAAGTCGCAAGCGACGTTGGCCATGCCGGTTTCAATCCACGCCCCCGCGCGGGGGGCGACCCAGCGCAATCCCGGTGGCGGCGCGTTCAGCCGAGTTTCAATCCACGCCCCCGCGCGGGGGGCGACAGCGGTATTTTGGGCAAATGACGCCTTTCTAGCTGTTTCAATCCACGCCCCCGCGCGGGGGGCGACGGGCAACGCACACCGACACGTGGGGATTAGCATCGGTTTCAATCCACGCCCCCGCGCGGGGGGCGACATGGTGCCAGCGCTGTTCACGTTGGCATTGGTCACGTTTCAATCCACGCCCCCGCGCGGGGGGCGACGGGTGACTGCGGTTGGGGCGTCGGCATCGGCGATGTTTCAATCCACGCCCCCGCGCGGGGGGCGACGGGTCACCGTCGGCATCAAGGAGCCCAGAAATCAGTTTCAATCCACGCCCCCGCGCGGGGGGCGACGTCGGCCGCCGACAACCACGGTTTTTCCAACGCGTTTCAATCCACGCCCCCGCGCGGGGGGCGACGCGTGGTCCTTTTGGGCGATCCAACGCCGGTTGTGTTTCAATCCACGCCCCCGCGCGGGGGGCGACGGATGCCGGTGCGCGTCTTGTCGTAGATGTCCATGTTTCAATCCACGCCCCCGCGCGGGGGGCGACGCGCCGCCATGGAGAGCGGAGCATCCCACCACGTGTTTCAATCCACGCCCCCGCGCGGGGGGCGACTCGGCGGCGGAGGTGCCACCGCTAGCCCCAGCAGTTTCAATCCACGCCCCCGCGCGGGGGGCGACGGGGAAGCAGCACCCGGCACCAGCCAGGGCAAGGGTTTCAATCCACGCCCCCGCGCGGGGGGCGACACTGGCAGGATGCCAACCACTTCAAGGTCCGCTTGTTTCAATCCACGCCCCCGCGCGGGGGGCGACCATTTCCCCTTGGTTTACAGATTGTGCGTTATGCGTTTCAATCCACGCCCCCGCGCGGGGGGCGACCTTGACTGCCTGGGCCTCGATTCCGCCAGCATCGAGTTTCAATCCACGCCCCCGCGCGGGGGGCGACAAGTTCCCAGGTCGGCATCCGGGCGGGCCACGATGTTTCAATCCACGCCCCCGCGCGGGGGGCGACTCCGGCCCCTGTCGCCCGGCGCGGTCGGGCGCATGGGGTTTCAATCCACGCCCCCGCGCGGGGGGCGACCCGCCACTACCTGCGCCAATGGCGCAAGGCAGACGTTTCAATCCACGCCCCCGCGCGGGGGGCGACGCCCTTGCCGAGTTGCAACGACGGAGGCTGTTGTAGTTTCAATCCACGCCCCCGCGCGGGGGGCGACTCGACCCAAACGAGCTAGCAGAGTTCAAGCGTCAAGTTTCAATCCACGCCCCCGCGCGGGGGGCGACACACCACCACCGGCCCCAGTTCGGCGGACATCGGGTTTCAATCCACGCCCCCGCGCGGGGGGCGACCCTGGACCGCCGGCGCGACCGTGATCGTCGGCTTGTTTCAATCCACGCCCCCGCGCGGGGGGCGACGCATGGTGTTCCAAATGGCCGCGTGGCGCTCCCAGTTTCAATCCACGCCCCCGCGCGGGGGGCGACATTACCCCTTGGGCGGGTCCGCGAACCACGCGGGTTTCAATCCACGCCCCCGCGCGGGGGGCGACGCGTCGGTGGCGATGGCCACGCTTTCCGACTCATGTTTCAATCCACGCCCCCGCGCGGGGGGCGACAGTCGTACAGGTTGTCGGGGTGGGTCAGGATGACGTTTCAATCCACGCCCCCGCGCGGGGGGCGACCTGGATAGCACGTTTGGCCGTTGTGGTCAACGTGTTTCAATCCACGCCCCCGCGCGGGGGGCGACATCCGCTCCAGTAGCCACCCTGCCCCTCGGTTCGGTTTCAATCCACGCCCCCGCGCGGGGGGCGACTGACGCCCTTCCAGCCGGCCTGCGCGCCCTTGAGGTTTCAATCCACGCCCCCGCGCGGGGGGCGACGGCACCAACTCGGAGATGCCAGGCGCGGACGACACGTTTCAATCCACGCCCCCGCGCGGGGGGCGACTGGCCATGTGCAGGTTCCCGCCCAGGCGCACGGTGTTTCAATCCACGCCCCCGCGCGGGGGGCGACCTCTGCATGATGCCGACCGGGTCAACCAGGATCGGTTTCAATCCACGCCCCCGCGCGGGGGGCGACCGCCAGGCTGATCGAGACGATCATCCGTGATTACGTTTCAATCCACGCCCCCGCGCGGGGGGCGACTCCATCTTGGCGGCGGGCACACCAACCCACGTCTCGTTTCAATCCACGCCCCCGCGCGGGGGGCGACGACAAAGTCGTCGGTTCCCTGAACCGTGTAATCAGTTTCAATCCACGCCCCCGCGCGGGGGGCGACCCGAATGACGTTTGTTCTTTTGTGCTGAGGGGGGAGTTTCAATCCACGCCCCCGCGCGGGGGGCGACACCCTGCCCTGGTCGGGCGGGAGTAGGGAACAAGTTTCAATCCACGCCCCCGCGCGGGGGGCGACCGGAGAGGGCGTAGTCTTCTCCGGGGGCTACCTTGTTTCAATCCACGCCCCCGCGCGGGGGGCGACTTGATTGCCCGCGAAGCTAATGACCGTCGCGCCGGTTTCAATCCACGCCCCCGCGCGGGGGGCGACACATGAGGCGATATATCTGTACCTTCCTTATAGGTTTCAATCCACGCCCCCGCGCGGGGGGCGACGCTACGGGTGAGCGCTAAGTATCTTGCTCTCGGCCGTTTCAATCCACGCCCCCGCGCGGGGGGCGACATAATCAATCTCTGCCATTTGTGCCCTCCTAGAAGTTTCAATCCACGCCCCCGCGCGGGGGGCGACGATTTCCCCTTGGTTTACAGATTGTGCGTTACGCGTTTCAATCCACGCCCCCGCGCGGGGGGCGACCAGGTCCAGGCCGTGGGCATGACCGGCCAGACCAAGTTTCAATCCACGCCCCCGCGCGGGGGGCGACTCGGCGGCGGAGGTGCCACCGCTAGCCCCAGCAGTTTCAATCCACGCCCCCGCGCGGGGGGCGACTTGCCTATCCCTATGCTATCGACATATAGAATGTGTTTCAATCCACGCCCCCGCGCGGGGGGCGACAGGAGCTAGACCCGGCCGCCCGCGCGGCGATAGCGGTTTCAATCCACGCCCCCGCGCGGGGGGCGACCGGAGCTTATGCGAGACTTCAAAGAGTGGGCCGAGTTTCAATCCACGCCCCCGCGCGGGGGGCGACGCGACGACGCCTACAACCAGTTGCTTTGGCATACCGTTTCAATCCACGCCCCCGCGCGGGGGGCGACGCGACGACGCCTACAACCAGTTGCTTTGGCATACCGTTTCAATCCACGCCCCCGCGCGGGGGGCGACCATAAGCCATCTTGGGTTACCTCCTAGGCACCGGGTTTCAATCCACGCCCCCGCGCGGGGGGCGACATTGGGGGTATTGCGGGATGCAATGTCAAGTAAAGTTTCAATCCACGCCCCCGCGCGGGGGGCGACGCAACACCGGCATGTCGCGGATGAGGCGCAGGGTGTTTCAATCCACGCCCCCGCGCGGGGGGCGACAGCCCAGGATGGCCTTGCGCTTTGGCCCAAACTGGTTTCAATCCACGCCCCCGCGCGGGGGGCGACGTTACCGAAATTCTTTGCGGACGGGGGGCAACTATGTTTCAATCCACGCCCCCGCGCGGGGGGCGACGTGATCAGCTCGCGATCCTGGCCCTCGGCGTCGACGTTTCAATCCACGCCCCCGCGCGGGGGGCGACGGCGACTCGGCCGTGGCGATGTTCAAGGACGCCTGGTTTCAATCCACGCCCCCGCGCGGGGGGCGACCCGATCTCGTCAGCAAGGGCCTCAAGCAGGAGCTGTTTCAATCCACGCCCCCGCGCGGGGGGCGACAGGTGATGGTGGTGGTGTCGTTGTCGGTGATCTTGTTTCAATCCACGCCCCCGCGCGGGGGGCGACCATGAACGAGCTGGACCAACTGGAAGAAGATGCCGAGGTTTCAATCCACGCCCCCGCGCGGGGGGCGACGGCCTTTTCGCCTCCATCGCGAGCAACCGGGATGGTTTCAATCCACGCCCCCGCGCGGGGGGCGACGGCCAGGAGGGCCAGGGCCAGGAGCGAGGCCGCGTTTCAATCCACGCCCCCGCGCGGGGGGCGACGGGGGCTGTGGAGCTGGGGGAGGGGATAGGGATGTTTCAATCCACGCCCCCGCGCGGGGGGCGACATCTGGGTGGCGGCCGCCAGTTTGTCCGGGTCGGAGTTTCAATCCACGCCCCCGCGCGGGGGGCGACCGGTCGAAGTCGTATTCGACCACGAGCCAGAGATCGTTTCAATCCACGCCCCCGCGCGGGGGGCGACCAGGAGCGGGAGTTGTCCTTGTTGCGCGAACTGCGGTTTCAATCCACGCCCCCGCGCGGGGGGCGACCCAGCACCGCCTGGCAGCCGATCACGGCCGAATGGGGTTTCAATCCACGCCCCCGCGCGGGGGGCGACCCCACCACGTCCACGTTGTTGTCCAGGCCCTCCTGTTTCAATCCACGCCCCCGCGCGGGGGGCGACGGGATGCCGGTGCGCGTCTTGTCGTAGATGTCCATGTTTCAATCCACGCCCCCGCGCGGGGGGCGACGCGGCGTCGCGCACGGCCCGGCAGAGGTGGATAGTTTCAATCCACGCCCCCGCGCGGGGGGCGACTACATATAGAAATCACCCAAATCTTTCTGAAAATGTTTCAATCCACGCCCCCGCGCGGGGGGCGACTACAATTACCACTTAAACCTGTACAATAACCATATGTTTCAATCCACGCCCCCGCGCGGGGGGCGACACTTTTGAAAATTTTAGTTGGATTTGGTCTATAAGTTTCAATCCACGCCCCCGCGCGGGGGGCGACATAAACACAGGCTCCAGACCAACCAGTCAACGTGTTTCAATCCACGCCCCCGCGCGGGGGGCGACTCCAGGCGTCATCGTCGGCCGGCTCGATGTCGCGGGTTTCAATCCACGCCCCCGCGCGGGGGGCGACCGCCCTGGATCGTGATGTCTTCCCTGACAGCCGGTTTCAATCCACGCCCCCGCGCGGGGGGCGACGCTTATCCATCACGCCGGGGCTAATGTACATCTTGTTTCAATCCACGCCCCCGCGCGGGGGGCGACAATCAGCGCCAGGGCGTATGAGTCTTTTTTCAATGTTTCAATCCACGCCCCCGCGCGGGGGGCGACGTGAGACGCGACTTTTCACTTTCGTCATCGACCGGTTTCAATCCACGCCCCCGCGCGGGGGGCGACCTGCTGCAAGTTGGCCATGTTGCCCGTGGCCGGTTTCAATCCACGCCCCCGCGCGGGGGGCGACTCAGGAGATAATAGGCATGTCCGCCGATGGATATGTTTCAATCCACGCCCCCGCGCGGGGGGCGACCAGGACGCCCGGTGCCTTGTTGATGAGGGGCATAGTTTCAATCCACGCCCCCGCGCGGGGGGCGACGTGAGGACCGCCTGCCGCAGGGCTGGGTCAGCTTGTTTCAATCCACGCCCCCGCGCGGGGGGCGACGGGAGGGCTGGGGGACGGCCCTTAAACCCGCCTATGTTTCAATCCACGCCCCCGCGCGGGGGGCGACGTGAGGACCGCCTGTCGCAGGGCTGGGTCAGCTTGTTTCAATCCACGCCCCCGCGCGGGGGGCGACCTGGACCGCTACAGCCACGGCGACGCCATTGCGATAGTTTCAATCCACGCCCCCGCGCGGGGGGCGACTCGACCCAGGATGGCTACATCTGGCGGGCGCTGAGTTTCAATCCACGCCCCCGCGCGGGGGGCGACGGAACCCAGAAAATTGTTTACAAAACGGTTTTGGAAGTTTCAATCCACGCCCCCGCGCGGGGGGCGACTTCACCAATCCTGCTACTCAACTCTTTTACAGTTGTTTCAATCCACGCCCCCGCGCGGGGGGCGACATAAATCCATTATTTTTGGAGACCAAATATATTGTTTCAATCCACGCCCCCGCGCGGGGGGCGACAGGTTGCGGGGGTCCCGGGATTTGGGGGTTTTTGGGTTTCAATCCACGCCCCCGCGCGGGGGGCGACCGGGGAAGCAGCACCCGGCACCAGCCAGGGCAAGGGTTTCAATCCACGCCCCCGCGCGGGGGGCGACTCGGCGGCGGAGGTGCCACCGCTAGCCCCAGCAGTTTCAATCCACGCCCCCGCGCGGGGGGCGACGACAGGCACTCCACGCATGGCCACGGGTCAGCCAAGTTTCAATCCACGCCCCCGCGCGGGGGGCGACCCTGGTGGACCGCTGGCGCGAAGCCCGCGAGCGGGTTTCAATCCACGCCCCCGCGCGGGGGGCGACTTTGCTCGATTTCATTTGGACACCTGGACACCTTGTTTCAATCCACGCCCCCGCGCGGGGGGCGACCATCGACCGTTGGCGGATCGTCATCGTAGGCCCGTTTCAATCCACGCCCCCGCGCGGGGGGCGACAAAATCAACTGGGATTTACAAGATTTTTTGGAGGTTTCAATCCACGCCCCCGCGCGGGGGGCGACACTTGGTGCCTCGGATCGCTACCAAGCCGACATGGTTTCAATCCACGCCCCCGCGCGGGGGGCGACCGGCAGACCCAGCTCGTCGATCTGCCAAGGGACCGAGTTTCAATCCACGCCCCCGCGCGGGGGGCGACGCCGATCCGTCGGCCAGCCAGGTCCCGTCGGCATGTTTCAATCCACGCCCCCGCGCGGGGGGCGACGTCGCCCAGCGCGAAATCATCCCCGGAGCCGGACAGTTTCAATCCACGCCCCCGCGCGGGGGGCGACTCGGCCAGGTCGGGCCGGAGGCTACACGCCTTGAGTTTCAATCCACGCCCCCGCGCGGGGGGCGACGGTCCGCAGTGCAGATGATCGCGTTTGATCCGGCGTTTCAATCCACGCCCCCGCGCGGGGGGCGACCCGCGCCCATTCGCTTTGGCCTCCCAGTCCGGGGGGTTTCAATCCACGCCCCCGCGCGGGGGGCGACGCCAGCATTTCGGACTTTTTCATGACCCCCAGGTTTCAATCCACGCCCCCGCGCGGGGGGCGACAAATTCGAGGGAATTCTAATAAAATATACACTAGTTTCAATCCACGCCCCCGCGCGGGGGGCGACGGCCGAGGGCTCTCCGTAGATGCCGTACCCCTGGCTGTTTCAATCCACGCCCCCGCGCGGGGGGCGACCCCTCCTCCCGCAGGGCTCGGGCAACAGCACAAAGTTTCAATCCACGCCCCCGCGCGGGGGGCGACCCGATCCCCCTGGGGGCCATCACCATGGAGGACGGTTTCAATCCACGCCCCCGCGCGGGGGGCGACAAAGGTGCTCGGCCCCGTTGGATGGATCGCGATAGTTTCAATCCACGCCCCCGCGCGGGGGGCGACGCATCACGCTGGGCACGGCCCTTGGCGACTACGCGTTTCAATCCACGCCCCCGCGCGGGGGGCGACCTCGCCCAGGCCCTCGTAATCATTGGCCGGGTTGTTTCAATCCACGCCCCCGCGCGGGGGGCGACCCGCCGGGCTTCATGTCCGCCGCCAGTTGATCGGTTTCAATCCACGCCCCCGCGCGGGGGGCGACGCGGTTCTAAAGTATACCAATACCAAATACGAAAAGTTTCAATCCACGCCCCCGCGCGGGGGGCGACGGCGGCCCAGACCGCCGGCGGGGTGCTGACCACCGGTTTCAATCCACGCCCCCGCGCGGGGGGCGACCCAGCGGCCAGTGACTCAGACCTCCAGGCCGCGCTGTTTCAATCCACGCCCCCGCGCGGGGGGCGACTCGGGATATTGGGGCCGCTGGCCAGGGGCCACGTCGTTTCAATCCACGCCCCCGCGCGGGGGGCGACGCGATGCCCTTGCTGGCCATGTCAAGCAACAACAAGTTTCAATCCACGCCCCCGCGCGGGGGGCGACGGCGGCCCAGACCGCCGGCGGGGTGCTGACCACCGGTTTCAATCCACGCCCCCGCGCGGGGGGCGACGGCGGAGCGCTGTCCGCCGGATGTGCCAGCAACAGTTTCAATCCACGCCCCCGCGCGGGGGGCGACTGTCGGGGAGCTCCACCAATACGGGCTTTCCTTCGTTTCAATCCACGCCCCCGCGCGGGGGGCGACCTCCTCAACCGCAGGGCTCGGGCAACAGCACAAAAGTTTCAATCCACGCCCCCGCGCGGGGGGCGACCAAAAGGTAACACGGGGTTTGGCGCGGCGTCAAGTTTCAATCCACGCCCCCGCGCGGGGGGCGACAGGCCGCCGCTCGCAAGGCCCTGATTTCTTGGGCGTTTCAATCCACGCCCCCGCGCGGGGGGCGACGCGGCGTCTGAGCGAGGCGGAGCTCGACGACCTGGTTTCAATCCACGCCCCCGCGCGGGGGGCGACTATCGGCGGCGGAGGTGCCACCGCTAGCCCCAGCAGTTTCAATCCACGCCCCCGCGCGGGGGGCGACCTGATTGGAGGTTAGGACCATGGCTACCCAGGAGTTTCAATCCACGCCCCCGCGCGGGGGGCGACGAGATACGTGACCAACAGTCAGCCAGCACCGTCAAAGTTTCAATCCACGCCCCCGCGCGGGGGGCGACTGCGGAACGGGTGTACCAGCGCAACCCCTTCGCCGTTTCAATCCACGCCCCCGCGCGGGGGGCGACTGGGTGGTGCCAACCACCCGCAATCATAACCCAATATCATGCGCCAGCGCCAACCACCGGCCAATGTGCGTCAATGGCCGGGTATCGTCGTCGCATATTTCCCCAAATCCCCGGATCACGGGCCTTTCGAGACTGCGCCAACCTCCCGGGAAATCCCTGCGCGCTTGGGGTTGGCGCGAACCCAGCCCGGCGCGGTTCACACCACCAGCGGACCCTCGGGGTCATATGTCGGCTTGGCTCCCACGTGCTCCACCCGGCGTTTCCAGTTGGCCCCCAGGGAATAGAAGCGCAGGCTGTCCAGCTCCAGGTCGGCTTCCTGAATCAGCCGATCGCGCAGGTTGGTCCATTGGGCCGGCTCCAACAGACACTCGAAAACGCTGTTCTGCACCCGCTGGCCATAGTTCTCGCAGGCCTTGGCCACCCGGCGCAGGCGGCGGCGGCCGGCCGGGGTCTCGGTGTTCACGTCATAGGTGACCAACATCATCATGGCGGTCGCTCCTCCCGGTCAGCGCCAGACAAAGAGCGGATAGGCGTCCAGGTCCCCGCGCAGGTGGCGGGCCAGGAGCAGGGCCTGCACGTGGGGGACAAGACCCAGCTCCAGCTTCTCGCCCAGGAAGGGATGGGTCAGCTCCTCGCGCTTGCGCTCCTGGTACGCCACCAGGACCGCCTTGCGGGTGGCGTCGTCCATGAATACGCCGCCGCTGGGGCTGGCGCTGAAACCCTTGGCCTGGACCTGTTGCCGGTTGACCAATGTCAAGGCCAGGCGATCGGCCAGCACCGGGCGCAGCTCCTCCATCAGGTCCAGGGCCAGGCTCTTGCGGCCGGGCCGGTCGCGGTGCAGGAAGCCCACCGCCGGATCCAGGCCCACGCCCTCCAGGGCCGAGGCCACGTCGTGCATGAGCAGGGTGTAGAGAAAGGACAACAGGGCGTTGAGATTGTCCAGGGGCGGTCGGCGGGAGCGGACACGGAAGAAGAAGGCGTCCTTCTGGGCGCGGACCAGATGGTCGAAGACCTCGAAATAGGCCCGGGCCGCCTCGCCCTCCAGGCCCCGGATTCGCTCCAGGTCGCTGGCGTCCTCCAGCTCCCGCAGGCGGCCGGCCAACTCCCGGGCGGCGGCGGCCAGGGCCTGGCCAGCCGGCGAGTCGGGTTCGCGCCGGGCGGCGCGCAGGAGCGCGGTCCGGCCGTTGATGACCTTGCCCACCACCAGGGACCGGGCCAGGACGGCCGCGGCCGGGCCGTCGTCGGCGCGGCGGTATTGCTCCCGGCGCAGCAGGACGTTGCCCGAGACCGGACCCTGCACCCGGGCCAGGAAGCGGCCGCGCTCGGAGAGAAACGACAGGTTGACCCCGCGCTCGCCGCACAGGCCCATCAGGGCAGGGCTGGCCCCCACCTGACCAAAGCAGACCACCCCGCCCAGGGTGTGGATGGGCACCCGCAGGCGGGCTTCCTTCTCCACCCGCACCACAACCGTCTCGCCCTCGCGGGCCAGGTAGGCCCCCTGGGTGGTGACGTACAGGGTGTTGAGCAGATGCTTCATGGCGCGTCCTCCTCGGCCAGGGAGCGGGCGATCTCCCGCGCCAGGTAGCTGGCGGCGCGGCCCCCGGCGGCGGCCCGGGGCAGGCAGACGCTCTGCAGCGAGCAGTTCTTGCAGTGCGGCCCCCAGCGCGGCGGCGGGGTGCGCCCGGCCCGGGCCAGGCGGTGCAACTCCCCGGCCAGGTCCTCGGTCTGGCGGCGCAGGTTTGTGGTGAACTCCACCGCCAGACGGCGGCGGGGCCGACCATAGAAGATGGCCCCGGCCTCCAGCCGGGTGGCCAGCATCTCCTCCAGGCACAAGGCCTGGGCGCAGAGCTGGATTTGGTCCCAGGCCTCGGGCTTGGGCGCGCCGTGCTTGTATTCCACCAAAAACGGCCGCCAGCGTCCCCGGGCCCCGGCCAGGGCCACCCCGCCGGCCTCGTCCGCCGCCAGGCGTTGGAACTCCACCACGTCGGCCATGCCCACCAGACCCAGGCGGGCGCTATGCAGCCAGACCCGCCGCGCCACCCGCAGACCAGGGCGGTTCTCGTCCTGGGGGGCGTGGGCGCGCTGGTGCAGGATGCCGCCCTCGGCGGTGAGGCGGTTCTCGCTCCACTGGCCCTCCAGGTGGATCAGGCCCCACTGGCGCGGGCAAAAGGCCAGGTGTTGCAGGGCCGAGATGGGCTGCCAGTCGTCCTCGGCATACATTTGCCCCTCCCTTGAGATGGGGCGGGTCCGGCTTTTCGGCCGGCCGGACCCGCCCCGGGCCACGGCTAGACCAGGCTCAGCATCTCCACTCCCTCGGGCAACTGGTCCCGGGAGGGAGCAAGTATCTGGTAGTCGGCGAAGCTCCGGGCCGGGCGGTCCTCGGTCCCGGGCGCGCGTTGGGTTTTGACCAGGTCGAACAGGACATGGGCCGGGGCGTTGCCCAGGCGGCTGGCGTGTTGGAAGGCGATCAGGCCCCGGGTGGCCATCTGGCCCCGGGCGGCCGAGCGGTCGTGCTCGAACATGTTGATGAGCGCCTGCCAGAGGAGCTTCAGGTCGTCGTCGCCGAAGCCGGTCTGGGCGGCCAGGGGGGCGCTGACGAAGCCGTGGGCGCGGTAGAGGCCATAGGGCACGGTGTACTTGCGGCCCATGGTGCGGTTGTCGCCGGACTGGGACTCGGCCTCGCGCTCGGTGGCCACCGCCATGCGGGTGATGCTGTGCTCCAGGGGCACCACCGGCTCGACGCTGCGGGCGAAGGTGAGCTGCACCGGCCCGCGCACCTGGCCGCAGTTGATCCCGGTGCTCATCACCGCGCCGAAGGTGCGCACGTCGTAGAAGTTTTGGCACATCCAGGCCCGGGCCTGGTCCACGTTCTCCCCACCCTTGCGCTTGCCCTCGTCCTTGGCCAGGTCCACCCCCAAGGCCTGGTAGGCGCGCTCGTGCTGGCGGTTGAGCACCGCCTTCTCCTTGACGTAGACCTCGTAGGGCGGCTGCTCCTCCTTGAGCAGGCCCACGTAGTTGCGCACCTTGCGCTTCAGGCAGACGTCGGTGACCAGGCCGTGGCCGTTCTCCGGGTCCACCCGGGGCAGGTTGCCGGCGTCGGGGTCGCCGTTGGGATTGCCGTCGGCCACGTCGAAGAACAGCACGAAGTCGTAACGGTTGCTGATGGGCTCGTTCATTTTCTTCCCCCTCCCGGATTACTCGGCCGCCACGGCGGCGGGTTGTTCGGTGTCGCTGGCTTCGGCCAATTCCTCGGCCTGGGCGCGTTTCTTGAAAAAATCCTGGCGCTGGTGATAGTAACCGATGGCGAAACGGCCCTGGTCGGCCAGGTCCAGGCGGGACGGGAAGCCGACCGCCGGGTCCAGGCCGCCGCTGATCTCGCCCAGGAGCTTTTCCAGGTTCACCACCGCGCCGGGGTTTTCGATCTTGGCCAGGTGGTGGTTCTTGAGCTTCAGTAGGCGGGGGAAGGCCACCACCGGGGTGGCCGAGGCCGCGCCGTAAAAGCGCTCGCGGATGGTGGCGTTGATGCCGGGCTGAGCCAATTCCTGCGCCCGCTCCAGGGCGGCGAACAGGCGTCCCAGGCGATAGCCGACGTTGTCGTTTTCGAGGTCCAGGGCCACGGTCAGCTCCTTTTCCGGAAGGTCGTAATAGCGGGCGCGACGGTTGAGCCAGGCCTTGATCAGCGCCGCGCGGGGGTGGGTGATCTCGCGCTCGGCCCGCAGGCGGATCAGGGCGGCGGGCAGCAGGCTAGCGGGATAGGGCAGGCCCTTGACGATGCTCTCGCAGAGCTTGCCGGCCAGGTTGGGGGGGATGTTGTCGGCCTTGCCCAGCACGGCCAGCGCGGTGAGCAGCCGGAAGATGGACAGGGACGGTTTGTCGTGGGGCGCGCGCACGATCTCCAAATCCGCGAAATGCCGCACCAGGTTGCGGCTCACCTCTTTCACCGTACCGCGATGCCAGAAGCGCACCGCGACGCGGGCGGAGTTGGGCGACAAACCCAGCACGTAGAACCCGGTGGGATCGTCCAGCAAGGGCGGCCGGCCGGTCTGGGGGGCGTTGAAGATGGCCATGACGTTGTCCAGGGTCACCGGCAGGCCATCCACCTCATCGCCGCCCATCATCGCGCCAAAGATGCCTTCCATGGGGTTGGCTTGCGCGGCCCAGAACACGGTGGAGGCGTCGCCCACCTGCATACGCTGGGGCGAGTCCTTGCGCAGCAGGTGGTTGAGGGCGGTGGTGTAGGCGAACTCGGCCGTCAGGCCCACCGGCGCGTTGTCGCCCTGTTCCTTGCCCTGGGAGCGGAAGGCGGGCAGGTTGAAGGAGACGATGTCCCCGCCCCGGCTGTTGCCGCCCCAGACCCCCTTGATGGCGGTGTGCAGGCGGGCGATGGGCTCCCGGCGGCCGCTGACCAGGCACAGGCCCGGCTGGCCGCCCTGGTCCGATGACCCGCCCAGGGCCGCGCGCACCGCCGGCCCCTGGCAGACCAGGCCGGCTTCCCCCTCCAGGCGGAAGCTGAGGTTCAGGCCGGTCTCCAATAGCTCGGGCCAGAGGGGATGCTCGTGCAACCCGGCCTGGTCCGAATCCAGGAAGGCCAGCACCGCCGCCAGCCCGGGGTCGGCCACGGGGTCGGGAAAGGCGTCGCGGATGCGCTGGACAAAGGCCGCCCGCATCTCGGCCAGGCGCTCGGGTTTGCGGGGCTCCTTGCCCTTCTTGACCGCCTCCTCGCCGAAGACGTAGGCCGGATTGTCCCAGAGCAGGTTGGCGATCACCTTGACGGTGCGTTTCTCCTCCCGGGGCACCTTGTACACCCGGACCCGCTTTTTCTTTCCTTCCAGGTAACGGGTGTCGTCGAGGCCGGCCAGGGAGCCGTCGGGCCGGAGCACCACGATGAAGGCGATCTCCTTGCTCTGGAAGCCCGGCTCGGCCACGCTCTCCTCGGGATCGGCGGCCAGGCGATGGTAATAGGCCGCCAGGTCTTGCAGGATCATGCCCGCACCTCCAGCGACTCCCAGGGCGGCACCGCCAGGTGGCCCTGCTTGAGCTCGGCCCGGAAAAACCGCGCCTGACGGTCCTGGCCATAGGCGAAGTCATAGAACATCCAGCCCAATTCCCGGTCCAGGGGCAGGGGCGGCGGCGGCTCCTGGTCGTGCTCCACCAGCTCGAAATGGGCCGCGAATTCGCGGCAGCCCAGGTAGGGACGGTGATAGCACTGCCCCCTGGCGGCCCGGCGGCGGAACATCTCCGAGAACTTCTGCACCGAATCGTCGGAGCCGGCCCGGTCGGTCAACTCGAAATGGGCGTGGATCAGGTAGGCCACGTCGATCAGCACCTGGGCCGCGCGCTGCTGGCGCTCGTCCTCCACATAGAGCCCCAGATTGCCGTGGCCGCGCTTCATGGCGGTCAGGGCGTTGTCGCTGCTGGCCACCGCGCCCACCTCGTTGCGCCGCACCCCGCTGGTGCGCAGGGGTTGGCGCCGGGCTTCCAGGGCGGCCCGCTCCCAGGCCTGGTCGTCCACCAGGGCGCGGCCGTGGCGGATGGGGGCCAGGAGATCGATGCCGGTGACCACCCAGCGGATGGCCGGCTTCCACAGGATGGCCTCCAGGACGCCCCGGGCCGCGGCCGGGGTGATGAGATCATAGGAAACGCGCTCGACTTTCATCTCCGGGCGCGTGAACAGGGCGTATTCGCCCCAGACCTTCAGGCGCACCTGGCGCCACTTGTCCTCAATTTGCATATTCCCCCCTAATCGGAAAGGGTATTATATGGTTGATGGGTTGCCCCCTGGTTGGCGGGGGCAACCGGGGCTGCGTGTTGGTGAGCGGATGTGAACAATTTGCTCATACATTTTTGAACAATCCTCACTGTTTCAACCCACGCGCGCGGGAGGTTACCCAAAAATCAGCTCTGCGCGCGACATATTGTTTTATTGATCAATCTTCACTAAACATGGTTGATCGTAGCTAAGGTTAACTGAAGGCGCAAGTGGAAAATGCGTCTCCACGAAATATTTTATATTAATCAGTTGTCACCGTTATTTACGAAATCAAACCCGCCGGCGGCCAGGGGTCGTCGGTCTCGCCCAGGCCGAAGCGGGGGTGATAGAGCCCGGGCGCGACCTGGGCCAGCAGGTCGCCGGGTAGTAGCTCCAGCAGCCCCGGAGCCAGCCAGGCCGCGCTGTCCCGCGCCGGCACGGTGACGGTGTAGCGTTGCAGACGGCGCAGCAGCGCCCGGCTGGGGCCTTCCCGGCGCAGCTGGTCGACCAGCTCCGCGCCCTGGCCATGGAGGGTCAGCACCGGCGGGCCGTCCTCCTCGATCATCCGGAAGGCCTCGGCGGCGGAGCGGAACTTGCCATCCTTGAGCAGGCGCAGGATGCCCTTGGCGTCCAGGTCCTTGCCCTTCAGCCAATACAGCTCGCGGAAAAAAGTGGTGAACAACTCCGGGGCCAGGGGGTCGGCCGGGCGGCCGGCCAGCACGCGGCGGGCGCATTCGGCCGCCTGGCGCAAATGTCCGGGCGGGGCCAGATCAGGGGGAGCGAAAACCACCACCCGGCCCCGGTCGGGCAGCTCGCCTTCGCGATTGCAGCGGCCGGCCGCCTGGGCGATGGAATCCAGGCCGGCCAGGGCGCGATAGACTACCGGAAAGTCGAAATCCACGCCGCATTCCACTAGTTGAGTCGAAATTACCAGGGTCGGGTCGCCGTCCTTGAGTCGCAGCTTGATCCGCTCGATGACCTCGCTCCGGTGCTGGGCGCACATGGCGGCCGAAAGGTGGACGGCCTGGGGCAGCAGTGCGGCCAGCTCGCGCGCCTGTTTGCGGGTGTTGACGATGCACAGGGCCGAGGGCTCCTCCGCCAGGCGCTGGGCGATCTCCTCCCAGGGCGTGGTGGCGTTCAGGTCCGGCGGCAGCTTCACCCGCACCCGTTGCAGGCGCTGGTGCAGGCCGGCGGGGTCGGGGGCCAGCTCACCGATGCTGGGCAGACCGTCGAAACGCAGGTCCATGGTCTGGATGGGATGATCCCAGGCCGGCTGGGTGGCGGTGCAGACCACCAGGCTGACCCGATAATGGGCGGTCAGCTCCCGCAGGGTGGCCAGAATGGGTTGGAGAAGGGCGAGCGGGGTCAGTTGGGCCTCGTCCAGCACCACCACCCCGCCGGCGATGCGGTGCAGCTTGCGGCAGCGCCCGGACCGGGCGGCGAAGAGCGATTCGAAGAACTGCACCGCCGTGGTCACGATCACCGGCGCGTCCCAGTTCTCGCTGGCCAGGTCGGCGGCGTAGGTGTCCTGGTTGGGGTCCAGGTTGCTGTGGTGCTCCAGCACCGCGTCCTCGCCCAGGGCCTCGCGGAAGACCCGGGCCGTCTGTTCGATGATGCTGGTGTAGGGGATGACGTAGATCAGCCGCTCCAGGCCGTGGGTCCGGGCGTGGGCCAGGGCGAAGGCCAGTGAGGAGAGGGTCTTCCCCCCGCCGGTGGGCACGGTCAGGGTGTGGACCCCCGGGGGCCGCGTGGCCGCCTCCCGGCAGGCGGCCAGAACCTCGGCCCGGGCCTGGTTGACCGGGGATGGTTTGGCCTGGGCCGTCTTTTGGGCTAGATAGCGGGTCAGGCGCGGATCCAGCTCGGCCAGGGCGGGCCAGCCCCCGCGCCGGGCGGCCTGGTCAGGTTGCATGAAGGCCTCGGTGTCCAGGAAGTCGGCGTCCACCAGGCAGGAGAAGATCATCCGGGTCCACAGAGCCGGGTCCCAGCCCGGGGGCAGGGGGCTGGCCGGAGTGGTGGGCTCCAGGAGGCTGGCCGGGATGCCGCCGGCCTTGGCGGCGGTCAGGAGGTCGGTTTTCCGCAAGCGGGTTGCGAGCGCGGCCTGCGAGTCATGGGGCGTGCTGTAATCGGCGAGACCGGCGTGGTGGCCGGCGATGGAAAAGGCCAGGGCCAGGCCAGGGCGGTGCAGCCGCTCCCAGGCCCAGATCGCCCCGGCGCTGGAGTGGTCCACCCGGCCGCGGCCTTCCCGTGCGGCGTCGGGCCCCCGCTCCACCGCCCGGGCCAGCAACTCCTGGAAGGCGTGGGAGTGCTTGCCCAGGTCGTGCCAGAGCCCGGCCAGGCGGGCCATCTCCTGGCCCTGGAAGGCCTTCGCGAACCCGGCGGCCAGTTCGGCCACCCCCCGCAGGTGGTCGGCCAGCCAGTGCCAGCGGGGCTCGCCATCATCTTGGTTCACGAAATGCGCGATGGGCTGGTCGGTCAGCATGGCGCTCCCCCCATGAAGCGATGCCGCCCACGGGCGCGCCACTCAGTGGCTGCCTCGCGGTTATGCGAAGGTGGGGCGGGTCAAGGGCGCTTCATTGTGCCTGTGGGGGAAGCGGCGGTCAAGCCGCGCGGCTGGTACGAGTGGCGGAGCCGGCCTGGAGATCAGGCGTTCGCGGGGGGACGCCGGGCGGACAGGTGCTGGCCCGGCCAGGCCCGTATGCGGTTACTATATTAAATCACGCATTAAAACGTTCAGCGTTTCTGCACGAACCAGAAACAGGGCGGGTCCTCGGGCTTGAAGGGCGGCAACTCCAGGTAGCCTTGGGTCAGGTAGGCGTCGTCCCACCCGGTGTCCTGGGCCACGTCGGCGTTGGTGCAGCGAATGTAATCGTGTCCCAACTCCTCGCAGAACAGACAGCCAGCACAGCGTTGTAGTTCCATGGCGCATCAGGACCGTTGCAGTCACGGGCGGCAGGGGCTCGCGGCCGGACCGTCGGGCCGGCCCCACGCCTAAAGTCTTACCAGAGGGCGGCCTATCGTTCCAGCATGTGTTGCAGGCTGGACATTTTTTGGCGCACGTCCTCCAGGGTGGCCATCAGGCTCAGGCTGTGGTTGGCGAAGACGCTGCCCCGGGAGCCGTTGAGCACCACCAGGGGCTCGAACTGGGCCAGGCCCAACTCGGCGATGATGTTGTCCAACAGCTCCAGGGAGTGCTTCATGCGCAGGATGTCGCCAAACTCCCAGCGCGCCGCCAGGAGAATCTGGCGCAGGCCGTAGGCCACCCCCCGGGCGAAGTAGAAATTGTCGTCCACCTGGGTCCAGGGCACCGCCACCCGGCCCAGGGTCTCGCCCTCGCTGTAGCGGTCGCCGGCGGTCTCCTCGCTCAGGCGCACGGTCCAGTCGCGGGGGGCATTGCCCAGGCGGGTGTCCACCCCGCCCAGCAGGCTGGCCAACTGGTCCAGGAGCTCGATCAGGTTGTCGGCCCGGGGATAGAAGGCCGCGCTGCCCTTGATCAGGCCCTGGCGGTAGCGCGTGAGGGAGGCCACCCCGTCGCCAAACTTGGTCTCGGCGGCGGGGAAGATCCAGGCCTTGGGGTTGTTGCTGAAGTCGGTGAAGGCCTTGTCGGCGTCGGCGTCGATCTTGTCGGTGGTGCGCTGGCGCGAGAGCTTGTCGCGCAGCACCCGGGTGGCGTAGCGGATCACCTCCAGCTGGCCCAACTGGAAATTCTGGGGGTTGTCCATCAGGATGCTGGGCCAGATCACGTCGTTGGGCAGCCAGCCCTCCAGCATGCGTTGGGACAGGGTGATCAGGGTGTCGCAGAAGACAACCCCGTGGGCTGGAGCCTCGGGGGCGGGGGCGTCGCCGCCGGCCGGGGCCGGGGGGCGGGGATCGAAGAACCCGGGCATGGCGCGATCATACTCGTACCACATCACCAGGGGCGCGCCCAGGCAGTAGAGCAGGACCAGCAGCAGGAGGCCCCGCCCGGCCCGTCCGCCCCGGCCCAGGCCGGCGGCCAGGGGGTTGAACAGGGACAAGCATCCGCGCTTGGCTTGGGGGCTGTCTGAAGCCTCGGTCATGGGGCGCCTCCGGGCTGAAAGAAACGGCTTACTCCCATTGCATCGGCTGGAGCCGGGATTGTCAAGCCCCGGCCCCGGCGATCCTCCGCGCCAGGCTGGTGGTGGAAAGCCCCGCCACCAAGGGGATGGAAAGCACCCGCCCCCCACGCGCCAGGACGAATTCATGACCCACGATGCTATCCACCGGCCAGTCGCCGCCCTTGACCAGCACGTCCGGGGCCAGGGCCTGGATCAGCTCCAGGGGGGTGGGCTGGTCGAAGATCACCACCAGGTCCACCGCCAGCAGCCCGGCCACCACCTCGGCCCGCTGGGCCTGGGGCACGATGGGCCGTTCGGGGCCTTTGTCCAGGCCGCGCACGCTGGCGTCGGAATTGAGCCCCAGGATCAGGAGGTCGCCCAGGGCCCGGGCCTGGCCCAGGTAGCGCACGTGGCCGGCGTGCAGAAGATCGAAGCAGCCGTTGGTGAAGACCACCTGGCCCCCGGCGGCCTGGACCGCGCGGGCGCGGGCGGCTGCGGTGGCGGGGTCGACGATCTTGTGACGGGCGTCGAAGTCGGTCATGGGTCTCACGCTTCGCGGCCGGGCCGGGTGGTCCCGCCCCGGGAAACCGTGGCCACCCCCACCCAGGCCGCGCCAGCGGTCCGCAGGGCCCGGGCGCACTCGGCCAGGGTGGCCCCGGTGGTGAGCACGTCGTCCACCAACAACACCCGCCGCCCGGCCAGGAGCGCCGCCCGGCGGGGATGGACCGCGAAGGCCCCGGCCACGTTGGCCGCCCGTTGGGCCGGGCTCATGCCCACCTGGGGCCGGGTGTGGCGGCGGCGCAGCAGCAGGTCCGGCAGCAGGCGGGGGCCGGAGTCGTCCCCGGCCGTCCGCCGGGCCAGCCCCCGGGCCAGGACCTGGGCCTGGTTGAAGCCCCGGCGCAGCAGCCGCCAGGGATGCAAGGGCACCGGGGCGATGAACTCCACCCCGGCCAAAAGGTCGGCCGGCGCGCGGCCGGCCAGCAGGCGGGCCAGGCCGGCGCCAATGGCCCAGGCCCGGCGGTACTTGAAGGCCCGCACCGCCTCGGCCACCGGCCCGGCGTGGCCAGCCAGGGCCCAGGCCCGGTCCCAGGCCGGGGGGCAGGCGGGGCAGGCTTTCCCCCCGGCCGGGTCGGGCCGGCCGCAGACCGGGCAGGCGGCCTCGAGCCAGTCCACCTGCCCGGCGCAGTCGGCGCAGAAGGCCTGGTCCCGTCCCACCACCCGGCCGCAGCCCAGGCAACCCGGGGGAAAGGCCAGGTCGCGTAAGGATGCCAGCAGCCGGGGCAGGCTGGCCTCCATCGCCGCCCCGCCTAGAGCTCCACCGCCACGGCGTTGATGGCCTCGGTCATCTTCTGCAACCGGGCCTGGTCCCAGCCCAGCATCACCTGCCAGGACAGGCAGCGGTGCAAGAGGGCCGTGGTCTGGGGCAGGGCGTCGGGGGGATAGCTGAGCCGGCCCTCGGGGCGCACGAAGGGCCAGCCGCTCTTGACCAGCGTGGCTCCGGCGTGCAGGTGCTCCCAGTTGTGATAGGCGTGCCAGGTGTTCTTGCCCCAGGCCACCGGACCGGCCCCGTGCTCGGCCAGGATCTCGGCCATGCGGCCGGCGGCCTCCGGGGTGGGCAGGAACCAGCTGACAAAGGTGGCCGAGTCGCCCTTGGGGTCCGGGATCTGGCGGAAGGTCAGGCCGGGCACCCGGGCCAGGGCCTCCTTGAGGGCGCTCTTGATCGACTGCATCCGCGTCACCATGGCCGGCAGCTTGGCCAACTGCGCCAGGCCCAGGGCCCCCTGCAGCTCCATCATGCGGAAGTTCATGCCGATGAAGCGGCGGCCCTCGTTGCCCCGGCCCACCGGCTTGTGGTCGTGGCCGTGGTCGGAGTATTCGCTCATGTTCTGGTACAGGGCCTCGTCGTCGGTGACCACCATGCCGCCCTCGCCGGTGGTGATGGTCTTGACCGCGTCCAGGCTGAAGGTGCCGCAGGCCCCGAAGGTGCCCAGGGCCTTGCCCTCCAGGCTGGCCCCGGCGGCCTGGGCGGTGTCCTCCAGCACCGGGATGCCGTGGCGGTCGGCGATGGCCTTGATCTCCCTGATCTTGGCCTGGGCCCCCATCATGTGCACCAGGGCGATGCAGCGGGTGCGTTCGGTGATCTTCTTCTCCACGTCGGCCGGGTCCAGGCACAGGGTCTCGTCCACCTCGGCGAAGACCGGCGCCGCCCCGCAGTCGAAGACCGTCTCCCAGGTGGCCACGAAGGTGAAGCCGGGCACGATCACCTCGTCGCCCGGTCCCAGGCCCAGGCTGGTCAGCGCCACCTTGAGGGCGCTGGTGCCGCTGGTCACCGCCAGGGCGTAACGCGCGCCCACGCTGGCGGCGAAGGCCTTCTCGAACTCCGGCACGTACTTGCCCACGCCCAGGGGCATGTCGTAGCGGAAGAGGATCCCCCGCTGCATCACCTCGTTAATGATCTTCTGCTCTTCCTTGTCCAGCCACTCGAATCCGGGCATGGTCCTGCTCCTGTGGCGCGGTTCCCGGCGGAGGGTCGACCGGCCGCCGTGGGCCGCGCTGGCTTGGCGAAAATAAACCGGCCCCGGTGGGGGAGGACCCCGCCACCCGGGGCCGGGACGGTTGCGGACCTGGCCTACTCGACCATGAAGGCGCGCTGGTAGACCTGCTCCAGGTCGGCGGCGGTCACCTTGCGCGGGTTGTTGGCGATGGGCCGGGCCACGGTCATGGCCTTTTGGGCCATCTCCGGCACCCGCTCCCGGGGCACGTCCAGGGCGTCCAGGCTGGCCGGGATGCCCACGTCGTCCGACAGCTCGTAGACCTCCTGCACGCAGGCCTCGGCCGCCTCGCGGGTGGTCAGGTCCTCGGGCAGTTCGGCCAGGGCGTAGGCCATCTCGGCGAAGCGGTCCGGGCAGGCCATCAGGTTGAATTCCAGGACATAGGGCAGGAGCACCGCGTTGGCCTCGCCGTGGGGGATGTCGAAGAAGGCCCCCAGGGGATAGGCCATGGCGTGCACCGCGCCCACGCCCGCCTGGGCCAGGGCCAGTCCGGCCAGGTAGGCCCCCAGCAGCATGCCCTCGCGGGCGGCCAGGTTCTCGCCGTGGGCCACCGCCTGGCGCAGGTTGTCGCCGATCAGCTCGATGGCCTTCAGGGCGTTGAGATCGCTGATGGGGGTGGCCGCCCGGCTGGTGTAGGCCTCCATGGCGTGGGTCAGGGCGTCCATGCCGGTGATGGCGGTGATGTAGGCCGGGCAGGAGACGGTCAACAAGGGGTCCAGGATGGCGGTGTGGGGAAAGAGCATCCGGCCGTTGATGCCGCCCTTGAAGCCGTCGGCCCGGCGGGTGAAGACGGCGGTGAAGGTGACCTCGCTGCCGGTGCCGGCGGTGGTGGGCAGGCAGACCACCGGCTTGCCCGGCTTCTTGACCAGCTCCAGGCCCACGTACTCGGTGGCCGGCCCCAGGTTGGTCATCAGCACTCCGGCGGCCTTGGCCAGGTCCAGGGCGCTGCCGCCGCCGATGCCCACCACCGCCTGGGCCCCGAACTCGCGCCCCAGGGTGGCGGCGTCGTCGGCCTCGGCCGGCTCGGGCTCGCGGGTGATGCGGTCGTAGATCACGTACTTGACGCCCGCCTGTTGCAGGCTCTTCAGGGCGGGGTCGGCCACCCCGGCGCTGCGCACCTGGGGATCGATGACCACCAGGACCTTCTTGGTCCCCAACAGGAGGACCTCCTGGCCCAGCTGCTCGCTGGCCCCCTGGCCGAAGACGGTGCGGCGGATGCTATCAAAACCGAAGCCTTGCATGACTAGTTCCTTGCTAGGTTAGCGTGTCAGCGGGAAGGATCGTGGAAAACCAGACGAGGCTGCCGCACGGCCAAGGGCAAAAAATCCCGTGAAAGCAGCCGCTACTCCATGGAACATGCTCCTCGTCGCGCGGCGGCCCAAAAGGGGCCGGGGGCGGCCCGCCAAGGCGCGCGGCCAAAACGCCAGCGCCTTGCCAGGCTTGGTGAAACCGCGCTTTTGCCCAGCCGGGGCCGCACGGGGCGGGACGCCCCGGTGCGGCGCTCCCGGGTAGATCGTAGCACAACCGCGCCGGTTGTAAACAGGCCCTGGCGGGCGGGATTCAGCGCCCGGGCCAGGGGGGACGGCCCGGGGAGGTCACGGATTGGGGGCCTGGTCACCCGGCTGCGGGGACAGGCAGCGGGCCAGCAGGTCCAGCAGGGCGGCCAGGTCAAAGGGCTTGTGCAGGATGGCCCGGGCCTTGGCCGCCTTCTGGGCCAGGTGGCCGTCGGCCTGGCCGGTGGCCAGCACCACCCGGCAGGCGTCGTCCAGCTCGGTCAGGCGGCGCAGGCACTCCAGGCCGTCCATCACCGGCATGGACAGGTCCAGCACCACCAGGTCGAAGGGCTGGCCGGCCTGGGAGCGGGCCTGGTACAGCTCCAGGGCCTGCTGGCCGTTGGCGGCTTCCTCCACCTGGTAGCCGGCTCCGGTCAGGGCCTCGCCCAGGATCTGGCGCACCGCGGGCTCGTCGTCCACCACCAGGATGCGCTGCCCCCGGCCGGGGGCCGGCGGGGCCGGGGGCCGGGCCGGGGAAAGGTCCGGGGCCGGGCCGGACTGGGCCGGCAGGTAGAGGCGGAAGGTGGTCCCCCGGCCGGGGCGGCTGTCCAGCACGATGCCGCCGCCGTGGTTCTTCAGCACGGTGTAGGCCACGTACAGGCCCAGGCCGGTGCCCTTGCCCGGCAGCTTGGTGGTGAAAAAGGGCTCGAAGATGCGCTCCACCACCGCCGGGGGCATGCCCTCGCCGGTGTCGCTGACCGTGATCTCCAGGTGGTCGCCGGGCTTGGCCCAGGGGTGGACCCGGCAGAAGGCCTGGTCCAGGTGGGCCGGGGCGGCGTCGATGGTCAGGCTGCCGCCCCGGGGCATGGCGTCGCGGGCGTTGAGGGCCAGGTTGAGGAGCACCTGCTCCAGCTGGTTGGGCTGGACCACCACCACCGGGGCCCCGGCGGCGATCCGGGTCTCCAGCGACACCGCTGGCGGCAGGGTCCGGCGCAGGAGCGCGCCCGCCTTGGCCAGGAGTTGTCGGGGATCCACCGCCGCCCGCCCCTGGTCCTCGCGCCGGGAGAAGCCCAGCATCCCCCCCACCAGGCTGGCCGCCCGCTGGGTGCTCTCGTCGATCCGCCGCAGGTAGAGGGCCATCTCCGGCTCCAGCTCCTGGCGCTGGGCCATGAGCTGGGTGTAACCCCGGATGGTCATCAGGACGTTGTTGAACTCGTGGGCCACCCCGCTGGCCAGGGTGCCCAGGGCCTCCATCTTCTGCGATTGCAGCAATTGTTGTTGCAGATGGCGCAGTTCGCGCTCGGACTGGATGCGTTCGGTCACGTCGCGCCCCGAGCCGCTGACATAGGGCTCCTGGCCGCCCTCGCGCACCACCAGGCTGCGGTAATCGATGAAGCGGGTCGCGCCGTCGCGGCCGCGGTACTTGGCGATTCCCCGGGCCTGGCCGGTCCGCCGGATCTGGTCCATGTAGGCGGGCTCGAAATCCTCCCGGACCTCCGGATCGATCAGGGAGGACATGGGCCGTCCCACCAGTTCGGAAAGGGGATGGCCCAGGCTGGTGACGGCCGCCTGGTTGAGGGTGATGATCTTGCCGTCCATGTCGTGGACATAGATCAGGTCGGTGATGGAGTCGAACAGGCGGCGGTAGCGCTCCTCGCTCAGGCGCAGGGCCCCCTGGGCCTGCTGGCGCTGGATCACCTCCCGGGCCAGGCGGTCGCGGCTCCTGGTCAGGGATTCCTCGCGGTGGCGCACCTCCTGGGCCATGCGGTCGAAGCGCATCACCACCGGCTCCAGCTCGGCGTAGCTCACCTCCCCGGCGGCGGGTTGGTAGTCGCCCGCCGCCAGGCCGTCCATGCGGGCCAGGAGCTGGTTCAGGGGCCGCTTGAGCAGTCTCGCCAGCAGGGGGCCCATGACCAGGGCCACGGTGGACATCACGGCCAGCAGCAGGAACAGGGCGCTGTAGACCAGGCGGCGGGCCTCGCCCTGGAAGCGACGCAAGGTCAAGCTGATGCTGAATCGACCCATCAGGCTGCCGTCATGATGGATTTCGCCCTCGCGCCGGATGTCCGAGGGTCCCTCGTCGGTCCTCTGGTCGAAAACCTCCCGCCCGTCGGCGTCCTCCAGGCGGAGGTGGACCACTTCCTCGTTCCGCAACAGGGCGGCGGCGATGGTGCGGGCCTGCTGGTGGTCCAGGTGCCAGAGGGGCAGCTCCAGACTGCGGCGCAGGAAGCTGGCGTGATGGTTGGCCATGTCCTGGGTGTGGCTCTCGGCGGTGCGCAGGATCTGCCAATAGCCCAGGAGGCTGACCACGCCCACCATCAGGGCGGTGATCAGGACCGTGGCCAGGGTCAGGTGTCTGGCGAGGAAACGGCGGCGGCCAGGGGCGGTCTGGGCCTTGGGATGGGGGGTCCGCTGGCTCACGGGGCCTCCCGCCCGGCGGGGGGGAGCCCCTCCGGCTCCAGGGCGGCGGCCGGGTGGTCGCCCAGGGTCTGGACGATGGCCCGGTCGATGCGCTCCATCATCTCGCCGGCCAGGTCGGGGCTGCACATCAGGTGGCGCAGGTTGCCCGGCGGGGCGTCGGCCAGGTCCACCATGCGCAGGCCCCGGGCCAGGTCCGGGTCGTGGCCCAACTGCCACTGGGCCTCCCGGCGGTCGGCCAGCAGCCAGTCGCAGCGGCGGGCGATGGTCATCCGCATCAGGCGGACAACCTCGCCGGTCACCACCTGGCGGGCGGGATTGGCCCGCGCGATCATGCGGTCCACCTGGTGGCCATAGGAAAAGCCGTCGATCACCCCCAGGACCAGGCCGGAGGACAGCAGGCCGGCCAGGCTGGTCCCGGGCGGCAGCTGGGCGGCCCGCTCCGGCCGCATCAGGGCCACCAGGGGCGCGTCGCGGTGGATGGGGCGGCTGAAAACCACGAAGGCCTCCCGTTCGGGGGTGCGCATCCAGCCCACCCCGCAACCGGCGGCGCCCTGGCGCAGCAGCAGCAGCGCCCGCTTGCTGGGCACGGCCACGAAACGGCACCGGATCCCGGCCCGGGCCATGATGGCGCGGGTCAGGTCCACCAGCCGGCCGGTGGCCCGGCCGTCGGCGTCGGTGACGTAAAAGGGGGGGCGCGGGAAATAGTAGATCGTCAAGGGCGCCTCGGCCCGGGCCGGCTCCGCCCTCCCGGCCGCCGCCCCCAGGAGCAGGCAGACGCAGAGGCAGGCCGCCGCCCAGGCCCGCCCCGGTCCGCGCCGGGGGACGCGGCCAGTCCGGAGTCGCTGCGATGGCCCGTCTCGATACTGCAAGGCATCCACCCTGGGCAGGGATGGACCCATTTTATCACAACGGGTTGCACGGGGGATTCGCAGCGGCGTCCAGCACCGCGCGCACCACGGAGGCCAGTTGCTCGATCCGATAGGGTTTGTCCAGATAGGCCGCCGCCGGGCGCGTCGGCGGTCCGCTGGCGGTGTGGCCGCTGGAGATGATGATCCTGGCCTGGGGCCGCAGGCTCAGCATGGCCTCCATCACCTCCTGGCCGGACAGACCGGGCATGGTCAGGTCCAGGATCACCAGGTCCAGCTCCGGACCCAGGCTGGCGAAGGTCTCCAGGGCCAGCTGCCCGTGGTCCGCGGTGACCACCCGATAGCCCAGGCTGGTCAGGGCCTCGGAGGCCAGCTCCAGGATCATGGGCTCGTCGTCCACCACCAGGATGGTCTCCCGACCCCCGCGCGGGGCCGGCCGGTCCGGGGCCAGGCGGGGGGCGACGACCGGGCCGGGTCGGGCGGGCAGGTAGATGGAGAAGCTGGCCCCGAAGCCGGTCTGGCTGGCCACCTCGATCCAGCCCCGGTGCTGCTTGATGATGGCGTAGACCGTGGCCAGGCCCAGGCCGGTGCCCTCGCCCAGGGGCTTGGTGGTGAAGAACGGATCGAAGATGCGCTCGAAGGTGTCGCCGTCGATGCCGCAGCCGTTGTCGCTGACGCTCAGCAGCACGAAGCGTCCGGGATAGGCCAGGGCGTTGCCCTTGACCTGGTCCGGACCCAGCTGCCGGTTGCGCAGCTTGATCTGGATGCGCCAGCCGACCCGCTCCGCCGCTGCGGCCCGGACGGCGGAGGTGGCGATGGCGTGCAGGATGGCGTCGCGGGCGTTGACGCACAGGTTCATCACCACCTGGCCCATCTGGGCCTCGTCGGCCTCCACCAGCCAGAGGTCGGGGGCGATGTCGGCGCTGATCTCGATGCGCCGGTCGATGGTCTCGCCCAGCAGCCGCAGGGTGTCCTGCACCGGCTCGGCCAGGCACAGGGGCACCAGGTGGCGCTCGGCCCGGCGGCCCAGGGTCAGCAGCTGCTGGGTCACCCGGGCGGCGCGCTCGGCGGCCAGGCTGGCGTTGGCCAGGAACCGGCCCGCGGCGTGGGCCGGTTCCAGGGTGTTGAGGGCCAGGTTGAGGTTGCCCTGGATGCCGGTGAGCAGGTTGTTGAAGTCGTGGGCCACCCCGCCGGTCAGGGTGCCCAGGGCCTCCAGCTTCTGCGACTGGACCAGCTGCTCCTCCAGGCGCTTGCGCTCCCGGTCGGCCAGCACCCGCTCGGTGACCTCCCGGGCCGAGCCCCGCGCGTAGGGCTCCGCCCCCGGCTCGCGGACCAGCGCGCTCTTGTATTCCAGGTAGTGGCGGGAGCCGTCGCGGCCGACATAGATGGACATGCCGTTGGCCTCGCCCCGCAGACGCAGCGTGGCCAGGTACTTCTGCTCGAAGTCCGGGCGGTGTTGGGGCAACATCAGCTCGGAAATATTGCGGCCCACCAGATCGCTGGGCCGGTAGCCCAGGGAGGCGGCGGCCAGGCGGTTGATGGTCAGGAAGCGCCCGTCCAGGTCATGGGTGTAGATGAAGTCGCTGATGTTGTCCACCAACTCCCGGTAGCGTCGCTCGGACTCCCGCAGCGCCTTCTCGTAGCCGACCTGCTGGGTGATGTCCTCGTAGAGCACGAAGTCGCGCCCGCTGCTGGTGAGCACCGGCCGGAATAGAATCACCTTGCGCGAACCATCCTTGCAGGCCACCTCGTAGGTGCGCGGCCGGGTTTCCCCCGGCTTGGACTGGGCCAGGTCGCCCTTCCAGGCGGACAGCACCGCCTGGCGAGTCTGGGGATCGGGAAAGGCCAGGGTCAGCCAGGTGGAGCCGTCGCGGACCTCGGCCAGGGAGTAGCCGAACATCCTCTCGAAGGCCGGATTGACGTATTCATAGGATCCGTCCGGTCCGATCAGGCTGATGCCCAGGGGCGACTCCTCGCTCAGGACCCGGAAGCGCTCCTCGGAGTCGCGCAGGGCCTCCTGGGCCTGCTTGCTCTCGCTGATGTCGCTGACGAAGACGCAGTGATACTCCTCGCCGGCCCATTCCAGGTGGTTGATCCGCACCTCCACCGGAAAAACCTCGCCGCTCTTGGCGCGGTGGCTGGACTCCAGCCGGACGTGGCTCCTGACCCGCATGGTTTCCCACAGAGCCAAACGGTTGTCCTCGGTGTAGACCGGGTCGAGGTCCCGGACCCGCATGCCCAGCAGCTCGGCGCGGGAGTAGCCCAGGCGGTCGCAGGCGGTCTGGTTGACGTAGGCGAAGGAGCCGTCGTGACGAATGAGATAGGCCGCGGCCGGGGCGTGGTTGAGGGTGAAATGGACCAGCTCCAGCTCGGCCTCGGCCCGCTTGCGCTCGGTGACGTCCATCATCACCGCCAGCACGCAGGCCCGCCCCTCCACCTCGATCCGCTCGGCCGAGACCTCGCAGTGCATGTGGCGGCCGTCCTTGCGCCGGAACTCGACCTGGAAGCGGCGCACCCGGCCGGATTTTTCCAGGGCCCGGGCGAGGGCCTGGCGCTGCTGGGGATGCACCCAAAGCTCGATGTCCAGGGACGAGCGGCCGATGATCTCCTGGCGGGTGAAGCCGGCGCCGGCCAGGAAGGCCTGGTTGACGTCCAGGAAAACGCCGTCCTGCACGGTCGAGATGGTCACCCAGGCCGGGCTGGCCATGAAGGCCTTGGCGAACTTCTCCTCGCTCTGCTTCAGGGCGGCCTCGGCCCTCCGGCGCTCGGTCACGTCGCGCACCAGGGCGGTCAGCAGCGGTTTGCCGGCCGCCGCGGTCCGGCTTAGGCGCACCTCGGTGTCGAACTCGCCGCCGTCGAGCCGACGGTGCCTCCACTCGAACAACTGGGGCTGGCCAGCCAGGGCGGCTTCCATGAAGCGGAGAACGAACTCCCGGGAGCTGACGCCCGGGGCCTGCTCCGGGGGGGCGAAATCCCAGGGATGGGCCCCGATGATCCGCTCCCGGGGCGCGCCCAGCATGACCGCGGCCTGGCTGTTGCAGGCCACGAAGGCGTGATCCTCGACCAGGAAGATGGCGTCCCCGGCCGACTCGAACAGGGTGCGGTACAGCTCCTCGCTCTTGGCCAGGGCCGCCTCGGCGGCCTTGCGAGCGCTGATGTCGCGGTAGACGACCAAGTCACCCAAACGATGGTTTTCCAGATGGATGGGAGTGCCGGAAATGGCCACCTCCACCAGGCTTCCCGCTTTGACCCGACGCCTGGTTTCGACGTTGATCGGCTCTCCCGCCTGAATGGCGGCGCGCAGGGCCAGGGCCTCGGGCCACAGGTCTTTCGGGGTCAGCAACTCGGTGATGTTGCGGCCCAGAACTTCATCCTGCCCGTATCCGAATAGCCGGGTGAATTCCCGGTTGATCCTTTGAATCGCGCCGCCATCCTCCACCACCGCGATGGCGTCGGGCGAGGACTGGAAGAGCTGTTCGAAAAAGGCGCTCTGCCGGCGCAACGCCTCCTCGACCTGCTTGACGGGGCCCAGGTCGCTGAAGTTGACCACCATGCCCACCACGCCGCCCTCGGCGTCGCGGACGCTGGCGGCGTGGACCCGCACCGCCAGCGCCCGGCCGTCCTTGGTCAGGCGCTGGGTCTCGAAGGGCCTGGGATGCGCCCCGGCGTAGAGCTGGCCGATGGCGGACATGGAAACCGCCATCTCCCCGGGGGGGACAAAGGGCGTCTCGCGACCGCGCAGCTCCTCCAGCTCCCAGCCGAAGACGTCGGTGAAGGCGGGATTGAGATAGAGCACCCGGCCCTGGTTGTCATAGACCACCATCGGGTCCGGGTTGGCCTCCAACACCGCCCGCGCCCGACCCTGGCTCTGCTCCAGGGCCGCCTCGGCCTGTTTGCGGGCGCTGATGTCGGAGATCAACACCATGGCCCGGGTGGGGCGGCCGGCGGGGTCGCGCAGACAGTGGACCATGACCGCGGCCCAGAGACTCTGGCCATCCTGGCGCAGGAAGCGCTTCTCCAGCCGGTAGCCTTCGTTCTCGCCCGCCAACAAGGCCTGGAAAAGGGCCAGGTTATGGGTGCGGTCGTCGGGGTGGGTCAGGTCGAGCCAGGTCAGGGAGGCCAGCTCCTGGCGGGAGTAGCCCAACATCTGGCAGAGGCGGTCGTTGACCAGCAGCCAGCGCCGGCTGACCGGGTCGGTCACCGCCACCCCCATCAGCCCGCTCTGAAACAGGGTCTCGAACAGGGCGCGGTAATCATGCCCCCAGGCCTGGCCGGGCGCGCCTTGCCGGCGCGGGGAGGCCGGGGCTGATCCTGGGATGGCGGCCTTCCAACGGCGTCGACGGGAAATCGCCCAGGGATTTCTGGTCATCAAACGAGACTCCCCCAGTGAGCGAGGCGGCGGGCAGGCGCGATGTGGAGCCGTTTCGCGGCGCGGCGAACCGCGAGTCTCGAGGCTGTGGACCGACTCCCCAGTGGGCGGGCGACCCCGGGGCCAGGCGGGCGGCGAGTCGGCGGTGTCGGTTTCTAACCTGAAAATACTTTAGCATAACCAGGCCCTCGACAACAGATGCCCCGCCAGGGCCAGCCATGCGGGGTTCCCCCGCCCGTCCGGTTGTCATATAATGGCGTTCATCATCGCTGATTCCGTTCCGGGCCCGATGGTCGGCCCGGACCCACAAGGTCCCCCAACCCGCGGAGAGAGAGGCTTCCCGCCGAGAGGCGGGACGAGGAGGCTGGCAACCGAGCACGGGAAGGCGGCGTCCACCCGCGAAGCGGGGGCCGTTTTCCGGGGAGGGTTTGGCATGGAACTCTGGGAGGCCATCAGCGGCCGGCGCAGCGTGCGGGAATTTCTGCCCGATCCGGTCGGCGATGATGAATTCAAGCGCCTGTTGGAGGCCCTGGCCTGGGCCCCCAGCCCTCTCAACCAGCAGCCCTGGTCGGTGGTGGCGGTCACCGAGGCCGCCCAGAAGACAGCCATCCGCCAAGTGGCCGAGGAGGCTCAGGCCCTGGTGCTCTCCCTGGGCGGGCCGGGGTGGGTGGGCAAATACTCCCCCGCCTTCCTGGAAAAGGCCCCCCTGCTCCTGGCCGTGATCTACGATCCGGCCAAGGGCGGCCTGGGCATCAACTTCAACCAGCCCCACGGCGCCCTGTCCGCCACCGCGGCCGGGATGCAGAACCTGCTCTTGGCGGCCCACGCCCTGGGCCTGGGCGGGGTCTGGTTCACCTTTTTCGATCCGGCCCGCATGCGCCCGGTGCTGGGGGTGCCGGAGTGGCTGGAGCTGGCCGGCATCATCGCCCTGGGCCGGCCGGCCAAGCCCGGCCCGACCCTGCCGCGCAAGCCGGTGACCGTCCACCACCAGCGCATGGCCTAGTCCGCCGCCGGTCTCGCCGGCGACGGAGTCCACCCCTTGACCGGTCCGACGGAGCGCCATGAGCCAACCTCCCTACCCCCGGGTGCAGGAATTCGTGCGCTCGGTGCCGCCCTTCGACACCCTGGCCGAGGACGAGCTGGGGGCGGTGGTGGAGCGGATGGAGATCGGCTATCACCCCCGGGGCCAGGTCATCATCGCCCGGGGCGGCCCGCCCGCCAGCCACCTCCACCTCATCCAGGCCGGCAGCGCCAAGATCACCCTGCCCCAGCCCGAGGGCGAGGAGCTGCTGGTTGACATCCGGGGCGAGGGCGAGACCTTCGGCGCGGTGAGCCTGTTGCAGGGCAAGGAGGCCCTGTTCACCGTCACCGCCCGCGAGGACCTGATCTGCTACCTGTTGCCGGCCGAGGAACTCAAGGCCCTGGTGGCCCGCCATCCCGCCTTCGCCCGCCATTTCGGCCAAGGCCTGGCCCGCAACCTGGAGGCCGCCCGGCGCAGCGCCGACCGCCAGGCCCCGCGCATGAGCGCCCTGGACGGCCTGACCCTGGACGCGGCCCTGGTGCGCAGCCGGGTGGCCGAGGTCATGACCAGCGATCCCCTGACCTGCCTGCCCGCCACCACCGTGCGCGCCGCCGCCCACCGCATGAGCATCCGCCAGGTCAGCTCCATCGTCGTCACCGAGGAGAGCGGCCACCCCATCGGGGTGCTCACCGACCAGGACCTGCGCGGCCGGGTGCTGGCCCTGGGTCGCTCGGCCGACCGCCCGGTGGCCGAGTTCATGAGCGCCCCGGTGCACGAGATCAGCCCCGACGCCTACGCCTTCGAGGCCCTGCTGGCCATGAGCCGCCATGGCATCCACCATCTGGTGGTCAGCGATCACGAGCGGGTGGTGGGTGTGATCAGCGACCACGATCTCCAGGGCCTCACCGGCTCCTCGCCGGTGGGGGTGGTGCGCGACATCGACAAGGTGGCGTCGGTGGCGGAGCTGGTGGCGGTGCACCGCAAGATCGACCGGGTGCTGGAGCTCTTGCTGCGCCTGGGGGGCTCGGCCGCCACCATGCTGGCCCTGGTCAGCGAGTTCAACGATCGCCTGACCCTGAAGCTGCTGGAGCTGATCAGCGAGCAAATCGAGAATCAGGGCGGGGGGCGGCCGCCGGTGCCCTATGTCTGGATGGCCCTGGGCAGCGAGGGCCGCCGCGAGCAGACCCTGCGCACCGACCAGGACAACGCCCTGATCCTGGCCAACGTGCCCCCGGAGCGCGAGGCGGACATCAAGGCCTGGTTCCTGGGCTTCGCCGAACAGGTGGTGGCCGGCCTGGAGGCCTGCGGATTCCCCCGCTGTCCCGGCGAGATCATGGCCAGCAACCCCCGCTGGTGCCAGACCGAGGCCCAGTGGCAAAAAACCTTCGCCCGCTGGCTGGCCGAGCCCAAGCCCCTGACCCTGCGCCTGGCCAGCATCTTCTTCGACCTGCGCGCCCTCTACGCCGAGGCCGATTATCTGGAGACCCTGGTGGAGCGCATCCACCAAGGTCTGGAGGACAATCGTCTGTTTCTGCGCGCCCTGGCCAAGAACGCCCTGGCCAACCGCCCGCCCCTGGGCTTCCTGCGCCAGTTCGTGGTGGAAAAAAGCGGCGAGCACAAGAACAAGCTTAACCTGAAGCTGAGCGGGCTGACCCCCATCGTGGACGGGGCGCGGGTCCTGGCCCTGGAGCGGGGGGTCACCGAGACCAACACCCTGGCCCGGCTGGCCGCCGTCGAGCGGCCCGGCATCCTCCCCCCCAGCCTGGCCGCCGACCTGCGCGAGGCCTTCGGCTTCATCACCCTGCTGCGCATCACCCAGCACCTGGAGGCCCGGGCCCGGGGCGACGCCCCGGACAATTTCGTGGACCCGGCCGGGCTGAACAACCTGCAACGCAAGATGCTCAAGGAGAGCTTCGGGGTGATCAGCCAGCTCCAGGACCTCCTGGAGCACCGCTATCAGACCCGCCTGGTCAGCGGCTAGGCCCGGCCTCTGCTTCCGGCGGCGCGGAGACGGCCACCGCCAAAAGGCCGGAAAGCAAGAATCGGAGAGATTGCCTCGCCGCCCGCCGGCGCCCGGCAATGGTCACTATATATTATAATATTGAAAATTTAGGCGGAAGGGTCTCTGCCGGTCGCGTCCGCGCGACTTTTTTCGGCCGCGATCCCATCTCTCCCGACCACCGCCACCCTGGCGCGGAACCGCCAAGCGAGGGCAATTCCCGGACGGGGGCCTAAGCGCGCGACCAGGCCGGCCTCACTCCCGCGCGCCGATCAGGGGGAACAGGTTCTTGCGCAGGTAGTCGATGACGTCCTCGGCGTCGCGCTGGGCCCGGTTCCAGAGCCGGCCCCGGATCTTCTCCTTGGGGTCCAAAAGCCAGCGCTCGTCCAGGGGGATGCGCAGGCGCTCGCACCAGTCCCAGGGCAGCTCCTGGGGCAGTTTGTCCTCCAGGCCCCGGATCACGGCCCAGGCCAGGGCCCAGCCCCGGGCCACGTTGACCACGTGGTAGCCGCCGCCGCCCAGGGCGATCCACTTGCCGGCCGCCATCTGGCGCATCATCTTGAGGGTTTCGCCGAAGCCCCGGGTGGTGAGGTTGAGGTTGGCCAGGGGGTCGCTCAGGAAGGTGTCCACCCCCAGCTGGGTCACGATGCAGTCGGGTTGGAAGGCCTCGATCACCGGCGGCACGATGGACTCGAAGCATTGCAGGAAGATGTCGTCGTCGGTGTCCGGCCACAGGGGGATGTTCACCGAGTAGCCCCGGGCCGCCCCCCGGCCCATCTCCTCCACCGAGCCGGTGCCCGGGAACAGGGTGGCCGGGTGCTGGTGCAGGCTGATGGTCAGCACCTGGGTGCTGTCGTAAAAGGCCCACTGCACCCCGTCGCCGTGGTGGGCGTCGATGTCGATGTAGGCCACCCGCTTGCCCAGCTCCACCAGGCGCTTGATGCCCACCGCCAGGTCGTTGACATAGCAGAAGCCGCTGGCCCGGCCGGCCATGGCGTGGTGCATGCCCCCGCACATGCTGAAGGCCGCCGGATGGCCGGCCTGGGCCACCAGCTCGCAGGCCATCAGGGTGCCGCCGGCCGAGAGGGCGGCCAGATCGTAAAGCCCCGGGAATACGGGATTGTCCTCCATGCCCAGGCCGTAGGCCAACTGGTGCTCCTCGGTGGGCTGGCCGTGGCTGAGCTCGGCGAGCACCTCCAGGTAGCGCCGGTCGTGGAACTTGGCCATCTGGTCCAGGCTGGCCGGGCGGATGGGGGTGGGCGGCAGGTCCAGGCCCACCAGCCGGATCAGCTCGTGGGCCAGCCCCAGCCGCCAGACCCGCAAGGGGTGGGCCGGACCATAGTCGAAGCGCAGGAGCTCCTCGGAATAGAGATACGCCGGGGCCGGGGGTGGCAGAGGCTCAGCCATGACAGCACCCTGGAGGTCTGGTTGGGGGACAAGAGGATTCAAGCAGGCACGATAGCACCCTCGCGCCGCTGGTTGCAAGCCGGATGCGAGCGGTTCGCGCCCGGGCCGGGCGGCGGGGCGCAACTGTTTGACACTAGGGACAATCGCTGGTAGATTTCGCGGCAAGCCTAAGTCCCGGAACGGTTGGATATTTCCTGGGGGGGAGGGTTGGCCATGAACCTGATCGAGAAGGTGGAAGCCGACCTCAAGGCGGCGCTCAAGTCTCGCGACGAGGTGACCACCTCCTGCCTGCGCCTGGTCAAGAACGCCCTCAAGAACAAGGAGAAGGACCTCCAGCGTCCCCTGACGGACGAGGAGGCCCTGGCGGTGCTCAAGACCCTGGCCAAACAGCGCCGGGAGAGCATCGAGCAGTTCCGCAAGGGCGGGCGCGAGGATCTGGCCAGCGCCGAGGAGCGCGAGCTGGGGATGATCGAGGCCTTCCTGCCGGCCCAGATGGACGAGGCCGCCATCGCGGCCATCCTGGACCAGGTTTTCGCCGAGGTCCAGCCCCAGGGGGCCAAGGACATGGGCCGGGTGATGAAGGCGGCCATGGCCCGCCTGGGGGCCGCCGCCGACGGCAAGCTGGTCAACGCGCTGGTCCGCCAGCGTTTGTAGTCTTTCCGGGGCTGTTCAGCGCATCTATGTCCCAACCTTTCAATAGCCTAGCACACGAGCCGGGGGCCGCCCCGGCCGCCGGGGGCCAGCGATCGGCTCCGGTGGCCGACGCCCAGACCCTCTTGGTGCTGGAGTTCGCCCGCCTGCTGGAGCTGGTGGCCGGTCAGGCCATGAGCCCCCTGGGCCGGAAGCGGGTGCTGGGCCTGCGCCCCGCGTCCGACCTGCCCCTGGTCCTGATGCGCCAGCGCCGCCTGAGCCAGGTGCGGGCGCTGATCGCCGAGCAGGGCCGGCCGGGCCTGGACGGGCTGATCGACCTGCGCCCCCTGCTGGGCCGCCTGGCGGTGGACGGGGCCTACCTGCTGCCCGAGGAGCTGGAGCGGGTGGCCGACTTCCTGGGCGCGGCCGAGCGGGCGGCCCAGTTCCTGGCCGCCGGGGCCGAGCGCTTCGACGAGGTCAACCGCCTCTACAACCGCATCACGCCGCTGCCCGAGGTCGCCCGCCGCATCCGCCAGATCGTGGGGCCAGGCCACTCGGTGGCCAGCAGCGCCTCGCCGGAGCTGGGCCGCCTGCGCCGGGACCTGGCCCGCTCCCGCGACAGCCTGCGCGGCCAGCTCATGGCCCTGATGGGGCGCGAGGAGCTGGGCTCGGTCTTCAGCGACCAGATCGTCACCCAGCGCAGCGACCGCTTCGTGGTGCCGGTGCGCAACGACGCCCGGGGCCGGGTCCAGGGCATCATCCACGACACCAGCGCCACCGGGGCCACCTGCTTCATGGAGCCCCTGGAGGCCATCGAGGGCAACAACCAGCTCAGCCTCCTGCGCCGCCAGGAGCTGGAGGAGGAGGAGCGGATCCTGATCGAGGCCGCCCGCTCCCTGGCCCTGCACCTGCAAGTGCTGCACGAGGATCTCGCGGCCCTGGCCCAGCTGGACTGCCTGTTGGCCCAGGCCCTTTTCGCCGAGGCCCTGGACTGCGCCGAGCCGGCCCTGAACCTGAAGGGCGAGATCGACCTCGCCCGGGCCCGCCATCCCCTGCTGGCCTGGCGGGGCCGGGGCGGCCGGGGGCTGGCCGCGCCGATCAACCTGCGGCTGGACGCCCAGGCCCGGGTGCTGGTGATCAGCGGGGCCAACGCCGGCGGCAAGACCGCCAGCCTCAAGACCGTGGGCCTGTTGACCCTGATGGCCATGTGCGGCCTGCACGTCCCCGCCGACCAGGGCAGCCGCCTGGCGGTCTTCGGTCGGGTGCTGGCCGAGATCGGCGACGAGCAGGACCTGACCGGCGACAAGTCCACCTTCACCGCCCACGCCGGCCGCCTGGCCTGGATGGTCAACCAGGCCGGCCGCGACACCCTGGCGCTTGTTGACGAGCTGGGCGGGGGCACCGATCCCGGCGAGGGCGCGGCGCTGGGCATCGCGGTGCTGGACTGGCTCAAGGGCCGGGGGGCCAGCGTGCTGGTCACCACCCACTTCCACCGCCTCAAGGCCTACGCCGCCACCACCGAAGGGGTGGAGAACGTCTCGGTGGCCTTCGACCCCCTCACCGGCCGACCCACCTATCAGCTCCATTACGGCCTGCCCGGCTTCTCCGACGCGCTCACCGTCAGCCGCTCCCTGGGCTTCCCCCCGGCCCTGGTGGAGGCCGCCCGCCGCCAGGTGGACCAGGCCGAGGAGCAGACCGTGGCCCTGATGCGCCAGGTGGAAGAGGCCCGCCAGCAGGCCGAGGCGGCCCGGGCCGCGGCCCAGGCCGAGCGCCTGAAGGCGGCCGAGGAGCGCGAGGAGGCCAAGCGCCTTCTTAACCAGGCCAAGAAGGAGCGGGCCGGGGCGCTCAGCGAGGGCAAGCGCCGGGTGCGCGAGGTGGCCCGCCGCATGGAGCGCCGCCTGGAGGAGCTTTACGGCCAGGTGGCCCAGGCCAGGGAACAGGGCCAGGCCCCCAAGCCGGGCACGGTCAAGCAAGCGGTCTACGAGGCCCGGCGCGAGGCCCTGAATGAAGTGGAGGCCATGGCCGCCCCCCCGGAGCAGGCCGCGGGGCCCCAGGCCGGGTTCGACCCCCGCCGGCTCAAGGCCGGCGACGCGGTGCACCTGATCGCCCTGGACCAGCGGGGGGTGCTCCTGGAGGACCCCAGGCCCGGCGCGGAGAGCGCGCCGGTATCGGTGGGGGTGGCCGGGGTGCGGGTGGTGGTGCCCCTGCGCGAGATGGAGGCCCTGCCCGCCGGGGCCAAGGCCGCCCCCCCGCCGCGCCCGACGGTCTCGGTGCAGGCCAGCGCCGGCGACGGCCTGGACCTGAACCTGGTGGGCCTGACCGTGGACGAGGCCCTGCCCAAGGTGGACAAGGCCCTGGACCAGGCCATCCTGGCCGGCAAGGCCAACCTGGCCATCATCCACGGGGTGGGCAGCGGCCGCCTCCGGACGGCGGTGCGCGACTACCTGGAGCACCATCCCTTTGTCACCGCCACCCACCGGCCCGAGGGCCGGCGCGGCGGGGCGGGCGTCACCGTGGCGGAGCTGAGAAGTTGAGGCCATCCGCCGCCCTCCGCCAAGCCCCCGCCAGGGAGGCCGGGTGGGTCGCTGCGGCCGCTGGCGGCCTGACGAAGGATAACGGTTTGACGCTGCTGCCTTTTCTTTGTAGGGGCTGGGTTTATCCCCGCCCGTCTTTCTCCCCCGCCTGGGCGGGGAGGGGAAAAGGCGAAGCGGGCGAGGATAACCCCCGCCCCTACACCAAGAATGGGGATCGCGGCCCGGTGTTGCCAAGCCCCCGCGTCCCCCCGCACCTGGTGGCGGGGATGGGAAAAGGCGAAGCGGGCAAGGATAACCCCCGCCCCTACATCAGGAAAGCATGCCACAACCGCCCATGGCGCCGCACAACCTGGTCCGGGCCAGCGGGGGCGGGCCCGGAGGCCGCCGGGTCTGGCGCAGGGGGAGGTCCCCTGGCATGAGCGCGGCCGCCCACATCCCCCCGGAGAAGATCGACGAGGTCCGCCTGCGGGCCGACATCGTCGAGGTGGTGGGCCGGCGCATCCGCCTGGTGCAAAAGGGGCGTGATTTCTGGGGGATTTGCCCCTTCCACGGCGACAAGGACCCCAGCCTCAAGGTGGACCGGGGCCGGGGCACCTGGCACTGCTTCGGCTGCGGCGAGGGCGGGTCGGTCTTCAACTTTGTCATGAAGGACCAAGGGCTGAGTTTTCCCGAGGCGGTGCGCGAGCTGGCCGGCCAGTTCGGGGTGGATCTGCCCGCGCCCCGCCTGGACCCCCAGGCCCGCCAGCGGGAGGCGGAGCGGGAGCGATTGTTGCACGTGCTCCAGTTGGCCGGTACATTTTTCAGCCGTGAGCTGGCATCGCCCGGCGGGGGGCCTGCACGGGAGTATCTCCTGCACAAGCGCGGACTTGATCAAGACACGGTGAGGACCTTCGGCCTGGGTTACGCCCCCGGCCAGTGGGAGGGCCTGGGCCGTTTCCTCTCCGCCCAGGGCGTGGCCCCGGAGCTGGGGGTCAAGGCCGGCCTGTTGGTGCAGCGCGACTCCGGCGGCGGGTGCTACGACCGCTTCCGCGACCGGGTGGTCTTCCCCATCCGCGACCTCCAGGGCCGGGCGGTCAGCTTCGGCGGGCGCATCATCGGCCCCGGCGAGCCCAAATACCTGAACGGCCCCGAGTCGCCGCTGTTCCACAAATCCCGCACCCTCTACAACCTGGACCAGGCCCGGCCGGCCATGCGCCAGAAGAACCGCGCCCTGGTGGTGGAGGGCTACTTCGACGTGATCACCATGGCCGCCCACGGCCTGACCGAGACCGTGGCCCCCATGGGCACCGCGTTGACCGCCGAGCAGGTGCGCCTGTTGAAATCCCAGGCCGCCGAGGTGGTGCTGATCATGGACGGCGATAACGCCGGCCGCCGCGCCGCCCAGCGCGCCCTGCCCATCTGCCTGGCCGAGGGCCTCTTCCCCCGGGTGGCGCTGTTGCCCGCCGGCGAGGACCCGGATTCGCTTCTGCGCGCCCAGGGAGCCCCTGCCATGGAGGCGCTGATCGCCGCCGCCCGGCCCCTGGTGGAATCGGTCCTGGACGACATCGCGGCCAATGGGGACCTGACCAGCCCCGAGGGCAAGAGCGCGGTGGTGGCCGCCGCCGGCGAGGTGATCAAGGCCATCAACGACCCGGTGACCCGGGCCGGCTACCTGCAACGCCTGGCCCGCCGCCTGGATCTGCCCCAGGAGATCATCGCCGCCCGCCTGGGCCTGCCCCTGTTGGGCCGCACCCGCGCGACCGGCGCCATCCCGGGCCGGGGGGGGCGGTCGGGCGATCCGGTCTGCCTGCAACTGGACGCCGAGCGCTCCCTGCTGGAGCTGGCCCTGGCCGCGCCGGCGGCCGCCCGGGAGCTGGCCGCCGCCGGGGCCCTGGACGAGTTGACCGATCCCGGCCTGCGCGAGGTGGGCCAGGCCATCCTGGCGCTGATCGCGCGCGGGGCCGAGCCATCCGCCGACGCGGTGGCCCAACAGGTGGCCGAAAGCGAGACCGCGCGCCTGGTGGGCCAGTTGACCCAGTGCAGCCTCAGCCTGGACCCGACCGAGGCCCTGACCCAGGCCCGCAGCCACCTGGACCTCTGGCGTCGGCAGCGGGAGAAATCCCGGCGCGCGGCCCTGACCCAGGCCGTGGCCGCGGCCGAGGCCCGGGGCGACCAGGAAGAGGTCGCCCGACTCCTGGCCCAGCGCCGCAACCTCACCCTAACCTCCCCGACCTCCACCGGAAAGGATTAGGCCATGCTCAAGGAAAAGAAGTTCGCCGACCTCCAGCGGCTCATCTCCAAGGGGCGGGCCAAGGGCTATTTGACCTACGACGAGGTCAACAACGCCCTGCCCGAGACCAGCCCCGAGGGCATGGACGACATGATCATGGTCCTGGACGAGATGGACATCCAGCTCATCGACGACGAGTCCAAGATCAACAAGCTCAAGGTCAGCGACACCGTGGAGGTCGAGGTCGAGGTGGAGGTCGACTCCGACGAGGACATGGGGCGCGGCGAGGAGGACGAGGCGGCCGAGGAGGGCGAGGCCAGCGAGGAGGGCCGGGTCTCGGATCCGGTCAAGCTCTACCTGCGGGAGATGGGCCTGGTCAGCTTGCTCACCCGCGAGGGCGAGGTGGAGATCGCCAAGCGCATCGAGAAGGGCGAGCGCCTGGTCATCGGCGCGCTCCTGGAATCCTCGCTCTGCGTGCAGGAGATCCTGAACCTGGGCCAGGCGGTGGAGGAGGGCTCCCTGCGCATCAAGGACGTGGTGCGCGACATCGAGGACGAGGAGTCGCTCACCGCCCAGGAGGCCCGCACCCAGACCTTCCTGGAGACGGTGGAGAAGGTCCGCCGCCTGGACAAGCGCAACGCCGGCATCTACGACAAGCTCAACAAGCGCGACGCGGCGGTCAGCGCCGAGGAGCGCAAGAAGCTCAAGGAGACCTTGGCCAAGAACCGGCGCAAGGTGGCCGAGCTGTTGGCCGAGCTTAAGCTGGACAAGCGCCAGGTGGACCATATCACCAGCCGCCTGCGCGACAACCTGGAGCGCATCGAGCGGGCCGAGACCGTGGTCAGCGCCTGCATCATGGAGTCCGGCCTGCCCCGGAGCGAGATCACCAAGCTGGCCCGCAAGGTCCGCGCCGCCAAGGGCAAGCGCTGCGCCATGGGCAAGTGCCGGGTGGCCTCCGAGCGCCTGCTGGAGCTGGAACTGGCGGTCAAGCAGGCCCGGGCCACCGTGCGCGAGGTGGAGGGCGAGTGCAAGATGGGCGCGCCCAGCCTGCGCCGCCTGTTGGAGCGGGTGGACGGCGGCCAGGACATGGCCCACATCGCCAAGCAGGAGCTGGTGGAGGCCAACCTGCGCCTGGTGGTCTCCATCGCCAAGAAATACACCAACCGCGGCTTGCAGTTCCTGGACCTGATCCAGGAGGGCAACATCGGCCTGATGAAGGCGGTGGACAAGTTCGAGTACCAGCGCGGCTACAAGTTCAGCACCTACGCCACCTGGTGGATTCGCCAGGCCATCACCCGCGCCATCGCCGACCAGGCCCGCACCATCCGCATCCCGGTCCACATGATCGAGACCATCAACAAGCTGATCCGCACCAGCCGCTACCTGGTGCAGGAGTTCGGCCGCGAGCCCACCCCGGAGGAGATCGCCGAGCGCATGGAATTCCCCCTGGAGAAGGTGCGCAAGGTGCTCAAGATCGCCAAGGAGCCCATCAGCCTGGAAACCCCCATCGGCGAGGAGGAGGACAGCCATCTCGGCGACTTCATCGAGGACAAGAAGATCATCAGCCCGGCCGACGCGGTGATCAACCTGAACCTTTGCGAGCAGACCCGCAAGGTCCTGGCCACCCTGACCCCGCGCGAGGAGAAGGTCCTGCGCATGCGCTTCGGCATCGGCCAGAAGGCCGACCACACCCTGGAGGAGGTGGGCCGCGACTTCGACGTCACCCGCGAGCGCATCCGCCAGATCGAGGCCAAGGCCCTGCGCAAGCTGCGCCACCCCAGCCGGGCCAAGAAGCTGCGCGCCTTCATCGAGAACTAGCCGCGCCCCGTTTCGCGGAGGTAATCCATTCTAGGGGGGCGGGCGTCTCCCAGACCCAGCCACGGGTGTTCCGCCCGCCATTGTCCGGTTGGGCCGCCGCGCGGTTTGGTCATCGCGAGCGCGGCGAAGCAATCTCTCCTTTTATCCGCCATTTATAAAGATATTGCCGCGTCGTTTCGCTCCTCGCCATGACCGGTCCAGAATCAGCGACCTCCCCCCAACCAGAGCGCCCCGCCGCCCTGAGGGCGGATGCCGCGGTAGTGGGTCAGTGCACCTTCTGCTACCATCACTTCAGAACCTCGCCCTATCAGCGTCGCTCCGACCAGGTCTTTCTGGATGAGATCGCCTGGCTGCAGGCTAACAATGGCCTGCATAGCGGAGTGCTCTGGGACGACCTTGCCTTCCACTCCCGCATCTGGGCCGAACGCTTCGCCCGAGCCATCCTGGAATGGGGGTTCAACCTCCATTTGATCGGCCATTGCCGGGCCGTTGCGAAACAAAGAGAAGGATCTGGCCCTCGCGAAATCGATGCGCAAGGCCGCTGCTAAACCATGAACTCGAACCGCGCGGGGATTGCCGGAGACTCCGACTCTTGAGCGGATGGTGTCATGGGCAGGCAAACCAGATATTCGCCAGAGGTGAGGGAGCGGGCGGTTCGGCTGGTGGTGGAGCACACCGGGGAATACAGCTCGCAATTGGGGTCCATCTGTTCGATCGCGGCCAAGATCGGTTGCACTGGGGAGCATCTTGGCAATTGGGTTCTTCAGGCCCAGCGGGACCGTGGTCTCAAGCCAGGGCTGGCCAGCGACGAGCGCAAGCGGCTGAAGGAGCTTGAGCGGGAGAACCGAGAGTTGCGGCGAGCCAATGAAATACTTCGCAAGGCCTCGGCTTTTTTTGCTCAGGCGGAGCTGGACCGCCGACCGAAGTGAAGGTGTCGTTCAGCGACATCCATCGTGAGGCCTACGGGGTCGAGCCGATCTGCACGGCGTTGCCGATCGTCCCGTCCACCTACTATGAGCAGAAGGCACGCCAGGCTGACCCTGGTCGCCCGCCTTCACGCCTGCGGTGGGATGCGCTGGTGCGTTCGGACATTCGCCGGGTTTGGGAGGCCAATTTCCAGGTTTACGGGGAGGACAAGGTCTGGCGGCAGCTGCAGCGCGAGGGCGTGGAGGTGGCCCGCTGCACGGTGGAGCGTCTGATGCGGGCCATGGGGCTTCAAGGCGCCGTGCGAGGCAAGAAGTTCAAGACCACCGTGTCCGATGACAGCGCCGTCCGGCCGGCCGACCTGGTGAAGCGTGATTTCACCGCCAGCCGGCCCAACGAGCCCTAGGTGTAGATGCAAAATTGGTTGTTCACATGGTTCCGAGCGTGGAGATTGGTGATAAAACGCCACCCAGACTCTTGCACGGAGGTCCACGTGAACAACCAGCACCAGAACGCCCGAACCACGTTCCATAGTCGAGTCACGATTGTCCAAAGGGGCAATGCACAAAAGATGCACCCCCGGCCGGTGGCCGAACAGTTCGACGTGAGCGTCGGCACGGTCTACAAGTGGTTGCGACGCTTCGCCCAAGACGGAGAGGCGGCCCTGCGCGACCGTAGCTCCCGGCCCCATCGCAGCCCTCGGCGGCTGGCGGTTCAACGGGTGGCCACCATCGCCGCCCTGCGCCGCATGCGCCTAAGTTCATTGGAAATCGCCTTTGCCCTTTCAGCGCCGGTTTCCTCGGTGAGCAATGAACTCAGGCGCTTGGGCCTGGACAGGCTGTAACGCCTGGAGCCCAGGCCGCCGGTGCTGCGCTACGAGCACACCGCCCCTGGCGACATGGTGCATATCGATATCAAGAAGCTGGGACGCATCGATGGCGTGGGCCATCGCATCACCGGCGACCGCTCCAAACGCAAGCGTGGCGCGGGCTGGGAATACTTGCACGTGTGCGTGGACGACCAAAGCCGTTTGGCCTACACCGAGCCGCTGCCCGACGAGAAGGCCACCACCGCCACCTGCTTCCTGATCCGGGCCGCCGAATGGTTCGCCAGGCATGGCGTGAAGATACGCCGGGTGATGACCGACAATGGCGGCGCCTACGTCTCCCACCGTTTCCGCAAGGCCATCGCCAAGCTGGGCGCGCGCCATGTGCGAACCAGGCCCTACACCCCGCGCACCAACGGCAAGGCCGAGCGCTTCATCCAAACCAGCATCAGGGAATGGGCCTACAAATACGCCTACGAGTCATCGGCCGAAAGGGCGGCCAACCTGCTTTCGTGGCTTCACGACTACAACCACCGCAGGCCGCACGCCGCCCTCAACCATGGACCACCGCTCTCCAGGCCGGGGATCTGTGCACAACATCTTTGACCACTACACCACGCTGGCGTCAGTGAGGCGGCCTGGGAACGCTTCCGTCCGGGTCGGGGTATTGGGGGCGTGGACCGGCGCCGATCCCGGCCAAGGGCTTGGCCTCCGCGCCGGAAAACCCCTCCCGCTGGGTGCTCGGCATCAACTGGTTGACTTATTAGCTTAAATGAAATTGAATATGTCGCAATGTCGCGCCATCCTCAATGGATAGTAACGATGAGAACAGGTTGAGTTCGCGACAATTCACTTCCGACCCCAACGCCTGTCCAGTTTGATGTTAAGTTAAGCTTAATCAATATCCGCAAACAACCTCGGCCCAGGAGGAACCAAACCCATGCCCAAGCGCGACGACCTGAACAAGATCCTCATCGTAGGCTCCGGCCCCATCGTCATCGGACAGGCCTGCGAGTTCGACTATTCCGGGACCCAGGCCTGCAAGGCCCTGCGCGGATTGGGCTACCAGATCGTGCTGGTCAACTCCAACCCGGCCACCATCATGACCGACCCCGGCATGGCCGACATCACCTACATCGAGCCCCTGACCGTGGACAACCTCACCCGCATCATCGCCAAGGAGCGGCCCGATGGCCTGTTGCCCAACCTGGGCGGGCAGACGGGACTCAACCTCTCCAGCCAACTCCACCGCCAGGGCGTGCTGGACAAGTACGGGGTCAAGGTCATCGGCGTCAACATCGATGCCATCGAACGCGGCGAGGATCGCATCGCCTTCAAGCAGACCATGGACCGCCTGGGCATCGAGATGCCCAAGAGCGAGCCGGCCTACAGCGTGGAGGAGGCCGAGGGGGTGGCCCGCCAACTGGGCTACCCGGTGGTGATCCGCCCGGCCTACACCATGGGAGGCACCGGCGGCGGCCTGGTCTACAACGTCGACGAACTGCGGGTGGTGGCCGCGCGGGGCCTGGCGGCCAGCCTGGTGGGACAGATCCTGGTGGAGGAGTCGGTCCTGGGCTGGGAGGAGCTGGAGCTGGAGGTCGTGCGCGACGCCAAGAACCAGAAGATCACCGTCTGCTTCATCGAGAACGTCGACGCCATGGGCGTGCACACCGGCGACTCCTACTGCACCGCGCCCATGCTCACCATCGCGCCCGAACTCCAGGCCCGGCTGCAAAAATGGTCCTACGACATCGTGGAGGCCATCGAGGTCATCGGCGGCACCAACATCCAGTTCGCCCACAATCCCCAGACCGGACGGGTGGTGGTCATTGAGATCAACCCCCGCACCAGCCGCTCCTCGGCCCTGGCCTCCAAGGCCACCGGCTTCCCCATCGCCTATGTCTCCTCCCTGCTGGCCGCTGGGCTCACCCTGGACGAGATCCCCTATTGGCGCGACGGCACCCTGGAGAAGTACACCCCCTCCGGCGACTACGTGGTGGTCAAGTTCGCCCGCTGGGCCTTCGAGAAGTTCCACGGCGTGGAGGACAAGCTTGGCACCCAGATGCGGGCGGTGGGCGAGGTGATGAGCCTGGGCAAGACCTACAAGGAGGCCCTGCTCAAGGCTATCCGCTCCCTGGAGAACGGCCGCCACGGCCTGGGATTCGCCAAGGACTTCCACCGGCGGCCCTTGCCCGCGCTGCTGGAAATGCTCAAGGAGCCATCCAGCGAGCGCCAGTTCATCATGTACGAGGCCCTGCGCAAGGGCGCGTCGGTGGACGAGCTGCATCGGCTGACCCACATCAAGGCCTGGTTCATCGAGCAGATGCGCGAGCTGGTGGAGCTGGAGGAGCGAATCCTGGCCCACCGCGGCCAGCTGCCCCCCGACGATCTTCTGCTCCAGGCCAAGCGGGACGGCTTCTCCGACCGCTACCTGTCCATCATCCTGAGCACCCCCCCGGAGCCCACCCCGGGTGGCGCGCCCCTGTTCGAGCGCGCCGGCGCGGTGAGCGAGGAGCAGGTCCGGCGGCGACGGCTGGAGCTGGGCCTGTCCCAGGCCTGGGACGCGGTGCCGGTCAGCGGGGTGGAGAACGCGGCCTACTACTACTCCACCTACAACGCCCCCGACCGGGTGGGGACGAGCGCCAACCGCAAGATCATGGTTTTGGGCGGCGGGCCCAACCGCATCGGCCAGGGCATCGAGTTCGACTACTGCTGCGTGCACGCCGCCTTCGCCCTGCGCGACGCCGGCATCGAATCCATCATCGTCAACTGCAACCCCGAAACCGTCTCCACCGACTACGACACTTCCGACAAGCTCTATTTCGAGCCCCTGACCGTGGAGGACGTGCTGGCCATCCATGAGAAGGAAAAGCCCGAGGGGGTGATCATCCAGTTCGGCGGGCAGACCCCGCTCAACCTGGCCGGCCGGCTGGCCAGCGCCGGGGTGCGCATACTGGGCACCAGCCCGGACACCGTGGACCTGGCCGAGGATCGCGACCGCTTCCGCAAGATGATGGACGAGCTGGGCATCCCCATGCCGCGATCGGGAATGGCCGCCAACCTGGACCAGGCCCTGGCCATCGCCGCCGAGATCGGCTATCCCCTGATCGTGCGCCCCTCCTATGTCCTGGGCGGACGGGCCATGGAGATCATCCACGACCAGCAGATGCTGGAGACCTACGTGGCCAAGGCGGTGGAGATATCGCCACAGCGTCCCATCCTCATCGACAAGTTCCTGCAAAACGCCACCGAGGCCGAGGCCGACGCCATCTGCGACGGCGAGGAGGCCTTCGTGCCGGCGGTGATGGAGCACATCGAGCAGGCCGGGGTGCACTCGGGCGACTCGGCCTGCGTCATCCCGCCGGTGAGCATCCCCCAGAAGCACCTGGACACCATGGAGGACTACACCCGGCGCATCGCCCTGGCCCTGGGGGTCAAGGGGATGATCAACATCCAATACGCCCTGGCCCAGGACCAGGTCTACGTGCTGGAGGCCAACCCCCGGGCCAGCCGCACCGTGCCCCTGGTGAGCAAGGTGTGCAACATCCCCATGGCCCGCCTGGCCACCGAGGTGCTGCTGGGCAAAAAGCTCAGAGACCTGAAACTCCAGCGCCGCCAGGTGCCCCATTACGGCGTCAAGGAGGCGGTCTTCCCCTTCAACATGTTCCCCGAGGTGGACCCCCTGCTGGGACCGGAGATGCGCTCCACCGGCGAGGTGCTGGGCCTGGCCTCCGACCCGGGGTTGGCCTTCTTCAAGTCCCAGGAGGCGGCCAACTCGCCCCTGCCCACCCAAGGCGCGGTGCTCATCACCGTCATCGACGAGGACAAGCCGGCCATCCTGGAAGCCGCCCGCATCCTGGCCGGGCAGGGCTTCACCATCAGGGCCACCAGCGGCACCCGGGCCTTCCTGGAGCAGGGCGGCGTGGCCTGCCAGAGCATCAGGAAACTGCACGAAGGCCGGCCCCACATCGCCGACGCCATCAAGAATGGCGAGATCCAGCTGGTGATCAACAGCCCCAGCGGCAAGCAGAGCCAGTACGACGACTCCTACATCCGCAAGACCGCCGTGCGCTACAAGGTGCCCTACATCACCACCGCCGCCGCCGCCCTGGCCGCGGCCAAGGGCATCGCCGCCATCCGCGCCATCAAGGACCATGACACGGTGAAGAGCCTGCAGGAATACCACCAGGGCATCCGCTAGCGGCCTGGCGGGCCAAAAACAAGGGGGCCGCGGATCTCCGTCCGCGGCCCCTTGACGTTGCCGGATACGGGGCGAAGGCGCGCCGGCCTCAGCCTAGTGCCGGGCGCACTGGAAGCCCTCCCCCAGATCACAGAAGAAGCAGTGGCCGGGCGCGCTGGCGATTTCCATCAGCTGGGATTCGCACTTGTTGCAGAGGTATTCCTCGCCCGGCTTCATGGGACCGGCGCAGGGAGTGATGGTCATGGGGCAGACCTCCAGGCAGGTGTTGCAGCGCTTGCAGAACTCGGCCAGCTTGCCGAAGGGCGACTCCACCCGGCGGTCCTTGCCCCGCCCCACGAAACCAATGGCGTTGGCCCGGAACAACTCCTGGCACACCCGCACGCAACGGCCGCACAGGACGCAGTTTTCGTTGCGGAAGGGATAACGCACGTTCTTGACCCCGCAGCGCGCGGCGATGTCCTGGATGGCCCGCGAGTTGGGGGCCTGGGCCACCAGCAGCTCGGCGATGTTGCGCCGCAGACGCTGGATCTTTTCGGTGTTGCTGCGGATCACCATGCCCTCCTGCACCCGCAGGGTGCAGGAGGTGGTGACCTTGGGCTTGCCGTTGACCACGTGCTCCACGATGCACAGGCGGCAGGCGCCCAGGTCCGACAGGTTGGGCACATGGCAAAGATGGGGGATGCAGACGCCATATTCCAGGGCCACTTCCAGGACGCTGGTCCCCTTGACCGCCCGCAGCAGGGCTCCGTCCAGGCTGATGGTGACATACTGCAGCATTGCGCACCTCCTCACATGACCTGGATGGCGTCGAATTTACACTCGCTGCGGCAGATGCCGCACTTCTGGCACAGCGCCGGATCGATGCTGGGCGTCTCCTTCTTGCCGCCGGTGATGGCCCCGTAGGGACAGGCCCGCCGGCAGGCGCCGCAGGCGGTGCAGTTCTCGCCATCCACCCGATAGGTGATCAGCGCCTGGCAGACCCCGGCCGGACAGCGTTGGTGCAGGATGTGGGCCTCGTATTCGTCACGGAAATAGCGCAGGGTGGACAGGACCGGGTTGGCGGCGGTCTTGCCCAGGCCGCACAGGGAGGTCTCGCGCATGGTCTCGGCCAGGTCCTCCATCAGCTCCAGGTGCTCCAGCCGGCCGCGGCCCTCGGAGATGGCGGTGACGATCTCCAGCATGCGGTCGATGCCCAGGCGGCAGGGGACGCACTTGCCGCAGGATTCGTCCTGGAGAAAGCCGAGGAAATACTTGGCCACGTCCACCATGCAAGCGCCCTGGTCCATGACCACCATGCCGCCGGAGCCCACCATGGAGCCGGCGTCGTATAGGGCGTCGAAATCCACCGGCAGGTCGAACTGGCTGGCGGGCAGGCAGCCGCCCGAGGGGCCGCCGGTCTGCACCGCCTTGATCTCCGTCTTGCCCGCCGCCCCGCCGCCGATGTCGTAGAGCACCGTCCGCAGCGGGGTGCCCATGGCCACCTCCACCAGGCCGGTGTTCTTGATGTGTCCGGTGAGGGCCAGGATCTTGGTGCCCTTGCTGCCCCTGGAGCCCTTGGCCGCGAACCAGGCCGCGCCCTGGTCGATGATGCCCGGCACGTTGGCCCAGGTTTCCACGTTGTTGAGCACGGTGGGTTTGTGCCAGAGCCCGTCCACCGCGGTGTGCACGTCCTTGGCGCGGGGCTCGCCCACCTTGCCCTCCAGCGAGGCCATCAGGGCGGTGGATTCGCCGCAGACAAAGGCCCCGCCGCCCCGGGCGATCTCCACGTCAAAGGAGAAGCGGGAGCCCAGGATGTTGTCGCCCAACAGCCCCAGCTCCCGGGCCTGGGCCACCGCCGTCCGCACGTGCTCCACCGCCAGGGGGTATTCGTTGCGCACATAGACGTAGCCCTTGGCGGCCCCCACCGCGAAGCCGCCGATGATCATGCCCTCCAGCACCAGATGGGGATTGCCCTCCAGCACGCAGCGGTCCATGTAGGCCCCGGGGTCGCCCTCGTCGGCGTTGCAGATCACGTATTTCTCGTCGCCAGGGGCCTGGTGGCATTCGTCCCACTTGCGGCCGGTGGGGAAGCCGCCGCCGCCGCGTCCCCGCAGGCCCGAGGCCTTGATCTCCGCGACGACGCCCTCTGGCCGCCGGCCCTTGAGGGCCTTGGCCAAGGCCCCATAGCCGCCGATGGCGATGTAGTCCTCGATCTTGAGGGGATCGACCAGCCGGTTCTGGGCCAGCAGTTGCCGGTCCTGGGCGCGATAGAAAGGTATCTCGTCCTCGCGGGCGATCTTCCGGCCGCTGACCGGGTCGGTGTAGAGCAGGCGCTCGACGACCTCGCCCGCGGCCACGGTTTTCTCGACTATCTCCGCCGCGTCCTCCGGGGTGACATGGCAGTAGAAAACCTGGCCCGGCTCCACCACCAACAGCGGTCCCTGCTCGCAAAAGCCGTGGCATCCGGTGGAGCGCAGGTGGACGGTCTGGTCCAGGCCGCGCCGGGCGAGCTCGCTACGCACGGCCTCGATCACCTGCCTGGCGCGGGAGGTCTGGCAGCCGGTGCCGCCGCAGATGGTGACCACGCCCTTGATCGCCTGGCGGCGGCGCAGCAGTTCCTGGCGCAATTTTTCCAGGGCGGCGGGGTTGGCCAGCCTAGCCATGGCTCACCTCTGCCTTCTCCGCCTTGCGCAGGGAGTCGAGAAGCTTGCGCAGGCCCCCCGGATTGACGTGATGGTGGGGGGAGCCGTTGTCGGTCACCACCGGACCCAGGGCGCAGGCCCCCAGGCAGTTGACCTGCTCGATGGTGAAGAGCCCGTCGTCGGTCATGTCCCCCGGCTTGACCCCCAGCTGCCCCTGGGCCTGGTTGAGCAACAGCTTGGCGCCCCGGACGTGGCAGGCCGTGCCCACGCACATGGTGATGACGTGCTTGCCCCGGGGCTTGAGGGAAAAGGCCTTGTAGAAGGAGGCCACCCGATAGACCTCCAGGGGCGTCACCCCCAGTCCCTCGGCGATGGCCCGCATGGCGTCCTCCGAGACATAGCCATAGTCGGCCTGGACGTCCTGGAGCACCTCGATGAGCTGGTGGGGCTGGCTGCGGCGTCCCTCCAGGATGGATTCCAGCGCGCGCGGGGGCATCGGCACCTCCTTTGGTGGTCGAAAATAGGATGCCAGAAGATACGGAGGTGGACCGGACGAGTACATACCGATTAAATGCCGATGAAATGCCCATTTCATATTGGCATCATAAGTGCTAGTTTAATGCCTATGTAATGCCGATTGATATTGGGCATGAAGAGGTGGAGAGAGGAGCGCCGTGGCCCCGGAGCAAAAGCCGATCCCGCGCCCCAGGGCCGCGAGCCGTGGACCCGCCGCCCTGGACCCCGCCCGCCTGTGGCGGATCCCCCCCAACACCGAGACCGATCCCTGGCGGGTGGAAACCGCCCTGCGCGAGCGCATCAAGGAGCTCAACTGTCTCTACGGGATCGCCCAGCTCGGCGAGCGGCACCTGGACTCCCTGGAGGCGTTCCTGCAAGACCTGGTCAACTTCCTGCCAGCCTCCTGGCAGTATCCCGAGGTGACCTGCGCCCGCATCGAGTTCAAGGGCCAGACCTACCGCAGCCATGGCTTCAAGGTCACCAGGTGGCGGCTGTCATCCCGCATTCATGAGTACAACGCGCCGGCAGGGGAGCTGTCCATCTTTTACCTGGAGGCCCGCCCGCCCGCCGACGAGGGGCCCTTTCTCAAGGAGGAGCGGGCGCTCATCGACGCGGTGGCCGAGCGCATCGGCACCCTTTCCATGCGCATCTCGGCCGAGCTGGAGCTCCAGGAGATGAACCGTCAGTTGACGGTGGAGCGCACCGCCCTGCAGGAGACCAACGCCGCCCTGCGCACCGTGCTTTCCCGCATCGAGGAGGAGAAACAGGAAATCCAGCGCGACCTACGCCAGAACGTGGAGAAGATCCTGATGCCGATCCTGCACGCGCTGCTCCTGGAGGCCCCCAAGAAGCAAAGGAAATACGTGGAGATCCTGCGGGACAACCTGGAGGACATCACCTCGCCCTTTGTCGGCGACCTCTCCCGGACCCACCGCTCCCTGACGCCCACCGAGATCGGCATCTGCAACCTGATCCGCAGCGGCCTGCGCACCAAGGAGATAGCCGAGCTGCGGGGGGTCTCCCTGGCCACCGTCAACCGGCATCGCGAGCACATCCGACGCAAGTTGGGGATCACCAACCAAAAGGTGAACCTGGCCACCGTCCTGCAGTCCGGCAGGGGGATGACGCCGGCCTGATCCAGCCGGCGGGAGGGGATGGTGGCGCGCCCCGCCAGTCCAGGTCTCCCCAGGCCGCGGCCGCGCCGACTGCGGCTGGATCACAAGATGCAACACCGGCGCGCGTTGGATCCGGGAGAACAGGCCTGACGTCGATGAAGTCGTCGGCAGCCTGGATGCCAGGTTTTATCAGGAGCAAGAACCGGCCAGGCGTCGTCTCTGGACTTGCCGGGCTTCAATAATCGCGGCTCGGGTGGCTGATGATGGCGGGCAAGGTGACGGAATCTCCTGGAACCCTGGCGCGCGCGCCCGGTGTTGCCCCGAACAACGACACTGGAGTAAGGTCACGAACATGGGGGGGCAGACCCTCGGGGCGGACGCGCCCTCACCCCGGCCCCGCGTGGCCGCCCGGATCCGACTGGACATGCTCCTTGGCCACGGGACCAATACCCTGGTGGTGGCGGTGGCTGGGCCAGCGCTGGCGAGCGGTGGCGAGAAGCATGGAGGACTGAGTTCATCCGCGCATGCAAGTGCGTTTCCACTGCTTCGTGGTGAAGCCATTGGCCCCGCGGGACCTTCACCAGGCCAGGATGACGATCTGGGAGCACCTGGCGCCGATGACGGCAAGGTTTTGATAAGGCGTGCCGTTGGGGCTGAACGGGCGCTCCCGAGTGATCGAGAAGAGGGTCGGTTAAAATTTCCAACCCAAGATGAAAAGGAAACGGTGATGGCAAAGCCAAGGCCGGAACGCGACCTGGAAAAAAGCTACACCCCGAAACAGATGGCCGCCAAATTACGACGGGTGGCCGACTGCCTGGAACAGGGCAAGCCCTTCCACATCCAGGTGGCGGGCGAAAAGCTGCGCATCCCAGCCGATGCCGTGTTCAACATCGAGCACGAGCGCGAAGGCGAGGAGGAGGAGCTGGAGTTCCAGTTCAAGTGGCGCAATAATTAATCCCCTGTGATTCACCGCGAGTTCCGCCCGCCGGTGGTCGCGGGGCGGACCAGCCCGGAGCCTTTTCCCCGGAGGCTGCGGCTTTGATGGTGTTGCCTGGCCAAGCCGCCGACCGGGAGGTGGGAGACCAAGGCCCGGCGGTGAGCCTGTTTCGCCAGGGCGGCGGTCGCCGCGAGGTGTGGCGCGACATCCTGGCCCCACTGGCCACCCGGAGCCAGCGATGCGGAGCAACCACCGCCGGAGGTCGGCCGCGACCACGCGGGCGAGGACGCGGGCAAGGCCTTCGTCATGACCCGCGCGGGGCGGGGCGAATGTCATTCGTCTATGAAAGGTAGCCAATGAGCCCAAAGCAGGAGCCAGCCAAGACGGTATATCAGCTCAAGGTGACCCTCCAGGACGTCGATCCGCCGGTTTGGCGGCGTCTGCTGGCGCCGTCCAACGTGCCGCTGGTCAAGCTGCACAAGATCATCCAGCGGGCCATGGGCTGGGAGGACAGCCACCTTCACCAGTTCATGGTGGGCAAAAAGATCTATGGCACGGCCGATCGGGATGGTTTTGGCGGGGGTCCCCAAATCCTTAGCGAGCGCAGCCACACCCTGGAGCAGGTGGCGTTCCGCGCCAAGATGAAGCTGCTCTATGAGTACGACTTCGGCGATAGCTGGCTGCACGAGGTGCTGGTGGAGAAGGTGCTGCCGGCCGACCCGGCGGCCCGCTATCCGGTCTGCCTGGAGGGCGCGCGGGCCTGCCCGCCCGAGGACTGCGGCGGCCCGCCGGGGTATGAAGATCTGCTGCTGGCCCTGTCCGACCCCAACCACCCCGATCATGAGGACATCAAGGACTGGCTGGGAGATGATTTCGACCCCGAGGCGTTGGACCTGGTGAAGATCAACCGGGCCCTGGCGCGGTTCAAATGAATAACAATACATTTTGCTGAATTATCCGAATGCGGCGGCCGCTGGGATGGCGAACTGGTCCATCAGAAAGAGGACGGCAACCAGATCTTGGGGGCCAGCCGCTGGGCTCTGCGCCGCGATAGCGCGGGCCATCCCCGGCCATCCTGGCGATCAACGGCGACTTCACCTCGCGCAAACAGGCCGCGGACGACCTGCGCCGGACCCTGGAATAGCTGGGCCGTCGGGTTCACGAACGGGCGGTGGAGTTGTTGACCACCAGCCAGACTCTGACCTAGGAGAGCAGCGAACGCAGGCGCGCCGAGGAGGCCCCGCGCCATGGCGAGCATCAATTCCCGGCAAAACCGCGTGAATTGAACGAGGCCAACGCCTCCCTGCGGGTGCCGCTCAAACAGCGGAAGCGTTTCCGGGTGGAGATGGAGGATCAAATTCTAGACAACCGCAGACACCTGACGGCCACGCCTTCCAAGCGGAGATGAACTGGCGGGCCTGGCGGGGCCGGGCCGCCAGGTGGAAGTCCCCATCACCTTGCCCGGGGCCAACCAGGGGCCGCTTGGTCCTGGGCGGGGCCGTTGTTCTGGTCGGGGGTCATCTCCAGGCGGAATATCCCACCGGGGGTGCGGTCTTCCGGCGCGTCGGTGCGCAGGCCGGCGCCCAGATACATCCGGCCGTCCACCTCGGCCAGCTTCACCGCCCAATCCCCGGCCCCCGCCAGCCAGGCCACCTGCCGCAACACCAGTTCGCCATTGACCCAGGATGGCTCATAGAGGCCCACCGCTCCGGACCCGGAATCGCGGGTGGGAAAGAGCATGCGTCCGGTCAGGGGGTGGCGCTGGGGCTCGCCCAGGATCTCGATGCGCTCCGCCGCGCCGCTGAACTTCTCGTACCGGCATTCCCTCCAGTTGACGAGGTCGCTCACCGTGGACCACATCACCCGCCCGTCCTCCAGGGCCAGGTAGGCCAGACCGGCGGCGTTGTCCACCCGGGCGAACCCCCAGACGGGCTGTTCCAGGAGGGTCTGGACGCCGCCCTCGGGCCGGACCAGGTGCAGGCGGCATTGGCCATAGGTGCTGGTGGAGATGAGGGTGGAGCCGGCCTTGAGGCCCTGGGTGATGTCGCTGACCGTGGTCGGGAAGCGCATGTCCGGGGTGGCGGCGAAAAGCTCCCATCCGCGGTCATAAACCAACACCACCCCGGGATGGTGGGCGTTGCCAAAGCCCAGGTATTGGCGGCCGGTGTCCGGATCCAGGGCGGCCAGGCCCCACTTCAGGTTCTTGTATTCATGAGGGTTCCAGGCGGTGAAGTCATGCTTGGTCCACGGCCCGCGCGGGCTGGGGGCGGTGTAGACCACCATGCCCTGCCAGGCCTCGGGGGCCAGGTGGATCTCCCCGCCCACGCTGAAGCCGGCGGCCCCGCTCTCGCACCCCTCCGGGAGCAGGCTGGCCCTTTCCCCCCCCCCCCCCGGGGTGTAGCTCCAGACCGGGGTCTCGCGGATCTGGTTGCGGGTGATGCCGCTCATCACCAACTGGCCGTCATGGGCGAAAAAGGCCATGGGCGCGCGGTCGATTTCGCCCACCCGCACCAGCTCGAACCGATGGGAGCCCGGGGTCGGCGGCCGGGGGACAGCCCCGGCGCGGCCTGGGTCGACGGCCTGGCCGGGGGAGGATGGGACCGGACCCTGGGAGGAGTCGGAGCAAGGCGATTGCAGGGGTGCGCATCCCCAGAGGGCCATGATCAGCAACAGCGCCAGCCAGCGCCGGCGATTGACGGTCGTCACGCTGCCTCCCACTCCTCCATCCCGCTCCGGTCGCGGGCCAAGCCCCGGGTCGGTGGCGGGGTTCACCGGGGTGGCGGGGCCAGGGCGTGCAAACGCTTCCAGAGGTCGGACGTCTCCCCGGAGACGCGCAGGACGCGCCAATAGTCCAGGTTGCGGTAATTGAAATAGTGCCATTCCGGCAGGCGGTCCTGGGCGAAATTGTTGCGGGGGACAAAGCCCACGGTCAGGAAAACATCCGTGGGACCACCGAATTCAAAGGGCTGGTTGTTCACCAGCAGGTCATGGGCGGTGGCGGCGGACAGGGGCTGGCCGCGCAGGGTCGCCTCGGTGTCGAAATAGGGATCCTGCGATTGCCACCGTCCGGATTGGTGGTCATAAACCTCCAGGGCTATGTGCCTTTCCAATTGCACAATCCGGGAGACAATCCCCGCGGCCGACAGGTATTGCACCATGATTTTCGACAGCTTGCTGCATAGCTTGGGATACCTGGCCTGGCGTGAATTATCTCCCAGGAGCTCCAGCGCGCGCACCGGCTCCGGGGCCTGGGGCATGATCGACTGACTGGGCAAAAGACCCGCCACGTATCGCCGGAGAGTGGTGATCCTGTGCCGGAAGGGCAGGCGTTGATCCAGGAAATCGCGCGGTGGTGGAAACCTGGCCAGAAGGCTTCGCAGTTCGGGGTTGTCCGGCTCGTAGATGATGGCGTCACCGCCGAATTGCCCGATCCGGCCTTCGCTTTCGCTGAACGGTTGGCACAGCGCCACCGTGGCCGCCAGCTTCAGGGCCGCCTTGTGACTGGTCCCGTTATAAAACTGAAAATAGGGGTGCCAAACCCATAATTGATGGGCCAGGTACAAGACCAACGCCGTCAGCACACCCAGGCCAATCCGGATGATGGTCCCATGATCGCGCCTCGGCTTGGCGCGCTCCGGCAGGCCATTGGTCACGCCCGGGCTGGACAAAACATCCAACAATTCATCATTCCTGATGGCGGAAATGGTTCATGGCCCCGCTTCAAGCCAGCCTGTAAACCGGCCGGGCCAGATCTGGCGACGGCAAGGCCAAAGCCAGGCTCATTTGCTGATCAAACCCGATGTTCAAGGATTGAGGCTGGCAGTTAGGCGCACACGTAACGAGCCGTGGCTTGTCTTGATCTTACCACAAGCCGAGCGCTGGGCCGCCCCCAATCGCCTCCGCCTTGTCAACGGAAGACTCCTGGTTTGGCCCGTGCGCCGGGCGGTCGGCGATGGCCCCGCGAAGCGGAGCAATGCTGGCGGGGGATGGAGCCACCCCAAGGCCTTTGCCGGGCGCGGCCAGCGTCGCCCCCACCACGTGGGGCGGAAATGACGGTGGAGGTGGCGGGAAGGTGTCACGGAATCTATAATTTTTTAATATGGCATCATTTCTGACTTGCCGGCCCCGGGAAGGATGGGTGGTGGGGAATACGATCGGGCTGCCCCGTGAACAGCCAGACCCAGCGCCGGAGGGGTGCTGGAGCCTGGCGAGCTGAAGGTGCGGGACATGGCTGGGCATGAATCCCCGCCGCTCGCCTGGTGGGTCTCCCTGGAGCAGCGCTGGCTGCCGGACAGCGCCCGACAGGGCGGTCTGCTGCATTTCTGGCGCGAGCGCATCCTGCTGGTGATCTGCCTGGTGACGGTGGTGGCGGGATTCATCGCCCTGATCCCCTCGGTGGGTCTGGCCCTCAAGGAAGATCTCTGGCCGGTGGCGGCCATGGACACCGCGGCCTACCTGGGCCTGTTGGCGGTGATCGGCCTGCGGCGGGTTTCCTATCCGGTCCGGGCCTGGACCGTCTGCCTGCTGCTGTATGGCCTGGGCCTGGGGCTGTCGCTGTTCCTGGGCCTGATCGGCGCCGCCTACCTGTGGCTCTTCGCCTTCGCGGTGGTGGCCGGCCTGCTCATCGGCCTCAAGGCCGGCCTGATCTCCCTGGGCCTCAACGCGGCCACCCTGGCCCTGGTGGGGGTGCTGATCCGGCTGGACCTGCTGCCCTGGGCCCGGCTGTTGGAAAACCCCCTGGAGAAATGGAGCGTGCTGGGGGCGAGCTTCCTGCTGATCAACTCCATCGTCACGGTCGCCCTGGCCCTGATCCTGCGCGGCATGGAGGAGGCCCTGGACCGCGAACAGGCCGCGGGCCGGGACCTGGCCCGGGAGCGGGGGCAGTTGGTGGAGCTGAACCAACGTCTGCGGGCCGAGGTCAGCGAGCGTCTGGAGGCCGAGCAGGCCCGGCGGCGCTCCGAGCAGCGCTATCGCGACCTGTTCGACTCCATCAGCGACCTGGTCTACACCCAGGACCTCCAGGGCCGCTTCCTGAGCGTCAACCGGGCCATGAGCGAGAGCTTCGGCTTTCGCGCCGAGGAGTTCATCGGCCGTCCGGCCTCGGATTTCATGCGGCCGGAGTGGAAGGAGGCCTTCCACGGCGATTACCTGGAGGTCCTGCGGCGGGAGGGCAAGGCCGAGGGCGTCTCGGTGCACTACACCAAGAGCGGCCAGCCCCGTCTGATCGAATACCGCAGCAACCTGGTGACGGGCGAGGACGGCCAGGCCTACATCTCCGGCTCGGGCCGCGACGTCAGCGAGCGGCTGCAGGCCGAGAAAAAAATGAAGGCCCTGCAGGGCCAGCTCCAACAGGCCCAGAAGATGGAGGCGGTGGGCACCCTTGCTGGCGGTATCGCCCATGATTTCAACAACATCCTGGCGGTGATCACCGGGTTTTCCGAGCTGGCCCTGGAAAAGACCCCATCGGGTCAGCCCGTGGCCGACCACCTCCGCCAGGTCCTGGAGGCGGCCGACCGGGCCAGGAAGCTGGTGCAGCAGATCCTGACCTTCAGCCGCAAGGCGGCCTACGCGCCCCGGCCCCTGGACCTGAACCAGGTCATCGGCGAGGCGGTCTCGATCCTGGAGCGCACCCTGCCCCGCATGATCTCCATCGAGCTGCGCCTGGCGCCAGACCTGGGCCTGATCAACGGCGACGCCACCCAGGCGGAGCAGATGCTGCTGAACCTGGCCAACAACGCCAAGGACGCCATGCCCGAGGGCGGACGGTTGGTGATCGAGACCCGGAACGTCCACCTGGACCAGGAGTTCACCCAGCAGCACCACGGAACCTCCCCCGGAGACCACGTGCTGCTGATGGTCTCCGACACCGGTCAGGGCATGGACGGCGAGATCCTGGAGCACATCTTCGAGCCCTTCTACACCACCAAGGAGGTGGGGCAGGGCACCGGCCTGGGCCTGGCCACCATCTACGGCATCGTCCAGCGCCACGGCGGCTGCATCACCTGCCGCAGCCAGCCCGGGGCCGGCGCCACCTTCAATATCTACCTGCCGACCCTGGCCGGCGAAGGGGTGTCGCGGGTGGAGGAGACGCCGGAGGAACAGGCCCGGCCCGGCGGCGGCGAGGCGGTGTTGCTGGTGGACGACGAGGAGGCCCTGCGCGAGGTCGGCCGCCGGGTGCTGGAGGAGCGGGGCTATCGGGTGAGCCTGGCCGCCAGCGGCGAGGAGGCCCTGGCCATCTACAGCCAGCGCGGGGCCGAGTTGGACCTGGTGGTGCTGGACATCAGCATGCCCGGCATGGGGGGCCACCGCTGCCTGCGGGAGATCCTGGCCCTGGACCCCGGGGCGCGGGTGATCATCGCCAGCGGGTACTCGCCCCACGGCCACCAGACCTCCGGCGCGGCGGGCTACATCGCCAAACCCTTCCGCCGGGCGGAGCTGCTCAAGACGGTGCGGGCCGTCCTGGACGCCCAATCCGAAAACCAGTGATTCCCGCCTGATACCCCTCCGCTCCATCCTGGCCCTGACCAGCCCCGCATCCCCCGGCCGGGGCGCTGAAATCGCGGCCACGCCCGGGGGAGCCAGGCGCCATGCCGGCAAAGATGAAATGCTGTCCGCGCGGCGTGAAAAAGGCTCGCGCTGGACGATATCTCTGCTAGATTTAGGTGATTGTGACCGCGCGCCGCGCGCCGGCCGCGCCGGACCACCCCTGGACGCAGGCAGGAAGGACCACCATGCCGCACCACCCCGCCGTCCGCCTCTCGGACCAGGAACTGGAAGGCCTGATGGCCGATGATGTCCCGGTCCTGGACCTGACCACTCACCTGCTGGGCATCGCCGACCAACCGGGCCGCCTCGCCTATCTGACCCGCGAGCAGACCGTGGTCTGCGGCAGTGAGGAGGCGGCTCGGATCATGCTCAAACTGGGGCTGACCCCGGACCACGCGACTCCCAGCGGGACCTGCCTGGACCCGGGCCTGCCCATCTTGAGCGCCAGCGGCCCCATGGGGGCCATCCACCAGGCCTGGCGGCAGGTGGGGGCCCTGCTGGAGCACGCCAGCGGCATCGCCACCCGCACCCGCCGCCTGGTGCTGGCCGCGCGCGCGGTGCGGCCCAATATCGCGGTGCTGACCACCCGCAAGTATTTCCCCGGGGCCAAGCGCCTGTCGATCAAGGCCATTCTGGCCGGGGGAGCCTTGCCCCACCGCCTGGGCCTGTCGGAGACGGTGCTGGTTTTCGCCGAGCACCTGGCCTTTGTCGGCGGCCTGCCCGCCTTCCTGGACGGCCTGGCCCAATTCAAGCTGGCGGCCGGGGGCAAGCCGGTGGGGTTGGAGGTGCACAACCAGGCCGACGCCCTGGCCGCGGCCCGGGCCGGGGTGGAGGTGGTCCAGGCCGACAAGTTCACCCCCGAGCAGGCGGCCGCGCTGGTGGCCGAGCTGCGGCGGGAGCACCCCCAGACCCGGGTGCACATCGCCGGCGGCATCAACGCCGACAACGCCGCCGCCTACGCGGCCAGCGGGGCCGACGCCCTGATCACCACCTGGCCCTATTTCGGCAAGCCAGCCGACATCAAGGCCCAAATCACCCCGGCCCAACTACCCTGAGCTTGCCCGCCCACGCCACTCCCGCCGGTCTTCGCCCAGGCGAGGCCGGTGGGGGCGGCGGTGAGCTTTCCTTCGGGCTATCGACAAACCCAATCCAGCAGCCAATAATAAATAAAGATTAACTATTTTACACCCTTCCGGCTTTTTGATACCCATTCAGCCAACCGGTGACGAGGCCGGGCCTTGGCCCCGGCCGGGTCGGATGGGCCGCGCCTGGCGACGGGCGCTGTCCTGGGCTCCCCCATGTTGTTTCCGCGATCCTCCGACCCTCCCGCGCCACACCCGCAACCCGCAGCCGAGATAAGCCAGCATGAATCCCGAAGCCTTGGGACTTTTCGAAAAACGCGGTGAACGTTTCCTGCTGGAAATCGACAACCTGCGCCCGGAAGGCCTCAAGGTGGCGGGGGTCTACTGCACCTTCGCCCCGCCGGAGCTGATCCGGGCCGCCGGCGCGATCCCGGTGGGCCTGTGCGGCAAGCGCCAGGACCCCATCCCCGCCGCCGAGGCCGAGCTGCCGGCCAACCTCTGTCCCCTGATCAAGTCCAGCTACGGCTACGCCATCAGCGACACCTGCCCCTTTTTCGCCGCCGCCGACATCCTGGTGGGCGAGACCACCTGCGACGGCAAGAAGAAGATGTTCGAGCTGATGGGCCGGCTCAAGCCGATGCACGTCATGCACCTGCCCTATGGCCAGGACCCGGACGCCCAGTCCTTCTGGCTGGCCTCCCTGCGCGGGCTCCGGGATTTCGTGGAGCGCCACACCGGCCGCCGGGTCACGGATCAGGCCCTGGCCGCCGAGATCGCTCTGTCCAACCGCCTGCGGGAGCGCCTCCTGGTCCTGGCCGCCACCAGCGCCCGGGAGCGCCCCCTGCTGACCGGCCGCCAGATGACCACGGTCCTGGAGGCGCGCAACTTCATCGTGGATCAGGCCGCCTACCTGGCCGACCTGGAGGCCCTGCTGCGGGAGCTGGACCAGCGCCGGGCCGAGGGGGTGTTCGCCGCCCCGGAGCGCGCCCCGCGCATCCTGCTCACCGGCTGCCCGGTGGGCAAGGGCTCGGACAAGGTCCTGCGCCTGTTGGAGGAATGCGGCGCGGTGGTGGTGGCCCAGGAGAACTGCACCAACTTGAAACCCCTGCACCAGGCCACCGACACCCAGGGCGATCCCCTGACCGCCCTGGCCCGGCGCAGCCTGGCCACCCCCTGCTCCTGCCTGACCCCCAACCCCGGCCGCTTCGCCCTGCTGGACCGCCTGGCGACCCAGTTCCGGGCCCAGGCGGTGGTGGACCTGACCTGGCACGCCTGCCACACCTACAACGTGGAGGCCACCCTCCTGCGCCAGCACCTGCAAGCCGCCTCGGGCCTGCCCTGCCTGCACATCGACACCGACTACTCCGACAGCGACAGCGAACCGCTGCGCACCCGACTGGAAGCCTTCCTGGAAATGCTGCCCTGAGGTCCGGCCGGGCCCGGCGCCGTCGGCACCCGATCACCACCTCACCCTCTACACTGGAGATGATCATGCGCAAAGTCCTGTCACTGCTCCTGCTGGCCGTCCTGGGTCTGACCAGCGCCCCGGCGGTCGGGGCCGCCGACCTGCCGGTGCTCAAGGTGGGCTATGTCTTCACCACCCACCACACCCCCCTGATCGTGGCCGCCAGCCAGGGCGAGGCTTTCAAGGACCAGGGGGTTTACTTGCGCGAGGTGGCCGCCAAGGAGCGCTACGAGCTGATGAGCGGCGATGAGCCGGTGGCCATCCTGGACCTGGTGGTGTCCAAGAGCGGCTCGGAGAGCGCCACCCTCTTCGCCCAGAAGCACCTGGACCTGGCCCTGGCCTCGGTGACCGCCATCATGGCCGGGGTGGACAAGGGCACCCCCATCAAGGTGCTGTGCCCGATGCAGACCGAGGGCATGGCCCTGGTGGTGGGCAAGGACAGCCCCCTGACCGGTTGGGACGCCTTCGTGGCCAAGGCCCAGGCGACCAAGGAGCCGCTGAAGGTGGGCTATCACTCCCCCACCAGCGCGCCCAAGATCGTGCTGGAGGGCGCGTTGCGCCAGGCCGGCCTGCGGGTCAGCGAGGACCCCAACGACGCGAAGGCCCAGGTGCTGCTGGCCGACCTCAAGGCCACCCCCAACATGCTGCCGGCCCTGGCCAGCCACCAGGTGGAGGCGGTGGTGGGACCCTCGCCCTTCCCGGAGGTGGCGGTGGTGCGCGGGGTGGGCAAAATCCTGGTGGACCTGCGCGACCTGCCCCCGGCCGGCCACTGGCACGACTTCCCCTGCTGCGTCACCGCCGCCAGCGAGGAGGCCATCGCCAAGCATCCCCAGGCGGTGGGCAAGTTCGTGGAGCTGATCTCCAAGACCAATGTCTGGTGCACCGCCCACCAGGCCGAGGGCGGGGAGATCACCGCCAACTGGATCGGCATACCGGTCGAGGCGGGGCGGGCCTCCACCCTGGTCTTCCTGCCCCGGTTCAACCAAAGCTGGCTGCGGGGGACCGCCGAGTACATGGACATCCTCAACCGGATGGGCAACTTCAAGGGCCGCCTGAAGGGCAAGACCCTGGCCGAGGTCCAGGATTTGCTGATCGACGACCGCTTCCTGCCTCCCGCCCAGTAACGGAATGGACCCGGCATGAGAAGTCTCGCCACCCGGTTGGTTATCCCGCTCCTGGTGCCGGCGGCCTGCCTGGCCATCTGGGCCTGGCTGGCGGGGCGCATCGCCAACGAGATCATCCTGCCCGGCCTCGACCAGGTGGCGGGGCTTCTCCTGCATCCCGGCCAGGGGCTCATATCCATGGGCTCCCTGGGGCTCAACATCGCGGTCAGCCTGGTGCGGGTCCTGGTGGGCTACGCCCTGGCGGTGTTGATCGCGGTGCCCCTGGGGGTGGCCATGGGCTACTACGCCCGGCTCAACCGCCTGCTCAGCGGCTTCCTGGGCCTGTTCCGCCCCATCCCGCCCCTGGCCTGGGTGCCCCTGGTGCTGGCCTGGTTCGGGGTCTCCAGCCTGGCCAGCGTGCTGGGGGTGCAGCGCGGGTATTTGTACCAGCATCTCAACAATCTCAAGCTCTCGATGATCTTCATCATCTTCATCGGGGCCTTCTACCCGGCGCTGACCAGCGCCATCCACGGGGTGGCCGGGGTGCGCCGCACGCTCATCGACTCGGCCCGGGTCCTGGGCGGCAACCAGTGGGACATCTTCTGGAAGATCCTCTTGCCGGCCGCCGCCCCGGCCATCGTCAACGGCATGCGCATCGGCCTGGGCGTGGCCTGGATGTGCCTGGTCTCGGCCGAGATGCTGCCCGGCAGCCTGTCGGGGGTGGGCTACCTGATCACCCACGCCTACACCGTGGCCCGCACCGACATCGTCATCGCCGGCATGATCGGCATCGGGGTCATCGGCGCGCTGCTGGACGCGGTCTTCCGCCTGGTGGAGCGCCGCAAGTTCGCCTGGCAGGGGCTGACCCGATGAGCGGTCCGGTGCTGCGCCTGGAAAGCCTGGGCAAGACCTTCGCCACCCAGCGGGGCGGACAGGTGGTGGCGCTGGCCGACGTCAGCCTGGAGGTGGGGGAGAACGACTTCATCTGCCTGGTGGGGCCGTCCGGCTGCGGCAAATCCACCCTGCTGCGCATCGTGGCCGGCCTGGAGCGGGCCAGCGCCGGCCGGGTGGTCTATCGCGGCGCGCCGCTCACCCGCCCCCGGCCCGAGGTGGGCATGGTCTTTCAGGAATATTCGTTGTTGCCCTGGCGCGACGTGCTGGACAACGTGGCCCTGGGGCCGGAGTTCGCCGGGATGCCGGGCCGGGAGCGCCGGGAATTGGCCTTGAAGCGCCTGCGCCAGGTGGGTCTGGACCCCTTCGCCAAGGCCATGCCCCACGAGCTCTCCGGCGGCATGCGCCAACGGGTGGCCATCGCCCGCGCCCTGGCCAACGACCCGGACCTGCTGTTGATGGACGAGCCCTTCGGCGCGCTGGACGCCCACACCCGCATCCTGCTCCAGCGCGAGCTCCTGCGCCTGTGGGAGATGCGGCGCAAGACGATCCTGTTCGTGACCCACGGCGTGGACGAGGCGGTCTACCTGGCCGACCGCATCGTGGTGATGTCGGCCCGGCCCGGGCGGGTCACCGCGATCCTGCCGGTGGAGACGCCCCGCCCCCGGGGCCGCGACAACCCCGACTTCGGCCGGCTCACCGCCCGCATCCTGGACATGTTGGAGGAAACCAGCTGACGGCCGGCCGCCGCGTCCCCGGCCTGAGCCGGCGGGGGCAGGAGGACCCAGGGAATCGGTATGGGGCAGCCTCCCGGGCGGGGACCCGACGGTCGCCGCTGACGCGGCGACTACCCCCCGCCTCTCGGCCCCGCCAGGGACGACCTTGGCCGATGCCCTGGGTCCTGAGACAAGTCATCGCGAAGCGAAACTATCCATCCCTGGAAGAACCAAGCCGGCGGGTTTTTGCGCCAGCCGGCCGGGCGATGTAAAGCCGGGCCACGGAGCCTGGGCGGTTGGCGGGGCCGTCCCTGGCCCGCGCGGGTCCGCGTCTGGTTCAAAACCCGGGGCGCGGGCGGCGAAACACCCCGCGCCCCGGGCGCAGTTGACTTAGAAGTCCTTGAATTCGCTGTCATCCAGGGGGATGGCCGCGCTCGGCTTCACCTCGTGGCCGGCGGTGGCGCTGAAACGATCCTTGATCGCCTTGGGGTGAGGCAGGGAGAGCAGCGACCGGGCCGCGCGCTCCTGGTCGTGTCGCAGGGCCTTGGGCTTGCGGTGGCCGTTGCCATTGGCGCTGCCCACCAGGCGGACCAGCTCCTCCACGAAGCCCTGCATGGTCTCGGACTGGGCCGAGAGCTCCTCGGAGGCGGCGGCCGACTCCTCGGCGTTGGCCGCGTTCTGCTGGGTGACCTTGTCCATCTCGGCCGCGGCCTTGTTCACCTGCTCGATGCCCTGGGCCTGCTCCCGGCTGGCGGCGGCGATCTCGGCCACCAGCTCGCCCACCCGGGCCACCGACCCGGAGACTTCGCGGAAGGCCTCGTTGGTGCGTTCCACGATATCGGAGCCTTCCTGGGTGCGCTTGATGGTCTGCTCGATCAGGTTGGCGGTGTTCTTGGCCGCGTCGGCCGCGCGCATGGCCAGGTTGCGCACCTCCTCGGCCACCACCGCGAAGCCCGCCCCGGCCTCGCCGGCCCGGGCCGCCTCCACCGCCGCGTTCAAGGCCAACAGGTTGGTCTGGAAGGCGATCTCGTCGATGGTCTTGATGATCTTGCCGGTCTGCTCGCTGGCCTGGGCCATCTCCTGGATGGAGCTGGTCAGCTCGCCCATGGCCTGGTTGGCCTTGCCCACCACCTGGCTGGCGCCCTTGGCTAGGTTGTCGGCCTGGTCGGCGTTGTCGGCGTTGACCCGGGTCATGGAGGCCATCTCCTCCAGCGAGGAGCTGGTCTGCTCCAGGGCCGCCGCCTGCTCGGCCGCGCCCTCGGCCAGGGATTGGCTGCTGTTGGCCACCTGGCCCGAGGCCGAGGCCACCTGCTGGGCGCCCTCGCTCAGGCCGGTGATGACCCCATGGATGGGCCGGGTGATGCTGCGGCTGATGAACACCGCCAGCAACACCCCCACCACCAGGGCCACGGCCAGGCCCGACAGCATGACCAGGCTGGCGGTGGAGAGCAGGGAGACGGTCTCGCCGGAAATCTTGCGCATGCCCTCCAGGCCGGCGTTGGAGGTGGCCCGGGCCAGGGCCAGGATCTCGTTGCCCACCACGGTGCGCCGCTGGCCGATCTTCTCCAGCTCGGTCCAGTCGGCCAGATAGCCCTGTATGGCCTTGTGGTAGTTGGCGGCGGCCTGCTTGATGGCCTGGAGCTGGCGCTGGTTTTCGGCCTGGCGGGTGAGGGGGGTCAGCTGGGCGATGCGCTGGTCGATGTCGCCGAACCCGGCCATGGCCGCGGCCATCTGTTTGGGGTCATTGGTGGCCTGGGCCTTGAAGTTGGCCAACCGGATGGCGTTGCCCAATTCGACCACGTCGGTGATCAGGGCGATCTTGGTCTGGCGCTCCTTGAGCTGGCCGGCCTCGGTCCCGAAGGTGACGTCGTTTTCCAGGGCCTTGGTTTGACTGATCAGGAAAGCCTCGCCTTCCTTGACGTAGCTTTCGCCAGCCTGGCCCATCTGGCCCCGGAGCTGGCCCAGGTCGTCGTTCCTGGCAATGGTCTGCTGCATCAGGGTCTCATACTCGGCCAGCCTGGAGGTCGACTTTTCCACGCCTTCGCCGAGTTTGACCAGTTCGGGGTATTTCTCGGCCAACTCCCGGCCCTGGCGCAGGTTCTCCTTGACCCCGGCCAAGTCCTGCTTGGCCGGCTCCAGGTATTGCTTGTCCGTGCTCATGGCGTAGCCGCGCACGTTGTACATCAGGCGCTGCACCCGGCGCTCGAGCTGGGCCACGATGCCGACTTCGGCGACATACTGCTGATCCAGGCGTTGGGATTGGCCTTCCACCTCCAGCATGCTGACCACGGCCAGGCCCCCCAGGATCATGGCGATGGCGATCAGCAGGCCGAAACCCACCCCGATCTTGGCGCTAAGCTTCAAATTCCTCATGATTCCCGCTTCCTCCCCATAAAGGCGTTGAATCAGATCAGTTCAGCGACCGGAACTCGTCCTCGGACAGGACCTTGCCGATGTCCAGCAGGATCTTGACCCCGGCCTGGGTCTTGGCGATGGCCTTGATGAAGCGGGTGTCCAGGTCCACCCCGAAATTGGGCGCGTCCTCGGTGTCCTCCTCGCGCACGTTGGTCACCTCGTCCACGTTGTCCACGATCAGCCCCATCTGGAAATGCTGCTCGCCGTTGGTCACCTCCACCACCACGATGCAGGTGCGTTCGTCGTAATCCTTGGCCGGCACGCCGAACTTCATGCGCAGGTCGATGGTGGGGATGACCTTGCCCCGCAGGTTGATCACGCCCTTGATGAACTCGGGCGCCCGGGGGATGGGGGTGAAAGGCATCAGTCCAATGATCTCCTTGACGGTCAGAATAGGGATGCCATAGCCCTCGCTGGCCAGTTTGAAGGTCAGGTACTTGCCCTCCCGTTCACGCTGGGCTGCCAAGCCGCCGTCCATACGCCCTTCTCCTTTTTTTTGGGGCCGATTCCGGCCATTTGATTCGCATCAGGCTCCCGTCGCGTCGGCGCCAGCCCCCACCGGGGTTCGGACTGGAGCCGACGAACGCGGCGAACGGGGCGTCATCCATCCAGTTGGGGGGCCGGCGTCCGGGCCGGCCGGGGTTCGGCGGCGGGCCTCCTTCCCGGCGAGGCCCGAGGCGACGGCGTCGTCCCGGCCGTGGGCCAGGCAACGCCTGGGGTGGGTCGACGGCAACCGGGGCGGGAGCGGCGGGGAGGCCCCCAGCCAGGGGGGGCCTGGTCGAATTTCACACTGGAGGCATGCGCGCAGAGATTGGTCATCCGCCCTCTGGTTCCGGCGCGTGGCGCCCGTGAGTAAAAGTATGCATGGGTGTGGCAGGCAGCCAACAGACTAGCAACCATCATGCCAAATTCCCGGTGGGAATCCGGAGGACCCGCCTTGGGCTAACCAACTGAAATTAAAGGCCAGGGATGGCATTGTCCCGTCGCTGGCCGGGGAAAAGTCTTGCACAGCGAGACATGTGTCATGCTTGGCAGGACAAACCGGGACGGGATGGGACTAACGGAGGGGTTGGGCTCAGGGCTGGGGCATGGCTCCCGTGGCCCCCCGGACCGAGGGCGAGCCTTCCGGGCTGGCGGGGATCAGGGGCAGGTCGCTGGGCTGCACCGCGCCGCCGCAGGGCTGGCGGTTGAAGATCAGGATGCTGATGCGCCGGTTGCGCGGGTCGTTGGGCTGGCTGGGGATCAGGGGCTGGGTGCCGGCGTAGCCCGCCACGCGCAGGATGCAATCGGGGTTGATGCCGGCATCCTCCATGATCTTGCGCGCGGCCGAGGCCCGCTCGGTGGACAGCTCCCAGTTGGTGAAGCGGCTGCTGGCGTAGCTCAGGGCGTCGGTGTGGCCCTCGATGGCCACCTTCTCGCCCAAACGGCGCAGGTTCTTGGCCAGCACGGTCAGGATTTCCTTGCCCTGGGACGAGATCTGGGTCCCGCCCACCGGGAACAGCGAGCCGCCGGTCTTGTCCACCACCTGGACCCGCACCCCGCCGTCAAAGGTGTCGATGATGATCTGGTCCTGCATGGTGATGAGGTTGCCCTCGACCTCCCTTTGCAGCAGGTCCAGGACCTCCTGCTGGCGGGCGGCCTGGGCCCGGGCCTCGGGACCGGAGGGCACCGGGTTCTGGGCGTTGGTGTCGGCGTCGGCGGTCTGCAGGGCCGACTTGGCGGCCGGGGATTGCTGCGCCGGCGGGGGCATGGGCATGTTCAGGTCCAGGGCGCTGCCGGAGCTGAAGATGCTGAATTCCTGGAAATACTTGGAAAGCTGGGCCTTTTGCTGGGGGCTGGCCACGTTCAGCAGCCACATCAGCAGGAAGAAGGCCATCATGGCGGTGACGAAGTCGGCGTAGGCCACCTTCCAGCTGCCGCCGTGGGGGGCGTCGTGCCCGCCTTTTTTCCGGCGTCCCATGCCCCGCTCCTAGCCCTTGCGCAGCACCGCCTCCAGCTCCTCGAAGCTGGGGCGCTCGCTCAGGGGGATGGCCCGGCGGGCGAACTCCAGGGCCACCACCGGGGCCGCGCCGGCCACGGTGGACAACAGGCCCACCCGCACCACCTCCAGCATGCCCATGCGCTCATGGTGGCGGTGGGCCATGTTGGCGGCCAGGGGGCCCACGAAGCCGTAGCACAGCAGCACCCCCAGGAAGGTGCCCACCAGGGCCGCGCCGATGGAGTGGCCCAGCACCTCCGGCGGCTCGGTGATCTTGCCCATGGTCAGCACCACGCCCAGGACCGCGGCCACGATGCCCAGGCCGGGCAGGGAGTCGGCCACCCGGTTGACGCCGGTGGCCGGCACGGCCCCTTCCTTGTCCTGGGCCTCCAGGTCGGTGTCCATCACCTCTTCCATCTGCTTGGGCTCCATGCCGCTGGTGATGTAGACCTTGAGGTTGTCGCAGAGGAAGGCCAGGACCTGGGGGTTGGCCAAAACCCCCGGGTATTTCTTGAAAACCGCGCTCTCGTGGGGTTTGTTGACGTGGCCCTCCACCGAGATCAGGCCGTCGCGCCGGGCCATGCGGAACAGCTCGTTCATGGTCAGCAGGAGTTCCAGGTACAACTCCTTGGTGGGATCCTTGGCGGTGAAGACGCCGAGCAGCTCCTTGATGGTGTGGATGATCACCTTTTGCGGGGCGGAGATGGCGAAGCCGCCGATGGCCGCGCCCATGATGATGAGCACCTCGATGGGCTGGAACAGGACGTTGAGGTTGCCACCCTCCAGGATGTAGCCACCGACGACTGAAGCCAGAACCACCACTATGCCGATGATAGCGAACATCTTTTCCTCGGATCAGCGCCCCTTGCTCCGGAATTAAACCCAATCGCGTGGTTGGATGCAAATAGATTGCCACAGGCCGGGGTTGTTTTGCAGCCCTCTCGCGCGGCCCCTGGTTTTTGATTTGGGGGCGGAGCCGACCCCAGACCAGCGAGACGCCTGGTCCGCGTCGGGAAATATTGTACGCGTAAAGGAGGGCTTTCGCACCTTTGACCCGGTGGCGGCCAGGCGGGGGAGCCTTAGCGGCCCTGGCCGCCGCCGACCAGATGACCGCCTTGGGAGCCGGTGAAATTCATCAACCACGACAACAATATCCAGCGGAACCGGCTGCCACCCGCCTGGCGCGGTGGCGGAAGGGCGGGTTGGAGATGGTCTGGACCCAGGACCTGGCCACCAAGCCGGCGGTTAATCCGATGCCCTGGCGGAGCGAGCGCCAGGACCACCTGACCGGGACCCCGCCCCCGCGCGGCGGGATCCCCACGCCGTCGGCGGGCGCGGGACTTGGCTTGGAAAGGCGGTCCATATCATGGATGTGCTGCTGCAAGCCCTGGTGGCCGGGCTGCTCAAGGGCGGCCACTAGGTCCTGATCGGCATCGGCATGACGCTGATCAGGGGCGTGATGGGCGTCATCAACCTGGCCGACGGCCAGATGATGATGGCGGCCATGCACCTGACCTGCGTGCTGTTCAGCTTCCTGGGCCCGGCCCCTTGCCTCGGCCTTTTGCTGACCATGCCGGCCCTGTTCCCATTGGGCGCGGCGGTGCGACCCGGGGCCTTGAACCGGCCGCTGAAGGTGGCGTCGCTCCTGCCCCAGAACCGGGTCTTGATGATGGTGGGCGTCGGTGTGGCGCCCACCGAGGTGATGCGCTTCATCTCCACCAGCAACGATCGGTCGCTCAAGACCGACCAACCACAACTAGCCGCCGCAGCCCTCGCCGTCGCCCTGGGCCCCCCGGCAGCAGCCGCCGCCGGCCCGGCGGGCGAAGGCCGCGAGGTCGCCGCCCTGGTACAAGGCCTTGAGCCCCAGCTCGATAAAGCCTTCCATCTCCACCAACTGGATGCCGGTGGACGCCAGCGCCTGGCGCGGGGTCCCGCCGATGGCGCTGGCCAGCACCGCGCGGCAATCCTGGAGCAACTCGGCCAGCCTGGCCCAGCGCTCCGGGCCGCCGCCCATGGGCGGGGCCGGGCGCTCCTCCACCAGGCGGAAACCCGCCCCGGCCGGGGCCCAGATCTGGAAGCTGGGGGCCTGGCCCAGGTGCAGGTTCACCAACAGGCCCTCCCGGCTGGCCACCGCCACGTAGGGCCGGTTGCCGGCCGCCGGCCGGGGCAGGCTGGCGCAGCGCGAGAGGCAGCCCGCCATCTGGCCGGACTGGTCCTGGCCCAGCAGGCCCACCGCGTCGGCTCGGCAGCGGGTGCAGTGGGTCATCTGGGGGATGATGGCCCCGCAGCGGCCGCGCAACCGCTCCAGCAGCACCGGGGAGACCTCGGGGCCGTCGCCCAGGGGGGCGCCCTCTACCCGGCAGACCGGGATCAGGTTCTGGATGTCCGCCCCCAGCTCGGCCACCGTCCGGGCCACCGCCTCCAGGTGCTGGTCGTTGACCCCGGGGATGACGATGGTGTTGATCTTCACCACCCGGCCCCGCCGCTTCAGGCCGATCAGGGCCTCGCGCTGGCGGGTGATGAGCAGCTCGGCCGCGGCCCGGCCGCGATAGATCACCTTGCCGTCCCGGGCCCAGGCGTAGATGTGGCGGCCCACCTCCGGATCCACGGCGTTGATGGTCAGGGTGACGTGACTGGTCAGGTCGGCCACCTCATCCAAGTGGGGGGCCAGGGCCAGGCCGTTGCTGGACAGACATACCAGGAGCTCGGGGTGGTTTTCGTGAATCATGCGCAGGGTGGCCAGGGTGGCCTCGGGGTTGGCCAGGGGGTCGCCCGGCCCGGCGATGCCGGCCACCGCGATGCGCCCCTCCCGGGCCAGGACCTCGCCCAGATAGGCCGCCGCCTGATGGGGGGCCAGCACCGCGCTGGTGACCCCGGGCCGGCTCTCGTTCACGCAGTCGTACTTGCGGTTGCAGTAGTTGCAGCCCAGGTTGCACTTGGGGGCCACCGGCAGGTGGACCCGGCCGTAATAACCCTTGGCCCCGGCGTTGAAGCAGGGATGGCGGCTGATGTCCTGCGCGTGTTCCATGCTGCGCTCCTTGGTTGTGACGGCCGCGAGGGCCGGAAAATCCTAGAGGTAGCCGTAGCCCACCGGGCTGTCGTCCTGGCGCTTGGCCAGGATGGCGTTGGTGATCCGGTCCAGGAGCTCCAGGGCCCCCTGGTGGCCCACCACGGTCTGGCGCGGGGCCCCGAAGCGGTCGTGGATGGGGAAGCCCACCCGCACCAGGGGCGCGCCCAGCTCCTTGGCCAGGGGATAGCCCTTGGAGTTGCCCAGGATCAGCTCGGGCCTGATCTCCCGGGCCAGCTCGGCGATCTGCCAGAAATCCACCCCGGCCAGGACCTGGGGCGGCGCGGGCGTCAGGCCGGCGCAGACCGACTCCACCCAGGCCGGCAAGAGGCCCAGCTCGCCGCCGGTGGCCACGATGAGCGGCCGCACCCCGATCTCGGCCAGGAAGCTGGTCAGGCCCAGGCAGAGGTCCTCGTCGCCATAGACCAGGGCGGTGACCCCGGACAGGTACTTGTGGGCGTCGATGAAGGCGTCCAGGAGCTGGCCCCGCTGCCGCCGGTGGGCCTCGGGGAGTTCACGCCCGGAGAGGTGCTCCAGGGTCTCCACCAGACGGTCCGAGCCGCGCAGGCCGATGGGCGAGGCCAGGGAGTGCAGGGGCACTCCACGCTTCTCCAGGATGCGGCCGGCGCTGGGCAGGCTCTCCAGGGACCGGCCCATCTCGATGGTGGCCTTGGCCCGGGCCATGGCCCGGATGGCGGCCAGGGGGGCGCCGCCCTCGGGAATCAGCTCGTACTCGGCCCTGGCCACCCCGTCCAGGGTCAGGGAGTAGTCTGGCAGCAGGGTGGTGGCCAGGCCGAAATCCTGGCAAAGCGCCCGCAGGTGGCGCAGGTCGGCCGGGCTGACCAGGCCGGGCAGCAGGTTCAGGCCGCCGTGGCAGGGGCCGCTCTCGCTGGCCAACTGCTCCACCAGGGCGGCCACCGCGCGGTGGAAGCCCAGCAAATGGCTGCCGCCGTAGCTGGGGCTGCTGACGGTGACGATGGGCGGCAGCGCGCGGCCGCCGCCCTCCACGAAGGCCGTCTTGTTGAATTCCTTGACCAGGGCCGGCACGTCGTCGCCGATGGTCTCGGTCAGGCAGGTGGTGGCCACCCCCACCACCCGGGCCTGGTACTTGTTGATCACGTTGACCAGGCCCTGCTTGAGGTTGGGTCCGCCGCCGAACACCGCCTGCTTCTCGCCCAGGCTGGAGCTGGCGATGTCCACCGGCTCGCGGAAATGGCTGATCAGGTAGCGGCGCATGTAGGTGGCGCAGCCCTGGGAGCCGTGCAGGAAGGGCACGCAGCCCTCCACGCCCTTGAAGGCCAGGCAGGCGCCAAGGGGCATGCAGAGCTTGCAGGCGTTGGTGGTGCTGACGTAGTTGGGTGTGGCGTTGATCGCCCGGCTCATGACGGCCTCCCGCTGATGCGCGGCACGAAATTCCAGACCGGGCTGAGCACGGTGCGGTGGATCTCGCGCGCGAAACTGAGCGTGCCCGAGAAACCCTCCAGGGCGATCTTGCGCTCGTGGTTGTGGTCGCAGAAGCCCAGGCCCAGCTTGTAGGCGATGGGCCGCTCCTTGACTCCGCCCACCAAGACGTCCGCGCCCTTTTCCTTCAGCCAGTGCATCAGCTCCAGGGGGTTGGCGTCGTCGACGATGATGGTGCCGGGGTCGGTGATGGCCGCCAGCTCCTGGTAGTCGGCCTCGGTGCCGGTCTGGCTGCCCACCAGCACCGTCTGCATGCCCAACAGCCGGAAGCTCTTGACCAGGCTGAAGGCCTTGAAGGCCCCGCCCACGTAGATGGCCGCCTTCCTGCCCTCCAGATCGCGGCGCAGCTCCATCAACTGGGGATAGAGCTGGTCCAACTCCTCCTTCACCAGGGCGCGGGTGCGGGCCATCATTGCGGGATCGCCGAAGTGCTCGGCCACGTCGTAGAGGGCCTGGCTCATGTCCTCCACTCCGAAGTAGCTGACCCGCTTGAAGGGGATGCCGTGGGCCTCCTCCATCATCCTGGCCAGCTCCATGGTGGCCCCGGAGCACTGCACCAGGTTCAGGGCCGCGCCATGGGCGCGTTGGATGTCGGCCACCCGGCCGTCGCCGGTGACGTTGGCCACCACCTCCACCCCCATCCGGTCAAAGTAGTCCCGGATGATCCAGAGCTCGCCTGCCAGGTTGAAATCGCCCAGCAGGTTGACGCTTTTTGGGGAGATGCCGCTGGTGTCCCCGCTGCCCACCAGCTTGAACATGGCCTGGCAGGCGGCCAGGTAGCCGGCGCGCTTGTTGCCCTTGAAACCCTCGCTCATCACCGGGATCACCGGGATGCCGTGGCGGGCCTCGGCCTGGCGGCAGACCGCGGCCAGGTCGTCGCCGATCAGGCCCACGATGCAGGTGGAGTAGACGAATGCCGCCGCCGGGGAGTGGCGGGCGATCAGTTCGTCCAGGGCGGCGGTCAGCTTCTTCTCCCCGCCGAAGATCACGTCGGTCTCGCGCAGGTCGGTGGAGAACGACAGGCGGTGGAGCTGGGGTCCGCTGGAGAGCGCGCCCCGGATGTCCCAGGTGTAGGCCGCGCAGCCGATGGGTCCGTGCACCAGGTGCAGGGCGTCGGTGATGGGGTAGAGCACCACCCGGGAGCCGCAGAAGACGCAGGCCCGCTGGCTCACCGCCCCGGCCAGGCTCTCCTTGTCGCAACTGATGCGAAAGGGCCCCTCGCCGCTGACGGCCATCTGGTCGGCGCGCTCGTCGAACATCACCTGGGCCATGGCTCGCTCCCTTGGCTTTGGCCGGCCGCCGGGCCGGGTCGCCCCGGCCGGCCGGCGGGTGGTCGGTGGGTCGGGTCTAGAGCAGGTAGTCCAGGGCCGGCTTGCCCGCCTCCAGGCCGTCCAGGATGGCGTCCACCGCCTCCTCGCTGTCCACGCCGCCGAACCACCAGTTCTGGGGCTGGACCACCAGGGCCGGACCCTGGTCGCAGAGCTTGAGGCAGGTGGTGCCGGCGATGGCCGCGCTGAGGCCCCGGCCGGTCAGTTCCTCCTCCAGGTAGGGCAGCAGGCTTAAGGACCCCTTCTTGTGGCAGACGCCCTGGGATTCGCCGCCGGCGCGGAAGCTGCCGCAGACCAGGATGGTGTAATCGGGCTTTTCCATGCTTGGCTCCCTTACAAGACCAGCTCGAAGCTCTGTTCGGGGTCGTCGCGGTCCTTGCGGTCCAGGATGACGTCGAGGATCTTCTCCAACAGGCGCAGGCCGCCCTTGTAGCCCACGGTGGGGAAGTACTGGTGGCCCACCCGGTCCAGGATCGGGAAGCCCCAGCGCACCAGGGGGATGTCCTCGTCGCGGGCGATGTACTTCAGGTAGGTGTTGCCGATCAGCAGGTCCACCGGGTCGTTCTTGATCCACTGGTGCAGCAGGAACATGTCCGCCGCCGAGCCGGACTTGACGTTGACCTGGTAGGGCAGGTCGGCGGTCAGCTCGCGGATCCTGTCCTCGAAGGCCTTGCCCGGGGTGCCGGTGACCAGGTGCCGGGGCCACATGTCGATGGAGACCAGGAACTCGGTCAGGGCGATGAGCTGGTCCGGGTCGCCGGCCAGGGCCACGGACCGGTGATAGAAGTACTGGTGCATGTCCGAGATCATGTCCACCAGTTGGCCGCGCTCGTGGTTGATCTCCTCGGGCACGCCGGCCCCGGCGATGACGCGCAGGGCGTCCACGAAGCGGTCGGTGGCCTTGAGGCCAAAGGGCATCTCCAGCACCCGGCAGGGCACCTTGCAGTTGGTGTCCAGAAAGCGGGCGGCGTCGGCCGAGCACCACTCGCCGAGCGCCAGGGTGCCGACGCTGTCGCCGGCCGCGCGCAGGTCGTCCATGGTCGCCCCGCCCTCGGGGAACATATTGAACTCGCCGGACAAGGGCCCGTTGAGCACTCCGGAGGTGTCGGGGAACATGATGATCTCCACCCCGATCAGGGCGCACAGGCGCTTGATCTCCTCCATGTCGGCCGGCTCCACCCAGCCGGGGATGATGTTCACCTTGCCGTTCCTCTTGCCGGTGGGCTGGGCCAGCATGGCCATGCCCTTGACCATGTTGGCGAAGCCGGTGACATGGGAGCCCACGTAGCTGGGGGTGTTGGCGAAGATGACCTGGCGCCCCTTGGGGATCTTGCCGCTCTTGTCGGCCTTGTCCACGATCTGGGTCAGGTCGTCGCCGATGGTCTCCGACAGGCAGGTGGTGTGCACCGCCACCACCTCCGGCTCGTAGACCGCGAAGATGTTCTCGATGGCCTGCAACAGGTTGGCCTGGCCGCCGAAGACCGAGGAGCCCTCGGTGAAGGAGCTGGTGGAGGCGGAGATGGGCTCCTTGTAGTGACGGGTGAGGGTGCTGCGGTGATAGGCGCAGCAGCCCTGGGAGCCGTGGCTGTGGGGCAGGCAGCCGTGGATCCCCAGGGCCGCGTACATGGCCCCGATGGGCTGGCAGGTCTTGGCCGGGTTGATGGTCAAGGCCCCGCGCTCGGAGATTTCCTTGGGCGTGTGTCGCAATAACATGGCGGCGTCCTCGTCCTAGACGTTATTCCCAGACATAGGTGGCCGAGAGCTCGGGGTTCTCCTGCCAGGGAGCCTTCAAGTAGCCCCAGACCCGGCTGTTGACCAGGCGGTCGATCTCCCGATAGAAGTTGACCGCGCCCCGGAAGCCGGCGTAGGGGCCGCCGGAGTCGTAGCTGTGCAGCTGCTTCATGGGGATGCCGGTCTTCTGGATGGAGAACTTCTCCTTGATGCCGGCGCAGAAGATGTCGGGCTTGATCAGCTCCACCAGCTTCTCGGCCTCGTACTGGTTCAGGTCGTCTATCACCAGCGACTTGTCGGGCATGTCCGGGATCATGCCGTCGTAGCCCTTGAGCTCCAGGCCTTCGCCCACCAGCCGGGCCAGGTCCTTGGGCTCCTTGCGGGGGCGGTAGCGCTCCGGGTCGGCCTCCACCTCGATCTCCTCGATGTTGCGGCTGTCGGCGTCCACGGTCAGGTTGGGGATCACCTGGCGGCCCTCGTAGTCGTCGCGGTGGGCGAACTCGTAGCCGGCCGAGACGGTCTTGATGCCCAGCTCGGCGAACAGGTCCTGGTAGTGGTGGGCCCGGGAGCCGCCCACGAAGAGCATCGCGGTCTTGCCCTGGGTGCGGGGCCTGATCTCGGCCAGGACCGCCTCGACGCCCGGCATCTCCTCGGCGATCACCGCCTCCACCCGCGCGGTCAGCTCGGGATCGTAGAAATACTTGGCGATCTTGCGCAACGACTTGGCGGTGGACTTGGCCCCGATGAAGTTGACCTTGACCCAGGGGATGCCGTACTTGGTCTCCATCATGTCGGCCACGTAGTTGATGGAGCGGTGGCACATCACGCAGTTGAGGTCGCTGGTGTGGGCGCTGGCGAACTGGTCGTAGCTGGAGTTGCCGGAGAAGGTGGCCACGTTGGTGATGCCGCACTTGTTGAGGACGCGGTCGATCTCGAAGCCGTCGCCGCCGATGTTGTACTCGCCCAGGAGGTTGATCTTGAACCGGCCCTCCTTGCCCTGGTCGACCTTGCCCACCACGTGGCGGAAGACCTGGTTGTTGGCGATGTGGTGGCCGGCCGACTGGGAGACGCCCTTGTAGCCCTCGCAGCTGAAGGCGAAGACGTTGCAGTCGCCCAGCTTGTCCTTCATGCGCGCGGCCACGGTGTGGATGTCGTCGCCGATCAGGCCCACCGGGCAGGTGGCGAAGACCGCGATGGCCTTGGGGTGGAAAAGATCGTAGGCCTCCTGGATGGCCTGCTCCAGCTTCTTCTCTCCGCCGAAGATGATGTCCTTGTCCTGCATGTCGGTGGAGAAGGCATAGGTCATGAAGTTCTCGGACCCGGGGGCGGAGGCGTCGGTCTGGTTGCGCCGGGTCAGCCAGGAATAGAAGCCGCAGCCGATGGGGCCGTGGGTGATGTTGACGATGTCGCGGGTGGGGCCCATGATCACGCCCTTGCACCCGGCGTAGGTGCAGCCGCGCATGGTGATGATGCCCGGGATGGTGCGCACGTTGGCCATGATCTCGGGCGTCTCGGCTTGCATCGCCTCGGCGATGAGCACCTGCCTGGCGCGCTTGCGGGCGGTCTTGGCGGGATACTTCCTCAGTATCTCCTCCTTGACCTCGTTGGGGTCCCAGGTCGCTGGGTTGTTCTCGATGGTCGTCATCTCGTCATCCTCCCCGCCGCGCCTAGACGATGGCCTTCTGGCCCCGCTCGCCGGTGCGCACGCGGACCGAGTCGCTGATGGGCAGCACGAAGATCTTGCCGTCGCCGGGGTTGCCGGTCTGGTTGGTCTGGATCAGGGTCTTGACCACCCGGTCCACCTCCTTGTCCGGCACCACCACCGTCAACATCCGCTTGGGATAGAGCTTGCCCTTCTCGCCCAACAGGGCCACCGCCTCCTCGCACCCCTGGGCCGCGCCATTGAGCACGTGCTGGTTGACCAGCCCCTTGCCCCGGCCCTGCACCTCGTGGGCGAAGAAGGAGGAGACGCCGGCCTCGGTGAGGGCTTTCTTGTTCTGGTTCATCATGTTCATGCGCACCACGGCGATCACTTCCCTCATGCCGCCGCCTCGCCAGTCTGGAGCGCGGTGTCCCGCGTTCCGGAACTGATGGTGTAGACGTCCTGGACCTCGCTGACGAAGATCTTGCCGTCGCCGAAATGCCCGCTCTTGCCCGAGCGGGCCGCCTTCATCACGATGTCGATCACGAAGTCCTTGTCATCGTCCTTGATCACGCTCATCAGCATGGTCTTGGGCAGTTCGTCGTAGGTGACCTCGCCGATCTTGATGCCCCGCTGCTTGCCGCGGCCGGCCACGGCGTACTTGGTCACCGAGGGGTAGCCGGCCTCCATCAGCGCCGCCAGCACCTCGTCGGCCTTTTCCGGTCTCACGATGGCGCGAATCATGATCATGGGGGAAAGCTCCTTTCTAGGCGGCGTCCAGCAGGCCGAACTCCATGAGCAGGCCCTCCAGCTGCTGCTGGCTGATGGGGTTGGGGATCACGAACATCTGGTTGCCGTCGATGGCCCGGGCCAGGTTGCGATACTCGGTGGCCTGGTCGCACTCGGGCTTCCACTCGATCACGGTCTTGCGGTTGATCTCCGCGCGCTGCACGTCATTGTCGCGGGGCACGAAGTAGATCATCTGGGTGCCCAACTGCCTGGCGAACTCGGCGATCATCTCCCTCTCGTTGTCCACGTTGCGGCTGTTGCAGATCAGCCCGCCCAGGCGCACCACGCCGGACTCGGCGAACTTCTTGATGCCCTTGCAGATGTTGTTGGCCGCGTACATGGCCATCATCTCGCCGGAGCAGACGATGTAGATCTCCTGGGCCTTGCCCTCGCGGATGGGCATGGCGAACCCGCCGCAGACCACGTCGCCCAGCACGTCGTAGAAGACGTAGTCCAGGCCGTGCTCCTGGTTGTAGGCGCCCAGTTGCTCCAGCATGTTGATGGAGGTGATGATGCCGCGTCCGGCGCAGCCCACCCCGGGCTCGGGGCCGCCGGACTCCACGCACAGGGTGTTGGAGTAGCCCGCCAAGCGCAGCTCGTCCAGGTCCACGTCCTCGCCCTCCTCGCGCAGGGTGTCCAGCACCGAGCGCTGGGCCAGGCCGCCCAGGAGCAGCCGGGTGGAGTCGGCCTTGGGGTCGCAGCCCACCACCATCACCTTCTTGCCCATCTCGGCCAGCCCGGCCACCGTGTTCTGGGTGGTGGTGGACTTGCCGATGCCGCCCTTGCCGTAGATCGCTACCTTCCGCATGACTAAGCTCCTGCCAGGGTTGGTTCTGCCCTGGATAGAGCAACGGCGGTGCCATCGGTGCCGCGGACGCTGGGGCGCTGCGCAACTTATTGCCATGACGTGCTAATCGCGGATGGGGCTTGCTGACGGCGGGTCGGAGGCCTGGCCGGACCAATCCGACAATGTTTACAAAGGCGACAAATTGCGCGGGGAGGCGGTCCGGCCGCGCGGTGCAATGACGGCGAGGCGCGCGGCGATGCTGCGGCCGGGAAAAGGGCGCGCAGCCCCGGGGTCAGTACAGGCGGCGCTCCAGGAGGGCGGCCAGTTGGGACCTGGCCTCGGCGGCGGCCTGGTGGCGGCCGGCGGTGGTCTCGGCCCGGGCCAGCAGCTCCAGCAGGCGGCGGTCGGGGCCAGATTGGGTCAGGGCCGCCCGCAGGCGGGCGCTGGCGGCCTCGGCGCGGCCGGCGGTCAGGTCGGCCTGGGCGGCGCTGGCCGCCCGGCCGCGGGCGATGGCCCGGGGCAAGAGGAGCTTGTCGGTCACCAGCTCCTGGAAGGTCAGGCGGTCGTCCTTGGGCACCAGGTCCAGACGGTATTGCGCCGCGAAGGTCAGGGTGAAAGCCGCGCAGAGCGTCACCAGGCCCCAGGCCGTCCGCCGGGGCCAGGCCGGCAGAGAGCCCATGAGGGCCACCAGACCGGCGGCCGCGAAGGGCAGGGACTCGGTGAGCATCCGCGCCCCGAAGCTGTGGGGCTGACGCCAGGCGTTGGCCAGGGAGCCCACCAGCGCCACCTGGCCAATGACCGCCAGCAAGAGCGGCAGGCCGAGGCGGGGCCAGCGCCAGGAGCCCCAGACCAGGCCCGCCGCCCCCAGGAGGGTGATGGGGGTCCAGACGAACCAGCCCCGCAGGGAGGAAAACAGCACCGCGAAAAAGTGCCGGGGCAGGGAGCCCAGGAACCCCTCGCCCTGGGGCACCAGGAGATAACCGCCGTAGATGGCCTTCCATTCCAACAGTTGGGGCGTCACCACCAACAGCAGGCCGGCCGCGGCCAGCAGGCGCGCCCCCCACCAGGCCCCGGGCCGCTCCCGCCAGGCCGCGCCCCGGCTGACGACCAGGCCCCAAACCTCGTCAAAGAGCGGCACGATCAGGAACAGGGCGGTTTGCCAGCGGCAGATGATCATCAGGCCGGCGGCCAGGCCCGCCCCCAGCCAGGCTCCGGGCCGGTCGCCATCCCGGGCGGCCCACCAGCGCCAGAGGAACAGGCTGGCGGCCATGAAGGCGCTGACGTGGGTCATGGGTGAGAAGGCCAGATAGGCCAGGGTGGTGGCCGGCCACAGCCAGAGGCAGGACCAGAAGGCCAGCCAGTCGCCACGGCGTTGCTCCAGGCCCCAGGCCGCCGCCAGACCCCGCAGGAACAGGAACAAAAAGCCCAGGCCCAGGCCCAGGAAGACCGGGTTGGCCAGGTGGTAGCAGGTCAGGGCCAGGCCGGAATGGCCGTCGCCGGCGCGGCCCAGGGCCAGGTCCAGGCCATGGCCCAGGGCCAGGAAGGGCAGGGTCAAGAGGCTGTAGCCGATGGGGAAGGGCGAGCCCGGCCGGCCGGTGGCGGGCGCCACCGCCAGCCAGGGGCTGATCTCGTGGGCGATCACCTGGTATTGGTTGGTCAGGTCCAGGTCCCGATCCAGGAGCAGGGAGTGGGCCACCGCGAAATAGGCCGCCGCGTCCACCCCGCTGATCTTGACCACGGCCCGCCCGCCCGGACGCAGGGCGTCGGCGGTCAGCAGCAGGCCGGCCAGGAGCGCGCCCAGCAGCCAGAAGCCGGCCAGCATTTTGCGGTGTGGTTCGCGGTGCAAGCGCCAGACTCCGTGGGGTGGTGGCGCCAAGGTTAACACGATCCCGGCGCGACTGGCGCGGGATTGCCGGGGGGCGGCGGAAATGTTAAGAACGGTGCCAGCCGCAAGCGAGGGAGGACCATGATCGTCACCTTGGACGGACCGGCCGGGGCCGGCAAGTCCAGCGTCAGCAAGCGCCTGGCCCGGGAATTGGGCTTCGCCTTCCTGGACACCGGGGCCCTGTACCGGGCGGTGGCCCTGGCGGTGCTGGAGTCCGGGCGGCTGGAGGACGACGAGGCCGCGTTGGTCGCCTGGCTGCCGGGGGTGGCCCTGGCAGCCAGCCTGGAGGACGGCCGCTTCGTGGTGCGCCTGGCCGGCCGGGACGTGGAGCCCCTGATCCGCAACGAGCAGGTGGCCGGCGCGGCCAGCCGGCTTTCGGCCCTCATGCCGGTGCGGGTCAGGCTGCTGGACCTGCAACGCCAGGCCGCCGGTCAGGGCCACTTGGTGGCCGAGGGCCGCGACATGGGCAGCGTGGTCTTCCCCCGGGCCGAGGCCAAGTTCTTCCTGACCGCCAGCCCCGAGGAGCGGGCCCGCCGCCGCTGGCGGGAGCTGTTGCCCACCCGGCCGGAGCTGACCCTGGCCGAGGTCCTGGGTGACATGGCCCGGCGCGACCAGCGCGACGCCCAGCGCAGCCTGAGCCCCCTGCGCCCCGCGCCCGACGCCCTGGTGGTGGACACCACCGCGCTGGACGAGGACGCGGTGCTGCATCTGCTGGCCCAGCGGGTGCGGCGGCTCCTGGCCGGGGCGGACAAACAATTCTTGTAATCATCACGCGATTCTGGTACTAAAACTTAGTTTGAGGCAGGCCAACCAGCCCCCCCAGGGGGCGCGGATGGTCGACAGCGTATTGTTTTAATAACCTAACTCCTACAAGGCACTGAGTAACATGGCTGACAGCGATCTGAACAAGGACCAGGAGACGGTAGAGACCGCCGCCGCAACCCCCGCTGAGACCCCCGCCCCGGCCCCGGTCGACGAGGACGACCTGGATCAGGAGGAACTGGCCCTGCTCTACGAGCAGTCGTTCCGCACCATCCAGGAGGGCGAGGTGGCCAAGGGCACCATCGTGTCGGTGGAAAACGACTACGTGGTGGTCGACATCGGCTACAAGTCCGAGGGTCAGATCGACATCAACGAGTTCAAGGACGCCGACGGCAACATCAAGGCCGAGGTGGGCCAGCAGGTGGACGTGCTCCTGGAGCGGGCCGAGGACGAGGACGGCACCATCATCCTGAGCAAGGAGAAGGCCGCCAAGATCAAGGTCTGGGACGAGATCAGCCGCGTCTACAACGAGGACGGGGTCATCACCGGCGCCATCGTGGGCCGGGTCAAGGGCGGCATGAGCGTGGACATCGGGGTGCCGGCCTTCCTGCCCGGCTCCCAGGTGGACCTGCGCCCGGTGCGCAACCTCGATTCGCTCATCGGCCAGACCTTCGATTTCAAGATTCTGAAGTTCAACAAGAAGCGCGCCAACATCGTGCTCAGCCGCCGGGTGCTCCTGGAGAAGGAGCGCGAGTACAAGAAGCGCGACACCCTGAAGGTGCTCGAGGACGGCCGGGTGATGAAGGGCGTGGTCAAGAACCTCACCGACTACGGCGTCTTCGTGGACCTGGGCGGCATCGACGGTCTGCTGCACATCACCGACATGAGCTGGGGCCGGGTGGGCCATCCCTCGGAGATGTTCAAGATCGGCGACGAGATCGAGGTCAAGGTCCTGCACTTCGACCGCGACCGCGAGCGGGTCAGCCTGGGCCTGAAGCAGCTCAAGGAAGACCCCTGGAGCGCGGCCGCCGCGAGCTATCCGGTGGGCACCCGGGTTGCCGGCAAGGTCGTCAGCCTGGCCGACTACGGCGCCTTCGTCGAGGTGGAGGAGGGCGTCGAGGGCCTGATCCACGTCAGCGAGATGTCCTGGACCCGCAAGGTCCGCCATCCCTCCAAGATCGTCAACGTGGGCGACACCGTCGAGGCGGTGGTGCTGTCGATCAACCCCGAGGCCAAGCGCATCAGCCTGGGCATGAAGCAGGTCGAGCCCAACCCCTGGGACCTGATCGCCGAGAAGTACCCGGTGGGCACCATCATCGCCGGCCGGATCAAGAATATCACCGACTTCGGCCTCTTTATCGGCATCGACGAGGGCATCGACGGCCTGGTCCACATCAGCGACATCTCCTGGACCAAGCGCCTGAAGCACCCCGGCGAGATCTTCAAGAAGGGCGACGAGGTCAAGGCGGTGGTGCTCAACATCGACCGCGAGAACGAGCGCTTCAGCCTGGGCATCAAGCAGCTGGAGTCCGATCCCTGGGACGACATCCCCAACCGCTACCGGGTGGGCACCAAGGTCAGCGGCGTCATCACCAACGTCACCGACTTCGGCCTGTTCGTGGAGCTGGAGGAGGGGGTCGAGGGCCTGGTCCACGTCAGCGAGATCAGCCAGGACAAGATCAAGACCCCGGTGGGCATGTACAACGTCAACGACACCATCAGCGCCAAGGTGGTCAGCGTCTCCCGCCGCGAGCGCAAGATCGGGCTGTCCATGCGCCGGGCCGACGAGGAGGACGAGCGCTCCTCCTACAGCGAGTACCTGAACTCCACCCAGGCCGCCACCAGCAACCTGGGCGAGCTGTTGAAGGAAGGTCTGGCCCAGAAAGAGGCCGAGACCAAGCCCGAGGACGAAGAGTAAACCGTCAGGCCCCTGAGCAGGGACCATGCGTAAAGCACCCATGGCCGCCGCGATCGGGATCAGCCTCCTGATCGTGGCGGCCTTTGCCTTGGGGGTGGTCCTCCTGGCCGCCAAGCCCGACTCCGGCCCCCTGTTCGGGGCCAAGTTGGGCCTGGTGCAGGTCAAGGGGCCCATCGAGGACTCGCGGTTGGTGCTGGAGGCCCTGGACGAGTTCACTCGCGACGACACCATCAAGGCCATCGTGTTGCGGGTGGACAGCCCCGGCGGCGGGGTGGGGCCCAGCCAGGAGATATTCCGCCAGGTCCAGCGCGCCGCGGCGGTCAAGCCGGTGGTGGCCTCCATGGGTTCGGTGGCGGCCAGCGGCGGCTACTACGTCTCCGCCCCCTGCACCAGGATCGTGGCCAACCCTGGCACCATCACCGGCTCCATCGGCGTCATCGCCGTGATCCCCGACCTGGAGAACCTCCTGGACAAGCTGGGGGTCAAGCTCCAGACGGTCAGGACCGGTGAGCTCAAGGGCGCGGGCCTGCCCAACCGGCCCCTGAACGAGGCCGAGCGCAGGATGCTGGCCGAGCTGAACCAGGACCTCTATCAGCAGTTCCTGGGCGATGTGATCGAGGCCCGCAAGCTCGCCAACCCGCAGATCCAGGCCATCAAGGACAGCCGGGTGGTCTCCGGCCGCCGCGCCCTGGAGCTGGGCCTGGTGGACCAACTGGGCAACTACAACGACGCCGTGGCCCTGGCCGCCAGCCTGGGCAAGATCGAGGGCCGGCCCCAACTGGTGGAGCCCGAGGCCGGCCGGGAAAGGCTCTGGCGCAGGCTGTTGCAGGAGGAGAGCCTGAGCTTCCTCGCCGCGGCCTGGTCCCGTCTGCGAGCCGGGGCCGCGCCCCAATACCTGCTCTCCCTGCCCGGCGGCGAGTAACCCATGTCCCCCTGGCTCAACCCCGGCCCCCTGGGCGGCCTGGGCGCGCCCTTGAAGGCCCTGGGCTTCCTCTGGTCCCACAAGCGCCTGCTGCCCCTGGCCGGGGTGCCCTTCCTGATCAACCTGGGGCTGTTCGCGCTCGTCTTCTGGTTCAGCTACAGCCGCTTCAACGCCTGGGTGCAGGGCTTTCTACCCCTGGCCGAGGGCTGGTGGTGGGTGCTGCTCTACTACCTGCTGGCGGTGCTGGTGGTGCTGCTGCTCCTGGTGGTGCAGGTCTACCTTTTCGCCCTGGTGGGCTCGGTGGTGGCCGCGCCTTTCCTCGAAATATTGACCCAGCGGGTGGAGGAGACCGCCGCGCCGGCGGCGGCCGCCGCCTGGGCCTCGTCCGGGATTTTCAGGGAGATGCTGCGGGTGGCCGGCCAGGCGCTCAAGAAGCTCCTGCTCTACGTCCTGGCCATGGGCCTCCTGCTGCTTCTGAACCTGCTGCCCGGCCTGGGCACCGCCATCTACGCGGTCCTGGCCTTTGTCACCACCTGCTTCTTCCTCACCCTGGAGTTCGTGGACTACCCCCTGGACCGCCGGGGCCAGAGCCTCTCCGCCAAGCTGGCCTACGTGCGCCGCCTGGGGCTCCGGGGGCTGGGCTTCGGGGCGGCGGTCTTTGTCCTGGGTCTGTTGCCGGTGGCCAACCTGGCCTTCCTGCCCCTGGCCGCGGTGGGTGGCACCCTGCTGTATCTGGACCATCCGCTCCCACCGTCCCCGCCCAGACCCGGTCAGGTCTAAGCTCTGAGTTTTACTTAAGTTGCTGACCGGACACCCTGGTGGTACCTATTAGGGCTCGCCCTTCGCGCCATCTGCGGAGGACCAGGGACCACCCGCGGAAGGACCAGCATGCGCCCCTACATCCCCCCTCCATCTGATTCGCAGGGCCCGACCTGCACCCACCCCGGTCTGGCCATCGGCGGGGTGGGGCTGGGGGTTTTCATGGCCACGGTGGACTTCAGCATCGTCAACATCTCCCTGCCCACCCTGATGGCCGAACTCAACGCCAGCCTGGCCACGGTGGAGTGGGTGATCATCAGCTACGCCCTGGTGGTGACCTCCCTGATGTTGGGGGCGGCCCGCCTGGGCGACATGCTGGGCAAGCGCCGGGTGTATCTGGCCGGGCTGGCGGTATTTTCGCTGGGATCGCTGCTCTGCGCCCTGGCTGGGGGCGCCCTCTGGCTGATCGGGTTCCGGGCGGTGCAGGCCCTGGGCGCGGTGATGATGCAGTCCATGAGCATGGGCATCGTCACCGAGGTGGCTCCGCGCCACCGGCTGGGCCGGGTGTTTGGCATCATGGGCAGCATCGTGGCCCTGGGCCTGGCGGCCGGGCCGCCTCTGGGCGGGCTTTTGATCGGGGCCATCGGCTGGCGGGCGGTGTTCTGGGTCAACGTGCCGGTGGGCCTGGTGGCCTGGCTGTTCGTGGCCCGCCACGTGCCCGAGAGCCCGCCGGTGGAGACCGGCCAACGCTTCGACGCGGCCGGGGCCCTGGTGCTCCTGGTCTGCCTGACCGCCTACGCCCTGGGGGTGACCCTGGGCCAGCAATGGGGCTTCGACCGCTGGGCGGTCTGGGGGCTGCTGGGCCTGTCGGCGGTCACCCTGATCGCCTTCGTGCGCCTGGAGGCCACCCTGGCCCAGCCGATGCTGGACCTGAGCCTGTTCCAGGACCGGGTCTTCGGCCTCAACCTGGTGATGGCCTGGCTGGCCTTCCTGTTGATGGGCGGCACCTTCACCCTGCCCTTCATCCTGCAAATGGTGCTGGGCTACAGTCCGCAGCAGACCGGCCTGATGATGATGGTGGTGCCGGTGAGCATGGGCCTCACCTCGCCCCTGGCCGGCAGCCTGGCCGACCGCCTGGGCTCGCGGGTGGTGAGCCTGGCCGGTCTGGTGATGATGACCCTGGGCTGCCTGAGCCTGAGCACCATCGACCAGCAGGTGGGGACCTGGGGCTATGTCCTGCGGGTGGCGCCCCTGGGGGTGGGCCTGGGCCTGTTCCAGACCCCCAACAACAGCGCCATCATGGGCGCGGCCCCCCGCCATCGCCTGGGGGTGGCCTCGGGCCTGGTGGCCCTGTCGCGCACCCTGGGCAACACCTCCGGGGTGCCCTTGATGGGGGCCTTTTTCACCGCCCATGTCCTGGCCGCGGCCAGCCTGCCGGCCCACACTGACTTCCTGGCCGCGCCGCCGGACGCCCTGATCGCCGGCTTCCGGGGCACCTACCACCTGGCCTCGCTGCTGGCCCTGGGGGGGGTGGCCCTGGCGGTGGCGGCCCTGATCCTGGCCCGTCGCCGCAGGGCGGAGCAGCCCGAGGCCTGAGGCCGGGCCGGATTGGCTCGGACAAGACGGTCGGGGCCCGATCCCGCCCCTTGGCTGTCAGGGATGGGGTCCACCGGAGCGGGCCAGGGCGGTTCAGGGGCGCAGGCAACCCGGCCCCTCTGGCCGGACGAGGCGTTCGATTGCATCCCCGCCCAGAACCAGGCCGAGCCAACCCACGGATGGCGGTCTAGCCCTGGCCGTTCCCGCCGCCCTCGGGCAGGTTGAAGATGCGGCGCACCAGGGCCAGGTGCTGGCTCTGGACCTGGGGCGAGCGGTGACCCTGCTCGCGCAGGAACATGATGGGGTCGTGCAGGAGCTTCTTGACCAGGGCCTTGGTCAGGCGGTCGACGGCCGCGGCGGTGGGGTCGTCGCCCGGGTCCAGGCCCAGGTGGTGCAGGGTGCGGGCCAGCTCGGCGGCGCGAATCTCCTCGGCCTTGGCCGAGAGTTGGGCGATGGTGGGCACCAGGCTCAAGGACGACAGCCAGGCCGAGAACTTGACCACCTCCTCGGCCACGATGGCCTCGGCCGCCAGGGCCTCGCCGGCCCGGTTCTGGCGGTTGGCCTCCACCACCTGGGTCAGGTCGTCGATGTCATAGACATAGGCCCCGTCCAGCTCCCCCACCGCCGGGTCCACGTCGCGCGGCACCGCGATGTCGATGAAAAAGAGCGGCCGTCCCCGGCGCTGCTTGAGGATGCGCCGGGCCATCTCCGGGGTGATCACCGCCGCGCTGGCCCCGGTGGAGCTGACCACGATATCGGCCAGGGCCAGGGCCTGGGGCAGGTCCTGGAGCGCGTAGGCCCCGCCGCCGCCCAGGCGGGTGGAGAGCTCCACCGCCCGGGCCAGGGTGCGGTTGGCCACCAGCACCGTCTTGACCCCGCCGCCCAGGAGGTGCTCGGCGGCCAGCTCGGCCATCTCCCCGGCCCCCACCAACAGGGCGGTCAGGCCGGTCAACTCGTCGAAGATCTTCTTGGCCAGCTCCACCGCCGCGTAGGAGACGCTGACCGCCGAGCCGCCGATGCGGGTCTCGGTGCGCACCCGTTTGGCCACCTGGAAGGTCTTGTGCAGCAGGCGGTTGAGCACGGTGCGGGTGGCCCCGGCCTCGGCCGCGGCGCGGTAGGCCTCCTTGATCTGGCCCAGGATCTGGGGCTCGCCCAGGACCAGGGAGTCCAGGCTGGCCGCCACCCGGAACAGGTGGCGCACCGCCTCCTGGTCCTGGTGGCTGTAGATGGCCTGCTCCAGGGCCTTGGCGTCCACCGGTCGGCCCCGGCCCAGCCAGCGCCGCAGCGCGGCGGCGGCCTCGGCCCCGTCCTCGGCCACGGCCAACGCCTCCACCCGGTTGCAGGTGGAGACCAACAGCGCCTCGCGCATCCCGGGCAGGGCCAGGCACTCGTGCAGGCGCTCGGGCAGCGTTTCCGCCCCCGGGGCCAGGCACTCGCGCAACTCCACCGGCGCGGTCTTGTGGTTGATGCCCACCAGGACCAGGTTCACGGCCGCGTCCCCGTCGCGCCGCCCAGGGCGTCGAAGCTGTGGTAGCCGGGCAACAGGAGTCCCGCCCCCAGGAAGGTGAAGAGCAGGGAGGCGAAGGCGGCCAGGGCCAGCCAGGAGCCCTTGCGTCCGCGCCAGCCCTGGACCAGGCGGATGTGCAGCAGGGCGGCGTAGCAGAGCCAGGAGATCAGGCCCCAGGTCTCCTTGGGGTCCCAGCGCCAATAGGAGCCCAGGGCGGCCTGGGCGTAGGCCGCTCCGGTCAGGATGCCGATGGTCAAAAGCACGAAGCCGACCAGGAGGGCCTGCTGGTTGAGTTGGTCCAGGCGGCCCAGGGAGGGCAGGCGATGGAAGACCGCGCCCAGGCGTTTGGCCCGGATCAGGCTGTCCTGCACCAGATAGAGCAGGGAGCCCAGGCAGTTGAGGGCCAAGAGGCCATAGCCGGCGAACAGGCTGATGACGTGGGCCACCAGCCACAGGCTCTTGAATATCTCCGGGGTGGGGCCGCTGGGCGGGGGCAGCACCGAGGCCGCCAGGAGCAGGATGATGCACAAGGGCGCGGTCAACGCCCCCAGGATCATGATGTTCAGGCGTAGGTTGACCACCAGGCCCGCGCCCATCAAGGCCCAGGAGAGGAAATCCAACGCCTGGCGCAGATTCAGCGCCGGCAGCACCCCGGCCTGGACCCAAGCCGCCAGGAGCGCCAGGGTGTGCAGGACGAAGCCCAGCCAGAGCACCCCCCGGCCCATGGCGTAGAGCCCCCGTCGCTGCCAGAGCAGGAAGGCCAGCGACAGCCCGCCGCCGCCCAGGTAGGCGGCCAGGGTCACCCAATGCAGGAAGGTGCTCACGAGGTCGCCTCCGCGTTGGGGGTCAGATCATCGGGCGTGAGCCCCAGGGCGGCCAGGTCGGCCCCCGGACCCAGGATGGCGGCCAGCCGGGCCTCCAGGCCGGTCCAGTCCCGGCGCGCAATGAGCGCCAGCAGCCCGGCGTCGGCCAGGGCGAAGAAGAGCGGCCGGTTGGCGGCCGCCGGGCGGCCCTGGGCCTTGACCCAGTCGCGCGCGGCCCGCATCAGGGCCAGGTAGGGTCCCCACTCCGGTCCGAAGTCGGCCTCCAGGCGTTCGCGCAGCCGCCGGGCCACCGCCGGACCGGCCCCGCCAGTGCTCACCGCCACCGTCAGCTCGCCCCGCCGGAAGGATGCCGGCACGATGAAGCCGCACAGGTCCGGCACGTCCACCACGTTGACAAAGATTCGGGCCGCCTCGCAGGCCGCGGCCACCGCCCGGTTGACGGTTTCGTTGTCGGTGGCGCAGATGGCCAGCCAGACCCCGGCGAGATCGGATTCGGCGAAGGCCCGGGGGTGGTGCTCCACCCGGGGGTGGGGCAGCAGGCCGGCGGTTTCGGACGCCAGGCGGGGGGCCACCAGGCGCACCCGGGCCCCGGCCTCCAAGAGCGCGGCCAGCTTGCGGCCGGCCACCTGCCCCCCGCCCACCAACAGGGCGAGACGGTCGCGCAGGTCCAACCAGGCGGGATAGAAGGCCAAGCCAGCTCCTTGTCAGGCAAAATCCAGGCTTGAAGCATAGCAAAGGCCCCGCCCGGCGGCAAGCCGCGCGCTCCTCAGGCCAGGCTTTGGTAGTCCGCCCGCACCAAGGCCTGGAGGCGTTGGCGTCGCTCGCCGTGGAGCACCATCCCCTCCCAGGTTGGGGGGTGGGACAGCTTTTGCATCAACAGGCCGTCGGAACCGAACCAGCGCGGCAGGGCCCCGCCCAGGAAGTATCCCCGCCGCCGCAGGATTTCGGTCACCGCGCCGGACCAGGGCTGGCCCAGGTTGACCCAGGCCTGAAAGACCGTCACCCCCTGGGCGGCGGCCTGGTCTTCGGCTCGGGCCAGGGCCGCGTCCAGGTCCGGGCCGGCCGCCAGGATGGCGATGCGGGCCACCTGGGCGCTGGAAAAGACATGGCTGTCCAGGTGGCTGGCGACAGCTTCCGGCAGCGGGGCCTGGGCGGTCAGGAACTCGCGTTGGTCGTCGAACCCGACGTAGAGGTCCTCTAGGGCCTGGGCGTAGCGCTCAGGCAGGTGCAGGGCGTGGGGATGGGAGACCTTGGTCTGGAAATGCTGGGTGGCGCCAACCCTGCCCTGGGCGCTGGCCTCCTTGACGTAGGCCGCGGCCGGCATCAGGTCCACCTCCAGGGTCATGGTGACATAACCCATGCTTTCGGCCAGGCGCTGGGTGTAGGGGTGGTTCAGGACCGCCTCGCCCCAGATCATTTCGGCCCCGAATCGGGGGCCGCCCACATTGATGGAATGGGGGACCAGGCGGCTGAAAAGGTTGGCGGCCCGGTACGCCGGCAGCACCAGGCCGGCCCCGGCCTCGTAGGTCCTGGGATGGGGGCATTGCCGGAACAGGGCGTTGTGTCCCACCACCCGGCCCTCGGGGGTGCGGGCCACGCTGGAGATGATGCGCCCCTCCTGGTTGGCGGCGATCAGGGTGGCGGGGTCGTAGTAGTCGCGCACCGGGTAGCCCTCGCCATAGACCGCGCGAAACAGCTCCGCCACCCCGGGGGCGTCCTCGGGCCGCATCAGGTCCACGCTGATGGGCGGCAGCTCGGCCCCTGGCCTGTCACCCATGGTCTTATCCTTTGTGGATGGTCTCGTAATCCTGGCGCACCATGGCCAGCAGGCGCTTGGCGCGGTCGAACTCCAGGTTGATGGTCTCCCACTGCACCGGCTCGCTCAGGCGCTGCAGCAACAGTCCGTCGTCCCCGAACCAGCCCGGCAGGGGCCCGCCCAGGAAATAACCTCGCGACCTGAGCTCCTCCACCGCCGCGCCCACGCAGGCCTGGCCCAGGTTCAGCCAGACCTGGATCGTCACCACCCCCCGGGCCTCGGCCTCGGCCTCGGCTTGGTCCAGGGCGGCGTGCAGGTCCGCCCCGGGCTGGTGCAGGGAGATCCGGGCCACCTGGGCGTAGTCGATGATCCGGTTCTCCAGGCGGGTGGCCACCCCGGCCGGCAGGGGCCGGTCGGCGGTCAGGAAGTGGCGCTGGTCGTCGAACCCGGCGTAAAGCTCGGTGATTGGCTGGGCGTAGCGCTCCGGCAGGTAGACCGCCCGGTCGCGATGGACCAGGGATACGAAATCCATGATATTGGAGACCCGCCAGTCGAGCTTGGCCTCCTTGGCGAAGGTCGCCGCCGGCATCAACCCAACCTCCAGGGCCATGGTGATCCAGCCCAGGCTGTGGCACATCTTTTGGGAGAAAAGATGGGTGCAAAGTGGCTCTCCCCAGACCACCTCCACCCCGAAGCGCGGCCCCCCCACCTCCACTCCGTGGGAGCACATCCGCCCGAACAGGTCGGCCACCCGGAACTCGGGGTGGACCAGACCAGCCCCGGACTCGTGGCATTTGGGATGGGGCACGTGGTTGAACAGGGCGGTGTGGCCCACCACCCGGCCCTCGGGGGTGCGGGCCACGCTGGAGATGATGCTCCCCTCGCGGTTGGCGGCGAGCAAGGCCTCGGGCTCGTAATAGGTCTTGACCGGATAGCCCTCGCCATAGACCAGCCGGAATAGCTCGGCCACGCCCGGGGCGTCCTCGGGGCGCAGCAGGTCCACTTCGATGGGCGGCAACGAAGTTTTGGCGTCGGTCATGCTTGATCCTCTAGCTTTTCTTGGCGTTTAAGGTTCAGGGCCGCCAGGCCGGCCGCCAGGCAGATCCCGGCGTTGGCCAGGAACAGGGCGCCGCCGCCCAAACCGGCCAGCAGCAGGCCGCCCAGCCAGGGACCCAGGAAAAAACCGCCCTGGAACATGAACATGCCCAGGTTGAGGTTCAAGGCCCGCAGGTGGGGCGGCGACAACTCGAAGAGCAGGGCGTTGAGCAGCGGGAAGGCCACCCCCCAGCCCAGGCCGAAGGCGAACCCCACCGCCAGCGCCTGCCAATCCCGGGAAACCAGGCTGGTGAGAACGAAACACAGGGTCAGCCAGGCCGCGGCCCCGGCCAGCAGCCGGCGCTTGTCATGGCGGTCCAGGCGCTTGGCCGCCACCAGGCGCACCAGCATCTCCGCGCAGTAGGTGGCGGTGAAGAACCAGCCGGCCCTTTTCAGGCCCTGCTCCAGGAAGGCCGGCTCGACCAGGTAGAACAGGCAGGCGAAGGCGGAATACACCCCCAGGCTGAGGAGCAGGCAGCCGGCCACGCCCCGGTCGCGCAGGTTTTCCCGGAGCTGGCCGAGCTTGAGGGGGCCTTTTCCCTGGACGTCTGGCACGGCGGCCCGGGACGGCCGGCCCAGCCAGGCCAGGGGCAGGATGCCCAGGGTCACCAGCCCGGTGAGGTTGAGCAGGTTGAGGTAGCCGCCCAGGGACTGTTCCAGGGGCTCCACCAGGGGGGGCACCACCGCGTAGGGCAGCAGGGTGACGATCCCCATCACCCCGAAGGCCTCGCCGCTCCGGTCCGGCGGGATGCAGGCCACCATGGCGGCGGTGCCGGCGATGGCCAGCACCCCGTAGGCCAGGCCGTGCAGCAGCCGCACCAGGAGCCAGGCGTTGAGACCCTCGGGCAGGTTGTAGGCCGCCAGGGCCAGCGCGTTGGCCAGCGCGCCCCAGAACAGCCACACCCAGGCCCGGTTGACGCCGATCACCGGACTGAGCAGCGGGCGCACCACCAGACCAACCAGGGCGAAGGCCCCCACCAGGAGCCCGGCCTGGTCCTTGTCCAGGCCCGTTCCGGTCAAGAACGCGAAATAGTGAAAGAAAACCGCCATATTGCAAAAAAGCAGGAATTGGATGGCGATCTGGGCGACGAACTGGCGGGTGTATAGCCTCGTGGTTCCGGGGCCTGGGGGAGGCGCGCCGCTCATGACCGGCCCGACAGTATGCCGCGCAGGGCGGCGATGAAGGCCTCCATGGCCAGGTGGCTGCCGATGCTGACCCGGATCCAGTTGGGGAAGCGGAATCCGGTCATGGAGCGAATCATCACCCCTTTTTGCATCAGGCGGCGGTAGGCCATGGTGTCGCTCATGGGCAGGCGGATCATCAGGAAGCAGCCCTCGCCATGCTGCACCGGCAGGCCCATCGCGCCCAACTCCTCCAGCAGGTAGGCCTTTTCCCGGGCCACCAGGGCCCGGGTGGCGGCCAGGTGCCCGGCGTCGTCGGCCAGGGCCGCCAGGGCCGCCTCCTGGGCCAGGACGTTGACCGAGTAGACCACGCAGGTGCGGCGGACGATGTCCACCACCTCCCGGCTGCCGGCCAGGTAGCCCACCCGCAGCCCGGCCAGGGCGTACATCTTGGAAAAGGTGCGGAATACCACCAGATTGGGGTGGCGGGCCAGCATCGTGATTCCGTCGGGAAATTCCGGCCGGTCCACGAACTCGCGATAGGCCTCGTCCAGGACCACGATCTGCTGGCCGTCCACCCGTTCCAGGAAGCGCTCCAGGCGCTCCTGGTCCCACCAGGTTCCGGTGGGGTTGTTGGGGTTGCAGATGAAGATGATCTTGCTGCGTCGGTCGATGAGCCGCAGCAGGGCCTGGTCGTCGAAGCCGAAGTCCTTGAGCGGGGCCAGCCGGGCCTCGAAGCCGCTGAATTTGGCCACCCATTCGTAGACCGCGAAGGTGCGGTCGGCGGTGACGATGTTGTCGCCCTCCTGGCAGAAGGCCTTGATGACGAAGGTGATGACCTCGTTGGCCCCGTTGCCCACCAGGAGTTGGTCCGGGTCCAGGCCAAAGCGGAGGCCCAGGGCCTGGCGCAGATGCCAACTGTCGCCGCTGGGATAGATGCCGGCCCGGGGCGGGGGGAAGCGGGCGATGACCTCGCGGGCCAGGGGGGGCGGCCCCAGGGGGTTTTCGTTGTTGTTCAGCCGGTGCAGGTGATCGACGCGATAGAGCCTCATCAGCTCCGGGTCGGGCTGGGAGGGGATGTAGGGCTCGAAACGCCTCACGAATTCCGGCGTCAACCGGTTCAGGTCCAGGGCGCGCATGGGGTCTAGTCCACCGTTTCCTGGAAGACCACCAGGTCGCCCTGGCCCAGGGCGGGCAGCAACAGTTGGGGTTTGAATCCGGCGGCGGCGATCTGGGGCAACAGGCCGGCCTGCCATTGGCTGCCCAGGTCCAGATTCAGGAAAACGTTGAGGATTCCCTCCTCGCGCAAGGCGGCCAGGTGGGATTTGAGGTTGGCTGTCAGGTCGCGGCCGTCCCAGACCAGGGCCAGGGTGGCCTGGCTGCGGGCGCGGTTGAGGTCGGCCGAGAGCACCGAGTGCTCGGGACGGGACTCGCCGGCGGTGGAAAGCTCGCGGATGCCGCGGGGCAGGAACAGGCGTTGGTATTGCTCCTCCAGGAACCCGCGCAGATCGGGATGACACCAGACCCAGGCCCCGGGGTCCTCCTCCAACTGCCGGTAGTAGTGCGGCCAGTGCTCCACCCCGCCGTCGGCCTGGCGCAGCTTCAGCTCGCCCAAGAGCTCGAACCCGTCCCGGGGCAGGTCCGGGGTGGCGAAGCGGCAGATCACCCCCCGGGCCCCGCTCTTGGCCACCCGGGCCAGGCAGGCCTCCACCAGGGCTTCGCCCTGGGCAAGATGATCAGGTTGACCGAACAGATAGGGTCCGAAAAGCTGGACCGCCCGCCCGTCCATCCGCCAGATCGCGCAGCCCCCCAGCCCGTCGCCGGGGTCCTGGCTGGCCAGGAGGGCGTAGTCGCCGCTCAGGGCCATGTCGGCCAGCTTGCCCGGCAGGGCGAAATCGGCCGGGAAGGCGTCCGGAGGATAGTGGGCGGCCAGGAGCCGCGCCAGCTCCTTGATCTCGGCCGGACCCGGTTCGGCGATAAGCGCCTGGGGCAGGGGCAGGGCCGGCGGGGGCGAGGACTGGGACGCGGGATAGGCCTTGTGCTTGTCCAGCACCAGCTCCATCTGGTCCTGGCCCAGGGAGCGCAGGCTGAAGCGGTCCACCGCCCGCGAGGCCAACAGCAGGCCCAGGCGCTCCAGGTCCTCGGGCCGGTCCGGGGAGAATCCGGCCGCCAGGTTCAGCAGGCGGAAGTCCACCTCCGAGCGGGTGAAGCGCAGACGCAGGCGGACATAGTAATAGTGCCCGCTCACCTCCAACTCCACCCGTGCCCCGGGTCCCAGGCTCTGGCAGAGGTGGGCGAAGACCTCCTCGGTGGCCAGGCACAGACGCATGGCCTCGCCCCGGCCCAGGCCGAAGGCCTGGCCGGCCTCTTCGGCCATCCCGGCGGCGAGACGGGTGAAATCCGGCTGCAGGGGCAGGCGGAGCTGGATGGGGCGCGGATCAGTTGCCATGGCCAATCCTTCCCGAGCAATTATCCATGAGTAGCCAAGCCCGGGGGTGGCGTCAACCCCAATAGTGCGCGCGCCAGCCAAGACGTGAATCCTGATTGATCCAATCGGGAATGGTTCGGTTTAGTTTTGACAACTTAGCCCGCCTGGCCAAGAATAGCCCCAGCCAGTGAGGAGCCGAACGTCATGCCCAAAACCAGCCCGCCGGAGATCGGCGCCAGCCCGCCGCGCCACGAATCCCCGGCCAAGGTCGCGGGCCGCGAGGTCTACGCGGCCGATTTTCATCAGCCCGGCATGCTCTGGGCCGGGGCGAGGCGGGCTGGCGTGGCCCACGCCCGGCTGTTGGCCATCGACACCGCCGCCGCCCGGGATCTGCCCGGGGTGCGGGCGGTGCTCACCGCCGCCGACATCCAGGGCTCCAATCGCCAGGGGGTGATCCGCAAGGATCAGTCGGTGCTGGTGGATGACCGGGTGCGCCACGCCGGCGACGCCCTGGCCCTGGTGGTGGCCGAGAGCCCGGCGGTCCTGGAGCGGGCCCTGGCCCTGCTGCGGCCGGAGCTGGAGCCCCTGCCCGGGGTCTTCACCACCGACCAGGCCCTGGCCCCGGAGGCCCCGGTCCTGCACCCCGACCATCCGGGAGGCAACCTGCTCCTGGAGGCCAAAAGCGAAAAAGGCAAGGGCGCGCAGGCGTTGGACGATTGCGCCCTGGTGGTGGAGGGTGAATACCACCTGCCCCGCCAGGAGCACGCCTTTTTGGAGACCGAGTGCGGCTGGGCGGTCCTGGACGCCGAGGGCGTCCTGACCATCACCGCCTCCACCCAGACCCCCTTTCGTGACCGGATGGAGGTGGCCGAGGCCTTGGGTCTGGACCTGGCCCAGGTGCGGGTCATCGCCCCCACCCCCGGCGGGGCCTTTGGCGGCAAGGACGGGGTCACGGTGCAGAGCCTGTTGGGCCTGGCCGCCCTGGCCTGCCCCGGCCAACCGGTGAAACTGGCCCTGAGCCGGGAGGAGAGCTTCTTGGCCGGCTGCAAGCGCCATCCGGCGGTGCTGCGCTATCGCCTGGGGGGTGACGCCCAGGGGCGGCTGCTGGCCCTGGCGGTGGAAGGCGAGCTGGACACCGGCCCCTACGACCACCTGGGCGGGGTGGTGGCCGCCCTGGCCCTGGAGCACGCCGGCGGCCCCTACCAGATCCCCCACGCCAGCCTGCGCCTGCGGGCGGTCTACACCAACAACCCGGTTTCCGGCGCGTTCCGGGGGTTTGGCGTGCCCCAGGTGGCGGCGGCCATGGAGCTGAGCCTGGACCGCCTGGCCGACGGCCTGGGCCTGGACCGAGCCGAGATCAGGCGGCGCAATCTCATCCAGCGGGGGGACCTCAGCCCTTCCGGCGCGCTCATGGACTGCTCCAACGGCCTGGAGCAGTGCCTGGCGCAGGTGACCAGCCATCCCCTGTGGCGGGGCCGGGCCGCCTGGCGGGCGGCGGCCGGCCGCCACCGCCGGCGCGGGGTGGGCCTGGCCGCGGCCTGCCACGGCCTGGGCTACGGCCCGGTGGTGCCGGACGTGGCCAACGCCAAGCTGGACCTGACCGAGGAAGGCCGCTTCCGGGTCTATTCCGGGGTGGTGGACATGGGCCAGGGCAACGCCTCCACCAACCTGCAACTGGCCGGGCAGGCCCTCTGCCAACCGGCGGAGGATTTGGAACTGGTGCTGCCCGACACCGGACGCACCCTGCCCAGCGGGTCGGCCTCGGCCAGCCGCACCACCTTCACCTTCGCCCCGGCCCTGTTGGCCGCCTGCGAGACCCTGAAAAACCGTCTTCTGGCCAAAGCCGCCGATCTGCTCTTCGCCACCGGCCCGTCCGAGTTGCGCCTGTTGCCCGGCCGGGTCTGGCACCCGGCCAGCGGCCGCGAGCTGCCCCTGGCCCGCCTGGCGGCCTTGATGGACCCGGCCGAGCGCGTCGCCTGCGCCCGCCACCGCGCCCCGGTCAACCCCCATCTGCCGGCCTGCGCCCAGGAACTGCGCCTGCACGGCTTCCCCCACGCGGTCTTCTCCTTCGCGGTGCACCTGGCGGCGGTGGAGGTGGACGAGCTGACCGGCCAGGTGACGGTGCTGGACTACCTGGCCGCCAGCGACTGCGGCCGGGTGCTCAACCCCGGCCTGCTGCGCCAGCAGATGGAAGGCGCCCTGGGCCAGGGCCTGGGCTACGCCCTGCTGGAGGACTTCAGCGCCCGGAAGGGTCTTCCCGGAACCCCCAACCTGAGCACCTACATCCTGCCCACCGCCCTGGACGCCCCGCCCCTGACCCACATCGCGGTGGAGACCTGGGAACCCAGCGGCCCCCTGGGGGCCAAGGGCGCGGGCGAGATCGGCATCGACCCGGTCCTGCCGGCGGTGGCGGCGGCGGTGGGCCAGGCCTGCGGGGCCGCGCCCACGGTGTTTCCCCTGACCCCGGAGCGGGTCTTGGGCCTCTTGGCCGCCGGGAAGGAGTCGCCATGCTGATCCGCTTCGTCCTCAACCACCAGCCGGTGGAGATCGAATCCGAACCCGACCGGCGGGTGGTGGACCTGTTGCGCCAGGACCTGGGCCTGACCGGCGCCAAGGAGGGCTGCGGGGCCGGGGAATGCGGGGCCTGCACGGTGCTGGTGGACGGGGTCAGCCGCCTGTCCTGCCTGATGCTGGCCGCCCAGTTGGAGGGCCGGGAGCTGCTGACCATCGAGGGCTTCACCCCGCGGGAAGGTCTGGACCCCATCCAGGCGGCCTTGGTGGCCGAGGGCGGGGTGCAGTGCGGCTTCTGCTCGCCGGGCATGGTCCTGGCCACGGCCGACCTCTTGCGCCGGGAGCCCCGCCCCGACGAGCAGGCCATCCGTCGGGGCCTCAGCGGCAACCTCTGCCGCTGCACTGGCTACCAGGGCATCGTGGCGGCGGTGAAGTCCCTGGCCCCGGAGGACCCGGCATGAGACCGGTGCTGCTGCCCCGGGCGCTGACGGAGTTGTGGGAGGCCCTGGACCGGCATCCCGGCGCGGCGCTGATGGCCGGGGGCACCGACCTGCTGGTGCGGCTACGGGCCGGCCTGTGCGACCCCCCGGCCCTGATCGGCCTGGAGCGCCTGGCCGGGCTGGACGGAGTGCGGGCCGAGGGCGGCTGGCTGCGTCTGGGCGCGGCCGCCACCCATCAGGAATTGATCGACCATCCCCAGGTGGCGGCCGAGCTGCCCCTGCTGCGCCGGGCGCTCCTGGAGCTGGGCTCCCCGCCCATCCGCCACATGGCCAGCCTGGGCGGCAACCTGGTCACCGCCTCGCCGGCCGGCGACAGCCTGCCGCCGCTCTATGTCTATGACGCCGAGGTGGAATTGCTCTCGGCAGGCGGCGCGCGGCGCATGCCCCTGGAGCGGTTCATCATCGGCCCCGGCCGAACCGCTCTGGCTCCGGGCGAGGTCCTGGCCGCGGTCTGGGTGGACCGGGGCCAAACCTTCGACCGCATCCACCACCGCAAGGTGGGCCTGCGCCGGGCCCTGGCCATCGCGATCTGCGGCTTCTGCGCCGGCCTGCGCCTGGACGCCGCCGGCCGGGTGCGCGAGGCCCGCCTGGCCTGGGGCAGCCTGGCCCCCAGCGTGGTCCGGCCCCGGACGGTGGAGCAAATGCTGCTGGGCCAGGCCCTGACCCCGGAGGTCCTGCGGGCCGCCGGCCAGGCCCTGCAGGAACATATCAGCCCCATCGACGACCTGCGGGCCAGCGCGGACTACCGCCGCCAGGTGGCGGCCAACCTGCTGCAGGAGCTGGCGGAGTGACCCCGCCGGCCGCCTGGCGGGCCAAGCTCTGGGGGGTGGCGCTGGTCAACCTGGCCACCCTGGCCTGGGCCAGCAACGCGGTGCTGGGCCGTTTCCTGCGCGACGACATCGGCCCCCTGACCCTGGCCGCCCTGCGCTTTTTCCTGGCCACCGCCCTGCTGCTGCCGCTGTTGGGCAACTTGGCCCCGGCCGAGCGCCGCCTGGGCGCGGACCGCTGGTGGCTGGTGGGCATGGCGCTGTCGGGGGTGGTGGGCTTCAGCCCCTTGCTCTACTGGGGCCTGCACCACTCCACGGCGGTCAACTCCTCGCTGATCCAGGGCTTTTCGCCATTGATCACCGGCCTGCTGGCCGGCTGGCTCATAGCCGAGCCGGTGACCCCGCGCCAGATCACCGGCGCGGTGCTGGGCCTGGTGGGGGTGGTGGGCCTGATCTGCCGGGGTTCGCTGGACTATCTCCTGGCCCTGTCCTTCAACCCCGGGGACCTGCTCTTCCTCCTCACCGCCATCAACTGGGCCATCTATTCGGTCTGCGCCCGCCGGGTGATGCGTTCGCGCTCGGCGGTGGCGGCCACGGTGATCTCTAATCTCCTGGGCCTGCCGCTGTTGATCCTGGGCGCGGCCATCGAATTGCCCCACGCCCCTTTGAACCTGTCCCCGGCCACCATCCTGGCCATCGCCCACATCTGCCTGGTGCCCACAATCCTGGGCTACTGGTCCTGGAACCGGGCGGTGCAGACCCTGGGCGCGGGCGGGGCCATGGTCTTCTACAACACCCTGCCCCTCTACGGGGCCTTGTTGGGGGCCCTGGCCCTGGGCGAGGACCTGGGACCCAGCACCCTGATCTTCGGCGGCCTGATCCTGGCCGGCGGGGTCTGGGGCACCACCGGGGGCCAGCGAAACTGAGTTCCGCCCCGGCTTGGCGCAGCCGGCCGCCCTGTGTAGAATCCTGGTTGCCGCGGCCCCCTTGCCCTGGCCGGGGCGCGGCCCATTCCCGCAAGTCCCAAGGTGCAGCCATGCCAGCCGTTCCAGAAGCCCGGCCCCGCATCCGCCGCATCGGCAACCTGGTCCATGTCTACGACTCGGTGCGCGAGATGGAGATCATCAACCGCGACCTGTTGGGCATGATCTCCAACTCCTACGACGGGGTCTGCATCGCCGACGGCGACAGCCGCATCCTGCTGGTCAACCAGGCCTTCGAGAAGGTGATGGGCCTGCCCCTGGACACCACCGTGGGCCGCCGGATCAAGGACTTGATCGCCGAGGGCGTCACCGACACCTCGGCCACCATCCATGTGCTGGAGAGCCGCCAGCAGGAGACGGTGCTGCTCAACACCCTGGCCGGACGCCAGGTGCTCTCCACCGGGGTGCCGGTCTTCGGCCCGGACGGCAAGATCCTGCGGGTCTACTGCAACCTGCGCGACGTCACCGAGCTGGTGCGCCTGCGCGAGCAGTTCGGGGCCAGCCAACGCCTGGCCAGCAAGTATTTCCTGGAGTTGCAGGAGCTAAAGAAGAACCAGGCCACCCGCCGCCAGATCATCACCCGCAACCAGACCATGCGCCAGGTGGTGGACCTGGCCTACCGCATGGCCCAGGTGGACAGCAGCCTGCTGATCCTGGGCGAGTCCGGGGTGGGCAAGGACCTCCTGGCCCAGGTCGTCCACGAGTCCAGCCCCCGGCGGGAGACCGGGGCCCTGGTCAAGGTCAATTGCGGGGCCATCCCCGAGCCGCTGTTGGAGTCGGAGCTCTTCGGCTATGAGAGCGGGGCCTTCACCGGGGCCCGGGCCCAGGGCAAGGTGGGCTACTTCGAGATCGCCGACAAGGGCACCCTGTTCCTGGACGAGATTGGCGAGCTGCCACTGTCGTTGCAGGTCAAGCTGTTGGCGGTGCTCCAGGACCGGCGCATCACCCGCCTGGGCGGCACCAAGCCCCTGCCGGTGGACATCCGGGTGCTGGCCGCCACCAACCAGGACCTGGAGCGCATGGTGCGCGCCGGCCGCTTCCGCGAGGATCTCTACTACCGCCTCAACGTGGTGCCGATCCGGGTGCCGCCCCTGCGCGAGCGCCCCGAGGACATCCCCTTCCTGCTGATGCACTTCCTGGATGAAAACAACCGCCGCCATCGGCTCCAGGTGCGTCTGGACGAGGAGGTCATCGAGACCCTGGCCGCCTATCCCTGGCCGGGCAACGTGCGCGAGCTGATGAACCTGGTGGAGCGCCTGTTGGTCACCGCCCAGGAGAGCCGGGTGGGCCTGGAGCACCTGCCGCGCAAGTACCGCCACCCCTCCGCCCGGGCGGGAGTGGCCCCGGACCAGGACCTGCCCCCGCTCAGGGATGCGGTGGCGGTCTTCGAACTGGAGCTGATCGAGACCGCCCTGGCCCGCTATGGCAGCCGGGAGCTGGCCGCCCACAAGCTGGGGGTCAGCCTCTCCACCCTCAACCGCCGCCTGCGGGGACTGGGTTCGGTCAATTTTGACACGCAGGAATGACATAAAATAAAAGATTAAGTTATTAATTATTTACCTGTTGGGGCGCAACACCCCCCGAATTCTCGGTCAAATTTGATCGAAGCTCTTCCGCTCCCGGCATCTCCTGCCCCAATTTCGGGTTCGTTTCACCGGCTTCTCCCGGGTGACCCCCAAATTATTCACCGACGATAAACCAGCTATATTATAGCCTTGTCCTTAGGCTCCCCAGCCCCGGACCCGGGCCGCGCCTTTTCGGCCCCGGCTTGGCATCCGGCTTGCTTAGCCCAACGGTCACCGTTTGCCCACCGGTTGCCTAGCTAGCCCCGCCCCGGCCCTTGCTCCCGGCGAGAAGGGGAAGGCTCTCATGGTGATCGGCGATCTGCCCGCGCAGGCCGCGCGGCGCTACCCCGCCAAGACCGCGACCATCTTTCGCGGCCAGAGACAGACCTTCGGCCAGTTCAGCCAGCGGGTCAACCGCCTGGGCGGAGCCCTGGCCGGCCTGGGGCTGAAGCCCGGCGACCCCGTGGCGGTCCTGACCCGCAACTGCCCCCAGATGCTGGAGTTGATGTTCGCCATCGCCCGGGCGGGCATGGTCTACGTGCCGGTGAACTTCCGTCTGGCCCCGCCGGAGCTGCGGTTCGTGCTGGACGACGCCGAGGTCAAGGCCCTCTTTGTGGGCGACGACTTCCTGCCGGCGGTGCGCGAGATCAAGGACCAGATCGCCTGCCGCGAACTGATCACCTTGAGCGACGGCTACGAGCCCCTGCTCCAGGCCGGCGACCCCGACACCCCGGCCGCCCCGGTGACGCCCCAGGACCTCTTCGCCATCTTCTACACCAGCGGCACCACCGGCGGCCCCAAGGGGGTCATGCTCAGCCACGACAACTTCCTCAGCGCGGCCCTCAACCACATCATCGCCTACCAGATGGCCCCCTCCGACGTGGTCTACCACTCCCAGCCCCTCTACCACACCATGCAGGCCTCCCTGGCGGTCTGCTGCTTCTACGTCAGCGCCACCAGCCTGATCGCGGAGTTCTTCAAGCCCCACGAGTTCTGGCAGGACGTGGCCGAGTACGGCGTCACCAGCATCACCCTGGTCTACACCATGCTGGTGGACGCCCTGGACGCCTACGAGACGGCCGGCTACAGCAAGGGCAGCCTGCACAGCCTGACCGTGGGCGGCCAATCGGTGCCGGTGGACGTGCTCAAGCGCACCCACCGTCTGCTGGGACCCAACATGATCTTCCAGGTCTACGGCCTGACCGAGGCCGGCCCCCTGCTCACCTACCTGCCGCGCCAGGAGATGACGGTGGAGGGCGAGGCCTCCCGCCGCCTGGCCTCCATCGGCAAGGAGCTCTTCTCCTGCCAGGTGCGGGTGGTGGACGAGTTGGACCGCGACGTGTCCCCGGGCCAGTTCGGGGAGATCATCGCCCGGGGGCCCAATGTGATGCTGGGCTACTGGAAGCGGCCCCAGGAGACGGCCGAGGCGCTCAAGGGCGGCTGGCTGCGCACCGGCGACGTGGCCACCCTGGACGGCGAGGGCTACCTCTACATCGTGGACCGCAAGAAGGACATCATCATCAGCGGCGGTGAGAACATCAGCCCCCGCGAGGTGGAAGAGGCCCTCTACCAGCATCACGCGGTGCAGGAGTGCTCGGTGATCGGGGTGGCCGACCCCCGCTGGGGCGAGTCGGTGCGCGCGGTGGTGGTGGCCAAGAATGGCCAGCAACCCGGAGCGGAGGAGCTGATCGCCTTCTGCGCCCAGCGCCTGGCCAAATACAAGGTGCCCAAGAGCGTGGTCTTCTGCGAGGCCCTGCCCAAGGACCCCCTGGGCAAGATCCAGAAACGCGTGCTGCGCGAGACCCACGGGAGGTAGGCCGCCATGCGCCGGGGAGCCAATCGCCGATCCTTTGTCGTCACCGACAACGAGCGCGACCTGGCGGCCGGGCTGTGGACCCCGCCCCGTCGGGTGCTGGGGGTGCAGGCCTCGCCCCGGGGCAAGAAGGGCGCCACCGAGCGCCTGTACCGGGCCCTGGTCAAGGGCTTGGAGCAGGCCGGGGCCGCGGTGGAGACGGTCTACCTGGGCGAGCTGAAGGCCGAGGCCTGCCGGGGCTGCTTCCGCTGCTGGCAGGACGAGGGCGACGACTGCCGCATCCACGACGATCTCACCGGCCTGCTGACCCGGATGCCCACCTACGATCTGATGATCTGGGCCGCGCCGGTCTACGTGGACGCCCCCCCGGCCCAGCTCAAGTGCCTCATCGACCGCATGATGGTGCTCAACCATCCCGCCATCGTGGAGCGGGACGGGGCCTGGCTGCATCCCTGCCGCCATCCCCGTCTGCCCAACCTGGCGCTCCTGGCGGTCTGCGGCTTCTGGGGAGTCGGGAACTTCGCCATGACCGAGTCCTATGTGCGCGCCGCGGCCCGCCACCAGCACACCCCGCTGCTGGCGGCCCTGCTGCGCCCGGAGAGCCTGAGCATGATGAGCCCGGCCGCCCGTCCGGCCCTGACCCAGGTCATGGAGGCCTTGGAGCGGGCTGGGGCCGAGCTGGTGAAAGAAGGCAAGGTGCGGCCGGAAACGGCCCAAGCAATCAGCCAGCCGCTGCTGTCCCGGGAGGACTACCTGGAACTGGCCGGCCGTTGGTGGCAACCCAAGGGAGGGAAAGCATGAAGAGGAGTCGTTTCTGTTTCGTGGCCGCGCTGGCGGCGGCCCTGGTGCTGGGTCTGGGGTCGCTGGCCCTGGCCGACCCGGTCAACTTCACCTTCGCCACCTTCATTCCGCCCAACGAGCCGGCCTCGGAGGTGGGCCTGTGGCTCGAGAAGGACCTCAACGAGAAGCCCGGCAGCCTGATCAAGGCCAAGTATTTCCACAGCCAGCAGATGGGCAACGAGATCGAGATCGTCAAGAAGGTGCGCATGGGCACCTTGAACGCCGCCCTCTGCCCCAGCACCTACGCCCCGGACCTCAACCCCAAGTTCGGCGTGGCCACCCTGGCCTATTGCATGAACTCCTATGAGAAATGGGAGGCCTTCCGCAAGGAGAAGGCCCTGCGCGACGAGCTGTTCCTCTGCCTGCAGGGCATCGGCCTGCGCACCCTGGACTTCTGCTACTTCGGGGTCTATGGCCTGGCCACCACCAAGCCGGTCAGCACCCTGGACGACCTCAAGGCCATGAAGATGCGCACCACCCAGGCTCGCTATCCCCTGGCCTTCTGGCACGCCCTGGGCGTGCGTCCGGTGCCCATGGCCTGGGGCGACGTCTTCCCGGCCCTGAAGCAGGGCGTGGTGGAGGGCACCGACCAGACCGAGAACGTGATGCGCCTGCGGCTCACCGACGTCTGCAAGTTCTTCACCAAGACCGACCACATGGTGGGCCTGTTCTACCTGCTGGTCAACGACAAGTGGTACCAGGGCCTGGACGCCAAGGCCCGCGAGCAGCTGGACCAGGCGGTGGCCGAGAACTTCGCCAAGGCCCGGGAGGCCAGCATGAAGCTGACCCAGGAGGCCCCGGCCGAGCTCAAGGCCAAGGGCGTGACCGTCATCAACCTGCCCAAGGAGGAGATGGACAAGTTCCGCCAGGCCCAGCGCGGGGTTTGGAAGGAGTTCGAGCCCGAGGTGGGCAAGGAGTGGCTGGACAAGATCACCATGTTCTCGGCCCAGTTCTAGCCTAGTCTTCGAGAGCGGGGTCCGGCCCGGACCCCGCCCTCCCCACCGGCCCCGCGCCGCGCGGCGCGGACGGAGGATGGCATGCGCACTCTGGACTTCATCCTGGACCGCTTCGAGCGTTGGACGATCGGCATCAGCTTCCTGGCCTGTCTGCTCCTGCTGACCGTCAGCGTGACCAGCCGTTACCTGTTGCGGTGGCCCCTGTCCTTCAGCGACGAACTGTCCACCTATCTGTTCATCCTGATGTCCTACCTGGGGGCCAGCGCCGCGGTGCGCAACGACACCGAACTGCGGGTGGACGCTCTGGCCGAGGCCCTGCCCAAGTGGCGCAAGGGCCTGGACGTGGTGGTCCACCTGGCCCGGATGATCGCGGCGGCGTTGTTCATCTATCTCGGCTGCCAGTTCGTGGCCGTGGAATGGGAGTTCAAGGCGGTCACGCCCATCCTGGAGATCCCCTTCACCATCATCAACGGAATGCTGCCCCTGTTCGGGGTGATGCTGGTGCTGCGCACGGTGTTGCGCCTCAACCAGCTTTGGCGCAAGGAGTAGCCGGACATGGAGCCCCTGATCATACTTGGCATTCTGCTGGGCCTGCTCATCCTGCGCCTGCCGATCTACGTCGGCCTGTTCCTCACCGGGGTGCTGGGCCTGATCATCTACACCGACCTGGACCTGGTTTTCGTGGCCCAGACCATGGTCAAGAAGCTGGACAACTTCTCCCTGCTCTGCATCCCCTTCTTCCTGCTGATGGGCTCGGTGATGGTGGCCGGCCGCTCGGCCGGACTGCTGGTCAACTTCGCCCGCCGCCTGGTCTGCTTCATGCCCGGCGGCCTGGCCATCACCTCGGTGGTCAGCAGCGCCATGTTCGGGGCCATCTCCGGCTCGGCCATCTCCACCGTGGTCACCATCGGCGGGGTGGTCTTTCCCTTCATGGAGGAGCAGAAATACCCCAAGGGCTTCTCGGTGGGCCTGGTAACCACCGCCGCCATCCTGGGCATGATCATTCCGCCCTCCATCATCATGATCATCTGCGCCCTCACCGCCGGCGAGTCGGTGGTGCGCCTGTTCGCCGCCGGCTATCTGCCGGGCATCGCCATCATGATCGCCCTGAGCCTCTACGCCTACGTGGTCAGTCTGCGCGGCGGCTTCGGCCTGGAGGCCCGGGAGCGCTTCCGCTGGCGCAACCTGGGACAGGCCGCTGGCGAGGCCGCCGTCCCCCTTTTCCTGATCCTTATACTCTTCGGCGGCATCTACACCGGGGCCTTCACCATCACCGAGGCCTCGGTGGTCTCCTGCCTCTTCGCCATCCTGTCCGAGTTCCTCTGGTTCCGCAGCATCAGCCCCCGTCAGCTCTGGGGCCTGGTGGTCACCTCCGGCATCCTGAGCGGGGCCCTGGTCATCACCATCCCCGGCGCGGGCGTGCTCACCGAGTACATCACCATCCGGGGCATTCCCGAACAGATCCTGAACCACGCCCTGACCTACATCCCCAACACCTTCGTTTTCTTCCTGTTCGTCAACATCGTGCTGCTGGTCATCGGCACCTTCATGGACCCCATCGCCTCGGTGATGATCTTAGTGCCGATCCTGATGCCCATCGTGGCCAAGCTGGGGGTGGACCCCATCCACTTCCTGCTGGTGGTCAACGTGGGCCTGGGCATCGGCTACATCACCCCGCCCCTGGGGTTGTTGCTCTACGCCGCGGCGGCCATCACCAAGGAGAGTTTCCTGTTCGTGGTGCGGGCCATCACCCCCACCCTGATCATCTACATCATCATGCTGTTCGTGCTCAGCTACGTGCCGGCCATCTCCACCTTCCTGCCCGACCTGCTCTTCGGGGGCAAGTGATCGCCGGTCCGAGCCGGGGGAAGATGATCGCCGAGACGAGGCTCGCTAGAGGGAAGTTGCGATGAACCTGGCGCACAACCTGGAACAGGCGGCCCGGTTTTTCCCGGACCGCCCGGTGCTGTGGGAAGAAAACCAGCGGCTGACTTACGCCGCCTTGGACGAGATGGCCGGCCGGGCCGCGGCCGGACTCAAGACCCTGGGCCTGGGCCCCGGGGACCGGGTGGCCCTGTGCGCGCCCAACTCCGGCCAATGGCTGGCCCTTTATTTCGGGGCGCTGAAGCTGGGCGCGGCGGCGGTCTGCCTCTCGGCCCAGTTGAGCCCCCAGGAGCTGGAGCTGCTGGTCTCCCACTGCCGGCCCCAGGCCATCCTGGCCACCCCGGAGCGCCTGGAACAGCTGCGGGCGCTCCGGCCGAGCGCCGGCCTGAAGACCATCATCTGTCCCGGCGGGGACCTGGACTTCCCTCGTCTGCTGGAGCTGGGCCAGGCCCCCCTGGCGGCGGTGGAGCGCCAGCGCGAGGACCTGGCCGCGGTGCTCTACACCGGCGGCACCACCGGTCTGCCCAAGGGCGTGATGCTGACCCACGAGAACATCCAGAGCGCGGTGCAGACCGTGGCCCGCATGGAGCGCTCCACCGAGAACGACGTGGCCCTGTGCTTCCTGCCCTTCAACCACGTCTTCGGCCAGGTCCACATCATGAACGCCACCATCTTCTCCGCCGGCGGCCTGGCCCTCATGCCGGCCTTCGACCTGGACCAGGCCCTGGAGGCCATCGCGCGGCTGGGGGTGACCAAGCTCTACGCGGTGCCCACCATCTATGTCCGGCTGCTCCAGGTGCCCGAGCTGAAACGCCGCCTGGGCCAGGTGCGCTACTGCTTCTCCGCCGCCGCCAGCATGGCCCGCGAGCTGGTGGAGCGCTGGCATCAGACCACCGGCCTGACCATCCACGAGGCCTACGGCATGACCGAGACCGCCAGCATGGTCACCTACAACCACTACTATCGCCACAAGCCCGGCTCGGTGGGCAGCGCCGCCGGCGGCGCCGAGGTGGCCATCCTCGATCCCCAGGGACGCCCGGTCCCGGCCGGGGCGGAGGGCGAGATCTGCGTCCGGGGTCGCAACGTCATGGCCGGCTACCTGGACAACCCCCAGGCCACCCGCGACGCCTTCTTCGGCCCCTGGCTGCGCTCCGGCGACATCGGCTATGTGGACGACGAGGGCTATCTCTTCATCGTCGACCGGCTCAAGGACCTGATCATCACCGGCGGCGAGAACGTCTACCCCCGCGAGGTGGAGGAGGTGCTCCACTCCCACCCCGCTGTCGCCGAGTGCGCGGTCATCGGCCGGCCCGACCCGGAGTACGGCGAACGGGTCACCGCCTACCTGGTGCCCAAGTCCGAGCCCGGACCCAGCCCCGAGGAGCTCAAGGCCTTCTGCAAGGCCCGGCTGTCACCCTACAAGGTGCCCAAGGAGTTCGTGCTCATGGACCGCCTGCCCACCAGCCCCGCCGGCAAGATCCTCAAGCGCGAACTGCGCCGCATGGTCACGGGTTAGGGACGGGAACGGGCGGGAAAGATTGGGGGGAGCCTTTTCTTCGCCACCCAAAGAACAGGCTCCCCCCCAACCCAGTCAGTCAAGCTGGCTGGAGACCCCGGCCCAACCCCGCTTCCACGGCAAAGGCGGGCTGGGGCGCAACGGCGATGGGATTTAGGGCGGCCGTTTGGCCGCCCAACCTCCAACCCTGTCATTGCCAGCGCGGCGAAAAACTCACTCCCTAGTGCTGGCCGCACCCGCCCTGGCCCCCGCCGCAGACCTGGGCCGGACTGAAGGGCAGGGCCTTGCCCTGGGCCAGGAATTCGACCGCCTGGGCCACGGTGCCGGCGTTGCCCCCGAAATAGACCGTTATGCCGCTTTGCTGGAACCCGGCCAGGGGACGCGCCCCCATGCCGCCGGCCACCAGGGCCTCCACCCCCGCCTGCTTGAGCATCGTCACCGGACCCAGGCAGCCCCCGGGAGCGTGGCCCTGGTTGGCTATCACCCGCAACTCGCGCGCCTGGCCGTCGCTCAGCTCCACCAGGGTGTAGGCCGGGGCGTGGCCGAAGTGGGCCGAGAAGCCGGCGTCGAGGCCACCGGGGGCCTCGCAAGGAACCGCGATGATCATGTTTACCCTCCTGTTATGAGCCAGTGCTCAAAATATAGGGCTGGGGTTCCCCTCCGTCAAGCCGTGGTTGACCAACCGGGGCCGGGAGGGTAGTACAGTGGCAGCCCGCAACCCGGAGAGGCCCGCATGTCCACGGAACAGCCCATCCAGCTCTCGGCCTCGGTGGTGCTCCTGGATCCCGCGCGCGGCAGCGGCGAACCCTTTGGGGTCTTCCTGCTGCGTCGCTCCCAGCAGTCCAGCTTCATGCCCGCTCGCTTCGTGTTCCCCGGCGGCCGGGTGGAGGCCGAGGATGGACCCGATTCCGGCGACCTGGAGACCCTGCGCCGCTGCGCCCTGCGCGAATTGTGGGAAGAGGCCGGGGTGCTCCTGGCCCGGGGGGCCGACGGCCGCCCGCTCACCCCGGCCGCGCTCCAGGGCCTGAGCCGGGCTGGGGCCGACCGGGGCGCGGAGTTGGCGGCGCGGGGTCTTTCCTGGGACACCGAGGCCTTGCGCCCCTGGGCCCGTTGGATCACCCCCGCCGCCCGGGCCAAGCGTTTCGACACCTATTTTTTCCTGGCGGCCATGCCCCCGGGGCAAGAGGCCAGCGCCGACCGCCAGGAGACCAGCCAGGGCCTCTGGCTGGGTCCCCGTCAGGCCCTGGCCGAGAACCTGGCCGGCCGGGTGAAGTTGGCCCCGCCCCAGGTGCGCCTGTTGGGTGAGCTGGCCGCCTGTGACGGTGTGGATGCCCTGTGGCGGGCCCCGGTGGATTTGCGGCCGGTGCGGCCCCGGCTGTGGTTGGGCGACGGCGCTCGGGTGGTGCTGCTGCCCTGGGACCGGGATTACGCCGCCGCGGAGCCCGGACCCAGCCAGGCCTGCCCGGCCCACCAGGCCAGCCGGTTGGTGGACCGGGAGGGGCGCTGGCTGCCCCATCGCGCCTAGGGGCGGGGGCTTGGAGCTGATCCGTGAACCGACGGAGTCTTTCCCCGGCGCTCCAAACCGTGCCCGCCCAGTCTGGCAGCGGTGAGCGAGAGGCCATCCTCTCGCGCCCAGCCAAACCGGGCGGGGATGAACCCGCCCCTGCGCCAAGGCGCATCAGCGACAGGATTTTCTGGATATAGGGGTGGGGCTTATCCCCGCCCAGCTGTTCACGGGGAAGAAACCCGGCCGCCTGGGATCGGTTGCCGTGGCGGAGGGGATAAACCGGAAGTCGTCTAGTTGCGAACTGGTTCCTGGTCTTCCAGCCCGGGGGCGGCCCGCTTGACCACCCGCAGGACGTTGTCCTCGCCCTGGCGCTGATACTCCACCTGGTCCATGAACTTGCGCACCAGGAACAGGCCCAGGCCGCCCACCTGGCGCTCCTGCACGGTTGCGTCCAGGGCGGGCTCGTCCACCTCCAGGGGGTTGAAGGCCGGCCCCTGGTCGCGGAACACCAGCCAGAAGCCTTCCGGCCCCAGCCCGCATTCCACCGCCATGTCGCCCTGGCTCTCGGCGTAGGCGTACTTGATGATGTTGGTGAGGATTTCCTCCACCGCCAGTTCGATCTGGAACAGGGCGTGACCGCCCAGGCCCGCTTGTTGGGCCTGGTCCAGCACGAACTCCATCATCACCGGCAGCTCTTCATTGGTGGCCGCCGCGCGGCGGCGGGCGGATTGGACGGAGGGCATGGGCTCTCCCGAAAGACCGGTCATCCCCGGAGGGCCTGGGCCGCCCCCAGGTCGGGGCAGCAGGTGAATATCTTGCTGAAACCGGACACCTCGAAGACCTCCCGCACTCCGCCGCCCAGGCCGCAGAGCACCAGGCAGCCCTGTTGGGACTGGATGCGCTTGGCCATGACCAGCAGGGTGCGCAGGCCGGCGCTGGAGATGTACTCAAGTTGCGACAAATCCAGGATGAAGCTGGTTTCCCCGCGCTGGACCTCCTCCATCAGCATGGTCTCGAAGCGAGGCGCGTTCATCACGTCCAACCGCCCGTGGATGCCCACGACCAAGGACTTGCCATCGTGGTTGGTGGATAGTTCCATGCCGGTTCTCTCCCTGAGGGGCTCAACGCCATCCGCACCGCGCAAACTCCGTACAGCCTAACAAAGCTGAGGCCGCTGGTAAAGAGCCGGATGGGGTCGCATGGGTCGCAATCGCCAGGTGGAGCGGGCGTTCCCGGCTCTGGGAGGCGTTCGGAAGGCGGGTTGCGGCTGGCGGTGGCTTCCGCCCCGGCGACAAAGGCCCTGGCGCAGTTGACACCCCCCAACCCCCATGTTAAATAAGCAAATCCGCAAAAGGCGGGCCGTTAACTCAGTTGGTAGAGTATCTGCCTTTTAAGCAGAGAGTCGCGTGTTCGAGTCACGCACGGCCCACCAGATCCGGAGTCCCCATCGTCTAGCCAGGTCCAGGACACCGGCCTTTCACGCCGGCGACACGGGTTCGAATCCCGTTGGGGACGCCAAGTTGATTCAAGGGGTTAGCGACCTGGGCTAACCCCTTTCGCTTTGGGCCGAGTCAAGGTTGCGGCTGGGGGGAGGCCTTGGTTCGGTTCGCCCTCCACACGGGCGTCACCGTCGGGCTGGGGTGGCCGGAAGCCAAAGGCGCCGTCTCGCCGCCATGGCTTCCCTGCGGGGCCTGGCAATGGGCCATGGATTGTTGCGTTTGGTCCGGGAAGGCGCCTGGGCGACGGTCATCAAGCGGGGCCTTCGCGCCCTCCATAGCCTTTATCGGGAAACTAACCCTGAGTGGTGAGCCGCCATGCCAACGGTCAATTTGGTTCCCAAACCTGGCAATAGTGAGACCTGGAAACCGGGGCTTGCGTAGAAGCTCCCACCGATAGGATAATCGATCTCACTCATCTGGTTTGTCTCCGCGCTTTTTCACCTCGGATTTGAACCAGACGGCGCGTGAATTCAAAATTGACGGTTGCATGCTCAATGAATTAAATTTAATCGGTTGCTGTGCATCTGGGGGGATCACGCCAACGCGCATCATCAGCATGCTTCACAACTAGTCGCAGTCGACCAGCGCTTACCGACAATCAGGCCAAACATCCTCTCGCCCGGGATATATCATTGAAACTCAAGCTTATCCTCGAATGGGGATGGCTTGGAGGGCGGATTGGCATGTCGCAAGTCAACCGTTAACCAAAGAGCCAAACATCCATGCTCGCGTGTCGGAGGGTGCAAAATGCGTCTCTCCCGAAATTACCAGTCCACGGTTGTGACCGGGGTGGTGGAGGCCGTCAACCCAGACCAAGGGACCTCCACGCTGAAGCTGTTGTCGGGAGATTTTCTGACCGTCGCGGTCTCCCGGACGACCTGGTACGAAGTCCTGCGCAACGTCGGCGATGAAGGGCGGGACCGAACGCCGGAGCCGGACGCGGACGCGGTCCTGGCCGCCATCGGCCGACCGGACGACGCTGCGGAGAAGGCGATGTGGGACGCGAAACGGAAACTGCTTAAATACCTGCGTCCTGGGGTCATGGTGTCGATCCGCGGCGTATACAGCGAGGAGGACGGCTCCGATTTCTTCAGCGCCCGCCGCGTGGTCCTGATGCATTCAACCCCAGGCCGCTTTGGCTGGGAGGAGACGCATTGGTGGCTGCAACAGATCAACACCTTGTTCGAGCAATGGATGGACGTGCTGTTCCAGGATAAGCGTGAACTCACCGAGAATGATTTCGCCCAGTCCTATCGCACCAACCTCGATCTCCTGGGCGGCGTCACCGCCGACGACACCCAGGAATGCGCGACCATGTCGCGCTTCCTCTATGGCCTGTCCTCTTCCTACCTGCTGACGGGCAACGGGCGCGCCTATTCGGCGGCCAAGGCCTGCGCCGCATACATGATCAACGCCTTCGCCATGTTGTCGCATGACCAGATGTATTGCTTCTGGAAGTTTGGTCGCCGGCACGACGGAAAGAGCTCCAGGACGCTGATCGGCTCCCTGAACAAGGACGATCTGGGCAGCTATGCGCTTTATGAGCAGATCTACGCCCTGGCGGGTCTCACGCAGTACTACCGGGTGTCACAGGATGCCACCATCCTGTTCTATGTGACGCGGACCATCAGCGCCTTCGAGAAGTTCTTCCGCGACGAGCTCCGGCCTGGTGATGAGTGTTTCACGGGCAAGGGTGGCTATTTCAGTCACATCGATCCGGTGACCATGCGCCCGGATTCTCCGGCGCTGGGCAAAAACCGGATGCGCAAGAACTGGAACTCGATCGGAGACCACATCCCCGCCTACCTGGTTAACCTTCTGCTGGCCATCGATCCGTTGCCGGTTCCCGCCGCGGAGGACCCGTCCTGGGATCGGCTGCGCGAGCTCTGCCGCAGGATGCTCGACGATTGCGTCGACAACATCCTCGCGCATTTCCCGCCCCAGGACGGCAGCCTTTTGGTCAACGAGCGCTTCCTGGCCGACTGGACCCCGGATCACGACTGGGACTGGCAACAGAACCGGGGGATCGTGGGCCATAACCTGAAGATATCCTGGAATCTCACCCGATGCGCCCACTACTACCGCCACCTGGCCCACCGCGCCCAGCTGGACGGCAGCGGCGCGGAGGCGGTCCACCAACGACGCGCCGAGCGCTGCCGGGAGCTCGCCGAAACCCTGGGTCGCAACATGGATCAGGTCGGGGTCGACCTGGTCCGCGGCGGGGTGTTCGACGCGCTGGAGAGAAAACCGGCGGCTGGACTGGCGACCGACTTCGCTTGGGAGCCGACCAAGGACTTCTGGCAACAGGAGCAGGCGATCCTGGCCTATTACATCATGTACGGCCGCGAGGGCGGCAACCCGCGCTTCCTGGAATTGGCGCGCCATTGCGCGGCCTTCTGGAATCTCTACTTCGTGGATCAGGACAACCGGAAGATATATTTCCGCACCACCGAGAGCGGCCTGCCGATCGTGCAGGACGGCTTCGGCATCCAGGGTGGGCACGCCATGGCCGGCTACCACTCCTTCGAGCTGAACTACCTGGCCCATCTCTACATTCGCGCCTACGTGCCCCAGACCGGCGGCGGCGACGACACCTTCTGCATCACCTTCCGGCCGCAAAGGAACGGACTGCGGACCCTGAACGTCCTGCCCGACTTCTTCAGCCCCGGCGATCTCAAGATTCTGAGGGTGTGGTTCGACGGATCGCCCCAGGCGGTGCGCGACGGCCATCGTTTCCAGATCGATATCGACAAACTCGACCATGGCGGCGAGGTGGTGGTCGAGTTTCTCCCGATCCGCCGCCACGGCGTGCGCAGCGAGAGCGACATCCTCCAGGAGCGTTCGGACGTCGAAACCATCAATTTCCACAAGTGACATCGAGGTGCGGCATGGACAAACCTCTTTCCGGCAAGACCGTGGCGGTCGTCGTCGAACACAAGTTCATCCCCGAGGAGATCAGCGCCTACCAAACTGGCTTCCAAAGGTTGGGCGCGGAGGTGGAGTTCGTTTCGCGCATCTGGTACGGGGACTACAAGCCGGGTCACCCCTCCTGGACCCAGCCGGTGTTTCACGGCGATGTCGATCCGCTGGAGCAGCATCGCGCACAGCCGCCGCAGGCCCTGGCCATCGCCGAGGATCGGGACGTCAGCCAAGCGTCCCTGGAACGCTACGCCGCGGTGATCATGGCGGCCAACTATGTCAGCGTGCGGCTGCGTTTTCCCGACGATGACGGCATCGCCGACCCCCGACTGCTGGTGCAGTCGGCCCCGATGGTCCGTTTCTTCGCCCAGGCGATGGCCCGGCCGAGGCTGGTCAAGGGCGCGCTCTGCCATGGCCTGTGGATCATGACCCCGATGCCGGAGCTTTTGCGCGGGCGCAAGGTCACCTGCCACACCGTGGTCATGGCCGACGTCCTCAACTGCGGCGCGGAGATCGTGTTCGAGTCCGCCGGCGACGGCAGGCGCAGACCAGCCAGGGTGGTGGCGGACCAGGACCTGGTGACCGGTTTCAGCCGACACGAGGTGGAGCCCTTCATCGCGGCCATCGCCGAAAGAATCGTCGCCCTCCAGGGCAGCTGACCGGAGGTGGCGATGCCGCTGGTCCCGGTGGTTTTCCACTATGTCCCGGGGATGTTCGGCGAGCCCTTTCCGGACGCCGCCGCCATCCTGACCGGCAGTTGGAACCCGGAGGGGGGCCACGACGCGACCTGGTCGGAGACGCCCATGGCGCGCCAGGCCCACGACGGCGGCGGCTACCGGTTCGCGGCCGCCATCCGGCTGGATGCCGGCGAGGCTGGCCGCGTCTTTGCCTGGGGCGTCTGGTTGGTGGATAGCCAGGGCCGGCGGACCTGGGCGATCCCCACCGAGACGCCCGACCCAGGGGAGCGAACCTGCCAGCGGAGCTTCGTCTTCACGGGAAAGGCGCAGCGGGAGACCTATCACCTCACCCACTGCCGCCGGCTCGGGGCCAACCAACAGCGCACCGCCGACGGCGGGTTGACGATCCGCTTCGCGGTCTGGGCGCCAAACGCCCGGATGGTCGAACTGGTGTTCGGCCTGCTGTGGGACGCCGACGCTCCGGGCAGGACCTTGCGCGCGGCGAAAACGCTGCCCAAGGCGCGGCTGGCCGGCGGATACATCGCCAACGACGGCCGTGGTCTCGATCCGGAGATGGCCCCCGTGGCCATGACCCGACGGGCCGACGGGGTCTGGGAAACCAGCCTGCCTGGCGGTTTCGCCACCTACAACCATCAGCCCTACATGTACCGCGTCACCCGCGACGACGGCAGCGTGGTCTATCGCACTGATCTCTATTCCCGTTGCCAGGTCGGATTCGGCGCCATTGATCCCGCGATCGGCCCGTGGTCGGGCTTGGCGGGCGACCTGATGGGAACCGTGAGCTGCTCGGCCACCGTCGACCCGGAGACGGTCACCGCCGTGTTCGACGAACCGGATTTTCCAGAGGCCTTCATCCCGGAGGAGACATTCTGGGCGGACGAATTCAGCGACCACCATCCGCCTCGCCGGGTGGACGACCTGGTGATCTACGAGTTGCACATGGGCGCGTTGGGGGTCGACAACGACGCTCCCGGCACCCTGGCCGACGCCATCGCGTTGCTGGACCATATCGCGGCGGCCAACTTCAACGCGGTCGAATTGCTGCCCCTGTCGGAGTTCGGCGGCGGCGCGCAGAATTGGGGCTACGCCACCTCGCACTACTTCGCCATCGAATACGGCGGCGGTGGACGCGACCAATTCAAGTATTTCGTGAAAGAGTGCCACCGACGCGGCCTGGCGGTGATCATGGACGTGGTCTACAACCACTTCGTGCACCAGGGAGACCGGGCCGAGTTCGCCTACGATTCACCGTGGCCGCCCAACAACATCTACTATTGGTATGAAGGACGGCCGGAGGATTACGCCATCCCCGACGGCGGCTATGTGGACAACCAGTCCACCGCCTACGCCCCCAACTACCGGCAGGAAATGGTGCGCAAGATGTTCGTCAGCAGCGCGGTGACGCTGTTGCTCGAATTCCACGTCGACGGCCTGCGGGTGGACCAGACCACCTCCATCCACGCCTACAACGTCCTGCACGCCGACGGGCGTCCAGTGGGGATGGCCAATATCTTCGGGGCCAAGCTGCTGCGCGAACTGGGGCGGACGGTTAGGTTGGTCAAGCCCGAGGCGTTTCTCCTGGCCGAGGACCATTCCGAGTGGGACGAGGTGACCGCGCCGATTTCGGCCGGCGGCATGGGCTTCGACGCCAGATGGTACGCGGGGTTCTATCACCATCTCAGCGGCGACACCAACGCGGGCGGCGCGGCCAAGCTCATCCATCGCGCCGCGCTCAGCCTCGGCCAGGGGCCGCTGCCCATGGATGCTTTCGCCGGCGCCCTTTGGGCGACCCAATTCTCCAGGGTGGTTTACAATAAATCCCATGACGAGGCCGGCAACAGCCCCGGACCAATCCATGATCCCGAATGGGATGGCGTCGAGCCCGCCAAGCGCTTCACATCCCACCGCAACATCGTGGTCGCGGCCAACAACGCGCCCCTGGTCGGCGACACCCGCCGTTTTGCCGAAGCCCGCTGCCGTTTCGCCTGGGGGATGACGGTTCTTTCCGCCGGAATCCCCATGGTCCTTTTCGGCGAGGAGGTCGGGGCCAGCAAGCGTTTCAAATACAACGCGGTGCTGGCCAACAAGGAAGACCTGCACGCCTTGGCCCGCGGCAGCGGTCGCCAGCTGCTGCGCTTCTATGCCGACATCAATCGCCTGCGCCTGGCGCGCGACGGCTTGCGCGGCCGCGCCATCGCCATCGTCCATGTGCACAACGAAAACCGCGTCTTGGCGTTCCGGCGCTGGAACCAGGCGGAGGAGTACCTGATCGTGGCCAGTCTGGCCGATCGCCCGTTCGCCGCCGGCTACACCCTTGACGGCGACAACCTGACCGACGGCGCCTGGCGGGAAATCTTCAACAGCGATTCCGAGCATTATGGCGGCGCGAATGTCGGCAATTTGGGGACCATCCTGCCCTGCCGCGACCATGGCGTCACCGTGGTGGTGCCGGCGGCCGGCTTGGTGGTGCTCGAAAAGCTGCGCTGAGCGGACCCGTCCGCCGGGCTGGAACCAGGGGTGAGACGGCGCGGCGCGTGACGCTGGACTGAATAGCTGTCCGGACCTTGTTTCCCGTGCTGCGCCATATGGCGGCCGCCAATATTGTTGCACCATGGCCGACCCGCCATTCAGTCCGCAGGCCCGGCAATACGATTCTACCTGGTCATACCTTGGGATCTCAGTGCGAACTCGCGGGGCGGAGTCTCGGGCTCCGGCCCCCCAGCCCCCAGTCCTGTACCGTCAACCGTCGCCAGACATGATATGCTCCACCATGGATTTTCTGGGCGGGGCCGGCCCGCGAGCTCTGGCCCGATGCGCACCGGATCAAGGCCGGCCAACCATCAAGCAAGGAGCGATTTTGTTTTGGGAGAGCCCACGCACGGCCTGCTCTGGTTCTACGGCCTGCCCGCCAGCGGCAAATCCACCCTGGCCCAGGCGGTGGGGGCCAGGTTGCGCACCGGCGGAACCCGGGTCTACGTCCTGGACGGCGACATCCTGCGCACCGGCCTCAACCGCGACCTGGGCTTTTCGCCCCAGGACCGCCAGGAGAACATCCGCCGCACCGCCGAGGTGGGCCGCATCCTGGTGGACGCCGGTCTGATGGTCATGGCCGCCTTCATCACCCCTTACCAAAAGAGCCGGACCCAGGTGCGGCAGATCATGCAAGGTCTGCCCTATTACGAGTGCTTTGTCCGTTGCAGCCTGGAAGAATGTATGCGCCGCGATCCCAAGGGCCTGTACCGGAAGTCCAGGCAGGGCCAGCTCCCCGACCTGACCGGGGTGGGGGCTCCTTTCGAGGCCCCGGTCGCGCCGGATTTGATCATCGACACCGAGCGCTGGTCGATGGAGGAGGCGGTGGGGCTGATCTGGGAATTCATGGTCAAGCGCGGTCTGGCGCCAAGCTAGGGCTTGGCCGGCCGCTGGCCCAGGCCCCGTGGTTTCACGCCGCTGCCTCTCCCTCCACAAAATCAGGCAGCCCGCGGGTCCTCCGATCGGTCATCGGCCCACGCCGCGCCGGCCGGCGCTGCCCGCTCTCAGGCCCCCGCGACCACCGGCTTGGTGAAGGCGGCCAGGGCGGGCATGAAGTCGCGGTGCAGGGGATGGCCGGCATCCAGCAGCTCGGGTAGCTGGTTGGCGGGCGGCTTGGCCTCCTGACCCTCGTGCATCCGGTTGTACTGGGTGATCAGGATGCGGGTGAGGTGCAGCCACAGCTCGCGCTGGAAGAGCCGGCCAGCCTCATCCCGCTCCATGCCCTGGCGGCGGCCGAGGTAATCCACCACCTGCTCCTGGATCCAGGCCATGGAACGAGCCCAATCCGGGTGGTTGATCAGGTCGATCATCAAATTCTTCTCGATGCTGAAGACCTTGTCCTGATGCTCCTGGAAGACCACGGTCAGGTGCTCCAGGGCCTTGCTCTTGCCCTGCAACACACTCAGACAGCAGGGCAGCAACTCCGGACCCAGGTAGCGCAGGGGGGTCCGCTCCACCTGGTGGTACATCACCTGCCAGGCCTCCCGGCGGTGGACGTAGTATTGGGTGGAGAAGCCCGCGCGCAGATAGCTGGCCAGCCGCTCCGCGGCCGAGTCAAAAAGCATCTCCGGGTCCAGCACCAGGTGGGCCCGGGTCACCTTGCCCCAGACCCGGCCGTCCGCCACGCAGATATTGGCCCGCACTCCATGGGCGGAGACAAAGTCCGGGTGGGTCTCCAGGAACGCCACGCAGCGCTCCAGGCCGGCGGGGGCCAGCAGGTCGTCGTCGCCGGCGTAGACCACGTAGGGAGTGACCGCCCGGCGCGCCATTTCCTTCTGGCACATGCCGTCGTGCAGATAGGGCGGGGATGGCAGGTGGAGGTGCAGCACCTTGAGCCTGGGATCCAACTGGGCCACATGGCGGCGGTTCAGGGCCAGGGATTCGGGCGAGCTGGAATCGCCGATGATGATCCAGCCCCGGAAGCCCAGTCCCAGGTAATAGTTCAAGGCACGCCAGAGGAATTCCGGGCGGTTCAGGGTGGGGATCAGGATGCTGATCTGCTCCTGATGGTCGCTGGAGCCGCTGCAAACCGGAACCGGACCGGGCTGGGGCAGGGGGCCGGCGTGGGGCTGGAGGGTGTCGTCCTTCCAGGGCACCTGGGTCTTGAAGCCCTCGGTGTTGGCGGTTATCCGGCGGCTTTGCTGGAGTTTCTGCCCGATGCGGGCCAACTGGCGGCCATGCCTGCACCGGTGGAGCCCCCGCTTTTCCAGGTCCTCCAGAATGGCGGCGGACTCGTCGAAGAGCAGCATCTCGCCAGCCACCTTGGCCAGGATGTCGCCGGCCAGGGCGATGTTCTCCGGGCCGCCGGCGGCCAGCAGGGCGCGGGCCAGATGATGGCGGTGGAAGCAGAAACCCGGGTCCAGGCTGGCCGCCCGGGCGGCGTGGCCCTGGTCCTGGCTGTAGTGGGCGTAATAGTGCCAGAGCGAGGCCAGGATCAGCCCGACCAACTCCTCCCTGACCTCCCCGCCCTGGGTGAAGTGGCGAGTGACCAGGTCGAAGTAGGCGCGGTAGTTGAAATGGGTGCTGAAGACGTCCCAGGGGAGAACGTCGTCCAGGGGCTCCAGCCGCCAGGATTCCGCTGGCGCGGCCAGGGTCTCCACCAACAGCTCCAGGCCCTGGCGCACCTCCTCGGGGCGGCCCAGGTGCAGGCAGGCGCGGATGAGATTGAAGCGCAGGGCCAGGGAATCGGGGTGGCCGACCAGGCCCTGTCGCATCACGGTTAAGCTCCGCTCCAAGTCGCGCCGGCGGGCTGGCGCGCCCCTGAGGGCCTGAGCGCGGGGGGTGCGGTCGAAGAGATATTGCAGCAACAGCTCCCGGCCCAGGTCGATGAAGGTGGCCAGGTCGGCCGATCCGTCGCGCAGGCGCGCCTCCCAGCGGGCCTGGTTGGCCCGGGTGGCCCTTTCCACCAGGCCGGGGCCGCCGGGCAGCCAGCCCTTGACCATCACCATGCGCTTGGCCTCGGGTCGGGCCATTGGACGGGACTGACGCGGGAGCCGGGGCTTGGCCGCCAGGAAGGTGAGGTAGCGCAGGTATTGGGCGGCCACCCTGGGCAGGCTGAACTCCCGCCGGATGACTTCGGCCCCTCGCATGGCTCGGGGCTGGAATTCACGCCAGTTGCTCGTGATCCTGCTCAGGGCCTGGCGCAGATCGTCCCCGCGCCCAGTGTAGGTCAGGACCCCTTCCTCCTCACCCGCGAACAGGGTCAGGGAGCTGCCCGCCTGGGTCACCACCGCGCAGCCCATGGCAAGGGCCTCCAGGCCCCGGGTGGGCATGGCCCCGGGATGGCGCACGAAGGTGTAGGTGGCCTTGGTGATGCCTAAAATGTGAATATACTGTTCGGGACGCATGAAGGAATCAGTCGCCCAGGTCTTGCTTTCCATGGGCAACCCGAATGCTTGCAGCATGGTTGGCACCTTGTCGGGATGGTAGGGGTGCAGCAGGGTGCCGGACTGGAACACGTCCAGGGGTCGCTCGCCCTGGGGGGCCGGGGGCAGGGTCGGGCTCACGCCAAAGGTCTTGGGGAAGGTGGAGACCGGGGCCGGAGTCAGACGGGAGACGTCGCCCCACTCGGTCTGGTCGCTGACCAGCAGCTCGTCGAAGATCCGCAGCCAGGGCAGTACAGCCTGGATGTGCAGGTCATAGTCGCCGGTGTGGCCGAAGATGGGGCATTCCAGGTCCGCCAGGTCGGCCGGCAGCAGATGCCACTCCACCATCTTGGCGATAAAGAAGTCCGGGGGGCCCTCGGGCTCCAGGTAATCACCCACCGCGGCCTCGGGGTCGGCGGGCAGGTCCTCGGGGTGGGTGGAGATGTTGCGCACCCGGAAGCGACCGTCCTGGGGCGGGAACGAGAGGAAGTCCGACGAGCCGCCCCCGCGATCGCCTGGCATCTGGGCCAGCACTTCGATGGTGGGCTTGAGGATCAGGGCGCAGAGGTTGTGGGCGTGTTCGGTGGGGATGTGACGCAGCAGGGCCAGGGCCTCCTGGTCCCGCTCGCCAATCCACAAGGCCACGCCCTGGTAGAAGCGCGCCTGCTGGTGATCGAAATTCTGGAGTCCGGCCAGGGCGTCGTCGGTGCGGCCGATCAACCCCAGGGCGGCATGGTGCTCCCAGCGGTCGCTTTGGCCGGCCAGCACCACCCCGGCGTAGTTGCCGGTTGCGAACATCCGTCCCAGTTCGTCATCCACCGGCTCCACCTCTGGGCCGATACTGGGCTTGGCTGGCGGGGCGACGCACCCGGGTCGCCGCAGCATGTCCATCTCATATCCCAGGGCCTCGGCCTCGTCCAACAGGTTCGGGGGGATGATCAGGCGGGCCAGTTCCCGTTGCCAAGCGGCCCATGACTCGTAGACCTGATGGGGATCGTGGCTGCCCTGGCCGCCCCCGTGGCGGTTGATGGTCTCTGGTTGCAGCAGGGGCTCCAGCAATCCGGGGGCGTACTCCAGGCCGGTCAGGGTTTGGCAGAAATCAGTGAGAGCCGCCAGGTTGCTGGCCAGGTCCTCCATCCGCACATGGCGGCAGAGGGGACAATAGTGATCGTTGGTGGAGAGATGGACGCTGTAGCAACTGATCACGAAGGCCATGAACTGGTCGGCCGGCTCTTGGAAGAGCGGCTTGATCCCCGGAAATCGGCTCAATGCTTCGGGGAACACCGACTCCGTGTAGTGCTTGTAGACCTGGGGATAGGCCTTGGTCTGCTGCACCAGACGGAAATGGGCGTCGACGTGTAGCACCGGATGACGGGTCAGGTTGACGAGGTTGATGCCCTGAAGCTGATTGAGAGGCCTGGCCTTTTCCAGCAGGGTGGTGACGGTGAAACCGCCCACGTTGCCATAGGCGGCGGCGCCCGGCATGACCCGCTGGTAAGCCGCGAAGATGCCGTCCAAGCTATGCTGGGCGTAGAAGCCAGCCAGGTTTTGCTCGGAGACAAAATACGATTCGTCGTCGCACGCCTCCGGGGAGCGGATGTCGCCCTTGATGATGCTGTCCAGGGGGTGGCGCCCATGGCTTACGAAGACGTCGCTCCGGCTGGCCAGGGCCAAGCCGAGCCAACGAGTGGCAGAAATGTCCGGTGTGATGGCCAGGAAGCGTTGCGCCGGCCCGGCGGCGGCCAAGGGGGATGTAACCGGGTGGCGGTCTTTGGACTTGGATTTTTTCGCCATGGCGTGTTCAATTCCTTATGGCCGAGCTCGCCGCGCCGGCCGTAAACCCGTCCAGGGGCAGGCCTGAATAATCACCCGCTGATTTGCAAGACGTACGCCAAGGCGCGCCCTCAGGCCTGGCCCGACCAGCCCACCTGGCGAACCCCTCGCGAGGCAGGCTGGACCCGGTCGGAACCCTTCCTTGTTGCGCCCGGTCCTGGATTTCGCCTGCCAAATCCTTGCTCTGGATTGTGAAAGGGCTGTTCCTGGTCGCAGGCCTTGTTGCTGGGCAATTTTTGCCAGACTGGGCAAGGATGGTCCGTTTTTGTCCTGACCAGCGAACAGCGCCAAAAAGTTGCCGGGAATGGCCAACCGCCCAGGCGGAGGCGAAAACATGCCTTGCCCCCGCCGGGCCCATTCGCCTTCCGATGTCCGCCGACCCTGGTCCAGGGGGTGGTTTTTCCCGCTGACGCTGAAAATCAGGTGCATTCCGGGTGGCGTTTCCGGGTTCTGGCACCTATCGGCGCCATGCACACTCGGTGTGGCTCCGCTAGCCACACCTTCCGCCAGGATCACCAAGTGGTCTGCAACCCATGGCACGGTCATTGCTTTGAAGTCATCCCGATCGCCAAGCAAAGACGCCCGGCGGTCGGCCGCGGGGCCGGCTGATCAAAAAAACGGGTGCATGGCATAACCACAGGGAGGTCGGGCATGCCCACCAGGGTCTTGGTCACCGGAGCGGCGGGATATCTGGGTTCCATCCTCTGCGAGCACCTCTTGGCGCGGGGTTTGGCCGTCACCGCCCTGGACAACCTGCTCTATGGCCAACGCAGCCTGTTCCACCTCTGCGCCAATCCGGACTTCGACTTCGTCTTGGGCGACGCCCGCGACCAGGACCTGCTGACCTCCCTGGTCAAGTCGGCCGATGTGATCATCCCCCTGGCCGCGGTGGTGGGGGCTCCGGCCTGCGCCCGCGACCCCTGGACCGCCGAGTCGGTCAACCACGACGCCCTGACCATGATCAACCGCCTGCGCGGCCCAAGCCAGCTCATGATCTACCCCACCACCAACAGCGGCTACGGCACCAAGAGCGGCGAGGTCCATTGCACCGAGGAGACCCCCCTGGAGCCCATCTCCAAGTACGGGGTGGACAAGGTCCAGGCCGAGCGCGAGATCCTGGAGAGCCCCAACGCCATCACCCTGCGCCTGGCCACGGTCTTCGGCTTCTCGCCCCGCATGCGCCTGGACCTGCTGGTCAACCATTTCACCTGGTGCGCCTTCAACGACGGCTACCTGGTGATCTTCGAAAAGGATTTCAAGCGCAATTACATCCATATCCGCGACGTGGCCGATTGCTTCATCCACTGCATCGACCACGCCGGGGCCATGGTGGGACGGCCCTACAACGCCGGCCTGGACGCGGCCAACCTCTCCAAGGAGGAGCTGGCGCTGAAGATCAAGGAGCACCTGCCCGAGTTCTATGTCCATTTCGCCGAGGTGGGCAGCGACCCGGACAAGCGCAACTACATCGTCTCCAACCAGCGCCTGCGCGAGGCCGGCTTCGAGGCCCGGCGCGGTTTGGACCAGGGCGTCGCGGAGCTGATCAAGGGATACCGCATGCTGGCGCGCCAGCCCTTCAAGAACGTCTAGACGGGCACGGAGGTTTGGGCGTGAGCGACCTCAACCAAGTCAGCGTGGCCATCCTGGCCGGGGGGCTGGGGACCAGGCTGCGGCCGGTGGTGGGTGACCAGCCCAAGGTCCTGGCCGCGGTGGCCGGCCGGCCTTTCCTGGCCATCCTGCTGGAGTGGTTGGCGCGGGCTGGGGCGCGGCGGGTGGTGCTCTGCACCGGCTATCGCGGCGACCTGGTGCGCCAGGAGTTGGGCCAGCGCTTCGGCCCCATCGATTTGATCTATTCCCAGGAGGACCGCCCCCTGGGCACCGCCGGGGCCTTGCGCCTGGCCTATCCATGGTTGGATTCCGAGCTGGTGCTGGCCCTGAACGGCGACTCCTTCTGCCAGGTGGACCTGGCGGCCATGCTGCGCTGGCGGGCGGCCAGATCCGCGCCGGCCCTGATGCTCCTGACCTGGGCCAAGGACGCCGCCCGCTACGGTCAGGTGGAGTTGGCCCCGGATGGGGTGGTGTCCGCCTTTGGTGAAAAACAACCCCAGGGCGGACCGGGCTGGATCAACGCCGGGGTCTATCTGCTGGAACGCCGCTTGCTGGAGACCATCCCGCCGGACCGGGAGGTCTCCCTGGAGCGCGAGGTTTTTCCCGCCTGGGTGGGACAGGGGCTGCACGGCTATGCCGAGGGACGGAGGTTCCTGGACATCGGCACCCCGGAGTCATTCGCCCAGGCCCAGGGCTTTTTCGCCTGAGGCCGGCTCCGAGGCCCGGCTTCTAACCGAGCGCATGCGCGCCGACCATCCCGGGCCAGGGCCGGTGGCGTCGCGGGCAGACCCGAGGAGGTTGCCATGATCATCAGCCGCACGCCCTTCCGCATCTCCTTTTTCGGCGGGGGCACCGATTATCCGGATTGGTACCGCGAGCACGGCGGGGCGGTCCTGGCCACCACCATCGACAAGTACTGCTATCTGACCTGCCGGCACCTGCCGCCCTTTTTCGAGCACAAGTACCGCATCGTCTATTCCAAGATCGAGAACTGCCACAGCGTGGAGGAGATCCAGCACGGGGCGGTGCGGGCCATCATCAAACACCTGAACTGCGAGCGCGGTCTGGAGATCCACCACGACGGCGATTTGCCGGCCCGCAGCGGCATGGGCAGCAGCTCATCCTTCACCGTGGGCCTGCTCCACGCCCTGCACGCCTTGCAGGGGCGGATGCCTTCCAAGACCGAGCTGGCCCGCCAGGGAATCCTGATCGAGCAGGATCATCTGCAAGAGACCGTGGGCTCCCAGGACCAGGTGCTGGCCGCCCACGGCGGCTTCAACCACATCAGCTTCCTGCCCAACGGCGAGATCAACCTGCGGCCCGTCACCCTGGCCCCGGAGCGCCTGGACGAGCTGCGCGATCACCTGATGCTCTTCTACACCGGCATCAAGCGCACCGCCTCCAACGTGGCCGACAGCTACGTGCGCAAGCTTGAGGACCGCAAGCGTGAGCTGCGCATCCTGCGTGAGCTGGTGGAGGAGGCCCTGTCGGTGCTGGCCCGGGGCGATGACATCCAGGCCTTTGGCCATCTGCTGCACGAGGCCTGGCAAACCAAGCGGGGGCTCTCCAGCCTGGTGTCCAATTCCAGGGTGGACGAAGCCTACGCCGCGGCTCGGGCGGCCGGGGCCCTGGGCGGCAAGCTCACCGGCGCCGGCGGCGGCGGTTTCATGCTGCTTTTCGCCCCGCCGGCGGTCCAGCCCGGCCTGATCGAGACCCTGCGGGGCATGATCCACGTGCCCTTTCATTTCGAGTTCAACGGCAGCCAGATCATTCACTACGATCAGGAGCGCGACTACGCGGCGGCGGAGAAGCGGCGTCAGGATCAGCCGCCCATTGTCTTTCACGAGCTGATGGACTGCGATCCCAAGGTGGCGGTGGCATGATCGTCTCGCCCGCCAGACTGGTGGACCTGTATCGCCAGATGCTGCGCATCCGGCGCTTGCAGGAGCGCATCGAGTCCGAATACCATCTCGACGAAATGAAAACCCCGGTCCATCTGTGCATCGGCCAGGAGGCGGTGGCGGTGGGGGTCTGCGCCGCCCTGCGCAGCGACGACTACATCATGAGCAACCATCGCGGCCACGGCCACTACCTGGCCAAGGGCGGCGACCTCGACGCTCTGGTGGCCGAGCTCTTCTGCCGCTCCACCGGCTGCTCCCAGGGGCGGGGTGGCTCCATGCACCTGGTGGACACCCGGGTGGGCCACCTGGGCAGCTCCTCCATCGTGGGCGGCGGCATCCCCCTGGGCACCGGCCTGGGCCTGGCCTGCCGGATGCAGGGGTTGGACCGGGTGAGCGTGATCTTCTTTGGCGACGGAGCGGCCGACGAGGGCGTGCTTTACGAGAGCCTCAACCTGGCCATGCTCAAGAAGCTGCCGGTAGTCTACGTGCTGGAGAACAACCATTATTCGGTCTGCTCTCCGGTGGCCTCCCGCCACTCCGGCGGCTCGGTCTTCCACGGCCTGGAGCCGGAGCGGCTTTTCACCGCCCGGGTGGACGGCAATAAGGTGGAGGATGTCCTGGCGGCGGCCGAACGGGCCGTGGCCCGGGCACGGGCCGGCGAGGGGCCGTCCTTCATCGAGTGCCTGACCTACCGCCTGCGTGGTCATGCCGGGGCCGGCTCCGACGCCCATCTGGGCTATCGCCCGGACGGCGAGATCGAGACCTGGCAGCGGCGCGATCCGGTCATCACCCTGGGCCAACGCCTGTTGGCCGCTGGCCACCTGGACCACGCCGTCATCAAGGCCATGGACGAGGTCATCGCGGCGGAGCTGGACCAGGCTTTCACCTTGGCCAAGGCCAGTCCCCTGCCCGGGGCCGAGGATCTGGCCCTCCATCTTTTCAGCGAGTAGCGCATGCCCTGGACCAAGATCAGAGCCGAGGTCAACGAGCCGGACTACGGCCACGCGGGCGAGGGGGAAGGTCGCCGCCTAGACTACGCCGCGGCCATCCACGAGGCCCTGGACCAGGCCCTGAGCCTGGACCCCCGGGTCTTGGTCATAGGCCAGGGGGTGGACGATCCGGCCGGCATGTTCGGGGCCACTCGCGATCTGCACCTGAAGCACGGCCGGGAGCGGGTCTTCGACACCCCGCTGGCCGAGACTGCCCTCACCGGGGTGGCGGCCGGGGCGGCCCTGGGGGGCCTGCGGCCGGTCTATTGCCACAACCGGCCCGACTTCCTGCTCCTGGCCATGGACCAGCTGGTCAACCACGCCGCCAAGTGGAGCTACATGTTCGCCGGGGCGGTGAAGGTTCCCCTGGTGCTCTGGGCCTGCATCGGCCGGGGCTGGGGCTCGGCCGCCCAGCATTCCCAGGCCCTGCAGGCCCTTTTCTTCCACGTACCGGGCCTGAAGTTGGTCATGCCCAGCACCGCCTTTGACGCCAAGGGTCTGCTGCTGGCCGCCATCGCCGACGACAACCCGGTGTTGATCATCGAGCACCGCCTGAACTTCCGGCACAAGGGCCTGGTGCCGGAGCGGACCTATCGGGTGCCCCTGGGCAAGGGAGCGGTGCGCCGGGTCGGGACTGACGTCACCATCGTGGGCGTCTCCCAAATGGCCAACGAGGCCTATCTCGCCGCCCAGGAGCTGGCCGGCCAGGGCATCCAGGCCGAGGTCTTGGACCCGCGCAGCCTGCGCCCCCTGGACGAGGACCTGATCCTGGGCTCCCTGGCCAAGACCGGCCGCCTGGTGGTGGCCGACAGCGCCTGGAAGACCGGTGGGGTCTCGGCCGAGATCGCGGCCCTGGCGGCGGAGAAAGGGCTGGACCTCTTGAAGGCCCCAGTCAAGCGGATCTGCTGCCCGGACCTGCCCACCCCGGCTGGCTACACCCTGGAACAGGCTTATTACCCCGGCGCGGCCCGGATCGTGACCGCGGTGCGGGAGATGTTGCGGCCATGAGCGGGCCGGTCTGCCAGATGGACCGCCAGGCCCGGGTCTACGTGGCCGGGGCCGAGACCCTGATCGGCGCGGCCATCGCGCGGGAGCTCCAGCGCCAGGGCTTCAGCAATCTCCTGGGGTTGGCCGAGGGCGGTCCCGACCTCCTGGACCCCGGGGCGGTGGAGGCCTTCTTCGCATCCCAGCGGCCGGAGTATGTCTTCGTGGCCTCGGGCCGCAGCGGGGGCATCGACCTCAACCAGCGCCAGCCCGCCAGCCTGATGCGCGACAACCTGCTGGGCTCGGCCAACCTCATCCATGCCGCGCATCAGCATCACGCGCGCAAGCTGCTCTACCTGGGCAGCTCCTGCTGCTTTCCCCGGCTCTGCCCCCAGCCCATGCGCGAAGACGATCTTTTCAGCGGCCCCCTGGAGCCCACCAACCAGGGCTACGCCATGGCCAAGCTGGCCGGGATCACCCTCTGCCAGGCCTATCGTCAGGAGCACGGCGACGATTTCATCTGCGCCCTGCCGGCCAACTGCTTCGGCCCGGGCGACGACTTCAGCCGGGAGAACTCCCATGTCATCGCGGCCCTGATCCGGCGCATGCACGCGGCCAAGAGGGACGGCGAGAACGAGGTGATCATCTGGGGTAGCGGCGCGCCCCGGCGTGAGTTCATCTTCGCCGACGACCTGGCCTCGGCCTGCCTGTTTGCCATGGAACACTACTCCGACTCCCGGCCCATCAACCTGGGCGGCGGCCAGGACCTGAGCATCGCCGAGTTGGCCGGTATGGTGCGGGAAGTGACGGGCTATCCGGGCCGCCTGGCCTTCGATCCCACCCGCCCCGACGGCATGCCGCGCAAGGCTCTCGACGCCCGCCGCCTACTGGCCCTGGACTGGCGGCCGCGATGGGATTTCCGCCAGGCGCTTTCCGCCACCTACGCCTGGTACTTGGAGCATGAAAATGGCCTCAGCTAGCCAGGCCCGCGCCGAGGCTCCCCCGTGCGATAAACGGCGGGTGACCTTTGGCACCATCCAGATTCCGGAGACGGCCAAGCGCCTGATCATGGAGGCCCTGGACTCCACCCGCATCTCCAGCGGTCGCTTGGTGCGCCAGTTCGAGGACCGCTTCGCCGAGCTGGTGGACGCGCCGGCGGCGGTGGCGGTGAGCAGCGGCACCGACGCCGACATCCTGGCCCTGGCCCTGTTGAAGGACTTCGGCGCGCGGATCGGCGACGAGGTGATCACCCCGGCCCTGTCCTTCGTGGCCACCGGCAACGCGGTGATCCACGCAGGCTTCACCCCGGTCTTCGTGGACGTTGATCGCTCCACCCTGAACCTCGATCCCGCCCGGATCGAGGCCGCCATCACCCCCCGCACCCGGGCCATCCTGGCGGTGCACCTGATGGGCAAGCCGGCGGAGATGGACGCCATCCAGGCCATCGCCTACCGTCACGGCCTGGCGGTGGTGGAGGACGCGGCCGAGGCCCACGGCGCCACCTATCACGGCCGCAAGGTGGGCTCCCTGGCCGATTTGGGGGCCTTCAGCCTCTACGTGGCCCACATCGTCACCACCGGCGAGGGCGGTGTCATCACCTGCCGCACCCCGGAACAGGCCGAGATCCTGCGCTCCCTGCGCTCCCACGGCCGGGCCTGCAAGTGCAAGGTCTGCACCCTGAACACCGCCTCCGCCCATTGCCCCAAGCGCTTCGATCCCCAGAGCGGCGAGGACATCCGCTTCGCCTTCGAGCGTTTGGGCTACTCCTGCAAGATGAACGAGCTGGAGGCGGCCATCGGCCTGGGCAACCTGGAGAACTACCAGGCCATCCTGGACAAGCGCCGGGCCAACCTCCGTCACGTGCTGCGGCGCTTCGACCGCTTCGCGCCCTATCTGTTCACCATCCGCGAGGAGCCCCACGAACAGATCGGCCCCCACGCCATCCCCATCGTGCTGGGCGAGCAGGCCAGCTTCACCCGGGCCGAGCTGACCAACTATCTGGAGCGGAACGGGGTGGAGACCCGCACCCTCTTCGCCTCCATGCCCACCCAGTGTCCGGGCTTCGCCCACCTGGGCTACCGCCTGGGCCAGTTCCCGGCCGCCGAATACCTGGGCCGGCGGGGGATCCATATCGGGGTGCATCAGGACCTGGAGCTGGCGGACATGGACTATGTCCTGGAGCTCCTGGACCAGTTTTTAACTCGGCATCAGGACTAGGAGCGGGCATGGCCGGCGTGGTGGACGCGGTCTTGGTCAGGCCCGGCGGGGGCAAGGCGCTCTACGGCAACCTGGGCGACTTCGCCCTGACCGCCATCGAGCCGCCCCTTTGGGCCGCCCTGCACGCGGCCTGCCTGCGCGACCAGGGCTACGCGGTGGAACTGTTGGACGCGGAAGTGGAGGGCTGGGATGCAAGCGCCACTGCCTGGCGCATCCAGGAGATCAATCCCCGCCTGGTGCTGATCATCGTCTCCGGCTCCAACCCCTCGGCCTCCACCATGAGCATGACCGGGGCCGGAGCCTTGGCCCGGGAGCTGGCCGGGCTGCTTCCACAAACCCCGGTGGCCATGTGGGGACTGCACCCCTCGGCCCTGCCCCGGCGCACCCTGGAGGAGGAGGCGGTGGCCTTCGTCTGCCAGGGCGAGGGCTTCGTCACCCTGCCGGCCCTGGTAAAGGCGGTGCGCGCCGGTCAGGGAATGGAGCGGGCGCCGGGCCTTTGGTATCGCGAAAATGGAGTCATCCGGAGCAACCCCCAACCGCCCCTGGTCAAGGACCTGGATAGTTTGCCGGCTCCGGCCTGGGACCTGTTGCCCATGGAGCGCTACCGGGCCCACAACTGGCACTGCTTCGACCACATCCACGCGCGCCAGCCCTACGCGGTGATCTACACCAGCCTGGGCTGTCCCTTTCATTGCGAGTTCTGCTGCATCAACTCGATCTTCGGAGGCTCCGGCATCCGCTACCGCAGGCCGGAGTTGGTGATCCAGGAGATCGACCACCTGGTGAGCCGCTGGGGGATCCGGAACATCAAGCTCATGGACGAGATGTTCGCCCTCAACGAGAAGCACGTTTCCCGCCTCTGCGACCTGATCGTGGAGCGCGGCCACCAACTCAACATCTGGGCCTACGCCCGGGTGAACACCGTCAACCAGCGGATGCTGGCCAAGATGAAGCAGGCCGGCGTCAACTGGCTGGCCTATGGCTTCGAGTCCGGCAGCCCCGAGGTCCTGGGCGCGGTGGCCAAGGGCTACCGGCCCGAGGCGGTGGACGGGGTGGTGCGCATGACCTACGACCAGGGCATCTACATCTGCGCCAACTTCATCTTCGGCCTGCCCGACGACGACCTGGCCAGCATGCGCCAGACCCTGGATCTGGCGCTGGACATCAACGCCGAGTGGGCCAACTTCTATTCCACCATGGCCTACCCCGGCTCCAAGCTCCACCAACAGGCCCTGGACAACGGCTGGCCCTTGCCCCCCACCTGGCGGGCCTACTCCCAATACGCTCCCGACTGCCTGCCCCTGCCCACCAAACACCTCGGCGGTTCGGAAGTCCTGGCTTTCCGCGACCAGGCTTTCCAGGAGTATTTCACCCATCCCCGGGTGCTGGCCAAGCTGGCCGCGCGCTTCGGTTCGGCCACTGTCGACCACGTGCGTGCGATGACCCAGGTTCCCCTGGCCCGCCAGGCCAGGTCCCAGGTCCAACCGGTGAGCGGAGGATGACGGCCCCTTGGCGCACGGGGTGGAGCGCCAGAGAGAAACCATGCGCGGCTGGGGCGGCGGGCCGCGGCAGGGAGGTAGGTCATGAAGACCCCTATAATGACGGATCCTGATCCCGCGCGCTGGCGCGAGCATCATTTCGGATTGCCGGCCGCGCGTTGGGCCGCCCTGGAGGGCAGGAGCTTCTGGATCACCGGCGCCGGCACCGGTTATGGCCGCAGCCTGGCCTGCGCCCTGGCCGCGGCTGGCGGCCAGGTGATCCTGACCGGCCGGCGGCGGGACAAGCTGGCCGAGAGCCTGGCCGCCATGGAGAAGCTGGGCATTTCCGCCGCCCGCTGCCAGATCGTCACCGCCGACCTCACCGACCGCCAACAGGTTAATCAGGCCGCCCATTTGGTGATGCGCCTCTGCCCCAGCCTGCACGGGCTGATCAACAATGCCGCCCTGCCCAGCCGGCCGGGCAGCGTGAGCCCCCTGCAGAATGATCCTCCCGAGTATTGGGACCGGATGCTGGCCACCAATCTGACCGCGCCCTGGCTGCTGACCCGGGCGGTGCTGCCCCACCTGCTGGCCAGCGGATCTCCCCGGGTGCTGTTCATCTCCAGCGGGGCCGGCTGGGCCGCCACGCCGGGATTGGGTGTCTACAACCTGACCAAGGCCGCCCTCAACTCCCTGGGCCACTCCCTGGCCCAGGAGCTGGCCCGCGATCACCCTGGCCTGGACCTCCAGGTCAACGTGTTGGCCGCGGGCGAGGCCCGCACCGAGATGAATCAGGGATCGGACCGCACCCCATTCGCCCTGGCTGGCATGGCCCTGGCCCTCTTATCCCACCCCGCGGGGGGACCCAACGGCCGCTTCTTCACCATGGACGGTCAGCACCTGGCCTTTGGTCACACCCAGCCCCATCCCGCGCCCCTGCTGGAGACGTCCGACCAGACCCAGGACCCGACCCAGGGCAAGCGTTTTTTTATCCACCAATGCCTGGATTACGACGACGGACCCGCTGATCTGCGCTGCCTCCAGGCCCTGGAGCGCTTCATGATCGGGGGCGGCGGCAACCTGGCCATCTATGGGGCGGGACGGCTGAGCGACTACCTGTTGCGCCACTGCCCCGGCCTGGCCAGCCGGGTGATCTGCATCATCGAGGACGAATCCGCCAAACTGGGGACGGGCCCGGGAGGCATCCCGGTGACGCCCCTGGACAAGACCCCGGTCGAGGTGGACACGGTGTTCCTGGGCTCCACCCGGGCCTTGAGCCTGGCCCGCATGGGAAAGCGGCTGCTGGGCCTGGGGCGCAAGCTGCGTCTGTTCACCCTGAGCGCAATCGAGGTGGTTGACAAGGCGGCCATCCCCGCCCGGGCCTGGCGGGACCCTATCCCCGGCAACTGCCCCGGCGACCTGCCGGACATCGGCTTCGAGCCCGACAAGGACGTGATCCTGCTGGAACTGCCCCCGCGCTACATGCCGATGATCCCCTACGGTCTGGGCCATGTGCACAACATCCTCAAGGCCGCGGGCGCGGATGTGCAGACCATGGACCTCAACATCATCTTCTATCACCGCTACCACGCGCGTCGCATCCTGGACGGCGAGGAGAGGGGCGCGTGGCCCGAGGGAGAGGTGGGGGATGGTGATCCGTGGCAGAGCTCCAACACCGATCAATGGAGCGACCCCAGGGCGTTGGAGAAGTTTCGGCCGGACCTGGAGGAGGTGATCGCCGGGCTGATCGCCGCCCGGCCCCGGATCCTGGGCCTGTCGCTCAACGGCAACAATGGCCTGCTGGCCGAGGAGGTCATCCGGAGGGTGAAGGCGGAGCTGCCGGAGACGTTGATCCTGGTGGGCGGCTACGACTGCGTCTACCGCGATCTGGCCCTGACCAAGGTGGAGCTTTACGATTACATGTTCGTGGGTGAAACCGAACTCACCCTCGGCCCGGTGGTGCGGGCGCTCCTGGCGGGCCAGCGGCCCCGCGACCTGCCCGGGGTGATCTCGCGCTTTGACAGCCCCCAGCGGGAATGGCAGGCCGCTCCCCTGCCCACCGATCTGGACGCCTTCGATTTCCCCCGCTACGAATGGACCGACCTCAACCTGTACCGCGACCGTCACGGGATGTGCTCCACCCCGGTGGCGGGCAGCCGCGGCTGTCACTGGGGCCGCTGCAACTTCTGCGCGGAGCGCTTCAACTGGCGCCGTCGCCAGCCCGACAAGGTGGTCGACGAGATTCAATGGCACGCCCAACAGGGCTTCGAGGTGTTCCATTTCAACGAGAGCGACGTCAACGGCGATCCCAACCACCTGCTGGAAATCTGCCGCGAGATCATCAGACGCGGTTTGGATGTCAAGCTCTATGGCCAGATGCGCATCGACCCGCGCAACGATCTGGAGTTTTTCCACACCATCAAGCAGGCCGGCTTCACGGTCCTGCGTTTCGGGGTCGACGGCTGGACCGACCATGTCCTGCGCCTGCAACGCAAGGGCTACAGCATGCGCACCGTGGAGCAAAACCTGCGCGACTGCAACCGGGCCGGTTTGTTGGCGGCGGTGAACATGGTGATCGGGGTGCCCGGCGAGACGGAGGCGGACGTGGAGGAGTCCGTCCGCAACATCACCAGGCTCCGTCACCTGCTCGACAGCATCAGCACCATCAACATGCTGATCCTGGCCAACGGCAGCCACTACTACATGAACCCCGAGCAGCACCATATCCGCTTCCGGGGCGACCGCGACCAGATTTTTCGCGAACACCCCTTGTTCATTCCCGACCAGCTTTGGTACAGCGAGGAGCCCTACATCGATCACCAGGTGCGCTGGGAAAGATTCATCCGCATCCTGCGCGCCCTTTACGACCACGGCGCTCCCCTGGGGGAATACGCCAAGTGGGAGGTGGTCAAGGAGGCCAAGCGCCAGGGAGGGCGACTGCCGGCCAGTTTCGACCAGGCGGTGGCCAGCGCGTTTGCCGATGGTGGGGAACCCCCTCCCCTCCAGTCCGCCCGGGTGCGGCACAGCCACGGCCTGCACCTGCGCAACCAGAGCCGGCGGCAAGAGGCCCTGACGGAGTTGAGCATGGCCAGCCAGCTGGACCCAGCCAACCCTCGTTTCCTCAACAGCCTGGCGGTGGCCCAGTGGGAGACAGGCCAGGCCGAGCAGGCCCAGGACAGCCTGCGCCGCTCGCTGGCCCTGGATCCGCGCCACACCCAGGCGATGTTGAACCTGGCCCTGATCATGGAGGCCATGGGCCGCCGTGGCGAGGCGATGAGCGCGCTCGAGGAGTTTCTGGGCCAGGGGGGCGATCCGATCCTGGAGCACGAACTGGACCGCCTGCGGGAGGCGGTCTGACCCCGGCTGGGGGCCGGGTGACCGAAGCGCGAGCCAACCTTGGTTCGCCGGGCTGGTTCGCTCCCAGTTTTTTGGGCCGGCGCCAGGGAACGCAAGCATACTGATAGAGTAGGCTTGGGAGGGCCTGGACATGACCACCGGCATGAAACACTTGTTTGGATATGGCCTGCTCCTGCTGGCAATCGCCTGGCCGCGCCCCGCCGTGGGCGCGGTGGTGGATTACCATCTGATCATCAATCGCCAGGAAGTGAGCCCGGCCGGCAACCCGGCGCGGGGCATGACCATCAACGGCTCCATCCCGGGACCAACCCTCGACTTCCGGGAAGGCGACATCGCCCGCGTCCGGGTGGAAAACCGGATGGAGGTGGAAACCTCCATCCATTGGCACGGCATCCTGCTGCCGCCGGGCATGGACGGGGTGCCCGAGATCAGCTTCCCGGCCATCCAACCCGGCGCGACCTTCACCTATCAGTTTCCCATTCGCCAGAGCGGGACCTACTGGTATCACTCCCACAGTCACCTGCAGGAACAGAGTGGGGTGTACGGGGCCATCACCATCCAGCCCTCTGTCGACCATGGCCGGGGTCACGACCACCAGCCGGCGACGCCACCGCGCGAGGTGGTGGTGGTGTTCTCGGACTGGACCGATCAGGATCCCCACGCGGTTTTGCGCACCCTGAAGCGAGGCAGCGACTGGTTCGCCCTGGACAAGGGCAGCGGCCAGAGCCTCCTGGGCGCCGCCCGGCTGGGCATGCTCGGCGACTACCTGGCGCGCGAATGGATGCGGATGCCGCCCATGGACATCTCCGACGTGGCCTACGACGCCTTTCTGGCCAACGGACGACGGCAGATCGCCCAGGAGGCCAAGCCCGGCGAGACCCTCCGCCTGCGCCTGATCAACGGATCGGCCAGCACCTACTTTCACCTGCAATTCGCTGGCGGGGCGATGACCATCATCGCCGCCGACGGTCAGGACGTGGAGCCGGTGGCGCAGGAGCGCCTGCTGATAGCCGTGGCGGAAACCTACGACCTGCTTGTCACGCTGCCGGGGGAGGGGGCCTTCGAGCTCAGAGCCACCGCCCATGACGGTTCGGGCCACGCCTCGCTCTGGCTGGGACAGGGTCCGCGCCATGCCGCGCCGGCGCTGCCCCGGCCCAACCTGTACCTCCACGCCATGGGCGGACGCGGGTTGGCCCAGGCCATGGCCTTGACCCCGGCCGGGACCATGGGCATGGCCGACGAGGCGGTGAGGGCGGGACGCTTCGACCAGCCGGGGATGATGATGGGAATGCACTCCCACGCCATGACCATGCCAGGACCCGCACCGACCCCGGACCAGGCCGGGCGCCATGGCGGGAGCGCCTCCACCCCGGCGGTCGGGTCCGGAGGGGGCCAGAGGCCCGGGATGGGCGGCGCCCCCGGGGCGAACCATGGCGACCCCGTGGGGCATGGCCCGGTCTCGGGATCAGGCCACGGTGGCGGCCACGGCGGGGTCGCCTCTCCCTCGGCGGGCGGGACGGCCATGAGGGGCATGAGCGACGGGGCTGGCCCGGGTGGTGATGTCGCAAACGACGTTCGGCATCATGGCCGGGATTTCGGCTGGCTGGCCGCCGACGTGGCCGCCTCGGCCAGCCTGGCCCCGGACGGCGGACCCGAGCGTCCATGGCCACCCTACGACAGGCTTCGGGCCACACGATCCACCGCCTTGCATCCCGGCGCGCCTCTGCGCCAGATCCGCCTTACCCTGGACGGCGACATGGAGCGCTACGTCTGGCTGCTGGACAACAAGCCGTTGTCGGAGCGTGACGACATCGTTATCCGCCGGGGCGAGGCGGTGCGCCTGATCTTGATCAACCGCACCATGATGCACCACCCCATGCACCTGCACGGGCATTTCTTCCGGGTGGTCAACGGCCAGGGGGACCGCTCCCCGCTCAAGCACACCGTGGACGTGGCCCCCATGTCCACCACGGTCATGGAGTTCGACGCCGACGAGACCGGCGACTGGTTTTTCCACTGCCATCTGCTCTATCACATGATGAGCGGCATGGCCCGCCTGGTGCATTATCAGGAATACGCACCCCCGCCGGAGGTGGCCGCCATCCGACCCGGGCTTTACGCGGATTCCTGGTGGGTGTGGGGCCAGGTCGATCTGCTCAGCCAGATGAGCGAGGGATTTTTGCGCCTGGCCAACACCCGGCAGGTGATCAACGCCGCCTGGGAGGCGGGCTGGCAGCGGACGGAGAAGACCGAGTGGGAGGCTCTGCTGACCTGGGCTTATCACCCCAACCGCTTCCTCTCGTTTTTCGCGGGCGCGGACAACCTGGGCCAGGCTTGGCGACTCACCAAGACCCGGGGCGTGGCGGGCGTGGGCTACCTGTTGCCCTTCAACCTGGAGGCGCGCTTTTGGTTGGACACCGACGGTGGAGGCCGGATCCGGCTGGAGAGGAGCTTCCAGCTGACCCCACGGCTGGCTCTGAACGGCGAGGCAGAGTATGACACCCACACCCGCTGGGAGGGCGCGACCGGGCTGAGTTACACCCTGACCCGCGATCTTTCCCTGGTGGCCAAGTGGCATTCGGAGTACGCCTGGGGCGCGGGCCTGGAGTTGCGCTTCTAGCGGCTGGTGGCGGCGTGACGCATCCTGGGTTTTGGCCTGGCGTGAATGGCGCGCGGGAACAAGCGCGCGGGCCTGGCCCTCAGGGGATCCAGGCCCGCGCGTATTTTTCGTGGCCGGGGGCGGTGGCCCCGGCTTCGTTCCGGGTCAGCTCCCCAACTGCTTGAGCAGCTTGGCCGCTTCCTCGCGCTCGCGGAAAGGACCGGTGGTGGCCAGGGCCTTGTGCAGGGCCTGACGGGCCTCGGGCACCCGGTTCACCGCCGCCAGGGCCGCGGCCAGGTGATACTGGATGGCCGGGTTGTCGGGCGAGGCCTTGGCCGCCTCTTCAAGTTCCTGCAGCGCGCTCAAATGGGCTCCGCGCTGGAAGAGCACCCAGCCCAGGGTGTCGCCCAGACGGGGGTCGGAGGGGGCCAGGCGGCGGGCGCGCTGGATCAGGGGCAGGGCCTCGTTCAGGGCCTTGTCCCCGCCCTTGCGGGCCAGCAGGTAGGCCAGGTTGTTCAGGGCCGGCACGAACTCGGCGTTGGCCTGCAGGGCCGCGCGATAATCGGCCTCGGCCGGGTCGTTCTGGTTAAGCAGTTCGTTGAGGTCGCCCCGGGCCACCAGGGCGGTGGGGTTGTCCGGGGTCAGGGCCAGGGCCTGGTTGATGTATTCCAGGGCCTGCTTGATCTGGCCCTGGCTGCGCGCCACCGCTGCCAGGCCCATCAGGGAGCCCACCAGGTTGGGGTTCAGCGACAGGGCGGCCTGGTACTCCTGGCGGGCCAGCTCGGGCTTGGCGTTCATCTGGTAGAGGTCGCCCAGGAGGTTATGCACCAGGTCCTTGCGGTTGCTGACCTTCAACTGGGCCTGCACCCGCTCCAGGGCCTTGGTGTTCTGCCGCTGCTCCATGAACAGGAAGGCCAGTCGGGTCAGGGCGTCGAAGTTGTTGGGATCGAGCCTCAGGGCTTCCTCGAACTGCTTGGCGGCCCCGGCCGGATCGTTGCGGGCCTGGGCCAGCATGCCCAGGCGCAGATAGCCCAGGCCGGCCTTGGGGTCGCGGCGCAGGATCTCCCCAAAATCCTGCTCGGCCTTGGGGAAGGATCCCTGGCTCAGGTAGAGCCGCCCACGCATGTCCAGGGCCAGGGTGTTGGTGGGCTCGGCCTCCAGCACCTGATCCACCTGGGCGATGGCCTGGTTCAGCTCGCCGGCGGTGGCCAGCAGCGAGGCCAGCAGGAAGCGGGAGCGGGTGTCGGAGGGGTCGGTCTTCAGGGCCTTGCCCAGGTCGGCGATGGCCAGCTGGGGCTTCTGGTGGCGGGTGAAGGCCTGGGCGCGGCGGAACAGGGCCTCGGGGTCCTCGGGTCGTTCGCGGATGACGCCGGTGAACAGGGCCACCGCCTTTTCCAGGTCGCCCCGGGCCATGAACAGGCGGCCCTGAAGGGTCTGGGTGGTGGTGTCGCCCGGGAACTGCTTGGCGATCTCGTCCAGGCGCTTGGCGGCCTGGTCCAGGCGGCCGCGCTCCAGGTCGAACTCGGCCAGGGCGTTCATGGGCACCGGCGAGGAGGGCGAGACCTTGGCCGCCTGCTCCAGATAGGACAGGGCCTTGACCTGATCGCCCCGGGCGGCGTAGAAGCGGGCGGTCATCAACAGGGGCCACATGGCCTGGGGCGACTGGCGCACCGCGTCCAGGTAGGCCTGCTCGGCCTTGTCCAGTTGGCCATTGACCGCGAACAGGCGTCCCAGGGCCAGGCGGTAGCGCTCGTCGTTGGGATAGCGGGCCACCAGCTCGCGCAGGGAGCGCTCGGCCTCGTCCGGCTTGTGCTGGCGCATCAACAGCTCCACCAGCATCAACTGCAAGCGGGCCTCGTTGGGGTGGGCCTTGGCCGCCTCGGCCAGGGTGGCGATGGCCTGGTCGTCCTGGCGCTGGGAAAGATACAGGCGCACCAGGAGCAGGCGCGGAGTGAGGAGGTCCGGGGCCAGCTTGATGGCCTGGTTGAACTGGGCCTCGGCCAGGTCGCCGCGTCCCTCTTCCTGGTGCTGCTGGCCGATCAGGACGTGGATGTCGGCCCGCCCGGGGGCCAGCTCCCTGGCCTTGCGCAGGTTGTCCAGGGCCTTGGCCGCGTCGCCCCGCTGGCCGTAAGCTTGGCCCAAGAGGATCAGGGCCTCCACGTCGTTGGGCTTCTGCTTCAGGACCAATTCGGCCTTTTCCTGGGCCTCGTCCACCCGTCCGGCCAGGAGGGATATCTGGCCCAGGCGCACCTGGGCGTCCAGGTTGTCCGGATTCAGGGTGACGGCGTTGAACAACAGGCGGTAGGCCTGGCCCAGGTCGCCCAGTTTGATGTAGGTCAGGGCCAGGTGATAGTGGGCGTCGGCAAAGCGGGCGTCCTCTTGCAGGGCGTTGCGGAACTCGATGGCCGCCTCGCGATACTTGCCTTGCTGGTAGTAGTCCTGGCCCTTTTTCAGGAAGGCCTGCTTGTCGGCCAGGGCGGGGCAGGCCAAGCCCAGCACCAGCAGCAGCGCCAGGAGCCAAACCGCCAAGGATGGCTTGGGTCTCGTCATGCGGAGCATCAAATCCTCCTCCTCTATCCTGGGGCTTGCCTCGATGCGGGACGCATCCGCGCGCGGGCCAGGCCGCGAACTCCCGGACCAGGGCCACGCGCGCGGTCATTATTTTTCATGATACTGCAACATTCTTGTCGCCGGATGCGGCATGTCCACCACCGCCAAGCTAGGGTTGATCGCCCGCGTCCTTGCCGGCCGAGGCCGGCAGCAGGAAGGCCAGGGTGCCGGCCGGGCTGCTGGTCAGGACCGCCCCCGGCCCCTGGCCCGGGCGCAGGGTCACCCGGCCCGCGCCGGCCTGGACGCGGTAGACCTGGTCCGGGACCAGGCCGGCCACCAGGTGGCGGGTGTTCCCGGGGCGATGCTGGTAGCTGACCTCGGCCTGGGCCGCGGGCAGGCCCAGGCGCACCGCCACCACCCGGGGCCAGACGGCATCCTCCACCACCAGACCCACCACCGCCGGATCGGGCGAGGCCAGGGCGCTGACCCTGGGTGGGGCCGGCGCGTCGGCATCGGCCGGCAGCAGGGCGGTGACCAGGGGCCGACTCCGGCCCTGGGCCGATGCGTCCTCGATCTCCATGCGCCAGGGGGCCTGGTTCACCGCCGGGGGGCGCGGAGGCCAGTTGCGGTCGCCCACCCAGGAGTCGGCGCTGGTTTCGCCGAAGAGCGCCAGGACGGTCGCGGCGGGGACCAGGCTGACCACATCCAGGCGCGAGGCGTGGTTGGCGATGCGCAGGCCCTGGACCCGCCCACGCCAGCGGCCCGGCCCCAGGCTGGCCAGCTCGCCCTTGATCACCGGACGCTCGGCGCTGTGCAGCACCAGGCGCACCGCCGCCCGCTCCTGGTTCAGCGCCACGTCGTCCACCAGGGCCACCACCTCCACCGCCTCGGCGTCGTCGGACCCGCCGCCGCGCAGGTGGAACAGGTGGCGCACCACCCGCGAGGCCTTGGCCGTGGAGCCTCGGTGGGCCGGGGTGGCGTTGCCGCGCAGGTAGGTGAAGCGGGGCATGGCCGCCATGGCCTCGATGGCGGCCAGTTGGTACAGATCCCTGAACTCGGTCCAGGAGGCGGGGCCGGCGGTCCAGCCGCTGGCGGTCCAGGGGGCCTGCCGGGTGGGGCGGCCCTGGTCGTCGAAGGCGGCGAAGGACCGTGACCCGCCGTCGTTGCTGTACATGCCCTTGCGCTGGGGACCCTCGCGCAGGTCGTACCAGGAGTACTCCTGGGGGTCGTAGATGGACAGGGTGTTGTGGGCCAGGCTGCGCGCCGCGTAGTTCTGGGCGTGGGGGGTGGCGGGTCCGTCGTAGGCCCCGCCCGGCGGCAGGAGCATTCCCCGGCGATAGATGACCAGGCCCAGGGCGTCCAGGTGTTGGGGCAGGGCGAAATGCGGGCCGGCGTGGAAGCTGAGCCAGGTGGCGCGCTCGGACCAGTCGCTGCGCGAGAAGGCCCGCCCCGCCGCCGGGGCCAGGTACTGCACCGGGGCCATGGTCAGCGGGGTCAGGGGCGGGTTGAACTCAAAGGCCAGCATCTCCTGATAGAGCCGCTGGTCGTTGAGCACCCGGGGCGACTGGCGGTCCAGGACCATGACCCAGGCGTAGCCGGCGGCCGGGTCCTGGGGGCGGTGGCGCAGCAGGGTCAGCATTTGCATGCGGTTGTAGTCGGAGACTTCCTGCGGGTCCAGCAATTGGTCGCCGTCCGGGTCCAGCAGGCGGTGCCAGCCCCGGGGCGAGAGCTTGGCCCCGGGCAGCTGGGACTGGGTCAGGTAGCCGAGCCGATCCCGGAGCCAGGGCGCGGCCTCCCAGTGGTTCTGGCCCAGGGCGGTCTGGAACAGGGCCAGGGTCTGCACCAGGGCCAGGCCGGCGCGCGAACCGGCGTAACTGCCCTCGAACCAGGCCCCGCCCGCGCCCAGGTTGACCAGGCAGGGCAGCAGGCGGCTCTCCCAATAATCCTGGCGGGCGCGCCTGACCAGCTCCTCGGCCCGGGGATGCAGGCCCCGGGCGGCCAGGCCGGCCAGGGCGGTGAGGTGGGTGATCTGCACGCTGGCGGTGTCCAGGCCGCTGACCGGGCGCGAGGCGAAGACCTGGGCCTGGGCCACCAGCCAGCCGGCCAGGTCCCCGCGTTCATCGGCGGTGAGGAAATCCCAGGCCCAATCCAGGGTCAGGGCCACGTCGTTGATCCACTGGTCGGCCAGGTCCAGGTCGCTGGTCAGCAGGAGATAGGTGTCGCCGGGGCGGAAGACGCTGGTCAGGGGCGGACCGTCCGGCCCCACGGTCAACATCTGGGCGCCAACCCGGTGCAGCCGCCAGGTGGCCCCCTCCGGGTGGCCCACCAGGTCGTAGCCGGCGGGCAGGGCCTGGGCCCCGGCCTGGAGACTGGGCTGGGGGTCGCGCAGGCTGGTGGCGGTGGCCTCCTGCACCCGGCCGCCGCGGGCCACCCGCTGGGCGCAGCCCGCCGCCAGCCGCCCCAGGGTGCGGGCCTGGTCGGGGTCGGGGCCGCGCATCAGGCAGGCGGCCAGGGCCAGGCCGGGGGCGTCGCCCGGGAGCTGCTCCCGGCGCACCGGGGCCAGGGCCCAGTTATGCAACAGCCGCCACTGCCAGGCCTGGAGCTGGACCGCCTGGGCCAGGCGCTCCAGATCGGACGGCTCCAGCAGCAGGCAAGGATGGCTGGACGGGATGGCGGCCGGGGCGGGCGCGGCCTTGGCCTCGGGCCGGGCCGGCGGCGGGGCGGCGGCCGCCGCCGCCAGCGGAAGCGCCAGGCAGGCCGCCAGCAAAAGCGCGGTCAATAATCGGTGGGGCATCAGATCAACTCCTCGCCACGCTCCAGGGCGTGGATGGCCTGGACCATTTCCCAGCAGGTCACGAAGCGCAGGCGGAAATGACCCTGGGATGCCAGGTGGGCCAGCCCGCGGTGAAATTCGCGGGCCAGGGGACCCAGCAAGGCCGGATGATTGGCCTCCGGGGCCCCGTGGCAGGAAAGCTTGAGGAAGCGCACCTGCTCGGCCCCCTCGACCACCGGCGCGTAACGCAGCCACAGGGGCAGGCGCTCCAGGCCGGGCGGCCGGGACCAGCTGAGGTCGGAATTCTCCACCCGGGGCAGGAGCCCGGCCTTGCGCCGCCGCCAGTCCAGGGCCAGCACTCCCTGCACCATGAGCAGGTCGCCCGAGGGGGGCAGGCCCATCGCCGCCGGGCGGCCGCGGTCGTGGCTCTTGGGACGCTGAGGATCGTCGGTGGCGTAGTAGATGGCGTTGATGGTGCGGGTCTGGGCCGGGCTGGGATAGGCCGGCAGGGTGAAATCGGCGTAGCAGCCGGTGGCGGCCAGGACCCGGAGTTCGTCGTTGACCCCGCACCAGGCCCCGCCGGGCAGGCTGTTGTCCAAAGCCCAGTTGCCGTGGATGAAGCCATAGGTCGGACGGCCGGTGGCGGGGTCGGGGCGCAGCAGGCCGTGGCGGGTGTGCAGGGTGTCGGCGAACCGCGTCAGGCGTTGGGCCAGGTCCGGGGAGGTGTCGCCCTGGTGGTGCAGATGGACCTCCACCTCGCCCAGGCCCCGATCCCGCAGGCCGGCCAGGCGGTCCAGGATTTCGGGGTCGTAGTCCTCCAGGGGGTAGAAAAAGGTGTGCTGGGGCGGGCGGCCGGTCTCGTCGACGATGTCCCGGCCCAGCTCGGGCAGGCCCTGCTCCCAGGTCCGCATCCGCTCCAGGGCGGTGGCGCGGTCGGCCTGGCCCCAGAAGGGCTCGAAGTGGTCGGCCACCGCCAACAGGACCAGGGGGGCGCAGTGGGTGGGCCAGGACAGGGGGCGGAGCGACTGGCGCAGCCAATCGCCCATCCAGGTGGCCAGATGGCGCTTCATGGCAGGTCCTCCGGGTTCAGGCCGATGGTGACCCGCACCTTGCCCGAGGATGTCCGCTCCAGCTCATCCACCCGCTGAATTTCGATCGCCACTCCCGGCAGGGCCTTCTCCAGGACAGAGCGCACCCGGCCGCTTTCTTCGGGGGTGAGGGGACGGTTCAGGACCAGGTTCAGCACCAGGCGGTCCAGGCGCTCCTGGCGGGCCTGATAGGCGGCGATGGCCGGGAAGTCCTTGAGCAGGTGGGGGAGGATGGCCCCGGTCAGCTCGCGGCCGTCGGGGGTGCGCAGCAGGTCCATCAGCCGACCTTCGACCCGCTCCAGAAGCGGCAGGCCCCGGCCGCAGGCGCAGGCCTGGCCCGCCGGCGCCGCCAGGTCGTCGTTCTGGTAGCGGATGAAGGGTTGGGCGTGGTTGTGCAGATCGCTGATCACCACCCGCCCCACCTGGCCGGGGGCGCAGGGAGCGCCGTGCCGATCCAGGACCTCCACCAGCAGGTTCTCGGCCGACAGGTGCAGGCCCTGGCGGGCCGGGCACTCGCTGGCGATGAGCATGAATTCGCGGCTGCCGTAGGTCTGGAATACCGGGCAGGCCCAGGCCTCCTCCAGGTGGCGGCGGTCGGGATCGCTCAGGCCCTCGGCCCCGGTGATGAGGCCTTGCAGCGAGTCCGGCGGCCGCCAGCCGCGCCGGGCCGCGTGGCGGGCCAGGATCAGGGCGGCGGAGGTGAAGGCCACCAGGACTTGGGGGCGGAAGCGGGTGATGATTCCCAGGGCGCGATCCAGCTCGGCCGGTCCCAGGTGGTAACAGTCGATGTAGACCTGGCCCTGGAGGGCGCGGTGGACCCCGCGCTTGAACGCCGCCCGGCGGCCGGGGGCCACCAGGTCGCCGCTCCAGAGATGGACCTGGCGCAGGCCCGGTCGGCAGCCGGCCCAGAGGTAGCCCCGCCGGCTGATGGCCAGGCGCCATTGGTCGGAGCGGGGGTCGAGCCAAAAGCGCAGGGGCTGGCCGCTGGAGCCCCCGGTGGCTTTGACGTAGCTGCCGGACGGTCGGGGCTGGGCCTGGAAGCGCGCCGGTTCGGCCATGAGCTGGGCGCGGGTGATCACCGGCAGGGGCGAGAGGTCCCGGGCGCGGACCAGGTCCTCCACCGCCAGGCCGCTTTGGGCGAACCAGTCGCGGTAGAACGGCACCCGGGCCTGGGCGTGGACCAGCAGGCGGCCCAACTCGCGCCACTGCCAATCGGCCAGGCGTTCGGGCGTCCACCATTGGCTGGCGTCCAGCTCGCGCTCCAGGCGGGGGGTGATCCGGCCGCGCAGGCGCTCGTAGGCCGGTTGCAACAGCCCGGCCCACAGCGAGGCGTACAGGCTCATGCCGGACCCCTTCCGCCCCGGGGGAGGGTCTGGTTCACAGATGCCATAGCACCCTCAGCGCCAGGTGCATCAAGACGATCCCGCCGGCGGTGATGGCCCCGGCGAAGAAGGTGTCCCGCCCCCGCCAGCCCGAGGCCACGCCGATCCCCTCCCGGGCCATGGCGTTCATCACCGCCACCAGCAGGCCCATGAACAGGAAGCTGAGGAACTTGTAGGTCTGGCTGAGGAAGAAGGCGCAGACCAGCCAGCCCAGCAAGGCCCCCTGGATGGCGTCCAGGGCGCTGGCCAGTCCGGGGGGGGCGCGATCGACCTGCCGCAGGGCGTTGATGTCGCGGAAGGCGGCCCAGAACATGGCCACCCAGACGAAGCCGCCCAGGAAGCCGGCCTCGGCGATGACCAGGATGAAGGAGTTGTGGGCGGTGTGGTGATAGGTTTCGGTGAAGCGGCCCATGCCCACCCCGAACAGGGGGTTGGCCTTGAACAGATCCAGGCCGTAAGACCAGTGGTCCAGCCGGGAGCGGGCCGAGGTCTCTTGGGTGGAGATTTCGCCCATGCGCGGAATGGCCATCAGAAAAGACAGCACCAGCAGCAGGCCGAAGACGCCGGCCAGGGTTCCCACGCGTTTTTGCAGGTAGAACCAGGAGACCGCGGCCAGACCCAGGATGCCGCCCCGGGAGCGGGTGTAGGCGATGCCGGCCACCAGGGGCACCAGGAGGATCACCCCCGGCAGCCAGGTGCGGGACAGGAAATGGCGGTGGAAGGTGGGCAGGAGGAAGGCCACCATGGGCACCATGTTCAGGGCCATGTCGTTGGGGTCGGCGAAGATGCCGATGCCCCGGGCCTGCAGGACCGCCGTTTCGCCGGTGATGTCGCTGCGCATCAGGGCCTCGCCGCCCACCAGCCCGGTGCCGGTGTAGTACATGTAAACGCTGTTGGCGGCCAGGAACAGGGCCATCCAGACCAGCATCCAGGTGAACAGGCGCACCTTGGGCCAGGTGTCCACCGTCAGCACGATCAGGAGGTAGACGACCACCACCTTGCCGAAGATCTGGAGGGTGCTGAAGGCCCCGCCGAACCAGAGGTTGGCGATCTGGGACATGATCAGGCAGCCCCAGAAGACCAGCACCAGCTTGTTGAGCACCGAGCGACGGAACTTGTCGGCCTGGAAGGAGCCCTCCAGGAACACCGCCGCCACCGAGAAGCCCGCCAGCACGTCGATGATGGGCCAGCCTCGGATGCCCTCGATGAATTCCTGCGGTCGCAGGAAGATCATGGCCACGTAGACCAGGGTCAGGAAGTAGCCCATGGCGGTGCTCAGCGCCCCGCGCCGGGCAGCAGGCGCTCCAGGGCCGGGATCAGGGCCTCGGCCATCTGGAGCTGGGCGGCCAGCCCCTGGTCGTCGCCGGGAAGCATGGGGCTGGTCAGGCGCACCAGGGCGCCGTCGGTGCGCTGGTGGGCCAGACCGTCCAGCACCAGTTGCAGTCGGTCCAGGTACTCGTTGGCCTCCACCCGTCCCCGGCCCTGGTACCAATAGAGCACGTTCATGCGCTCCAGGGCCTGGCCGATGACCAGGTGATTCACCTGGCGCGGTCCCTGGGGGGTGGGGACCTCCACCAACCGGCGGCTCATGATCCGCCAGCCGGCGCCGGGCAGGCAATGGCGGGGGGAATGGATGATGGCCCCTTCCTCCTGCAGGCCGAAATAGGCCGCGAACAGGGCGCAGACCCGGCCCCGGCCGTCGATGTAGTTGCGCAGCAGGTAGTCCTGGGGCTTGAGCAGGTCCAGGGTGGCCTGGTCCAGGGGCAGGTCAGGCCCCACCCCGCGCCAGGGGCCCAGGGCCACCGGCAGGCCCACCAGGGGGGCCAGGAGCTGACGGGGCCGCACCTGGCTGCCCAGGTGGGCCAGGACCAGGGCCAGCGCCATCAGGCCGGCCGCAACCAGCAGCCAGGGGCCGGGGCGCCCCCTAGCCGGCATGGCGGGCCTCCCATGCCTCGGCCAGGCGCTTGAGCAGCAAGGTCAGGCCGGCCAGCAGCAGGAAGGCGGCCATGAAGACCAGCCATCCCACGGCGTCGTGCATGCTGCCCTCCAGAGTGGCGGGGCCGACCCACTCGGCCAACAGGCCGGCGATCATCACCCGGGCGGCGTTGGTCGCCACCGCCACCGGCGGCACCAGGATCACCACCAGCGCCTTGAGCCAGCGATTGGGCAGCATCAGATAGGCCAGGATCACCCCGGCGGCCAACAGCGAGATCAGGCTGCGGATGCCCGAGCAGGCGTCCACCACGTCCAGGATCACGTTGGGCAGGTGCAGCACGTTGCCCTCCACCAGCACCGGCACCCCGAACAGGCGGATGCCCTCGCCGGCCAGACGGGCCGCCACCAGGCGCAGGGGGAAGGCCGCCGCGTCGTAGAGCATGTAGGGCAGGGGTACCATCAACAGCAGATAGAGGAAGGCGAAGGCGGTGCGCCGGGCCACCGGCCAGCCCCAACGCAGCAGGTATAGGCCCCACAGCACCGGGATCAGGCTGATCCGGCGCAGGTAGAACTCGTGGGCCTGCTCCCCCACCAGCCACACCAAGAGGCCCAGGGACACCGCCGCCAGGCCCCAGGGGTTGGGACCGGCGGCCAGGCGGGCCAGGCTCTGGCGCTGCCGCCAGACCAGGTAGCCCGAGACCAGGGGCACCAGGAAGCCGTGGGAGTAGTTGGGGTCGCGCCACCAGTTCTGGACCATGGAGGCGATCACCGGCAGGTAGATCCAGGCCAGCAGGCCGGCCAGGGCCAGGAGGCCGACCCATTCCAGGACCCCGCCAGCGCGGCGCGCGCCGTTCGGGGCGGAGGCTTCGGGTTTCATCGTCCGCCACCTCCGAAGAGGATGATCTTCACCGTCTGCAACAGGATCATCAGATCCATGCTCAGACTGGAGTACTTGATGTAGTAGAGGTCGTAGTTGAGCTTCTCCAGGGCCGCGGCCTCGGAGCTGCCGTAGGGGAAGCAGATCTGGGCCCAGCCGGTGATGCCGGGCTTGACGTTGTGGCGTTCGTTGTAATAGGGCAGGCGCTGGTTGAGCCGCTCCACGAAGTGGGGGCGCTCCGGGCGCGGACCCACGAAGCTCATGTCGCCCCGAAGCACGTTGTACATCTGGGGCAGCTCGTCCAGGCGCAGCTTGCGCAGCATCCGTCCCAGCCCGGTGACCCGCTGGTCGTTCTCCACCGCCCAGACCGGGCCGGTCTCGGCCTCGGCGTTGGGGACCATGGTGCGGAACTTGTACATGGTGAAGACGCGGTTGTTCTGCCCCACCCGCTCCTGGCGGAAGATCACCGGCCCCCGGCCGGAAAAACGCACCAACAGGGCGGTGAGGACGATCAAGGGCAGGGAGGCCAGCAGCCCCAAGAGGCTGCAGGAGACGTCGACCGCGCGCTTGGTGAGCTGACGCCAGGCCCCGGTCTGGAAGCCGGGGGAGAAGATCAGCCAGCTGGGGCTGATGCGGTCGGCCAGGATGCGCCCGGCGATGTTCTCCATGAAATCCTCGCCGCGCAGGATGGGCAGGCCCAGCATCCGGCAGCGCAGGAGCTCGTCCAAGGGCATGCGCTGGCGCTTTTCGTCCATGGCCACCACCACCAGTTGCACATGGTGATGGCGCGCCAGCCCGGTCAGCTCGCTGGGGTCGCGGCGCAGGTCGGCCTTCAACAGCCGGGCCCAGGCCCGCAACAGGTTGGGTTGGCCGTTGGCCTCGCCGTCGCCGCCCCGCTCGTGACTGGCGTCGGTCTCCATGTCCAGGATGCAGACCACGTTGTAGATGTTGTCCGAGCGGCTGACCACCTCCTCCAGGATGGCGTCGGCCAGGGAGCCGGAGCCCAGGAGCAAGAGGCGGGTGGCGAAGAGCTTCTGGCTGAGCGCCCAGCGGTAGAGTCCGCGCCAGATCAGCACCAGGGCCAGGATCAGGCCGAAGGACAGGATGAGCACACCGCGGCCCAGGAACAGGCGCGGGTAGAGGTAGTAGACCATGGACAGCCCCAGGGCGCCCAGGGCCAGGGCCTGCACCACCCGGGCCACGGTCCACAGGAAGGGCCGGGCCATGCGGAAGTTGTGCAGGTCGGAATAGTAGAAGGCCACCTCCAGCACCAGCGGCACCAGGACGATGCGGTGCCAGGAATAGCGCCAGGTGAAGATTTCCCCGGGATCGCCGGTGCGCAGGTAGACCGCCAACAGGGTGCCCAGGCCCATCAGGACGAACTCGCCCACGATGAACCCGATCTGGTAGGGGGATGGCCGGCTGGAAGGCACCTGCACCTGGTCTACCCCTCCATCTCGGAGCCGCCGCCCACGGCGGTGGCGTCCACCACCGCGTTGTCGGCGTCGTTGAGCACGATGCCGATGATCTTCTCCTCCGGCAGGGCGCGCAGGCTGCGCAGCACCAGCTCGCGGTCGGTCTCGCCGGTGAGCACCACGAAGACGATGGCCTCCACCAGGCGGGCCAGGACCTGGGGATCGTCGAAGGCCTGGATGGGCGGGGTGTCCAGCAGGATGAAGCGGTCGCGGTAGCGGGCGCGCAGCTCGGCCACCAGGCCGGCCATCTTGTCGGTGGACAGGATCTCGGCCGGGCGCTGGGAGGGGTTGCCGGCCGGGATGACGGTCAGCTTCTCCACCGGGGTGCGGTGGATGATGCTGGGCACCGAGGCCCCGCGCTCCAGGAAGTCGGTGAGCCCGGGGTGGCGGGGCACCTGCAAGAGCTGGTGGATGGCCGGGTCGGTCAGGTGGCAGTCCATGATCATCACGAACTGTTGCAGGCCGCGGGCGAAGGAGATGGCCAGGTTGGTGGTCAGCAGGCTGCGGCCCTCCTGGGGGGCCGCGCTGGTGATCATGATGGTGCGCGGTGGCTCGCCATGAAAGGGGAACAACAGCTGGGAGCGCAGGATGTCGATGCGCTTGGCTTCGGGGCTGCCGGGGGCGAAATAGCTGACCAGGCGGTTTTCCTCGGCCAGGCGCGGGTCCAGGCCGCCCGGGGCCGGCATGGGCACCGTGATCCTGCGCCCCGCCTGACCGGGGCCGCCGGCCCCCGCGCTCGGGCCCCCCCCGTCGGCGGCGCGGTTGGCCAGGTTGAGGTCGCGGCCCGAGCGCCGCAGGACTTCGCTCATCTTGCCCACGGGGCTCTCCTACTCGTCCCGGGCCGGTCCGGATCGGACCGTCCCCGGGGCGGCTGGGGAAGGACTGTCATCGGTCGGGGCGGGCGGGACCGGGGCGTTCAGGCCCGCGCCGGGCGGGGCCGGGGTCTGGCCATGGGCCCCCTTGAGCAGCGGGCCCCAGTCTTGCCGCCGCTCCTGGGGAGCGGACACCGACTGGTCCGGCAGGTCCTCGCTGAGGCGAAAGAGCTGGACCTCCCCGAAAAAGCGCCCTTTGACCCAGTGATAGGCCCGCTTGCCCCCGTAGTAGCCGCCGAGGAGCAGCCCGATGACCACCAGCAACACCAGGAAACGCCTGCCCAGGCTGCCCGGGGCCTCGCGGGAGAGGCTGGCCGCGAAGCGGGCGAGAATCCCGCGCTTGACCGGGGCGGGCTCGTCCAGCTCCGAGGCGATGGCCAGGTTTTCCAGCGAGGCCTGGATCGTTGGGCGGGCCTCAGGGGCCGGCTTGGCCTGCCGGCGTCGCCTGTCCGGGCGGGGAGCCGGGTCGGCCGGGGGCGGGAGTCGGGTGGCGGCCGGGGCCTCCCCGGCCGGGGGCGGCGGGGCGGGCGGGGCCGGGGCCGCCGGCGCGGGCTGGACCGCCTGGGGGGTGAGGGCGGGTGGGGCCGGCTCCTGGTCCAGGTCCAGGGCCAGGTTGTCCCGGCTGGCCCGCAGCACCATTTCCCGGTCCACCTTGCCGACCTCGCTGGAATAGGCCAACAGCAGGGCGTCGTCGCAGACCGCGTTGATCAGCCGCGGCACGCCCTGGGTGACCGCGTGGACCGCCTCCAGGGCCTCGGGCTCGAAGATCTCGCGCTGGGAGCCGGCCAGGGTCAGGCGCTGGCGGATGTACTCGGCGCTGGCGGTGGCGTTCAGCGGCTTGAGGGCGTAGTTGCGGTGCAGACGCTGCAACAGGGCGCGGGAGGCCGAGCGCTTGAGCACCCGGATCAGCTCCGGCTGGCCCACCAGCAGGATGTTCAGCACCCGGGGCGAGCTGGCGTCCAGGTTGCCCAGCAGACGCAGCTCCTCCACCATCTCCGCCGACAGGTCCTGGGCCTCGTCCACCACCAGCAGGACCTTCCGTCCCTGCAGGCGGCAGCGGTTGATGAATTGGCCCAGGGTGGCCAGGAAGGGGCCCTTGCTGGCGAACGGACCCTCCAGTCCCAGCTCCAGGGCCACCTGGTTCAGGAAGTCCAGGGGGGTGAGGGTGGGGTTGGTGATCACCGCCGCGTTGACCCGCTCGCCCAACTCGCGCAACAAGGCCATGATCAACGTGGTCTTGCCCACCCCGGGCTCGCCCACGATCAGGGCCCAGCCCTCCTGCTGCTCGATGGCGTAGACCATGGTGGCCAGCGCCTCGCGGTGCTCCTCCATGAGCACCAACAGCCGGGGGTTGGGCTCCGCCGCGAAGGGCATCTCCTTGAGGCCGAAGTATTCGGTGTACATGGTCTCACGCCGTCCGGCCAGGGCCTTTTGCCGTCCACCCGGCCGCCCCCGCAACCCAGGGCAGGCCGCGGGCCGGGATCAGGACCCGCCCAGCTGAATGATTTTCAGGAGCAATTGCTTCAGGGCCGGCCCCCTGCCAGTGATCAGGATGGCCGTCAACCCCAACAACACCATGCCATAAGCGCCATAGGCCACCGCGAAGAACAATGTTCGCCGGTTCCGCTGGCCAAGCTCCTCCTGGGTCTCCAGGGTCGGCACCACCACCAGGACCGGAAAGTTTCCCAAACGCTCCATCTGCTCCACCGAGGTGAAGGAAGTGTCCAAAAAGTCCAGGCCCAGGGCCAGGCCCAGGGCCAGGCCCAGGGCCAGGGCCAGGGCGGCGGGGATGGTCTTCCTGACGTTGGGGCGGTAGGGCGAATCCGGCTCCTGGGCCGGGTCCACCACCTCGAACTGCTCGCCGCGCTGGGTGCGCTCCAGGTTGGCGGCCAGGTTGGCGTCCAGGGCCTTGTTCTGGAGCTTCTCGTAGGCCTGCTTCAGGGCCTGGTAGCCCCGGGTCAGCTCGGCCAGCTGCTCGGCCACCGAGGGGCCGGCCTCGATCCGCCTCTGGGTGATATCGATCTCGCGCAGGATCTCCTCCTGCTGGGTCTGGAAATACCTGATGCGCTCGGCGCCCTCGGTGATGCGCTTGGCCACCCGCTCCTTGCTCTGACGGATGGAGTTCATCTCCACGTCGGATTCGGTCAGCTCGCTCTCGCGCCCCTCGGCCTTGAGCCGGGCCTCGCGCTCCCGGCGCTTGGCCTCGGCCTTTTCCATGGCCACCGCCAGCTGGTACTTCAGCCGCTTCACGTCCGGGTGGTCCTCGGTGTAGAAGACCCGCAGCCGGTCCAGCTCGTTGCGGATGATCTCCGGCGAACTCTCGTCGGTGGCCAGCTTCTCGCTGTCCAGGCCCTTGCCGGTGGCCTTGGCCACGGTGGCCGCGCGCAGCTTGATCTGCTGCTCGCGGAAATCCAGCACCCCCTGCTCCTGCTCCTGGACGTTGATGCGGGTGCGCTCGGCCTGGACCATCTGGTTGAGGTGGGTGTGGTGGGCCTGGAGCTGGCCCAGCACCGCCACGTTCTTCTCCTGGGCCTCGGGCAGTTCGTGCAGGTGCCGTTCCTTGAAGTCGGTGATCTTGGCCTCCCACTCCTGGAGCTGGTTGCGCATGCGCTCCATCTCCCGGCTCAGGAAGCGGGCGGTGCCCACCGCGTCCTCCTCGCGCAGACGCAGGTTGCTGTCCACGTAGAAGGCGGCCAGGGCGTTGGCCACCGCGGCCACGGTCTGGGGATCGGAATAGAGGAACTCGATGGTGAAATAGTTCTGTTTGCTGATGGAGATGCTGACGTCCTTGCGCATGATCTGGGCCAGCTGGTCCGGGGCCACCTTGTCGCGCAGCTTGGGATAGAGGTTGAAGCGCTCGATGACCTCCATCAGCCGGGTGCGGCTCAGCACCTGCTGGGTGATGATCTGCAGGCGCTCCTGGATCTTGGTGGTGACCACGGTCTGCACCAGCTCCGAGGGCACCTTCTGGGGCTGGACCAGGACCAGGCAGGCGGCCTGGTAGACCGGCGGCCAGAGCAGGCAGTAGAGCAGGCCCACCGTCATCACCACCAGGAATACGGACGCCGCCAGCACCGCCCTGCGCTTGAGGACGAACAGGTATTTGCGGATGTCGACGGTGGTGGCGGTGGTGGCCATCTACCTCACCAGCGCAGGGGCCATTCGGTGTTGATGGTCAACAGGATCCGGTTCTGCTCGCGGTCGTCCTGGTCGCGCTCGGCGTCGCGGTTCAGGTATACGTACTCCAGGCTGGCCCACCAGTGTTCGCCGAGCTGCCGACTGAGCAGGGCGCTGAGGCGGATGGACTCCACGTCGCCGGTCCCGGTGGTGCCGGCGGCGTTGGGGTCCTGCTTGTAGTCGTCGAAGACGAGATCGGCGCTGCCGAACAAGCGCCAATGCCGGCGCGGGGTCCAGGAGAAGCTGGTCCCGACGCGACGGGTGTCGGTGAGTCCGGAGTTCTGGCCCAGGGCCTCGTACTCGCCCAGGGAGGCGTTGGCGTAGACCCGGGTCAGCCAGGTCTGGCCCCGGTAGTTGAGACTCAGGTCGCCGCTGGGATAGACACTGCCCGAGGCGCTGTTGGCGCGGCGGTCGCCCTCCACCATGGTCCCGCCCAGGGAGGCGTCCAGGCTCAGGCGCTGGGTCAGCTGGGACTTGTAGCCCACCCGGGCGGTGTAGGTGTCGTAGCTGCGGGCCTCGCGCAGGGCCTCGTCGTCGCTGAGCGAGCGCACCATCCCGGTCCGGCCGAAGAGATAGACCTCGGAAACCTGGCTCAGCAGCCGGGCCAGGCGCAGGCCCAACCCGCCCCGGTTGGTGTCGGCCGAGCGCTCGAAATCGTCATGGCTGGCGTCGGCGTTGAGCCCCAGGCTGTAGTCCGGACCCAGGGCCTGCTGCCAGCCCAGTTCGCCCCGGTGGTAGACCGCGCTCTCCACGTTGTCGCTGGAGCTGGTGCTGAGCGAGTAGGTGTAGCCGCCGCTGAGGCTGCTGCGCGGACCCAGCAGGTGGATCAGGCGCAGGGCGGTGGTGTTGCGGTCGCGGCGGCCGGAGTCGTCGCGCACCTGGATCAGCTGGCCGCCCTCGTCCAGTTCGGCCTGGTCGTAGGTGGCCGAAAACACGTTGCTGGCGGTGAGGGTGGTTTTCTCGGACAGCCGGCGCAGCCAGCGGGCGCTGAGTCTGCCGCCGTCCCACTGGCTCAGCTCGTTGTGGCTGAAGTACTGGTTGTAGCTGGCCTGGGCGGCGAGGACCAGACGGTTTTCCGGCGGTCCGGCCTCCAGGTTCACCCCCGGGGTCACGCTGGCGTAGCCGTCGCCCACCGGCTTGGCCCGCAGGCGCACGTTGCTGTCATAGCCCACGCCCACGCTGAGGGTGGGGCGCAGCAGCAGGCCCGCCTCGGCCGGGGCCTGGCCCGGACCCAACAGCCAGGCCCCCAGCAGCGCCAGCAAAAGCGGCGCGCGCCAGGGACGGGCGGGCTTGGGGCGGGGGCGGTGGGACGCGCTGGGGGTCATCGATCGCTTTCAGCTCGGCCCGCGAGGGGTCAGGGGACGATGATGGTGTCGCCGGGCTTGAGGATCACGTTCTGGTCCAGGCCCTTGCCGCTCAAGACGTCGGAATAGCTGAAGTTGATCCGGGTCTGTTGCTGGCCGTTGCCGCGCAGGATCACCACGTCGTCCTTGTGGGCCCACTCGTTGAAGCCCTCGGCCTCGGCGATGCCCTGCAGGACGGTGGTGGGCTGCTCCAGGGGAAAGCGGCCGGGGGAGCGCACGTTGCCGATGACGCTGTAGGAATGGCTGCGCGGTTCGCGCACGATCACGTAGACCATGGGCCGCTGCACGTAGCGCCCGGCCGATTTGGCGATGGTCTCCTTCAGCTCCATGGGGGTCAGGCCGGCGGCGATGATGTCGTCCACCATGGGCAGGGAGATGCGCCCGTCGGGCCGGACCAGGATGTCGTTGCGGCTCAGCCGGTCTTCCTTCCAGACCACGACCTCCAGGATGTCGCCGGGACCCATGCGGTAGACCTCGGAGTCCACCGCCCAGGAGGGCGGGCAAACCGTCAGAAACGGCAGGCAGATAGCGATGACCAGGATTTTTGCCACAAAATTGATCACAGCCGGTGCTCTCCTCGCGTATCCGGGTGGTCTGGAGGGTTCACATGCAACCAAATGATAACCTAAGTTGCCTAAGCAGGGCAACTATGTCAGCCAAGAAAAAAATAGTCAAGCCGCTGGCTTGTATCGTTATCGCCATCCAAGCCCCCGCCGGGCGGGGGGAGGTGAAATCCAGGACCGCCGACGGGCGGGTCCGGCCGGCCAACCGCGACTGTGATTATCATCGCCAACTGCTTGCTTTGCCGGGGACCATGGTGGGAAATACGTGGTAAGCTGGGCCGGGCCGGGAGACCGGATGAGGGCCGGTGGCGGGATGAGGCCAGAATAGCGATGGGGATGGTGGCATGGGCGGGCGCTGGTGGCGATGGGGATTGGTGGCGGCGTGCGCCTGCGCCCTCTGCCTGGGCAATATCCCTTGGCAGGCGGGTGGCGGCGAGGCCCTGGCGGGTCTGCGCAAGCTCAAGTCGGGGATGAAGCGCAAGGGCAACCGCACCCGGCACCAGGGCCGCCACCCCCGGCGCGACTACAACACCGCCTATGGCAACAACCACGCCGGCGACCGCGACGCCTATGTCAATCCCACCGCCAGGCGGGAATACCAACTGGGCAAGGAGCAGGCCATCAAGAGCCAGGCCCGGGGCAACCGCAAGGTGGGGCGGGGCAAGGGCAAGGCAAGCGGCAAGACCTCGCGGGCCAGGCACTATCGCCGTTGAGCGCGGCGTCCGGCTTTTGCGCCGGGGAAGGAGACGGCATGAGCGGCGGCAAGAAGACCCCGGCGGCCTGCGCGGCCTGCGCGGTCCCCAGCGGTGAGCGCGTTTGCATGCAACCCCAGGGCAAGCCCGGCAAGGCCTGCCCCACCACCGGCCGCCGGGACGACCTGGAGCAGGCCAACCAGGCCTATGCCGGCGAGCCCACCCGGGAATTCGCCCGCCAGGCCTCGATCCAGGAGGCGGCCTGCTACCAGAACCGCCACCAGCGGCCCTACACCATGCAGCCCAGCAAGACCCGCCTGGTGGAGATCTGCGAGTTCGCCCGGCGCATGGGCTACCAGCGCCTGGGACTGGCCTTCTGCATCGGTCTGGCCCACGAGGCCGGCATCGTGGAGGGGGTGTTCCAGGACTGGGGCTTCGCGGTGGTATCGGCCTGCTGCAAGGCCGGAGCCACGCCCAAGGAGTTCCTGGGCCTGGGCGAGGCCGACAAGATCCGCCAGGATGGCCCCGAGAACATGTGCAACCCGGTCTATCAGGCCAAGCTGCTGGAGCAGGGCGGGGCCCAGTTCAACGTGGTCCTGGGTTTGTGCGTGGGCCACGACAGCCTTTTCTTCCAGCACGCGGCCGCGCCCACCACGGTGCTGGCGGTCAAGGACCGGGTCACCGGGCACAACCCCCTGGCCGCGGTCTACACCGCCCACAGCTACGCCCGCAAGGTGCGCGACCCCGAGTTGGTCTGAGGGGGACGGCGGGGCGGCCCCGGACCCTGGCCACCCCCACGGCTGGAAGCCAAAACACAGGGCGGGGATAAACCCCGCCCCTACGTTAAGGCAATAAATACGGCTAATTGGCTGGTGAGATCCCCGAGCCGGTGGGATGCGTCCGCCCTGGGGGTCAGCCCCGGTCGCGGGCGGCCTTGACCGCGCCCTCCACCAGGTGCCGGATCTCCTCCAGGCGGGCCTGGCTCTGGGCCTCGAAGCGCATCACCAGGGCGGGCTGGGTGTTGCTGGCCCGCACCAGGCCCCAGCCGTCGGGGAAGGTGACCCGCACCCCGTCCACGTCCACCACCTCGTATTTTTTGCGCATTTCCTGGGTGACCTCGGCCACCACCCGGAACTTGAGCTCGTCGGGGCAGTCCACCCGGATCTCGGGGGTGCTGACCACCGGGGGCAGGTCGGCCAGCCAGGTGGACAGGGGCGCGGGGTTGGCCGAAAGCAGCTCGGCCAGGCGCAGGGAGGCGTAGATGGCGTCGTCGAAGCCGAACCAGCGATGCTTGAAGAACATGTGGCCGCTCATCTCGCCGGCCAAAAGCGCCCCGGTCTCGGCCATCTTCTGCTTGATCAGGCTGTGCCCGGCCTTCCACATCACCGGCACCCCGCCGTGGGCCTTGATGTCGTCGTAGAGGTTTTTCGAGCACTTGACCTCGCCGATGAAGGTGGCCCCGGGGTGGTCCTTCAGAATCGAGCGGGCGAAGATGGCCAGCAGCATGTCGCCCCACAGGGGCTGGCCCAGCTCGTCCACCGTCCCCACCCGGTCCGAGTCGCCGTCATAGGCCACCCCGGCCCGCAGGCCCTCCTTGACCACCAGCCGGCGCAATTCGGCGATGTTCTCCAGCACCGTGGGGTCGGGCTCGTGGTTGGGGAAGTTGCCGTCCATCTCGCAGTACAGGGGCAGGACCTCGATGCCCAAGCGGCGCATCAATGGCACCGCCACCGGCCCGGCGGTGCCGTTGCCGGCGTCCACCGCCAGCTTCAGCGGCCCGGCCAGCTTGATGTTGGCCGCCACGTAGTCGCTGTAGGGGCCCACGATCTCCTCGGCCTGGAGGCTGCCCTGGCCGCTGGCGAACTGGCCGGCCACGGCGATGTCGTAGAGCTTGCGGATCTCCTGGCCGTGGATGGTGCTCTTGCCGGCCAGGACCTTGAAGCCGTTGTATGGCGGGGGGTTGTGGCTGGCGGTGATCATCACCCCGCCGTCGGCCTCATAGTGCCAGACCGAATAGTAGAGCAGGGGGGTGGGGCAGACCCCCACGTCCAGCACCTGGCGGCCGGTGGACAACAGGCCCTCCAACAGCAGGTCGCGGTAGCGGTCGCCGGAGAGCCGGCAGTCGCGCCCCAGGGTGATGCGCCTGACCCCGCGCTGCTCCATGTAGGTGCCGATGGAGCGGCCCAGGGTGATCACGTCCTGGTCGCTGATCTCCTGGTCCACCAGGCCCCGGATGTCGTACTCGCGGAAGATGTTCGATTGCATATCGCCTCCAGATGGCCGCGGCGCGGCCCGGAATGGTCCATCAGTTGGCCCAGATGGTAGCAGGGGGGGCTCGGGGGCGTCCAGCCTTAAACGCCCGCGCCGCCCGGGGCCAGGCTCTCCAGGAGGGTCAATTCCTGGCCGGGATCGGGAACGATCTCGGCCCAATCCAGGCCGGCGGGGAGCAGCCAGCTCTGGCCCGGGGACACGGCCTGGGGCTCCTGGCCAGGGGCCAGCAGGCGGCCCCGGCCGGCCAGCACGAACCAGTGGCGCAGCCTGGGTCCGTCCCCTTGGGGCCGGTAGGCGGCGCGGGTGGCGACCCGGTTCAGGCTGAAGTGGGGGTCGTCCACCAGGCGGTCAACCCGGGCGGTGGGGTGGGGCAGGGCATGGGGGGGCGCCGGCGCGCCGGGGCCGCTGGCGACCATGGCCGCCAGGGCCTTGGCTTGGTGCAGGGGCCGGGGGCGGCCGTCGTCGCCGGGCCGGTCCCAGTCGTAAAAGCGATAGGTGACGTCGCTCATCTGCTGGAGTTCAAAGATGAAAAGTCCGGGGCCGGTGGCGTGGACCACCCCGGCCGGCAGGTGGAAGGCGTCGCCGCTCCGGGCCGGCACCCGGGCCAGGACCGTGGCGATCTCCCCGGCCGCCAGGGCGGCCTCCAGGCCGGCCCGGTCGCAGCCGGGTTTCAGCCCCAGCACGATCTCGGCCCCGGGCTGGCCGTCCAGCACCAGCCAGCACTCGCTCTTGCCCCAGGGCTCTCCCTCCAGCCGCCGGGCGGTGGCGTCGTCGGGATGGACCTGGACGCTGAGCCAGTCGCCCACGTTCAGCAGCTTGGTCAGGATGGGCAGGTCCGGACCCCGGCCGGGGCCCAGGAGCCACTCCGGCCACTGGGCCAGCACCGCGTCCAGGCCCTGGCCGGCCAGGGGGCCGTTGGCCACCGGGGTGACGTGATGGCGATCGCTCAGCAGCCAGATTTCACCGGTGCGGGGCGGGCAGGGGACCAGGTCCGCCCAGGGGGCGGGCGGCTCCGGCGCGGCCCAGACCTTGGCCAGGCAGACCGGCGAAAGGCGCAAAGGACCGGGAGCGTTCATCAATTCGGTTCCTTGCGGGTGGCGCGCTTGCCGATGACCTTGAGCAGGTAGAAGCCGCCCACCAACAGCACCGCGAAGGTGATGGTGATGACCTCGAAGTAGGACTTGACGAAGGCCTGGATCTGGGGGCCGAAGAGCCAGAAGAGCAGGCCCTCGGCGAAGAAGCGCAGGCCCCGGCTGGCCAGGCTGGCGGCCACGAAGCGGGGGAAGTTGATGGCGCAGACCCCGGCGGCGATGGTGAAGACCTTGTAGGGGATGGGGGTGAGGCCGGCGATGCCCACCGCCCAGACGTCGTAGCGGTTGTAATAGTCCTCCACCACCTGGACCTTTTCGTGCTTGAACAGGCGCAGGAGCAGGGGGCGGCCGCCCTTGAGGCCGATGCCGTAGCCGAACATGCCGCCCAGCACCGAACCGACGGTGCAGACCGCCGCGTACCAGATGCTGTTCTCCGGGTCCACCGCGGCCAGGGCCATCAGCAGCAGATCCGGGGGGATGGGGAAGAAGCTGCTCTCGGCGAAGGCGATGGCGAACAGGGCCCAGGCCCCGTAGGGGGTCTGGGCGAAATGGGTGGTCCAGGCCACCAGGTCCTTGATCCAGTCCAAGGAAGGCACCTCAATCCCTATGGAGGTTAGAGCAGGTCGTGCAGACCGCCGTCGCGCAGGGCCTCGATCACCTGGCGCACGTCCTGGCAGCGCTCGCGCGGCAGGATCATCAGCACGTCGTCGGTGACCACCGCCACCAGGCCGTCGACCCCCAACAGAGCGGTCAGCCGGCCCTGGGCGGCCACCACGTTGCCGCTGGCCTCGATGGCCAGCACCCGGCCGTCCTGGCAGACGTTGCCGGCCTCGTCGCCGGGCCACAGCTCGGCCACCGCGTCCCAGGAGCCCAGGTCGGACCAGCCGAAGTCGGCCTTGACCACCCGCAGGCGGGGGCTTTTCTCCAGCACGCCGTGGTCCACGCTGATGGCGGGCAGGCGGGGGTAGATGGCGGCCAGGGCCCGGGCCTGGCCGGGGCCGCCCAGATGGGGGGCCAACTCGTCCAGGCCGGCGGCCAACTCCGGCAGATGGCGGGCGATCTCGGTCAGGAGCACCTCGGCCCGCCAGGCGAACATGCCGGAGTTCCAGAGGTGGCGGCCGCCGGCCAGGTAGGCCTCGGCGGTGGCCAGGTCCGGCTTTTCATGAAAGGCGGCCACCAGGCTGACCGGGGGCGCTTCCGGGTCCACCGCCTGGCCGGTCTCGATGTAGCCGAAGCCGGTGGCCGGGAAGCGCGGGGTCAGGCCCAGGGTGACCAGGACGTCGTCCTCCCGGGCGGCGCGGATGGCCCGCTCCAGGGTGGCCAGGAACAGGGTCTCGTCGGTGATCAGGTGGTCGGCCGGCAGCACCAGGCAGACCGCCGAGGGATCCCGGCGGGCCACCCAGGCCGCGGCCAGGCCAGCGGCGGCGGCGGTGTTGCGGGCCAGGGGCTCGGCCAGGACCTGGTCGGGCGGCAGCTGGGGCAGCTGCGCCACCACCTGGCTGGCGTGGTCGGCCCCGGTGACCACCAGGACCCGCTGGGCCGGGGCCAGGCTGGCCACCCGGTCCAGGGTTTGCTGCAACAGGCTGCGGCTGCTGGTCAGGGCCAGGAGCTGCTTGGGGCGTTGGCGGCGGCTGGCGGGCCAGAAGCGGGTGCCGCTGCCCCCGGCCATGATCACGCAATAGACGCTCAAGAACCTTATCCTCCAGGGAGCGCCAGGCGGCGTCCTCAGCCCAGGATCAGGGCCGTCGCGCCCAAGGCCCAGCAATAGAAGGCGAACCAGTGCAGGCCCCCCCGCTGCACCACCCCGATCAGGAGCCTGAGGGCGGCCAGACCGGTGACCCCGGCCACCGCCCCGCCCAGCAACAACGGAGTCCAGGCCACCTCCTGGCCGGGGGCCAGCTCCAGCAGGTGGAGGAGGAGCGCCCCCAGGATGGCCGGCAGCGAGAGCAGAAAGGAGTAGTGCGCCGCCAGCCGGCGCTCCACCCCCAGCAGCAGGGCCACCGAGATGGTGGAGCCGGAGCGGCTGATGCCCGGGGTGATGGCCAACCCCTGGGCCAGGCCCACCCAAAAGGCCCGGCCCGCGCCAAAGCGCCAGATCTCGCGGCGCGAGGGCGGGGCGAAGTGGGTGGCCATCAGCAGGCAGCCGGTGATGAGCAGGGCGACCCCCACCGCGGTGACCGAGGCGAACAGGGCCTCGAAATCGTGGCGGAACAGCACCCCGACGACGGCGGTGGGCACGCTGCCCACGCCAACCAGCCAGATCAGGCGGCGGCCGCGCTCGGCCTCTTCGTCCCGCCCCCAGAAACCGCGCAGCATGGCCCAGAGATCGCGCCAGAAATAGGCCGCCACCGCCAGCAGGGTGCCGACGTGCACCGCCACGTCAAAGAGCATCTCCGGCTGGTCGAGGCCCAAAAGATGCTGTCCCAGAACCAGATGGCCGGAGGAGCTGACCGGCAGGAACTCGGTGAGCCCCTGCACCACCCCCAGTATGATCGCCTGGCCGCTGTTGACCATGAGCTTGGCTGTTCTCCCTCGCGCCGGGTTGCTGGAATATAGCCCATGGTCCAGGTCAAGTCGAGGGGTTTCCCCTCCACCATGTGGAGCGCCAGAAAACACTTGACAGGAGGGCGCCCGGTCAACTAGGCATAATCCAAGACAATTGCACTCCCGCACTTTCTGGTCCGGCCGGGCGGCGACCTGGGAGCAGGGCCTTGACAGGCGGGGGCGGGCTGCATAATATCTTCCAGCGACGGATAAAACCGCCTGTTGACAGCCTCGCAATGGGAGCCGGTAAATGAACAAGTCCCAGCTCATCGAAGCCTTGGCCAAAGCGGAGGGCCTGACCATCAAAAAGGCCGAGATGGTGATCAACACCATGTTCGGCAGCGTGGAGGACGCCCTCGTCAAAGGCGACCGCGTGGAGATCCGGGGCTTTGGCAGCTTCAAGGTCAAGGACTACGACGGCTACCAGGGGCGCAACCCCAAGACCGGCGAAATCATCGAGGTGGGGCAGAAAAAGCTGCCCTTCTTCAAGGTGGGCAAGGAGCTCAAGGAGCGGGTGGACCAGTAGCCGTCCCGCCCGCCGCGCCCATACCGGCCCCGCATCCCCCATCGGTGCGGGGCGGTCTTTTTTCTCGCCGGTCGGCCAGCGACCGGCCCCGGGGCTTGAACCAAGGGGCGAAGTCTGGTTTGCTTGATATGGCGGTGGGCCTGGGGCCGGGTTGGACTCCGCGCAACGAGCGGTCGTGAACCCCGTCAGGTCCGGGAGGAAGCAGCGGTAAGCGATGCGGCCCGTGTCGCGGATGCCTCTGGCCCGGTTCCCAGGTCCGCCGTCTTTTCCCCCCGCCGGCCGGGACGGTCATGGAGCTGACCCTGCGCCAAACCCTGGCCCGGATGCTGGCCCACGGCGAGCATAGCGCCCTGGACCTGGCCCGGGCCCTGCTGCTCACCCCCCGCGAGGTGGAGGAACACCTGACCCACCTGGCCCGCAGCCAGCGCGGACGCCTGCGGGTGGAGCCGGCCCGTTGCCGGCACTGCGGCCATGTCTTCCGCGACCGCCGCCGGCTGGACGCGCCCGGGCGCTGCCCCCGCTGTCGCCAGGAGATGGTGGAGGGGCCCTGGTTCAGCCTCCCCGACCCCGGCCTCACCGCGAATTAGGTTGCAGCGTCCAAGTAACAACTCGATATAATATATCAACCGCTCCAAGGCCAACCACGGGGGCCGGACGCGCCCCGGTCGGGCCTGGGCTCGCCCCGCCTGGCTCGGGAGGGGCCGCGCCGCCCGGGAGCGGAGGAGATGCTCGATGCCAGGCGAAGCCATCCAGGTCACCGACGGGTACTACTTCCCGATCTCGCCCCTGCTGCTGTTTCCGGAGACCCGGGGCGATTTCGGGGTCTACCTCAAGGTCAAGGGCCGTTACGTGCTCTACGCCCACCCCGAGGAGTCCTTCACCCCCGACCATCAGCAGAAGCTCTTCGCCAACGGGGTGAGCGAGGTCTACGTCCTGGCCGCCCAACGCAACCAGTTCGAGGCCTACCTGGAAAAGAACCTGGGGCGCATGCTGTTGGACGAGGCGGTGCCGGTGCGCGAGCGCTCCCAGATGTTCTACAACGTCTCGGTCAGCCTGGTGCGCGACGCCTTCCGCAACCATCTGCCCGAGCAGGGCCTGGCGGACCAGGTGGGCCGCCTGGAGCGCTTCGTCAGCCTGGGCATCCAGTTCCTGGCCCAGCCCGGCTCGCTCAAGAGCCTGGCCAGCCTGATCAACCACCATTTCCAGACCTACAGCCACTCGGTGCACGTCTTCGTCTACACCGCCACGGTGCTGCAATCCATGGGGGTGGAGGAGATCAAGGTGGTGCAGGCCGGCCTGGGGGCCATCCTGCACGACATCGGCAAGAGCCTGATCCCCAAGCGCATCCTGGACAAGCCCAGCCGGCTGAGCCCCGAGGAGCGCCAGGCCATCGAGTCCCATCCCCTGAAGGGCCTGGGCCTGTGCACCCAGGTGGAGCTGAGCCAGACCACCCTGCACGGCATCCTCTACCATCACGAGCGCCTGGATGGACAGGGCTATCCCTGCGGTCTGCAAAGGGATCAGATCCCGGTCACGGTGCGGGCCATCACCGTGGCCGACACCTACGACGCCCTGACCAGCAGCCGACCCTACTCCGAGTCCATGACCCCCTTCCAGGCCCTGTCCCTGATGCGCGAGACCCTGGGCAACCAACTGGATCCCGAGGTCTACCGCCACCTGGTGATGGTGCTCAGCGGGGCGGAACTGGTCTGAGCACCCGGGGCGCGCGCCCGGAGTGATCCCCAACCCGGCGACGTCCGGGGGCGGCGGGGCGCCCGCGGCGCGCGCGGGATTTTCCCCACCCGCCCCCGCGGTTCTAGGCCTCCTGGCGCAGGACCCGGGTGATGGCCTGGGCGGCCTGGGTCAGGGCCTGGGCGATCGTCTCCAGGCGGCCGGGGGTGAGCCCGCTGGTGAAGCCGATGGAGTAGATGGCCGCCGGCAGGCCGGCCTCGGCCCCCAGGGGGGCGGCCGCGCCCCAGACGCCGGTCAGGTATTCATCCTGCTCCAGGCAATAGCCCTGGCGGCGGACCTCCTCCAACTGGCGGCGGTAGACCTGGGGATCGGTGACGGTCTGGGGGGTGTGGGCCGGCAAGCCCTGGGCCAGGATGGCATCCAACCTTGCCGGGGGCAGGCCGGCCAGGAAGACTTTTCCCACCGCGCCCACGGTCAGGGGCAGGCGGGTGCCGGGGCCGGCGGCGATGCGCACCAGGCCGGAGGGCTGGCGAGCCTCCACCACCGTGACCTCCCCCCGACCCAACACCCCCAGGAAAACCGACTCCTGGAGCTGGTCGCAGAGCCGGGTCAGCTCTGGTCCGGCCGCCTCGCGCAAGCGGGCGTGGACCAGGCTGCGGCCGGCCAGGGTGCTGATCAGGGGACCCAGGAGGTAGCGCTTGCTGGCGGGGTCGCGGGCCAGCGCCCCACCGGCCTCCAACTGCTGGCAGAGCCCGAATACGGTGCCCTTGCTCAGCTCCAGGCGGCGGGCCAGGTCGCTGATGCCCAGGCCACCGTTCTCCTGGGCCACCAGCTCCAGGATGGCCAGGGCGCGGCCCACCGAGGGGGCGCGATAGACGGACGCGGGTGGCATCGGTTCTCTCCGCTGAACATGATGCCACCCATAATGTCAGCCAGCATCAGGCGTTGTCAAGCCTGGCCCGTGCCGTGGCCGGAGATCCGTTTCGCGGGGTGTTCGGGCAAGGCGCGGCGCGGCGCGGGATGCGGGCGGTTGGGGCCCGGCCCCGGGCCGGAGCCCGGGGGATGACGGCCCAGCCCGGGTCTAGGCGTAGGCGTTGACGCCGCGCTCCCGGTCCGGGGACTGGCGATCCTCGGGGTTGGCTTCCCGGTTCTGTCTCCGGGGCAGGACCTTCTGGTTGGCTTGCTTCTCCTCCCGCCGGCGGCGGGCGCCCTGGGAGGAGGCGGTGTCGCGGATGGGAGAAATCAGGGAAATATCCACCAGCATGGCTCACCTCCAGTCACTTTCCTTATCGGCCATGCCCGGTTGGGACTTGAATCCCCGGCCTCAGGGGCGAGTGGGCGCCTGGGGTGGACGGGGAGCCTCGGGTGGAGCGGCGGCGGCCAGGCGGTTGACCATGTCGCTGACGAAAAGCTGGCAGTCCTGGCGGCGGTCGGCGGGGCAGGCCTCCCCGGGCCGGTTCCAGGCCCAACGCGCGCAATTGAGGCAGAGCAACTCGGGCGAAAGCAGGGCTTGGTCATAGAATTTGCGCAGCCGTTGGCGGGGGTTGCTTCGCATGCCGTCTCCTGTCTGTCGTGGGCGCGCAGGCCGCCCGATGCGGAGTCCCTGGCGGGTCATGGGGGTTCGACCCTGGTGCTTGGCCTGGTGTTCTTGCATGACGCATGCCAGTCGCGGGGCGAGGGCGAATATTGGTTGCCAGCCCCGGCCGCCCCGTGCTAGCGTCCCTCATTGATGAGCAATGGACTGGATTTGATAAGCCTGGGGTTGATCCTGCTGCTGGTCCTGGCCGTGGCCAGCCTGGCCGGGGCTTTGCTGTTCCTTTACCGCTGGTTGATCCGCCGCCGGCTTTTCCCCCAGTTGCCGCGCATTTGGGGGGTGGATCGCAAGCGCTTCACCCTGCTGGCCGTGGTTTTCGCCCTCCTGAGCCTGGCCTGGCTGGGCCTGGCCTTCCTGGCCCAACCGACCCCGGAAGCCGCCGCCCCGCCCGCCCCGCCCGCCCCGCCCGCCGCCGGTCCCGGGCCAGACACCAGTCCAACCTCCGCCCCGGCGGTGCAGCCCGGCGAACCGGGCTATTTCCCCCTGCCCCATCGCTCGGTCCAGACCAGTGGCGAGGAGCGGGCCCTGCCGCCGGGGCCGGACCGCGACCTGCCCCATCCCGGGAGCGACCAACCCGGCCCCTCCGATCTGCCCGGTCAGGCTGACCCCAACGGTCTGCCAGGCGGAGTCGGCGACGCCCTGGTGGGAACCACCGTCACTTCCTTGACGACCAGCAGTTCCACCACCAGTTCGATCCCGCCCGCCACCGTCAAGGATCCTGACGCCACCCCCGCCGGGCCGCCTCCGGTCGCCGCGCCGCCCGCGCCCCAAGGCCCACCGGCCGCCGCGCCCCAGGCCCCGGCCCCGGTCCAAACCCCAGTGGCCGCGCCCCAGGCCCCGGTCCAAGCCCCGGCCCAAGCGTCGGCCCAAGCGTCGTCCGCGCCCCAAGGCCCACCCACCGCCGCCAGCCCGGCCCCGCCAGCGACCGTCCCGACGGGCGCGCCGGCTCCGGTTGCTCCCGCCGCCACGACCGCGCCGCCAGCCGCCGGGCAGGCCCCGGTGCCGACCACGACCGCGCCGCCCGCCCCGGCCGCGCCGCCGGTCAAGCCGCCACCCCCGTCGCCGGCCCCGCTGGCCAAGACCGCGCCGCCCCGGGCGGAAAGGTCCGCCGCGCCAGTCCCGTCCGACGGCCCGGCCCGCTACGCCGCCTGCCTGGGATCGCACAAGACCCAGGCCCAGGCCCTGGTGCAGAAGACCAGGCTGGTCCGGGCCGGGGTCATGGCCGAGGTCTGGGCGGTGGACCTGCCGGGCAAGGGCCGCTGGCACCGGGTCTGCGCCGGCGACTTCGCCACCCTGGCCGAGGCCCAGGCCCAGGCCAAGGCCTGGGAAAAGCAGGGTTTGGCCACCACGCCCTTCCCCGTGCGCCGTCCCTGACGGCCGCCTCCATGGAGCCCGAGGTCCTCTGGAGCCTCCTGCGCGACCTGGCCCGCCGGGCCGGGGTCGAGGTGCGCCTGGAGAACCTGGGCGGCGAGGATCACGTCAGCCAGGGTGGACTTTGCCGGGTGGGGGGGCGGATGGTAGCCTTTGTCGACCGTCGTCTGGCCCCCCTGGGGCGGGCGCGTCAACTGGGCCGGGCCCTGAACCACCTGGACCTGGAGGGGGTCTACCTCAAGCCGGCCCTGCGCCAGTTCCTGGCCGGGCTGGAGGGTGGACCCGCCGAGGAGGATTAGAAGCTCTTGGCCAAAGGCAGCAAGACCCAGCAACGCCTGACCGAGTTGGAAAAAGAGCTCAAGCGCCGGGGGGTGCGCCTGGGCTACGAGCGCCTGGAATACGCCGGCCTGCGCCTGAAAAGCGGCCTGTGCTGGTTCCGGGGGACCTATTATCTTTTCGTGGACCGGCTGAAGACCCTGCCCGAGCGCAGCGACCTGATCCAGGGCGCCCTGGACGAACTGGACCAGTTGGCCGCCCAGGGCCGCCTGGACCGGCCCGACGCCCCCGCGGCCGGGGCCGATGGCGAGGTGGCCGCCAGGGTGGCCAACCCCGAAGCCGCGTCTCCGGCCGAGACAGGCGGCGAGGCGCAAGCCGACGAGAGGCCGGCCGAGCCCGCGCCCGATGGCGAGGCCGTCGCCCCCGCCATCCCGGAGGCCAGCCATGAACCCCGTTGACCCCCGGCGGGAGCTGGCGACCTTCGCCCGCCTGGCCTGGGAGCGGGGCCTGTGCCCGGCCAGCGACGGCAACCTCTCCCTGCGCCTGGCCGACGGCCGGGTCTTGATCACCCCCAGCGGCTCGGCCAAGGGCTTCCTGGGCCCCGAGGACCTGCTGGAGGTGGACGACACCGGCCGGGTGTGGGCCGGGACGGGCCGCCCCAGCGCCGAGCTGGGCCTGCACCTGGCGATCTATCGGGTGCATCCCGAGGCCAACGCGGTGCTGCACGCCCACCCGCCCCTGGCCACGGCGGTGACCATGGCCGGCCTGGACCTGGACCTCTCCGGCCTGCCCGAGGCCCTGCACTCCCTGGGCCAGGTCCCCACCGCGCCCTACGCCACCCCCGGCAGCCCGGAGCTGGTGGCCCTGGTGGAGCCCTGGCTGCCCGGCCGGCGGGCCATCCTGATGGCCCACCACGGCAGCCTGGCCTGGGGGCCGGACCTGGTCACGGCCCTGGCCCGCAGCGAGAAGCTGGAGCACGCCGCCCGGGTGATGCTGGCCGCCCGCTCCCTGGGCGGGATCAAGCCCCTGCCGCCCGAGGAGCAGGCCCGGTTGGTGGCCCTGGGTTCGGGCCGGGAGCCGGGGCCGCTTTCGCCCCTGATCCAGCGGATCAAGCTGACCCAACTGCCCCGCACCCCGGAGTTCGCCACCGAGAAGATCCACCAGGACGCCCGGGGCGAGGCCCATCTGATCGTGGACGACTGGCCCTGCCGCCGCCTGGCGGTGCTCACCCTGAACCCCGGCCAGGGCTGGCGCGGGCGGCATGTCCACCGGCAGAAGCGCGAGGGCTTCTACGTCTTTCGGGGCCGGGCCCGGGCCGAGCTGGTCTGCGTCCAGAGCGGCGAACGCCTGGAGATGATCCTGGAGCCGGGCGCGCGCCTGGAGTTGCCCCCGGGGGTGGCCCACCGCTTCGCGGCCATGGACGAGGAACTGGTCTTCGTGGAGTTCACCGACCGTTCCTACCAGGCCGAGGACGACGCGCCCTTCGCGTTCTAGGCTTCACTCCGGGGCCGGATTCTAGTAAACCTGGGGACGGACGGCCCCGTCCGTCGCGAACGCTTTTTTTCCGCCCGGTCCGGGCGGCGGGCAAGGAGAGGCAAGACATGGCCGACGCGCAAGGAATCCTGGAGGCCCGCGAGGCCCACGAGGTCAAGGCCTCGTGCGATCCCGCCTACAAAAAGCCCATCAAGGGCATGGACCACCTGGACTGGGGCATGCGCAACCGCCTGTCCCGCCTGATCAAGGGCGATGGCCGCACCCAGTTCCTGCCCATCGACCACGGCTATTTCCAGGGCCCCACCCGTTGCCTGGAGTGCCCGGGCGAAACCATCAAGGACCTGGTGGCCTACGCCGACGGCCTCTTCGTCACCCGGGGGGTGCTGCGCGCGGCCATCAGTCCCGACCTGGACGTGCCGATCATCCTCAGGGTCTCCGGCGGCTCCAGCGTGGTGGGCGAGGACCTGGCCGACGAGATCATCACCACCAGCATCGAGGAGATGATCCGTCTGAACGTGGCCGCGGTGGGCCTCAGCGTCTTCGTGGGCAGCGACTACGAGCGCCAGACGCTCGAAAACCTGGCCGACCTGGTCAGCCAGTGCGAGGACCACGGCATCCCGGTGATGGCGGTGACGGCGGTGGGCAAGGAGCTGGAGAAACGCACCAGCCGCTACCTGGGCCTGGCCTGCCGCATCTGCGCCGAGCTGGGGGCCAAGGTGGTCAAAACCTACTACTGCGAGGACGGCTTCGAGAAGGTGGTTCAGGGCTGCCCGGTGCCGGTGGTCATCGCCGGCGGACCCAAGACCGACAACGAGCGCGAGGTCTTTGATTTCGTTTACGATGGTCTGCAAAAAGGGGCCATCGGGGTCAACCTGGGGCGCAACATCTGGCAGCACGCCCGACCCCTGCCCATGATGCGCGCCCTCAACGGCGTGATCCACGACAACCTGACCCCGGCCCAGGCCCAGGAGCTTTTTGACGAGCTCTGCCAGACCTGCGCCGCTTAGGACCTTCGCGCCGCCGCCCCGCCTTTCCGGCCGGGCGGCGGCCAGCCTGGGGGAGCCGTCATGCGGGTATGCATGTACTACAGCAACCAGGACGTGCGCCTGGTGGACCAGCCGGCGCCGGAGATCGGCCCGGGCGAGCTCTTGGTCAAGGTCCTGGCCAGCGGCATCTGCGGCTCGGACGTGATGGAGTGGTATCGGCGGGACAAGGTGCCCCTGGTCCTGGGCCACGAGGTGGCCGGGGTGGTGGTGGAGGCCGGCGCGGGCGTCAGCAAATTCAAGGTCGGCGACCGGGTGGCGGTGACCCACCACGTGCCCTGCAACACCTGCCACTACTGCCTCTCCGGCCATCACACCATGTGCGAGGCCCTGCTCAAGGGCACCAAGTTCCACCCCGGCGGCTTCGCGGAATATATACGGGTGCCGGCCATCAACGTGGACCGGGGCACCTTCCCGGTGCCGGACCAGGTCAGCGACGAGGAGGCCTCCTTCATGGAGCCCCTGGCCTGCGTGCTGCGCGGCCAGCGTCAACTGGACGCCAAACCCGGCCAGACGGTGCTGGTGCTGGGGGCGGGCATCAGCGGGCTGTTGCACGTGCCCCTGGCCCGCACCCTGGGCGCGGGCCTGGTGGTGGCCGGGGACACCATCCCCTATCGCCTGGAGAAGGCCCTGGAGGTGGGGGCCCACCACGCCCTGTATGCCGACGACGGCCTGCCGGACAAGCTGCGGGCGGTCAACCGGGGGATGCTGGCCGACCGGGTGATCATCTGCTTCGACGGCTTCATCCCCCTGGCGCTCAGGTGCGTGGAGCGGGGGGGGACGGTGCTGTTCTTCGCCGGCGCGGCCGAGGGGGCCTGCATCCCGGCCTGCATCAACGACATATTCTGGCGCACCGAGGCCACCCTGACCAGCTCCTACGGCGGCGCGCCCGGCGACTGCGACCAGGCCATGCGGCTGATCGCCGCCGGCTCACTGCCCCTGGCCAAGCTCATCAGCCACCGCCTGCCCCTGACCGAGGCCCAGCAGGGCTTCGGCCTGGTCTGCGATCCGGTCACCAACCGCTGCGTCAAGGTGATCCTGTTGCCCCATGGGTAATGATCCTGGCGGATCGAAGCAAAACCTGAGTCTGGACTCAGCCTGTTGTTGCGTTTCGCCCCAGGGATGTAATAGTATTAAATGGCTTGTTAATCTCTAGGCTTAAATGTTCGGGAGGAGGGGAGCCAGGTATCCTGCCGCAAGGCGAAGGTCATCGGGTGCATCAGGAGAGCGGTGGTAAACCGCGGCCCCCGGGAGGGGTTGCAATGTCCGCCGAAACCGAAGTGGGCGCCAGGGGCAAGAATTTGGTAGGCATAACCACCGGCGTGTTGGGTCTGGTGAGTTTGGTGGCCGGTGGGGTGTATGCCTTGGAGGCCCGATACGCATCCCAGCAGGAGATGCAGGCGCAAATCAGGCTGGTGGAAGAAAAAACGGTCAAGACCTTTGATGATCTCAGCAAGAACCTGGACCAGAAATTCCGTCAGTATCGCTACGACAGTGCCGTTGATGAGCGCTACAAGCTGAAAAATTACCTCCGCGTCAATCCCAATGACGAAGAGGCCAGGCAGGATTTGCATACGCTGGAAGGTCGAATCGAGGAGATGCGCAGGCAATTGGAGAAAACACCCTAGGCGCGGCGATGCCTGGCCACGTCATGCCGGTGAAGCGCCATCACGCCTGGGCCACACTTCCATCTGAGTTCACAGGAGCTGCCAATGTCCTACTCCGCCGATTTCGAGAAGGCCCTGGCCGTGGGCCGTCCGCCCAACATCGTCAAACTCTTCCCCAACTCCAAGGCCCTGATCGTCAGCGGCAAGGTCGTCGACCGCGCCATGCTGAAAAAGGGCCAGGCCATGACCATCGCCGCCAACGGCCGCAACCATCTCGTGATCCGGGGGGCCCTGCGCGCGGCCCAGCGGGCCAACGCCGCCATCATCATCGAGATCGCCAAGAGCGAGGGCGGGGCCGGGGCCTACTGCGCGGTGAACTACTGGAACATGGCCCGCCAGGTGGACGCGGTGATGAACGAGCTGGGAATCACGGTCCCGGTGGCGGTGCACGCCGACCACTACGGCATCAAGGGCGAGAAGGACATCGCCCAGGCCCGGGTGGAGATCCCCACCCTGTTCGAGAACGGCATCACCTCCATCGCCATCGACGCCAGCCACCTGCCCGACGCCGAGAACCTGCTGGCCAGCATCGAGCTGAACCAGTATGTGCCCGGGTGGGCCGGCCTGGAGACCGAGGTCGGCGAGATCAAGGGCAAGGAGGGCATGTCCACGGTGGACGAGGCCCTGTTCCTGATCAAGGGGCTCAACGCCCATGGCATCAGCCCGGACTGGATCGCCCTGAACAACGGCACCGCCCACGGCATCCAGAGCTCGGAGCAGGGTATCCAGGTGGAGCTGACCAAGTCCATCCACCAGGCCTTGACGCCCTATAACGTCTCCGGGGCCCAGCACGGCACCAGCGGCAACGACTCCGAGCGCCTGCGCCGCATCGCCAAGGAGACCCTCACCACCAAGGCCAACGTGGCCACCGCCCTGCAAATGCTGACCTGGGGCGTCAAGGTCAACGACTACGGCAACGCCGAGCTGGACGCCGACGGCAACTTCCTGAAGCTGCCCGGCCAGGGCCTGGACGACAAGCTCTGGGCCGAGATGGTGGCCTGGGCCCAGGACAAGAAGCTCAAGGCCGGCGACTACAAGAAGCTCAACCTGCCCTACGAGAACAAGATCCTCTCCCAGCCGGCAGAGATCCGCGAGCGTTCGGTCAAGGCGGTGGAGGAATTCGTCTACAACCTCTTGGTCAACGTCTTCAACGCCCAGGACACCGCGCCCCTGGCCGTGGCCGCCATCCTGGAGGCCGGGTCCCACGACCTGGGTCCCAAGGCCCGGCGCATCGAGGACCCCGCCCAGTGGACCCCGGAAAAGGCCCGCGAGCAGGCCAGCCACCTGAATCAGGACAAGGGCGCCAAGGGCGACTTCGACGACTAGGCTTGCTTTGACAAGACGTTGGCGGGGCGCTCCGGACGGGGCGCCCCGCCGTTTTTGGAAAAGGGGTCACTCCAGCCGGGGCGGCCGCGCGGGCTGGCGGCAGAGGCGCAGCCGCCAGCAGACCTCGCGGGCAAAGAGTTCCACGCGGTCCAGCAGGCGGGCGAACCAGGCCGCCCGGCTGGCCAGCAGGACCAGGCCCGGGGCCCAGAGCCAGAAGCCCGGCACCACCGGCAACAGCCACAGCAGCAGGCCGCCGGCCACCATCAACAGGGCCAGGACCACCTTGAGCGCCTCCAGCCCGGGATGGGAGCGGGCCTGCCCCTGTCGCCGGGCGTGGGCGCGCTGGAAACGCAGCCCCGGCGGGTCGGCCCGCAGCCGGGCCATCTCCTGCTTCAAATCATCGAACATGAGCCGGCCTCGCTTTCCCCCCTGCCCGCAACTATGCGGCAAAGCCGGTCAGCGCGCCAGACCTGCCCGACCGGTCACCGGATCGCCACCCCCGCCAGGGACGCCGACCCGGCGGCTTGCCTGGGGCCGGGCGGGTGGCCTATCATGAAACAAAGACACCCCCCGCGTTGTTGAAGCACCCCCAGGCAAGGAGCCCGGCATGCTGGAGAGGATGAAGGCCCTGCTCAAGGCCCAGGAGGTCTGCGCCCTGGCCACGGTCAGCCCCGAGGGCCAGCCCCACTGCTCGCTGATGTTCTACATCACCGACGACCACGGACAGCACATCTACCTGATCACCCGGGGCGACACCAAGAAATACCACAACATCGTCGCCAACCCCTCGGTGAGCCTGCTGATCGACAACCGCGAGGTGCGCGGTCCCGGCGATCCGCCCCTGGCCCTGACCATCGGCGGCATCTGCGAGACCCTGCCAACGGGCGACCTGCGCGAGGCCATCCTGGGGCGCATCCTGGCCCGCCACCCCCACCTGGACGCCCTGGCGTCCGACCCGGAGATCAAGGTGCTCTCGGTGCGGGGCATCAGCCTGCAACTGCTGCAAGGCCCCACCAGCGTCTGCTATGCCCAGATGACCTGAGCCGTTCGCCGCGAAGCGGACGTGGGTTCCCCGGGCGTCCGGGGGCTGACCCAGCCGGAGCCGCACCGCCAGCCCGGCCGGGCCTCCCGACGCCGCCAAGCGCGGTGGATTGGTCGGAAGTCTGCTTTCTTGCGATTGAAGCTGGCAAAGGAGGTGGGCATGAGCGGCGTCGCATCGGGTTCCCCCCTGATCAGGGAAATGCGCCCCGACGACCTGGACCAGATCGTGGAGATCGACCGCAAGGTGCTGGGCAAGCCCCGCCGCGATTATTGGGAGATCAAGCTGCGCCTGGTCCAGAACCGCGCCCAGTTCGCGGCCCTGGTGGCCGAGCTGGAGGGCCGGGTGATCGGCTTCATCATCGGCGGGGCCAGCCGCTGGGAGTACGGCGTGCCGGAGAACGTCGGCTGGATCGACACCATCGGGGTGGACCCGGACCATCAGCGCCAGGGCGTGGCCAAGCTGCTGTTCCGGGAGATGAGCGACAACCTCAGGCAGCTCGGCGTGGTCTCCATCCGCACCTTCGTCAAGCGTCTGGACTGGAAGCTGCTGAAGTTTTTCGCGGACGTGGGCTTCAGCCAAGGCGACATGGTCAACCTGGAGCTGGACATCTGAGCCCGCCCGGTCCGTCCCCCGCCCCGCGGCCCGCCTTGACAGGCATCGCCGGCCGGCGGTAAGTTTCCCGCCATCCAGCGCGCGGGGCGGGGATGGTCCTCCCCGCCCCGCGCGCTTTTTCGCCAACCCCGGCCGGCGCGCCGGCCCCCAAGCAAGCGAGTCGACCGTGAGCCGCAAACTACCCCAGGTGCCCCCGGAGATCGCGGCCCTGGTGCCCTACAAACCCGGCAAGCCCATCGAGGAGCTGGAGCGGGAGCTGGGCATCAGCGGCGCCATCAAGCTGGCCAGCAACGAGAACCCCCTGGGACCCTCGCCCCGGGCCCTGGAGGCCATGCACGCCGCCCTGTCCAACCTGCACCGCTATCCCGACGGGGCGGGTTTCACCCTGCGTCAGGCCCTGGCCGCCAGGTTCAAGGTGGGCTTCGGCCAGACCTGCATCGGCAACGGCTCCGACGAGATCATCGAGTTCCTGGCCCGGGCCTACATCCGCCCCGGGCAGATGGCCCTGGCCGCCCGGCCCAGCTTCCTGATGTACTCCAAGCTGGTGCAGGTGGCCGGCGGACGCCTGGTGGAGACCCCGCTGGACGCCGACTTCCGCATCGATCTTCAGGCCATGCTGGCGGCCATCACCCCGGAGACCCGCCTGGTCTTCCTCAACAACCCCGACAACCCGGCCGGCACGGCGGTCAGCCGTCGGCAACTGGGCGAGTTCCTGGATCGGGTGCCGGAGGGCGTGCTGGTGGTGCTGGACGAGGCCTACATCGACTTCGCCAGCGATCCCGAGGTGGCCCAGGGGGTGGACTTCCTGGACCACCCCACTCCGGTGGTGGTGATGCGCACCTTCAGCAAGATCGCCGGATTGGCTGGCCTGCGCATCGGCTTCGCCCTGGGTCCGGAGGAGGTCATCGCCGCCTTCGACCGGGTGCGCCAGCCCTTCAACACCAGCAGCGTGGCCCAGGCCGGGGCCCTGGCCGCCCTGGGTGACGACCAATTCGTGACCCGCACCCGGGAGTTGGTCTGGCGGGGGCTCCAGGACTTCTACCGCTGTTTCGACGCGCTGGGCCTGTTCTACCTGCCCAGCCAGGCCAACTTCGTGCTGGTGCGCATCGGCGAGCACGCCCCGGCCGTGGCCGACGCCCTGCTGCGGCGGGGGGTGATCGTGCGCGAGATGACCTCCTATGGCCTGCCGGAGTTTTTGCGCATCAGCGTGGGCCTGGACGCGGAGAACGCCCGTTTCATCAAGGAGTTCCAGGCGGTTCTACGGGCTTAGTCCGGGTGCCCTCGCCGGAGCGTGTACGGGTCGGCCGGGTGCCCCCGGCGGGGCGTGTCGGGGTCGGGTGGCGTCTGTCTCCGTCCCCGCCTCGCGCGCTCCCGTTGGGGCCTCGCCAACTGCAAGACCAAGACGGGCGGGGATAAACCCCGCCCCTACATCAATTAAATCGGCCTCTTAAATGTAGGGGCGGGGTTTATCCCCGCCCGTCCTTATTCCCCCCGATCCACGCGGCCAGGGCGATCCGCCCGCCCGTCTTCCCCCCCACCCGCGCGGCTTGCCTCAGGTCCGGCCCAGGGCCGAGATCTTCTGGCGGTTGGTCCGCACCATCTCGGCCAGGCCGAACTTGTCCAGGCGATAGTTGAGCTGGCGCAGGGTGATGCCCAACTCGCGGGCGGCGCGGGACTGCACCCAGTGGCTGCGCTCCAGGGCGGCCAGCAGCTCGCGCCGCACCAGGTCCTCCAGGCTGTGGCCGGCCGGCTGGGCCGAGGGCGAGCCATTGCCGCGCGGGGGACCGGTGGGGTGGGGCAGGTGCCTCAGGCCGATGCTGCCGCCCTCGCACATGATGGCCAACCGCTCGATAAGATTCTCCATCTCGCGCACATTGCCCGGCCAGTCGTAGGCCACCAGGGCGGCCTGGGCCTCGGCCTCCAGGGTCAGGCGGCGGACGTACTCGCGGCTGAACTTGTCCACGAAGTGCTCCAGCAGGAGCGGGATGTCCTGGCGGCGCTCGCGCAGGGGCGGGATTTTGATGGGGAAGACGTTGAGCCGATAATAGAGGTCCTCCCGGAAGCGGCCCCGCTCCACCAGACCGGCCAGGTCGGCGTTGGTGGCGGCGATGATGCGCACGTCCACCTGGCGGGTGACGGTGCCGCCCAGGCGCTCGAATTCCTTGTCCTGCAAGAATCGCAACAACTTGGCTTGCAGGGTCAGGGGCAGCTCGCCCACCTCGTCCAGGAAGATGGTCCCGCCGTGGGCCTCCTCCACCCGGCCGCGCTTGAGCGCCCCCGCCCCGGTGAAGGCCCCCTTCTCGTGGCCAAACAGCTCGCTTTCCAACAGGTTCTCGGGCAGGGCCGCGCAGTTGATCTTCACGAAGGGGGTGTTGGCACGCTCGCTCAGGTTGTGGATCACCCGCGCCACCAGGGTCTTGCCGGTGCCGGACTCGCCCAGGAGCAGCACCGAGGCCTTGCTGGGGGCCACCCGGCTGATGAGCTTCTGCAACTCGTGCATGGCCTCGCTCTGGCCCACGATGAAGAAATTGTTGTAGCGCTCCTTCATCTCCAGCTCCAGCAGCCGGGCGCGCCGGCGCAGGGCGTCCTCCCGGGCCTGGACCTGGCGGTTCAAGCTGATGAACTGGCCGATGAGCTGGGCCACGATGGTCAGGAAACGCACGTCCTCGTCCGGCCCCACCTCGTCGCCGAACAGGCGGTCCACGGTCAATACCCCCACCGGCTGACCCTGCGCCAGGATCGGCACCCCAACGAAGGCGATGCCCGAGCGATGGCGGGGCCGGGAGAGGGTCTTGTTCAGGAACAGCGGCTCCTTGCTGATGTCGGGCACATAGAAGGGCTCGGCGGTCTGGAAGATGCGGCCGGTCACCCCCTCGTCGGTGCGGTAGATGCCCCGGCGGCGCTCGATCTCGCTCAGGCCGTGGCTGGCCCGGATGTTGAGCACCCCGGTCTCCTCGTCCAGGAGCGTCACCGTGGCCCGGCGCATGGCCATGGATTCGTTCAGGATCGCCAGCACCGCCTCCAGGGCCCGGTCCAGGTCCAGGGCCTGGCCGATGATGCGGCTGATCTCGAAGAGCACCTTGAGCTCGAGTTGGGCCAGGGTGAGCTGCATCCCGTCTCCCGGGGGTGGTCACTCCCCCAAAACTACCTAAAGGTCGTAAAATGCATATTTGCCTACCTATGGGTCACATAACTTCGGGCGCGCGCCTGTCTGGTAGCTTCTTTGCAAGCTGGGGGCCAATCGCCTTTCCGTTGGCCGCCCCCACGTGCTAGGCTGGGTCCGGCGCGGATCACCCCCCAGTCGGAGATGCGGATGCTCGACCAACCCGATCTAGGGCAGGCCCGGGCCAACCTGGCCGATGTTGCTTTCATCACCCCCCTGGCCCCCTCGCCCCACCTGGGCCGCCTGGTGGGGTGCCAGGTCTGGCTCAAACTGGAAAACCTCCAGCGCACCGGCTCCTTCAAGCTGCGCGGGGCCTACAACCGCTTGCTCCGCCTGGCCCGGGAGCGCCCCGGCGCGGCGGTGGCGGCGGCCAGCGCCGGCAACCACGCCCAGGGGGTGGCGGTGGCCGCGGCCAGCCTGGGCTTGAAGGCGGTGATCTACATGCCCCAGGGCGCACCCCTGGCCAAGCGCCAGGCCACCGCCGGGGCCGGGGCCGAGGTGCGCCTGCAAGGCCAGAGCGTGGCCGATTGCCTGGAGGCGGCCCGCGCCCTGGAGCCGGGGCATGTCTTCATCCACCCCTACGACGACCCGGAGGTCATCGCCGGCCAGGGCACGGTGGGCCTGGAGATCATGGCCAGTCTGCCGGAGGTGGAGGCGGTGCTGGTCCCGGTGGGTGGCGGGGGGCTTTTGGCCGGGGTGGCCTTGGCGGTCAAGAGCCTTGATCCCCGGGTGCGGGTGATCGGGGTGCAGACCGCGGCCGCCACCGCCGCCAGCGCGGCCCTGGCCGCCGGCGGGCCGGTGACGGTGGACACCAGCCCCACCCTGGCCGACGGCGCCCGGGTGGCCCGGGTGGGGGATCACGTCTATCCCCTGCTGGCGCGCCATGTGGACCAGATCGTGACCGTGGACGAGGATCGCATCTCCCGGGCCATGCTGCTGCTCCTGGAGCGGCGGCGGATCGTGGCCGAGGGGGCCGGGGCCCTGGGCCTGGCCGCCCTGCTGGATGGCGGCCTGCCGGCGCTGGCCGGCAAGAAGGTGGTGGTGGTGGTCTCGGGCGGCAACCTGGATTCCAATCTCCTGGGCCGGATCATCGACCAGGGCCTGGTGCGCTCCGGGCGCATCTGGCGCATCGCGGTGGTCATCTCCGACCGGCCGGGCTCCCTGGTGGGCCTGTTGCAAAGTCTGGCCCGGCGCGAGGCCAACGTGCTGACCATCGCCCACGACCGCCTGGGCCACGACCTGCCCCCGGACCGCACCCGGGTCCACCTGGAGCTGGAGGTCATGGGTTTCGAGCACGCGGCCGAACTGGTCGCCGACCTGGCCCAGGCCGGCTATCAGGTGGTGGACGAGACCTGAACCCCGGCCAGCGCCGCCCGCCCTGATCCCCCTTGACGGCGGGGGGGTGGATTGCCTACCTTGGGGCATACCTTCGCGCTTGCCCAGCGTTACCACCTTGGGAGGGGAGAGGCCCTTGTCCCCCCGGGCGACGCTGTCCGCGGCCCCCGTCGTCGCTCCGCCGCCCCTGGGGGATGGCGATGACCTGCCCCGCGCCCCGCTTTCGTTGCTGGCCTGGCTGGAAGCCAGTCGGGACTGGCTGGTGCCGCTGTGGATCGCGGTGGTCTCCGGCCTGGGTCCCCATTACCGCCAGCGCGACCGCCGCGAGCTGGAGCGCACCATCCCCCATTCCTACGAGGCCAACCGGCGGGCCATGGCCCACGGCCGGGTGCGACCCCTGGACCGTTTCGTGGCCTACATCACCCGTCTGCGCCTGGAGGCCGGCTTCCCCCTGTCCGAGGTGCAGCAGGCCTTCGACCAATACCGGGTCCTGCTCTGGCCCCGCATCCTGGGCGAGCTGCCGTCCCGCGACCACGCCCCGGCCCTGATGGCGGTCCACGCCTGCGTGTCCTACCAGATCCACCGTTTTTCCGACCGCTTCCAGGCCATGCACGAGGCGGGCATCCGCCGCCGGGCCGACCACCTGGAGGCCGAGGTGGCCTCCAGGGGCCGGCGCCTGGCCCTGAGCGAGGGCCGCTACAAGACCCTGGTGGAGGAGATCAGCGACGGCTATTTCGTGATCCAGGAAGAGCGCATCGTCTTCGCCAACCAGGCCTTCGCCCGGCTGCACGCCGCCAGCCCGGCCCAGGTGGCGGGGCGGCCCATCTGGCGCTACGTGGCGCTGGCGGACCGCGAGCGGGTGCGCCGGGCCTGCCTGGACGCCCAGGCCGGCCGGCCGGCTCCCCGCCGGCTGGAGTACCAACGACTGGGCCGGGACGGGGCCACCGCCCCCAGCGAGGTGCGGGCCCGGGTGGTGGATTGGGGCGAGGGGCCGCTGTTGATCGGCATCTGCCGCGACATGAGCGAGCGGGTGCGCATGGAGGGCAAGGTGCGCGAGAGCGAGCGCCTGGCCACGGTGGGCAAGCTCACCGCCTCCCTGAGCCACGAGATCCGCAATCCCCTCTCCACCATCCACCTGAACCTGCAATTGCTGGCCCGCAACCTGGACCTGGGCGGCCACGACCGCGAGCGCCTGGACCTGGCCTTGGGCGAGGTCAGCCGGCTGGAGGGCATCCTGCGCCAGTTGCTGGACCTGGCCAAACCCCTGCGCCTGGCCCCCCAGGAGGTGGAGGTCAACCGCCTGGTGGGCGAGAGCCTGGAGCTGTTGCGCCCCCGCCTGGCCGCCCAGGGCCTGCGCCTGCGCCGGCTCCTGGACCCCGACCTGGACCGCCTGCGCCTGGATCCCAAGGCCCTGGAGCAGGCCCTGTTCAACCTGCTCTTGAACGCCCTGGAGGCCGCGCCCGCCGGCAGCCTGGTCACGGTTTCCACCCGCCGGCTGCCCTCGGGCCGGGGCTGCCGCATCAGCGTGCGCGACCAGGGTCCGGGCCTGACCCTGGAGGCCCGCCGCAATCTCTTCACCCCCTTCTTCACCAGCAAGCGCTTCGGCACCGGTCTTGGCCTGGCCAACGTCAAGCGCCTGACCGAGGCCCACGCCGGCCGGGTGGGGGTGGTCAGCCGCCCCGGCCGAGGGGCGCGCTTCGAGCTGGAGCTGAGGGAGCTGCCATGACCCGGGTGCTGGTGATCGACGACGAGGCCCCCCTGCGCCACTCCCTGGCCATGTTTCTGGGCGAGAAGGGCCTGGAGGTGGCCACCGCGGCCAGCGCGGCCGAGGGACTGGCCGCGGCCAGGTCCCAGCAACCGGAGGTGGTGATCCTGGACATCCGCCTGCCCGACGGCTCGGGCCTGGACCTGCTGGCCCCCCTGCGCCACAGCCTGCCCGGCGCGCGGGTGATCATGATCACCGCCTACCACGACATGGAGACCACCATCGAGGCCATGCGCCTGGGGGCCTACGACTACATCCACAAGCCCCTGGACGTGGAGGAGTTGGAGCAAAGCCTGGGCCGGGCCCTGCCCCGCTCCCGCCAGGTGGGCCGGCTGTTGCCCCTGGAGGAGCCGGCGGCCGACCCCGAGGCCACGGTGCTGGTGGGCAAGTCGCGGCCCATGCAGCAGGTTTTCAAGCAGATCGGTCTGTTGACCGCCAACCGGGCCACGGTGCTGATCGAGGGCGAGACCGGCACCGGCAAGGAGGTCATCGCCCGCCTGATCCACGAGCGCTCGCCCTGGTGGAGCGAACCCTTCATCACCGTGGACTGCACCACCCTGGTGGAGTCGCTGACCGAGAGCGAGCTTTTCGGCCACGAGCGCGGGGCCTTCACCGGGGCCACCCGGGCCAAGCAGGGTCGCCTGGAGCTGGCCGGGATGGGCACCATCTTCTTCGACGAAATCGGCGAGCTGCCCCCCGGGCTCCAGGCCAAGCTGCTGCGCTTCCTGGAGCGCCGGGAGTTCACCCGTGTGGGCGGCAACCAGACCCTGCGCTCCGAGGCCCGGGTGCTGGGGGCCACCAACCGCTCCCTGGCCGAGCTGGTGGGTCAAGGCCAGTTCCGGGCCGACCTGCTGTTCCGCCTCCAGGTGGCGGCCATCCGGGTGCCGCCCCTGCGCCAGCGCCTGGAGGACCTCAACGACCTGGTGCCCTTCTTCCTGCACCGCATCAACCGCCAGCTCCACACCCGGGTGCGCTTCCTGGAAAAGGAGGCGGTGGAGGAGCTGCGGCGACACCCCTGGCCGGGCAACGTGCGCCAGCTGGCCAACGTGCTGACCAAGGCCGCCATCGACTCCCGGGGCGAGGTGCTCCTGGCCGAGGCGGTGCGTGGGGCCCTGGTCCTGGCGGCCGAGACGCCTTTGACCGCCACCCCGCCCGAGGGCAGCCTGCGCCAGGCCGAGCGCGCCCACATCCAGGCCGCCCTGGAGCGCAACCAGGGCAACCTGAGCGCCGCGGCCCGGGAGCTGGGGCTCAGCCGACCCACCCTGCGCAAACGCCTGACCAACCTGGGCCTGCGCCGCGCCACCCACTGACTGAAAATTGGAAAAAAATTTTCCAACCGGAAAAGGCCGGGTTGCCGATCCCAGTCCGTGGCCGGGAGGCCGCCGGGACAATCGCCGTGACCACGCCCAGTTAGCCGGAGCGACGCCCCGCCGGAGCAGCGGCACGGGGGTTGCAAAGGTGTAAGGCGCGCCGCGCGGGAAACCCGAAGCCGGCCCGCACCACAGGCCCCCCGACCGCGCGGCCCGACCCGGCTCGGCGACGATCCTCTTCTTGCCCAACCAGATGCAACGGCCACGCTCGGCCCCCGGGCCGAGCCTGGCCCTCGTAAACAACCAGGCGGCCGACCGGTCCGATGCGCGGACCCTTTAGGCCCCGGTTTGTCGCAGGGGAGGGAGAGGCATGTCCAAACCGCGTTGGCAGGTGTTCTGGGGTGGGTTCATGGTCCTGGGGTTGACGGTCATGCTGGCCGGCGGCGCCTGGGCCGCGGACCCGGTCAAGCTGACCTATTCCTGTTTCTTCCCACCCACCCACATCCAGTCGCAACTGGCCCAGGCCTGGTGCCAGGAGGTGGAAAAGCGCACCCAGGGCCGGGTGAAGGTCGACTATTTCCCCGGCCAGACCCTGACCAAGGCGGCCCAGGTCTATGACGGCGTCACCCAGGGCCTGTCGGACGTGGGGCTGGCCCTGTTCGGCTACACCCGGGGCCGCTTTCCCCTGATGGAGGTGGTGGACCTGCCCCTGGGCTATCCCGACGGCGTGGTGGCCACCAAGGTCATCAACGCGGTCTACGAGCGCTTCAAGCCCAAGGAGCTCAACGACGTGCAGGTGATGTACCTGCACGCCCACGGGCCGGGCCTGCTGTTCACCAAGGACCGGCCGGTCAAGACCATGGCCGACCTCAAGGGCCTCAAGCTGCGCTCCCACGGCTTCTCGGCCAAGACGGTCCAGGCCCTGGGCGGCACCCCGGTGGCCATGCCCATGCCCGAGACCTACCAGTCGCTGCAAAAGGGCGTGGTGGACGGTGCCATGTACCCCATGGAGTCCAACAAGGGCTGGAAGCTGGGCGAGGTGGTCAAGCACTGCACCCTGAGCGTGCCGGTGGCCTACACCTCCGGGTTGTACGTGGTGATGAACAAGGATCGCTGGAAGTCACTGCCCAAGGACGTGCAGGACATCATTGTCCAGCTCAACCGGGAGTGGGCCGACAAGCACGGCCAGGCCTGGGTGGACAGCGACGTGGAGGGCAAAAAGTTCTTCGAGGAGAAGGGCGGCCAGTTCATCACCCTGGACCCGGAGGAGGCCAAGGCCTGGGTCAAGGCGGTGCAGCCGGTGCTCAAGGAGTACGTGGAGGACACCAAGGCCAAGGGCCTGCCCGGCCAGGAGGCCCTGGAGTACACCCTGCAGGTCCTCAGCAGCCTGAGCATGAACCAAGGCAAGTAAGCCCACGCCGGCGCGGGGGGCGGCGACGTCACCCGCGCCGGGTGCGCGAGGGAGGCTGACGGTGCAGCGCATGATCGAGGTCTTGGTGGACGCGCTCAAGCGGGTGGGGGCCACGGCCCTGGTGGGCATGATGCTCATGACCTGCGTGGACGTGGTCTTCCGTTTCTTCGGCCGTCCCATCTTCGGCGCGGTGGAGATGGTCAGCTTCATGGCCACGGTGCTCCTGGCCAGCGCCATGCCCCTGACCGACCTGGAGAAGGGGCACGTGGGGGTGGACCTCCTGGTGCGGCGCCTGTCGCCCAGGGGCCAGGCCGGGATGGACGCCGCCACCGGGGTGCTCAGCACCGCGCTGTTCACGGTGGTCTCCTGGCAGATGTTCGAATACGGCCAGACCATGCGCCTGGCCGGCGAGGTCTCCATGAGCCTGGAGTTCCCCTACCACATCCTGGTCTACCTGGTGGCGGTGGCCTTCGCGGTGCTGTCCCTGGTGCTGCTGGGCGAGATCATCATCAACCTGCGCAAGGCGTTGCGGTCATGAACGAGAGCGTGGTGGGCCTGATCGGCATCGTCGTCCTGGTGGCCATGTTCTTCACCCGGATGCCGGTGGCCTATGTGATGACCCTGGTGGGATTCGCGGGCTTCAGCCTGCTGCGGGGGCCCGAGGCCGGCCTGCGGCTGTTGTCCCGGGATTTCTATGACATCTACTCCTCCTACGGCCTGACCATCATCCCCCTGTTCATCCTCATGGGTCAGATCGCCTTCAACGCCGGCATCAGCCGCCGGCTCTACGACACCGCCTACAAGCTGGTGGGCTCCTATCGCGGGGGCCTGGCCACGGCCACGGTGATGGCCTGCTGCGCCTTTGGCGCGGTCTGCGGCAGCTCCCCGGCCACGGCGGCCACCATGGCCACGGTGGGCCTGCCGGAGATGAAGCGCTACGGCTACGGCGACGAGCTGGCGGCCGGCACCGTGGCCAGCGGCGGCGGCCTGGGCATGCTGATGCCCCCCAGCGTGGTTATGATCGTCTACGGCATCCTCACCGAGCAGTCCATCGGCGCGCTGTTCGTGGCCGGGATCATCCCCGCCCTGTTCGTCACCGCCTGCTTCGCGGTGGCGGTGATCATCTACTGCTGGATCAAGCCCGAGCAGGGTCCGGCCGGCGAGAGCCACCCCTGGGGCGAGCGACTGCGCTCCCTGGGCGAGACCGGCGAGACCCTGCTGATCTTCGCCATGGTCATGGGCGGGCTGTTCACCGGCGTCTTCACCCCCAACGAGGCCGGCGGGGTGGGCTCGATGGCGGTGCTCCTGGTGGCCCTGCTGCGCCGGCAGCTCACCTGGTCCGGTTTCGTCAAAAGCCTCTACGAGACCCTGCGCACCGCCTGCATGGTGCTCCTGCTCATCGCCGGCGCGGTGGTCTTCGGCCACTTCCTGGCCGTGACCCGCATCCCCTTCGACGTGGCCGAATGGGTGGCCGCCCTGAACCTGCCCGGCTGGGGGGTGATCAGTCTGATCATCCTGGTCTACCTGCTGGGCGGATGCATCATCGACGCCATGGCCCTGATCATGCTCACCATACCGATCTTCTACCCCATCATCGTCAACCTGGGCTGCGACCCCATCTGGTTCGGGGTCATCATCGTCCTGGTCACCCAGATGGGGGTCATCACCCCGCCGGTGGGCATCAACGTCTACGTGGTCAACGGCATCGCCCAGGACATCCCCCTGGAGACGATCTTCAAGGGCGCGCTGCCCTTCCTGTTGGCCCTGATCGTGGGCACCGGGCTGATCGTGGCCTTCCCGGCCATCGCCACCTGGCTGCCCAACCTGATGTACTGACCCCAAGGTGGTGACGGAAGATGAGCATGGAGCTTAACAACCCGTACTGGAACCCCTGGCTGGAGACCCTGGCGCCGGAGCGCCTGGCCGAACTGCAACTGACCAAGTTCCGGCGCGCCCTGGCCTGGGCCTATGAGCGCTCGCCCTTCTATCGGCGGATGTACCAGGCCGCCGGCCTGGAGCCGGGCGACGTGAGGACCTGGGACGACCTGCGCCGGGTGCCAAAGCTGGACAAGACCAAGCTGAAAGAGGCCCAGGGCGAGGGTCCCTTTCCCTATGGCGGGGTGCTCTGCCTGCCCCTGAGCGAGGTGGCCGAGTTCCGCCAGACCAGCGGCACCACCGGCCAGCCGGTCTACCAGGCCGATTCCTGGGCCGACTGGGAGTGGTGGTCCGAGTGCTGGAGCTACATCCTCTGGGCCCAGGGCTACCGCCCCCGCGACCGGGTTTTCCTGCCCTTTGGCTACAACATCTTCGTGGCCTTCTGGGCCGGGCACTACGCGGCCGAGAAGATCGGCTGCGAGGTGGTGCCGGGCGGGGTCTTGGACACCACCGCCCGCCTGCTCAAGATCCAGGAGCTCCAGGCCACGGCCATGATGGGCACTCCCACCTATCTGCTGAACATGGCCGAAACCGCCCGCACCCGCCTGGGCCTGGACCCGGCCAGCCTGTCCATCGCCCGCATCACCTGCGCCGGCGAGCCCGGGGCCAGCATCCCGGCCACCAAGGCCCGTCTGGAGGCGGCCTGGGGGGCCAAGGTCTTCGACCACGCCGGGGCCACCGAGATCGGGGCCTGGAGCTACGAGTGCGCCCACCAGCCCGGCGGCCTGCACGTGAACGAGGGCATGTTCCTGGTGGAGATCGAGGACCTGCACACCGGCCAGCCCATCACCGAGCCCGGCCGCCTCGGGGCCATGATCATCACCGCCCTGGACCGCCGGGCCCAGCCCTGCCTGCGTTTCGATTCCAAGGACATCATCGAGTGGGACGACCGCGCCTGCGCCTGCGGACGCAGCTACCGCCTGATCCGGGGCGGGGTCCTGGGCCGGGCCGACGACATCACCAAGGTCAAGGGGGTGCTGCTCTCCCCGGCGGCCATCGAGGCGGTGGTGCGCTCCTTTGGCGAACTGGGCGACGAGTACGAGGTGGTGGTGGCCCGGGAGGGCGACAACGAGCGCATCACCCTGAAGGTGGAGGTCAGGCCGGAGTCGGGCGTGGACCAGCGCGGGCTCCTGGCCCGGCTCAAGGACGAGTTGCGGCTCAAGACCAACCTGGGGTATGCCATCGAGGTGCATGACTACGGCCAGTTGCCCCGCTACGAGGGCAAGGCCCGGCGCTTCAAGGACCTGCGCAAGCCGCACTGAGGAGGGAAGCACTTGGACACGGCCATGATCGAGGACCTGGGGCAGAGCCTGGGCCGGCTGCGGCAGGAGGCGGTGGCCCTGGTGAACCGGGCGGGGGATTTCCCGGCCCTGAATCGCAACGGCAGGCGGCTGTTGGCCTGCGTGCGCATGATGGAACTGGACCTGGGTCTGTTGCCGCCGGAGCCCAGCCAGGAGCTGATTCAAGGGGAGAATGAGTGATGCTGTTGCCCCGCTTTGATTATCAGCGTCCCCGGGACCTGGCCGAGGCCCTGGGTCTCCTGGCCCAGGCCGGGAGCGAGGCCCGGCCCCTGGCCGGAGGCACCGACCTGTTGGTCAACCTCAAGCTGGGGAAAATTTCCTGCCGTTTGGTGGTGGACCTGGACGGCGTGGCCGAGTTGAAGGACGTCTCCGGCTCGGGCGACGGCCCCAGCCTGGGCGCGCTGCTCAGCGCGGCCTGGCTGGCCAAAAAGGCCGGCGGCCTGGGCCTGACGGGCCTGGCCGAGGCCGGGGCGGCCCTGGGTTCGCCCCAGGTGCGCAACCGGGCCACCTTGGGCGGCAACCTCTGCACCGCCCGTCCGGCCGGCGACCTCTGCACCGCGCTGCTGGCCCTGGGGGCCCGGGTGGTTCTGGCCGGCGCGGCCGGCCGGCGCGAGCTGCCGCTGGAGCGGTTCATCACCGGCCCGGGCCTGACCGCCATCGCCCCGGGCGAGATCCTCCTGGCGGCCCGCTCGGCCCCGGAGGCCACGGCCGGCGGCGGGGCCTTCGAGAAGCTGGGCCTGCGCCGGACCATGGAGATCGCCCTGGTCAGCGCGGCGGTCTGGGTCCAGTCCGAGGCCGACGGCAGGACGGTCAAGGCCGCCCGGGTGGCCCTGGGCGCGGTGGGGCCCACCCCGCTGCTGGCTCGGGCGGCGGCCACGGCCCTGGTGGGCCGACCGGCCGGGACGGAGGCCTTCGCGGCGGCGGCCCAGGCCGCGGCCGAGGCGGCCAGGCCCATCGACGATCATCGCGGCAGCGCCGAATACCGCCGCCAGATGGTGGCGGTGCTCACCCGCCGGGCGCTGGAGCGCGCCTGGTCCCGGGCCCTGGAGGCAATCGCATGAACAAGCTCGCCCTCACTCTCAACGTCAACGGCCAGGACCACGACCTGCTCTGCGAGCCCTCCCGCACCCTGGCCCAGGCCCTGCGCGAGGACCTGGGGCTCACCGGCACCAAGGTGGGCTGCGGGGTGGGCGACTGCGGGGCCTGCACGGTGCTGGTGGACGGGCAGACCGTCAACTCCTGCCTGGTGCTGGCCGCCCAGGCCACCGGCAAGGCCATCGTCACCATCGAGGGCCTGGCCGACGGCCCCAAGCTGCACCCCATCCAAGCGGCCTTCGTGGAGCAGGGGGCGATCCAGTGCGGCTTCTGCTCGCCGGGCATGATCCTCTCGGCCAAGGCCCTTCTTGACGCCAACCCCGCCCCCAGCGAGCCGGAAATCCGCCAGGGCCTGAGCGGCAACCTCTGCCGCTGCACTGGCTACCAGAAGATCGTCCAGGCGGTGGATTCGGCCGCCCGCATCCTGCGCGGGGAAAGGACGGTGGGCTGATGGCGCAGCAATTCGACGTGATCGGCTCCCGCGCCCCGCGCCTGGACGGACCGGCCAAGGCCACCGGCCAGGCCGTCTTCGCCGACGACCTGTCCTTCCCCGGCATGCTGCACGGGGCCATCCTGCAAAGCCCCCATCCCCACGCCCGGGTTTTGAGCGTGGACGCCTCGGCCGCCCGCCGCCTGCCCGGGGTCAAGGCGGTGATCACCGCCGCCGAGGTGGGGAGGGTGAAATACGGCGTCAGCCCGGCCCGTTACGACGAGACGCTCTTCGCCACCGACAAGGTGCGCTACGTGGGCGACGAGATCGCGGCAGTGGCGGCGGTGGACCTGGCCACCGCCCTGGAGGCCTTGTCCCTGATCAAGGTGGAGTACGATCCCCTGCCGGCGGTCTTCGATCCCTTGGAGGCCCTGGCCGAGGGCGCGCCGGTGATCCACGACGAGTTCCCCGGCAACGTCTGCGCCGAGGTCCACCAGGAGTTCGGCGACGTGGAGGCGGCCCTGGCCAAGGCCGACTACGTGCGCACCGACACCCTCAGGAACAAGCGCCAGGACGGCGGCTTCATCGAGACCCACTGCGCGGTGGCGCTGCCGGACCTGAACGGCCGGATCACCCTCTACAGCGCCACCCAGGTGCCGCACTACGTGCAGCGCAACGTGGCCATGGTCCTGGGCCTGGAGCTGTCCAAACTGCGGGTGATCAAGCCCTACGTGGGCGGCGGGTTCGGTCCCAAGGCCGAGGCCACGCCCCTGGACTACTGCTCCACCGCCCTGGCGCTCATCACCGGCAAGCCGGTGAAGATGGCCTACACCCGGGAGCAGGTTTTCCTGCACAGCCGCGCGCGCCACCAGTTCATCCACGAGATGACCACCGGGGTGACCAGGGACGGCAAACTGCTGGCCTTGAAGCACCGCGCCACCCTGGACGGCGGGGCCTACACCAGCTTCGGCATCGCCACGGTCTACTATTCCGGCTCGCTGTTGGGCGGACCCTACCGCATGGCCAACATGCAGTACGATGGCCTGCGGGCCTTCACCAACAAACCGGCCTGCGGGGCCCAGCGCGGCCACGGCGGGGTCATCGCCCGGGCCCTGTTCGAGCGCCAGCTGGACCTGATCGCCAAGGAGCTGGGCGTCGACCCGGTGCGGATGCGGCTGGACAACATGATGGAGGTGGGCGACGTCACCTGCAACGACCTCAACATGTCCAGCCTGGGCATGCGCGAGTGCATCGAGGCGGTGCGCGACGGCTCGGACTGGGGGGCCAAGAAGGGCAAGCTGGCCAAAGGCAAGGGCATCGGCGTGGCCTGCGGCTTCTTTGTCTCCGGCGCGGGCTATCCCATCTACCGCTCCGAGACCTATCACTCCACCGTGACCCTGAAGGTGGACGAGGACGGCGGCGGGGTCAAGGTGCTCTCGGCCAGCGCCGAGATCGGCCAGGGCTCGGACACGGTGCTGGGCATGATCGCGGCCGAGAGCCTGGGCATCCCCCTGGACCTGGTGCGGGTGGAGTCGGGCAGCACCGACTTCGGGGTGGACCTGGGGGCCTACTCCTCGCGCCAGACCCTGATGAGCGGCCACGCCTGCCGCGACGCCGCCTTGATGGCCAAGGGCCGCATCCTGGCCAGCGTGGCGGCCGAGCTGGGGGCCGACCCCGCGGACCTGGACTTCAAAAACGGGGTGCTGGTGAGTCGGGGACCGGCCCTGGACATCGCCCCGCTGCGCACCCGCTACCGCAAGGAGCATCGCGGCTGGCCCAACCTGCCCGACGGCGAGGGCCTGAGCTTCGCCGAGGCGGCGCGCATCGCCTTCCTGGCCCAGGGCAGCATCGTGGGCACCGGCCAATACAAGCCGCCGCAACTGGGCGGCAAGTACAAGGGCGCGGCGGTGGGCACCAGCCCGGCCTACGGCTGCTCGGCCCAGGTGGTGGAGGTGGCGGTGGACCTGGAGACCGGCCAGGTGCGGGTGGAGTCCATCACCGACGCCCACGACTGCGGCCGGGCCATCAACCGCACCGCGGTGGAGGGCCAGATGGAGGGCTCCATCTCCATGGGCCTGGGCGAGGCCCTGTTCGAGGAGGTGAAGTTCGACCAGAAGGGCCGGGTGGTCAACCCCAGCCTGGGCGAGTACCACATCCCCACCATCCAGGACATGCCGGCCATGAAGTGCATCGTGGTGGAGAGCGACGAGCCCAACGGACCCTTCGGGGCCAAGGAGGTGGGGGAGGGGGCCATCATGCCCACCATCCCCGCCATCCTGAACGCGGTCTTTGATGCCACCGGCGCGGTGATCACCGAGCTGCCCCTGACCCCGGAGCGGGTGCTCCGGGCCATCAGGCTGGCCCAGGCCGAGGACAAGTAAGGCACTGGCCGGCCGTCGGGGCCGGCGGGAGGCGCGAGCCATGGCCGTCATCACCATCTCGCGGCAGGTGGGCAGCCTGGGCGACGAAGCGGCCCAGATGCTGGCCGCGGAACTGGGCTACCACCTGGTCACCCGCGAGGACATCCATGCCCTGGCCGCGGGGCACGACCCCAAGTTCGCCCGCGACGTGCAGCGTCTGGAGGAGGAGGGGCACCCCGGGTTCTGGGAGAAGCTCCTGCTGGGCATGCCCTATTATCATTCGCTCTACGCGGCGGTGATCTGCGAACTGGCCGGCCGCGACCGGGTGGTGATCATGGGCCGGGGGGCCCAGGTGGTGCTCAAGGGCATCCCCCACATCCTGCGCGCCCGGGTGGTGGCCCCGGCCGAGGTGCGGGCGGGGCGGATCATGGCCAGCCAAGGCCTGGAGCGCGGCGCGGCCGAGCAATATCTGCAACACCAGGATCACGAGCGCCGCGAGCTGGTGCGCCAGGTCTTCAAGCAGGACCCCCGGGACTGGGGCCTTTATCATCTGGTGCTCAACTCCGGCGACCTGGACGTGGACGGGGTGACCAACATCCTGCGCCGGGCGCTCAAGGAGCTGAACCGGGTGCAGGACCCGGCCTCGGCCTGCGACCTGGTGCGCGGCATCGGGCTGGGCAAGCTGGTGGAGGCCAAGGTGCGCCGCCAGGTGCTGCCCAGCGACCTGATCCGGGCCGAGGGCGCCTCCGACGGCGCGGTGACGCTCTCCGGCCACCTGCCGTCGGACGACGACCGCGCCAAGGCCCTGGCCATCGCGGCGGCGGCGCCGGGGGTGACCCGGGTGGTGGACCAGATCCGGGTCTCGCGCCTGCCCGCGCTGTACTGACACCTCCATCGCGGCGGCCGCGTCGAGATGGCAACGCGCGCGGCCGCCGCGTGGTATGCTGGCGGCATGGAAACCATGGAATTAATGGTGGACGGCTTCGCCGACCGGGTCCCGGCCGGCACCAGCCTGGCCCAGCTCATCGAGCGCCACCGCGCCCAGCACAAGGACCTGGTGGTGGAACTGGACGGCCGCTTCGTCTACCCCGGCGACTACGCCACCACCTTCCCGTCCCCGGGGGCGCGGGTGGAATTCATCCATCCCGCCTTTGGCGGCTGAACCGTTCGTGGCCGCCTACCCCCGTCCCTGGCTGGCTGGACCCGGCCGCGTCCTGCTCCTGCGCCATGGCGACATCGGCGAGACCTTCCAAGGTCGCTATTTGGGCCAATCCGACCCGCCGTTGAGTCCTCAAGGCCGGGAGCAGGCCGCCTGGTGGGCGGGTGAGCTGGCCGGGATCGACCTAAAGCGCATCCTGACCAGCGACCTCCGGCGCGCCCGGGTCACGGCCCAGATCATCGCCCAGGGGCGGGATCAAACGCCGCGCCTGGAGCCCGGCCTGCGCGAGATCGACCTGGGGGCCTGGGAGGGTCTGGAACGAAGCCAGGTGACCCGACGCTGGCCGGAACTCCACGCCGCCAGGGGCAAGGACTTGGCCGGGTTCCGGCCCCCCCAGGGCGAAAGCTTCGCCGACCTGGCCGAGCGGGTCTGGCCGCTGATCGCGGCCCTGTCGCGGGAGGATGGTCCCAGCCTGGTGGTGACCCACGCCGGGGTGATCCGGGTGGTGGTCTGCCGTCTCATGGGTGCGCCATTGCAGGAGATTTTCCGCCTGCGCCTGGATCCGGCCGGCATGACGATCCTGGACCGCGATGACCGCATGCCGAACCTAGTGTCACTCAACCTGCCGCCGTTGCTGTAATTTTCTCCCCTCCCCCTGGGAAAACCCGCCGCGTGGGATTATCATTCCCCGCATGTGCCGTTGCGCCCCGGGCAGGACTGATCGGCCTGGGCGCGGCCCTCGCGCTAACCCCAAGTGATTCAGCCTAGCTGAATCACGCGGCCTTTTTGGGAGGGGGTGTGGGGGAGCCCTTTTTCGGCACGAAAAGGGGCTCCCCCACATCTTCCCTGAACACCGGAAACATCATGGACACCCGCGCGCTGATCCTGTTGATTGTGGGACACCTGATCACCGACACCACCCAGGGGGGCCTGCCCACCCTGTTGCCCTTGTTGCAGGATTCCCTGGGCCTGACCTACGCGGCCAGCGGGGCGGTGGTGATGACCATGAACCTGACCTCCTCGGTGATACAGCCTCTGTTCGGCTATCTCACCGACCGCTTCCAGTTGCGCTGGCTGTTGCCGGCGGGGGTGGCCTTGTCGGGGATCGGCTTCGCCCTGCTGGGTTTGGCCGACAGCTACGCCATGGTGCTGGCCGCGGTGGTGGTCTGCGGGCTGGGGGTGGCCAGCTACCACCCCGAGGCCTTCAAGGCGGTGCTGGGCTCGGCCGGCCCGCGCAAGGTGGTGGCGGTTTCCTGGTTCATGGTGGGCGGCAACCTGGGCATGGGCCTGGGTCCGCTGCTGCTGGGGGCCTACCTGGCCCTGTGGGGGCTCAAGGGCACCCTGGCCTACGCCCTGCCGGGGCTGGCGATGGCGGCGCTGTTGCTGGTCTCCTGGGGCCGGCTCAATCCGGTGGGGCTCAAAGATTCCCCGGCCGCGTCTCCGATCGAGCCGGCCCCCTGGCGTCAACGGCTGGGGGCCATCGGCATCCTGGTGCTGGCGGTGGTGCTGCGCTCCTGGGTGCACAGCGGGGTGATGACCTACGTGCCCTTCTGGTACACCCATGTCCTGGGCGGCGACCCGGTGGAGGTGGGGCCCTTGTTGACCACCTTCCTGGTGGCCGGCGTCCTGGGCACCATGGCCGGCGCGCCCCTGGCCGAGCGCATCGGACCCCGCCGGTTCTTCATCATCTCGGTGATTCTGACCGCCCCCCTTCTGGTATGGATGCTCCTTGCGCGCGGATGGTGGCTCTATCCGGCCATCGCCCTGGTGGGCGGGGTGCTGATCTCCACCTGGTCCACGGTCATCGTCATGGCCCAGCAGATCCTGCCCGACCGGGCTGGCATGGCCTCGGGCCTGATGGTGGGCTTCGCGGTGGGCTCCGGCGGGGTGGGGGCCACGGTGCTGGGCTGGGTGGCCGACGGCTGGGGGGTGGAGACCGCGCTCTGGGCCATCACCGTCATGCCCCTGCTCAGCGGCCTGGCCGCGGCCTTTGTTCCCCTCAGGGACAAGCCCCTGCGCGGCGGCAAGCTCGCGGCCTGATCCCCCCCCGGGGTCGGAATTTTAGGCTTGCGCTTGACCTTTGCCCATTATAATATTGTATGACAAATAAACAGGGCTCGGAGGGGCGCATGGCTGGCCAGATCAAGTCCGACGCGCATAAATTGCCGGAGAAGGTTGCCCGGGTCCTGGCGGGCGAAATCGCCCAGGGTCGCTTCGTCACCGGCAAGCCCCTGCCGCCGGAATCGGAGTTGGCCGAGCGCTTCGGGGTCAGCCGCACCGTGATTCGCGAGGCCCTGGCCCGGCTGAAATACGACGGCCTGGTGGAATCCCGGCCCCGGGTGGGGGCCATCGTGGTCCCGGCCGGACAGCGTCGGGCCTTTCGTCTGGACAGCCTGGATCCCAAGAGCGGCCAGGACCTGCGCAACCTCTACGAGCTGCGGGCCCTGGTGGAGAGCGGGGCGGCGGCCCTGGCCGCGGTGCGCCACACCGCCAGGGACATCGAGCGCATGGAGAGACACCTGGCCAGCATCGACCAGGCCCTGGAGACCGGCCGCCTGGGGGCCTCGCCGGACCTGGCCTTTCACCGCGACCTGGCCACCGCCAGCCGCAACCCGGTGCTGGACGATTTCATGCGTTTCCTGAACACCAAGGTCAGCGGCATGATCCGCATGGCCCGCAAGAAGTCCAACCAGGACCCGGCCCTGGCGGCCAGGGTCCAGGACGAGCACCGCGAGATCCTGGATGCCGTGGCCAGCGGCGACAGCGAGCGCGCCCGGCGGGCGGTCTTGAGCCACATGCAGAAAGGGGCCCTGCGCCAGGGCCTGGAGATAGTCATCCCCGGCGGCCCGCGCGATCAAGGCCGCCATCTCGAACCCTAATCAACAGGAGAGATAGTGGTGAGCGGCAAGGCGGCCCAACCCAAGCCGGCCCAGAAGGGGGAGAGCAAGGTCAGCTTTTTCCCGGCCTGGTGCAAGCGCTGTGGAAACTGCGTGGCCTTCTGCCCCCGGGGCGCGCTGAAACGCGACCAATGGGGCTATCCGGTGCTGGCCGATCCCGATCGGTGCACCAGTTGCGGGCTGTGCGAGATGCTCTGCCCGGATTTCGCGCTGAGCGTGGGCGAGGCCGGACCCAAGCCGGCCGGGGCGGGAGCGCCGCGTGGCTCGCGGGTGGCGCCCATCACCAGCCCCGAGCGCCTGGCGCCGGAGCCCGGCGGCGCGGAGGAGGACGGCAATGGCTAAGCCCCGCGCCCAACTCCTGCAAGGCAACGAGGCCATCGCCCTGGGGGCCCTGGCCGCCGGCTGCAACTTCTTCGCCGGCTACCCCATCACCCCGGCCAGCGAGATCACCGAACGCATGAGCCGCGAGATGCCGGCCCTGGGCCATCCCTTCATCCAGATGGAGGACGAGATCGCCTCCATCGGCTGCTGCATCGGCGGCAGCCTGGCCGGCAAGAAGGTCATGACCGCCACCAGCGGACCGGGATTCTCCCTGATGCAGGAGAATCTGGGTTACGCCTGCATCGCCGAGGTGCCCCTGGTGGTGGTCAACGTGATGCGCGGCGGCCCCAGCACCGGCCTGCCCACCAACGTGGCCCAGGGCGACGTGCAGCAGGCCCGCTGGGGCACCCACGGCGACCACCCGGCCATCGTGCTCTGCCCGGCCACCGTGGCCCAGTGCTACGAGCTGACCATCACCGCCTTCAACTGGGCCGAACGCTTCCGCACCCCGGTGGTGCTCTTGAGCGACGAGGTGGTGGCCCACATGCGCGAGAAGGTGATCCTGCCCGAACCCCACGAGGTGGAGGTCATCGATCGCCGCCAACCCACGGTGCCACCCGACTGGTACGTGCCCTACAAGACCGACGGCAGCCTGATCCCCCAACTGGCCAACCTGGGCGAGGGCTACCGCTACCACGTCACCGGCCTGGTGCACGACGAGCGCGGCTTCCCCACCCGGCGGCCCGACGAGGTCGAGCCTTTCTACAACCGGCTCTTCGGCAAGATAAGCCGTCATTTCGGCGATCTGGAGCGGGTGAGGGCCTACCAGCTGGACGACGCCGACATGGTGATCATCGCCTATGGCTGCACCGCCCGGGCCGCGGCCGCGGCGGTGCGCATCGGCCGCGAACGGGGCCTGAAGGTGGGCATGCTCCAGTTGATGAGCATTTGGCCCTTCCCCCGCCGCCCGGTGGAGGAGGCCCTGACCGGCAAGCGCCTGGCCCTGGTGCCGGAGCTGAACATGGGCCAGATCAGCCGCGAGGTGAAACGGGTCAACGACGGGCGCACCCAGGTGTTGCGCCATGGCAAGATGGACGGCTCCATGATCACCCCCGACGAGATCCTGGGCCGCCTGCGGGAGGCTAAGTGATGCCACCGGTGCATAGAAGCGTGGTTTACGACTGGTTGCGCCACGACAAGAAGTTCCCCCACGTCTGGTGCCCCGGCTGCGGCCTGGGCATCCTGCTGGGCTCGCTTTTGCGCGCCCTGGTGGAGAGCGGGCTGGACAAGAACCAGGTGGTGCTGGTCAGCGGCATCGGCTGCTCCGGCCGGCTGCCGGTCTACGTCGACGTGGGCAGCGTCCACACCACCCACGGCCGGGCCTTGACCTTCGCCACCGGCATCAAGCTGGCCAAGCCCGAGCTGAAGGTCATCACCGTGATGGGCGACGGCGACGCCACCGCCATCGGCGGCAACCACCTGATCCACGCCGCCCGCCGCAACCTGGATATCACCGCCATCATCGTCAACAACCAGACCTATGGCATGACCGGCGGCCAGTACAGCCCCACCACCCCCCTGGGGGCCAAGGCCACCACCGCGCCCTATGGCCACATCGAGCCCAGCTTCGACATCAGCGCGCTATCGGCCACCGCCGGGGCCTCGTTCGTGGCCCGCTCCACGGTCTACCACGTCACCCAGCTGGACCAGCTCCTGGGCCAGGCCATCGCCAAGCCCGGCTTCGGGGTGGTGGAGGTCCTGAGCCCCTGTCACACCAACTTCGGCCGCCAGAACCGGCTGGGCTCCCAGGTGGACATGATGAAGGAGTTCAAGCGCAAGGGCATGCGGGTGGAGCGCTGGCGCGAGCTGCCGGAGGGCAAGCGGGCCGAGAGCATTCCCCTGGGGGTACTGGTGGACCGTGACCAGCCGGTCTTTGGCCAGTCCTACGAGCGTGTCTGCGAAACCGCCGGCCGGCGGGGGGAGGCGGGCAAGTGAACGAGAAACAAGCCGAATCCATGGGACGAGTGGAGACCCGCCTGGCCGGCAGCGGCGGCCAGGGCCTGCTCCTGGCCGGCCTGGTGCTGGCCGAGGCCGCCGGGCTCTACGACGGCCGCGAGGTGGCCATGGTCCAGTCCTACGGGCCCGAGGCCCGGGGCGGGGCCAGCAAGGCCGAGGTCATCATCAGCGACCAGGCCATTGACTACCCCCTCTGCACCCGGGTGGACCTGTTCCTGGCCCTGACCCAGGAGGCGGCCGACGCCTATTGCTGGGACCTGAAGCCCAACGCCTGGATCATCGTCGACTCCGACCTGGTCAGCCATCCCCCCAGCAGCAAGGCCGTGCGTCTGCCCTTCACCGCCGCGGCCCGCGACAAGCTGAAAAAGCCCATGGTGGCCAATGTGGTGGCTCTGGGCGCCATCGCCGAGATCACCGGAGTGATCAGCCGCCGCGGCCTGGAGAAGGCGCTGCTGGCCCGGGTGCCGGCCGGCACCGAGGCCCTGAACAAGAAGGCCCTGGCCCTGGGGGCCAAGCTGGCCCGGGAGGCCGCGGGCCAAGCCCCGGCCGAGGGGCCGGCCACGCCCCACACCGAGGATATGTAGCGCCAAGCGACTGATTCGCCAGCCTGATCAGGGAGAGCCCCGCCACGGCGGGGCTCTCCCTTTTGGGTTCGCTGGGGCTAGTATTTTAGTAGTAAGGATAATGAGTAAGATTTGCAAAAGCTGGAGCGGGGGTTACCTTTAAGAGATAAATGGCCGCCTGACCGCGTGGCCGGACTTGGCCGGGGCCGGAAATGGCGTCCAGGGAGAGGGAGATGCCCGCGAAAAAGCTATGCAATCCCAGCCGGCATTTTGGCGACCGCAACCTGGATTGCCCCCACTACGCCCGCTGTCTGGACGTGGCGGTGAGACAGGCCTGGCACACCTTCAGTTGCGGGCAATGCTCTTGCCGCAATCAGGGCCAAAAGATGCGCGCCGAGGAGTTGGACCTGGACGCGCCGGGCTGGGAGGAGATCTGGGCCCAGGCCGACGGGATCTACTCGGCCATCTGAAGGCGCGCTCCGCTTCCCAGTGCCCGATTCCTCCCAAGCATGGGGACCGCCCGCGCTCGCCCGCCGGCGTTTTGCCCCCGTCCAAGCCCCGGCGCCACGCTAGGATAGTTGTTGGTCTGGCGTCCCGGCCGGTGCTAGGATTACTCCCCTGGTCTCCCAGGGCCTGGCGGCGGCGGGTCGCCGGGCGGCTCCGGGCGATTCGGGGGTTCGATGCGCCTGCGCACCATCCTTTTCGCACTCGCCTTGCTGGCGATGGTCTCCATCACCGTCAGCGGGTTCTACTACGTCTTCTCCCTGCGCCAATCCGAAGTGGAGGTGGCCCGCCGCCGGGCGGTGGTGCACACCGAGATCATCCGCAACCAGCTGGAGGGCTTTCTTTCGGAAAATCTGAAGCCGGTGCGGGCCCTGGCCGGCCTGCCCGAGATCCAGCGCGCCCTGACCGTGCCCGATCACGAATCCATCGCCCAGGCCAACTACATCCTGGACCTGTTCCGTGACGCCCTGGACGTGGATGTGGTCTATCTCCTGGACCGCCACGGCCTGACCATGGCCTCCAGCAACCGCAACTCCCCGGACTCCTTCGTGGGCGAGAACTTCGCCTTCCGGCCTTATTTCCGCGAGGCCATGCAGGGCAATCCCTCCAAATACCTGGCCCTGGGCCTGACCAGCCACAAGCGGGGGGCCTACTACAGCCATCCGGTCCATGCCGAGGACATGGACGATCCCCAGGGGGTGGTGGTGATCAAGGCCCCCATCTCGGTGATGGAAAAGAACATCATCCAGTCCTCCAGCGATGGCATCACCCTGCTGGCCGGCCCCTATGGCGTCATCTTCAGCAGCAACCAGCCCGGCTGGCTCTTCGGCAGCCTCCAGCCATTGGAAAGTAGGGAGGTGGACGAACTGCACCAATCCCGCCAATTCGGCGAAGGCCCCTGGCCCTGGGTGGGCCTGACCCCCCTGGACCCGGACCGTCTGGAGGACCTGTCCCACCGCCGATTCTTCATGCACTCCCGCGAGTTGGAGTCCTATCCCGGCTGGCGGGTGCTCCATCTCCAGGACCTGCGCCAGGCCGGGGAGAGCGTCTTCCAGCCCCTGGTGCGCACCACCGGCCTGTTGGTGCTGGCCATCTGCGCCCTGGCCGGGGCGGCGGTCTACTACCTCTACCGCAAGGCGCGGGCCGAGATCATGCGTCGCCAGCGGGTGGAGCGCGAGTTGCGCCAGAGCGAGGAGCGCTACCGCACCCTGTATCACCACACCCCGGCCATGCTGCACTCCATCGACCCCGAGGGCCGCCTGGTCAGCGTCAGCGACTACTGGTGCGAGGCCCTGGGCTACCAGGCCGAGGAGGTCATCGGCCATCACCTGGCCGAGTTCCTGGCCCCGGAGTCCCGGCCCGAGCTGCTGGACCGCAACCAGCCCCGCTTCTTCCGCACCGGCCTGCTGCGCGACATCAGCTACAGCTTCATCAGGAAAAACGGCGAAGTGGTGGACGTGCTGCTCTCGGCCATCGCCGAACGCGACCCCCAGGGCGGCATCGTCCGCTCCCTGGCGGTGCTCTTGGACATCACCCAGCGCAAGCGCATGGAAAAGGACCTGCGCCAGGCCCAGGAGCAGCTCAGCCAGTATTCCAAGGACCTGGAGCGCCAGGTGGCCGAGCGCACCCGGGAGGTGACCAGCTTCCTGGCCTACACCCCGGCGGTGGTCTATCTCAAGGATCGCCAGGGCCGTTACCTGCTGGTCAACTCCCGCTTCGCCGATCTTTTGGGCCGGGGCCAGGACCAGGTGCGGGGCCGCTCCGACGCCGAGGTCTTTCCGCCCTCCCTGGCCCGGCAGTTCCAGGACAACGACGGCCAGGTGCTGGCCAGCGGCCGGCCCCGACAGTTCGAGGAGGTCATCGAGCAACCCGACGGCCCGCACGTCTATCTCTCCAGCAAGTTCCCGGTGCAGGGCGAGGCCGGGGCGGTGGAGGCCGTCTGGAGCGTCTCCCTGGACATCACCGACCTCAAGCGGGCCCAGGAGAGCCTGCGCCGGCTGTCGGGCATGATCCTGGCCAGCCAGGAAAAGGAGCGCACCGCCATCGCCCGCGAGCTGCACGACGAGCTGGGCCAGGTGCTCACCGCCCTGCGCATGGACGCGGTCTGGCTCCAGCGCTGGCTGGAGGGCCGCGACCAGGGCCAGGCGGCGGAGCGGGCCCAGGCCATGTGCCAGCTCATCGACCGCACCATCACCGAGGTGCGCTCCATCGCCACTCGGCTGCGTCCGGCGGTGCTGGACGACCTGGGCCTGGTGGACGCCCTGGAGTGGCACACCAGCGATTTCGAGAAACGAACTGGGGTGCGGGTGCGCTTCAGCCATCAGGACGTGCCCGAGATCAAGGGCGCGGCCGCCATTTCCGCCTACCGGGTGGCCCAGGAGGCCCTGACCAACGTGGCCCGCCATGCCCGGGCCGGCCGGGTGGAGGTGACGCTCACCGCCCAGCGGGGGTGGCTGGAGCTGAAGGTGGTGGATGACGGCCAGGGGTTCTCGCCGGCCGAGATCGGCGAGAGCGGGGGCTCTGGTGGGGGTTGGGGCCTGGCCGGCATGCGCGAGCGGGCCGGGCTGCTGGGCGGGCAGTTTCGCATCGACTCCGCCCCGGGCGGGGGGACCACGCTGACCCTGCGGCTGCCCTTGGCGGCTGGAGAGGGGGGCAAGCCATGATCCGGGTGTTATTGGCCGATGATCACAGCATTGTCCGCGCCGGCCTGCGCCGGCTGATCGAGGACGCCGGGGACATGGAGGTGGTGGTGGAGGCCGACGACGGCCGCCAGGCCATCGCCGAGGCACTGCGCCTGCGGCCGGACGTGGCGGTGGTGGACCTGTCCATGCCGGGCCTGGACGGGCTGGAGGTCATTAGCCGCCTGCACGAGCAGCTGCCAAGCCTGCCAGTGCTGGTGCTGACCATGCACGAGGAGGAGCAATACGTGGTGCGCTCCCTGGCGGCCGGAGCCCGGGGATACATCACCAAGCGCTCCGCCCCGGAGCAACTGGTGGGAGCCATCCGCAAGGTGCGGGCCGGCGGCCGCTATCTCAGCGAGGAGGTGGCCGAGGCCCTGGCGGTGCGGGTGGCCCGGGGTGGAGGGGAGGCCTCGCCTCTGGAGAGCCTGTCCAACCGCGAGATCCAGGTGCTGCGGGCCTTGGCCCTGGGCCGGACCAACCGCGAGGTCGCCGAGGCCTACAGCCTCAGCGTCAAGACCGTGGACACCTACCGTTTTCGTCTGCTGAAGAAGCTCAACCTGCGCAACAACGCCGAGCTGAGCCGCTTCGCCATGCAACAGGGTTTGATCGAGCCCTGATTCGGCTGCTGTAAGAAAAACACCTACATCGATATCCGAGTTCCTGGAATTGACCGGGATGGACGGTCTGTCTATCCTGCAATCAAGTCCAGGTGCTGAGGGAAGACCTGGCCTTGGCCTGCGATTCGATTCGTGTCGCGAGCACATAGAAGACAGCCTGTCATCACACCTGCGCCCGCCCGCCCCGTCTTCCTTTGCTCCGGCCCCGATCTCCCTCGCACGGCCCGCCAGCCCGGGTCCACCCCGCGTCCACGGGGGGTGGCGTCGTGAACCCATTTCGGTAAGGGGGTATGCATGAAAAAGTCTCTCTGGATCGCTATGTTGTTGGCCTTGATGTTGGCGGTGGGCCTGGGCGCGTCCCCGGCCACGGCCAAGACCTATCGGGTCTCCATCGGCGGTGGGCCCACCGGCGGCACCTTCCAGTATTTCGCCAACGCCATCAGCGTCCATGTGCCCAAGGTGGCCACGGACATCAAGATGTCCTCCGAGGGCTCGGGCGGTTCGGCGGAGAACGTCAGGCGCATCAACGCCGGCGACTTCGATTTCGGCATCGCCTATGCCGGCGACATCTATCTGGGCGCCATGGGCAAGCTGCCCAAGGACGACAAGAAGTATGACAAGGTCCGGGTGATGGGTTATCTCTACGGCGCCCCGGCCCAGTTGGTGGTCAAGAAGGCCAGCGGCATCAAGAGCGCCAAGGATTTGGCCGGCAAGAAGGTCGCGGTGGGCAATGCTGGCTCCGGCGCGGCCCTGTCGGCCGAGCGCTTCTTCCGGCACCTGGGGGTCTGGGACAAGATCGAGCCCCAGTTCCTGGGCTACTCCGCGGCGGCGTCCGCCTTCAAGGATGGCAAGATAGACGCCTTCTGGGTCCTGGTGGGCTATCCCAACGCCTCCATCATCGAGGCGGCCACCCAGGAGGAGATCGCCCTGGTCAACATCGACGCCGAGGCCGAGGCCAGCGGTTTCTACAAGGAATTCCCCTTCTACGCCCCCACCACCATCCCGGCCAACACCTACTCGGGCCAGGTCGAGCCGGTCAAGACCTGGCAGGATGGCACCCTGCTGGTCTGCGGCGCGGGCCTGGACGAGGGCCTGGTCTACAACATCATGAAGGCGATCTGGTCGGCCGAGGGCCTGGAGTACATGGTCAAGGCCCACAAGGCCGCCCGCGAGATGTCCATTGAGAACGGCTTCACGGGCGCTCCCCGCCCCTTGGCCGCCGGCGCGGCCAAGTTCTGGGCCGAGCAGGGCAAGACCATCCCCGACAACCTGAAGCCGACCAAGTAACCAGCCCGCACTTTTGTCCGGCCGGGGGAGGGGAGCCTCCCTCCCCCGGTCCGTCTCCCTGGGGATGAAGCCCATGTCAGAACCGCAAGCCCAAGCCGCCAATCAGGACGCCCTGAAAAAAATCGTCGAAAAGGACGAGAAGTCCACCCGCGCCATGTCCGGCGTCTGGCAATACATCACCGGAGCCCTCTTCGTCTTCATGGTGGGGTTCTATTTCTATAACGCCGGTGTGCAGCCGGTGGCGGTGCAGTGGCACCGCGGCATCTATGTCCTCATCACCTATGTCCTGATCTTCCTGTGTTATCCCTTCCTCGCCCGCTCGCCGCGTCACCGGCCCTCGTTGCTGGACATCCTCCTAGCCCTGGTTTCGGTTTTCGTGGTGGGATACTGGATCATCGAGTTCGAGGCCCTCAACTACCGGATCGGCAGCGAGACCCAAATGGATTACGCGGTCTGCGTGGTGGGCATCCTCATCTCCCTGGAGGTGGCGCGCCGGGCCCTGGGCTTCACCATGGCCCTGATGGGCGTCATCTTCATGGGCTACGCCTACTTCGGCCCCTACCTGCCGGACCTGATCGCCCACCGGGGCTTCTCCATCGAGCGCATCACCGAGTTCCTCTATCTGCAGCAGGACGGCGTCTTCGGCATCATGGCCGACGTGCTGGTCACCTATGTCATCCTCTTCATCTTCTTCGGGGCGTTTCTCAAGAAATCCGGGGCCGGGGCCTTTTTCCTGGAGCTGCCCCTGGCCCTGGCCGGCGACAAGTACGGCGGGCCGGCCAAGGTGGCGGTCATCGCCTCGGGCTTCTTCGGCTCGGTCAGCGGCTCGGCCATCGCCAACACCGTCAGCACCGGGGCCTTCACCATCCCGCTGATGAAAAAAGCCGGCTTCCGGCCCCACGTGGCCGGGGCCATCGAGCCGGCGGCCTCCATCGGCGGCATGTTCATGCCCCCGATCATGGGCGCGGGCGGCTTCCTGATGGCCGAGCTAACCGACACCCCCTACTCCTATATCATGCTGATGGCCTTCTTCCCGGCTTTCATCTATTTCCTTTCGGTCTACGTGATGGTGCACTACGAGGCCAAGCGTTACGGACTCAAGCCCGAACGCGACCCCGGCGCGCCCACCGCCGGCCAGATTCTCAAAAGGCAGTGGTTCATGTCCCTGCCCCTGGTGATCATCGTGGCCATGATGCTGATCGGCTTCTCGGCCGGCAACGCCGCCTTCTGGGCCACCCTGTCCTGCATCGCCGTGAGCTGGCTGACCAAGGACCACCGCATGGGTCCCAAGGAGATCATCGAGGCCATGCTGGACGGCGCGCGCTCCACCCTGGTCATCGGAGCCACGGTCGGCGTCATCGGCATGATCGTGGGCTCCATCGCCCTGACCGGCATCGGCCTGCGCTTCTCGGAGATCATCATCAGCCTCTCCGGCGGCAACCTGATCGGCGCCATCCTTCTGGTGGGCATCGCCTCTCTGGTGCTGGGGATGGGAGTTCCGGTCACCGCCGCCTACCTGATCACCGCGGTGCTGGCGGTGCCGGCCCTTAGCGGCCTGATCGAGGCCGGGCTTCCCGGTGGAGCCGAGGGCCTGGCCGCTGGCGAGGTGGCCAAGTGGGCGCTCTTGTCCAGCCACATGATCGTCTACTGGTTCAGCCAGGACAGCAACATCACCCCGCCGGTCTGCGTGGCGGCCTACGCCGGCGCGGCCATCGCCGGGGCCGACCCCTGGAAAACCGGCTGGACCTCCTTCAAGTTCGCCAAGATGCTCTACATGGGGCCGCTCCTGTTCGCCTTCGCCCCCGGCTTCCTGCTGTTCGGGTCCTGGGACCAGATCACCTTCGCCTGGATCACCATCATCCTGGGAGCCATCGCCTTCGGCTCCCTGACCATGGGCTACATGCTCTGCCCCATGACCATCCTGGAGTGGGTGGTCATGGCCTGCGCCACCACCCTGCTTTTCTTCCCCTACGTCATCGCATTCCATGACGCGGTGCCGCGGGTGCTGGCCGACGTGCTGGGCATCGGGTTGTGGCTGGCGGTCTACTTCGCTCAGAAGCTCAGGATCAAGCGCAATCCCGACCTGACCCTCCCCATCGACGTGCGCCGCAGCCAGCGCAAGGCTGAAAAGGAGGCCCACGCATGAGCCCGCTGCCTCCGATCCGCAACATACTATGTCCGGTGGACTTCTCGGACTACTCCCACGACACCCTGGACGAGGCCCTGGTCCTGGCCGAGAAGTTCGGGGCCAAGCTGTCCATCCTGCACGTGGTAAACGAGCGTCTGTTCCACGACATCGAGCGCATGGCCGGCCGGGTGCGGATCTTCGACGGCGCCCTGGACCAGGCCAAGGCCTCCCTGGAGGAGGAGCGGGCCGGGATGCTGAGCCAGTTGGTGGTCGAGGTGGGGGCGGACCGGGTGGCTCCCGGCCTCAAGGTCACCATCGGGGTGCCCTGGGAGAAGATTCTGGAGGAGGCCGAGGGGGTGGATCTGATCGTGATGGGGGCCAAGGGGCGCGGCACCCTCACCCGCCAGTTGCGCTTCGGCAGCTCGGCGGAAAAGGTGTTCCGCCGCGCCCAGTGCCGGGTGCTTTTCGTGCGTTAGGCCCGGCGACGAAACCTCCGGGGCCTTGTCGCGGCCTGTCGCGCAACCTCGCGACGGGCCGCGTTTTTGTTCCGCGCGGGGGCCAGGCCCTGGTGTAAGCTGGGGTTTATCAGCCCGGTCAAAGGAGAACAACGTGAAGGTGCTAAAAGTAGAAGACGCCATCGAGAAGAAGATCGAGACCTTCCCCTATCGGGGCGAACACCTCAAGGTGCGGGAGGTGACGGTGCGCTGGCTGAGCCAGGCTGGCCCCCTGGAGTCGCCGGACTATGGCCTGCGTTTTTTCAAAATCGGCCCCAACGGCGAGATCCCCATCCACAAGCACCTGTACTACCAGACCATGTACATCCTCAGCGGGCGGGCGCTGTGCCGGGGGCACGACCCGGAGACCGACGCCGTGGTGGACGAAAGGGAAGTGGGGGCCGGCGGGGCGGTCTTCATCCCCAGCATGGAGCCCCACAGCATGCAAAACCTCAGCGACAGCCAGGAGGTGACCTTCCTTTGCTGCATCGCCAATCCCCACGACGAGGAAGCCTAGCCTGACTGACCGTGTGGGCTAGCGAGCGCGCCGGGGCCAGTCCTCCGGCGCGCTCTTGATTTGGTGCGTGGTGGTGGAAGCCGCGGCCCAAGGGCCCTCAGGTCAGGGGCGGGAAGCCGATCTCCTGGGCGAAGGTCAGGCTGAAATCCGGGTGTTCGGCCAACTCCACCACCTGGATGCGCTGGGCCAACTGCACGGCCCGGGCGCGCTGGCGGCGGTCCAGCAGGGCCAGGATGGCCCCCTGGCCGGCGGCGTTGCCCAGGGTCTCCACCCGGCTGGCTCCGGCCGGCAGCATGCCGATGGCCACGCCATTGACCCAGTCGAAGCGCGCGCCAAAGGCCCCGGTCAGCACCATGCGGTCCAGGCGCTCCACCCCGGCCACCGCCATCAAGAGCTTGATGCCGGTGGCCAAGGCGGCCTTGGCCAGCTGGATCTGGCGCACGTCGTTCAGGGTCAGCAGGATGGGCCGGCCGTGGGCGCTGTCCTTGGCCGGGACCAGGGTGAAGGAACGGCCCACGCCCTCGGCGTCCACCTCCACCCCCGGCGCTTCCTCGCGCAGGCGGCCGGTCTCCAGGACCACTCCCGCCCGCCGCAGCTCGGCCACCGCGTCGATGATGCCCGAGCCGCAGAGCCCGGCGGGTAAGGCCCCGGACTCCTGGCCCAACACCGCCCACTCCACCGCCAGGCTGACCGGGTCCACCTTGAGGCGGTGGATGGCTCCGGTGACGGCCCGCATTCCGGCCGAGAGATGGGCCCCCTCCAGGGCCGGGCCGGTGGCGCAACTGGTGGCCCAGAGCCGACCCTGGTGGCAGAGCACCACCTCGCCGTTGGTGCCGATGTCCACCAGCAGGCTGGTCTCGCCGCTCTCGGCCAGGCCGTCGGCCAACACCGCGGCCAGGGTGTCACCGCCCACGAAACCCGAGACCACCGGAAAGACGTGGACATTGGCCGCCGGGTTCAGCGGCAGGCCCAGTGCGGCGGCGGGGTGGTCCTGGCCGGAGCGGGTCAGGGGCCAATAGGGCGCGGCGCCCAGGGAGCGGGGATCCAGACCGCAGAAGAGCTGCTGCATGGTGGGGTTGCCCACCGCCACCACCTCGTCCAGGTCCCCGCTCTCGGCCCCGGCCTGTTCCAGGCAGGCGGCGGCCAGGGCGGCCACCTCCTCGACCACCAACCGGCGCAGCAGGTCCAGCCCCCCGGGGTGATCGGCGCAGTGGGCGATGCGGCTGATCACGTCCTCGCCCAGGCGGCGTTGGGGATTGGCGGAGTTGGCCGCGGCCAGGAGCCGGCCGTCGCCGAAATCGCAGAGATAGGCGGCCAGGGTGGTGGTGCCCAGGTCCAGGGCCAACCCCAGGCTCCGGGAATGCGACCCGGCCAGCACCGCCGTGAGCCCCTGCTCCCGGTGCAGCACCAGGGTCAGCTCCCGGCCGGGCGCGGCGGCCTGGGCCAGTTGGCGGGCCACGGTCAGGTCCCGGGGCCGGGGCAGGGGTTGCTCCAGGGCCGCCTCCACCGCGCCGCTCAGGCTGTCTGCCGGACCGCCCAGCACCGGCAGGCGCAGCACCCGCCGGCTGACCAGGGGGGACAGGGGAAAGCTGCCGGCCAGGTCGGTCTTGCCAATGGCCTCGCGGCCGCTGAAGGTCTGGCGGGGGATGATCACCCTGACCGGTCCGGAGACCCGCGCCTGACAGGCCAGGCGGAAGCCGGCCCGCAACTGGTCCGGGTCCAGGCGATCGGTCTCGGCCGGGGTGGGTTGGCCCGCGCCGGACTCGATCCGCACCAGGCACTTGCCGCAGACCCCCAGGCCGCCGCAGTCGAAGCGCAGGCTGTGGCCGGCGGCGGTGAGCAGGTCCATCAGGGGGACGGAGCCCCCCACCGCGGCGGGCGGGGTCAGCTCCAGGCGCAGGTCGCCGGGGGCCGCCGCCGGGGCGCCGTGGTCAGGCATGGGGCAAGCGCCCCCGCAGGAAGGGGGCCATGCCCTGGGCGTCGAACTCCAGGGCGAAGGGTCGGCCCACCAGCGCGATGTCCGGGCGTGCGGCCACCTCGGCCGCGCAGGCCGGGCTCACCGCCAGGTGCTCCAGGTCCTTGGTGTTGACGATCCAGGCCAGGCGCAGGCCCTCCGGGCTCCAGAGGCCGATGGTGTCCAGGGCGGCCTGGATGGCCTCCTGGTCGCTGTCCAGGGCGATGGGGAGCCGCGCCTTTTCCGGGGCCGCGGCGGTGATGCAGTTGAAGGCGGTCAGCCGTGGGTCCACCTTGTCCGCCGCCCGCCGGGTGATGAAGTCGGCCAGGCCGATGCCGGTGGCGTTGCCATAGGTCTTCTCGGTCAGGTCGCGCACCACCACCCGCAGGATGCGAGGCGTCTCGCACTCCTTCTCGTAGATGTTCATGATCCGGCCGATGACCTTGGTGTCCATGCCCGCGCCGGAGACGTCCTTTCCCATCTCGTCCACCAACAGGATGTCCAGGTCGCTGAAGGGCAGGGCGGGTTTGGTTTGTTGCGACTCGGTCAAGAGCCGGGCCTCGTCGCGGGCGATGTTGGGCACCGGCACCGCCTCCAGGCGGCGCAGGCGGTTGTGGTGGTCCTCCAGGATGGCCACCCCGCCCAGGACCCTGGTGTTGGCGTAGATGGCCTGGGCGATGGCCACGATCGCCTTCTCGTAGCTGATCCGCACCGCCAACTGGTGCATGGTCAGGGCGCCCAGGTGGCGGCCCAGCCCGACCACCGTCATCTTGAGCAGGCCGGATTCGGTGGCCCCGATGTACTCGGTGTGCTCCTTGACCCGGTTGACCAGGATGACGTGATCGGCCTGGGCCACCGCCCGGTCGACGTAGACCGGGACGCCGTCATGGACGCTGGCCACCTGGACCATCTCCAGCTCGCGGTGGATGGGTGCGTCCAGCCTGGCCTCGTCCAGGCCCATGTGCTCCAGCACCTCGGGTTGGCCCAGGGCGGTGCCGCCGCCGTGGCTGCCCATGGCCGGGAAGATCACCGGCCGGCCCCCCCGCTCCCGGACCGCCGCCACCAGGGCCGCCAGGACCTCGCCCAGGCATTCGATGCCCCGGCTGCCGGCGGTGATGAGCACGGTTTGCCCCGGACCCACCGGCTCCAGCAGGCCGGTCCGGGCCAGTTCGGCCCGGACCGCTTCCGCGGGATCCGGGCGGTTGGAGACCGGAAAAAGCTGGCGGATGAGCTGCATCTTGGGGAGCGGCATGAAACCTCCTGGACGGATGGGCGGCCTTGAGCGGATGCCGGGTTGTTAGTTGGCCACCAGGGCGCGGGCCAGATCCACCGCCTGGGCCGCGTCGGCGGCGTAACCATCGGCCCCGATCTGCTGGGCGAAGCGCTCGTCCACCGGCGCGCCGCCCACCATCACCTTGACCGAGCCGCGCAGGCCCTTTTCGGTCAGGGCCTCCAGGACCTTCCTCATCTCGGGCATGGTGGTGGTCAACAGGGCGGACAGGCCCACCACCCGGGGCTGGAGCTCCACCACCTTGGCCACCAGGGTCTCCACGGTCTGGTCCACCCCCAGGTCCACCACCCGGAAGCCCGCGCCTTCCAGCATCATGCTGACGATGTTCTTGCCGATGTCGTGCAGGTCGCCCTTGACCGTGGCCATGATGATCAGGCCGCGATCGCTGGCCGCCTGGCCCGACAGCAGGGGCTTGACCACCTCCAGGCCCTTCTTCATGGTCATGGCCGAGACCAGCATCTCGGGCACGAAGATCGCGCCGCTGCCGAACTGCTTGCCCACCACGTCCATGGCCGCGATCAGCCCGTCGTTCATCAACTCTTCCAGGGACTCGCCGGCGTCAATCGCCCCGCGCACCAAGGACTCGATCTCCTTGACCTTGCGCAGGACCACCGCTTCCTTGACCTGCTGGATCAACTCGCTCATTGCCGTATCAGCCTTTCAGTGAAAAAACCATGCAATCACAGGTTGATGGGGTATGCGCCATGCTTGAGGCAGGTTTGACGCATGGCCTGATAGTTCTCGAACTTGGCCCAGGCCGGCACCGAGTTGCCGGAGCCCAGGCCGTAACCGCCGCCCGGGCCCACCTGGGCCAGCAGCTCCTTGACCCGCGCCTCCACCTCGGCCGGCTGGCCGGAGCGCAACAGCTCGTTGGAAACGTTGCCCACCAGGGCCAGGCGGTCGCCCCACTGGCGTTTGACCGCCGCGATGTCCATGCAGGTGGGGTCGATGGGCTGCAACACGTCCAGGCCCAGGTCGATCAGGTCCTCCATCAGGGCGGTCAGGTCGCCGTCGGAGTGCAGGAAGAAGATGCGGTCGCGGGCGTGGCAGCGCTGGGCCATCTCGCGGTACCAGGGGAAGACGTGGTCGCGGAAAGCCTGGGGCGAGATCATGGGGCCGGTGCCAAAGGCCAGGTCGTCCACCGCCCAGACCCCTCCCACCCAGGGCAGGGCCAGGGCCTGGTCCAGGGCGCTGAACTGGATCTGGGCCACCTGCCGGAACACGTCGGCCACCAGGTCCTCCTCGATGATGAGCGAGGTGGCGAAATGGTTGAAGCCCATCAGCATCCAGGTCAGGGTGAAGATCTTGCCCGAGACGGCCACCGCCTTCATGCCCGGCGGCAGCAGGGGGCCCACCGCCTCCAGCTTGCTGAAATCCAGCTTGCCGGCCAGCTCCCAGGGGAAACGCTCGAACTCGGCCCGGTCGTGGATGAAGCTGGTGAACTCCAGGTTCCAGGACTTGTCGTCGCCATCGGTGGCGCCGTCGGCCGAGTCGCGGCTCATGGCCTCGCGGATGGCGCGGCTGATGACCGACTCCTGGGTCACCTTGCCGGGGTTCATCATGCTCACCGGCAGGGGGATGTAGTCGTAGCCGGCCTTTTGCCAGAACTCCACCTGGGAGGCCAGGTCGTCGGGCTCCACGGCGCGGCCCAGGAATTGGCTCATGATGGGGTACTCGATCAGCACCTCGCACAGGGGCACCCGGTCGGTCTGCTGATGGCGGGCCATCTTGACCACGCGCTGAAAATCCGGTTGTAGGTCCATGCTGCTGTCCTTTTCGCGGCCGGCCTAGTAGCCCTCGCGGGCCGCTTCCACGATGGCCCTGAGGTTGGCCAGGGGGGTGGTCAGGGGGATGGCGCATTCCGGGGCGATGAGGTCGACGCCGGCCTCTATGGCGTAGCGCGCTTGCCGGTAGACGTCCTCGGGCGTGCCCTGCAACAGGGCCTGGGGGTTGTTGACGTTGCCCACCAGGCTAATGCGTCCGGCCACCGCCTCCACCGCCTGGCGCGAGTCCACCTGCCACTCGAAGTGGTAGCAGTCCACGCCGCTGTCGGCGAAGAGCTTCAGGCGGTCGGCGCAGTTGCCACAGACGTGCAGGATGATGGGGCCGCCGGCCTGGGCGGTGATCTGCTGGTGCAGGGGCAGCAGCAGGGTCTCGTAGTGGTAGGGTCCCACCAGGTTGCCGGTGGCGTGGTCGGCCAGGACCACGGCGTCGGCCCCGGCCGCGAACTGGGCGTTGATGTGGGCGATGGTGGCGGGCACCAACTGGTCCAGCATGCGCCGCACCTGGTCCTCCTCGCCCATGCCCACCGCCAACAGGAAGTTCTGGGTGCCGGCCATGTGGTAGGCCATGGTCCAGGGCCCCATGACCTTGCCAATGATGGCCACCCGACCGCCCACCTGGCGGCGCAGGATGCCGATGGCGTCCAGAACCACCCGGATGGAGGGCTTCTCCAGGAAGTCGGGTGGAATGATCACGTCGGAGAAGTCGGCGTGGGGGGCGTCCTTGGCGTCGGGCATGCGGTCGCGATCGCCCCAGTCCACCTCGCAGCCCAGCGCGGCCGATTCCTGGTGGACGCTGTACTCGGGCATCACCGCGTCGAAGCCCAGGATTTCGTGGCCGGCCAGGGCCAGATCGGCCATGGCCTGGGGGTCGGTGTGGGCCTGGGGGAAGTAGGCCCCGCAGGCCTCCATCAACTCGTGACAGGCGATGGATGTGGGGTTGGCCACCGGCGGACGCTCGCCCTTGCGTCCGCCCAACAGGGCCGACATGACCAGATTGTGGGAACTCGTCTTCATGATCTCCCCTTACGCCGCCTTTGCGGCGCACTCTGGGAACGGGCCTTCATCTCCAGGTCGAAGAGTTGGTCCATTTCCAAATCCAGGTTGAGGCTGGACTCGATGTTGCATACGACGTTGTGCAGGTGGGACACCAGGGCGGCCTCGGCCCCTCGGGGGTCGCGCTTGGCCAGGCAGGTGAGGATGTGATGATGATACTCCAGCGCGTTCTCCACCGCCGAGGGCAGGCTGGAGACCTCCAGTATGAACTGATGCAGCAGGTCCCAGAGGGTTTCCAGGAACTTGACCAGGACGTGGTTGTCGCTGGACTTGGCCAGGAGCATGTGGAAGCTGGCGTCCAACAGGCTGAAGCCCGCGGTGTCGCCGGCCTCGTAGGCCCGCACCTGGCCGTCGACGATGGTCTCCAGCTCGGCGATGACCTCGGGCGTGGCCCGCAGCACCGCCAGGCGGATGGTGGCCTTTTCCACGAACAGGCGGGCCTCGACGAACTCGCGCACCGAGGAAGGGTCCATGAGCAGGTGATCGCCCAGGGAGCCCAGGTAGCTGGCCGGGTTGCTGACCTGCACCACCGTGCCCACGCCGGGCTTGGCGGTCAAGAATCCCATCACGGTCAGCTTGTGGATGGCCTCGCGCAAGGTGTTGCGGCTCACGTTCAGTTGCCTGGCCAGCTCGTCCTGGGGCGGCAGGCGATCGCCGGGCTTTAGCTCTCCGGCCACGATGCGATCGTGCAGGGAGCTGAAGACCACGTCGGCCGCCGACCGTTTGCGAATCGCCCCTAGTTCCATATCTCACCCCCTGGTGATGGATGCTGCCCATGACAGGCGTTGGTGCTAGCGTCCCACCCGCCTGGATCCCAGACGCCGGGCATCACCAGGTTATAACCAATTCATCTTGCCAGGCCTAGTGCCGCAACAGCAGCTTGGGCAGCCAAAGCGACAGCTCCGGCCAGGCGGTTACCACCACCGTGGCCACCACGGTCAACCAGAGATAGGGCAGGCTGGCCATGTAGATCTGGCCCATGCTGATCTCCGGCGGAGTGATGCTTTTCATGTAGAAGGCCGAGGGCGCGAAGGGCGGCGTCAGGTAGGCGATGTGCATGTTCATGCAGTAGACGACGCCGAACCACACCGGGTCCATGCCCATGTCCAGGATGATGGGCAGGAAGATGGGCACGGTGAGGAAAAGGATGCCGATCCAGTCCAGGAAGCAGCCCAGGAAGATCCAGATCAGGTTCATCAGGACCACGGTGCCCCAGGGGCCCAGGTCCATGGCCTTCAGGGAGTTGGTGACGAAGGTGGTGCCGCCGGCCAGGGTGTAGGCGCCGATGATGGTCTGGGCGCCGAAAAACAGCCAGGACAGCATGCAGCTGATCTTGAGGGTCTCGTAGAGCGACTCCTTGAGCATCCGCCAGTTGAGCCGGCGGTTGACCGCCGCCGCGGCGATGGACAGCACCACGCCCACGCCGGCCGCCTCGGATGGCGTGGCGATGCCGGCGTAGATGGAGCCCAACACCCCGATGGTGATCATCACGGGCAGCACCAGGTCCTTGAGGGTGGCCAGCTTTTGCAGAAAGGTCAGGTCGCCTTCTTCGCTTTCCACCAGAGGGGCCAGGTGGGGGGAGATGCGGCAGCGGATGTAGACGTAGAGCAAAAACATCAGGCCCAACAGGAAGCCGGGCAGCACGCCGGCCAGGAACAGCTCGCCCACCGAGCAGCCGGCGGTCATGCCGTAGACGATGAAGACCACGCTGGGCGGGATGAGGGTGGCCAGGCCGCCGCCAGCGGCGATGCTGCCCAGGGCGATGCGATTGTCGTAGTTCTTCCTGAGCATCTCCGGCAGGGCGATGAGACCGAAGGTGACGATCTCCGCGCCGATGATGCCCACCATGGAGGCCATGATGGCGTTGGCCAGGATGGTGCCGATGGCCAGGCCGCCGCGCAGGTTGCCGGCCCAGACATAGACCGCCCGGAAAAGTTGGTCGGCCACGCCGGAGCGTTGCAGGATGCCGGCCATGAGCACGAACAGGGGCACCGACATGAGGGTATAGTTGAGGCTCATGTCGAAGACCCGGGACACCAGCATCATCAGGACGCCGGGGTCGAACTTGTAGAGGGTGAGCGCCACCGCCACCGCGCCGATGGACCAGGCCAAGGGCAGGCCCAGGGTCATCAGGCCCAGCATGCCCACCACCACCAGGATGCTGATCCACTCGATGCTCATAGCGACCTGCCCGTCACCGCGAAATGCAGGTCGCGGATGAATTTGACCGTTCCCTGGACGAAGACCATCACCAGGGAAAGGAGCATCGCCACTTTCATGGGCCAGATGGCCGGGTTCCAGGGACTCATGGTGGTCTCGCGCAGGGCCACGGATTCGGAGGTGTAGATGGAAGTGGCCCAGATCATGACCAGCAGGTAGAGCGAGAAGGCCAGGTAGGTGAAGCAGTCGATGATGGCGCGCCCGCGGGGGGAGAGGTTGCCATAGAGGATATCCACCCGCACGTGCTTGTCATCCAGCAAGGTCCAGGCGCCGCCCAGCAGGTAGACCAGGCCGCAGAGAAAAACGGTGGCCTCGGCCACCCAGACCGTGGGAGCGTGCAGGAAATCGCGGACCGCGATCTCGTAACAGATGATGATCGCCACCACCAACGAAAAGACGCTGACGACCTTTCCGGTCCAGGCGTTGGTGGCGTCTATGATGGCAAACAGTTTTCTCACGCTGCCTCCAGGGGGGCGAGGGGCCGCCGGGCGACGAGGGCCACCCGGCGGCGATTCGCGTGGCTGGTTTTACTGGATGCGGCCCAACTCGCGCAGGAACGCCTCCTGGGCCTCGATGACCTTCTTGGTCTGCTCGTTCTTGGACTTCCAGCCCTGCCAGATCTCCTGGGCGATCTTGCGGGCCTTGGCGCGCTCCTCGGCAGTCCAGGTCACCGGGGTCATGCCCTTGGTCTTGGCCTCCTGCACCAGGGCCAGGTCCTCCAGGGCCACCTGCTCGATGGTGTCCCAGGCCCACTCGCGGATCAGACTGCTGACGATCTGCTTGATGTCGGCCGGCAGCTTGTCCCATTCCTTCTGGTTGACCGAGAAATCGCCCACCGGCATGGAGTGGAAGCCGGGGTAGGTGAAGTAGGGGGCGACCTGGTGGAAGCCGGTCTTGTTGTTGATGCTGGCGGTGGCCCAGTTGGTGGCCTCGATCACGCCCTTGTCCAGGGCCGAGAAGATCTCGGTGCCGGGCAGGACCACCACCGAGGCTCCGGCCTTGGCCATGAACTCGGCCTCCATGCCCTGGGGCTCGCGGATCTTCAGGCCCTTGAAGTCCTCCATGGTGCGAATGGGCCTCTTGCTCGGCCAGGACTCCACGCCCCAGCACATTACGCCCACGGTGTAGACGCCGAAGGGCTTGTACAACTCGCGCAACAGCTCCAGGCCGCCGCGGTGATACATGAAGGTGTCCAGCTCCCAGGGGCTTTCATAGGCGAAGATCAGGTCGCAAAGGGCGGCGAAGGCCGGGTTCTTGCCGCTGGCGTAGCCGGGCCACACATGGATGACCTGCAGAACGTTGTTCTTCACCGCGTCCAGGGTCTCGTTGGTGGGCACGATGGCGCCGGCGGGATAGGGCTCGATCTCCAGGCGGCCGTTGGTGGCGGTCTTGATCTTCTGGCAAAGGGTCTCAAAGGTCTTCTGGGGGGTTTCCTGCGCGTTCCACAGGGTCTGCGCCTTCCACTTGATGACATCGGCCGCCATGGCCGGGGCGGCGAGCAGGGCCGCGATCATGACCAACGCGGCCACCAGGGCGATTCTGTTCCGAGGCATACCTTCTTCCTCCTGTGGTGATGAAATCCTGGGGGTGCTCCCCCCGTTGCCTCCTCCCGGGCGAGAAACCCCAACGGCCCTCCAATCCCCGTGGGCGATGTCGGTCCAGTCTCGCCGAGTTAGTAGGATTATCGGATGATCCAGTTAATCCCGTCAAGCCCTTTTGCGCCAACCCGCACATGGGAGTGAATTGTGGGTGACAGGGGACGGGCTGGACCGAGGAAATAACCGATAATCAGATGGTTGTCATGGGGTGGCGGGATTGGTCTCCGGCGCGGGCAGCAGGCCGCCGGCCGGGTCCAGAATCGCCATCTCGCCCTGGACCATGATCAGGCAGCCCCGAATGAGCCCGGCTTGGAAGAGCCCGGCCGCGGCCGCCTGGCCGGCGGCCAGGGCCTGGGCGCGCTCGGCCGGGGAGAGGTGGCCGACCTCGGTGACCACCAGGCGCTGGCCCAGGTCCGAGTCCGGGTCCTGGGAGTTGGCCGGGGCGCGCTTGACGGCCGGGCTGTCCAGGTCCACCCGGCCGGCGACGAGAGTGGCGGCGGCGTCGGCAATGGCGGCCTCGCTCGCCCACACGCTGACCAGGTCGGCCACCCCGGGGCTGAAGCTGCGGCCGGACCAGCCGCTGCTGGCCACCCCGCCGATGCCATCGCCCGCGCGCAGGGTGAGCCGGGCCAGGAGCGGCGGGGGCGCGGTCCCGGGCGGGACCGGGGGGCGGATGCCCACCACCGCCCGGGTGCGGCCGCGCAGGCGCAGGGCGATGTCGCCGCCGTTGTTGACGATGACCTTGTCCGCCCCCAGGGCCAGGGCGGCCTCGGCCACCTGGTCGGCCACCGCGCCGGCCACCGCCGCCCGGGGGGTCAGCTCCCCCGGGGCGATGAAGGCCGCCGCCCGGCGGGCGCGCTCCACCACCAAAGGCAGCGGCCGCCCGGTGGGCAACCGGGCGGCCGCGCGCTTGAGATAGCCTTGGTAGTCGGCCAGGTCGGCCAGGGCCTGGAGCGCCTGACGGGCGGCGTTGGCCGCCATCACCGGACGGGGCCGGCCACTCCGCCAGGCGGCGATGGTGAGCGTCATGGGGCCCCAGTCCACCAGGACCAGGTCCGGGCGCAGGACCCGGACCGGTCCCTCCTGGTCCGGCCCCGTAGTCACCGCCGGCCTATTTGACCTTGGTGCGGGCCTGGCGCAGCACCGGCTCCAGGGCGGTGAAAGGCTTGACCGCCTCCATGTGTCCACCCATGGCCGCGTAATCGGCCTTGGTCATGGTGTACTCGATGGGGGCCACCGTGGCCGGGGTCGGCACCCAGGTGAAGGAGCCGGCCAGGACCTGCTCCACGTCCACGTAGAAGGTGATGCCGCCACCGGGCATGACAAAGACCGGGGCCCCGCCGCAGGTCAGGTTGGCTCGGCCGGCGTGCACCGCCCGGGTCAGGCGCAGGGGATAGCGCGCCACCCCGCCCCGGGCCGAGCCGCCGACGCCGGCCACGTAGACCGCGCTGACCCGCGAGGGCTCGCAGCTCTCGGCGATGGCCGCCACCGCGTCCTTGGCCGTTTTCGTCAACTCCACCGGCTGGAAGACGTGGTTCTGGTCCAGCACGAACATGGCCGCGTTCTGGCCGGTGGTCTCGGTGACCAACAGGCGGGCCCCCACCGGGGTCTGGCCGGGGTCGATGCTCTCGATAACGTCCAGGGGGTTGACGATGTCGGTGCCGCCCCAGCCCGCGCCGTGGGTGCCGAAATAACGGCCCGGGGTCGAGGGCTTGAAGCGGAGCCTGAGGCCCAGGGGGGTGAGCCCCAGACAGCGGCCGGCGGCGTGGTGGGTGAACAGGCTGGTGACGTGCTGATCCAGCACGATCACCTCGTCCACCGCCTGCTTGAAGAAGGTGGCGAAGAGCCCGGCCGTGGCCGAGCCGCAGCCCACCCGCATCTTCGCGATGACCTTGCCGTCGATTTCCGGCGGCTGGCCCACCTGGACCCGGAGTTTGGCGCCGTCCTTGACCTTCAGCTCCAGGGCCTCGCGGTTGGCCAGGGCGGCCACCGCCCGGGCGGCGGCGAAGCCATGCTTGCCGGTCAGGCGGTTGACCCCGCCGATGGCCAAAATCTTGGAGCCGTACTCCTCGGTCTCCACCATGCCCACCACCCGGCCCTGGTAGGTGACGGCCGCGCCCTCCTGGCCCACCGGCTGGTCGGTGTCGATCTTGAGCTTCAGGCCGGAGTAGGACAGGGGCACCTCGGTGACCACCGTCACCACGTCCACGCCCTGGCGCTGGTCCTCCACGATATAGGGCGCGGGCACGTAGTCGGGATAGGTGCCGCCGGCCCCGATGGCGGTGATGAGGGGGGTGCGGATGGCCGGTTCGGGTGTCGGGGCCAGGGAGGGGCGCACCGAGTCATAGGACAACAGCGGCCGGTCGCGCCAGAGGTGGCCGTCGTGGTTCAGGAAGCGGCCGCAGGCCCCCTTGCGCCCCGGGGGAATCTGGCAACGCACCGGGCAGGTCTCGCAGACGATGGCCCCCGCCACCGGCTGGATCTCGTCGATCACCGCGCCCCGGGGGCAGACCTTGAAGCAGGTGCGGCATTCCACGCAATCGGCGCCGATTTGGGCCTTCTTGTCGGTGATGGTGATGACCGCCACCGGGCAGTCCTTGGCGCAGGTCCCGCAGCCGTTGCACTTTTCATGGTCGATCAACATGGCTGGTCCTTCGCCCCAGCTCCCGCCAGGGCCTCCATCACCCGCTCCAGGGAGAGGGGCAGGTGGCGCATGGGTTGGTCCAGGGCCTGGCCCACCGCCGCGGCCAGGGCCGGAGCGGTGGGGATCAGGGCGGGCTCGCCCACGCCCTTGGCTCCATAGGGGCCGGTGGCCTCGGGCTCCTCCACGATCAGGGGAGTGATGCGCGGGGCGTCGGCCGCGGTGGGGATGTGATAATCTTCGAAGTTGGCGGTCTTGCCGGGATGGAACTCCTCCATCAGCGCCAGGCCCAGGCCCATCATCACCCCGCCGCAGATCTGGCCCAGCACCGACTTGGGGTGGATGGCCCGGCCCACGTCGTGGGCGGCGGCGATCTCCTTGACCCGCACCATGCCCGAGTCGCGGTCCACCTCCACCAGCGCGCACTGGGCCGCCCAGGCGTAGGCCGCGTAGGGCTTGCCCTGGCCGGTGTCGGGCTTGAGCGCCACGGTGTGGGGGTCGAAGCCGCCCTCGCCCCGGGCGGCCTGGCCCTGCCTGGCCAGGCGCTTGACCACCTCGCTCACGCCCAGGGCCAGCTCCCGGCTGCCCTTGACGCAGACCATGCCGCCTTCCAGCTCCAGCTCCTGGTGGCGCGCGCCCAGCATCTTGCGGGCCTCGCCCAGGATCATGGCCTCCAGGTTCTGGGCCGCGGCCATCACCGCGTTGCCGCTGATGTAGGTCTGGCGGCTGGCGCTGGTGGCCCCGGCGTTGGTGGTGCGGCTGGTGTCGCCGCGCACCAGGTCGATCTGGTCCAGGCGCACCCCCAGGCGGGCGGCGGCCAACTGGCGCAGCACCGTGTCCGAGCCCTGGCCGATATCGGCCACCCCGGTGTAGAGCACCAGGCGGCCCTCCTGGGTCCACTCGATCTGGGCGGTGCTGGGGTTGCTGACCCCGGTGTTGCCGATGCCGTAGTACATCGCGCCCAAGCCCACGCCCTCGGCGAAGCGGTCGTCGCGTTTGACCTTGGTCTGCCAGGCGCGGTAGATGGGCTCGATCTTGTCCAGGCACTGGGTCAGGCCCACCCCGCTGTTGAGCACCTGGCCGGTGATGGTGGCCTGGCCGGGCCGGAGGGCGTTGACGCGCCTTATCTCCAGGCGGTCCAGGCCCAGGGCGTCGGCCAGGGCGTCCATCTGGCCCTCGTGGGCCAGGGCCACCTGGGGCACCCCGAAGCCGCGCATGGCCCCGGTCCAGACGTTGTTGGTGTAGGCCATGCGGCTGACCACGTCCACGTTGGGCGCGTGGTAGGGACCGGCGGCGTGGACCGCCGCGCGCATGCAGACCGCCAGGCCATAGGAGGCGAAGGCCCCGGTGTCGGCCAGCAGCTCGGCCCTGACCGCGGTCAGCCGGCCTTGCTCGTCGGCCCCGCTGACGTAGCGCATCCGGAAGGGATGGCGCTTGCCGGTGGCCAGGAAGGACTCCTCCCGGGTGTAGACCAGGCGCACCGGCCGCCTCAGGTGCCAGGCGGCCAGGGCCAGGTAGGGTTGCACCGACACGTCGAGCTTGCCGCCGAAGCCGCCGCCGGTCTCGGCCTGGATCACCACCAGGTCTTCGGGCTTGAGACCCAGGAAGCGCACCAGGTCGTCGCGGTCGTAGTGGGGGTTCTGGGTGCAGGCGGTGACGTATAGCCTGCCGTCCTCCCACCAGGCCCGGCCGCCCTCGGTCTCCAGGGCGGCGTGCTCGATCATGCTGGTGGTGTAGTCGGCCTCCACCACCACCGCCGAGGCCTTGAGGGCCGCGTCAACGTCGCCCTTTTTGATCACCCGGATGTCCAGCAGGTTGCCCTGCTCGCGGCCGGGGTGGACCAGGGGCGCGCCCTCGGCCAGGGCCTCGGCCATGTCGTGGACACCCGGCACCCCGGCCAGGTTGACCACCACCGCCCGCGCCCCGGCCCGGGCCGCCTCGGGGGTCTCGGCCGCCACCAGGGCCACGGCCTGGCCCGGACAGCGCACCAGCTCCTCGGCCAGGAATTCCTGGTCCTTGCTAACCGGAATGATGCCCAGACGGTTGACGCCGGGGATGTCGGCCGCGGTGAACACCCGCACCACCCCGGGCAGCGCCAGGGCCGGGGCCGGGTCGATGGCTTCGATCCGGGCCGGGGCCTGGTGGACGCGCACGCAGGCCAGATGGAGGTCGCCCGCCTGGCCCTGATCGGCCCCGTAACGGGTGACGCCCAGCACGCGCTCCAGCGAGCCCGTGCGCAGGGGGCTGGTTCCCAGGATCATGCCGCACCTCCCGCGTTGGCCCAGGCGGTGGCCAGGGTCCGGGCCGTCACCCGGGCGATGGCCTCGACCTTGTAGGTCGCCGAGGCCCGCCAGCCGCAGACGTCGGTGAAGTTGGCGGCCGCCGCGCGGCCGGCCCGTCGCCACAGCTCCGGTCCGGGCCGGCCGGCCATGACCAACTCCTCCACCATCGTCAGCCGCCGCGGGGAGGGGAAACAGGCCCCCACCGAGAGGCGGACCTCGCTCAGGTCTCGGGACACGGCCGCGGCCACGTTGAGCCGGGCGATGGCCACCGCCTGGCGGCGGCCCACCTTGCCGAAGGCCTGGCCCACCCCGGCCGGCAGCCGATCCAGCCAGAAGCCCAGCAGGATCTCGTCCTCGGCCAACTGGTTCTGGTTGGGGCCCGTGATGAACTGGTCGAGGGGCAGCTCGCGTAGTACCCGGGGCGATTGCAGCAACGCCACCGCGCCCAGGGCGGTGATGGCGCTGACCCCGTCGGCCGCCGGAGAGGAGTTGGCCGCGTTGCCGCCGATGGTGCCGGTCTGGCGCACCTGGACCGAGCCCACCATGGCGGCGGCCTGGGCCAGCAGGGGATAGACCCGGGCCACCCCGGAGTCGGTCTCCAGGCGGCGGAAGGTCACCGCCGCGCCCAGGAAGGGCCGCTCGGTGTCCAGCTCCAGGCGGTTCAGCTCCGGGACGCGGGTCACGTCCAGGATCAGCTCGGGCTGGGGCTGGCCCTGCAGGCGGGCCTGGCGCAGGCCGATCATCAGGTCGGTGCCGCCGGCCACGATCCGCGCGCCCTGGGCCCGGATCGCCACCGCCTCGGCCAGACTCTCGGGGGCGAGATAGCGGCTCATGATTCGTCCGCCTCCTCGCCTCGCAGGGCCTTGGCCCCCCGCCGCACCGCCAGCACGATGTCGTGATAGCCGGTGCAGCGGCAGACGTTGCCGGCCAGGGCGATCTTGATCTCCTCGTCGCTGGGGTCGGGGTTGTCGGACAACAGGCTCTGGGCCGAGAGAATCATGCCCGGAGTGCAGAATCCGCATTGCACCGCCCCGGCGGAGAGGAAGGACTCCTGCAGGGGATGGAGCTGGCCGTCCCGGGCCAGGCCCTCGATGGTGGTCACCTCGCGACCGGCGGCCTTCCAGGCCGGGGTCAGGCAGGAGTCGACCACCTTGCCATCCAGGAGCACCGAACAGGCCCCGCACTCGCCCACCCCACAGCCCTCCTTGGTGCCCTTGAGGTCCAGGCGGTGGCGCAGGAGGTCCAAGAGGCTCTCGGCGGCCGGGACACCCTCCAGGGAGACCGGCTGGCCATTGAGCGTGAAATCAAGCGTCATGGCATCTCACCTTGGCCGCGCCTCAGCGCGACATCATCATCGGCATGAACAGGGCGATCTTGGGGAAGACCGTGAGCAGGATCGCCACCACGAAAATCGACAACAGGAACGGTATCGTGCCCCGGTAGATGGTCTCCAGGGGGACTTCCGGCACCGTGCCGGCCACGGTGAAGACGTTGAGCCCCATGGGCGGGGTGATCAAGCCGGCCTCCATCATCAACACCGCCACCACCCCGAACCAGATGGGGTCGAAGTTCAGGGTGGTGATGACCGGGAAGATCACCGGCAGGGTGAGCACCATCATGGAGATGGCGTCCAGCAGACAGCCCAGGAACAGATAGATGATCAGGATGACCGCGAAGATCAGGTAGCGGCTGATGGTCAGCTCCGCCGCCCAGGTGGCCACCTGCATCGGGATGGTGGACAGGGCCAGGAAGTAGCTGAAGACGTTGGCCCCGGCCACCAGGAACAGCACCATCACCGAGATGCGCACCGCGTCCATCAGACCGGCGATGAGATCGGGTCCGGACAGGCGGCGCTTGGCCAGGGCCACCAAGCCCATCACCGTGGCGCCCACCGCCGCGGCCTCGGTGGGGGTGAAGAAGCCCAGGTAGATGCCGCCGATGACCAGGGCGAAGAGCGCCATGGCCTCCCAGACGCCCCCCAGGGCCCGGAAGCGGTCGGCCCAGGAGACCGGCTCCGGTCGCACCGGGGCCAGGCTGGGGTTGACCTTGACCATCAACAGCACCGTTCCGGCGTAGCTGAGCGCCAGGATCAGGCCGGGCATGATGCCGGCCACCAGGAGCTTGCCGATGGACTGTTCGGTGAGCATGCCATAGACGATGAAGCCGATGGAGGGCGGGATCAAAAAGCCCAGGGTGCCGCCGGCGGCCACGCAGCCGGTGGACAGGCGGGGATCGTAATTGTAGCGCTTCATCTCCGGGATGGCGATGGTGCCCATGGCCGCGGCGGTGGCCACCGAGCTACCGCTGACCGCGGCGAAGCCGGCGCAGGCGGCGATGGTGGCGATCCCCAGGCCGCCGGGCAACTTGCGCAGCCATTTGTCGAAGGTGGAGAACAACTCGCTGGTCAGGCCCGAGTTGGTGGCGAACCCGCCCATGATGATGAACAGCGGGATCACCGTGTAGGCATAAAAGGACGTCACCTCCCAGGTGGTGCTGGCCACCACCGGCAGGGCCGCCTCGAAGCTGGCCAGATAGCTGATGCCCGCGAAGCCCACGAACATGCAGGCCAAGGCTATGGGCATGCCCATGAACAGCAACAGGAAAACCACCACCACGCCAAGCAGGCCGACAGTTACCGGATCCACCTAAAGTCTCCCAACCCGTCCGCCCCAGGATAAGACCAAGTCAGGCATCGCAGGTTTTTTGTTCGGCGGCCGGGAGACAGACGGTCCCGGCCTGGTTTACCTCGTCATCATCTGCGGCAGCACCATGGCGATCTGGGGAAAGACCGACAGCAGCACGCAGACCACGAAAATCGCACCCAGGAAGGGCATGGCGCCCTTGAAGACCTTTTCCAGCGGCACGTCGGGCATCACCCCGGCCACGGTGAAGACGTTGAGTCCCATGGGCGGGGTGATCAGCCCGGCCTCCATCATCAGCACCGCCACCACCCCGAACCAGATGGGGTGGAAGTTAAGGGTGGTGATGACCGGGAAGATGACCGGCAGGGTGAGCACCATCATGGAGATGGCGTCCAGCAGGCAGCCCAGGAACAGGTAGATTAGCAGGATGAACGCGAAGACCAGGTAGCGGCTGACGGTCAACTCCGCCGCCCAGGTGGCCACCTGCATCGGGATGGTGGACAGGGCCAGGAAGTAGCTGAATACGTTGGCTCCGGCCACCAGGAACAGCACCATCACCGAGATGCGCACCGCCTCCCTGAGGCCGTTGGTCAGATCCGGCCAGGACAGGCGACGCTTGAGCAGAACCACGATGAACATCACGGTGGCGCCCACCGCCGCGGCCTCGGTGGCGGTGAAGATGCCGGTGTAGATGCCGCCGATGACCAGGGTGAACAGGGTCAGCACCTCCCAGATGCCCTTGAGGGCCAGGAAACGCTCGCGCCAGCTCACCGGCTCGGGACTGGCCGGGGCCAGGGTATAGTCCAGCTTCACCCAGACCATCACCGTCAGGGCGTAGCCCGCGGCCAGGATCAGGCCGGGCAGGATGCCGGCCACCAGGAGCTTGCCGATGGACTGCTCGGTGAGCATGCCATAGACGATGAAACCGATGGAGGGAGGGATCAAAAAGCCCAGGGTGCCGCCGGCGGCCACGCAGCCGGTGGCCAGGCGGGGGTCGTAGGCGTAGCGGCGCATCTGGGGGATGGCGATGGTGCCCATGGCCGCGGCGGTGGCCACCGAGCTGCCGCTGACCGCGGCGAAGCCGGCGCAGGCGGCGATGGTGGCGATGCCCAGGCCGCCGGGCAGTTTGCGTAGCCACTTGTCGAAGGTGTTGAACAGGTCGCTGGTCATTCCCGAATTGGTGGCGAACCCGCCCATCAAGATGAACAGGGGGATCACCGTGTAAGGATAGAAGGCGGCCACTTCGTACACCGTGCTGGCCAGGACCGGCATCGCCGCTTCCATGCTGGCCAGATAGCTGATGCCCGCAAAGCCCACGAACATGCAGGCCAGGGCGATGGGCATGCCCATGAAAAGCAACAGGAAAACCAGGCCCACTCCGGCCAGGCCGACCGAAACCGGTTCCACTGGGAACTCCCTTCGCGATCCCGCGCCGCCCGGGACAGGCTCCTGGGCGGTCGCTGGGGACCCAAGGCGCTTGGAGATCAGTGGGGGACGGACGGCTCCCTCTTTCCGGCCGACCCCCGGTTGTCGCTACTGGGCGCGGGCGGCGCCGGTCAGTTTTCCCAGGGCCTCGAACAGGTCGATCAGCAACTCGAGAAACATCATCAGGCCAGCCACCGAGACCAACAGGCGGAAGGGCAGCTGGGGAATGCGCAACATGTCGGAGACGGTCTTTTGTTCTAGACCCACCACCCAGCCCTGCCAGGCCAGCACGGCCATGATGAACAAGCTGAGAAGCAGCGTGATGACCTCGATCAGCAGGGCTAGGGTGGGGGGGAGTTTGGTCAGAAGCAGGTTAACCCGGACATGGCCCCGCACCTGATGGGTGTAGGCCAGGCCGCAGAGGATGAAGATGACCAGCATGTAGCTGGACAGCTCCACCGTGCCGGGAAGCGGCCGGTCCCAAATGGCCCGGCTGACCACCTCCAGGCTGCTGAGCAGCATCAGGGGCAGCAGCACAAACATGCCGCCGAAGGAGAGATAGTAGGTGGTTTTCTGGATCACCCACTTGGCCTTTTGCAACGAATGCATGATCTTTCTCCGTCAGAAGGCCCTCGAGGCCGCGCCCCTGATGCCGGGCTAAAATGCTGGGTCTACTTGTGCCACTCAGTGGGATAGGCCGCGCAGGCCACGCCGTACTGCTGGCTGATCTTGTTGTACATGTCCACGGTGTCCTGAGCCGCCAGGCCCTTGTCCTTCAGGCTGGTCACCCACTTCTGGGTCTCCTCCTGGAACTTGCCGAACCAGCGGTCCTGCTCGGCCTTGGGCAGCTCGTAGAGGGTCACGCCCTTGGACTGGATCTCGGCGATCATCTCCTTGTAGGTCTTCTGGCTCAGGCCCTCGGTGGTGGCGAAGGGGTTGCCGACCACCTCGGTGATGATGGGCTTGAGGTCCTCGGGGGTCTTCTCCCAGGCCTTCTGGTTCATCACCACGCCCTCGGTGACGCAACCGAAGGTGGCCACGACGCCGTGCTTGGCCACCTCATAGAGCTTGAAGGCCAGCACCAGGGGGGAGCAGGTCACGATGCCGTCGATGGTGCCGGTCTCCATGGCCATGTACACCTCGCCCAGGGGCATGAAGACGGGCTCGGCGCCCAGGGCCTTGATGTAGTTGGTCTGGTGGCCGCCGGGGCTGCGGATCTTGAGGCCCTTGAGGTCCTCCATGGTCTTGACCGGCTTCTTGGTCCAGATGAAGGCCTGGATGCAGCCGTTGAGCTCCAGCATCTTGACGCCCTCGAACTCCTTCTGGATGCCGGGGTTCTTGGCGTACAGGTCGTTGCCGATCTTGGTGGCCACGTCCTTGCCGTCCACCCAGGTGGCCAGGCTCAGGGTGTCGGCCAGGGGGAAGCGCCCCGGGGTCCAGGTGGCGGTGAAGTAGCCCATGTCCGACAGGCCCTTCTTCACGATGTCGAAGTGCTCCGGGCCCGAGCCCAGGGCGCCGCCGGCGTAGAGGGTGTAGGTGATGCGGCCGTTGCTGCGCTTCTTCAGCTCCTCCAGCATCGGGATCCACACCGTCTTCACCTCGCGGCTGGCCGGGGGATGCCAGGTGCTGAACTTCAGGTGGATGGTGCCCTTGGCGTCGTCGGCCCAGGCGGCTCCAGCCGTCAGCATGCCCACCAAGAGCGCCATGCTCATGATGATCGCCAGAAGACCTTTCTTGCGCTCCATTAATACCCTCCCAAGGCGTGTGGTGTGCGTTTTGTGGGGATCTCGGCCTGGCCCTCCCAAGCCGCCACCGGTTGCATGCCTCCGACCCGCGCCCCTGCCAGGCCCAAGGCTTCCCCAAACCAACCGGCTCTTACCAATCGGTGTTTTCCTCACCCTCCCAGCCTACCAGAAGGTTGAACGGCTTGGGGAGGGGCTGGGGGAAGGCCGGCCGGGCAGGTGCCGCGGCCTTACCCCATTCTATGAATAATGAGGCGGACCGCCCTTGACGAGGCCGCCCCGCGCCCCGCCAAGAACCGATTCCGTCCCCTCGGCCGGACCCTGCGAAGGAACTCCCTCGCGCTGGTCGCGGTAGTTGGTCTGCAAAAAGCGGGCCTGGCCCAGGCAGGCCCGCAACACCGGCCTCCCCAAAAGCGAACCCGCCGCCAGGTGGAACCTGAGCGGCGGGAGGGCGCTGGCGCGCGGGGCGCAGGCGACGGGAATGGCGGCGGTCAGCCGCGCGCCAGCCAGGGGCTGGGCCGGGGCTTGTTCGTGGGTGATGTTAACCGCCTGCCGCATCGCGCTCGCTTTTTCCGCTTGACCATTTCGAGTTTAACTTATACTTTATGAACATAATTTATAGTTAAAACGCAGCTCGCGTCAAGCGCTTTGCAGCCGAAGGCGAACATGGTCTCGATAGGAAATAAAATCAGAGAGTTGCGGACGGCCAGCGGGCTGACGCTCCAGCAGGTGGCCGAAGGCGCGGGCTGCACCGCGGCCTACATCTCCCAGATCGAGCACGACAAGGTCTCGCCCTCCATCGCCAGCCTGAAGAAGATCGCCCAGGTCTTCGGGGTGCGCATCGTCGACTTCTTCCTGGATGAGAACCTGGACGGCGACTTGGTCTATGGACCCCAGGAATGGCCGGTGGTGAGCATGCCGGGCTGGTCGGCCCACATCCGTCAGATGGTGCCCAGCATCGCCACCAAGATCATGCAGCCCTTCATGACCGAGATCGCCCCCGGCGGCGGCTGCCACGAGACCTACAGCCACCAGGGCGAGGAGTTCGGCCTGGTGCTGGAGGGCGAACTGACCTTGAGGCTCAACGGCGAGGAGCACCGGGTGCCGGCCGGTCATTCCTTCTACCACTCGTCCCTGCAACCCCACGCCTGGGTCAACAATGGTGACAAGCCCTGCCGCGTGATCTGGGTGGTGACCCCGCCCAGTTGGTAAGCCAACCGTCTGTCCGGGAGGATTCTCATCCCATGAATACGGTCCTGATCAAGAACGTAGGTCTGATGTTGTCGGGCGACGTGGCCGCGCCGATTCTGGACGCCGACGCCATCCTGGTCGAGGACGGCCTGATCCAGCAGGTCGGCAAGGGCCTGACCGCTCCGGCCGGGGCCAAGGTCATCGACGCCAAGGGCGCGGCGGTGGCCCCGGGCCTGATCGACAGCCACTGCCACGTGGTGCTGGGCGACTACACCCCCCGCCAGCAGATGCAGAATTTCCTGGACAGTTCGATCCACGGCGGGGTGACCACCGCCATCAGCGCCGGCGAGGTGCACCTGTCCGGACGGCCCAAGGACCCCCTGGGAACCAAGTGCCTGGCCATTCTGGCCGCCAAGAGCTGGGCCGGTTTCCGCCCCGGGGGCATGAAGGTCCTGGGCGGGGCCCTGATCCTGGAGAAGGGCCTGACCGAGGCCGACATCGAGGAATGCGCCCAGGCCGGAGTCAAGATCGTGGGCGAGATCGGCTTGGGCTCGGTCAAGGATCCCCAGGAGGCGGCCACCATGGCCCGCTGGGCCCAGGCTCGGGGCATGAAGGTCATGATGCACACCGGCGGCACCTCCATCCCCGGCTCCTCGGTGGTGGGCGTTAACGAGCTCCTCACCGTCAAGCCCGACGTGGTCAGCCACATCAACGGCGGCCCCACCGCCCTGAGCCTGGAAGGGGCCCAGCGGGTCATCGCCGAGAGCGACTTCACCCTGGAGATCGTGCAGTGCGGCAACATGAACCGCGCCGCCCAGGTGGGCCAGATCATCGCCGAGCGCGGTGAGTATGGCCGCCTGATCCTGGGCAACGACGCCCCCAGCGGCACCGGCGTGGTCACCCTGGGCATCCTGCGCAACATCGCCCACCTGGCCTCCATGGGCGGCATCGCCCCCGAGCTGGCGGTCTGCATGGCCACCGGCAACACCGCCAGGCTCTACGGCCTCAACCGCGGCGTCATCGCCCCGGGCAAGGAGGCCGACCTGGTCTTCCTGGACGCCCCCATCGGCTGCCCGGCTTCCGACCTTTTGGGCTGCCTGAAGGAGGGCGACACCCCCGGCGTGTCCATCGTGATGGTGGACGGCAAGGTGGTGGTCACCAAGAGCCGCAACACCCCCCCCACCAACCGCACCGCCGAGGTGGTGGCCTGACCGGCCCCTTGGGGCGCATCATGGGAGTAGACGCCATGGAAATCCGCAAGCTGATGGTGATCGTGGAAGAAACCCGGCGCGAGGCCGGACGCGAGATCGCCCCGGCCACCCGCAAGGCCGCCGCCATCGCCGTGATCAAGAACCCCTTCGCGGGCCGCTACGAGGAGGACCTGACCCCCCTGATGAACATCGGCGAGGAGTTGGGCGGCATTTTGGGCAACAAGGCTCGCGAGGCCCTGGGGATCACCCCCGAGCAGTGCGAGAGCTACGGCAAGGCGGCCATCGTGGGTTTGAAGGGCGAGCTGGAGCACGCCGCGGCCATCCTGCACCCCAAGCTGGGCAAGCCCTTCCGCGACGCCCTGGGCCGGGGCCTGGCCCTGATCCCCTCGGTGAAGAAACGCGGCCCGGCCGGCTCCTGGATCGACGTGCCCTTGAACCACAAGGACGCGGCCTTCATCCGCAGCCACTTCGACGGCTTCACCGTGGCGGCGCCCGACGCGCCCCTGGACGACGAGATCCTGGTGGCCCTGGTGGTCACCGACAGCGGCCGACCGCTGCCCCGCATCGGCGGCCTGACCAAGGAGCAGGCGGAGTACAAGGACGGGCTGCGCTAGGCGCGCCGGTTTCCATCATAGGCCGGGACCGGAGGCCCTCCGGTCCGGCCATTCGTGAAAAACCCCAGGCGAGCAGGCCTGGAAAACCTGACCGGGCGGCGGGCGTCCCGCCTTTGGCCCGCCGCCCAACCCTACGCACCGAGCCCAGGAGATGCGATCATGGCCATGTTGCCAGAGGTTAAGAGTCATTACGGCAAGTTGAAGCTTTACATCGACGGCGAGTGGGTGGATTCCAAGAGCAGCGACGTGCGCCCCACCACCAACCCGGCCACCGGCCAGGAGATCGCCACCTATCCCCAGGCCACCCAGGAGGAGGCCCGGGCGGCGGTGGAGGCGGCCCAGCGCGGCTTCCTGGCCTGGCGCGAGGTGGCCCTGCGCGAGCGCGGCCGGCTGCTGTTCGACATGCGGCAAAAGTTCGAGGAGAACTTCGACACCCTGTGCCGGGTGCTGACCCAGGACCACGGCCGGACCATCGGCGAGAGCCAGGGTTCGGTGCGGCGGGTGATCGAGAACGTGGAGAGCGCCTGCTCGGCGGTCTACCAGATGCCCAAGCTCAACGAGCACGTGGACTGGCTGGCCCGGGGCATCGACGAATACATGATCTACGAGCCCGAGGGCGTGTTCCTGATCATCACCCCCGGCAACATTCCCATGCACGCCTGGTCGTCCTTCGTGCCCTACGCCCTGGCGGCCGGGTGCTCGGTGGTGGTCAGCCCCAGCCGGCAGGACCCGGTGGCGGCCGACTATATCTGCCGCATGACCGAGGGCCTGGGCCTGCCCAAGGGCGCGGTGAACCTGGTCCACGGCGGCCGGGAGATCAACAAGTTCATCCTGAGCCAGCCCGAGGTGCGCGGCGTGGGCCTGATCGGATCCTCGGCCGTCTCCCTGGAGCTGTTCCAGGTCTGCGCCCAGTACGGCAAGAAGTCCAGCCTGAACGGCAACGGCAAGAACGCGGTGGTGGTGATGCCCGACGCCGACCTGGACCAGACGGTGGACTTCCTGCTGCGCGGCTGCTTCGGCATGGGCGGCCAGCGCTGCCTGGGCAGCGACACCGTGATCGTGGTGGGCGACATCTACGAGGAGTTCAAGGCCAAGTTGGTGGCCGCGGCCAAGGGCATGAAGCTGGGCTACGGCCTGGACCAGAGCACCGACCTGGGCCCGATGTGCGCCCCCTCGGGCAAGGCCAAGGTGGTGGACTGGGTGGACCGGGCCCTGAAGGAGGGCGCCAAGATGGTCCTGGATGGCCGCGGGGTGAAAGTGCCCGGCTACGAGGGTGGCTATTTCATCGCTCCCACCATCCTGGAGGGCGTGGACGGCAGCATGCCCACCAGCCACGAGGAGTCCTTCGGCCCCGTCGCGGCCCTGATGCGCATGGGCAGCCTGGAGGAGGCCATCGCCTACATCAACGCCGACACCACCAACGGCCACTCGGCCTCGATCATGACCGCCAGCGGCAAGGCCGCCCGCAAGTTCACCAAGGAGGTGGAGGTGGGCAACGTGGGTGTCAACGTGGCCATTCCCCAGCCCTACGCCTTCTTCCCCCTGGGCAGCAAGAAGCTGTCCTTCCTGGGGGCGGCCAAGAGCCGGCTGGCCTCGATGCGCCTGTTCCTGGACGAGAAGACCGTCACCTCGCGCTGGGTCTAATCGGCGTGGCATAATGGGAAGCCGCCGCGGAAGCCGCGGCGGTTTTCCCTTTTTAATGCACGAAGTGGTGCGAGAAATGAACCAAGAGCGCCATCACGGGGGAAGCGGGGGAGCCTACGCCTGGTTGATCTGCCTGGTGATCTTCCTGAGCTACATGCTGGTCTACTTCCACCGCCTCTGTCCCTCGGTGCTGGCCCTGGACATGCAGCGCGACTTCGCGGTCAGCGGGACCCTGCTGGGGCTATTGGGCTCGGCCTACTTCTATCCCTACGGCCTGATGCAGATTCCGGTGGGCATGCTGGCCGACTCCTGGGGGCCCCGCAAGACCGTGGCCAGCTTCCTGTTGATCACCACCGCCGGTTCGGTGCTGATGGGCGCCACCGGGCTCCTGACCTGGGCGGTGGTGGGCCGGGTGCTGGTGGGGGTGGGGGTCTCGGCCATCTACGTCTGCAACTTCAAGCTGCTCACCGAGTGGTTCCCGCCCCGGCAGATGGTGCTGGTGGGCGGGGTGTTCATGGCCATGGGCGGGGTGGGGGCCCTGGGAGCGGCCACCCCGCTGGCCCTGATGAGTGAACACCTGGGCTGGCGTTTGACCCTGGTGGTGGTGGGGGGCCTGAGCCTGGTGATGGCCCTGGCGGTGTGGCTGGTGGTGCGCGACCGGCCGCCCCGGCCAGCGGCCGCGCCGGATCCGGAAGACCGGCCGGCGGCCGCTTTCCGCGCCCCGGCCGCCAGGCTCGGCCTTTGGGCCAGCCTGCGGGAGGTCTGGGGCAACAAACGGATGTGGCCCTTCTGCGCCTGGTATTTCTTCTGCGTGGGCATGGCGTTCGCCATCGGCAGCATGTGGAGCGTGCCCTATCTGCGCCAGGTCTACCACATGGACCAGACCCAGGCCAGCTTCTACCAGAACGCCTTCGGCATCTCGCTGATATTCGGCGCGCCGCTCTTGAGCTGGCTGTCCAACCGCCTGGGGCGCAAGACGGTGATGGTGATGTGCAGCCTGGGCACCGCCGTTCCCTGCGCGGCTTTTTATTTCTTCACCGACAGCCTGCCCCCTTGGCTGATCTACGTGATGTTCCTGCTCCTGTTCGGCTTTGGCACCGCCCAGGGACCGGTGGCCGCCACCTACAGCCGGGAGCTGGCCCGCCCGGAGGTGGCCGGGACTTCGGTGGGCATGGGCAACTTCTTTCCCTTCCTGGGCAGCGGCGTCTTCCAGGTGATCTTCGGCTGGCAACTCTCGCGCAGCGCGTCCGGTCCGGGACAATACACCACCGAAGGCTACGCCGCGATCTTTGGCCTGTCCCTGATCCTGTCGCTGATCTCGCTGGCGCTGACCTGGTTCATGGTCGAGACCCTGCCCCGGGCGGAGCGCATGAGGAAGGCATGAGCCTGAATCTGCTGGTGGTGATCAAGGGGGCCGGCGAGATGGCCTCGGGCGTGGCCTGGCGGCTGGCCAACGCGGGCTTCCGGGTGCTGATGACCGAGCGGGCGGAGCCCCTGGCGGTGCGCCGGGGTGTCAGCTTCTGCGAGGCGGTGCACCTGGGGCGCTACACGGTGGAGGGGCGCGAGGCGGTGCTGATCCAGGCCCCGGACCAGGCTCAGGCCGCCTGGCGGTCGGGCCGGTTGCCGGTGCTGGTGGACCCGGGCCTGGTCTGCCTGGAGACCTTGCGCCCGCAGGTGCTGGTGGAGGCCACCCTGAGCAAGCGCGGCGCCGGCCTGCGTCCGGACCTGGCCCCGCTGGTCATCGCCCTGGGGCCGGGCCATGTGGCCGGGGTGGATTGCCACTACGTGGTGGAGACCAACCGGGGCCACGACCTGGGGCGGATCATCGAGCGTGGTCCGGCCGCGCCCGACACCGGCATTCCGGGTACCATCGGCGGCTACAACCGCGAGCGGGTGCTGCGCGCGCCGGTGGCGGGGGTGTTCGAGACCCCTCTGCCCCTGGGGGCGCGGGTGACGGCCGGGCAGGTGGTGGCCAGCGTGGACGGCCATCCGATCCGGGTGGAGATCGCCGGAGCCCTGCGCGGCCTGCTGCGCTCGGGAGTGCGGGTGGAGGCCGGGTGCAAGGTGGGGGACGTGGACCCCCGGGACAATCCGGAGCAGGCCTTCACCATCTCCGACAAGGCCCGGGCCCTGGGGGGCGCGGTGCTGGAGGCGATCCTGCGCCGCTTCAACCGGCCCTAGCCTTTCCCTATTTCCAATTGAGCTAGACACGCAGCGCGTTTCTTGATCCGGCGAGGCAATAGCCTGGGTCGGCTCGCATCCCGCTCCAGCTATGAAGAATCCGGGAGATTGCTTCGCTTCGCCCGCAATGACAATTGCAAAAAATTTATAAGGTCCTAAGCACCCCTGTGCTTTTCCTTTGGGGAGGGGGCGTGGGGGAACCCCTTTTCTTGGGGCTTCCATAGAAAAGGGGTTCCCCCACATTCTTCCTCGCTCATCTTCCCCCCTACTCCCACCAGGGCGACAGGCGGCGGTTGGCGGGGGAGCCCCAGAGCAGGCGGTCGAACCGGCGGGTTTGGGCGGCGGCCTGGAGGAAGGCGAGTCGCTGGGCGGGGGATGTCTGGTCGGCCTGGCCCAGGACCAGGATTTTTTGGGCGTTGGGCGCGGCCTGGCGCAGGGGCCCGGCCGGTCCGGCCAGGTAGGCGGCCAAGGCCGGGGGCGGGATGGGCTGGCCAGGGGCGAGGTCCAGGGCCTGGGCCATGATTTGGGGGCGATGGACATGATCCGGGTGCAGAGGCCGGCCCAGGCCGGAGCCGCCCACCATGACCACGATGGCGGCCTCGCGGCCGGTGAGGGCGGGCTCGTGGCTGGCCCAGGCCTTGAGGGGCCGGCCGGCGGCGCCGTCGGCCTCGCACAAGAGCCAGAGGCCGGACCGGGCCAGGAGGGCGTCGATCTGGGCCGGGGACAGGCCGCGCAGCTGGCCGGTGGCCTGGCGGGAGGCGGCCAGACACAGGGGGCCTGGGGCGGACAGACGCTGTTCCAGCATGGAGGGGGAGGGGATGTCCGCGCCCCAGAGCCAGAGCCCGGACGCCTGGCGGGCCAGGGGGGGGTGGATGTGGGTGGTGGTGGTGACCGCCACCGGCTGGCAGGCGGCGGCCAACTCGGCGGCCAGGGCCCAGAGCAGGGTGGTCTTGCCCCCGCCGCCCACCAGGCTGATCAGGCCGGGGCGGGCCAGGCCCAGGGCCGCGATCAGGCCGGCCACGACCAGACCTCGTGGGCCATCAGCGCCTCGGCGCGCTCCAGGTCGGCCGGGGTGTCCACGTCCAGGTCGCCGCCAGGCGGGGCGGGGACCAGGGCCAGGTCGGAGCCGAGGCGATCCAGCAGGGCGCGGGCTCCCTGGTCCTGATCCAGGGCCAGGAGGGCGGGGAAATGCCGGGCGGCCAGGGCCACCGGGTGACAGCGACGGCCCTGGACCTGGGCGGCGGCCGCTCCGGCCGGGGAGGCCTGGGCCGCGTTGGCCACCGCGATGATGGTCTCCGGCCGCAACAGGGGCAGGTCGCCCAGGACCACCACCAGGCCGGCGGCCACCTGGCGGCCGGCCTCGGCGGCGGCCAGGGCCAGGGAGGTTCCCAGGCCTCGGGCGGGGTCGGGGTTATGGATCAGCTCCAGGCGGGGATGGGCGGGCAGGGCGGCGGCCAGCTCCGGGGTCTGGGAACCCAGGACCAACAGCACCCGGGCCGCGCCCGAGGCCAGGGCCGCGCGCAGGGGCCAGGCCAGGAGGGGTTGGCCCTGGAGGGGGCTGAGTTGCTTGAGGCCGCCGAAACGCCGCCCCTGGCCGGCGGCCAACACCGCCGCCAGCCAGCCGGCGGGAAAGCTGGGCGGCGGCGGGACGGTCACGGCTGGTCAGGCTCCGGCGGGTTGGATTCGGCCAGGGGCAGGGGCCGACCGGCCAGGCGCACCCGCCAGGCGTGGCTGTAGACGGTCAGGCGCTGGCCGCGCAGGAAGCCCACCCCGGTCAGGCCCAGGCGGTCCAGCAGGGCCACCCCCAGGCTGGTGGGGGCCGAGACCGAGGCCACCAGGGGCAGGCCGGCCCGGGCCGCCTTGAGGGCCATTTCGTAGCTGATGCGTCCGCTGAGGATGGCCACCAGTCCGCGCGGGTCGCGGCCGGCCAGCAGGGCCAGGCCCAGGGCCTTGTCCAGGGCGTTGTGGCGGCCCACGTCCTCGGCCATGGCCACCAACTCGCCGGTGGGCGCGCCCAGGGCCACGGCGTGGGCCCCGCCGGTGCGGGGGAAGATCTCCTGTCCCGCCTCCATGGCGGCCAGCAGGCGGTGCAGGGCCTGGCACTCAATCGCCAAGTCGTCGGCCGGGACCGGGGCCACCTCCCCGGCGAGGTCGTCCAGGGATTGCAGGCCGCAGAGGCCGCAGGAGGTGGCGGCCGGGGCCACCCGTCGCACCTTGGCCCTCCGGGCCAGCTCCGGGTCCAGGTGGACATCGGCCCAGAGGACCAGACCCAGGCCGGGGAGTTGGCCCTGGCCCAGGCTTATCCCCAGCACCTGGTCGGGGCGGTTCGCCAGGCCCTCGCTGAGGCAATATCCCCGGGCCAGCTCCTCCAGCCGGGAGGGGGTGACCATCAGGATGGTGTGGGAGCGGCCGTTGAGGCGCAACTCCAGGGGGGCCTCCACCGCGAGTTCGGTGGCGCGGGCCAGGGTGGCGTCGCTGTCGACCTGCACCGCCGGGGCGGGGCGGATGGTGGGGGGCGGGTCGACGGGGGGCATGGACGCGTCTCCGGCTGGGGTTCCAGGTTGGGTGCAGGGTACCACGCTCCCGGCTCCGGGGGTAGGTTTGGAAGGCGGGTTGGGCAGAGTCGGCCCGACGGGGGCAATTACTGCCGGCCGGGCGGGCGACGACCGCGGGATGGTTTGGCGGGCATGGTGTTGATAATGCGGTTCTTATCAAAAAAATGAGCTGCGCGCGGGCGGTTGGCATCCCGGTTGCTTGCCATATGGCCGACCTAATGGGTCCTCTCCAGGGAAGGGGAAGCCGGATGCAGATCACCTCGCTATACAACGGCATGAGCGGGATCAAGGCCTACACCAACGCCATCACCAGCGTTTCGGACAACCTGGCCAACCAGAGCACAACCGGCTTCAAGGCCACCCGCGCCCTGTTCGGCGACATCATGGCCAGCCAGTTGGCCACCGGCACCGACAGCGCCGAGCAGGTGGGCAACGGGGTCTATGTCACCGCCAACAACGTGATGACCCAGGGCTCCATCGTGGACACCGACAGCGCCCTGGACCTGGCCATCAACGGCAACGGCTTCTTCATCGTCAAACCCCAGACCGAGGCCGGGTTCTATTACACCCGCGACGGCAGCTTCGGAGTGGACGCCGAGGGCTACCTGGTCAACCAGTTGGGCTATCGGGTGCAGGGCAGCATGGGGGCCGGCGGCGGGGCCGGCACCGGGGACCTGCAATTCGACTTCACCACCACCCTGGCCCAGGCCACCAGCCTGTTCGAGCTGACCCTGAACCTGGACGCCAGCGACAGCCGCTATCACGACCAGGACGAGGCGGCGGTGCCCAGCGATCGTCAAACCTACAACTACGCCTATGGCCTGACCGCCTATGACGCCAACGGCGATGCCCACCAATTGATGACCTATTACCAGCGCCTGGACAGCTACAGCGGCGACGCTCCGGCCGGCAGCGCCCACGTCTGGAAGGCCACCGTCTACGAGCTGGAGGACGGGGCCTACACCCCCAACCCCCTGACCCCCACCAACAGCTATTACCTGCACTTCGACACCGACGGCCACCTGGCGGGCACCTCGCTCTCCTATGGGGCCACCGGCGACGCCTATCGCAGCGACGCCGGCTTCACCTCCAGCGCAGGCAACGTCAGCGACCGCCTGGGCGAGAGCCTGAACTTCACCGGGGCCAGCGACCAGACCTACACCACCCGGGCCACGGTGAGCTTCACCGGGGCCACCGTCGGCGGCGAGACGGTGACCGTGGGCGGGACCACCCTGACCCTGGGGGCCAACCCCACCGCCACCGCGGCGGCCAACGACCTGGCCAGCCAGATCAACAACGACGCCAGCCTGGGGGTCTACGCGGTGGCCGACGCCGGAGTGGTCACCCTCCACGCCAAGTCCGGGGCCGCCGCCAGCGACCTGACGGTCAGCGGCGCCGGCCTGACCCTGGACGACGACACCACCCTGGCCCAGCTGGTCAGCGAGATCAACAGCGGCCTGGCCGCCACCGGGGCCCTGGACCTGACCAACCTGGCGGCCGGGGACACCGTGACCGTGGCCGGAGCCACCTTCACCGAGGGGGTGGATTTCATCGATGCCGCCACCCTGGCCGCGGCCATCAACGCCGCCGGCCTGGGGGTGAGCGCCAGCGACAACGGCGGCAACGGCGTCTACCTGACCGCCGCCACGGTGGGCGCGGCGGGCAACGCCATCGCCCTGGCCGCCAGCGGTGTCCTGGGGATCAGCGGGGCCACCCTGGGGGGCGGGCTGGACGACAGCGCCACCAGCCTGGTGGAGGCCACCAGCCTGGCGAGCAACGGAACCACCCATCTGGAGCTGGCCCGCAGCGACACCGGAACCGCCGCCACCCTGATCACCGGGACCGCCAACACCCTGGGCGCGGGCCTGGGCCTGGACTTCAACGCCTACACCCAGCTCACCGCCGCGGCCGACGGCACCACCAGCGCCGAGACCGAGGGCGCGGTGAACCTGGCCATGAACTTCAACGGGACGGCGCAGGACATCGCCTTTGACTACACCCCGGCCGACAGCTCCGGCTCCACCCAGTCGGCCGGCAGCAGCGAGATGGTCTACGTCAATGGCGACGGCGCGGACATGGGGGCCCTGACCTCCATCACGGTGGACAAGTACGGCAACGTGATCGGCGCCTATAGCGACGGCTCCACCGCGACCCTGGCCACGGTCAGCCTGGCCGGCTTCAAGAACCCGGAGGGCCTGCAACGGGTGGGCGACAACCTCTGGATCGCCACCCCCGCCGCCGGCCAGGTGGTGGTGGCCCTGGCCGGCGGGCCCGAGGGCCTGGGCACCATCGAGGCCGGGGCCCTGGAGCAGGCCAACGTGGACCTGGCCCAGGAATTCGTGAACATGATCAACTATCAACGCGCCTATCAGGCCAACTCCAAGAGCATCACCGCCAGCGACGAGATGCTCAAGACCGCCATCAACCTGAAAAGCTGAGCCCGCCGGCGGGGCGCGCCACCCCCGCGCCTGACCAACGGCGGGGCGAGTGCTATACTTGGCTCCCATGGCCCCAGTAGGGAATTGGCGGCCCTGGGAGGCAGGCGTGTCCGCGCACCAGCACCGGTTTCCCGCCCCAAACCCCGCCCCGCCCGTCGACGACCCGGCGGCCCGGATTCCGGCCGCCGACCGACGCCTGCGTCTGGTCCTGTTGCTTAACCTCGCCATACCCGCGGCCCAGGTGGCGGCCGGGCTATGGGCCAACAGCATGGCCCTGCTCTCCGACGCAACCCACAACTTCAGCGATTTCGCGGCGGTGGGCATCACCTACCTGGCCCGGATCTGGGGGCGCAGGCCGGCCAGCGCCCGCTCCACCTTTGGCCACCAGCGCCTGGAGACCCTGGCGGTGCTGCTCAACGTGGGCCTGCTGCTGGTGGCGGCCGGCTTCATCGCCTACCATTCGGCGGCGCGGCTGTTCCATCCCGAGCCGGTGAGTGGCTGGCTGGTGATGGCCGCGGCCGGGGCGGGAGTCCTGGGCAACGGCTATTCCACCTGGCTCCTGAGGCGCGACGCCCAGCAGAGCCTGAACCTGCGCGGGGCCTTCCTGCACATGCTGGCCGACTTCCTGACCTCCCTGGGGGTGCTGATCTCCGGTCTGGTGCTGCTTTTTTGGCCGGCCTACTGGCTGGACCCCCTGCTCTCGGCGGCCATCGCGGTCCTCATCGCCAAGAACGCGATGGATCTGTTGCGGGCGGCGGCGGCGATCCTGCTCAACCAGACCCCGCGGGACCTGGACCTGGCGGTGGTCAAGTCCTGGCTGGAGGCGCTGCCGGAGGTGAGCCAGGCCCACCATCTGCACGCCTGGAGCATCAGCGACCAGGAGGTGGCTTTTTCCGCCCATCTGGTGGTGCCGGATCAGTCCTTAAGCCAGGTGGAGGTTTTGGCGCATAATATCCAGGAAGGGCTGTCGCGGGACTTCGGCATCGGGCATGCCACCCTGCAGTTCGAGACCATGACCTGCGACCTGGAAACCGGAGCCTGCGACGGCTGGCACTGAGCCGGGGCGGAGACGCCCTGGCCACCGCGTGGTCGATGACTTGCCCGCCAACCAATCGCCGGGAGGGCGAAAGGGAGGAGATCGACGTGCGCATCCGTTACAAGGTCTGGATCGAGCGCCAGGGCCAGGTGCTCTTCGGCCACGGTCGCCTGGAGCTGCTCCTGGCCCTGGACCGCAAGGGATCCCTGGCCCAGGCCGCGGCCGAGCTGGGCATGAGCTACCGCGCCGCCTGGGGCCGGCTCAAGGCCTCGGAGGAGCGCCTGGGCTTCCCCTTGGTGGAGCACGGCCCCCGGGGCAAGCGCAACTCCCAGTTGACACCCCAGGGCCGCGCCCTTTTGGACTGGCTGGCGGAGCTGGAAAAGGACTTGGACCGGTTCCTGGACCAGGCCCTGGAGCGGCGTCCGGACTGCCTGAAGGCGCTGGACCAGCCCGGAGCGCGCTCATCGGCCGGCAACTAGCCAGGGCGCGGCCGGCGGCGGCCCCCGGGCCTGGCCTTGGCATCCGGGCGCCCGGCCGCGCTGGTTTGTTTTTGACGTCGGCGTTGGGATATCCTATCATTGTATGCACCTGAAGCCCCAAGGACGCGCCCCTCGTCGACTCTGCCTGCCAGGCGGCCCACTGGGCCGCGGCGGGCCTGGCTTTCAGCCTGGCCGAACGGATTCACTGATCAATCATCTCTGGCCTCTGGGCGGTTGGCCTGGGAGGGACGCTTGGCGGGACCGCGCATAACCGTGGGAGTGGGGGACCTGGCGGTCTCCAACCAAAAAGGTTATGAGATCGTGACCCATTCCCTGGGCTCCTGCATCGGGGTGCTGGTGCACGATTCCGCCGCCGGGGTGGGCGGCCTGCTGCACCTGATGCTGCCCGAATCCAACCTCAATCCCGAGCGGGCCAAGCAGCAGCCGGCGGTTTTCGCCGACACCGGCTTGCCTCTGCTTTTCAAGTCGGCCTACAATCTGGGAGCCAAGAAAGGCCGCATGCGGGTGGTGGTGGTGGGCGGAAGCCAGCTGCTGGACCAATCGGGGCGCTTTAACATCGGTCAGCGCAACTACGCGGCGGTGCGCAAGATTTTCTGGCGCAACAACGTGCTCATCGACGTGGAGGACGTGGGCGGCCAGGTCAACCGCACGGTGGGGTTGGAGGTCAGCACCGGACGCATCTGGCTCAAGGTCAACAGCGGGGAGACGAGGTACCTGTGAGCGACCGGGTCAAGGAGATACTGGCCAAGGTGGATCACCTGCCGCCCCTGCCGGCGGTGGTGCAGCAAATCCTCGCGCAGTTGCAGGACCCCGATTTCTCCCTGGATCGCCTGATGGGCGTGGTGCGGATGGACCCCGGCATCACCGCCCACGTCATCGAGATGTGCAACTCCCCCTATTACGGCCTGCGGACCAAGGTCTCCTCGCTGCAACAGGCCCTGGTGATCCTGGGCAGCCAACGCCTGATGGAGATCGTGCTCAGCGGCCAGATGCTGGGGGCGTTGCGCCAGGGCCAGCAGGGCTATCGCCTGGCCCGGGGCGATCTCTGGCGTCACTCCATGGCCACCGCCCTGCTGGGGCAGCGTCTGGGCGAGCGCCTGGATTTCACCGAGATACCGGCCCTGTTCACCGCCGCCCTGATGCACGACGTGGGCAAGCTGATCCTGAGCGAGCACGTGGCCCAGGATTTCGCGCGCATCGAGGCCCTGGTGGCCGGAGGTCAGAGCTTCTGGCAGGCCGAACGGGCGGTGCTGGGGGTGGACCACGCGGCCCTGGGGGCGGCGGTGGCGCGCAAATGGAATTTTCCCGAGGACATCGCCGCGGCCATCGCCTTCCATCACAACCCCGAGCGCAGCCAGAAACACCGCCGGCTCTGCCATCTGGTCTGCCTGGCCAACCTGATGTGCGTCACCCTGGGGGTGGGGGCGGGGGCCGAGGGCCTGGCCAGCATCTTCTCCGCCGAACTGCTGGCCGAGGTGGGGTTGAAGCCCCGGGAGCTGGACCTGCTGCTGCTGGAGCTGAAGGACATCCTGGACCAGGCCGCCGATTTGTTGGCCCTGGCCGGTTGAGGGCCAGGGAGTTGGAGCAAGGACCATGCCCTTACGCGTGCTGATAGTCGACGACTCCAGCTCCATGCGGGCGGTCGTGAAAAAGACTCTGGCCGCGGCCGGATACGCGGTCCAGACCTGTCTGGAGGCCCCGGACGGGGCCCAGGCGCTGGAGATCCTGCGCCAACAGGAAGTGGACGTGGTCTTGAGCGACCTGCACATGCCCAACATGGATGGACTGGAGCTTTTGCGCCGCCTGCACAAGGAAGGCAGGGTGCCCCCCTGTTTCATCCTGGTGACCACCGAGGGCCGCAAGGACCGACTCAAGGAGGCCCTGGGGCTGGGGGCCCGGGGGTACGTCTCCAAGCCGTTCCACCCCGAGGGGCTGCGCAAGATCTTGACCTTACTGGTGGGAGAGCCTGATGGAGACCAGTTGGAGCAGGGCCCTGAAGGCCTCGATTTCTGACGCCTTCTCCACGATGTATTTCCTGGTTCCGGAGTGGGACCCCGAGGTGCTGGCCCAGGCCGGCGGCCTCAAGGCGGCCGGTTGGTGCGAGGGCTGGGTGGAGATAACCCGGGAGCGTTTTCGCGTCAGCCTGTGGCTGTGGTCGCCGCCGGAGGTGGCCCGGGAGCTGGCGGCCAACCTGTTGGCCCTGGAGCGCCACGAGGTGGAGCCGGAGCAGATGCTGGACGCCTACCGCGAGCTGCTGAACATGATCGGCGGGGGCTTGTTGACCAACGTGGACAGCCAGGGGTTGTGGCACATGGGTCTGCCCCAGGCTCGGGTCTGCGACAAGGGCCTGCTCAAGGAGCGCCTGGCCCAGGCCAAGGAGCTGATGGGCTTCGCCGTGGAGGAGCGGCCGGTGGTGGCCGGCCTGGGGCCCCTGGGCAAGTAGCCCCCCACCCGTTGTCAAAACCAACGCCCCGGCCGCGCGGCCGGGGCGTTGTGTATTCCTGGGGGGGCTGGTCGCTAAGCCTTTGGCCAGAAATCCTTCAGCAAATCCAGTTCTTTTTGCAACGGCTCATTGCTGGCCGGCATGGGCAGGGGCCAGCGGGCCGGGCCGCCAGCGTAGCCCACCAGGTCCATGGCCCGCTTGAGCCCGCCGATGCCCTGGCCGGTGGTGACCAGCTGGGCCAGGGGCGTCAGGCGGCGCTGCAACGCCAGGGCCTGGGCGTGGTCGCCGGCCTGATGGGCGTCCTGCACCGCCACGCAGAGCCGGGGCAGGACGTTGGCCACCGCCAGGATGCCGCCCACCGCGCCCAGGCACAGGGCGGGGTAGAAGACGGTGGCGCTGCCCACGAAGACCGCGAAGCCGGGCTGGCTGAGGCGGATGATGTCGCCCAGTTGGGTGAGGTTGCCCGAGCTGTCCTTGCAGCCAACGATGTTGGGGTGCCGGCTCAGGCGGGCCACCAGGTCGGCCGGCAGGTTGACGCCGGTGAACTGGGGCACGTTGTAGACCAGGATCGGGATCGTCGCCGCCTCGGCCACCTTCTGGTAGTGGGCCTCCAACACCGCCGGGGTCATCTGGCCCTTGTAGTAGCAGGGGCTGACCACCAGGGCGCAGTCCGCCCCCAGTTCGGCCGCCCGCCGGGTGAAGGCGATGGTGTGGCGGGTGGACTCCAGGCCGGTGCCGATCATCAGGGTCTTTTCCGGCGACCTGGCCTCGGCCGCGGCGGCGATGACCTCCTCCCGCTCCTTCTCGCTGAGATAGCCGCTCTCGCCGTTGCTGCCCAACACCAGATAGCCGCCCAGGCCGGTGGAATTCCAGGCCTCGAGGTTGGCTTTAAGGGCGTTCAGATCCAACCCCTCGTCGCTGGTGAAGGAAGTGGCCACCGGGGGCAGCACGCCCTGAAGCTTCACACCCATGTTGTCGACCTCCCCGGCGGCCGCGGCCGCCCGCTTGCGGGTGATGCGGAAGCTTGGCGCGGGCGGGGCCTTGGACGACCCCGCCCGCGTACGGAGGTTAGAGCAGGCGGCGCAGGGCGTCCAGCAGGCGGGAGACGCTGCGGGGCTCGCAGGTCTCGCCCATCAGGCCGATGCGCCAGATCTTGCCGGCCACCGGCCCCAGGCCGGCGCCCACCTCGATGTTGTACTCGTTCAGGAGGCGCTTGCGCAGGGGCTCCACCTGGTCGGCCACCGGCGGGAAGACCGCGATCAGCTCCGGCAGGCGGTAGCCCTCCTGGGCGAAGAAGGTGAAGCCCAACTCGGTCAGGCCCTGGCAGAGGATGTCGCTGACCCGCTGGTGCCGGGCCCAGCGGTTTTCCAGGCCCTCCTCGGCGATGATGCGCAGGCCCTCGTAGATGCCGTAGATCATGGTGATGGGCGCGGTGTGGTGATACACCCGCTCGCTGTTGCCCCAGTATTTCTGCAACAGGGTCACGTCCAGGTACCAGTTCTGGACCTTGGTCTTGCGCGCGGCGATGACGGCCATGGCCTTGTCGCTGAAGGTGATGGGCGACAGGCCCGGGGGCACGCTCAGGCACTTCTGGGTGCCGCTGTAGCAGCAGTCGACGCCCCATTCGTCCACCTTGACCGGGATGCCGCCCAGGCTGGTCACCGCGTCCACCACGAACAGGGTGGTCTTGTCGCGCAGGTAGGCGCCCAGCTCCTCCAGGGGCTGACGCACGCCGGTGGAGGTCTCGGCGTGGACGATGGCGCAGAGCTTGGCGTCGGGGTTGGCCTTGAGGGTGTCGATGAGCTGGTTGACGTCGATGGGTTGGCCCCAGGTGGCCTCGACGGTGATGACCTCGGCCCCGTAGCGGCGGGCCACCTCGGTCAGGCGCTGGCCAAAGACGCCGTGCACGCAGATGATGGCCTTGTCGCCCGGCTCCAGCAGGTTGACCATGGCCGCCTCCAGGCCGGCGCTGCCGGTGCCGGAGACCGGGAAGGTCAGGCGGTTCTTGGTCATGAAGGTGTCGCGCAGCATCTGGCAGACATCGTCCATGAGCCGGATGAACTCGGGGTCCAGGTGGCCGATGATGGGGGTGGACATGGCGCGCAGCACGCGATAGGAAACGTTGCTGGGGCCGGGGCCCATCAAAAGGCGAACGGGAGGCGTCAACTCCTTCATTTCTAGCTCCTTGGCGCAACAGGGGGACCTGACCCGCGGGCGCCGGGCCGAGGGTAAGCCTTGCGGTTCACAAATGGCTACTAATTTGTACGCCCGGCGGGTCCCTGTCAAGTCGTTTGGCGCGATTACGCCCCCCCGGACGCATTTTGCCCGGCCCTTCCTCCCGCTTCGCGCCGCCGGACGGGTCGCGGTGGCCCGACTTGTGCAAAAGGGCGCGATCGAGTAATAATCCGCCAGATGTTGTCGCCAGTTGACCTCAAGGAGGCCCTTTGACCATCTCCGGCCCCGGAGCCAACCCCGACCTCGCGACCCTGCCCGGACTCGAGGGCGCGGATCTGGCCCAGGCCTGCGACCAGGCGGCCCTGGGCATGGCCCTGGTGGATCCCGGCGGCCGCTTCCTGTGGGCCAACCGTCATTTGGGCGAGATGCTGGGCCATCCCCAGGCCGCCCTGGCCGGGACCTTCCTTCCCGCCCTGATTCATCCCCAGGACCGCCCAGCGGCCGAGGGCTTCTGGCGACGCCCCCAGGCCAGCCCCCGGGTGGTGGAGCAGCGCTGCCGCTATCTGCACGCCTTTGGCCACGAGCTCTGGGTGCTGGTCAAGGCCAGCCAGGTGCGGGACGACGCGGGCGGCCTCCGGCATATCTTCTGCCTGTTCATGGACATCACCCAGGAGCGCCGGGCCGAGCAGGCCCTGATGGAGTCGGAGCAGGAGTACCGCACCATCTTCGAGACCGCCGGCAACCCGGTGATCATCATGGACGAGGACACCACGGTGATCCTGGCCAACGAGGAGTTCGTCAAGCTCACCGGGGTGGCCAAGGAGCAATTGGAAGGCAAGCGTTCCTGGACCGACTTCATCGCCGCCCAGGACGTGGAGCGGATGCTGGGCTACCACCGCCTGCGCCGGGTGGACCCGGCCGCCCCGCCCCGGGCCTACGAGGCCCATATCCTGGACCACGCCGGCCAGTTGCGCGACTGCCTGGTGACGGTGGCGCTCATCCCCGGCACCCGGCGCAGCGTGGCCTCGCTGTTGGACATGACCGGCCGCAAGAAGGCCGAGGCCGAGCGCGAGGTCCTGGCCGCGGCCATCGCCCAGGCCGCCGAGGGGGTCGTGGTCAGCGACCCGGCCGGACGCATCCTCTACGCCAACCCCGCCGCCCAGCGCCTCTGCGACCGGGACGGCCAGGGTCTGGAGGGGTGGAACCTGGCCCTGGCCCCGGGGCCGGGCGGTCAGCCCTGGCCCGAGGAGCTGTGGCTGGCCCTGACCAAGGGGCGGGCCTGGGCCGGGCGTCACCGGGCCGGCGAGCCCCCCCGGGAGCTGGTGCTGGAGCTGGGCCTGTCGCCGGTGCGCGACGAGGGCGGGGCGGTGAGCCACTTCGCCCTGATGCTGCGCGACGTCAGCCAGGAGGACAGCCTCCAGGCCCAGTTGCGCCAGGCCCAGAAAATGGAGGCCATCGGCACCCTGGCCGGGGGCGTGGCCCATGATTTCAACAACATCCTGGCCTCGATCCTGGGCTACAGCGAGATCGTGCTCCACGACCTCCTGCCCGCGGGCCATCCGGCCCAGGACCCGCTGCGCGAGGTGATCATCGCCGCCCGCCGCGCCCGGGACCTCACCGACCGCATCCTGACCTTCAGCCGCAAGGGCGGCGAGCGCCGCCAGCCGGTGGACCCGGCCCTGGTGGTGAAGGAAGCCATAGGATTGCTGCGGGCTTCGCTGCCCACCACCATCGGCATCAGGACCAATATCGACCAGGGAGTGGGCCTGGTGTTGGCCGACCCCACCCAACTCCACCAGGTGGCCCTGAACCTGGGCACCAACGCCGGCCAGGCCATGAGCCCGGGGGGCGGGGTGCTGAGCGTGGATCTGTCGCGGGTGAGCCTGGGGGCGGAACCGGGCAACGGCCACCCGGCCCTGCCGCCGGGCGACTACGCCCGGTTGGTGGTCTCCGACACCGGCCCGGGCATCGCCCCGCCGGTGCTGGAGCGCATCTTCGAGCCCTATTTCACCACCAAGGGGCCGGGCCAGGGCACCGGCCTGGGCCTGGCCATGGTCCACGGCATCGTCACCGGCCACGGCGGGGCGGTGGAGGTGGAAAGCCGGCCCCACCAGGGCACCAGCTTCCGGGTCTGGCTGCCCCTGGCCCCGGAGCTCTCGGCCCCCGAGGACGTAGCCCTGGAGGCGGTCCGGGGCCAGGGCCAGCGGGTCTGGGTGGTGGACGACGAGGCCGGGGTGGCGGCCATGCTGGGCAGCATGCTGGGCCATCTGGGCTATCGCGCCCGGGTGTTCAGCGATCCCCTGGAGGCCTGGGAGGCCTTTCAGGCAACGCCGGACGGGCTGGACCTGTTGGTCAGCGACCAGACCATGCCCGGCCTGACCGGCGCGGCCCTGGCCACCCGGGTGCTGGATTTGCGTCCGGACCTGCCGGTGATCCTCTGCTCGGGCTACAGCGGCGCGGTCACTCCGGCCGATCTCAAGGCCCTGGGGGTGGCCGAGTACCTGGCCAAGCCGGTGGAGCGCGCCCACCTGGCTCGGGCCGTGGCCCGGGTCCTGGAAGCGAGGGCCTGAGGCCATGGCCCGGGTGCTGATCATCGACGACGACCAGCAGCTCTGCGGGATGCTGGCCCTGAAGCTGAGCCTGTTGGGCAACCAGTCGGAGCGGGCCCATTCCCTGGCCGAGGGCCTGGCGCAGGCGGCCGGCCAGGAATTCGACGTGGTCTTCCTGGATGTGCGCCTGCCCGACGGCGACGGCCTGGCCGCCCTGCCGGTCCTGCAGCAGAGCCCGGGCCGGCCGGAGGTGATCATCATCACCGGGGCCGGCGACCCGGACGGGGCGGAGCTGGCCATCAAGAGCGGAGCCTGGGACTACATCAAGAAGCCCTCCTCGGTCCAGGCCATGATCCTGCCCGTGATCCGGGCGGTGCAGTACCGCCAGGAGCGGGCCGCCGGCGGGCGGCGGGTGGCCCTGCGGCGGGAGGGCATCGTGGGCGAGAGCCCGGCCATGCAGGCCTGCCTGGACCTGTTGGCCCAGGCGGCGGGCAGCGAGGCCAACCTCTTGATCAGTGGCGAGACCGGCACCGGCAAGGAGCTTTTCGCCCGCGCGGTCCACGCCAACAGCCGGCGCGCGTCTTCGCCCTTGGTGGTGGTGGATTGCTCGGCCCTGCCGGCCACCCTGGCCGAGAGCCTGCTCTTTGGCCACGAGCGCGGCAGCTTCACCGGGGCCGACCAGTCCCGGGAGGGTCTGGTGCGCCAGGCCCACGGCGGCACCCTGTTCCTGGACGAGGTGGGCGAGCTGCCCCTGGCGGTGCAGAAGGCTTTCCTGAGGGTGTTGCAGGATCGGCGCTTCAGGCCCATTGGCGGCCGCAGCGAGGTGGCATCCGATTTCCGTCTGGTCTCGGCCACCAACCGCGACCTGGGCGAGATGGTCCAGGCCGGCCGCTTCCGCAGCGACCTCCTGTTCCGCCTGCGGGGCCTGACCCTGCGCCTGCCCTCCCTGCGCGAGCGGGGCGACGACCTGCGCGCCCTGGTCAACTTTCATCTGGAGCGACTCTGCGCCCGCTACGGCCTGGCCAGCAAGGGCCTCTCGCCGGAGTTCATGGAGGCCCTGGCCGCCCACGCCTGGCCTGGCAACGTGCGCGAGCTGGTCCAGGCCCTGGAACACGCCCTGGCCCGGGCCGGGGCCGCGCCCACCCTCTTCGCCCGCCACCTGCCCGACAGCCTGCGGGTGCAGGTGGCTCGGGCCGCCCTGGGGCCAGGCCCGGCCAGGCCAGGCCTGGGGCCGGAGGCCAGACCGGCGGCCGCGAGCCCTGGCGGGAAAACGGCCCTGCCCAGCCTGCGCGAGCATCGCCGGGTCCAGGACCGGATCTACCTGGCCAGCCTGATGGCCAATCACGCCGGCGACATCGCCGGGGCCTGCCGGGCCGCCGGCCTGTCGCGTTCACGGCTCTACGAACTGCTCAAGCGGCACGATCTGCCGCGCCCTGGGGAGCGGGACCGGCCCGCGTCCGATTAACAGGACAAATCCGGAAAAACGGACGATAATTCCGGAACAGGGTCTCGAAAAGCGGACGCGCCATCTTTCACAGCTAGGACCTAGCTATAAAATAGCCTTAAATGCCGAGCTTTTACGGGGGCCTTGCCATGCCAGGGCCTTCTGGCACGTTTCTTGTTGTGCGATTGTCCCCAGCAAGACCATTAGCGCCCGTTTTTCACCCGTCCACCGCACAAGGGAGAATGCCGCATGGCCAAAGGTGTGCAGCTCGTGGAGAGGACCCCGTCCGCTTACGCCTATCCCCTGTTGATCAAGCATCTCCTGCACACCCCGGTGCTCTACGCTCCGGACCAGGAGATCGTCTACCGCGATCAGTTCCGGATGACCTACCGGGACTTCGACCGCCGGGTGCACCGGTTGGCCAACGCCCTGGCCGGCCTGGGGGTGGGGCCGGGCGACGTGGTGGCGGTGCTGGACTGGGACTCCCACCGCTACCTGGAGTGCTTCTTCGCGGTGCCCATGATGGGCGCGGTGCTGCACACGGTCAACGTCCGCCTGAGCCCGGAGCAGGTGCTGTGGACCATGAACCACGCCGAGGACACCGTGGTGCTGTGCCACCAGGACTTCCTGCCCCTGATCGACTCCATCCGCAGCGAGCTGAAGACGGTCAAGCGGGTCGTGGCCCTCAAGGAGGACAACCTGCCGGCGGTCAAGATGGAGCTGGCCGGGGAGTACGAGGAGCTGTTGGCCGCGGCCGGCGACACTTACGAGTTCCCGGACTTTGACGAGAACGCCAAGGCCACCACCTTCTACACCACCGGCACCACCGGCGATCCCAAGGGTGTCTATTTCAGCCACCGTCAATTGGTGCTGCACACCCTGGCCACCCTGGCGGCGGTGGGCTCCTTCCACGCCCAGGGGCGCTTCCGCTCCAACGACGTCTACATGCCGCTCACCCCGATGTTCCACGTCCACGCCTGGGGCGTGCCCTACGTGGCCACGGTGCTGGGGGTCAAGCAGGTCTATCCCGGCCGCTACGAGCCGCCGATGATGCTCAAGCTCTTGGTGACCGAGGGCGTCACCTTCTCCCACTGCGTGCCCACCATCCTGCACATGCTGCTCAGCGCCGAGGCCGCCAAGTCGGTGGATCTCTCGCGCTGGAAGGTCATCATCGGCGGTTCGGCCCTGCCCCGGGGCCTGGCCCGGGCCGCGTTGCAGCGCGGCATCGACGTCTACACCGGCTACGGCATGAGCGAGACCTGCCCCATCCTGACCCTGGCCATGCTGCGCCCGGACCGGCTCGCGGCCGACCTGGAGTACCAGGTGGACGTGCGCACCCGCACCGGCCTGCCCATCCCCCTGGTGGACCTGCGCATCGTGGACCCCATGTTCCGCGACCAGCCCGCCGACGGCAAGAGCGCCGGCGAGATCGTGGTCCGCGCCCCCTGGCTGACCATGGGCTATCACAAGGCCCCGGACAAGGCCGAGGAGCTGTGGGCCAACGGCTACCTGCACACCGGCGACATCGCGGTGCGCGACGACGAGGGCTACGTCAAGATCACCGACCGCCTGAAGGACGTGATCAAGACCGGCGGCGAGTGGGTCTCCTCCCTGGAGCTGGAGTCCCTGATCAGCCAGCACCCCGGGGTCAGCGAGGCGGCGGTGGTGGGCGTGGCCGACGACAAGTGGGGCGAGCGGCCCCTGGCCACGGTGGTGGCCAAGCCCGGCCAGGCGGACTTGAGCGGCGATGACATCCGCGCGTTCCTGGGCAAGTTCGTGGCCGACGGCACCATCAGCAAGTACGCGGTGCCGGACAAGATCATGGTGGTGGAGGCCATCCCCAAGACCAGCGTGGGCAAGATCAACAAGCGCCAGATCCGCATGGACCTGGCCAAGGGCGGCAACTAGCGGAGCTCCGGACCAGCCCTCGCGGGTGGTTTCGGTAGTAAATAGTCGAACTAGTCAGTTACGGACCTGGAGCGGGACGGGCGCGCGCCCCAAGCGACAACTCAAGCTCGACCGGACGACCTCCGGCGCGCGCCAAGCTCGTTCTCCCGCTCAACCTCGATCGCGACCCGCGGTCCCGCGCCAGGTTCCGTAGACCCGGGCCGGGGGGCTCAACCCCCCCGGCCTTCCTATTTGCGTCTCACGAAAAGGGTCGGGTGGGCGATCCGGCTGGGCGCGGCCCCCAGAAAAGGTCCCCCGGCCGGGGGGTGCGGCCGGGGGCGGGGGAGGAAAAGGAGAGGAGGGATTGTCAAGGCTAGGAGGCGGGAGGAACCAAGTGTCGCCCGTTTAGAATGCAATTCGCTTGCCAAACATGGCCCGTGACTGGCCTTCGGGGTTGATTCGACGTTAATTCAGCCTGATAAGCCAGGATGTCGACCTCGCCTCCGCACCAGTGACCGAAGATGCGCGTTCAAATGCTACCGAAATGTAGCTTCTTGCATGGCGGCCTACGAAAATGCAGGTAACCCCGGCGGCAGGCGTCGCGGGCCTCCCGCCGGGGTGGGAAGGGCCGGGGCGTCCGCCAGGACCCGGCCAGGATGCCTCATTCAGCGTGACGCGGCGGGCGGGCGCCGAACGCCGCCCCCCCGATCCTCGCGCGGTCAGACATTGCGCTCCCGGTTTTGCCAGAACTCGTCGCGCAGCACCCGCTTCAATATCTTGCCGGTGGGGCTCTTGGGCAGGGCGTCGCGGAACTCCACCGTCTTGGGCTTCTTGTAGCTGGCCATCTGCTCCTTGCAGTGGGCGATGATGTCCTCGGCGCTGGCGGTCAGGCCCGGCTTGAGCACCACCACCGCCTTGACCGACTCGCCCCAGTGGGGGTCGGGCACCCCGATCACGCTCACCTCCAGCACCGCCGGGTGGGCGTAGATGACCTCCTCCACCTCGCGGGGATAGATGTTCTTGCCCCCGCTGATGATCATGTCGTTCTTGCGGTCCACGATGTAGACGAAACCGTCGGCGTCCTGGCGGGCGAAGTCCCCGGTGTGCAGCCAGCCGCCGGCCCACAGGCGCTCGGTCTCCTGGGGCAGCTCCCAATAGCCGATGGTGGCCGCCTCGCTGCGCACGGTGAGTTCGCCCACCTGGCCGCGCAGCACCTCCTTGTCCTGGGGGTCCACCACCCGCACCTCGAAGTCCAGGGCCGGCCGGCCGCAGGAGGCCAGGCGCTCCACCCCCGGACCCTCCAGCTGATGGTCCTCCGGTCGCAGGACGGTGGTCATGGGCCCGGTCTCGGTCTGGCCATAGAACTGCATGAAACCGCAGCGGAAGCGGTTCAGGGCCACTTTGAGCAGCTCCACCGGCATGGGGGCGGCGGCGTAGAGGATCAGGCGCAGGGCGCCGAGGTCGTGGCGGTCGATGTCCGGCTCCTGCAACAGGCTGTTGAGCATGGTGGGCACGAACTGGCAGATGGTCACCCGGTGGCGGGAGAGCAGCTCCAGCACCTCGGCGGCCGCGAAATTGCCCTCGCGCTTGATGATCACGGTGTTGCCGCGCATCAGGTGGCAGAAACGGTCCTCGAAGGTGACGTGGTAGAAGGGGAACAGGAGCAGCACCCGGTCCTCGGGCAACAGGGCCATCTCGGTGGCTCCGGCCAGGGCGTTGAGGCAGTTGTGGTGGTGGGTGCGCATGGCGCCCTTGGGCTTGCCGGTGGTGCCGGAGGTCAGGAAGATGCTCATCAGGTCGTCGCCGCCGACCTTGGCCTTGGGCTCCTCCTCGCTGGCCCCGGCCAGGAACGAATCATAATCGATCATGCCCGGCGTCGCCCCCGGACCGATGCAGATGGCCTTTTCCAGCGAGGGCTGGTCGGCCATCAGCTTGGCCACCCGGGGGGCGAACTCGCCCTCGCAGATGATGAAGCGGGGGCGGATGTAGGCCAGGTCGCGGGCCAGCTCGCGGTCGCGCAAGAGGTTGTTGTAGGGCACCATCACCCCGCCGGACTTGCACAGGGACAGGTAGCACTCGTAGTAGGGGATGCCGTTGTGGGTCAGCACCGCCACCCGGTCGCCCTTTTTGAGCGACAGGCCCAGCAAGGCGTTGGCCAGGCGGTTGACCCTCCGGTTGAGCTGGCGATAGGTGATTGATTCCTCGCCCATGATCAAGGCGGTCTTGTCCGGCACCCGCGCCGCGGTTCGGCGCAGAACATCTCCCATGGTCATGACGCAAACTCCAGGCTTCTCGGTTGCTCTTCCGCTGTTTAGGCTGCCGGGCAAGTCAGCAGGTTGTGTCAACATCTCCCGGGAGGTCAAGCCCCGCGTCGTCGGGGCGGCCTCATTTCACTATGTGTTCGGGCAAGAACAGCACCAGGCCAGGGAAGATCATCATCACCGCGATCACCAGGACGTCGATCAGCACGAAGGGCGTGGTTGACCGGTAGATGTCGGCCATGTTGACCGAGGGCGGAGCCACCCCGCGCATCACGAACAACAGCAGGCCGAAGGGCGGGGTCTTCAGACCGATCTCCAGGTTGACCAGCATCATCAGCGCGAACCAGACGTCGCTGAAGCCCAGGGCCTTGACCATGGGCATGAAGATGGGCAGGGTGATCATCATGATCGAGACCTGCTCCATGAAGCAGCCCAGGACCAGGATCAGCACCTGCATCACCAACATCATGACCATGGGGGGCAGGTCCACGTCGGTGACCGACTGCACCAGGCCGGAGGTGGCCCCGGTGAAGGCCATCATCTGGCTGAAGGCCAGTGATCCGGTGAGGATCATCAGCATCATCAGGGTGATCTTCATGGTGCCGATCAGCGATTTCTGCACCACCTGCCAGTTGAGCCGGCCGTAGACCGCGGCCAGGATGAAGACCGTGCTGGCCCCCAGGGCGGCCGACTCGGTGGGGGTGGCCACCCCCAGGAACATCAGCCCCACCACCACGAAGATGATCCCGGTCAGGGGCAACAGATAGACCACGGTCTCGCGCAGCTTGTCCCGGAGCGGGATGGCCCTGGGCTGATAGGCCGGGGCCAGGCCGGGGCTGAACCAGCAACGCCCCACGATGTAGGAGGCGTAGAGGAAGGCCAGGAGCAGGCCGGGCAGGATGCCGCCGATGAGCACCTTGCCCACCGAGACCCGGGCGGTGGAGGCCAGGATCACCGCCAGGGCGCTGGGCGGGATGATCATGGCCAGGCCGCCGCTCATGCACGAGCCCACGCTGATGGCCGGTTTGTAGCCGCGCCGCTCCATCTCCGGCAGCATCATCGAGCCCAGCATGGCGGTGGTGCCCAGGCTGGAGCCGCTCAGGCAGGAGAAAAGCGTGCTGGCCCCCAGGGTCACCAGGCACAGGCGGCCGGGCAGGCGGCCCATCCAGATGTCCACCACGTCGATGGCCTTGAAGGCCAGCCGGGTGTGCAGGAGCACCTCGCCCATCAGCACGAACAGGGGCACCGGCACCAGGGCGAACATGGTCACCGAGCTGTAGATGCCGTCAATCAGTTGGTGGAAGCCCCCGAATCCCCCCCAGAGGACGTAGGCCCCCACCAGGTTGACCACCAGGAAACTGAAGGCCACGGGCAGGCCGGAGGCCAGCACCACCAGCAGACCGCCCATGATTATGGTCAGCGTCCACCACCAATCCATGATGCTTCTCTCCCCGGCCTATTCGGTGGCCCGCGTGGGGGCGGGGGCGGTCTCGCGCCAATGTCCCCAGGCCTTGATGCAAAATTCCACGCTCAGAAGCAGGCTGCCATAAGGAATCACCCACAGGAGCATCCAGCGTGGCACGGCCAGGGTCTTGATCTCCGGCAACTCGCGCACGAAGGCCTCCCAGGTGGCCTGGCAGCCGGCGGCGCACAGCACCAGGCAGGCCGCCGCGCCCAGGACCGAGGTCCACATGGTCAGCCGCCGGGCGACGCGCTCCGGGATGTAGGCGAAAAGGAGGTCCACCCGCACGTGGCCGTCCTGGCGCAGCAGCCAGGGGGCCCCCAGGAAGGTGACGTAAAGCAGCAGGTATTCGTTGACCTCCACCACCCAGCCCAGGGGACTGTTAAAAACGTAGCGCAGCACTGAATCCAGGGACACCACCAGCATCATGAAGACGAATACCGCTCCGGAGACGGCGGCCCCGGCCTGGATCAGGCGGTTGTAGACGTGTTGCAAGCTGTCGGGCATGGCTTCCTCGCAGGGGCTGTGGCCGCGCCGGGCGTCCCGGGCCGCGCCTGGGGGCGCGGTCCGGGACGTTCTCTCGCCTTGATGGGCAAGGACGGTCGGGGCCTCAGGGCTTCTTGCGGGTCAGCTTGTAGAGCTCCGGGCCGAAATCAGGGGACTTCTCGATGACATAGGCCCAGGTGGCCTTCTGGGAGGAGGTGACGAACTCCTGGGCGTCGGCCTCGGGCAGGGTGATGATCTGCATGCCGGCGGCGGACATCACCTTCCAGTCCTGGTCCACCCGCTGCATGGCGCGCACGGTGTCGATGCCCTCCATGATCTCCACGCACTCCTTCAGCACCTTCTGCAAATCCGGCGGCAAGGCCTTGAACTTGTCCAGGTTGACCGCCGTGGCCGGCTCCAGTTGGAAGACGCCGGGGTTGACCATGAACTTGGTCACCTCGTGCCAGCCCATGCCCGGCACCGCGTAATTGGGCCACAGGAAGCCGTCCACCACCCCGCGCTCCATGGCGGTGTAGATCTCCATGGGGGCGATGGTGATGGGGTTGGCGCCCAGGGATTTCATCCAGGAGGTGTACAGGGGGGCCACCCGGATCTTGAGGCCCTTGAGCTCGGCCAGGGTGCTGATCTTCTTGTTCAGGAAGAGCTTGAAGTTGACCACCGAGTTGAGGCAGCCCAGGTATTCGGCGTTCATCTTCTCGCGGAAGATCTGCACCCAGAGGTCATAGGCCCCGCTCTGGCGCTCCTCCCAGGCCGGGATCTGGGAGAGCCCCTTGGCGGTGAAGACGGGGGAGATGTTGCCGAAGTACATGAAGGGGCTGTAGAGCAGCATGTCCACCGTGCCCCGGCGCAGGGCCTCGCCCTGGTCGAAGGTCTGGATGACCTCCGGCCCGCCGATCCAGTTGATCTTCAGCCGGCCGCCGGACTTCTGCTCGATAAGCTTGATCAGCAGAGGCAGGCCCAGGTTGTGGGGATGGTCCTTGGGGAAGGCGGTGATGGCCTTGAGTTGAAAGGTGTCCTTGGCCCAGGCCGGGCCGGCGGCCAGGGGCGACAGCGCCACCAGCGCCGCCGCCAGCATCAGACCGGCGCGCTTCAGCCATCCATGCAGTCTTTGGTTCGCCACCATCTGCCTTCTCCTTCTCCTTGGCTCGAGTTGGGTGCGGACGGGCCCCGATGGCCCGCCGCGCGGGGCTTTTCCCAAGAAACTCGCCGAATCGTGGTGAAGGTTGCGTGCATCCATGGTGACGAAACCGGTTGGGGAGCCTTGCCGCTGGATGCGGTGGTCGCCGGGGGATCGCTGGAGATGACGTACCGGGGGAGGCGGGCGCCAACCACGCAACTGGGGTCCGGGGCTGCGGAACGGACGGACATTGGACAACCTTGTAGATAATTAGTAATTAGTTTATAAGTTAACTAATGCCGGCCTGTCAAGCCCATTCCGAGGCGGGACGGAATTGGGTTCCGAACCCGCGCCCGCCAAAGCCTTCACCGGGAAGCGGCGCATCCATTCTATATGGCGGCGCCGCTCTCCCTGGTTCTTCCCCGGCCAGCGGTCACCGCTCCGGTTCTCCCGGTCGCGACGCCAGGTGCGTGCCCACCGCCCTGGGTCCATGTCCCCGGCGCGAGGCCGGTGGGTGGTTCCAGTGGCGGCAATGGTGGCGGCTCCCGCAAAAAAGCTTGACAGCCATAAAATAAAGCACTAAATAGTTAACATATTAATCATCCCCGGATGACGAGGAGACCATACATGGAACTCAAGGACAAATTGGTCGGAATCATTGGGGCGGCCCAGGTGGATGACAGCCCCGCCACGCTGGCGGCCTATTCCCGCGACCACAGCCTGGTCGAGTGCCAGGGTCTGGCGGACGCGGTGGTCTGGCCCGAGGACGCCGAGCAGGTGCAGAAGGTCATTCAACTGGCCAACGAGCTGAAAATTCCGGTGATCCCGGTCAGCTCCGAGCAGCACTTCCATGGCAGCACCCTGCCCAAGATGGGCGGGATCATCATGGACCTGCGCCGGATGAACCGCGTCCTGGACGTGGACCTGCCCGACCGCCTGTTCCGCATCGAGCCGGGCGTGACCTGGGCCCAGGCCCAGGCCGAGACCGAGAAGCTGGGTCAGCGCATGGTCATGCCGCTGTTGCCCCTGGCCAGCGGTTCGGTCGTTGCCAGCCTCCTGGAGCGCGAGCCCCCCACCAACCCCCGCTTCGAGTATGGCGAGCCCATGACCTCCAACGAGGTGATCTGGGGCTCGGGCATGCGCTTCCGCACCGGTTCGGCCAGCGCCCCGGGCTTCCCGGAGAAGGCCGACTCCAAGGGCGGCAACCCCGAGGGACCGGGCACCAACTGGTACCGCTTCCTGCAGGGGGCCGAGGGCACCATGGGCGTGGTCACCTGGTCCATCGTCAAGTTCGAGTACCTGCCGGTCCTGGACAAGACCTACTTCATCACCTTCGACCAGATGTCCCAGGCCATCGAGCCGCTCTACCAGATGCAACGGCGCATGATCGGCAACGAGTGCTTTCTGCTCAACCGCCAGGTGGGGGCGCTGATCTTCAACGACGGCCAGCCCGGCGGCTACGAGGCCCTGAAGCGCCAGCTGCCCCCCTGGTTCGTGGTGATGGTCCTCTCCGGCCCGCCGCGCATGCCGGAGAAGAAACTGGCCTACGAAAAGGCCGCCATGGACGAGATCGCCGCCTCCCTGCCCCAGGTCAAGCGCATCGACGAGTCCCTGGCCGGGGTCCCCGGCCTGGAGCGGCGCCTGCCCGGCATGCTGCGCAAGCCCTGGCCGGCCGAGCGCACCTACTGGAAGCACGCGCTCAAGGGTGGCTGCGAGGACCTGATGTGCATCGCCAAGATGGAGCAGGCCCCGGCCTTCACCCAGACCGTGATGGAGACCGCCGGACTGCATGGCTACGACGTCAACGAGCTGGGCGTCTACCTCCAGCCCATCGAGCAGGGCCGCGCCTGCCACCTGGAGTTCCAGTTCTACTACGACCCGGCCGATCCGGCCGCCAAGGCCCGGATCAAGGCCCTGTACATGGACGCCGGCCAGAAGCTCTTCAAGCAGGGGGCCTTCTTCTCGCGGCCCTACACCTTGCTGTCGCCCATGGTGTTCGAGCACGCCCGGGGCTACACCAACACCATCACCAAGGTGAAGGAGGTGTTGGACCCCAACTACATCATGTGCCCCGGCAACGTCTGTTTCTAAAGGAGGCGGCGAAATGATCGTTTCAGGGTCGCTGGAACTCAAGGATTACATGTACGAGATGCGGCGCTGCATGCGCTGCGCCAGCTGCAAATGGCTGGACCACATCTACATGCCGGACAACCGCTTCGTCTACCGTTGCCCGAGCTACGCCAAGTACTACTACTCCAAGGTGGCCTATGGCCGCCTGAAGCTGGGCCTGGCCCTGTGCGAGAACCGGCTGGACGACACCCCGGGCATGAAGGACATGGTCTTTCAGTGCCTGATGTGCGGGGCCTGCGATTCGGGCTGCAAGCGCAACCTGGATCTGGAGATCATGAACTCTCTGGAGGCCCTGCGCGGCCAGATGGTGGCCGGGGGCCGCTATCCCGAGGCCCACCAGCGGGTGATCGACCACGTGGCCAAGAGCCACAACAAGTTCGGCGCGCCCCACAAGGACCGCGCCGCCTGGGGGCCGGTCAACGCCCAGGCCAAGAGCGACACCGTCTACTTCGCCGGTTGCGGGGCCTCCTACCAGGACAAGAGCCTGGCCCAGGCCACCGACAAGATCCTGGGCCAGTTGGGCGGCTACATGCTGCTGCCCGGCGAGCAGTGCTGCGGTCATCCTCTCTTCGCCATGGGCCACTACGACGCCTTCCGCAAGCAGATGGAGGCCAACCTGGAGGCCATGAAGGCCACCGGGGCCAAGCGCCTGGTGACCGCCTGCGCCGAGTGCTACAAGACCTGGAAGGTCGACTACCCCCGCCTGATGAAGATCAGCACCCAGGACCTGCCCTTCGAGGTGGTGCACGTCACCGAGCTGGTGGCGCCGGCGGTGGCCAGCGGCCAGATCAAGTTCAACGGCCGGGTGGATCTGAAACTGGCCTGGCACGACCCCTGCAACCTGGGCCGCATGTCCGAGCCCTACGTCCATTGGGAGGGCGACCGCGGCCAGTGGGGCTGCCTGGAGCCCGGCCAGGGTTTCGCGGCCAAGCAGTTCAATCGTGGCACCAGCGGCGTCTACGAGGCCCCGCGCCAGATCCTGGCCGCCATCCCCGGGGTGGAGGTGCTGGAAATGAAGCGCCATCACGAGTTCTCCTGGTGCTGCGGCGGTCACGGCGGCGCGCCGGAGGCCTATCCCGAGCTGGCGGCCTACGCGGTGAGCGAGCGTCTGGAGGAGGTCAAGGACGCCGGGGCCGAGGGCCTGGTCAGCGCCTGCCCCTACTGCAAGCGGCAGTTCCAGGACGGCTTCAAGGACCGCGACCACCAGGTGCCGGTCTTTGACATCACCGAGCTCATCGCCCAGGCCCTGTAGCCAGAGAAAGGATGCGGCTCATGCCGAAAGTCACCGAAAAGGTTTCCCGGGCGGCTTATAACGCCCTGGCCAATATCGTGGGACCGGAGTGGATCACCGACGACGCCTCCATCACCGAGAGCTACGTCAAGGGCGGCGAGATCCACGACTGCATCTACCAGCGCGGCCAGCAGCCTCCGGGCGTGGTGGTGATGCCCAAGAACACCGACGAGGTGCAGAAGATCGTCAAGGTCTGTTTCCGCCACCACCTGCCCTACACCCCCATCGGCGCCTTCTGGGGCGTGCACTGCGGCGGCAAGGTGCCCTTCCACGTCTCCATCGACCTGTCGCGCATGCGGGGCCTGGACTGGGACGAGAAGCACATGGTGGCCATCGTGGAGCCGGGCCTGATCCACTCGCCCCTGCAGGCCGAGGCCCAGGAGCGCGGCCTCTACACCATGACCCCCGGCGGCGGCTCCCAGGCCGCGGTCATCGGCAACATGCTGACCTGCAACTACTCACCCCTGAACTACCGCCTGGGTCTGGCCACCCGCCGCATCCTGGGCGTGGAGTGGGTGCTGCCCGACGGCGAGGTGATCCGCCTGGGCTCCTTGTCCAACTCCGACGACCCCTACTGGGGCGAAGGCCCCGGCCCGGACCTGCGCGGTCTGTTGCGCGGCTACCTGGGTTGGTGGGGCAAGGTGGGCATCATCACCAAGATGGCCATCAAGATGCACCCCCTGTTCCTGCCCGAGCGCATGAAGCCGGTGGAGCGGGGCATGATGAGCACCCTGGAGTTTCCCGACAACCGCATCAAGTGGTACAACTTCCGCATGCCCAGCGAGGAGGCCATGCGCAAGGCCATGCGCGAGATCTCCCGCTGCGAGATCGGCGCGGCGGTGATGCGCGTGCCCACCATCTGGCGCTATCGCGGCAAGTCGGTCAGCCGCGAGGATTTTTGGAGCAAGTGGGCTCCGGACGAGCAGAAGATCCGCGACGGCCGCGCCACCTCCTCGGTCTGCCGGGTGCTGTTGATCGGCTACACCAGCGAGGCCCAGCTCAAGTATGAGGAAGAGATCCTCATGGAGATCATGAACGAGCTGGGCGCGGACCTGGGCCGCACCAAGCAGTCGGACCAGTCCTGGATCAAGAACGCCGACTCGGCCGGCATGTGGTGGCCCGCCGGTGGCTACGTCTCGGTGGAGTTCGTGGTCGAGACCCTGGAGCATTCCTTCGCCCGCGGCAAGACCCTGCTCAAGGAGAAGGAGGCCAAGTTCACCCCGCCGTTGGTCGATGAATACGGCGAGGAGGGCTGGATCCAGATGACCGACATGGGCCACACCAGCTACTTCGAGTTCCTGATCCAATGGGATCCGGAGCACCCCCTGGGCAAGTACAAGTCCGGCGAGTACAAGGCCTGGGAGCACTGGGTGGCCAGCCAGCGCACCGCCATCGACCACGGCCAGTACACCGCCAACATCGGCAGCTTGAGCGTCATGGGTCTCACCGGACCGGCTTTCGGCCCCAACTACGGCGAGATCTACGACAAGGTGCGCCAGGCGGTGGACCCCAAGGACATCTCCAACCCGCCGCTGGACCTGCACGACCGCGTGATCGAGGAGTTCGCGCCGCAGTGGATGGAGGAGTACGACTTCAAGCCCTGGACCGAGCTGATGCACGGAGGCAAGGAGTGGTGGAAGGTCCTCACCAGCCGCGGCTACCAGTGGCGCGACGTGCTGCCCGAGTGGTATTGGGACCGCGACGACAAGGAAATCGGCTAGGACCTTAGCACCTGGCCTCAACCCATCCGCCCGCCGGCCGGGAGCCTCCCGGCCGGCGGGCCCTCCAGCGGCCGGGCGACGACATGCCAGACATCCTCCTGATCGACACCAACACCACGCCTTTCAACGAGGCCTTTCCGGTCTACCCCATCGGCCTGGACTACCTCCAGGGCGCGCTCAATGACGCCGGCCTGGGGCCGGTGGAGGTCTTGGACCTGACCCGGGCCGGCGGTCCCCTGGGCCGCGAGGCCCTGAGCCTGCGCGGCGGGCGCAGCCTGGACCTGATCCGGCAAAAGCTGGCCGAGAAGCCCTGGGACCTGGTGGGGCTCAGCCTGCGCAACCTGGACTCTACCTATCCCATCCTGGACGGTCCGGCCGAGCTGCACTACTACCTGCCCCAGCTCAGCCAATACCTGGATTGCGTGGCGACCCACGCCGACCCCCGCACCCGGGTGGTCCTGGGCGGCACCGGATTCTCCATCATGCCCGAGGCCTTCCTGGTCGGCCGGCCGGACACCTGGCACGGCGTGGTGGGGCCGGGGGAGGGCGTCCTGGTGGAGTTGGCGCGGGGAATCCTGGCCGGGGTGGACCAGCCGCGTCTGACCAAGGCCAACGGCCGGGACACAGCCATCGGTCGCTTGCAGAACCGGGCGCTGCTGGGGGCCTACCTGGACCTGCCCCAGGGCGAGGGCTCATTCGGCCTGCGCAGCAAGACCGGCTGCGGCCAGGCCTGCGGCTACTGCCCCTATCCGCTCATCAACGGCCCCAAGCAGAATTTGAAAGACCCGGCCGAGGTGGTGGAGGAGCTGCGGCTTTTGAGCGAGGTCCACGCCCGCCATCCCGCCCGGCCGCCCCTGCGCTTCATGTTCGCCGACGACATCTTCAACCGCCCCCTGGACCACGCCAAGGCCATCCTCAAGGCCATGCTGGCCGCCGGCATCCGGCCGGACGCCTGGCACGCCTACCTGGACCCCAGCGGCCTAGACCGGGAGTTCTTCGAACTGGCCCTGGCCAGCGGGGGCTGGAGCCGGCCCGGTCCCGAGGGTCTGGACGGCCGGGTGATGTTCTTCCCCTTTGACGTGGAAAGCGGCTCGGACCGGATCCTGGCCAAATTGGGCAAGCCCTACCGGGCCAAGGATGTCCTGGCCGGGGTGGAGGCCTGGCGGGCGGTCAGCGGGGCGGCGGTGGCGCGGGGCGAGCTGGCGGCGGCCGGCCTGGGCTTCCACCTGCTCCTGGGCTATCCCGGCGAGGACGAGGCCAGCATCGCCGAGACCTGCCGCCTGGTCAACCAGGCCCAGCCGGACCAGGTGGCGGTGCAACTGGCGGTGCGGGTCTATCCCGGCACGCCCCTGGCCCGCCAGACCAAGGAACAGCTCTGGCAACGCGAGGAGGACCTGCGGCGGCCGGTCTTCGCGCCCATTGACGAGGATCAGATCATGACCTGGCTGCGCCGGCACCTGGACGCGGCCTATGACCGCCTGGCCCGCAGGGGCAACATGCTGCTCATCGGCCGGGGCGACTAGGAGGGCATCCCTCGCCTCGGGGACAAAAAAGGGAGATCATTATGGATTTCGACCTGAGCGAGGAGCACCGCCTGATCCAGGAGACGGCTTATCGTTTCGCGGTGAATGAGATCGCGCCCCAGGCCAAGCAATGCGACCGGGCCGAGAAATACCCCCGGGAGATCGTGCGCCGGGCCGCGGAGCTGGGCTTCGTGGGCCCCACCATCCCCGAGGAATACGGCGGCGCGGGCTATGGCTTCTTCGAGCATTCCCTGATCGTGGAGCAGATGGCCCGGGTGGACCTGGGCATCACCCAGGCCATCGAGTCGGCCGCCTTTGGCTCGCAGAACATCGTCTTCTTTGGCACCGAGGAGCAGAAGCAAAAATACCTGCCCCCCCTGGCAGCCGGGGAGATGATCGCGGCCGGGGCCTACACCGAGCCCGACGCCGGCACCGACATCGCCGCGGCCCGCACCAAGGCGGTGCGCGAGGGCGACCAGTGGGTCATCACCGGCAACAAGATGTTCATCACCAACGGCACGGTCTGCGACTTCATGGCCGTGTTCTGCCTGACCGACCCGGCGGCCGCCTCGCCCTATGAGCGCCACAGCCTGATCCTGGTGGAGTCCGGCCTGCCCGGGCTCAGCGCCACGCCGATCAAGGGCAAGATGGGCCTGCGGGCCAGCGACACCGCCGAGGTGGCCTTCGAGGGGGTCCGGGCGCCGGCGACCAACCTGATCGGCCGGCAGGGCCAGGGCTTCAAGCAGCTGATGCACTTCTTCGACGCCACCCGCACCGTGGTGGCCTCCCAGGGGGTGGGCCTGGCCCAGGGCGCCCTGGATCTGGCCATCGCCTATGCCAAGGAGCGCATCACCTTCGGCCGGCCCCTGATCAACAACCAGGCGATCCAGTTCACCCTGGCCGAGATGGCCACCCGCATCGAGATGGCCCGGATGGCCACCTACCGGGCGGCCTGGCTGGTGGACCAGGGCCGGCCCAGCCCCAGGCTCAACTCCATGGCCAAGTACTACGCCGGGGAGACGGCGGTCTGGGTCTGCGACCAGGCCCTGCAACTGCACGGTGGCTATGGCTATATCGACGAGTACGACATCCAGCGTTTCTACCGCGACGCCAAGATCCTGGAGATCTACGAAGGCACCAAGGAGGCGGAGAAGATGGTCATCGCCAAAAGGACCATCTAGTCCGGCGGACGGAGCTGGGGGTGAAGGGTTTAGCAGGCTGATCACAGTTCACTATAATGAACGCAGGCCAGCCGGCGACCCCTCCGGCTAGTGGCCGCTCCCGGCCGGAAAAGCCCACGGCAATTTTTTTGTTTCCTCCTTGATAGCTGTATGTTAGCCTTAAGGTGCCCAACCGGGACACCCTGGCGGAGGGAAAGCGAGAAACAAAATGGCCAAACAGAATATAGAGCTTATAGTGAACGGGGACCGTTATCAGGTGGCGGTGGACCCCTGGCGGACCCTGGCCGAGGTCCTGCGCGAGGAACTCAACCTCACCGGCACCAAGGTGGGCTGCAACCAGGGCGACTGCGGGGCCTGCACCGTGATCATGGACGGCCGCTCCATCAGCTCCTGCCTGACCCTGGCGGTGGAGGCCCATCAGCGCCAGATCACCACCATCGAGGGCCTGGCCCCCAGCCGCACCGAGCTGCATCCCCTCCAGCAGGCCTTCGTGGAGGCCCAGGCGGTGCAGTGCGGTTTTTGCACCTCGGGCATGATCATGAGCGCCAAGGACCTCCTGGACCACAACCCCCATCCCACCGAGGCGGAGATCCGGGCCGGACTTTCCGGCAACCTCTGCCGCTGCACCGGCTACGTCAAGATCGTGGAGGCCATCGACCTGGCCGCCAAGATGATGGACCCCGCCGGGGCCAAGGAGGCCTAAGCCATGTCACTGGCCCATTTCGAGGTGCATCAGCCCACCAGCCTGGCCCAGGCCCTGGACCTGCTCAGCGCCAACCGCGCCGACGCCCGGGTCCTCTGCGGCGGCACCGACCTGGTGCCCAAGCTCAAGGCCGGGGTCATCGCCATCGGCCATCTGGTCTCGCTGCGGCGGGTGGCGGAGCTGGATCATGTCAGCTTCAGCCCGGACCAGGGCCTGGTCATCGGCGGGGCGGCCCGGCTGACCGACGTGGCCGAGGCCCCGGGGGTGGCCGAGAACTATCCCGGCCTGGCCCACGCCTGCTCGGTGATGGCCACCACCCAGATCCGCCACATGGGCACCGTGGCCGGCAACATCGCCAACGCCGCCCCCAGCGGCGACACCGCCGCGCCGCTTTTGGTGCATGACGCGGTGGTCAACGTGGTGGGACCGGCCGGTCGTCGCTCCATCCCCCTGGTCGATTTCTTCGCCGGCCCCGGGGCCACGGTGCTGGACAGCCTGGAGATCATCGAGACCATCACCGCCCCCGCGCCAGTAAGACCCTGCGGCTCGCAATACCTGCGCCTCTCGGCCCGCAGCCAGGTGGACATCGCCGCGGTGGGCGTGGCCGGGCTGATCAGTCTGGACGGCGCGGGCCTGGTGAGCCGCTGCCGCCTGGCCATGGCCGCGGTGGCCCCCACCCCCCGGCGCTGTCCCGAGGCCGAGGCGGTGTTGGAGGGCAAGAAGCCCGACGCGGGTCTCATCGTCCAGGCCGCCCAGGCCATGACCGCCTCCTCCTGCCCCATCGACGACGTGCGCTCCAGCGCCGCTTATCGCCAGCAGATGGTGGGGGTGTTGACCCAACGGGTGCTCGAACACAGCCTGAAGCTGGCCCAAGGAGGTGCCCAGTGAAAACCAACCCCAAGCTTATCGGCCAGAGCGTTCCCCGCATGGACGCGCCCCAGAAGGTGACCGGCCAGGCCATCTACACCGACGACATCAAGCTGCCCGGGATGCTCTACTGCAAGATCCTGACCAGCCCGCTGCCCCACGCCCGCATTAAAAGCATCGATGTCTCCAAGGCCAAGGCCCTGCCCGGGGTCAAGGACGTGATCATCGGCGAGGACACCCCCAAGGTCAAGTACGGCAACTGGCGACTGGTGCCCGAGAGCCAGGACGAGCTGCCCCTGGCGGTGGACAAGGTCCGTTTCGTGGGCGACGAGGTGGCCGCGGTGGCCGCCCTGGACCCGGAGATCGCCGAGAAGGCCATCAGCCTGATCGAGGTGGAGTACGAGGAGCTGCCGGCGCTCTACACCGTGGAGGACTCCATCGCCGAGGGCGCGCCCCTGATCCACGAGGAGAGCAAGAACAACGTCAGCCTGGTGCGCAAGATCAACTACGGCGACGTGGACGGGGCCTTCGCCTCCGCCCACTACGTGCGCGAGGACACCTTCCGGGTCCACGCCGTGCAGCACGCCTACATGGAGCCCTGCGCCAGCATCGCCGCCCCGGACGAGGGCGGGCGGGTCACCCTCTGGACCAGCACCCAGACCCCCTACATCGTGCAGTGCCTGCTGGCCAGCACGCTGGGCATCCCGGAGAACCACGTGCGGGTGATGAAGGTGGCGGTGGGCGGCGGCTTCGGCGGCAAGATGGAGCTTCGGCCCTGGGAGTTCTGCTGCGCCTTCATGGCCCTGCGCACCGGCCGGCCGGTGAAGTTCCTCTGGAGCCGCAAGGAGGACCTATCCTTCGGCCGCCGCCGCCACGGCATGACCCTGTATTCCAAGATCGCCTTCGCCAAGGACGGCAAGCTCATCGCCAAGGATTTCCAGGTGCTCCTGGACGGCGGGGCCTACAACGCCATGGGACCCACCGCCACCTTCCTCTGCGGCACCTTCGGCAACATGGCCTATCGCCTGCCGGCCTACCGCTACTTTGGCCGCCACGTCTACACCAACAAGCCCCCGGCCTCGGCCATGCGCGGTTTTGGCGCCCCCCAGGCCTATTTCGCCATGGAGAGCCAGTTCAGCATGGCGGCCGAGGAGATGGGTTTCGACCCCATCGAGTTGCGCATCATCAACGCCATGGAGGAGGGCGACGTCATCCCCGAGGTGGCCACCGTCTCCACCTGCGGCTTCAAGGAGAGCCTGGAAAAGGTCCGCGAGCTGAGCGGCTGGGACGAGAAGCGCAAAAACAAGCGGCCCGGCCACGGCCTGGGCGTCAGCGCCTACAGCTTCATCAGCGGCGGCGTCTTCAACTGGTTCAACACCAAGTACAACTTCAGCGCCGCCGAGGTGCGGGTCTATGACGACGGCACCGCCCATCTGTTCAGCATGGCCTGCGACATCGGCCAGGGGCCGGACACGGTGCTGCGCCAAATCCTGGCCGCCGATCTGGGCATCAGCATCGACAAGGTGCGCCTGACCGCCATGGACACCGCCCAGACCCCCAAGGCCGACTTGGGCTCCTGGGGCAGCCGGGTCACCCTGATGAACGGCAACGCCATCCTGGAGGCCACCAAGAAGATCAAGGAGATGCTGATCCCGGTCCTTTTCGCCGAGTTCGATCTCAACCAGATCCAGGACCTGGCCTTCGAGGACGACCACATCTTCGTGAAATCCAACCCCAAGAAGCGGATGAGCTTCGCCCAGGCGGTGTACAAGGCCCTGCGCGGCCGGCGGGGCGAGCCCCTGGTGGCCCAGGGCTATTACACTCCGCGCAACAAGGGTCTGGTCAGCCCGGCCTTCTCCTTCGGGGCCCAGGTGGCCGAGGTCACGGTGGACCAGGAGACCGGCCTGGTCAAGGTGGACAAGATCTACACCGCCCACGACTGCGGCGTGCCGATCAACAAGAAAGCGGTGGAGGGCCAGCTCGAGGGCGCCATCCAGATGGGCCTGGGCTACACTCTGTCCGAGCAGTTCGTGATGAAGGACGGCCGCACCCTGAACAGCACCTTCCTGGACTACAAGGTGCCCACCGCCCTGGACATGCCGCCCAGCGAGTCGGTGGAGGTGGAGACCTACGAACCCGAGGGACCCTTCGGGGCCAAGGAGGCCGGCGAGGGGCTGGCCATCCCCACCGCGGCGGCCATCGGCCACGCGGTCTACGAGGCCACCGGCTATCGCTGCATGGACCTGCCCATCACGCCGGAGAAGGTCCTGCGCGGATTGGGCAAGCTGAAGTGATTCGCGGTCGGGGGCTGGTCCGGCTTGCCGGACCGGCCTCCGACCAGCCAGGTGACTGTCAAAGGGAGCGCCCATGCCCGAGGTGAGTGGATCACCTTCCCTGGGGAGTCGGCCCGCCAATCCCACCCCGCCGCCCGCCCCGGCTTCGCCCCGGCGCGGGCGGCGGAGTTTCAAGCCACTGGCTCGGGAACGGGCCTGGGTGGGGAGCCTGGCCCCGGGGGGCGGATCCCGGATGGTTTGACGGAAGCTAAGCCTCTTAGTATATTAAATGAATTTCAACCCTTCGCGGGCGCGTGCCATGGACAACGGCGGGTACAAAAGCAACCTGAGTCTCAACGAGAAACTCCTGATGGGAGTGATTCGGGTGGCGGAGGATTTCAAGAAGCAATCCTCGGCCATCTTCAAGAACTACGGTCTGACCTTCGCCCAGTACAACGTGCTCAGGGTGCTCAACTCGTCCAAGGACGGGGTGAACACCGTGACCAACGTGGGCAAGATCATGCTGGTCACCGGGGCCAACATGACCGGCCTGGCCAAGCGTCTGGAGCGTGACGGCTACCTGATCCGCAAGCGCCACCCCCAGGACGAACGGGTGACCCTGCTGGAGATCTCGCCCAAGGGCAAGCAGGCCCTGCTCAACATCGAGCGGGAGAAGGAAGAGAACCTGCGGCGCTATGTCGGCCAGTTCAGTGACGGCGAGAAACGCGCCATCCTGGGCCAGCTCAAGGACATGGTGGCCCACAAGCAGCACGGCGAGGCCGGCCAGTAGGGCGGCCCGGTTCGCCGGCCCAAGCCTGGTTTCCAGCCCTGGGCCGGGAGGATGGTTGGTCATGCGGGCCCGCGAGACGCTCGTCGCGCTGATGCTGACGGTCCTGTACCTGTCGTGGGCCGCCGTGGCCTGGTCCGGGTCCGAGTTCGAGTTCGAGGACCAGGGCGACGACCCAACCCCGCCCCAGCGCCCGCCCCAGGCCTATTTCGTGCCCGACCAGGACGAACTGCAACAACTGCCGGCTCCTCCGCCCGGCCATGACAGCTGGGGCTGGCTGCGGCGCGCCTTTTCCGGCCCCAGCCGCCTGGACCCGGGGCGCGACGATCCCCAGCACGACCCCAACCTGGACCAGGGGCCCTAGACCGGCCTCATCCGCGAATCTTCGCTTCGGCTGACCACTGGCGGGCAAGGCGTCCCGCCGGACGTCGCGCGCGGACGGCGGCCAACCGCCGAGGCCGGTTTGTCGTATTTTGTTTGCGGATCAATGGCATGCCGGATTATCCTATCTAATCAAGGTGTCGACCGACCAATCCCGCTGCGGCGGGCCCCACCAGCAGAGGAGGAAGCATGCCCGAATTTATGGATCCCTTCACCGGAATGACCCCCGGCCGCAAAATGACCGCGCGCGAGTTGTGCCGCGCCCTGCGGATGTCGCTGTCGGCCGAGCAGGAGGCCATCAACCTCTACGAAGCCATGGCCGACGCCACCGACAACGCCCTGGCCAAGAAGGTCCTCCAGGACATCGCCGACGAGGAGCGCGAGCACGCGGGCGAGTTCCTGCGCCTGATCAACATCCTCCTGCCCGACGAGGCCGACTTCCTGGCCCACGGCGCCAAGGAGGTGGACGAGATGGTGGCGGAGCTGAAGCCCAAGAAGGCCGCCAAGAAGCCCGCCGCCAAGAAGCCCGCCGCCAAAAAGGCCGCCAAGTAGCCAATCCAGCGCGCCCCGCCCCCGGGGTCGCTCCGGGGGGCGGGGTCGCCGGCTGGGGTGGGCCGGATCGCTTGGCGGCCGGATTGCACGAGCGGGAATGGAGTTGGCTGTCCCGATGACGGGATGGGGGGAGGGCGGCGCGTCCCGGGCGGGCGCGCCGTCGGTTTGGTCCTAGGCCCCGGGGCGGAGATGACCCCGCAGCTTGTCGCGGGCGGCCTTGACCTTGTCCATGCCCTTGCGGTTGCCGGCCAGCTTCACCGCCTTGTCGGCCAGGCGCAGGGCGTCGCCGGCCCGGCCCTGGCCCAGGCGTTTCTTGATCTCCGATTCCACCCGAACGGCGGCGCCGTCGTTTCGGGTGGCGATGGCCGGGGCCGAGAGCAGGCGGGTGACCTGGGGGCAGGTGCAAAGGGGGCACTCGGGATCGGGGTCGTCCAGTTTTTGCAGCACCTCGAAGACATGCTCGCAGTTGTTGCACTGATAGTCGTAAGTTGGCATGGCTAACCTTCCTTTGGGCCCAATCCAGGGCCACTGGACCCAAAGATAATCACTCCGCGCTAAATCTCCAGCACCGGGCTGGGGTGGTCCTGCCTGGCCACGCATAGGCCGGCCCGGGATTCCAGCCGGTCCAGGGTCGCCCGTGCCGAAGCCGCGGCCAGTTCCGGGGTGTTGTTTTTTTCCGAGAGATGGGCCAGCACCACCTGGCGCAATTCCGCGCCGTGGACCGAGGCCAGGAGCTCCGAGCCCTGTTGGTTGGAGAGATGGCCGTGGCGCGAGCGCACCCGTTGCTTGAGCCAGGGCGGGTAGGGGCCGTCGGCCAGCATCTGGGGGTCGTGGTTGTGCTCCAGGATCAGGGCCTGGCAGCCGGCCAACCGGGCCTCCACCAGTTTCAGGGCCTGGCCCAGGTCGGTGGCCAGACCAAGACGGGCCGCGCCGTTGGCGATCACCAGGCCCACCGGGTCGGCGGCATCGTGGGGGATGGCGAAGGGCTGGATGGTCAGGCCGCCCAGGCGGAAGGATTCGCCGGCCCGGAAGGCCTGGTGGCGCACCGGACCCAGGCCGGGGCAGGCGGCGAAGGTGGTCGGGGTGGCCAGCACCGGCAGGCGCAGCTTGCGGGCCACCACCCCCACCCCGGCCACGTGGTCGCGGTGCTCGTGGGTGACGATGATGGCCTTGAGGCAGCGGTGGTCCAGGCCGGCGCGCTCCAGGCGGCCCACAAGCTCGCGGCCGGAGAGCCCGCAATCCACCAGCACCGCCTCGGAGCCCGCCTGCACCAGGATGGCGTTGCCCCGGGAGCCGCTGGCCAGCAGGCAGAAGCGCAGGCCCATGGCCGGGTCTAGCCGGTGTGGCCGAAGCCGCCCGCGCCGCGCTGGCTGGCGGGCAGCTCATCCACCGCGACCAGCTCGGCCCGGGTCACCGGGGCGATGACCAACTGGGCCACCCGGTCGCCGCGCTGGATGGTCACCGGGGCCGGCCCCAGGTTGATCAGGGCCACCTTGACCTCGCCGCGATAGTCGGCGTCGATGGTTCCGGGGGCGTTGACCACGGTCAGGCCGTGCTTGACCGCCAGGCCGGAGCGGGGCCGCACCTGGCCCTCATGCCCCGGTGGGATGGCCAGACAGAGCCCGGTGGGCACCAGGGCGATGGACCCGGGTGCGATGGTAAGCGGGGCCTCCACGGCCGCCGGCAGGTCCAGGCCGGCCGCGCCGGCGGTCTGGTAGGCCGGCAGGTCCAGGCCCTGGCCGTGGGCCAGGCGTTGCGCCAGGACCCGGAGCCCGCTCATCGACCCAGCCCCCGGGTCAGGGCGGCCTGGTCCAGGGGACCCAGGGCCATCACCCCCAGGTTCTCGGGTCGCAGCAGGGAGGCGGCCAGGTCGGCGATCTGGTCCATGGTCACCGCCTCCACCTGGGCCGCAGCCTCGGCCGGTTCGATCTGGCGGCCGAACTGGTATTCATTGCGGGCGATGCGGCTCATGCGGCTTTCCGGGTTCTCGGCCGCCAGCAGGATGGCCCCGGTCAGGTTCTCCTTGGCGTCCAGCAGCTCATGCTCCTGGGGTGGCTCGCCGGCCAGGCGCATGAGCTCGTCCCGGACCACGGCCAGGGCCTCGGCCGCCCGCTCCGGGGCCACCCCCAGATAGATGCCCAACAGGCCGCAGTCGCTGTAGGAGCTGAGATAGGAATAGACCGAGTAGGCCAGGCCGCGTTTCTCGCGCACCTCCTGAAAAAGGCGCGAGCTCATGTTGCCGCCCAGGATCAGGTTGGTGAGCGCCGCCGCGAAGCGCTCCGGAGAGCCGGCCGCGGGCGCGGCCAGGCCCAGGGCCAGGTGGGCCTGCTCGCTGTCGCGCTGGGCCAGCCAAAGTCCGGGATTGACCGTGGGTTGAGTGCGGGGCGGATCCTGGCCGCCACTGGGCAGGGCGGCCAGGGTGGGTCCCAACAGCTCCAGGACCTGCCGGTGCTCCAGGTTGCCCACTGCCGCGACCACCGCCCGCCGGGGCCGATAGTGCTCGGCCAGGTAGGCCTGGATGGCCGGCCGGTCCAGAGCCGCCACGCTTTCCTCGCTGCCCAGCACCGAGCGGCCCAGGGGATGGTCGGGCCAGAAGCCCTCGCCGAATAGCACGTGGACCAGGTCCTCGGGCGTGTCCTCCACCGCGCTGATCTCCTGCAGGATCACGTCCCGCTCCCGCTCCAGCTCGGCCGGATCCAGGGTGGGATTGAGCAGGAGGTCGCTCAGGAGATCGCAGATCTCGGGCAGGCGGCCGGCCAGGGCCCGGGCGTGGTAGCAGGTGTGCTCCTTGCTGGTGAAGGCGTTGGCCAGCCCGCCCAGGCGGTCGATCTCCCGGGCGATGTCCAGGGGCGAACGCCGGGCGGTGCCCTTGAAGGCCATGTGCTCGATGAAATGGCTGACCCCGCCGTGGGCGGGGTCCTCGTCACGGCTGCCGACCTCCATCCAGAGGCCGACCGTGACCGAGAAGGCCTGCGGGTTGCGCTCGGTCAGGACGCGCACCCCGTTGTCCAGGACGGTTTTCTCGATCACGGCCACCTCTAGCGGCGGGGGGGGCGGCGGTCGCGGTCGCCGCGGCCGGGGCCTCCCCGACGGTCGTCGCGCCGATCGTCACGGCGGTAGTCGCCCCGGGGAGGCTCGTCCCCGCGCTGGGCGTCCTCGGCCTGGCGCTGGGCCAGCTCCTCCGGGGTGGGCGGGGGCAAGAGGGCCTTGCGGCTCAGGCGCACCTTGCCCCGGTCGTCGACGCCCAGGACCTTGACCTTGATCACGTCGCCTTCCTTCAGCACGTCGGTGACGCTGCGCACCCGCATGTGGTCCAGCTCGCTGATGTGCACCAATCCGTCGCGCCCGGGCATGATCTCCACGAAGGCGCCGAAGTCCATGATGCGCACCACCTTGCCCTCGTAGACCGCGCCCTCCTCCGCCTCCTGGGTCAGGTCGCGGATCATCTTGATGGCCTGGGCTCCGCCGGCGCCCTCCACCGCGGCCACGTGCACCGTGCCGTCGTCGGAGACGTCGATCTTGGCCCCGGTCTCCATCTGCAGGCCGCGGATGGTCTTGCCGCCCGGGCCGATGAGGTCCTTGATCTTCTCCACCGGGATCTTGATGGTGGTGATGCGGGGGGCGAAGTCGCTGATCTGGCCGCGCGGGACGTTGATGGCCTTGGCCATCTCGCCCAGGATGTGCAGGCGGCCGTCCTTAGCCTGGGCCAGGGCCCGGGCCATGATCTGCTTGCTGATGCCGGCGATCTTGATGTCCATCTGGACCGCCGCGATGCCCTCGGTGGTGCCGGCGACCTTGAAGTCCATGTCGCCCAGGTGGTCCTCGTCGCCCAGGATGTCGGTCAACACCGCGACCTTGTCACCCTCCATGATCAGGCCCATGGCCACGCCGGCCACGGCGGCCTTGACCGGCACGCCAGCGTCCATCATGGCCAGGGAGCCGCCGCAGACGGTGGCCATGGACGAGGAGCCGTTGCTCTCCATGATGTCGCTGACCACGCGGATGGAGTAGGGGAAGGCCTCCTTGCTGGGCAGGGCGCGGCCGACCGCCCGCCGGGCCAGGGCGCCGTGACCGATCTCGCGGCGGCCGGGGCCGCCCAGGCGCTTGGCCTCGTTGACCGAAAACGGCGGGAAGTTGTAGTGCAGCATGAAGCGGCGGAAGATGTCGCCCTGGATGACAGTCTCGATGCGCTGCTCGTCGCCGCTGGTGCCCAGGGTGCAGGTGACCAGGGACTGGGTCTCGCCCCGGGTGAAGAGCGCCGAGCCGTGGGTCCGGGGCAGCACCCCCACCTCGCAGGAGATGGGGCGCACCGTGACCAGGTCGCGGCCGTCCACCCGCTGGCCGGTGTGCAGGATCATCTCCCGCATGGCCTCGGCCTCCAGGTGGTCGATCATGTCCTTGACCAGGCCCTCCTTGCCGGCCGCGGCCTCGCCCAGCTCGGCGATGACCTGGGCCTTGAGCTCGCGCACCTTGCCGTAGCGCTCCAGCTTGGGCCGGGTGGAGAGCACCTCGCGCATGCCGGCGGCGCAGGCCGCGCGGACCTTGGCCAACAGCTCCTCATCCTTGACCGGGGGCTTGAAGGCGCGTTTTTCCTTGCCGCAGGCCGCCACCAGCTCCAGCTGGATGTCGATCAGGGGCTGGAGGCCGGCGTGGGCGAACCAGATCGCCTCCAGGACCGCGTCCTCGTCCACCAGCGCGGCCCCGCCCTCCACCATCACCACCGCGTCGCGGCTGCCGGCCACGATCAGGTCCAGGTCGGACTGGGCGCGCTGCTCGGCGGTGGGATTGAGGATGAACTGGCCGTCCACCCGGCCCACCCGCACCCCGGCGATGGGGCCGTTGAAGGGAACCTCGCTCATGCACAGGGCGGCGGAGGCGCCGGTCAGGGCCATGACGTCGGGGTCGTTGACCTTGTCCACCGAGTAGACGTTGGCGATGACCTGGGTCTCGTAACCCCAGCCCTTGGGGATGTTGGGGCGCACCGGGCGGTCGATGAGCCGGCTGGTGAGGGTCTCGCGCTCGCTGGGGCGGCCCATCTCGCGGCGGAAGAAGTTGCCGGGGATGCGGCCGGCGGCGTAGCCGAACTCCTGGTAGTCCACGGTGAGCGGAATGAAGTCGATGCCTTCGCGAATGGAGTAGTCAGCCACCGCGGTCACCAGCACCACGGTTTCGCCGTGGGTGACCCAGGCCGCGCCGCTGGCCTGCTTGGCCACTTTGCCGGTCTCGATGCTGAACTCTTGACCGTTGATGACGGTCGATACCTTTTTGTACATGCTCTCTCTCAATGCTTCCCGGACTTACTTGCGGATGCCCAGCTCCTTGATCACCGCGCGGTAACGTTCCACGTCCTTGCGGCGCAGGTAGTTGAGCAGGCGCCGGCGCTGGCCCACCAGCTTCAGCAGGCCGCGGCGGCTGTGGTGGTCCTTGGCGTGGACCTTGAAGTGCTCGGTGAGGTACTTGATGCGCTCGCTCAAGAGCGCGATCTGCACCTCCGGCGAGCCGGTGTCGCCCTCCTTGCGCTGGAACTTGATGATGAGGGCGTTTTTGTCTTCCGGAGTCAGAACCACTTTTCATTCCTCCTTGTGTTAGTGGGCCTCGTGGCCCCTCGTCTGCGACCCAGAGTCCTTGCCCGACCACCCTTGGCCGGGCCTCCAGGCTCACTCGGCCCCGTGGGCCGACGCAGATGTCTGATCCTCCCCCGATGGCGCGATGGCGGCCTCGGGGAAAACCCTGATGTTCTCATAATCGCGCTGGGGCCGGCGCTCGCCGGGTCCCAGCCAGCGCAGGACCGCCACCAGGCCGTCCTGGTCGTCGCGCACCTGGAAGGGCTGGCCGTCCTGGTGCTGGCCCCGGGTGTGGGCCAGGAGGGCCTCCCGGGGCAGGATGCGGCCCTGGCGCAGGCTCCAGGCGGTGTCCGCGTCCACCTCCGCCACCGGCAGGCCCAGGCGGTCCAGGACCTCGGGCAGGGGCAGCAGGCGTCGGGTCAGCTCCTCCGGACCCAGGTCCAGGGCCTCTTCCAGGCCCAGGGCCTCCTGGACCGCGAAGGGCGAGGAACCCAGGCGGCGCAGGGCGGTGAGGTGGCCCTCGCTGCCCAGGGAGCGGGCCAGGTCCTCGCCCAGGGCGCGGACATAGGTGCCCCGGGAGCAAAGCATGCTGAATTCAATCTCCCCCGGGGCCAGGGAGACCAGCCGGGCCTGGTGCACCGTGATGGGGCGCGGCGGTTTTTCCACCTTCACCCCGGCCCGGGCGTAGGCATACAAGGGCCGGCCCTCGTGCTTGGCCGCCGAATAGGCCGGCGGGGCCTGCAGGCGCGCGCCCTCCAGTCCGGCCAGGGCCTCGGCCACCGTCGCGGCCTCCAGCTCCGGCACCGGGGCCTCGGCCACCGTCTCGCCGCTCAGGTCGCCGGTGTCGGTGGCCCGGCCCAGGCCCAGGCGGGCCTGGTAGAGCTTGGCCCCGGAGCCCAACAGCTCGGCCAGGCGGGTGGCCTGGTTGAAGGCCAGGACCAGCAGGCCGGTGGCGAAGGGGTCCAAGGTCCCGGCATGTCCAAGCTTATCGGGCCGATAGCGTCGTCGCAACCGCTCCACCACGTCGTGGCTGGTGGGGCCGGCCGGCTTGTCCACCAACAGCACGCCATCGGCGAAAAAACGCGGCGAGGACCGGCGGCGGCTCATGCCCGGCCTCCGGTCTGGACCAGGGCCTGGGTCAACAGTTGGCCCAGGTGGGCGGCGGCCTGTTCCAGGGGCATCGCCAGGCGCGCGCCGGCCGCGTTCTTGTGGCCGCCACCGCCCAGGGTCAGGGCCAGGGCGCCCACGTCCACCGCCCCCCGCGAGCGCAGGCTGGCCTTGACCCCGCCCTCGGCGGTCTCCTTGACCAGCGCCGCCACCTCGACCCCCCGGATGGCGCGCAACTCCTCCACGATCCGGTCCAGATCGCTGGGCGGGCAGCCCAACTCTGCCAGGTCGGCCTGGCGGGCGCGGGCCAGGGCCAGGCGGCCATTGGCCATGAGCTCCAGGCTGGCCAGCACCCGGCCGAAAAGCTGCAGGCGCTCCAGGCTGGTGGAATAGGCCTGCTGGGTGATGGCCCAGGGATCGGCCCCGGCCGCCACCAGGTCCGCCGCCGCCCGCAACACCAGGGGGGTGGTGTTGGAATAACAGAAGCGGCCGGTGTCGGTGACCAACCCGGTGTAGAGGCAGGTGGCCGCCTCGGGTCCCAGGACCCAGCCCAAATCCGTCGCCAGGCCGGCCACCATCTGGGCGGTGGCGGCCTGGGCCGGCTCCACCCAGCGGGCCTGGCCAAACTTGACCTCGCCCAGGTGGTGATCCACCACCGCCACCCGGCCGGCGGCCTCCAGGTAGGGGGCCGCCACGGGTCCGGCCCGGTCCGGCTCGTGGCAATCCAACAGCACCACCACATCCGGCCAGTCCGCCTTGGGCAGGCCCGGATCCAGGGCCTCCAGACCGGGCAGATAGCCGTACTCGGGCGGCGCGGCGCCGTTGATATGGCAGCGCGCCTCTTTGCCTTGGGCGGTCAGCAGGTGCATCAGGCCCAACACCGAGCCCAGGGCGTCGCCGTCCGGGTCGCGATGGGCCATCACCAGCACCCGTCCGGCCTCGCGCAGGGCCTGGACCACCGCCTGCCTCACGCCTGGCCCTCGTCGTCGGGGTCCTCGCCCCGGGTTTGGGCCTGTTCCTGGTCGGCCTGGCGCACCTGGCGGATCAGGCGCTCCATCTCCGCCCCCCGGACCAGGGAGGCGTCGTAGGCCAGCACCAGGCGCGGGGTGGTCTTGATGGCCAGGCGGGTGGCCAGCTCCCGGCGCAGGAAGGGCGCGGCGGCCTTGAAGCCATCCTCCACCTGGCGGCGGCGGCTGGCGTCCAGCAGGCTGAAATAGATCTTGGCCTGGGCCAGGTCGGGCGAGACGTCCACCCCGGTGAGGGTCATGCCGGCCAGGCGGGGATCCTTGACCCGCTTCAGGAGCAGGTCGGCCAGCTCGGCCTGGATCAGGTTCCCCAGTCTTTCGGTGCGGCGGGTGCCCATCAGTATTCCCAGGGCGGCTTGGCCGCCGGAGCCCAGGCCATGTCCTTGAGCGGGACCACTTCCTGGCGCAGATCGGTGATCTCGGCCAGGGCCAGGCGCTCCACGAAGCGCACGATCTCGTCCATCTGATGCTGCACGTGGGCGGTCTCGTTGCCGCAGACCGCGAAACCCAACTCCAGGCGCTGCCAGGTGTCCTGGCCGCCCACCTCGGCGGCGGCGGCGTTGAACTTGGCCCGCACCCGGTCGATGACCGCGCGCGCGACCTTGCGCTTGGTCTTCAGGCCGCCGGAGTCGGCCACGTGCAGGGTCATGGTCAGCGCGCCCACCACCATCGGCTACAGCTGGGCCGCGACCTCGCGGGTGACGTAGACCTCGATCTCGTCGCCCACCTTGATATCGTTGTAGTTCTCCAGGCCGATGCCGCACTCGTAACCCTGGAGGACCTCCTTGACGTCGTCCTTGAAGCGCCGCAGGGAGGACAGCTTGGTGGTGGCGATCACCACGCCATCGCGCAGCAGGCGGGCCTGGGCATTGCGCTCCACCTTGCCGGTGCTGACCGCGCAGCCGGCGATGGTGCCTATCTTGGGCACGGTGAAGGTCTCGCGCACCACCGCGCGGCCGATGACCTCCTCCTGGATCAGCGGGGCCAGCATGCCGGTCAGGGCGGCGGTGACATCGTCCATCACCTGGTAGATGACATCGTAGGTGCGGATGTCCACGTGCTCGGCCTCGGCGATCTCGGTCACCTTGCCGGTGGGGCGCACGTTGAAGCCGATGATGATGGCGTTGGAGGCCGAGGCCAACATCACGTCGGTCTCGGTGATGGCGCCGGTGGCCGAGTGGATGACGTTGACCTTCACCTGCTCGTTGCCCAGCTTGTTCAGGGCGTCCACCATGGCCTCCACCGAACCCTGCACGTCGGCCTTGACCACCAGCTTCAGCTCCTGGACCGCGCCTTCCTTCATCTGCTCGAAGAAGCCCTCCAGCGACAGCCGGGTCTGGGAGCTCAACTCGGCCTCGCGCTTCTTCATGGCGCGATGCTCGGCGATCTGCTTGGCCACCTTGTCGTTTTCCACCACCACGAACTCGTCGCCAGCCTCGGGCACCCCGGCGAAGCCCTGCACCTCCACCGGGATGGCCGGCCCGGCGTCGTCCACCCGGCGGCCCAGGTCGTCAAACAGCGCCCGCACCCGGCCGGAGTGGACGCCGCAGACAAAGGCGTCGCCGGCCTTCAGGGTGCCTTCCTGCACCAGCACCGTGGCCACCGGACCGCGCCCCTTGTCCAGGCGCGCCTCCAGGATATGGCCACGGGCGGCCTTGGCCGGATTGGCGGACAGCTCCAGGACCTCGGACTGCAACTGGAGCATCTCCAGGAGGGTGTCGATGCCCTGGCCGGTCTTGGCCGAGACCTCCACGTAGATGGTGTCGCCGCCCCAGTCCTCGGCCACCAGGCCCTGGTCGGCCAGCTCGCGGCGCACCCGCGAGGGGTCGGCCCCGGGCTTGTCGATCTTGTTGACCGCCACCACGATGGGCACGCCGGCCTCGCGGCTGTGGCTGATGGCCTCCTTGGTCTGCTGCATCACGCCGTCGTCGGCCGCCACCACCAGGACCACCACGTCGGTGACCTGGGCGCCACGGGCGCGCATCTGGGTGAAGGCGGCGTGGCCCGGGGTGTCCAGGAAGACCACCTGGCCGCCTTCGGGCAGGTGGACGTTGTAGGCGCCGATGTGCTGGGTGATGCCGCCGGCCTCGCCGCTGGCCACGTTGGTGCGCCGGATGGCGTCCAGGAGCGAGGTCTTGCCGTGGTCGACGTGGCCCATGATGGTGACCACCGGGGGCCGGGTCCTGAGGTCCTCGGGGCGATCCGCGGCCTGCTCCAGCAGGCCTTCCTCCTCGAAGGCCACCCGCTCGATCTCGAAGCCGAACTCCGCCGCCACCAGGGAGGCGTCCTCCAGCTCCAGGGACTGGTTGGCGGTGAGCATCATGCCCATCTTCATCAGGCGGCCCACCACCTCGGCCGACTTGACGCCCATGCGCTTGCCCAGCTCGGCCACGGTGATGGCCTCGCCCACCTTGACCCGGCGTTTGATGGCCTTGGGGGTGGTGATCTCGGTCTTCTTCTTCTTGACCGGCGCGCCCCGGCGCTTGCCGCGTCCGTGACGATCGGTGTCGTAGAGATCGGCCTTGTCCAGGATCTCCTTGCGCTTGCCGGCGCCGGCCTTGCGCATCAAGGCCTCGTCATCGGGCATGGCGGCGGTCTTCTTGCCCTTTTTGCGCCGCCGCCCGGTCTTGTCGTCGCTGCGCTCCGGCGGCGGGGTGTCCGAGGGGGCCGGGGCCGCCGGGCGATAACCGCCCGGACCGCCGCCGGGCCGACCGGGACGGGGCTCGTAGGTGCGCGGGGGCGGCTCGTACTGGCGCTTTTCGGTGGTGGGGGCCACCGGCTGGGTGGGCCGGCTGATGATGCGCGCCGGCATGTCCAGCACCGAGCGCTTGGGCGGCCGGGCCGCGTCGGGGCGCGTCTCCGGGCGCTGGCCAGCCGGGCCGGCCGGACCGGCCTGTCCCGCCTGGGCGGCCGGAGGGGCGGCCGGGGGCCGGGGCTCCGGCCGCGGCGCCTGGGGCGGGCTGGGCCGGGTCTCGCTGCGCTCGGCCGGACGGGTCTCGGCCTTGGGCTCGGGCTGGCTTTCCGGCTCGGGGCGCGGGGCGGGCGCGGCCGGAGCCTCGGTCTTGGCTTCGGGGGCGGCCGGAGCCTCGGGCTGGGGCGCCGGCTGGGGAGCGGTAGCGGCCGGGGGCACGATCTTGGCCTCCACAGGGGGTTCGCTCTTGGCCTCGGGCTGGGGTTCGTCCACCGCCACCGCAGCGGGGGGCTCGGGCTCCAAGTCCGGAGGCGCGGGGCTGGGCTGGGGCGCGGCCGCCGCCACCGGCTCGGGCTGGGGCTCGGGCTCGGCCGCCGCCACCGCGGCGGGGGGCTCGGGCTCCGGGGCCGGAGGCGCGGGGCTGGGCTCGGGCGCGGCCGCCACCGGCTCGGCCGGGGGTTCGGGCTCGGCCGGGGCGCTTTCCATCACCGGAGGGGCGGGGGCCTCCTGGGGTTCGGGGGCGGCCGGGGATTGCTCGGGAGCGGCCTCGAGCAATTCGCCCTCGGGCTCCTCGCTCTCCACCTGGCGACGGCGGCGGCGGATCACCTGGGTGGTGACCCGCTTCTCCTCGACCACCTCGGAGCGCTCCTCCTTGAGGCGGTCGCGCACCACCTGGGCCTCCTCCGGGCTGATGACGCTCATGTGGTTGCGCACATCCAGGCCCAAATCAATGAGCTGCCGGACCAGGTCCTTGTTGTCCAGCTTGAGCTCCTTGGCCAGCTCGTAGACCCGCAATTTGGCCATCCACCATCTCCTGGGCGCTTGACCAGGCTGGAGGGTCCCGCTGGGGGCGCTCCCCTGCCGTGCCTGGAAAGCATTTATGATATCGCGGCCGTTGGCGCGGCCTTCAAATCCGGTTCAAATCCTGGTCGTCCGGCCCCAGCAGGGACCGAAACTCCACCGCCGCCGCCAGCCGGGCCAGGGCCTGGCGGGGGGGCGTCCCGCGAAAGCCCCGCAGGGCGGCCTTGCCCTGGGCCAGGGCCGTGAAACAGGCCTCCCGGCGGCAGACGTAAACCCCGCGTCCCGGCAACCGCCGCCGGGGATCGGCCCGCCAGCCCTCGGGACCCTGGGCCAGGCGCAGCAGTTCGGCCTGGGGCCGGCGCTGGCGGCAGGCCACGCAGGTGCGAATCGGCGCGGCCTTGGCCCCCCGGGCGGCCATCAGGCCGGGCCGGGCTCGTCCGGCTGCGGAGCCTCTTCCGCCGGAGATTCCTCCGCCGGGGCCTCCTCCGCCGGAGCCTCTTCCCCGGCCGACGGGGGCGCGAAGATGGCCTCCCCGCCCGAGGCGTTGGTCACCCGCTGGCTCAGGTAGGCCCGCGCGTCGCTGATCAGGCCCTCGGCCCGGGCCTGGTCGATGCCCGGCAGGGCGGCCAGATCGCCGGCGTCGGCGTCGGCCAGGGCCTCGGCCGAGCCATAGCCCGCCTGGAACAGGGTGTCGGCGCCCACGTCGCTGACGCCCACCACGTCCAGCAGGGAGCGGTAGCCGTCGCGCAGGGATTCGCCGTACTTGGACTCGCTCTTGACGTCGATCTTCCAGCCGGTCAGCTTGCTGGCCAGACGCACGTTCTGCCCCCGGCGGCCGATGGCCAGCGAGAGCATCTCGTCGGCCACGATGACCTCCATGGTCTGGTTGACCTCGTCCACCACCACCCGGCTGATCTCGGCCGGGGCCAGGGCGTTGACCACGTAGCGGGCCGGGTCCGGGTCGTAGGCGATGATGTCGATCTTCTCGCCCCGCAGCTCCTGCACCACCGCCTGGACCCGCGAGCCCTTCATGCCCACGCAGGCCCCCACCGGGTCCACGTCGCGGTCGCTGCTGCTGACGCCCAGCTTGGTGCGGCTGCCCGGCTCCCGGGCCACGCCCTCCACCGTGACGATGTTCTCCGCGATCTCGGGCACTTCCAGCTCGAACAAGGCTTGGATGAAGCCGGGGTGGGTGCGGGAGAGAATGATCTGGGGGCCGCGGCTGATGCGTTTGACGTCCAGGACATAGGCCCGGATGCGGTCGCCGGGGCGGTAGCCCTCGCGGGGGACCTGCTCGCGGGGGGGCAGGACGGCCTCGGTGCGCCCCAGGTTGACGATGATGGCTCCCTTGTCGAAGCGCTGCACGATGCCGTGGATGATCTCGCCCTTGCGGTCCTTGAAGTCCTCGAAGATGATGTCGCGCTCGGCGTCCTTCATGCGCTGGATGATGACCTGCTTGGCGCTCTGGGCGGCGATGCGGCCGAAGTCGCCGGTGTCCACCTTCACGCCCAGCTCGTCGCCCACCTCGCAGTCGGGATCGAGCTTGTGGGCCTGCTTGAGGCTGATCTGGGTCTCCGGGTCGGTGATCTGTTCGACCACCTCCCTGAACTCGAAGACCTCCACCTCGCCCAGGTCGTCGTTGTAGGCCACGTCCACCTCGACCTTGGAGCCCAGCTTGCGCCGCGCGGCCGAACGCATGGCCTCTTCCAGGGTGTTGATCAGGATCTCGCGATCCAGACCCTTCTCCCTGGCCACCTGGTCGATCATCCTCTTCAGTTCGCTCATTGGCAACCGCTCTCCCGGCAACCTATGTCTGTCAGGGCCCCGCGGGGCATCCAACCGTCAACCCCGGCTTGATCCGCCTCGGCCCTAGAGCTTCAGGGCCAGGTTGGCCTTGGTCACGCTGGCCAAGGCGATGGCCCGGGTGCGGCCCTCGGCCTCCACCAGGACGTCATCGCCCATCATGCCCTTGAGCACCCCCAGCACGGTGCGGCTCTTGCCGGCCTCGTCCAGGTGCATCACCCGCACCGGGCGGCCGGCGAACATCTCGAAATCGCGCGCGGTCTTGAGCCGGCGGGTGAGTCCCGGAGAACTGACCTCCAGTCGGTAGCGGCCGGGTACCAGGTCCTCCACGTCCAGCAAGTCGCTGGCCTGGCGGCTGACCTGGGCGCATTCGTCCAGGTTCACCCCGCCCTCGGGCCGGTCCACGTAGATCCGCAGCACCTGGCCGCCGCCCTCGCTGCGAAACTGCAACTCCACCAGGACCAGGCCCTCGGAGCGCACCACCGGCTCCAACAGGTCGTGCAACCTGGCTTCCAACTCATCGCTTTTGCCGGCCTTGGCCTGGGTCATGCCGCTGATGCAAGCGCCTTTCCCGCGCCCAGGGCATAGCCCGGGGGCGCGGACCCCGCCAGCGGGCGGAGCCGTGGACCGTTCAAATCTGTCCGCGCGTCGCATGGGCCCAGAAGAGCCGGCCAGATCAGATCGGGTCCACTAATCGAAGCAAGCCGGGTCGCGCCGGGGGATGGCGAAACCGGCCCCCTCAAAAAGGGACAACCCCGCCAGGGAAGTACGCGGCACCCCCGCGTCCCTCCTGCCGGGCGGCGGAAAAAGGTTCAAGAAAATGGAGCGGGCAACGGGGATCGAACCCGCGACTTCAAGCTTGGGAAGCTTGCACTCTGCCAGCTGAGTTATGCCCGCTCGCTCCTCCCGAGGCCCCAGGGACACGCTCCCGCCGCCTCGAGGGCCGATCCGCCCCCAGGGCTTCACGACTCCGACAATTATAAAGCAAGCGCCCCGCCTGACAAGCGCTTTTTCGGCCCGGGCCCTGGCAACCGGCATGCTGGTTGCTTTTTGACCCCAGCCCTGCTACAGCTGGAACCGATGGGCCGTTGGCGTGATTTCCCCTGGGGACGCGCCGGGGGCCATCTTAATTCATGTAACCATATTTACACGAAAAGTGACGGCGCCGCCCCCGCTCCCGGCGCGCGCCCATGGGAGAAGCGCCATGAGCTCCCCCGCCGTCTCGCCCGCCGCGCCTCCCCCTGGCGGTTTGGCCCGCCTCAAGGCCGAGGTCATCGACCCCGGCCTGTGCGTGGCCTGCGGGGCCTGCCTGGGGTGGTGCCCCCACCTCGTGTTCCACGACGGCCGGGTGGCCGCGCCCGACGCCTGCGACCTGGACTCCGGCCGCTGCCTGGGCCTCTGCCCCCAGGCCGTCGTCCCCGGCCCCGAGGCCCGCCGTCAGGATCTGGCCCAGGCTTCCGACGCCCCCTGGTGGTCAGAGCTGGGTCCGGTGCGCCAGGCCTGCTGGGCCCGGGCCACCGCCGCCGACCTGGCCGGCCAGGCGCAGTACGGCGGGGTGGTCAGCACCCTGGCCGCCCTGGCCCTGGAGGCCGGCCTGGTGGGGGAGATGGTCCTGACCCAGGCCGGACTGGAGGGCGCGCCCGAAGGGGCGCGGGTCACCGACCGGGCCGGGGTGCTGGCCGCCGCCGGCTCCATCTACGCCGCCGGCGCTGGGCTCATGCAACTGAATCAAGCCCTGGCCGAAGCCGCCGCCCACCCGGTGGGGGTGGTGGGCCTGCCCTGCCAGGCCTGGGCCGCCCGGTCCCTGCGCGCCCACCCCGACCACCCCGCCGACCGCCTCCAGCTGGTTATCGGCCTGTTCTGCACCCTGAACCTGGACCTGCGCCGCCTGCGGGCGGTCCTGGACCAGGCCGGGGTGAGTGAGCCCATCCTGCGGGCCGACTTCCCGCCTCCCCCGGCCGGGGTCCTGGAGCTTACCCTGCCCGACGGCAACCGCCGGATTCCCCTGGACGACATCCGGCCCGCCGTGCTGGCCGGCTGCGCCATCTGCCCGGACCTGACCGCCGAGGCGGCCGACCTCGCGGTGGGCGCGGCCGAGGGCCAACCGGGCTGGAACACCGTCCTGGTGCGCAGCGCCGTGGGCGAGCGGCTCTGGGCCGAGGCCCTGGCCCGGGGCCTGGTGGAGACCCGGCCCCTGCCCGAGGAGACCCGGGGCCATCTTTGCGGCGCGGCCGAGGCCAAGCGCCAGCGCGGCCTATTGGCCGGAAAGGAGCGCCGCCATGAGTGATCTGACCCGCCTGGCCCCGGGGTTGGCGGTGCTGTTGCAGGGCAACCAGGCCCTGGCCCGGGGGGCCCTGGAGGCGGGGGTGGCCCTGGCCGCCGCCTATCCCGGCAACCCCAGCAGCGAAATCCTGGAGAGCCTGGCCGATTCGGCCCAGAGCGCCAGCCTGCACGCCGAGTGGTCGGTCAACGAGAAGGTGGCCCTGGAGTCGGCCGCCGCCGCCAGCTTCACCGGGCTGCGCGGCCTGGCCTCCATGAAGCAGAACGGGGTCAACGTCTGCCTGGACTTCATTCACAACCTGGCCATCAGCGGCTGCCGGGGCGGGCTGGTGCTGGTCACCTGCGACGACCCCTCCGGGGTCTCCTCCACCAACGAGGAGGACGCCCGTTTCGTGGCCCGCCTGGCCGACCTGCCCCTCATCGAGCCCGCCACCCCGGCCCAGTGCCTGGCCCTCATGAAGTTCGCCTTCGAGTTGAGCGAGGCCATCGGCCAATTGGTGGTGCTGCGCTCGCTGAGCCGCCTGAGCCACACCCGGGCGGCGGTGACCCCGGGCGAATTGCCCGCCGGCCGCCCCCGGCCCCATTGGGACCCCACCGACCCGGCCCAGCGTTGGGCCACCCTGCCGGTGGTGCCCCGCCACCGGGTCATGAAGCAGAAGCTCCAAAAGGCTGGCCAGCTCATGGCCCAGGCCGGCCTCAACCAATACCAGGGCCCGGACCAACCCGAGCTGGTGGTGGTGGCCTCGGGCTCCTCGCTGCTCTACGCCCGGGAGGCCATCGGCCTGGTGGGCGCGGGGGCGCGGGTGGGGCTCCTGGGCCTGGCCGCGACCTGGCCCCTGCCAACCGAAATCCTGGCCCGGCATCTGGCCGGCGCCAAGCGGGTGCTTTTCGCCGAGGAGATCGATCCTTTCATCGAGACCGAGGTCAAGGCCTGGGCCGCCCAACAGGGTGGCGAGCTGGCCGCCAAGCGTTTCCACGGCCAGGCCGACGGCAGCCTGCCCGAGGTGGGCGAACTGACCCCGGGCCTGGTGGCCGCCGCCCTGGCCGGCTGCCTGGGCGGCTCCTGGCGCTCGGCCGAGGCCGGCTACCTGGAGCGTGTCCGGGCCGCGGTGGAGGCCTTGGCCCCCATGCGCGAGGTGGGCTTTTGCCCGGGGTGCCCCCACCGGGCCAGCTTCTGGTCCATCAAGCAGGCCCTGGCCCTGGACGGCCGCCAGGGCATCGTCAGCGGCGACATCGGCTGCTACACCCTGGGCCACCGGCCCACCGGCTTCCAGCGGGTAAACTCGGTGCACTGCATGGGCTCCGGCCTGGGGGTGGCCTCGGGCCTGGGCCAGCTCAAGCCCCAGGGCTTCGACCAGCCGGTGGTGGCGGTGGTGGGCGACAGCACCTTCTACCACGCCGGCCTGCCGGCCCTGGTCAACGCCCGTTGGAACCAGAGCGACTACCTGCTGATAATCCTGGACAACTCGGCCACCGCCATGACCGGGTTCCAGCCCCACCCCGGCACCGGGCTCACCGCCAGCGGTCAGGCCGGCCAGGCGGTGGAGTTGGAAAAGGTCTGCCAGGCCCTGGGCCTCGCGGTGGAGGTGGTGGACCCCTACGATCTGGAGGCCACCCAGGCCGCGATCTATAACGCGGTGCGCCAGGGCGGGCTCAAGGTCCTGATCCTGCGCCGGGTCTGCGCCCTGGTCCAGGGCCGGCGCGGCGGCCACCCCTACAAAATGCGCATCGATCCCGCCAGGTGCCGGGGCGAGGCCTGCGGCTGCAACCGCTTCTGCAGCCGGGTCTTCCGCTGTCCGGGGCTCTACTATGATGAAAAGGCCGGCCGCGCGGCCATCGACGAGGTGGTCTGCGTGGGTTGCGGGGTCTGCCGGCAGATCTGCCCGGCCGGGGCCATCCTGGCCGAGGGCGAGGGGGAGGCGGCGGCATGAAGGCGCTCGGCAACGATCCCCTGGGCATCGTCATCACCGGCGTGGGCGGCCAGGGCAACGTGCTCATGAGCCAGGTCCTGGGCCGGGCCTTCCTGGCCGCCGGCTACTCGGTCACCGTGGGCGAGACCTACGGCCTCTCCCAACGCGGCGGCGCGGTGCTCTCCCAGGTGCGGGTGACCGCCTCCGGCGTCCTGGGGCCCCTGATCCCCGAAAACCGGGCCGACGCCATCGTCAGCCTGGAGCCCCTGGAGGCCCTGCGGGTCCTGCCCGTCTACGGCCACCCCGGGGTCACGGTCATCACCAACGACCGGCCCCTGCCACCCCTGGGCGTGCTGGCCGGCCAGGAGCGCTACCCCGCGCCCGAGGAGCTCAAGGCCACCCTGGCCGGACTCTGTGGGCGCCTCTACTGGCTGCCCGCCACCGCCGCCGCCAGCCAACTGGGCAACCCCATCCTGGCCAACCTCATCATGCTGGGCGCGCTCTTGGCCACCGGCCTGGTCCCCCTCACCCCCGAAGACATCGACGCCGCCCTGGGCGACCTCTTCCCCGCCCCCAAACTGGCGCTGAACCACGCCGCCCTGCGCCAAGGCCTGGCCCTGGCGCGGCAGGGGTAGGGGAAGGGGAAGGGGAGAGGGAGGGAGAAAGAGAATGTGGGGGAACCCTTTTTGCTGCGCAAAAAGGGTTTTCATCACCCCAGCCAGCAGAGCTGGGCTGGGGACCCCGGCCCCCACACCCCCTCCTAAAAAGGCCGCGGCCAAGCCGTTGCACGGCTTGGCCCAGTCCTAAACCGGGCGTTTCAGGTTGGCGGTGATGTAGTCCACGATGGCCGTGGTGGCGGTGCCGGGGCCGAAGACATCGGCGATGCCGACCGCCTTCAGGCCCGGGATGTCCTCCTCCGGGATGATGCCGCCGCCGATCACCAGCACGTCGTCCAGACCCTTGGCCCGCATCAGCTCCATCACCTTGGGAAACAGGTAGTCGTGGGCGCCGGACAGGACGCTCAGGGCGATCACGTCCACGTCCTCCTGCTCGGCCGCGGACACGATCTGCTCCGGGGTCTGGCGCAGGCCGGTGTAGATCACCTCCATGCCCGCGTCGCGCAACGCCGCCGCGATCACCTTGATCCCCCGATCGTGACCATCCAACCCCGGCTTGGCCGCCAATACGCGTATCTTGCGCATCTGGAACCTCCTTTGATGGGGATGCCGGGGGAACCCTTTCTTGAAAGAAAGGGTTCCCCCGGACCCCCTCCCAAAGAACTTTCAGGGTTGCGCGAGCCTCGGTTCGCTGGCGCGAACCCACGGCTCGCGCAACCCGGCGTTTCTCTCCACCCACCCCCCGCCGCGATGCGCGCAGCGCATCGCGCGCTTTTTCGGAGGGGGCGTGGGGCGGGGGCCCCAGCCAGCTCTGCTGGCTGGGGTGCGGCGAACCATTTTTGCGCAGCAAAAAGGGTTCCCCCACTCTCTTCTCTTAAATAGTGCTCGGAGCGCGGTATTCGCCGAAGACGCCGCGCAGGGTGTCGCAGATTTCGCCCAGGGTGGCGTAGGCCCGGACGCAGGTCAGGAAGTGGGGCATCAGGTTGGCGTCGGCCTGGGCGGCGGCCTTCAGGGCGGCCAGGCCCTGGTCCACGGCGGCCTGGTCGCGCCCAGCGCGCAGCCTGGCCAGGGCGGCGGCCTGGTCCTCGCGCACCTGGGGGTCCACCCGCAGGAGCTTGCCGGTGAACTGCTCCTTGGTGACGAACTTGTTCATGCCCACCACCACCCGGGAGCCGCTTTCGATGGCCTTCTGGTAGTCATAGGCCGACTGCTGGATCTCACGTTGGACGAACCCGCGCTCGATGGCCTCGGGCGCTCCGCCCAGCTCATCGATTTTCTTGATGTATTCCTCGGCCTGGCGCTCGATCTCGTCGGTGAGGCGCTCGACGTAGTAGCTGCCGGCCAGGGGGTCGATGGTGTCGCCCACGCCGGTCTCGTAGGCGATGAGCTGCTGGGTGCGCAGGGCGATGGTGACCGCCTCGGTGGTGGGCAGGGACAGGGCCTCGTCCATGGAGTTGGTGTGCAGGCTCTGGGTGCCCCCCAGCACCGCGCTCATGGCCTGGAAGGCCACCCGCACGATGTTGTTGGTCGGCTGCTGGGCGGTGAGGCTGCAACCGGCGGTCTGGGTGTGGAAGCGCACCATCAGGCTTTTGGGGTCCCTGGCCCCGAAGCGATCCTTCATCAGCCGGGCCCAGAGCCGGCGGGCGGCGCGGTACTTGGCCACCTCCTCCAGGAAGTCCAGGTGGGCGTTGAAGAAGAAGGACAGGCGCGGGCCGAAGGCGTCCACGTCCAGGCCGGCCTCCACCGCCGCCTTGACGTAGGCCAGGCCGTTGGCCAGGGTGAAGGCCACTTCCTGGACGGCGGTGCTGCCGGCCTCGCGGATGTGGTAGCCGCTGATGCTGATGGTGTTCCACTGGGGCACGTCCGAGGCGCAGTAGGCGAAGATGTTGGTGATGATGCGCATGGACGGCTTGGGCGGGAAGATGTAGGTGCCGCGGCTGGAGTATTCCTTGAGGATGTCGTTCTGGATGGTGCCGCGCAGTTGCTCGGGCTTGACGCCCTGCTTCTCGGCCACCGCGATGTACATGGCCAGCAGGATGCCGGCCGGGGCGTTGATGGTCATGGAGGTGGAGACCTTGTCCAGGGGGATCTGGTCGAAGAGGATCTCCATGTCCTTGAGCGAGCTGATGGACACGCCCACCTTGCCCACCTCGCCCCGGGCCATGTCGTGGTCGGCGTCATAGCCGATCTGGGTGGGCAGGTCGAAGGCCACCGACAGCCCGGTCTGGCCCTGCTCCAGGAGATAACGATAGCGCCGGTTGGACTCGGCGGCGGAGGCGAAGCCCGCGTACTGGCGCATGGTCCAGAAGCGGCCGCGATACATGGTGGGCTGCACCCCCCGGGTGAATGGGTACTCGCCGGGCAGACCCAGCTTGGCGGCGTAGTCCTGGCCGGGGTTCTCGGGCAGGTAGAGGCGGTCCACCGGCAGCCCGCTGATGGTGGTGAACTGGGCTTTGCGCTCCGGGTGCTTGGCGGCCAGCTTGTCCACCTTGGCCTGCCAGGCCTTGAGCTTTTCCGCGAAATCGCTCATCGGTCCCTCCTTGCTCCCCCTGGGGCGGGGAGTGGGTTGGCTGGTTGGGGGGTGGGCCGGTCTACAGGGGAACGTTGCCGTGGCGGCGCACCGGGCGGAAGGTGCGCTTGTTCTTGAGCGCGGTCAGCGCCCGGATGACCTTGCGCCGGGTGTCCTGGGGTTCGATGATCTCGTCGATGTAGCCCAGCTCGGCGGCGCGGTAGGGGCTGGCGATGCGGGCGCGATACTGGTCCACCAACTCGGCGTAGGCCGCCTGCTTGTCCTCGGCTTGGTCGATCTCCTTGCGGAAGATGATGTTGACCGCGCCCTCGGGACCCATCACCGCGATCTCGGCGGTGGGGTAGGCAAAGTTGACGTCCGCTCCGTGGTGCTTGGAGCCCATCACGTCGTAGGCCCCGCCGTAGGCCTTGCGGGTGATGACCGTGATCAGGGGCACCGTGGCCTCGCAGTAGGCGTAGATGACCTTGGAGCCGTGGGTGATGATGCCGCCGTACTCCTGCTGGATGCCGGGCAGGAAGCCGGGCACGTCCACGAAGGTGACCACCGGGATGTTGAAGGCGTCGCAGAAGCGCACGAAACGGGCGCACTTGCGGCTGGCGTCGATGTCCAGGCAGCCGGCCAGGAACATGGGGTTGTTGGCCACGATGCCCACCACCATGCCGCCCATGCGGGCGAAGGCGGTGATCATGTTCTTGGCGAAGTGCTTGGCCGCCTCGAAGAAGCTGCCGGTGTCCACCACCGTCTGGATCAGCTTCTTCATGTCGTAGGGGGCCTTGGGGTTGTCGGGAATGAACTGGTTGAGCTCGGGGTTGGTGCGCTCGGCGCTGTCGGCCGAGAGTCTCTCCGGCGGGCGCTGCTCCCAGTTGGAGGGCAGGTAGCCCAGGAGCTTGCGGATGTCGGCCAGGCACTCCTGGTCGGTCCTGGCGATGAACTGGGCCACGCCCGAGCGCTGATTGTGGACCTTGGCCCCGCCCAGGGTCTCGCTGGTGACCTCCTCGCCGGTCACGGTCTTGATGACCTGGGGGCCGGTGATGTGCATGTAGCTGGTCTGGTCGACCATGAAGATGAAGTCGGTGATGGCCGGGGAATAGACCGCGCCTCCGGCGCAGGGTCCCATGATGGCGCTGATCTGGGGCACCACCCCGGAGCTGAGCACGTTGCGGCGGAAGATCTCGCCGTAGGAGCCCAGGGAGATGACGCCCTCCTGGATGCGCGCCCCGCCGGAGTCGTTGAGCCCGATCACCGGCGCGCCGGCCTTGACCGCCAGGTCCATCACCTTGCAGACCTTCTCGCCGAAGGGGCCGGAGAGCGACCCGCCGAAGACGGTGAAATCCTGGCTGAAGACAAAGACCGGCCGGCTGTCGATGGTGCCGTAGCCGGTCACCACCCCGTCGCCCAGGATCTTCTGCTTGTCCATGCCGAACTCGTGGCAGCGGTGGACCACGAAGCGGTCCATCTCCTCGAAGCTGCCCTCGTCCAGCAGGGTGGTGATGCGTTCGCGCGCGGTCAGCTTGCCCTTTTCGTGCTGGGCCGCGATGCGTTTCTCGCCGCCGCCCAGGTCGGCCTGCTGATTGAGCGTCCTGAGCTGCTCCAACTTGTCGCGGGTGGTGAGCTGTTGGCTCATGCCTGCCTCCCTGGGCCCGGACGCTGAGGGGCAAGATCCGGGCGTTTGCGGATGCGCCGACCGGGCCGGGGCGCTGGCCATGGCCAGCCGGGGGACGCGAGCGGCCCCCTGACCACCGGGTTCCTAAATCAGGCCAGGATTCGCGGGAGATGCGGACGCCACGCCCCACCGCGACGCCCACGTCCGTCGGTTATAGCACACTCCATTATAAGGAGATAAGACTTCCGTGAACCACGGAAGCGGCGAGAAACCCACCCCGCTGCGCAAAAAAGCCGTGGGCCGCGCGGGGGCACCCCCCAGCGGCCCACGGCTGGATGCCATGGATGACGGTCCGGATCGGTTACTTCAGGACCACTAGCACCTGCTCGGCCTCGACGGTCTGGCCAGCGCTGACCTTGATCTCGGCCACGGTGCCATCCTCCTCGCACAGGATGGGCATTTCCATCTTCATGGCCTCCAGCACGGCCACCTCGTCGTCCTCGGAGATGCTGTCGCCCACGTTCACCGAGATCTTGATAACTTTACCGCCCATGGGTGCTTTGATTTCAGCCAAGACTCTTTCCTCCTCTTGAGGGCCGGAGCGAGGGTGGCAACCCTCGGCCGGCGCTAGGTATTTCACACTCCCAAATGCCTTGGCAGGATAGAACGGACCACCCAGCCTGTCAAGAGCCAAGGGCGAGTATTTCCGTCATCCGGCCAGCGGCGGCGGGGTCTACTCCTTGTCGCCGTCCTCGGCGTCCATCTTGGCCAGATCCTCGAAGCGGATGTCAGCGCCCAGCACGCCGATGATCTGCTCGTCCTCGTCGCGCACCGGTCCGCTGACCGTGATGCACAGCGCGCCGGTGATCTTGCTGGTGTAGAACTCGCTGACGTGGACCTTGCCGTCCTTCATCGGCTCCACGAACCAGTCGCGGTCGCTGAAGTCCACCTCCAGGCTGGCCCGGCCGTACTTGGCCTTGTCGGTGATGTGGGTGATGTTGCGGGTGATCTTGTAGCCGTTGTTGTTGACCACGTACAGGAACTGGATGAAGGGGTTCTTCTCCAGGAAGTCCTCCAACAGCGGTTCGATCAGGGCCGGGGCCATGGTCTTGAGCTCGGGGCGGCTGGTCAGCTCGGTGCCCAGGCTCAGGGCCAGCTGCCTGGCGCGGTCCTTCAGGCGGTCGAATTCCGAGAGGAACAGCTGCGGCAGGTACTTGCGCGCCACCACCTCCAGTTCGGTGTTGCCGATGGTGGTCAGGCGGCCGCCGTCGTATTGTTCCTTGACCCACCTGTAGATCTTCTGCACCCCGGGGTGGCGCTTGTCCACCTTGCGCTCCTCGGCCAGCTTGAGCCGCTGGTTGACCCAGTGGGCGATGCCCGCCGCGCCGGACTTGTCGGTGATGGCGATGGTGTAGGGGCGGCCCAGGATCACCTCGGTGTCGAAGATATTGTAGATCTCCGGGTTCTTGATCAGGCCGTCGGCATGGATGCCGGCGCTGGTGCTGTTGAAGTCGCGGCCCACGAAGGGGGTGGCCGGCGGGATGCGGTGGCCGATCTCCCGCTCGAAGTATTCCGCGATCTCGGTGATGACCCGGGTGTCCATGCCATCGTCCTTGCCGCGCAGGGCGATGTACTCGATGACCAGGGCCTCCACCGGGGTGTTGCCGGTGCGCTCGCCAAAGCCCAGCAGGGAGCCGTTGATCGAGGCGCAGCCGTAGAGCCAGGCGGTGGTGGCGTTGATCAGCACCTTGTAGAAGTCGTTATGTCCGTGCCATTCCAGGAGCTTTCCCGGGATGCCGGCGTCCTCGATCATGGCGCGCACCAGCTTGGGCACCGAGCGGGGCATGGCCGCGCCGGGGTAGGTGACGCCATAGCCCATGGTGTCGCACAGGCGCACCTTGATCGGCACGCCCGACTCCTCGCGCAGCTTGGTCAGCTCGATGGCGAAGGGAACCACGAAGCCGTAGATGTCGGCCCGGGTGACGTCCTCCAGGTGGCAACGGGGCACCACCCCCAGGTTGAGGGCCTCCTTGACCACGGACAGGTACTTGTCCAGGCAGGTCTGGCGATCCAGGCCCAGCTTGAGGAAGATGTGGTAGTCGCTGACCGAGGTGAGGATGCCGGTCTCCTTGATGCCCATCTCCTTGACCGCCTTCAGCTCCTCGCTGTTGGCCCGCACCCAGCCGGTGATCTCCGGGAAGCGGTGGCCCAGGGCCTGGCATTTCTCCACCGCCTCGCGGTCGCGCTGGCTGTAGAGGAAGAACTCGCATTGGCGCAGGATGCCCTTGGGGCCGGACAGCCGGTGCATCATGTCGTATAGGGCGACGATCTGCTCCACCTTGTAGGGCGGGCGGGCCTGCTGTCCGTCCCGGAAGGTGGTGTCGGTGATCTGCATCTCCTCCGCGGGGTCCAGAGGCTGGAGTTTATGGTCGAAATCGATGCGGCAGACCTCGTTGTAGGGGAAGACGTTGCGCAACAACTGCGGCTCGGCGGTCTGCTCCAGGCGCACGAATTGATCCTGATGGACGTGGTCCAAGAGCCTGCGTCGGGGATTCCATCTGGACATGGCTTCATCTCTCATGGCTAGGGGTGTCGGCGCGCGGGCACCGGCCTGGATATCAGGCGGATTGCTGTATACGAAAGAGCGTTGGTGGCCACGGATCGCCTGGGGGAATACGAGGCGGGCCGCGGAGGGGGGTTGACGCCAAGGAGGCGGGGCCCAGCTAGGGCCTGGCCAAAATCGAGAAGGGGCACCCGGCTGGGTGCCCCTCCCCGATTCACACCGGACTGATCCGGGGAGGGCGCCGCGGGTGGCGGTGCCATCCCCGGCTGGTCCCTACTTGGGCGGGCAGTAACGCTTGGCGCCCTTGGGAACCACGTACTTCGGGAACTTGCCGGCCTGCTTGCGGCACTCGGCCTTCTGCGCGTCGGTCAGGTCCCGGGGAATCGACAGGACCATGCCAACCTTCAGCTTGTTGGCGTTCTTGATCTTGTCCTTGTTGGCGTTGAAGATGCAGGGCCACAGCAGCGGATCCTGGTAGATCTGCGGCTTGGCGGAGATGCTCCACAGGTCGTCGCACTTCTCGACCGTGTAGGTGGTGGGCAGGGCCGGGGCCGGGGCCGGGGCCTCGGTCATCGGCTTGGGAGCGCCCTCCCACTTCTTGGGCGGCGGAGGCGGAGCCACCTTGGGCTGCTCATCCGTGCCGCAAACCGCCGCGCATCCGCTGAGCAGGCCCAGCGCGACCACCACGGCAATCCAGGGGAACACTTTCACCAGCTTCCTCATTCAGAAACCCTCCTTCCCAGTTACCGTCGGACTAAAAAACCAAACCTCGGCACGACGCTTCAATGGCCTGCGTTCGCTCCGTGATACCAGCCGCTTTCCACGCACGGGAACCAAACAGGTCCCCGCCCTCACGGTCAATTCTAGGCACGAATCTTACTGACTGTCAACCGCTTTGCAAGCAGAAAAATTGGGAGGTTAACCTGCCTTTTCCACTCGCAGACCCAGTTCCAGCAATTGCACCTGGTCCACCCGCCCCGGGGCTCCGGTCAGGGGGCAGGCTCCCTTTTGGGTCTTGGGAAAGGCGATCACCTCGCGGATGGAGCCCTGGCCGGCCAGGATGGCCACCAGGCGATCGAAGCCCACCGCCAGGCCGCCGTGGGGCGGGGCGCCGTAACTCAGGGCCTCCATTAGGAATCCGAACTTTTCGCGCGCCTGGTCCTCGTCCAGGTTCAGGGCGGAGAAGACTTTTTGCTGCACATCCGAGCGATGGATGCGGATGCTGCCACCGCCCACCTCGGTGCCGTTGAGCACGATGTCATAGGCCCGGGCCAGGACCTGGCCCGGATCGCTGGCCAGCAGATCCAGGTCCTGGGGCCGGGGCGAGGTGAAGGGGTGGTGCATGGCGTTCCAGCGCTTTTCCTCGGCGTCCCACTCCAGCATCGGGAAGTCGGTGACCCAACAGAAGCGGAGCGCCACCGGATCGGCCAGCTTGAAGCGTCGGGCCAGCTCCAGGCGCAGCCGGCCCAGGGACTCGTGCACCACCTTGGCGGCGTCGGCCCCGAAGAAGAAGATATCGCCCTCCTGGGCCCCCAGACGCTGGTTGATGCGCTCCTGGTGCGCCGCGCTGAAGAACTTGGCGATGGGCGACTGCCACTCCAGGTTCTCCTTGAGCTTGACCCAGGCCAGGCCCTTGGCGCCATAGCCGGCCACGAAGCCGGTCAGGTCGTCCAGGTCCTTGCGCGACAGCCCGGCCATGCCTTTGCCGTTGATGGCCTTGATCACCAGGCCCTTTTCGGCCGCCTCGCGGAAGAGCTTGAACTCGGCGTCGGCCACCAGGTCGGCCACGTCCACCAACTCCAAGCCAAAGCGCAGGTCCGGGGCGTCCAGGCCGTAGCGGTCGATGGCCTCGGCGTAGGTCAGGCGCGGCACCGGCAGGGGCATCTGGCGGCCCATGGCCTGGCAGATGGCCGCCACCAGGCCCTCGGTCAGCGCCATCACGTCCTCTTCGGCCACAAAGCTCATCTCCAGGTCGATCTGGGTGAACTCCGGCTGGCGGTCGGCGCGCAGGTCCTCGTCGCGGAAGCAGCGGGCGATCTGGTAGTAGCGCTCCACCCCGCCCACCATCAGGAGCTGCTTGAACAGCTGGGGCGACTGGGGCAGGGCGTAGAACGAGCCCCGGGCCAGGCGGCTGGGCACCAGGAAGTCGCGCGCGCCCTCGGGGGTGGAGCGGGTCAGGAAGGGGGTCTCCACCTCCAGGAAGCCGTTGGCGTTAAGATGCGCCCTAGCGGCCTGGGCGGCCTGGTGGCGCAGGAGCAGGTTCCTGTACATCTCCGGCCGCCTGAGGTCCAGGTAGCGGTGGCGCAGGCGCACCGTCTCGTTGACCTCGATCCACTCCTCCAGCATGAAGGGCGGGGTCTGGCTGGGGTTGAGGATTTCGAAATCCTCCACCAAGACCTCGATCCAACCGGTGGCCAGCTTCTCGTTCTCCTGGCCCTGGGGCCGGGGCCGGACCTTGCCCCTGAGCGCCAGGCAATATTCGCTGCGGATGGCGTGGGCCGCCTCGTGGCCGCCGCCGGCATGCTCGGGGTTGAACACCACCTGGCAGATGCCGGTGCGGTCGCGCAGGTCCACGAAGATCAGGCCGCCGTGATCGCGGCGGCGCATGCCCCAACCCATCAGCACCACCTCGGCCCCGACCATCTCCCTGGTCAGCTCCCCGCAGCCGTGGGTGCGCTTGATCTCGGTAATGAATTGTGCGGACACGGGCCAAACTCCTAATTCAAACCCCTGGAGACCGCTTTGGCCCCGGGGTGTTGATGGTCGCGAATCATCCTGTCATCGCCGGCCGAGCTTGGCAAGCCCTTTGCCGGTGGTGGCGAATCGACAATGAAAAGGAATTACTGGTTGTAATGGCGGGGGAATAGGTCACGTCCCAGGTCGGACAGGCGGACCGGGCTCTGTCCGCCCTGGCCCAGCATGTCCTTGACGTTGGCCGTTCCCGCCGCCAGCTCGCTCTCGCCCAACACCAGCACCCGGGCCGCGCCCAGTTTGTCGGCCCGGCGCATCTGGGCCTTGAGGCTCTTGTCCTCGCCGCTCATTTCCACCCAGACCCCATGGGCGCGCAGCTCCTGGGCCTGGGCAAAGGCCCAGTCCCGGGCCTGGAGTCCGATGGCGGCGATGAACAGGTCCGGGCCGGCCCGCCATTCCGGGCGGTCGTCGACCAGAAGCGCCAGGCGCTCGATCCCGGCCCCGAAGCCGATGCAGGCCTGGGCCGGACCGCCCAGGCGCTCCACCAGGCCGTCGTAGCGGCCGCCGCCGGCCACCGCGTTCTGGGCGCCCAAATCGCCGGCCACCGCCTCGAAGGTGGTGCGCACATAGTAGTCCAGGCCACGCACCAGGCGGGGGTTGACCGCGTGGTCCACCCCGGCCAGATCCAAAAGCCGGCGCAGCTCGCCAAAATGCTCCCGGCAGCCCGGACAGAGGTGGTCCTGGATCGAGGGCGCGCCCTCCACCGCCTGCTGGCAGGCCTCGGACTTGCAGTCCAGCACCCGCAAGGGGTTGACGTCCAGGCGGCGGCGGCAGTCGTCGCAGAGGCTGTCGCGCTTGGCGTCCAGGAAGCCGGTCAGCGCGGCGCGGAACTGGGGCCGGCAGTCCGGACAGCCCAGGGAGTTGACCAGCAGCTTGACGTTCCCGAGGCCCAGGCGGGTCAGGAGCTGGGTCAGCATCGTCAGCAGCTCGGCGTCCACCAGGGGGCCGGCGTCGTCCAGCACCTCCACGTCCAGCTGGTGGAACTGGCGCAGGCGGCCCTTTTGCGGGCGCTCGTGGCGGAACATGGGGCCGATGGTGAACAGCTTGTGGGGGCCGGGCTGGCCGTGGAGCTTGTTCTCGATGTAGGCCCGCAGGATGCCGGCGGTGGCCTCGGGGCGCAGGGTCAGCGAGTCGCCGGAGCGGTCGCTGAAGGTGTACATCTCTTTTTCGACGATGTCGGTGGCCTCGCCGATGGAGCGGGCGAAGAGCTCGGTGCGCTCCAGCACCGGCACCCGGATCTCGCCGAAGCCGAAGGCCGCGAAGACCTCGCGGGCGGTCGCCTCGATGAAGCGCCACTTGGCCGCCTCGTCGGGCAGCAGGTCCTTCATGCCCCTAACCGCTTGGATCGCCACGCCCTTCTCCCATCCAGCCAAAGCAATCCAGCATTTATACTTCACCGGCCGGAGAGCGTCAAGCCGAGGCTTGGGGCTCGGCGGCCGGGTGGATGGGCTGACTCATGGCGCGTCACCACCGCTGTCCGGCGGCGATCGTGGGAAGGGAGCGGGTGACCGGCCCGGGCCCGGAGCTGGTTAGAGGTCGAGCAACCCGGAGATGGTGCCGGCGGCGATCTGCTCGCGCTCCCAGGTGCTCAGGCGCAGGTCCTCGAACCAGGCGCGGAAGGCGGACGCGTCGCGCCAGGGGCAGTCGCTGCCGTAGAGCATCCGCTCCGGACCCTTGCGCCGGATGATCTCCATCAGGCGGTCGGTGGCGATGAGCCCCATCAGGTAGGAGATGTCGAAGTATACGTTGTCCAGGTCGTAGAGAGGCTCCAGATGGTCCCAACCATAGAGGCTGCCGCCATGGGCGGCGATGAAGCGCACCCCGGGATGGGCCACCGCCGCTCGGGCAATCTGGACCGGCTCGCAGCCGCCGAAATTGAACATCTCCACCACCCAGCCCAGGTGGGGCTTGGCCTCCACCAAACCGGCCACGTAGAGGGTGTCCACCAGCACCGGCAGGTTGGTCCCCTCCAGGCTGGCCAGCAGGTCCATGGTCACCGGGTGGTCCAGGGCGAAGCGCTGGATGAAGGGATGGAGCTTGACTCCCCGCAGGCCCAGTTCCTGGACCAGGCGCAGGTCCTCGGCCACCGGCCCCAGGGGATGGATCATGGCGAAGGGGATCAGGCGGGGCTCGGCCGCGGCGGCGGCCGCCGCCCAGCGGTTGAGGTCCCCGGCGCGGTCTTTCTTGCCCGCCACCGGCAACAACACCCAGCGGTCGGCCCCGCAGGCTTCCATGGACCGGGTCAGCCCCTCCAGGCTGCCGGGGCCGTGCAGCTGCCACTTGTGGGGGCTGTCAGCTGGCAAGTGGTCGTCCAAGAAGGTCAAACGCTCCTGGAGCACCGTCAGGTCATCGGCCTGGAAGGCGTGGGTGTGGCAGTCGATGAGCATCACTTATCCCCCGCTTTGCCTGGGGGCATGCTGGACCATGAAGCCGCCTCAGTCAAGGGGGCGTCTCGGTTTGGCTCCGCGGGTCCGTCGCCGCCGGCCGGGCGGGGCGCGGCGGTTTACAAGCCCCTGACGCTGTGATAAAAACGGTCCACGGAGCCCCGGAGCCCCGGGGGAGAGGCCCGACCACGCCCCAGCGCGGGGCTTATCCATCATAAGCGCGCGGGAACATGAGCCAAAACATCACCAATCTCGATGAGCGCTACGAGCCGTCCCCGGTGGAGGCCCGCTGGCAGGAACGCTGGCAACAGGCCGGTCTGTTCCAGGTGGAAATGGACCCCCAAAAGTCCAAGTATTACCTTCTGGAGATGTTCCCCTATCCCAGCGGCCGCATCCACATGGGCCACATGCGGGTCTACTCCATCGGCGACGCCCTGGCCCGCATCAAGCGCATGCAGGGCCACCAGGTGCTGCACCCCATGGGCTGGGACGCCTTTGGCATGCCGGCGGAGAACGCGGCCATCGCCCACGGCATCCACCCCGCCAAGTGGACCTACGAGAACATCGACTACATGCGCGGACAGCTCCAGCGCCTGGGCTTCTCCTACGACTGGCGGCGGGAGCTGGCCACCTGCGACCCCAGCTACTACCGCTGGGAGCAGCTGATCTTCGTCAAGATGTGGGAAAAGGGCCTGGTCTACCGCAAGCAGGCCCTGGTCAACTGGTGCGAGACCTGCAAGACGGTGCTGGCCAACGAGCAGGTGGAGGACGGGGCCTGCTGGCGCTGCGGCATGCCGGTGGAGCAGAAGCAGCTCTTCGGCTACTTCTTCAAGATCACCCAGTACGCCGAGGAGCTCTTGGAGTGGCTGGACAAGCTGCCCGGCTGGCCGGAGCGGGTCACCATCCAGCAACGCAACTGGATCGGCAAGTCCTACGGGGCCGAGATCGTCTTCCCGCTCTGGGAGCGGCCGGGCGAGGTCCGGGTCTTCACCACCCGGGCCGACACCCTGTTTGGCGCCACCTTCATGAGCCTGGCCCCGGAGCACCCCCTGGCCCTGGAGCTGAGCGCCGGCACCAGCCAGGAGGCGGCGGTCAAGGAGTTCGTGGACCGCATCAAGCGCCAGAGCCACGCCGACCGGGCCGACGACAAGCAGAAGGAGGGCGTGTTCACCGGGGCCTACTGCGCCAACCCGGTCACCGGACGCAAGATGCCGATCTTCGTGGCCAACTTCGTCCTGATGGAGTATGGCACCGGCGCGGTGATGGCGGTGCCCACCCACGACCAGCGCGACTTCGAGTTCGCCAAGGTCTATGACCTGCCCCTGGTGGAGGTGATCGTGGGGCCGGACGGCCCCATCGGGGTCGAGAACATGACCCAGGCCTTCACCGACTACGGCGCCCTCATCAACTCCGGCCAGTTCGACGGCCTGGGCTCGGCCGAGGCCAAGCGGGCCATCGCCCAACACCTGGAGGGCCAGGGCCAGGGCCGGGAGACGGTCAACTACCGCCTGCGCGACTGGGGCATCAGCCGCCAGCGCTATTGGGGCGCGCCCATCCCCATGATCCACTGCGACCAGTGCGGCCTGAACCCGGTCAAGGAAGCCGACCTGCCGGTGGTGCTGCCCCTGGACGCGGTGATCCCCGAGACCGGCGGCTCGCCCCTGCCCCACATGCCGGAGTGGCTGAACGCGCCCTGCCCGGTCTGCGGCGGGCCGGGCCGGCGCGAGACCGACACCATGGACACCTTCGTGGAGTCAAGCTGGTATTTCGCGCGCTACGCCTGCCCGGACTATGACCAGGGCCCCCTGGACCCGGTGCGCACCGATTACTGGATGCCGGTGGACCGCTACGTGGGCGGCATCGAGCACGCCGTCCTGCACCTGCTCTACAGCCGCTTCTTCGTCAAGGTCCTGCGTGACCTGGGCCACCTCAAGGTGGACGAGCCCTTCCAGAACCTCTTGACCCAGGGCATGGTCATCAAGGACGGTGCCAAGATGAGCAAGAGCAAGGGCAACGTGGTGGACCCCGACGAGATGGTGCGCAAATACGGGGCCGACACCGTGCGCACCTTCAGCCTCTTCGCCGCCCCGCCCGAGAAGGACCTGGAGTGGTCCGACCAGGGGGTGGAGGGGGCCAGCCGCTTCCTCCAGCGCCTGTGGCGGGTGGGCCTGGCGGTGGCCGCCGCGGCGGCGGGCCAGGCCGCGTACACCGGCGGGGAGCTGCCGGCGGAGCTGAAGGACCTGCACCGCAAGACCCACGAGACCATCAAGAAGTACAACGAGGACGTGGAGGAGCGCTTCCAGTTCAACACCGCCATCGCGGCGGTGATGGAGCTGGTCAACGCCATCAGTCTTCTGGAGCAGAACCCGGAGCTGGCCGACCATCCCCAAAGGGCGGCGGTGCTCAAGGAGGCGGTCGAGGCGGCGGTGGTGCTGGTCAGCCCCATGGCCCCCCACCTGGCCGACGAGCTTTGGGAGCGCCTGGGCCACGGCGGCTTTCTCATCGACCATCCCTGGCCGGCCCACGACCCGGCGGCCCTGGTCAAGGACGAGAAGCTGGTGGTGGTGCAGGTGGGCGGCAAGGTGCGGGCGCGGCTGACCCTGCCGGCCGAGGCCGACGACGAGGCCATGAAGCGGGCGGCCCTGGCCGACGACAAGGTGGCCGCCCATCTGGCGGGCCAGACGCCGAAAAAGATAATCGTGGTGCAGGGCAAGCTGGTCAATATCGTGGTCTAGCCCGGGCGGGGGCGGTGGACCCTCGGGGCGCGGGCGATCCCAGAAGGGAAGGGCGCGGGTGGTGATGAAAAGAGCGTTGGTCTTGGGCCTGATCCTGAGCTTGGCGATCCTGGCCGGCTGCGGCTACAACTTCCGCGGCAAGCAGAACAACCTGCCCACCGACGTGCGCACGGTGGCCATCCCGGTGTTCGAGAACCACACCGGCGAGCTGCGCATCGAGCGCGCCTTCACCGACGAGACCATCTTCCAGTTCACCCGCAGCCAGATGCTGCGCGTGGTCAGCGAGGGCCAGGCCGACGCGGTGCTCAAGGGAATCATCAAGGAGGTCCGGACCGAGGACGTGGCCCTGACCCGCAGCCAGGCCAGCAGCCAGCGTCGTCTGACCATCGTGGTCAGCGCCACCCTCACCCGCCGCTCGGACGGCAGGGTGCTGTGGGAGGACCGGGCCCTGGAGAAGAACGGCACCTATAACGTGGCCAGCTCCATCCAGGCCAGCGACCTGAACAAGCAGAACGCGGTGACCCAGGTGGCCAAGGACCTGGCCGAGACCCTGCACGACCGGGTCTTCGAGAACTTCTAGGCCCCGGGGGACGCACATGGCGGTCAGGGGCGCGGCTCCGGCGGCGGGTCCGGGCGCGCCGGCCTGGCCCGAGGTGGCCGCCGGCCAGCCCGGGCCGCTCTATGGCCTGTTTGGCGAGGAGGACTTCCTCCTGGGCCTGGCCCTCGATGAATTCCTGGCCTCGCCGGCCTTCGCCCAGAATCCCTCGCTGAACGTCGAGCGCCTCTACGCCTCGGAGACCACCCCGGCCCGGGTGCTGGAGAGCGCCCGCACCCTGCCGTTTCTGGGCAGCCGCCGCCTGATCATCCTGCAGGAGGTGGAGCAGTACAAGGCCGACCGCCTCAATGACTTCCTGGCCTACCTGGCCGATCCCGTCCCCAGCACCACCCTGGTCCTGGCCGGGGCCAAGCTGGACAGCCGCACCAAGTTCGCCAAGTCGCTGGCGCAGCACGGCAAGCTGCACCTGTTCAAGAAGATGTGGCCCCGGGAGGTCTCGGGCTGGCTGAAAAGCCGGGCGGCCTTGCGGGGCAAGACCCTGGCCCCGGCGGCGGCCGAATCCCTGGCCGAGCTGACCGGCCTGGGCCTGGGGGCCCTGGATTCGGAGCTGGAGAAGCTTTCGCTCTACGTGGGCGGGCGCAAGCAGATCACCCCCCAGGACCTGGCGGCGGTCACCGGCCGGGGCCGGCTCTACTCCATCTTCGACTTCACCGACGCCCTGGCCCAGGGCCGCCTGGACCGGGCCCTGACCGCCTATCACCAGTTGGACAGCCTGGGCGAGCCGGCGGTGCGGGTGCTGGCCATGGTCACCCGGCTCTTTCGCCAACTGTTGGAGGCGCGGGCGGTGCTGGACCGGGGAGGGGGACCGGGCGAGGTGCAGTCGGCCCTGCGTCTGCCACCCAACGCCACCCGCAGCCTGACCGAGCGCGCCCAGCGCGAGGACGCCGCCCGCCTGGGCGCGCGATTGGGGCGCATCCTGGAGACCGACCTGGCGCTCAAATCCTCGCCCGGCGCGGACCGGGTGATCATGGAGCGGTTGGTGATGGACCTCTGCGCGGCCTCCGGGCGCTGAACCCACCCGCCGGCTGGCATTGACCGGATTCCCGCGCGACAAACGCAGACCGCCCCCCAGCCTCGTCGGCCTGGGGGGCTGATCAGGCCCCAAAAAGGGGAAGACGCGCCGCCGCCGATCCCGGAAGGAGCCGGGGCGGGGCGTTGATGTCTAGGCGCCCAGCCCCTGGACCTGGCTGGAAAGGCGGGCCACGTAGCGCGAGGCGGTGCGGTTGTGCAGGACGCCCTTGCCGGCCGCCTTGTCGATGACGCTGACGGCCTGCTGCAAGGCCTCCTGGGCCTGCTGGGCGTCCTTGCTCTCCAGGGCCTGGCGCACGCTCTTGACGGCGTTGCGCACCCGGGTGCGGGTGGCGCGGTTGATCATGCGGCGCTTTTCAGCCTGACGGGCCCGCTTGAGGGCGGAAGCGTGGTTGGCCACGTTGCAATACCTCCGGTAACATGGCTAAGCTTGCGTGAGAGTCGACCCCGGCGTTCCCTCATCCGGTCGCGGCGTGGGTCAAGACCCAACTATTAACGGGCGTGGCCCCGCCTGTCAAGGGGGTGGCGGCGTCCAAACGCCAGATTGGGCGGATGGGGCGATAGTGGCGGCGACGGAAGCCCACGAGCATCATAAAGTGGTCCGGGCGGCGGGGGTGGTGGGCCTGGCCACCCTGGCCAGCCGGGTGGCCGGGTTCGTGCGCGACCTGGTGGTGGCCTATTTCTTCGGGGCCGGTCCGGCGGCCGACGCCTTCTTCGTGGCCTTCCGCATCCCCAACCTGCTGCGCCGGCTGCTGGCCGAAGGCGCGTTGACCATCGCCTTCATCCCGGTCTTCACCGAGGTCCTGGCCAAGAAGGGCAAGGCGGAGGCGGTGCTCCTGGCCCGCTCCACCTTTGGCCTGCTGGGCCTCACCCTCCTGGCGGTCTGCGCCCTGGGCATCGTCTTCAGCCCCCAGGTGGTGCGGCTGATCGCCCCGGGCTTCACCCCCGGCGACGAGACTTTCGCCCTGGCGGTCGACCTCACCCGCTGGTGCTTCCCCTACATCCTCCTGGTCAGCCTCACCGCCCTGGCCTCGGGCGTGCTCAACTCCCTGGACCACTTCTTCGCCCCGGCCGCCTCGCCGGTGCTGCTGAACCTCTGCCTGATCTTCAGCGCGGTCTGGCTCAGCCCTCGGGTGGACCCGCCGGTGCTGGGCCTGGCCCTGGGGGTGATCCTGGGCGGGACCTGCCAGGCGCTGTTGCAGGCTCCGTTCCTCAAGGCCCGGGGGGTGGGTCTGACCCCGGCCTGGGACTGGAAGAACCAGGCCCTGCGCCGGGTGTTGCGGCTGATGGGTCCGGCCGCCTTTGGCGCGGCCATCTACCAGCTCACGGTCTTCATCAACACCATCCTGTCGTCATATCTCGCGCCGGGCAGCATCTCCTATCTCTACTACGCCGACCGGCTGATCGAGTTCCCCCTGGGCATCTTCGCCATCGCCATCTCCACCGCTGTCCTGCCCAGCCTCTCGCGCCAGGCCGCGGCCGGCGACCAGGAGGCCCTGAAGCGGACCATGGCCCATGGCCTGCGCCTGACCCTGTTCATCAACCTGCCGGCCATGGCCGGCCTGTTGGTGCTGGCCCAACCCCTGGTCGTGCTCCTGTTCACCCGGGGCCAGTTCAACCTGGCCGACGCCCAGGCCACCGCCGCGGCGGTGATGGGCTATGGCGTGGGGCTGTGGGCCTTCGCCGCCCTGCGGGCGGTGCTGCCGGCCTTCTACGCCCTCAAGGACACCCGCACCCCCATGCAGGTGGGGGCTTTCTGCCTGTTGGTCAACCTGGGCGTCAGCCTGGCCCTGATGGGGCCGTTGGCCCACGTGGGCCTGGCCCTGGCCACCTCCCTCACCAGCGCGGTGAACCTGGGCCTGCTGCTCTGGCTCCTGCGCCGCCGCCTGGGCCGCCTGGGCGGGCGCGAGGTGCTGGCCAGCGGCCTGCGCATCGCCCTGGCCACGGCTGGCATGGCGGCCCTGGTCTGGGCGGTGGTCTATCTGCCGGACTGGGGCCAGACCGGGGGCTTGGGGCGGGGTGTGGCCCGCCCCCTGGCCGGCCTGGGGGTGGGGCTGGCGGGCTACCTGGCCCTGGCCTGGCTGCTGCGGCTGCGGGAGCTGGGCGAACTGATGCAGGTCCTGCGGCGGCGCTGAGGCGCGGCGGCGGGCCGCGGTCCCGGTTGGCTCAGGCTGGCGGGGCCAGACGCTCCAGCACCCGGCCCTGGGCGTCCACCAGGTCCACCGTGAAACCCTGCTCGGCGGCGATGGCCCCCAGGCGCTGGCGGTGGATGGCCTCCACCTGGCGCTGGGCCCCGTCACTGGCCGGGGGCAGCTTGCCCAGGAGCATCAGGGCCGAGTCCTTGTCCCGGGTCACCGGCACCAAGGTCCGTCCCTGGTCGTCCTCCAGGCCCAGGAAGGTCTCGGCCGCGCCCCGCAACTCCACGATCACCCACACGTAGTTCTTGCCGTCCACCGCCGGTTGCCGCAAATCCATGGCCTTTTATTCCTCTCCCTGGGGCTCCAGGGTCTGGATCAACTCCTGCAGGGAGGCCCAGGCGTCCAGGGGCAGGATGCCCAACTCCACCGCCACCTCCGTCCTCTCCCCATCCTGGTGCAGGCCGGCCACCCGGCCCTTCACCGTAAATCTCTCGTCGTGGATCACCAGCACCAGGTCCAGGGCCTCTCCCGGGGTCAAGGCGGTGCCGCCCGGACTCCAGGCGTAGCGCAGACCCTTGATCGAAAGGTCGATGAGCTGGGCCTGGGCCTGGTCCCAGACCAGGCTCACCGGGGTCTGGGGGCCCACCCGGTAGCGCCTGGCCCGGCGCAGGTTGGTCGCATAGAGGTCCTCGCAGCGCGGGAACGTCACCACCATTGCCGGACAGGGTCCGGCCGGGGCGGAAAAATCATCCAGCAGGTCCAGGACGTTGGTGCGGTAGGCATAGCGCTGGGGCGCGCCCTGGTCGTCCACCAGCACCGTGACCTCCAACGATTGCCCCAGGACCAGCTGGGGTTGGGAGGGTTGGGGCTGGTCCAGGGCCAGGTCGTCCTGGCTGCGGCCCAGAATTTGGGTCTGGCGCAGACCTTGGCGCAAGGCCCGCTCCCGGCCGGCCACCAGCAGGTCCAGCCTGCGGCCCGGAGAGAAGACCCTCTCCAGCCGTTCCGGGGTCCAGGTGTCGCAATACATGGCGCGCTCTCCCTACCCACCCATTGTAAAAGGTGCGGCCGGGAAAATCATCCCCAGGGACGCGGGCGGGTGGAGATCGGGCTAGGCCTGGCGGGCGGAGCGTCGGGCGTATTCCTGTTGGTAGCGTCCGACTTTTTGCAGGTAGTTGCGGGTCTCGCTGGGCAGGCTGCCCCCGCGCTCCACGTTGCCCGGCCCCCAGTTGTAGGCGGCCAGGGCCTTTTTCTGGTCGCCGCCGAAGCGCTCCAGCATCTGGGCCAGGTAGCGGGTGCCGCCGTCGATGTTCTGGGCCGGGTCGAAGGGATTCTTGACCCCCAGGTCCTTGGCGGTGCCGGGCATCAGCTGCATCAGACCCATGGCCCCGGCGCTGGAGACGGCCCTTGGGTCGAAATCGCTCTCGGCGGTGACCACCGCCTTGACCAGGTGGGGGCTGACCCCGTGCCGGGCGGCGGCCTGCTGGATCAGGGCCTCGTAGCCACCCTGACCGGCCGGAGCTTGGCGACGGCTGGCGCTGGTCCGGGAGCTGGCGTGGTCGTCGTCGCCACTGGCGGCGGCCTGGGTCTGGCCCTCGGGTCGCTCCAGGCCCAGGGGGGTGACGTCCGCGGGACGGGGCTGGCGGGAGAGAATGGGCAGGCCGCTGGTCTGGCCCGCGCCCGGGCTGGGCTGACTGGCCGGGATGGTCCGGCTGCCGCGGGCGGCCAGGCTGGAGAGCGAGGCCAGGCGGTCGCCGTCCTGGAGACGAGCGATGGTGGCCAACTGGTGGGCGGGGATGGCCGACGCAGCTCCGCCGGAGGCGCTGAGCAGGCGGCCGAAATCCAGTTGGCTGGGCTTGGCGCTGGCCCCCTGGCCGCTGACCACGCTCAAGGCTTGGGCGCTCAAGGGCATCGCGGTCAATTTCATGCTCACCTCCCGGTTGTCTTCGTCGCCCTATTTATGCAAACCAGGGGCCAAGTTCTGGGGGTGGCTCCGGCCCCTCGGCCCGTCGTGTCCGTTGCCGAAATCCGGCGCACCATCCCGCGCGATTTCCGAAACCAGAGGCCGGTCCAGCGGACGATTCTGGAGATAATCAAATGTAATTACATTATAAATCACCACAGTTCCGCCTGGAGCGCATCTTGCCATGGCTGGGGCCCAACCAGGAGGCCACCGCATGGAAAGACCTGCCGTCTTGCTCATCCAGAAGGAAGAATCTCCCCTGTGGGAGTCGTTGGCGCGCATCTTGGACCAGGAATGCCAGGCCACGGTCTGGCGGGGTCCCATGGGGGCGGGGACCGACCCGACCCCGGGCGGTGGGGTGGTGGTCTGGGACGTCCAGGGCTACACCTCCCAGGAGCGCCTGGCCCTGAGCGCCTTCCTGGCCCCGGACGAGGTGGGGGTGGTGGTGGTCAGCCCCCTGGAGCCCGGTCTGAGCGGCCTGCTGCGCGCCTGCGGGGCCTGGTCCCTGGTGGCCGCGCCCTTCACGCCGGGGCAGTTGGCGGCGGCGGTGGAGATGGCCCTGGCCGCCCAGGTGCGCCTGAATCGCCTCCTGGCCGAGCGCGACGATCTCCAGCGCCAGTTGCGGGAGCGAGACGTGATCGAGCGGGCCAAGCGGGTGCTGATGGCCGCGGCCGGCCACAGCGAATCCGAGGCCATGGGCCAACTGCAGAAGCAGGCCCGCAACACCAACCAGAGGCTGATCGAGGTGGCGGGCAAGGTGCTGACCGCCTACAAGATCTTCAACGGCGACTAGACCCGGCCTAAGGGCGAGGGAGGGGAGGCCGCGCGGCTCTTGACCTCCCCCCGGCCAGCCATTATGCTGCACCCAGCGGCAACACCCGCGTCCCCGCTTCCGCCGCCGGGAGACCGAGCTTGACCAAACCCGCATCCAGCGACGCCCGTCCGGCCTGCTTCGGCGTGCTGGAAAAAGTCTTTCCCATGACCGCCCAGGGCCTGCGCGAGGTCCAGGAGCAGTGCTGGAACTGCGGCCTGCGGGTGGAGTGCCTGCGCGAGGCCCAGAGCCGCGGCGAGCAACGCCGCGCCCTGAACGAGGAGATGATCGGCCGCCAGAGCGCCATGGTGGGCGGGGTGGCCGGCTTCCTCCAGCGCTGGTCGCGCTTGAAGCGCGAGAACCAGAAGGGCGGCGCATGACCAGCGTTTGCCCCTATTGCGGCCGGGACATGGACTGCGCCGCCGCCACCCCGGGGGCCACTCCCGGCACCGTGCTCTGCCCCCATTGCGGCCAGGAGCGCGACCAGCCCCCAGGCCTGGCCGCCGCCCCCCCCGGCGTCGGCTCGCCGGAGCCCACTCCCGCCGGGCCACCCCCCCCCGTCGATCCACCGTCGCTCGCCTCCGCCGCTCCGGACCCGCCGCCGCCGCCCTTGCCGCCCTGCGACGGTCTGGCCAGCCTGGGCGAGCAGTTGGCGGCCTCCCCGCCCGAGCCGGAGTACACCCCGGCTTGGGAGGGCGAGGGCGGTCTCCTGGCCCGCCTCTGGCGCACCACCATGCAGATGATGCTCCACCCGGTGCGGAGCCTCTCCGGCCCGGCCCGGCTCGGCCTGGCCTGGCCCCTGAGCTACGGCCTGATCGTCGGCAGCCTGGGCTCGGCCGGACAGGTTTTCTGGAGCCAGGCCCTGGACAGCGAGCGCCTGTCCACCCTGGCGGCGGTCCTGCAACTGATCTTCACGCCGTTGCTGCTTTTGATCGGCATGTTCGTGATGGCGGGGCTGATCCACGGCATGCTGTTCATCGTGGGCGGGGCCAAGCAGGGTTTCCGGGCCACCTTCCGCGCCCTGGCCTACAGCAGCGCCCCCGGGGTCTGGCACCTGGTCCCTCTGGTGGGAATCTGGGTGGGAATCGTCTGGGGCCTGGTGGTCACCGTGGCCAGCCTGGCCACCTGTCACGGCATCGGCAAGGGAAGGGCGGTCTTCGCCCTGGTCTTTCCGCTGTTCCTCCTGGCCCTGATGGTCAGCGGCTTCATCCTGCTCTTCGGCCTGGGTTTCCTGCTGGGCAGCGGGGCCGGGGGCTAGGACCCAGGCGAACAGCCGCGCCATTCTTGGGCTATCACGCCGTCTAGGCCAGATTCTCCGCCGCGAAGAAGCGCTCCAGGTCGGCCAGGTCGTGGGTCACCGGCACCGGGGCCAGGGCCTTGAGGAACTGGCGGCCGTAGCCCTTGGTCACCAGGCGCACGTCCAGCACCGCCAGCACCCCCCGGTCGGTCGGCGTGCGCAACAGCCTGCCCAGGCCCTGCTTCAGGCTCAGGATGGCCTCGGGCAGCATCAGGTGGCCGAAGCTGGAGAGCCCCTCGGCTTCCAACCGGGCGGCCCGGGCCGCCAGCAGGGGGTCGTCGGGCGGGGCGAAGGGCAGCTTGTCCACGATCACCGCCGACAGGGCCGGTCCGGGCACGTCCACCCCCTGCCAGAAGCTGGCGGTGGCGAAGAGCACGCAGGGGCTCTCGGCCACGAAGCGCTTGAGCAACTCCATGCGCGGGGCCTGGCCCTGCACCAGGCAGGGATAGGGCAGGCGGGGGGCCAACAGTCCGCTCACCGTCTCCAGGTTGCGGTGGGTGGTGAAGAGCACGAAGGCCCGGCCCCGGCTTTTTTGCAGGATTTTCTCCACCTGGTCGGCCACCGCCGCCGCGAACTGGGGGGCCTGGGGCGGGGGCATGGTCCTGGGCACGTAGAGCAGGGCCTGGTGGGCCTGGTCAAAGGGCGAGGCCAGGCAGAGCTTGGCCGTCTCCCCCGGCAGGCCCAGGCGCTGGCGGGCCGGCTCCAGGTCGCCCAGGGCCGAGAGGGTGGCGCTGGTGAAGACCAGGCGGCCCAGGTTGGCGTACAGGGCGTGCTCCAGGTGGGGGGCCACCTCCACCGGCGAGAGATTCACCGCCACCGAGCGGCCCTTGACCGCGGCCCAGGCCACGCTCTGGCCGGCCACCGGCTGGGCCACCGCCGCCAGGTCCAGGGCGATGGCCAGAGCCCGGGCGCTCAGGGCCTCGGCCTCGTCGCCCGGACCCATCCCGTCGCCCAGGGCCTCCAGGGCCTCGGCCAGGGCTTGGCCCTGGCCGGCGATGGCGTCCAGGTGGGCCTGGTTCAGGGCCAGGTTGCCGCCCGGCCCGAGCAGGCGGGCCACCGCGGCGAAGAAACCCTCCCCGGCCTGGCGGCAGGCCAGCAGCGCCCCGCTGTCGGCCTGGGGGGCCTCGCGCACCAGATCGCGCAACAGCGCCGCCAGGCGCTGGCTGCTCACCGCCACCCCGAAGACCTGGGTGGCCACCTCGGCCACCAGGTGGGCCTCGTCGAAGACCACCGCCTGATAGCGGGGCAGGGCCTCGCCGTGGCCACTGGCCTTCAAGGCCAGGTCGGCCAGGAACAGGTGGTGGTTCACCACCACGATGTCGGCCTCGGCCGCCTGGCGCCGGGCCTCCAGGAGCAGGCACTCCTCGCGCCGGGGGCAGCGTCCGGCCAGGCACTGCTCGGCGCTGGCCGTCACCTCGGCCAACACCGCCGGGCTCAGGCGTCCACCCCGCACCTGGTCCAGGTCGCCGCCGGGGTGCTGGGCCAGCCATTCCCGCAGCAGGGCCAGGGAGCCGGCCGCGCCGGGCAGGCCCAGGTCGGGCTGCTGGGCGAAGGCCTCGTAACGCCGGCGGCAGAGGTAGTTGGCCCGGCCCTTGAGCACCGCCCAGCGCAGGTTGGGCTCCAGGGCTGCCTTCAACAGTGGCAGCTCCTTTTCGGCCACCTGGTCCTGCAGGGTGCGGGTGCCGGTGCTGATCACGGTCTTGAGCCCCGAAAGCACCGCCGGCAGCAGGTAGGCCAGGGTCTTGCCGGTGCCGGTGCCGGCCTCGGCGAGCAGGGGCGTCTCCTGGCCCAAGGCGCGCTCCACCGCCCGGGCCAGGTCCAACTGTCCGGGACGAGGGGCGAAGCCGGGCAGCACCCGGGCCAGGGGGCTCCCGGGACCCAGCCACAGCTCCAGCGCGTTGACGCCTGTCGACGTTTTAGCTTCAAGCTTCACGGAGTTAGCTAAAAACCTTTCCGACGAAATTGCTTGACAACCCACCGGCTGGCAATTGTATCTTTAACCCCAAACGCAAGCTCGAGCCGCAGGTGAATTCCCCCCTTGCCCGGGTCGGGGGCGCCAGGGCGCGGCCCGGGCGCGTCCAGGCGCGATGGCGGCACCATAACATGAGGAGAAGGCCATGCTGGTCAAGGATTGGATGACCACCGACCCGATCACGGTCAATCCCGACACTTCGGTGATGAAGGCCTCCCAGGTCATGAAGGAGAACAACGTCCGCCGTCTGCCGGTCATCAACGACAAGGGCCAGGTGGTGGGCATCGTCACCGACCGCGACCTCAAGGAGGCCAGCCCCAGCAAGGCCACCACCCTGGACGTGCACGAGCTTTACTACCTGCTCAGCGAGTTGAAGGTCAAGGACATCATGAGCCGCAAGGTCATCACCATCACCGCCGAGGAGACGGTGGAGAAGGCCGCGGTCATCATGCTGGAGCACAAGGTCACCGGCCTGCCGGTGGTGGACAACGGCCGCCTGATCGGCATCCTGAGCCAGGGCGACGTCTTCCGGGTGCTCACCTCCATCACCGGCATCTACCGGGGCGGCACCCAGTTCGCCTTCACCCTGGAGGACCGGCCCGGTTCGATCAAGGAAGTGGCCGACGTGATCCGCAAGCACGGCGGCCGCATGGTCAGCATCCTGTCCTCCTACGACATGTGCGAGGAGGACACCCGCAACGTCTTCATCCGCATCGCCGACATGGCCCAGGACAAGCTGGCGCCGCTGCAGGCCGAGCTGGAGCGCGAGTTCACGGTGCTCTACGTCACCCACGACGAGCTGTCCAGCATCTAACGCCGCGAATATCCTGAAATAGCAAGGGGCGTCCCCGCGTGGGGCGCCCCTTTTCGCGCCCGGGGCGCGGGACGGCTATTGGCTGTCCCCCTGGCCGGCGAAGCTTTGCGATTCCAGGAAGTCCTGGGTGTCGGCCTCGGTGGGCGGCTGGGGATAGGGGCCGCTGGCCACCGCCGCCGGGGCGGTGCCCTCCTTGAAGGCCTCGAAGAAGGCGTCGTTGGTGAAGGGGCCGGCCAGGCCTCCGGTGCGGGGATCGATGCGGGCGAAGACCACCCCCGGCGGGGTGGGGAAGTCCTGGGGGGGGCGGTTGGCCAGGGCCTTGACCATGAAGTCCTTCCAGATCGGGGCCGCGGCCCGGGCCCCGGTCTCGCGGCTGCCCAGGGGCTCGTTGTCGTCGCGCCCCACCCAGACCCCGCAGACCAGCTGCGGCGCGTAGCCGATGAACCAGGCGTCGCGCAGGTCGTTGGTGGTGCCGGTCTTGCCGGCCAGGGTGTGGCCGGGGATCTGCACCCCCCGTCCGGTGCCGCGCAGGACCACCCCCTCCAGCAGGCTGGTCATCAGGTAGGCGGTCTGGGGCGAGATCACCTCGCGGGTCAAGGGGTTGGCCTCGTAGATCACCCGCCCCTCGCGGTCCAGGACCTTTTCCACGAAGACCGGCTCCGCCAATTGCCCCTGGTTGGCGAAGACCCCGTAGGCCCGGGTCATCTCCAACAGGGTCAGGCTGGCCGAGCCCAGAGCCAGGGACAGGCTGGGCACCAGCTCGCTGGCGATGCCGAAGCGCCGGGTGTAGGCGATGGTGTAGTCCACCCCCAGGTCGCCCAGCAGCTTGACCGTGGGCACGTTGCGGCTGTGCTCCAGGGACTCGCGCACCGTGGTGGGGCCGTTGAAGTGGCCGTCGTAGTTCTTGGGCTTCCAGAGCCCGCCCGGTTGACTGGGATCGTCGAAGACCACCGGCGCGTCCAGGATGATGGTGGCCGGGGTGTAGGGGTGCTGGGGGCGGTCCAGGGCGGCGGCGAAAATGAAGGGCTTGAAGGCGCTGCCCGGCTGGCGGTGGGCCTGCAGGGCGCGGTTGTACTGGCTTTGGGCGAAATCGCGGCCGCCGATCATCACCCGCGCCCGCCCGCTGGGCAGCTCCAGGCACAACAGGGCCGATTGGGCCGCGGGCTCCTGGGTCAGGGCCAACTCCCAGGTCTGGGCCTTGTCGTCATAGGCCAGAGTCCGCACCAGGATCAGGTCGCCGGGGTGGAGCATCTCCCCGGCGCTCTTGAGCTGCGAACGCCACTCCTGCAATTGCTTGAGTCCCAGGCGGCCGCGTTCGGCCCCCATGCGCACGGTCAAGGCCCCGGGCTGGGCCTGGACCACCACTCCCTGGACCTCCTGGTCCGGCTCCAGCCCGCTGCGGCCCAGGGGGCGCTCCTGGGCGGCCTTGAGCTCGGCCGGGCTGGCCTGGCCCAGGGGGCCGCGATAACCATGGCGGCGGGAGAGGTCGCTGAGGCCCTTGGCGATGGCCGCCTGGCCGGCCTCGGTCAGGGCCGGGTCGCAGGCGGTCTGCACCGTCAGCCCGCCCTCGTAGAGGGTGGGCGCGCCGTAGCGCTCCTCCAGCCACTGGCGCACCGCCTCCTCGTAGTAAGGGGCGGCGATGGTGGGCTTGGTATGGACGCGGATGTCCAGGGCTTGTTTGTGGGCGGCCTCGGCCTGGGCGGCGGTGATGTGTCCGTCGGCCAGCATCCGCTCCAGCACGTAGACCTGGCGGGCGCGGGCCCGGCTGGGGTGGCGGATGGGGCTGTAGCGGTTGGGGGCCTGGACCAGCCCGGCCAGGAGCGCGCTCTCGGCGATGTCCAATTCGCTGGCGTGCTTGCCGAAAAAAGTCTGGGCCGCCGCCTCCACCCCATAGGCCCCGTGGCCCAGGTAGATCTGGTTCAGGTAGAGATAGAGGATCTCGTCCTTGTTCAGGTAGCGTTCGATGCGCCAGGCCAGGATGGCCTCCTTGGCCTTGCGGATGATGGTGCGCTGGGGGGTGAGCAGGAGGGTCTTGGCCACCTGCTGGGTGATGGTGCTGCCGCCCTGGACCACCCGGCCGGCCTTGAGGTTGACCAGGGCGGCGCGGAAGATGCCGAAGAGGTCGATGCCCGGATGGGTGAAGAAGCCGCCGTCCTCGGCCGCGACAAAGGCCCAGACCGCCCACTTGGAGATTTCGCTCAGGGGCGCCACGTAGCGCCGCTCGCGGCTGAACTCGGCCATGAGCTGGCCGTCCTGGGCCAGGACTTGGGTCACGGCCGGGGGGCGGTAGTCGGCCAGGCGCTCGATGCGGGGCAGGTCCTGGCTGATCCACATCCAGGCCCCCAAGAGGGCCCCGGCCCCCAGGATGGCCAGCAGCAGGGCCAGGACGCCGGTCCAGATGAACAACCGGGCCAGGAGGCCGCGTTTCTTGCGCTTGGCCGGGGCCTTCTTGGCCGGTTTGCGTCCGGCCGGGGCGCGCCCATTGTCCTCGGGCGGGGGAATCGGGATCTGGTCGGTCGGGCGCGGCAACCTGGAAAGCCTCCCGGCCGGCGGGTCGCCGGCCAATAGCTCACCCCCCGGGCCGGGGTCCGTCCGGCCGGCGCGGCGGGTGATGGATGGCTGAAATCATATCAGAGCCCAGGGTGGCCGCCAAGGAAGGGCGGGGCTTCCTTGACCAGGGGCGACGGGCGTGCTAGTGTTTCAACTTAGCTAAACAAATCCCCTCCAAAGGTCCACAGCGGTGCACGAACTGGCCATTGCCCAATCCCTCCTGGACATCGTTCTGGAGGAGGCCCAGCGCCATGGCGTGGGCAAGGTGACCCGGGTGGGGGTCAAGGTCGGGGCCTTCAGCAGCGTGGTGCCCGACTCCCTGAGCTTCTGCTTCGATCTGATCAAGGAAGGCACCGTGGCCGCCCAGGCGGCCCTGGTGGTGCTGCCGGTCCCCCTGGCCGGGCAATGCCCCGACTGCGGCCAGCGGGTGGAACTATCCGATCCCTTCGCGGCCTGCCCGGTCTGCGGTGGTTTGCGGGTCGGCCTGGACCAGGGGCAGGAGCTCCTGGTGGACTTCATCGAGAGCGACGACAGCGAAAGCGAGTAGAAGTCATGGCCGAGATCGACGTCAGCCGTCCCATCCTGGACGCCAACCAACGCCTGGCCGGGGCCAACCGCGAGCGCTTCCGCGCCGCCGGGGTCAAGGTCCTCAACCTGATCAGCAGCCCCGGTTCGGGCAAGACCTCCCTGCTGGAGCAGACCCTCCAGCGCCTGCGCGATCGCCTGGCCATGGCGGTGATCGAGGGCGACGTGCAGACCGACGCCGACGCCCGGCGGGTGGCGGCCTGCGGGGTGCGGGCGGTGCAGATCGAGACCCGGGGCGGCTGCCACCTGGACGGGGCCATGGTGGCCCAGGCCGCCGGGGCCTTCGACCTGGACCAGCTGGACCTGCTCATCATCGAGAACGTGGGCAACCTGGTCTGCCCGGTGGAGTTCGACCTGGGCGAGGACCTGAAGCTGGCGGTGCTCTCGGTGGCCGAGGGCGACGACAAGCCCAGCAAATATCCGCAACTGTTCAAGGAAGCCGGGGTGGTGGTGGTCAACAAGATCGACCTGCTGCCCTATATCGATTGCAGCCTGGAGCGCATCCACGCCGACTGCCTGCGGCTCAATCCCCAGCAACGCATCTTCGATCTCTCCTGCCGCACCGGTGAGGGCCTGGACGCCTGGACGGAATGGCTGGAGCAGTGGACCAAGGCCTGAGCCATCCCCCATCCGGCGACGCCGAACCCCTCTCGCGCCAACGGGCCCAGGTCTCCGGGGTGGTGCAGGGGGTGGGATTCCGGCCTTTTGTCTACAACCTGGCCCGCGAGCTGGGTCTCAGCGGCTTCGTGGCCAACACCGCCGCCGGGGTGGATTTGGCGGTGCAGGGCGCGCCCCCGGCCTTGGAAGAGTTTTTCCACCGCCTGAGCCGCCAGGCCCCGCCCCTGGCCCGCATCACCGACCTGGTCCGCAGCCAGGAGCCGCCGCTGGCCGGCGAGACCGGGTTCGTGATCGCCGCCTCCCAGGCCGGCCAGCGCAGCGCCCTGATCAGCCCCGACGTGGCGGTGTGCGACGACTGCCTGCGCGAGATGCGCGACCCCGCCGACCGGCGTCACGGCTATCCCTTCATCAACTGCACCAACTGCGGCCCGCGCTACACCATCATCAAGGACCTGCCCTACGACCGGCCCCAGACCACCATGGCCCCCTTCACCATGTGTCCGGAATGCCAGGCCGAATACGACGACCCCACCGACCGGCGCTTCCACGCCCAGCCCAACGCCTGCCCCAGGTGCGGCCCCCGGCTGTGGCTGGCCGACGCCCAGGGCCGCGAGCTGCCCGAGTCCGATCCCATCGCCGCCGTGGCCCAGGCCCTGCGCCAGGGACGGATCGTGGCCATCAAGGGTCTGGGCGGCTTCCACCTGGCGGTGGACCCCTTCAACCCCGAGGCGGTGGCCCGCCTGCGGGCGCGCAAGCACCGCGAGGAAAAGCCCCTGGCCCTGATGGTGCACGACCTGGCCGCCGCTCGCCGCCTGGCCGAGCTGGACCCCGAGACCGAGGCGGCCCTGCTCAGTCGCGAGCGCCCCATCGTGCTGGCCCCCATGCGCGCCGAGGCCGGGGTGGCCCCGGCCGTGAACCCCCGCAACCGCCTGCTGGGCCTGATGCTGCCCTACACCCCCCTGCACCACCTGCTGATGGACCAGGGCTTCGCGGCCCTGGTGATGACCTCGGGCAACGTCAGCGACGAGCCCATCTGCCTGGACAACGACGAGGCGGTCTGCCGCATCGGCCAAAAAGCCGAGCGCGGGGCCATCGCCGACCTGTTCCTGCTCCACGACCGGGAGATCTACCTGCGCGGCGACGACTCGGTGGTGCGGGTGGTGGACGGCCGTCCGCGTCTGGTGCGCCGCTCGCGGGGCTTCGCTCCCGCCCCCCTGCTGCTCAAGCCCGGCGTCGTCCCTCCCGGCGCGCCGCCGGTGCTGGCCGTGGGTGGATTGCTCAAGAACACCGTCTGCCTGCTGCGCGGGCGCGAGGCCTTCTTGAGCCAGCACGTGGGCGACCTGGAAAACCTGGAGACCCTGGAGTTTTTCGAGCTGACCACCGGGCATCTGGCCCGCATCCTGGAGTCCCGGCCGGCGCTCATCGCCTGCGACCAGCACCCGGACTACCTCTCCACCCGCTGGGCGTTGGACCAGGGCCTGCCGGTGGTGATGATCCAGCACCACCACGCCCACGCGGTGGCGGTGATGGCCGAACACGGCCTGCGCGGGCCGGTGCTGGCCCTGGCCCTGGACGGCACCGGCCATGGCCCGGATCAGACGGTCTGGGGTGGGGAGCTGCTCCTGGCCCAGGCCCACGCCTGGCAACGCCTGGGGCGAATGCGGCCCTTAAGCCTGCCGGGCGGGGACCAGGCGGTGCGCCAGCCCTGGCGGGTGGGCCTGGCCTTGTTGATCGACGCCTTTGGCGAGCAGGCCGCCCGCCTGGGCCTGGACCTGGTGGAGCGCCATGGCCAACACCTGCCCCTGATCGAGCGCATGATCGAACAGGGCCTCAACACCCCGGCCGCCTCCAGCCTGGGCCGGCTGTTCGACGGGGTGGCGGCGGTCTGCGGCCTGCGCTATGAAGTGGCCTACGAGGGCCAGGCCGCGGTGGAGTTGGAGCAGCGCCTGACGCCGGGCGACCACGGGGCCTACACCTTCCGGATCATGCACGAGGGTGGTCTGCTGGAGCTGGACTGGCGGCCGGCGGTGCGCCGGTTGGTGGAGGACAGCCTGCGCGGGGTGGACCCGGGGGTGATCTCGGCCCGTTTTCACCAGGGCCTGTTGGAGGGCCTGGGCCAGTGGGCGCGCGATGGGGCTGATTCAACTGGCATCACGGATATTTGCCTGGGCGGTGGCTGCTTCATGAACGCCACCCTGCTGGCCGGTTTGCCAGCCCTGCTGCGCTGGCATGGCTTGATCGACTACTCCCCGGCCCTGGTGCCCACGGGCGACGGCGGGCTCTCCCTGGGCCAGGCCGTGGCCGCGGCCAACCTCTGGGCCCAGGGCAAGACCGGGACCGGGGTCATCACCTTGGGTCCGGCCCAGGAAGGCGAGAAGGCGTGAAATACGTGGAGGAATTCCGGGACCCGGAGCTGGTGGGCCAGCTGGCGGCGGCCATCGCCCAAAAATCCACCCGCCCGGTGCGCTTCATGGAGTTGTGCGGCACCCACACCATGGCCATCGCCCGCCACGGCCTGACCGCGCTCTTGCCGCCCACGGTGGAGCTGGTCAGCGGGCCGGGCTGCCCGGTCTGCGTCACCGCCACCGAGGAGATCGACCGGGCGGTGAAGCTGGCCCGCACCCCGGGGGTGACGGTGGCCACCTTCGGCGACCTGATCCGGGTGCCGGGCAGCCACAGCTCCCTGGCCCGGGAGCGGGCCGCCGGGGCCAGGGTGGAGGTGGTCTACTCGCCCCTGGACGCCATCGGCCTGGCCCTGGCCGAACCAACCCGCCAGGTGGTCTTCCTGGGCATCGGCTTCGAGACCACCGCCCCCACCGTGGCCGCCTCACTGCTGATGGCCCAACGCAAGGGGGTCGCCAACTTCAGCGTGCTGGCCGCCCACAAGCTGCTGCCCCCGGCCCTGACCGCGCTGCTTTCCGGCCCGGCCCTGGGGCTGGCGGGCTTCCTCTGCCCCGGCCATGTCACCACCATCATCGGCACCGGGGCCTATCAGGCCGTGGCCCGCGACCACGGCCTGGCCTGCGTGGTCAGCGGCTTCGAGCCGGCCGACGTCATGGCCTCGATCCTGATGCTGGTCAACCAGGTGGAGGAGGGCCGGCCGGGGGTGGAGATCCAGTATGGCCGCGCGGTGGCCGCCGTCGGCAATCCCCAGGCCCGGGAGCTGATGGACCAGGTCTTCGCCCCGGTGGACGCCCCCTGGCGCGGCCTGGGCATGATCCCCCAAAGCGGCCTGGACCCGGCCGGCGACTTCGCGGCCTTCGACGCGCGCAAACGCTTCGACCTGGAGGTGCCGCCGGCTTTAGATCACCCCGGCTGCCGCTGCGGGGACGTGCTGCGCGGGCTGATCAAGCCGCCCCAGTGCAAGCTGTTCGCCGCCGTCTGCACCCCCAGCGAGCCGGTGGGACCCTGCATGGTCTCCATGGAGGGCACCTGCGCGGCCTGGTACAAGTACCGCCGCGAGGTCTGAGGCGGTGGGCGCGGCCGCCCGGTCGCGCCCCGTGGTTCCACCCCTTGCTCCGGGAGGACGGCCATGGGTCAGGCCAGAGGCGAGATCGGGCTGATCGGCCTGGGAGCCATGGGAGCCAACCTGGCCCTCAACCTGGCCGAGAAGGGCCGGGCGGTGGCGGTCTTCAATCGCGGACCCGAAAAAACCCGCCGCTTCCTGGCCCAGGCCCCGGCTGGCCTGGACCTGACCCCGACCTTTTCCCCGGGCGAGCTGGTGGAGTCGCTGGCCCGGCCCCGCGCCCTGCTCCTGATGGTGCCGGCCGGGGCGGCGGTGGACGCGGTGCTGGCCGAGCTGTGCCTGCTGCTGTCTCCCGGCGACCTGGTCATCGACGGCGGCAACAGCCATTTCCGGGACAGCCAGCGCCGCCATGACGAATTGGCCTCTCAGGGCCTGGCCTTCATCGGCCTGGGGGTCAGCGGGGGCGAGGAGGGCGCGCGCCATGGCCCCAGCCTGATGGCCGGCGGCGAGGCCGCGGCCTGGGAGCGGGTGGCGCCCTGGCTCGGCGCCAGCGCGGCCCAGGTGGAGGGCCAGGCCTGCGCGGCGCTCCTGGGCCCCGCCCCGGCCGGACACTACGTCAAGATGGTGCACAACGGCATTGAGTACGCCCTGATGCAGCTCATCGCCGAGGCCCACGACCTGATGACCCGGGGCCTGGGCCTGGGCTGGGATCGCCAGGCCGAGGTCTTCGCCGCCTGGGCCGCTGGGCCGGCCGGGGGTTTTTTGGTGGAGATCAGCGCCCGGGTGCTGGCGGCCCGGGATGATCTGACCGGCAAACCGCTCCTGGAGGTGGTCAGCGATCGGGCCGGACAGAAGGGCACCGGGGTCTGGACCAGCCAGGAGGCCCTGGCCCTGGGCGCGCCGGTCCCCCTGATCGACCAGGCCGTGGCCGCCCGCCTGCTCTCGCGCCGGACCGAGTTGCGGCAAACCCTGGCCCCCTCTCTGGGCGGCCCCCGTCCGGGCGGCCTGCCGGCCGAGCCCTGGCTGCCGCGCCTGGAGAGCGCCCTGGTCCTGGGCTTCCTGCTGGCCTACGCCCAGGGTTTGGACCTGTTGCGCGCGGCCTCGGCCGCCTACGGCTGGGACCTGGAACTGGCCCGGGTGGCGGCCACCTGGCGGGGGGGCTGCATCATCCGCGCCCGGCTTTTAGAGACCATCCGCGCCGCCTTTGCCGCCAAGCCCGATCTGGAGCACCTGCTCCTGGCCCCGGAGCCGGCCGAGCAGGCCCGCGCCCGCCGAGCCGATTTGGCCGCATCGGCCGCGGCCATGGCCGGTCTGGGCCTGCCCGCGCCGGGATTCATGGCCGGCCTGGCCTATCTGGACAGCCTGCGGACCGCCGTGCTGCCCACCCGGCTGATCCAGGGCCAGCGCGATCTCTTCGGCAACCACGGCTTCCAGCGGGTGGACCGGCCGGGGGATCACCACGCTGAATGGCGGCGCGACTGAGGTCGGAAGGGTTGCCAGGTCCCGGCCCCAGGGGTTAAGCTGCCCCAGTCCTCAAGCCACCCAGGAGCTAACATGCAATCCGACACCATCCTGCTGGACCACGGGGCCGGCGGCCGGGCCAGCCACGAGCTGGTGGCCCGGGTCTTCGCCCGCCATCTGGCCAATCCCATCCTGGATTCCATGGACGACGCCGCCGTGCTGACCCCGCCGCCCGGGCGGCTGGCCATCAGCACCGACAGCTTCGTGGTCGACCCGGTGGAGTTCCCCGGCGGGGACATCGGCTCCCTGGCGGTGCACGGCACGGTCAACGACGTGGCCATGCGCGGGGCCACCCCCCTGTGGCTCACCGCCGGCTTCGTGCTGGAGGAGGGCCTCTCCCTGGCGCTGTTGGAGCGCATCGTGGCCAGCATGGCGGCCGCGGCCCGGGCGGCCGGGGTGGCCATCGTGGCTGGCGACACCAAGGTGGTGGGCCGGGGCCAGGCCGACAAGCTGTTCATCAACACCACCGGGGTGGGCATCCTGCCCGATGGTCTGGAGCTGGGGGCCCATCTGGCCCGGCCCGGCGACGCGATCCTGGTTTCGGGCAGCATGGGCGACCACGGGGTGACGATCATGGCCCAGCGCCAGGGTTTGGGGCTGGACGCCCCCTTGCGCAGCGACTCCGCGGCCCTGAACGGCCTGGTGGCCGACCTGCTGGCCGCCTGCGATCGAGTGCACGTCCTGCGCGACCCCACCCGGGGCGGCCTGGCCACCACCTTGAACGAGATCGCCCAGACCAGCGGCGTGGCCCTGGAGCTGCACGAGCGGGCCATCCCCATCAATCCCACCGTGGCCGGGGTCTGCGAGCTCCTGGGCCTGGACCCGCTCTACCTGGCCAACGAGGGCAAGCTGATCTGCATCGTGGCCGGCGACCAGGCCGAGGCGGCGCTCCAGGCCCTCCAGGGTCACCCCCTGGGCGCGGGCGCGGCGGTCATCGGCCGGGTGCTGGAGGCGCCAAGGAGCCGGGTCTGGCTCAAGACCGCGGTGGGCGGTGGCCGCATCCTGGACATGCTCTCCGGCGAGCCCCTGCCCCGCATCTGCTGAGGCCGGCTTTTCGCGGTCGGTCCCCTTGACCCGCCCCGGGCCGGTGCTTAGTTTTCCGGCAGCGCCATTGCCCGGCGCGGGGAGGGGATCATTCCATGGCCGACGCCTACGTCCACGGCTATTCCGAGCGCGAGGCCCAACGCCTCGGCGACCAGGCCGACATCCTGGCCGAACTGCTGCACCACGACACCGTCTACCCCGCCGGGGCCAGGGTACTGGAGGCCGGCTGCGGGGTGGGGGCCCAGACCGGGTTCCTCTTCGCCAACAGCCCGGAGGCCGATTTCACCTGCCTGGACATCAACCCCGACTCCCTGGCCCAGGCCCGGGCCGCCGCCCGGGTCCGGGGCATGAACCGGGTGGAGTTCCGCCAGGGCGACCTCTACGGCCTGCCTTTCGCCGAGGCCGAGTTCGACCACGTCTTCCTCTGCTTCGTGCTGGAGCACCTGACCGACCCGGTGGCGGTGCTGCGCGAGCTCAAGCGCGTCCTCAAGCCCGGCGGCAGCCTGACCGTGATCGAGGGCGACCACGGCTCCTGCTATTTCCACCCCGAAACCGACCTGGCCCGCCGCGCCTGGCAATGCCTGATCGACAGCCAAGCCGGCCTGGGCGGCGACAGCCTGGTCGGCCGGCGGCTCTATCCCCTGTTGGTGGCGGCCGGCCTGGCCGAGGTCCAGGTCTCGCCGCGCATGGTCTATGCCGACGCCAGCCGCCCCCGCCAAGTGGAGGGCTTCGTGCGCCGCACCATCGTGCCCATGGTCCAGGGGGTGCGGGAGCAGGCCCTGGCCGCCGGCTACCTGAGCCCCCAGGAATGGGAACGGGGCGTGGCCGATCTGCTGGCCACGGCCGAGCCCGAGGGCGCCTTCTGCTACACCTTTTTCAAGGCCGTGGGTCGACGCGCGCATTTGGCTTGACACCCAGCCGCGATACGGATACAAAGGTCGGGCGTGGCGGCCTCCGGGCCCGCGCTCAACCTTGACGCAGCACTGATCCGCCTCCGGGGAGCATCGCCGTCGTGACCATCGCCGCTGCCAAATCCAGCCGGACGAACGGAAGCGCGGCGGTGGTTTATTCCTACGCCTATTATTATCGGCCCTCGGGCCGATAATCTTTTTAACCCCGTAGAATACGAATACTTCCCGCGCAACCAAAGGCGCCGAAAACCGTCCGCGATGGGGCCATTTGCCGGCCCGGCGCCGCGCCACATCTTCCGCCCGTTCCCGTGGAGGTTGATCATGTTGACCCGACTCGCCCTCCTGTGTTTGTGCCTGGCCGCGCCCCTGGCCGCCGGCCTGCCCGCCGCCGCCCAGGCCGCCGAGGCCATCAATCTGACCTACAGCAACTTCTTCCCCCCCAGCCACGCCCACTCGCTCTTGGCCCAGGCCTGGTGCGAGGAGATCACCCGCCAGACCAACGGCCGGGTGACCTTCCAATACCTGCCCGGCTCCACCCTGCTCAAGGCCGAGCAGACCTTCGACGGCGTGGTCAACGGCATGGCCGACCTGGGCATGAGCTGCTTCGCCTACACCCGGGGCCGCTTCCCGGTGATGGAGGCGGTGGACCTGCCCCTGGGCCACCCCAACGGCGTGGCGGCCACCAAGGTGGCCAACCGCCTGGCCGCCGAGCTCAAGCCGGCCGAGTTGAAGCAGGTGCAGGTGATGTACCTGCACGCCCATGGCCCGGGCTGGCTGCACACCCGCAAGAAGCCGGTCAAGGCCCTGGAGGACCTGGCCGGGCTCAAGATCCGCGCCACCGGCACCAGCGCCAACCTGGTCAAGGCCCTGGGCGGGGTGCCGGTGGCCCTGGCCATGCCCGAGGCCTACCAGGCCCTGGAAAAGGGCGTGGTGGACGGCTCCATCTACCCCCGCGAGTCCAACCTGGGCTGGAAGCTGGGCGAGGTGGTCAACTACGCCACCGACCTGAGCAGCGTGGGCTACACCACCGCCTTCTTCCTGGTCATGAACCAGGACCGCTGGCAGGCCCTGCCCGCCGACCTGCGCCAGATCATCGCCAAGGTCAACCTGGAGTGGGCCGACCGCCACGGCCAGGCCTGGGACGAGGCCGACGCCAAGGGTCTGGAGTTCTTCCTGGCCCAGGGCGGCCGCGAGGTGCTGACCCCCAGCCCCCAGGAGACCGAGGCCTGGCGTCAGGCCGCCCAACCGGTGCTGGAGGAGTACGCGGCGCGGATGAAGGCCAAGGGCCTGGATGGCGCGGCCATCGTCGCGGCGGCCAGGAAGGCCCTGGCCGAGGCCGGGCGCTAGGGGGGACGGGCGGATGTCAGCCCTGGAAAAAGCGATCGACGCCATGGTGGCCGCGTTCAAGTATTTGGGCGCGGCCGCCCTGGCGGCCATGATGCTGGTCACCTGCGTGGACGTGGTCTGCCGGGCCTTCGACCAGCCCCTGTGGGGCCTGGTGGAGGGAGTCTCGCTGCTGGCCACCCTGATGCTGGGCCTAAGCCTGCCGGTGACCCAGCGCGAGCGCGGCCATGTCGCGCTGGACATGCTGGTGCGCCGTCTGCCGGAGCGGGCGGCGGCCCTGGTGGATGGCGTGGGACAACTGGCCTGTCTGGCCTTCTTCGCGGTGGTGGCCTGGCAATCCTGGCTCTACGCCGGCCAGCTTCAGGACAACGGCGAGCTGAGCATGAGCCTGGGGATGCCGCTGCACTTCATCCTGCGGCTGATCGCACTGGCCTTCGCCGGCCTGGCGCTGACCCTGGCCGCCGACCTCGCCTCCTCGCTGAGAAGGGCGGTGCGCTGATGAGTCCGGTCCTGATCGGGGTGCTGGGGGTGGTGGTGCTGGTGGCCATGTTCTTCTCCCGCGCGCCCATCGCCTATGTCATGGCCATGGTGGGCTTCTGCGGCTTCGCCCTGGTGCGCGGCCTGGAGCCGGCCCTGAAGCTGCTGGCCCGCGACTACTACGGGGTCTTCTCCTCCTATGGCCTGACCATCGTGCCCCTGTTCATCCTGATGGGGCAGATCGCCTTCAACGCCGGCATCAGCCGCCGGCTCTACGACACCGCCTACCGCTTCCTGGGCCATATCCGGGGCGGGCTGGCCATGGCCACGGTGGCGGCCTGCGCCGCCTTTGGCGCGGTCTGCGGCAGCTCCCCGGCCACCGCGGCCACCATGGCCACCGTGGGGCTGCCCGAGATGCGCCGCTACGGCTACCATTCCCGCCTGGCCACCGGGGTGGTGGCCAGCGCCGGCGGCCTGGGGATGCTGGTGCCGCCCTCGGTGGTGCTGCTGGTGTATGGCATCCTCACCGAGCAGTCCATCGGCGCCCTTTTCATCGCCGCCCTGATTCCCTCGCTCATCGTCAGCCTGATATTCGTGCTGACCGTGGCCCTGGTCTGCGCCCGGCGGCCCGAGCTGGGCCCGGCCGGGGAGAAGAGCGACTGGCCCACCCGGGTCAAAAGCCTGGGCAACCTCTCCGAGACCCTGGCCGTTTTCGGGCTGGTGATGGGAGGGCTGTTCACCGGTCTGTTCACCCCCACCGAGGCCGGCGGGGTGGGGGCGGCCGGGATGCTGGTCACCGCCTGGGCCCGGCGGTTGTTGCCCTGGTCCAAGCTGGTGAAATCCCTGATCGAGTCTCTGCGCACCTCCTGCATGGTCCTGATGCTGGTGGCCGGCGCGGTGATCTTCGGCCACTTCCTGGCCGTGACCGGCATCCCCATGGCCGCCGCGGCCTGGGTGCAGGGCCTGGCCTGGCCGGGCTGGGCGGTGATGGGCCTGATCGTGGCCATCTACCTGCTGGGCGGCTGTTTCATCGACGCCCTGGCGCTGATCATGCTCACCATCCCCATCTTCCACCCGGTGGTGATGGGCCTGGGCTACGATCCCATCTGGTTCGGGGTGATCATCGTGCTGGTCACCCAGATGGGGGTCATCACCCCCCCGGTGGGCATCAACGCCTACGTGGTCCATGGCGTGGACACCCGCACCCCCCTGGAGGAGATCTTCCGGGGCTCGCTGCCCTTTCTCTGGGCCCTGGTGCTGGGCACGGCGTTGTTCATCGCCTGGCCGGAGCTGATCACCTGGCTGCCGCGATTGATGCGCGGGGCCTGATTCGCCCAATTCGACCGCGCGACCGCGCCCCGGATGGCCCCGCGCCGTCCGGGGCGCGGTCGCGTCGCCCCGTCCCGCGATCGCGGCCGGGCAACACACCCATCCCGGCCATGGTATCCTCAAGGACAGCGAGCAATGAAGCCGCGCCAGGCCGACGATCGGCCGGTTAAGCCCCAGCGGAGGGTGCAATGTTCCTGTTCGTGGTGTCGGTGGCCATATCCCAGGGGGTGTCGTTCATCTGCTCCCTGCTGGAGGCGGTGTTGTTCTCCACCCGGGCCATCTCCCTGGAGGCGGCCATCGAGCGGGGCTCGGCCCCGGCCCGCCAGATGCGCGACTTCAAGAACCACATGGAGCGGCCGCTTTCCTCCATCCTCATCCTCAACACCCTGGCCCACACCGGCGGAGCCTCGGTGGCCGGCTGGGCGGCCGGCGATCTCTGGGGGGCCGACTCGCTGGTGATCTTTTCCGCCCTGTTCACCGCCTCCACCCTGGTCTTCACCGAGATCCTGCCCAAGACCCTGGGCACCACCTACTGGCGCAGCCTGTGGGCCTGGTCGGTTACGCCCCTGAAGACCATGATCGTCATCCTGTCCCCCCTGGTCTGGGCAGTGCACGTCCTGACCCGCGCCTTCTCCAGAGGCCACGCCGCCACCACCAAGGTCAGCGAGGACGAGATCCTGGCCGCGGCCCGGATGGGGGCGCGGGGGGGCGAGATCAGCAAGCTGGAGCACGACCTGATCCGGAACATCATCGCCCTGGAGGAGGTCAAGGCCGGGGAGATCATGACCCCGCGCACGGTGATGTTCAGCGTGGACGGCAGCCAGCGCCTGAGCCAGGTGGCGGACCAGGCCCGCACCTGGCCCTTCTCGCGGGTGCCGGTCTATGTCGGCAACCCCGACGAGGTTATTGGCTACGTGCTCAAAAGCGAGATCCTGGCGCGCGATTGGCGGCAGAAGGACCAGCGTCTGCTCAAGCTGGCCAAGCGGGTGCGCTTCGTGCCGCCCTCGGCCAACGCCTTGGATCTGCTGAATTCCCTCTTGCGCCATCGTGAGCACGTCTGCCTGGTGGTGGACGAGTACGGCGGGATCATGGGCCTGTTGACCCTGGAGGACGTGTTGGAGACCCTGGTGGGCTCGGAGATCATGGACGAGAAGGACCAGGTGGCGGATATGCGGGAGTTGGCCCGCAAGCGGGCGCGTCGGTTCCTGCGCAACCAGGAGGGCGGACAGTCATGAGCGGGTTCGACTACGACGTATTCATCATCGGCGGGGGCGGCAGCGGCGGCTTCACCGCCGCCACCACCGCGCTCAAGAGCGGGGCGCGGGTGGCCATGGCCGAGGCCGGTCGCCTGGGGGGCTTGTGCATCCTGGCCGGGTGCATGCCCAGCAAGACCCTGCTGCACCACGCCGCCCTGATCCGCGAGCGGAAGGCCGACGGCCGCGCGGCCTATCCCGGGGTTTTGGGCCACAAGCGCCAGGTGGTGGAGTTGCTGGCCGGCAACCGGGAGCGGGCGGTGGCGGCCAAGGTCGCCCAGGGCCTGGAGCTGATCGCGGGCCGGGCGGCGTTCGTGGACCCCCACACCCTGGAGGTGGCCGGCCGCCGGGTCACGGCCGGGAAGATCGTCATCGCCACCGGCAGTCGGGAGGTCCTGCCCGCCCTGGAGGGCCTGGCCGCGGCCGGTCCCCTGGTGGCGGAGAGCTTCATGGAGCTGGAGACCCTGCCGGCCTCGCTGCTGGTCCTGGGCGGCGGGGCCATCGCCCTGGAGCTGGCCCAGTTCGCCGCCCGGATGGGGGTGGCGGTGAGCCTGGTGCAGCGCAGCGGGCAACTGTTGAGCAACGAGGACCAGGCGGTGGGCCAGGTGATGCGGGAGGCCCTGGAGGACGACGGGGTCAAGGTCTTCACCGACACCCAGCTCCAGGCGGTGTCGGCGGCCGGCGGGAGCTGGCGGTTGTCACTGCTGCACCACGAGCAGCCGGCGGTGCTGGAGGCCGAGGCCATCCTGGCGGCCCTGGGCCGGCGGCCCAACCTGGAGGGCCTGAATCTGGCGGCCGCCGGGGTGGCGGTCAAGGGCGGGGCGGTGGCGGTGGACCAGTTCATGCGCACCAGCCAGCCCCACATCTTCGCGGCCGGGGACGTGACCGGCGGGCCGATGGTGGTGAACCTGGCCGTCATGCAGGGCGAGATCGCCGGCCACAACGCCAGCCACCCCGAAGCCCGGGTCATCGATGACCAGGTCCTGCCCCGGGCGGTCTACACCGATCCCCAGTTCGCCCGGGTGGGGCTGAACCACGGCCAGGCCCACCACGCCGGGCTTCGCTTCGCCGAGGCCACCCAGGTGTTGGGCGAGATGGGGGTGGCCCGCACCTATCCCCAGCCCCTGCGCGGCTTCATGACCATGCGGGCCGACCGGGACACCGGGCTGATCGTGGGGGCGGAGCTGATCGCGCCCAACGCGGCGGAGATGATCCATGACGTGGCGGTGGCCATGCGGCTGGGCGGCAGGCCCCGGGACATCGCCGCGATCCCCTACCTGCACCCCAGCCTGGCCGAGGTCACCAACTTCTGCGCGGATAGTCTGGCGCGGGAGTTGAAAGGCTAGACGGGGGTTTGCCCTTGCTGGCTGCACCCCTCGCCTTTGTGGAGGGGGGAGTGGGGGGAACCGTTTAGGGCGCCAACAGGTTCCCCCCACGTTTCTTTTTTACTGCGCCGCAGCCGGGGTGGGCAGGGATTCGGGGGCCACCCCCAGGGCCACCAGGCGCTGGCGGGCCAGTTGGTTGACGGTGAGGTCCTGGTCCTGGCCAGCCAGGGCCTGATAGACCTCCTGGGCCTGGGATGCCTGGCCGGCGGCGGCCAGGGCGCGGGCCTGGTCCAGCTTGAACAGGCCGGCCAGGCCGGGGCCAGAGGCCTGAACCGCGCCCTGGTAGGCCTCGGCGGCCTCGGCGTACTTCTTCTGGCCTTCCAGGGCCTGGCCCAGGCCGCGCCAGATCAGGGGGGCCAAGGCGGCGGGCAGACCGGGCTCCTCGCTCAGATCGCGCAGGACCGTCTCGGCCTCGGCGTACTGGCCCTGGCGCAGGTGGACCTCGCCCAGGGCCAGGGCGGCCTGCTGTCCGGCGTCGGTGGCCCCGAATTTCTCCACCACCTGGGCCAGCTCCCTGGCCGCGGCGGCGGCCTGGGCCGGTTCGGCCTGGCCCACGACGGTGTCGGCGTAGTAGGCGAAGGCCTGGGCGAAGGCCTGGGCCCCCTGGGCCTGGCGGTGGTTGAGATAGGTCTGGATGCCCACCACCAACAGCACCGCCGCCAACAGCGAGGAGACGCTGACGATCAGCAGCCGGGTGTGGGTCTTGGCCCAGCGCACCGCGCGGTCGGAGATGGTGAGGAACTCGTCGGGCTCCTTGAGCAGCTTCTTGCGGTCGATCTTGGCCATGCTCCGGTCCTTACGCCGGCCGATGCGCCGGCTGACTGCCTAGGGTTGTCTGGGCGAAGGCGGCCGCGCCCAACAGCGGGGCCTCCTGGCCCAGGGCCGCGGCGACAATCCGCACCCGGCCCGCTTCCACGATGCATAGCCGGTCGGCCAACGCCGCCCGGCAGCCCGGCTCCATCAGGCCCCAGCCCTTGGCCACTCCGCCGCCGACGATGGCCAGATCCAGGCCGGTCAGCGCCACCAGGTTGGCCAGGGCCCGGCCCAGCATCAGGCCGGCCTGGTGAAACAGCTCCACGGCCAGGGCGTCGCCGGCCTGGGCGGCCAGGTCCATGGCCCTGACCCCGTCGCCGGGGCGCAGCCGGGTGGGGCGTCCGGCGTCCAGGGCCTCGTCGAGAACGCCCACCAGGCCGGTGGCCGAGGCGTAGGCCTCCAGGCAGCCCCGGGCTCCGCAGCCGCAGAGGCGGCCGCCGGGCTCCACCAGGGTGTGGCCGATCTCCCCGCCGCAACCCAGGGAGCCCACCACCAGGCGTCCGCCCAGGATCAGGCCCCCGCCCACCCCGGTGCCCAGGGTGAAGCAGATCAGGTCGTCCACGCCCCGCCCCGCCCCGAAGCGGTGTTCGCCCAGGGCGTAGAGGTTGGCGTCGTTCTCCAGGGCCACCGGCGCGCCACAGGCCGCGGCCAGGCGCTGGGCCAGGGGATAGCCCACCATGGCCGGCAGGTTGGGCGAGGCCAGGATCAGGCCCCGGGCGCGATCCAGCACCCCGGGGCTGGCGATCCCCACCCCGCCCAGGACCAGGCCCTGGCCCGAGGCCACCCGGCCCAACTCGGCCACTCCGGCGGCCAGGCGCTCCACCAGATCGTCGGGGCCGCGTCCGGCCTCGGTGGCGAAGCGCAGATGCTCCACCACCCGGCCCCGGTGGACCAGGGCCAGACGGGCGTTGGTGCCGCCCAGGTCGATGCCCACCCAGGCTGGCATGGCCTGGCCTATCGCCTTTCCGGACCCCGCGCGGGGCCCCGGGGGGTCATTTACCGGCGCGCACCTCGTCCTTGATGCGCTTGACGTGGCCGCGGCCCATGCCCTTGACCTCGCAGCCCAGCTCGAAGTAGCGCCGGATGCGGGCGTCGTCCAGGATGGCGAAGCAGTCCACCACCGCCAAGGGTCCGCCGGCCTGGGCCACCACCCAGTCCGGGTCCAGGTCCAGGTAATCGCCGTGGCGCACGCAGAGCACCACCGCGTCGGCGCCCTTCAGGCTCTCGGCCAGGTCCTGGCTCACCCGCAGCTTGTCCAGGTCGTCCTGGTTGCGGAAGAAGCGTCCCCGGCTGTGGCCCGGAGCGGGATAGCTGTCCTGCCTCTCCATCTCCCACCAACGCAGCACGTAGGGGTCGTGCACCCGGACCATGGCCCCCATCTCGGCCAGCTTGCGCACCACCAGCTCGCTGCCGGAGTAGCGGGTGTCGCCCACGTCCTCGCGGTAGGCCGCGCCCAGCACCAGGATGTCGCTGGCGGCCACGATGCGTCCCATGTTGCGCAGCCCGTCGCGCACCAGCTCGGCCGCGTGCAGGGAGCGGTTGTCGTTGATGTCGATGGCCATGGGGGTCAGCTTGAACAGCGGCTCCTGGAATCCCATCAGGTGGTGATAGGACCACACCCCCAGGCCGCCGTCCTTGGGCAGGCAGTAGCCGCCGATGCCCGGGCCGGGGAACATGATGTTGCTGTGGGTGGGCCGGGCCTTGATGGCCTTGATCACCTTGACGATGTCCACTCCGTTGCGCTCGGCGAAGACCGACCACTCGTCCATGAAGGCCAGCAGGGTGGCGCGGTAGCTGTTCTCCACGATCTTGCAGGTCTCGCTCTCGATGGGCCGGTCCATGACCGTGAGCGGGAAGTCCTTGACGTTGAGAACCTCGGAGAGGAAGGCCACCACCAGCTCGCGGCTCTTGGGGTTGACCCCGGCGCAGACCCGCCAGAAGTCGCGGATGCTCTTGACGTACTCCTTGCCCGGCATCACCCGTTCGTAGCTGTGGGCCAGCAGGGGCTCCTCGGCGATGCCCCGGGCCTGGAAGGCCTTCTTCATGATGGGATAGGCCACGTATTCGGTGGTGCCCGGGGGCACGGTGGTCTCGATCAACACCAGGCAGGAGGGGGGGATCTTCTCGGCGATGACCTTGAGGCTCTCCTCCAGGGCGCGCATCTCCACCGTGCCCTGGCAGACGTCGGCCAGGGCGGCCTTGGAGTAGTCGCACTGCACGTCCACCACCACCACGTCGGCGTGGGTCAGGGCCTCGTAGGAGAAGCTGGCGGTGAGGGTCTTCTTCTGGTTCACGCAGCGGGCGATCAGCTCGTCCACCTCGGGGTCGTCGGCCTTGACCGGCGACAGCCCCCGGTTGAGCAGGGGAATTTTCCAATAGCTGCGGGGGCTGGGCCGCTGCATGCCGATCACCAGCTTGTTGACCCGGCCCTGGGCGTCGGTGCTGTCGGCCACCACCGCGGCCATCACCGCGCCCACGAATCCCACCCCCATCACCACCACCACCTGGCGTCCCTGGGACCTGGCCTGGGCGGCCAACTCGGCCAAGCGCTGGTTTTCACGTTCGAAATCTTCGGGAGTGGGCAGGGGGAAGACTTCGCCCTCGGGGCTGGTGGAAATCGGACGATCCTCGCTAGTCACCGTTGGTTCGCTCCCGCCGCCCAGGGCCGGCCGGTCTGGCCGCGCCGGGGGCTATGCATGAACAATCTGGCTGGAAGAGCGCATCGGGCGCGCTTCCGGTCATGGGGAGGCCGGCGTCGGCCCCGCCCGGCGCGCCGGAGCCATGGGCTCCGGTCAGCGCCGTGGCCAATACATTATAATCAAAACCCCCAGCAAGGCCACCACCCCGCCAATCAGGTCGTTGCGGTCGGGGGGAACCTTGTCGATTTTCCAGCCCACAGGATGGAAAGCACGATGAATATCCCGCCATAGGCCGCGTAGACCCGGCCGAAATTGGCCGGCTGGAGGGTGGGGATGACGCCATACAGGAACAGGATCGCCGCGCCCAGGACCCCCAGCCAGGGGCTGCACCCCTCGCGCAGCCAGAGCCAGACCAGACAGCCGCCGCCGATCTCGGCCAACCCAGCGACGGCAAAGAAGAAAATCGAGACGGCGTAATCCATGGGGGCAGAGGGCTCCTTGGGGGAGAGGCCGTGGCTTCAGGCGATGCCCAGGATGTCGGCCAGGGCGCGGTCCAGGTCGGGGAAGGCGAAGGCGAAGCCGGCCTGGCGCAGGACCTTGGGCTCCACCCGCTGGCCCTCCAGGAGCACCGAGCCGAATTCTCCCAAGGCCAGGCGCACCGCGAAGCCGGGCGCGGGCAGGAAGGCCGGACGCCGCAAGGCCCGGCCCAGGGCCTGGGCCAGCTCCCGGTTGGTCACCGCCCCCGGGGCCACGCAGTTGACCGGCCCGGCGAGGTGTTGGTTGTCCAGGCAGAAGAGCAGGGCGCTCACCAGGTCGCGGCGGTGGATCCAGGAGAACCATTGCCGGCCCGAGCCCAGGGGGCCGCCCAAGCCCAGGCGGAACAGGGGCAGCATCTGGCCCAGGGCCCCGCCGCCACTGTCCAGCACGATGCCGAAGCGGGTTCGCACCACCCGCGCGCCGGCCGCCTCGACGGCCTGGGCCTCGGCCTCCCAGTCGCGGCAGACCCGGGCCAGGAAGTCCTCCCCGGCCGGGGCGGACTCGTCCAGGACCTCGTCGCCGTGGAAACCGTAGTAGCCCACCGCAGAGGCCGAGATCAGCACCGCCGGGGGCTGGTCGGCCGGGCGGCGGGCGATGGCCTGGGCCAGGTGGCGGGTGGTCAGCACCCGGCTGTCGCGGATCTGGCGCTGGTAGTCCTCGGTCCAGCGGCCGAAGATGCTGGCCCCGGCCAGGTTGATGAAGCCCTGGTGGCGGGCGGCCTCCGCCTGCCAGGCCCCGGGCTGGGTGGGATCGCCCAGGCAGAAGTCCACCCCCTCGGGCAGGCCCCGGGCGGCATTGGCCGAGCGGGTGAGCACGGTGACCTGATGTCCCCGCGCGCGCAGCCCCTGGCCCAGGGCCCGGCCCACGAACCCGCTGCCGCCGGTGATCAGGATCTCCATGCCCACCCTCCCTTGGTCGCCTAGACCTCGCCGCCGGCCTGGTAGCCCTGGCGCATGGCCTCCAGCACGCTGCCGGCCCCGGCCGCGTCGCCCACCACCCGCACCCCCAGGCCCCTGGCCTTGAGCGTGGCGGCCAACTCGTCCATTGGCCTGGCCCCGGTGGCCACCACCACCGTCTCGGCCGGGAACAGACGCTCACCGTCCTCCAGGGCCGCGCGCACCCCGTTCTCCTCAATGGCCAGGACCTTGACCTTGGTGTGGCTGGCCACCCCGAAGCGCTTGAGCTGGCCGAAGGTGATCCAGCGGGTGGAGCGGCCGATGCCCTGGCCCAGCTTGGCCATGGCCTCCAGCACCGTGACCTGGTGGCTGCCCTCGGCGATGAGCCGGCCGATGGTCTCCGGGGCCTCGGCCTGGAACAGGGCCAGGTAGTAGACCTGCTCCGGGGTCAGGGCGCCGCGCCGGGCGATGTTCAGGGCCGTCTCCAGGCCCACCGCGCCGCCGCCGATCACCACCACCCGGCCCTGGGGGCGGGCCTTGCCCTGCAGCACGTCCCAGGCCTGGCAGACCTGGGGCCGGTCCAGGCCGGGGATGGGGGGCGCGGCGGGGCGCGCGCCGGTGGCCAGGATCACCTGGTCCGGCTCCAGGGCGGCGATGGATTCGGCGTCGGCCGCGAACCCCAGGCGCACGTCCACCCCCAGGTCGCGCAACTGCGCGCCCTGCCAGGCGGAAATGGAGGCGAAGTCGGGCTTGTCGGTGGGGGCGGCGTACCAGGCCGGCTGGCCGCCCAGGCGCCCGGCCGCCTCCAAAAGGATCACGTTGTGACCGCGTCGGGTGGCGGTGATGGCCGCCTGGCAGCCGGCCGGTCCGCCGCCCACCACCACCACGGTCTGGGCCGGGCGGGCCGGGGGCAGGTCGCGGGGGGCCTTGGCCTCGCGGCCGGCCCGGGGGTTGACCGCGCAGCCCACCGGCTGCATCTGGGGGATGGCGTCGAAGCAGCCCTGGTTGCAGGCGATGCAGCGCCGGATCAGCTCCGGCCGGCCGGCCTGGGCCTTCTTGGGCAGGTTGGGGTCGGCCAAGAGCGGCCGGCCCATGCAGACCAGGTCGGCGTCGCCCCGGGCCAGGATGTCCTCGGCCAGGCCGGGGGAGTGGATGCGGTTGCTGGCCGCCACCGGCAGTTGCACCGCCCGGCGCACCCCCCGGGCCAGGTAGCTGAAGCCGGCCGCCGGCAGCTCGCTGGTGATCTGGGGCACCAGGGTCTCGTGCCAGCCGCCGGTGACGTTGATCAGGTCCGCCCCGGCCTCCTGGCAGGCCTTGGCGAAGATGGCGGCCTCGGTGTTGGTGTGGCTGCCGGGGATGAAGTCGTTGCCGGCGATGCGGATGCCCACGCAGAATTCCGGCCCCACCGCGTTGCGCACCTTGGCCACCGTCTCCAGGCCGAAGCGCATGCGGTTTTCCAGGCTGCCGCCGTAGCGGTCGCCGCGCTGGTTGATGCGCGGGCTCAGGAACTGGCAGATCAGGTAGCCGGCCGAGCCCAGGATCTCCACCATGTCCAGCCCGGCCTTCTGGGCCCGCAGGGCCGCCCGGGCGAAGTCGTTCTGGACCTCGTCGATCTCCTCCAGGGTCAGCTCGCGGGCCTCGTCCTTGGTGAAGCGGCTGACGTGGGCCGAGGAGCTGACCGCCTGCTGGCCGATCAGGATGCGGTGGGAATAGGCCCCGGCCATGTAGAGCTGGACGCCGATGGCCGCGCCGTGCTCATGAGCCGCCTCGGCCAGGCGGGCCAGGCCGGGGATGTCGGCGTCGTCCTTGATGGAGACGAAGATCGGGCCGCCGGCCAGGTCGTTGATCACGCAGCCGCCGACGATCAAGAGGCCGGCCCCGCCCTGGGCGCGCTCGGCGTAGAAGGCCACCAACTGGTCGCTGACCTTGCCGCCGGGGGTGTAGTTGAGGTGCATGGCCGGCATCACGATGCGGTTGCGCAGGTGCATCTGGTTGATCTGCAAGGGCGAGAAGAGCAGGGGATATTGGTTCATGGGGCTGCTCCCGGGGTGTGGGTCGCGCGGGGGGTCGCTTGTTTCTATTATGTGGTAGCCCGTTTCCGGGGTCCTAGGCAAGCCCAAAGGCGCGGCGGTCAGGGACGGGGGGCCTCCACCAGCAGGTGGAAGTCCAACGCCCCCTGCCGCCGCAGGCGCTGGGCCGTGGCCTGGGCCCGCTTGCGGTCGGGGTAGGGTCCCAGGAGCACCCGCCACCAGACCACCCCGTCCCGGGCCTGCCAGGATGAGACCAGGGTCGGCAGTTTCCGTCGCTTCCAGGCCGCGGCCTCCTGGTCGGCGTCGGCCCGGTCGCGGTTGGAGGCCACCTGGATGTACACCCCCTTGGCCAGGCGGGTGGGTGGCGTCTGCCGGGCGGTCTTCACCGGCGGCGCGGGAGGGGCGGCCGGGACTAGCGGGGCCGCCTTGGCCGGCGGGACGGCCGGGCCGGGCTTGGCCTTGTCGTCGGCCGGGACTGGAGCGGGCGGGGCGATGCTGGACGGCCCGGGGGCCGGCGAGGCTGGCGCGGCGGTCCTGACCAGGGAAGCGGGCGGGGGCGCGGAGGCGGCCGGGGCGGCGGGTCCCGCGCCCAGGTCCAGGGCCAGGAAGTTGCGCCGCAGACCCTCCCGGGCGGTCTCGTTGGCCGGGTCCAGGCGGGCGGCGCGGTGATAAGCCAGGGTGGCGGCGCGGCGGTCGCCCCGGGCTTCGGCCTGGCGAGCCTGGTCCAGCAGAACCTGGGCCTCGGTGGCGGAGGCCGGGGCCGGCGCGGGGGCCGTGGCCCCTGGCTCGGGTTGGGTCTGGATCGGCGGTGGTTTGACCGCCGGAGCCAGGAGCGGCCGTTCCTGGACCACGGTCGGGGCGGCGGTCGGGGCCGGGATTGGGACCGGGGCCGCTGGCTGGAGCGGGGCCGGCGCGGCGGGTGTGGCGGCCGGCTGGGCCAAGGCCCGGCGGGCCTGGTCGCGGCCCTCCCGCAACCGGGGCTCCAGGAGGTCCACCAGCAAACCATGCTCAAAGGCCTGCAAGGCCCCGGCGGGATCGTCCAGGGCCAGGCGGCTCTGGCCCAGCACCAGCCAGGAGCCGACGCTGGCCGGGTTGAGGGCCAGGTCCAGCTGGGCCGCCTCCATGGCCTCCGGGTAACGTTTGCGTTCGTACATGGCCTGGCCCAGCAGGCGCTGGCGGTCGCTGCCCCGCATCACCCAGGTCGCGCCCTGGCCCGATTCCAGGGGGCCGGCCACCTGGCCCAGCTCCAGGCGTTCGGCCGCCTCCACCAGCCGGTGGGGCAGACCGGACAGGGGCGGGCAGCCCAACTCCTGGCGGACCGTGGCCGGGTGCTCCCGGGCCAGGCGGCGGCCCTCGATGATGAAGGCGCGCCCGTCCCGGAGCCGAGGCCCGGCCGTGGCGGCCAGCTGGGGGTCCTTGACCGTCAGGACCCAGACGCAATCGCTGGCTAGGGATTGGCCGCCGTCGTCCGCCCCCAGGCCCGCGCACCCGGCCAGGGCCAGGCAGAGGAGGCATGGCAGCCAAAGCCAGACCAACGGACGCCGGCGTCGCGAGGCCTCCAGACTGTTGGTTTTAGCTAACATGGCGGGATTATAGGCCCAAGTCCGCGGGTGACGCAAGCCTTGGCCGCCAGGGATCATGATCGGTAGGCCCGGTGGGGCCGTCCCCGGTCGCAGTCGCGCTGGTCAAAGGCCCGGCAGGCCAGGGGCTTGATGGGGTGCAGGCCGCAGAAGAACAGCGGCCGCCCCAGGGTCTGGAACAGGAAGGGGCAGTAGGGCTGGGGCGCCAGGCCCTGGCCGGCGGCCAGATGATAGAAAAAGGCCGGGTAGTCCACCCCCGGCGGCGGGGTGGGCACGGTGCCGCAATGACAGCAGCACTCGCCGCAGAGGTCGCACCAGCCGGCGTCGGCCAAAAGCACCTGGGCCGGCAGACCCCGCCCCGGCCAGTCCACCAGGTTGGTCAGGCCGGAGCGCAGGCGGGCGTGCTGGTCCAGGAAGGTGAGCAGGTCCTGGGCCAGACGGCGGCCGTCGCGGTCCAGGGGGCGCAGATGGTTGGGATTGCCCCGCCAGCCCAGGGCCAGGGTCCGCCAGAGCATGGTGTGGGCCAGGTAGGGGTCGGCCAACACCAGGGCGGCCCGTTCCTCCTGGTCGGGGTCCGGCCAGGCCCGGGGCAGGAGACCCCGCACCGGGTCCAGATCCGGGGCCAGGCCCAGGGCCCGGGCGCGTCCCAGGCTGGCCAGCAGGGCGCGGACAGCCTCCAGACGTTGATCGGTCGGTTGCGGCAATGGCTTTCTCCCAGGGGCGGGCGGAGGAGCGACGGCGCATTGTACCCCCGGCGGCGGCCGCAAGCCAAGCCTTGGCCGGGGGCCAGGGCGCAAATAGTGCTTGCTAGCTAGTTACGAAAATATATAAAATCGTGATAAACAAGCTGGAGGGACGAATCTTGGGCCGGACGCGGGAGAATGGACCCGGACAACCGCCAGGCGCGGCGAACGAAGCGCCGCCAGCCCGGGCGGTGGAGCCCTCCCGCGCCTTCCAGGTGCCCGAGGGGGTCAAGCACCTGCCGCCCGAGCAGATCGAGACCCTGACCCGGGCCTTCGCCGCCTGGCGCGCGGCGGCCAGGGGGCCGCGCCAGGCCCAGGCCCGGCAACGGGTCTGGCTGGCCTATCAACTGCTGCGCTACGCCGGGGCCAAGCCCGGCGATCTCCAGGTCCTGGACCTGGCCCGTGACCTGGACCCGGACCAGGCGGCGGTGCTCCTGGGCGGCGGGGGCCGCGACGCCCGCCGCGCCCCCCTGCCGCCGGAGTTGCTGGCCGCGCTGCAAGACCTGGCCCGGGAGGGCGGGGCCGGGGGCCTGGCCCTGGACGCCGGCTACCTGCGCCGCCAATTCTATGCCCGGGGACGGGAGGCCGGCCTGCCGGCCGAGCTGTGCAACCCCCGGGTGCTGCGCACCTCCCGCGCCCTGGAGTTGTTGCGCGGCGGGGTGCCCCTGACCGTGGTCCAGGCCCTGCTGGGCCAGGGCTCGGCCGACCTCACCGCCGCGTTGGTGGCCTATGACGAGGCCCAACGGGGCCGCATCCTCCAACGCCACCTGGAGCGCGAGCGCCGCCTGCGAACCAGCGCCCGCAACCTTTTCGCCGGCCGGGTGGACCGGGTGACCGCCGGCCAGGTGCTCTGCCAGGTGGAGGTGATCACCCCGGGCGGGCATCGGATCGTGGCCACCATCACCCGCGAGAGCCTGGACCACCTGGGCCTGACCCCGGGCGCGCCGGTCTGCGCCCTGGTCAAGGCCCCCTGGGTGTTGCTGGCCCTGGGCGAGGACCCGCCGCCGGTCAGCGCCAGCAACCGCCTGCGCGGCCGTCTGGCCCGCCTGGTGCGCGACGGCCAGTTGGTGGAGGCCCGGGTGGACCTGGCCGACGGGGTCCAGGTCTGCGCCCTGATCACCCAGACCAGCGCCCGCGCCCTGGGCCTGACCCCGGGGCTGGCGGTCTGGGTCTTGTTCAAGTCCTCGGCCGTGATCCTCACCGTGGACTAGGAGCGGCCGGGCAGGAAGACAACCGCGCGGCGGCCGGAGGGTGATGGGCATCCCGGCCGGAAAGGGCGACTACGATGCTGGACTACCTGTTCCCCATCTCCGGAGTGGAAACCCAGATCTGGCTGCCGCCCCTGGTGGCCTTGGTGGTCTCCTTCTTCACCAGCATGGGCGGCGTCTCCGGGGCCTTCCTGCTGCTGCCGTTCCAGATGAGCTTCCTGGGCTTCACCAGCCCGGCGGTGAGCCCCACCAACCTGGTCTTCAACGTGGTGGCCATCCCCAGCGGAGTCTGGCGCTTCCTGCGCGAGGGCCGCATGGTCTGGCCCCTGACCTGGGTGGTGGTCCTGGGCACCCTGCCCGGGGTGATCCTGGGCGGTCTGATCCGTATCAACTGGCTACCCGACCCCAAGCCCTTCAAGGCCTTCGTGGGCTGCGTGCTGCTCTACATCGGGGCGCGCATGTTGGTGGACATCGGGAAGGCCCGGGCCCAGGCCAAGAGGGCGGCCCAGGGGCCCAAGCTGGAGGCCCAGGTGGTCCAGGAGGAGTTCAAGACCCAGACCGTGGAGTTCTCCTGGCGGCGGGTGGCCTACAAGTTCCAGGGAAAGGAATACGCCTGCTCCTCGCCCGGCATCTTTGGCCTGTCCTTCCTGGTGGGGATGGTGGGCGGGGTCTATGGCATCGGCGGCGGGGCCATCATCGCCCCCTTTTTCGTGGCCATCTACGGCCTGCCGGTGCACACCGTGGCCGGGGCCACCCTGATGGGCACCTTCGTGACCTCGGTGGTGGGGGTGCTCTTCTACCAGGCCCTGGCCTGGGCGCCGGCCTACGCCCATCTCTCGGTGGCCCCGGACTGGCTGTTGGGCGCGCTGTTCGGCCTGGGCGGGATCTGCGGCATGTACCTGGGCGCGCGCACCCAGAAGCACGTCCCGGCGATCTGGATCAAGCTGGGCCTGGCCGGCGTGCTGCTCTACGTGGCCACGAATTATATCTACAGATACCTGGCTTGGTGAGCCCGGCTCGATCGATCCCGGCCGGCGACTCCGGCCGGGATCGCCCCTTCCCCTGGCGGGTCGGAGGTGCCGGCCGCGGACTTGGCCGCGCGAAATCTCACCCGCAATGATTATGATGACCAGCTTCGCCAGTTGAGCGATAATCCCTCCTGGGCGGGCGCGGCCCAACGGCGGCCCCACGCGCCGATCACCGGGCACATCTTGGCTGGATGGAGTCGTGCGCATGAGCAGGTCGTGCAAGAGATTGGGTGGTTGGTTCTGGATCGCGATCCTGGCCCTGGCGATCCTGGCCGGTCCGGCGACGGGGACCGCCCTGGCCGCGGCCAAGGCCAGGAACCTGATCCTGTTCGTCAACGATGGCATGCAGCTGGCCTGCGAGGTGGCCGCCAGCCGCTATCTGCGCGGGGTGGACAAGGGCCTGTCCTGGCACGCCTTGCCCTACCAGGGCTATTGCGCCACCTGGGACGTGACCACCTACAACAACTACGCCAGGCAGCGGGGCGTCGCGCCCTACGATCCGGCCAGTTTCGACCCCAGGGTGGGTTATGACCCCAGCCTGGGCGGCACGATCCCCTATCCCGACGGCCAGCCGGCCGACGACCGCTATTTCCTGACCCCCGGCAAGCCCTATGCCACCGACAGCGCCTCCTCGGCCACCGCGCTCAGCACCGGCAGGAAGACCGATGACGGCCGCCTGGCCTGGCCGCCGGCGGGCCAGCCGCAGCAGCCGCTGACCACCATCGCCGAGGAGCTGCGCGCCAGGCAGGGCAAGGCCATCGGGGTGGTGACCACGGTGCCCTTCAACCACGCCACCCCCTCCGCCTTTGTCGCGCATAACCTAAGCCGCAAAAACTACGCCGCCATCGCCAGCGAGATCCTGACCCGGACCCAGCCGGAGGTGGTCATCGGCGGCGGGCACCCGGACTGGGAGAAGAAGTTCAAGGTCGACCCGGGGATGATCGAATCCGCCCGGGCCGACTACACGGTGGTGGTGCGCACCCCGGGCCAGGATGGCAACCAGGCCCTGGCCCAGGCCGCGACCGGGGCCGCCCGGCTCCTGGGGATCTTCGGCGGCAAGGGCGGCAACTTCGATTTCGCCCAGGTCGCCGACAGCCCGGGCTCGCCCCAGGTGATGCGGGGCGACAGCGAGAACCCCGACCTGGCCACCGCCAGCACCGCCGCCCTGACCGTGCTGGCCAGGGACCCGGACGGCTTTTTCCTGCTGGTGGAGCAAGGCGACATCGACTGGGCCAACCACGCCAATAACTTCAGAAACATGATCGGCTCGGTGACCGACGCCGAGCGGGCGGTGGCCGCCATCGTGGCCTGGGTGGACCGCCCCGGCGACGATATCGACTGGAGCAACACCCTGCTCATCGTCACCGCCGACCACGCCAACGGTTTCCTGCGCCTGGTCAGGCCCCTGGGGCCGGGGCAACTGCCGGCCCAGGAGCCCGGCGGCCGCAACGCCTATGGCGCGGCCACCTTCAAGTATCCCGGCGGGGAGGTCAGCTACGGGGCCACCAATCACACCAACGAGTTGGTGACCATCTACGCCATCGGGGCCGGCAGCGACATCTTCCGCCAGTACGAGGGCAGGCTCTGGCCCGACACCCGGATCGTGGACAACACCCAGCTCAACGCGGTGATGCGCGTCGCCACCGGCCTGGAGTAGCCACCGGCGGGCCGGATCCGGCCGGGACCGGGGTCCGGGGGGGCGGGCTTGACCCGCCCCCGGGCTTATGGCAGGCTTGACCCGGCGGCCCGTGACCGTCCCCCGGTTTCTTCCCCCAATGGTGGCCATGATCAACCACAGAATATCCTTAGCCATTATCGTCATGATCCTGGCTTGCGCCCCGGCCCGGGCCCAGGGTCCGGAGGCCCTGGGCCTGGACCAGTGCATCGCCCTGGCCCGCTCCAACAACAGCCAGGTGGCCCGCACCGGCGTGGCCCAGGCCTGGGAAAAGGAAAAGGTCAACGCCGCCCTGCGCCGCTTCTTCCCCCGGGTGGACCTGGACCTGGCCCACCAGCCCAAGGTGGACTACTTCGGCCGTCAGATCGAGGACAGCGACATCTACAGCAGCGAGGTCAAGCTGACCCAGCCCATCTACGCCGGCGGTGGGCTGACCGCCCGCCACGACCAGGCCCAGGAGGGCATGGCCAAGGTCAACCTCCTGGAAGCCAAGGCCGGGCTGGAGGCCGCCCGGGAGGTGGTCCCGTCCTACTATCGCCTGCTGGCCGCGCGCGAGGTGGTGCGCCTGGGCGGCGACCTGGCCGAGCCGGCCCGGGAGCTGGTGGAGGCCGCCCGGCGGGGGGTGCGCGACGGCTATCAGCGGGTGGAGGACCTCCTGGCGGCCGAGGCGCGCCTGCTGGAGGTCAGCTACCAGACCGCCGACAGCGCCACCCAGGCCCGCACCGCCGCCCTGAAGCTCAAGGAGCTGATGGGCCTGGAGCCGGAGCGGGCCCTGACCCTCAAGCCCCAGCGGCCGGACTACCAGCCCCCGACCCAGGCTGACGACATCCTGAACCTGGCCTATCGCCGCAACGCCGGCCTGCTCCACGCCCAGGCCGAGGACCGTTACCAGAGCCTGGGCCTGGTCTCGGCCGAGAGCTTCTCCCTGCCCCGGCTGAACCTGATCGGCCGCTATGGCTACGAAGGTCTGGATTTCCCGGGCGACGACAAGTACGCCGGGGTGATGCTCCAGTGCGACATCAGCTTCGGGGATGTCAGCGCCAGGGCCTATGCCGACATGGAGCACCAGTTCGAGAACGAAACCGCCTTTTATGAAGAGCAGAAGGACCTTTACCGCAAGGGCTTGCGCCTGTCCTTCCTGGACGGCAACTCCCCGGAGGTGGGCATCGCCGAGGCCCGCTTGAACCGGCGCAAGGCCCACGACGAGGTGCGCGAGACCCGCCAGCGTCTGGCCACCGACGTGCTGACCCTGCTGGAGGAGCTCCAACGCCAGGGTCAATTGCTGGACCTGGCCACCAAGCAGTCGGAGCTTTACGGTGAGCGGCTCCGGGTGGTGCGGGCCAAGTTCGAGGCCGGGGCCGCCACCCCGGCCGAGGTGCTGGAGCGCGAGGTGGACCTGGTCCAGGCCCGGACCAAGGCGGTTCAGGCGCGCTTTGAGCGCTGGCGGGTGTTGGCCCTGCTCTGCCTGCTCAGCGGCCAGGAGTTGAAATGCCTCGACGCGTCATAGGCTTGTCCGCGATCCTGCTGGCCGTCCTGGCCGTGGCCGCGCCGGTTCCGGCCGCCCAACCCCCCGTCCCGGCCCCGGAGCCCGGCGTCGGCCCCCGGGTGGTGCGGGTGGTGGCCGAGGAGGGCGGCGGCATGATCACCGGCCTGGGCACCGCCCGCTGCCGCCGCAGCCTGGAGCTGGGCTTCGAGGCCACCGGCCAGATCGCCGCCATCCCGGTGGAGGAGGGGGCCAAGGTGGCCAAGGGCCAGGTCCTGGCCCGGCTGGACGACCGGGTGCTGAACGCGGAGCTCAAGGCCAAGCGGGCCGAGGTGGAGGCCGCCCAGGCCGAGGTCCAGCGCCTGGCCGCCCGGGCCCAGGAGAAGCAAAAGCTCCTCCAGAGCCGGGCCGTCACCGCCAACGAGGCCCGCGAGGCCGGCTTCGAACTGGCCAAGGCCCAGGCCAGGCTGGAGGCGACCCAGGCCGAGGTGGCCAGCCTCGGCGCCCGGGTGGAGTCCTTCACCCTCAAGGCCCCCATGGCCGGGGTGGTGGCCAAGCGCATCTCCGAGCCGGGCGAGGTGGTCACCCCCACCGGACGCAAGGTCCTGAAATTCATGGACTGCCGCCAGGTATTGGCCGAGGTGGAGTTCGGCGAGCGCCTCTACACCCGCCTGACCCCGGGCCTGGAGGTGACCCTGGTGGCCGACGCCCTGCCCGGGCGGCGCTTCACCGGCGTGGTCCACGCCATCAGCCCCGAGGTCGACGAGAAAAACCGCACCTTCACCGTCAAGGTGGCGGTGGACAACCCCGATTTCATGCTCAAGCCCGGCATGTTCGTGCGCGCGGCGGTGCAGGCCGCCGGCCAGGGCCAGACCCTCTGGCTGCCGCCCGAGGCCCTGACCCAGGTCAAGGGCGACGACGCCCAGGTCACGGTGCTGGAGGACCGCCGACCGGTGGAGCGCCGGGTGCGCCTGGGCCGGCGCGAGCCGGGCCGGGTGGAGATCACCGGCGGGGCCTCGGCCGGCGAACTGGTGGTGCTGCCGCCGCTGGGTCCGGCCGGTGGCGGCCGGCCTTGAGCCGGTCCGGTTTCCTGGGCCGCCCCCTGGGGGTGATGGCCCTTTTCGCGGCGCTGACCCTGGGCGGGCTGTTCTGCTGGCCCCGCCTGGGGGTGGAGCTGCTGCCTCGGCTGCCCTATCCCCGCCTCACCGTGATCACGGTCTATGAGAACGCCCCGCCCCAGGAGGTGGAAGCCCTGGTCACCCGCCGCCTGGAGGGGGTGCTGGGCACCGTGGCCGGCCTGCGCCGCCTGGAGTCCAGCTCGGCCGAGGGCCAGAGCCTGCTGAGCCTGAGCTTCGACTGGGGCCGGGACCTGGGCCAGGCCGCGGCCGAGGTGCGCGAGAAGCTGGACTCCCTGGCCGATCAACTGCCCCGCGAGGCCCAGCCTCCCCTGGTGCTCCACTACGACCCCTCCGAGGCCCCGGTGGTGACCCTGGGGCTGCTGGGGCCGGGCGACGGCGGCGAGCAGCGCGAGCTGGCCTCCCAGGTGCTCAAGCCCCGGCTGGAGACCCTGCCCGGGGTGGCGGCGGTGCGCCTGGCCGGGGGGCTGACCCCGGAGGTGCAGGTGGAGGCGGACCTGGCCCGCCTGGTGGCCCAGGGCCTGGAACTGGGCCGGGTGGTGGAGCGGGTGCGCCAGGCCAATCTCAACTCCCCGGCCGGGGAGCTGAAGCTGGGCCAGCTGATGCTGCCGGTGCGCACCGTGGGGCGTTTCCAGGATATCGAGGACATCCCGCCGGTGCCCCTGGCCGAACCCCGCGACGGCGCGGTGCTGACCCTGGGCCAGGTGGCCGGGGTGCGGGCCGGGCGCAAGGACCCCCTGGGCTTCGCCAAGGTGGACGGCCGGCCGGCGGTGCTGGTGCTGGTGCTCAAGGAGGCCGGGGCCAACACCGTGGCGGTCAGTCAGCTCGTGGCGGCCCGGGCGGCGGAGCTGGCCGCCGGCCTGCCCGCCGGCTGGTCGCTGGGCGTGGTGGACGACCAGGCCCCCTTTGTCTCCGACGCCCTGGACCAGTTGCGCGACGCGGTGCTGATCGGGGCGTTCTTGGCCTTCGGGGTGCTGTGGGCCTTCCTGCGCCGGGTGGGCGCGGCCCTGTTGGTGGTGCTGTCGGCGCCGGTCTCGCTCCTGACCACCCTGGGGGTGATGTACCTGGCCGGGGTGGAGCTTAACCTGATGTCCATCGGCGGCCTGGCCTTGGGGGTGGGCATGCTGGTGGACGGCTCCATCGTGGTCCTGGAGGCCCACCAGCGCCATTTGGCCCGCCTGGGCCGTCCCCGGGCGGCGGCCGAGGCCGCCCTGGGCGAGGTGCGACCGGGGCTCATCGCCGCCACCTTCACCACCGTGGCGGTGCTGTTGCCGGTGCTCTTCCTGGGCGGCCTGGCCCAGCGCCTGTTCGCCGATTTCGCCTTCACCCTGATCACCAGCCTGCTCACCTCCCTGGGGGTGGCGCTGTTCCTGCTGCCGGCGCTGCTGGTCTGGCGCGGCCGGGCGGCGGAGGCGGCCGATGCCCGGCCCCTGCCCGGACCCAGCCCGCGCTACGGTCGCCTGCTGGCCGCCTGCCTGGCCCACCCCGGCCGGGTGGTCCTGGCGGGGGTCCTGGCCCTGGTCCTGGGCGGGGTGGGGATCCAGGCCCGGGGAGCGGCCCTGTTGCCCGAGGTCCAGGCCGGGCGGCTGTTGGTGCGCCTGGCGCTGGCCCCGGAGAGCGGCCTGCCGCTCCTCATGCAGGCCGCCGACCAGGCCGAGGGCTATCTGCGCCAACAGCCGGAGGTGAAATCCCTGGTCACCCGGGGCGGGGTGGAGCCGCCGGACAGCGACCAGGGCCAGCCCGGCGAGGAGCCGGGCCGGGCCCACGAGGTCCAGATCACGGTGCAGCTGCACCCGGGCCACGGCCAGGGCGGCGACGCGGCCGCCCTGATGGAGCGCTATCGCCAGGGCCTGCGCCAGTTCGCGCCCACGGCCGAGGTCCTGCCGGCCGGCAACCTGGCCGAGCCGGGGCGGGAGGGCCTGCTGCCACCCCAGTTGGTGCGCCTGCTGGGCGAGGACCTGGACCAGTTGCGGGCCCTTGCGGCGCGATTGGTGGAGCGCCTGGGCGGCATGGGCGGCTACGCCGGGGTCATGGCCGAGGGCGGGCAGCTCTCGGGCCAGCTCCAGGTCAAGGTGGATCGCGAGGCCGCCGCCACCCTGGGCCTGACCGTGGAGCAGGTGGCGCGGGAGGTGCGCCGGGCGGTGCAGGGCGAGGTGGCCGGCAAGCTGATGTCCGAGGGGCGGGAGACCGACATCCGGGTTCGCCTGCGGCCCCAGGACCGCATGGACCCCGCCAGCCTGGGCGAGCTGCCCCTGGCCGGGCCCAAGGAGGGCCTGGTGCGCCTGCGCCAGGCCGCCCGCCTGGAGCCGGGCCAGGGTCCGCAGGAGATATTGCGCCAGGAGCGCCGCCGGACGGTGATCGTGCGCGGGCAGGTGGTGGAGGGGGCCTTCAGCCAGGGCCAGGACCGTGCCCTGCAAGCGGCCGCCGGGCTGACCCTGCCCCCGGGTTACGAGATCCGCCCCGGTCAGCAGGCGGTGGCCCTGTCCCAGTCCCTGTCCGGGCTGCTGGGGGCCCTGGGCCTGGCCCTGATGCTGATCTACGTGATCCTGGTGATGCAGTTCGAGTCCCTGCGTTGGCCCCTGGTGATCCTGCTGGGGCTGGCTCCCCTGGTCCTGGGGCCGGCGGCGGCCCTGTGGCTGGCCGGTCTGCCGGTGACCGCCCTGGTGCTCCTGGGCGGGGTGGTGCTGATGGGCATGGCGGTCAACACCTCGATCCTGCTGGTGGACTACACCAACCGCCTGCGCCGCGAGGGCCTGGGCCTGGGCGAGGCTCTGGTGCGGGCCGCCCAGGTGCGCCGCCGGCCGATCCTGATGACCACCCTGACCACGGTGCTGGGCACCGCGCCCCTGGCCCTGGGCTGGGGGGCGGGCGCGACCCTGGGCCGGCCCTTGGCGCTCACCGCCCTGGCCGGGCTGTTGGTCTCCCTGGCGGTGACGCTATTGCTGATCCCGGTCCTGTACAAGCTTCTGGCCGGACGGGGCGGCGGCGGGCGATGACCCGCCTGACCGCCCTGGTGCTGGCCCGGCCCCTGGGCGCGCTGCTGGCCTGTCTGGCCCTGGCGGTGCTGGGCCTGGTGGCCGCCGCCGGCCTGCACCTGAACCTGATGCCCTCCACCCGCTTTCCCGCCCTGACCGTCACCACCCAACTGCCCGACGCCGCGCCGGCGGAGGTGGAGACCCTGGTCACCCGCCCCCTGGAGGAGGAGGTTCGCGGGGTGGTGGGCCTGGCCAAGATCTTCTCCCAGTCGCGCCTGGGCCGCTCCCAGGTCACCCTGGAGCTCTATCCCGAGGCCGATGTCTCGGCCGCGGCCCAGGATCTGCGCGGCCGCCTGCGCCGGCTGGGGCCCCGCCTGCCCACCGGGGCGCGGCCGCCGGTGATCAGCCAGTACAACCCGGCCGACCAGCCGGCGGTGGTGCTGGGCCTGACCAGCGCCGGCGACCTGGCCCCGGCCGGGGACTGGGCCCGCCAGGAGCTCCTGAACCGCCTGCGCCGGGTGGAGGGGGCGGCCGAGGTGGTGCTGGCCGGCGCGCCGGAGCCGGAGATCCAGGTGGAGTGCGACCCCCAGGGCCTGTTGGCCCTGGGCCTGTCGGTGCGCCAGGTGGCCCTGGCCATCAACCGCGGCAGCCGGGAGCAGCCGGCCGGCGAGCTCCTGATGGGTCCCTACCGCCTGCCGCTGCGGGTGGTGGGTCAGGTGCGCGACGCCGGTCAGGTGGCCGGCCTGCCGGTCAAGGCCGCGCCGGACGGGACCTTGATCACGGTGGGGCAGGTGGCCGAGGTGCGCGCCGCCCACCGTCCGGGCCAGGAAGTGACCACCCTGAACGGAAAGCCGGTGGTGACGGTGGCCCTGCACCAGGGCGCCGGCGCCAACCTGGGCCGGCTCTGGAGCGGGGTGCGCGCGGTTTTGGACGAGGTGAAGCCGCCGCCGGGGGTGGGCCTGGAGGTGGTCCTTAGCCAGGCCAAGCTTCTGGACGAGTCCCTGGGCCGCCTGGCCTGGATGGGCCTGTTGGCCGGGTTGGTGGCGGCCCTGGTGCTGTGGCTCTTCCTGCGCGAGCTGGCCTCCACCCTGGTCTGCCTGGCGGCCTTGCCCTTCTCGCTCCTGGTGGCCCTGCTCCTGGTGCGCCTGGCCGGGCTGGAACTGGACATCTTGAGCCTCTCCGGTCTGGCCCTGGCCCTGGGCATCCTCCTGGACAACGCGGTGGTGGTGATCGAGGCGGTCCACGCCCGCTGGCAGGCCGGCCAGGCCGGCCGCGCGGGCGTGTTGGCCGGGGTGGGCGAGGTGGCCACCCCCATCGCCTTCGCCACCCTGACCACGGTGGCCGGCTTCCTGCCCCTGGTGCTGGTCAGCGGCCGGGTGCGCCAGGCCTGGGGGGGATTCTTCTGGGGCCTGAGCCTGAGCCTGGTGGCCTCGCTGCTGGCCGCCCTGGTGCTGGTGCCGCTGTTGCTGCACTTCACCTCCGGCTGGTGGCGCGGCCGGCGGGCGGGCTTCGCGGCCCCGGCCTGGTACCAGCGCCTGCTGGAGGGCGCCCTGGACCATCCCTGGCGGGTGGCCCTGGCCGCGGGCCTGTTGTTGGCCGGGGCCGGGCTGCTGGCCCCGGGTCTCAACTACCAGCGCGGCAGCGGCCTGGCCTCCCAGGGCTTCAACCTGCTGGTGGTGCTGCCGCCGGGCACCGCCACCGAGATCACCGCCCGGGCGGTGGCCGCGGCCGAGGAGCAGGCCCGCCGCATCCCCGGGGTGGAGCGGGTGCACAGCCGGGCCGCGGGCAGCCAGGGCCGGGTCACCGCCACCCTGGCCGGCGACGACCCCCGCCAGGCGGCGGCGGTGCTGGCCCGGGCCCAGGCCGAGTTCCCTCCCGGCCAGCAGGCCCAATACCATATCCTGCCGCTGAGCGAGGGCGGCTCCCAGGCCACCCTGGGGGTGGACCTCTTCGGTCCGGACCTGGAGGGCCTGGTGACCCACTCCCGGGAGCTGGTGGAGACCCTGCGCGGGCTGAAGGTGGTCAAGGACGTGGTGGTGCGCCAGGGCAGCCCGGCCCCGGAGCTGGAGCTGCGCCTGGACCATCGCCTGTTGGGGCAATACGGCCTGACCGCGGAAGGCGTGGCCCAGGAGGTGCGGGCCCACCTGGCCGGGCCGGTGGCCCTGCGCATCCCGGAGAACGAGCGCGAGGTGGAGGTGCGGGTCTGGGCCCGGGGCGGGGTGCAAAGCCAGGCCAGCCTGGCCGCGGTCTTCATCCCCGACCCTCAGGGCCGCCTGCTGCCCCTGGGCGAGTTGGCCGACAGCCGCATCGCCCCCCGGCCGGCGGAGCTGATCCGCCAGGACCTGCAACGGGTGGTGCGCCTGACCCTGCTCCTGGACCAGGCCGACACCCTGGCCGCGGCCGAGACGGTGCGCACGGTGCTGGAGGCCAACCCCGCCCCGGCCGGCTACGCTTGGCGGTTGGGCGAGGAGGTGGAGCGCATCCGCGCCACCCGCGACGAGATGTTCACCGCCGCCGGCCTGGCCCTGGTGCTGGTCTACCTGATCATGGTGGCGGCCAGCGAGTCCCTGGCCGGCCCCCTGGTGGTGATGCTGGCCGCTCCCCTGGCCGGGGCCGGGGTGGTGCTGGCCCTGACCCTGGGCGGCCTGCCGGTGAACATGCCGGTTTATCTTGGCGTGATCATACTTTGCGGCCTGGTGGTCAACGTGGGCATCGTGCTGCTGGACGCCATGGCCAGCTTCCGCGCCCAGGGCCACCCCCCCCGCGAGGCGGCCCGCCGGGGGGCCCTGCGCCGGTTGCGGCCGGTGTTGATGACCACTCTGAGCACCACCGCCGCCAGCCTGCCCCTGTTGCTGGACCGGGGCACCGGCTCCTCGGCCTGGTCGCCCCTGGCCCTGACCCTGGCCGCCGGTCTGGCCCCTTCGGCCCTGTTCAGCCTGCTGCTCACCCCGGCCCTGTTTCCCCTGGCCGACCGCCTGGGCCGTGGCCGGGAGGCGGACGGGTCGCGCGGATAGGCGGCCTTTCGGAGCGAAATGATTATTCATTAGCTTCCCGGGCCGGCATTTGCTATTCTTGACCCGATGAATGGCCCTTCACCGGAGGAGCTTATGCGGGCGCCCACCCGCCTGTCCCGGATGGTGAGCCTGCCCCTGCTGCTGCTGGTCCTGCTGACCGGGGCGGCCACGGCCGGGGAGAAGAGCACCACCTACTACACCCTGCATTACGACTCCTGGTCGTCGGTGGCCGACGCGCTGACGCCCTATCTCGACGCGGCCTTCACCACCTCCAAGAACGTCCTGGGCTACGACAACTCCGGCCACGGCAAGATCGACATCTACTTCTACAGCGATCCCGGCAGCGCCACCCTGGGCTACACCACCGCCGGTCAGAATTCTTTGCATCTCAACCTGATCCATGGCTCGTCGCTGCGCGACAGCTATCTGTCCGATTACGGCCAGACCATCGCCCACGAGACCGCCCACGTCTTCTTCTTCCACCAGACCAATCTCCACGAGAAGTACGCCTGGTCCAGCGACGGCGCGTCCACCTACACATGGCTCACCGAGGCCCTGAGCTACTACGTGGGCGGGGTGGCCTACCCCCAAGGCAGCCAATACAGCAAGGCCACCCTGGCCAGCACCTTCAAGTACTACAGCCGAAACGGCGCCGAACGGGTGAGCTGGCTGGACACCGGCCGGGATTATAAAAACGGCTCCCCCTCGACCCTGGAGCTGGTGCAGTTGGAGACCATCGGCTATTACCTCTCCGAGACCTACACCTGGAGCGGCATCGCCTCCCTGCTGGGCAAGCTCTCCGCCAGCGGCAACTACGAGGCGGCCTTCAAGGAGGTCTTCGGCAAGGAGAGCGGACAGGCCAGCACCGCCAGCGGGGCCGACGTCAACACCCTCTACTCCGACTACATCGACTTCTACCTGGGCCACTACTAGGGCCGTTCGCTCCCACCCCATCGCCAGATTGGCGATCCACGGGCGGGGCAGGCTCCAGGCCCGACCGGACAAGGCCCCGGCTCCCCCTGGCCAGCCTCGCGCCGCCCGCTCCGCCTCCGGGGTGGGCGGTGGTCTTTTCCGGGCGGCCGGGCCGGGGCTTTTCGCGCGACATCCCCGCGAGCGGCCGGTAGAATGTAGAATATGGACCCGAGCCTGATGAGCGATCAGGACCGGCCATGGCCTTGATCGCTTGGCGGGCGGGCGTGAGGCGGCCTGGTCCAGCGGCCAGGTTGCGTCGACCCATTCCCTGATCCCAACTAGGCACAACCGCTTGGGCTGGAGGTGCGCCATGATTCGCCGAGCCCGTCAGCAGGACGTGCGCTTCATCCACGGCCTGCTCGCCCAATATGGCGGCCAGGGCGTGCTTCTGGCCCGCCCCCTCACCGAGATCTACGAGTTCCTGCGCGACTTCGTCATCGCCGAGGACGACCAGGGTCAGCCGGTGGGGGTCTGCGCCCTGCACCTGTGCTGGGAGGACCTCTGCGAGATCCGCAGCCTGGCGGTGCTGCCCGAGCATCGCCGCCAGGGCTGGGGCGTCAAGCTGGCCGAGACCTGCATGTCCGAGGCGGTGACCCTGGGCTTCAACAAGATCTTCGCCCTCACCTACCGGGTCGACTTCTTCACCCGCCTGGGCTTCCGCGAGGTGGAAAAAAGCCGGCTGCCCAACAAGATCTGGGCTGACTGCGTCAAGTGCGTCAAGTTCCCGGACTGCGACGAGACGGCGGTGCTATGGGAGCAGTAGCCATGGACCTCGACCAGCAGATGGAGAGCGCCCAGGCCCTCTTGGCGGCCCGGGGGGTGGAGCGGTGGGAGCTGTTGGGCGGCTACAGCCAGGGTCTGAGCCTGGCGGTGCGCGGCCGCGAGGTGGACCAGTTCTCGCGCAGCGACACCCTGGGCCTGGCCTTGCGGGTCATGGTCGACCAGCGCCTGGGCTTCAGCTTCGCCCTGGGCGGCGGCCGGGAGGGCCTGGCCCTGATGGTGGAGGAGGCCCTGGCCTCGGCCGCGGCCTCGGACCCGGAGCCCGAGTATTCCTTCGCCCCGCCGACCGTCCTGCCCGCCCCGCCCGAGGTCCTGGACCCGGCCCTGGCCGACGACCCCCTGGAGGCCAAGGTGGAGCGGGCCCGGGCGGTGGCCGCCGCCGCCCGGGCCGCCGATCCCCGGGTGCACCACGTGCATCCGGCCGAGTTCGGCCAGCGCCAGGGCCTGACCGTGCTTCGCAACTCCCTGGGACTGGACCTGTGCCAGGAGAGCACCCTGGTCTGGGCCTCGGCCAACGCCCTGGCCAGCGCCGATGGCCAGAGCGAGGAGGCCTGGGAGAGCGACAGCCGCCGCTTCCTGGCCGACCTGGACCCGGCGACGGTGGGGCGCGAGGCCGGGGAGAAGGCCGCCAGCCGCCTGGGGGCCGGGCCAGTGCCCGACGGCCGCTACGACGTGGTCCTCACCCCGGACGTGGCGGCGGATTTCCTCAGTCTTCTCAGCCATTCGCTCCTGGCCGACAACGCCGCCAAGGGGCGCTCGCTCCTGGCCGACCGCCTGGGTCAGCCGGTGATCTCGCCGCTGTTGACCATCGTGGACGACGGCCTTTTGCCCCGGGGCCTGGGCAGCGCCGCCTTTGACGACGAGGGCAGCGCCCAGGGTCGCCGGATCCTGGTTGATTCCGGGACGGTGCGGGGCCTGGTCTATGACCGCCGCTGGGGAGCCCGGGCCGGCCAGGCCAGCACCGGCAACGCCGTGCGCCCGGACCTCAAGACCCCGCCCGGAGTGGGCTTCACCAACCTGCACCTGGCCCCGGGAAAGGGCAGCCAGGACGATCTGTTGGCCGAGATGGGCCGCGGCCTGGTCATCAGCGAGGTCCTGGGCGGGCACACCGCCGACCCGGTCAGCGGCCAGTTCTCCTTTGGCGCGGCCGGCCACCTGGTGGAAAACGGCCGCCGGGCGCGCCCGGTCAAGTCCATCGCCCTGGCCGGTCAGGTGGTGGACCTGTTCGCGGCGGTGCGCGGGGTGGGAGCGGACCTGCGCTTTTTCGGCCGCACCGGGGCTCCCTCCCTGCTGGTGGCGGGACTATCCATCAGTGGTTGAGGCCCGCTCCGTCAGGCATGCCCCGCATGGCCGCCCCCCACGCGGCGACCGTTCCATCACCTATGTTTCACTAGGCAAAACCTGGGTCGAGCCCCCATCCTTCCGGAATGCTTTCTGGTTGACTAGGCTTGCCAGGCTATGGTATTGCTGCTCTACTTCATTGGACCAGCGCCGCCTGTACAAACCGGTTCAACCGCCAGCGGCCCTTGGGAGATAAGGTCTATCGTGCTGAGAAAGTTCACCATTCTCGTCGTTCCCGAAGGAACCCACAGCGTCAAGCGTTTCTCTTTCCACGGACTGATCCTCCCCCTGCTGCTGGTGGCCCTCCTGGCCTCGGCCGGCATGGCGGGCTATTGGTTCTATCAGTACCGCACCCTGAAGGCCGACCTGCCCAACCTCCAGACCTTGCAAAGCCAGAACCAGCGCCAGGAGGCCCAGTTCAACGCCTTTGCCCGCGGCCTGGCCAGCCTCAAGGAGCAGGTGACCAAGGTCAAGGAATACAACCAGAAAATCAAGGCCATGGCCAACCTCAGCGGCCAGGGCAAGGGCGAGGCCCTCCTGGGCCTGGGCGGCCCCGAGGGGGCCATCACCGGCCAGGGCGTGCGCCTGGTCAGCACCAAGCGCGAGCGCGAGATCGGCAACCTCCAGCGCGAGATGGACCAGCTGGCCGCCGAGAGCGAGGCCCAGCTGGCCCTCCAGCAGGAGTTGGCCAAGTTCCTGAACGAACGCCGCTCCATCCTGGCCGCCACCCCCTCCATCTGGCCGGTGCGCGGCTGGGTGACCAGCGGCTTCGGCTACCGCACCAGCCCCTTCACCGGCCAGCGCCAGTTCCACGCCGGGCTGGACATCTCCACCCGCCTGGGCACCCCCATCGTGGCCCCGGCCGAGGGCATCGTGACCTTCGCCGACCTGGAAGGCGCCTATGGCCGCATGTTGGTCATCAACCATGGCTATGGTCTGGTCACCCGCTATGGCCACCTCCACACCATCCGAGCCAAGGTGGGGCAGAAGGTCAAGCGCGGACAGGTCGTCGCCACCGTGGGCAACAGCGGCCGCTCCACCGGAACCCACCTCCACTATGAGGTCCTGGTTTCGGGCGTGCCGGCCAACCCCCGGCATTACTTGATGAACTGAGCCCGGCGCCGCCGTCGCGCCGCCTCCCGACGAGCTGCCCAAGCCGTCGGGAGTTGCTTTTTGGGGGCCTTGGGGCAAAATTAGGGACCATGATCGGCAAACTACTGAAAAGCATAGTGGGCTCCAAGAACGACCGCGAGCTGAACCGGCTCTGGCCGCTGGTGGATCGCGTCAACGCCTTGGAGCCCGAGATGGTGGCGCTCTCCGACGCCCGGCTGCGGGCCTTGACCCCGGCCTTCAAGGAGCGCCTGGAGCGGGGCGAGCCCCTGGACGACCTGCTGCCCGAGGCCTTCGCCGCCGTGCGCGAGGCCGCTCGCCGCGTCCTGGGCCAGCGCCACTTCGACGTGCAGCTCATCGGCGGCATGGTCCTGCACGAGGGCAAGATCGCCGAGATGAAGACCGGCGAGGGCAAGACCCTGGCCGCCACCCTGCCGGTCTACCTCAACGCCCTGACCGGCCGGGGCGTGCACGTGGTCACGGTCAACGACTACCTGGCCAGCCGCGACGCCGCCTGGATGGGCGAGATCTACAAGTTCATGGGCCTGACCACCGGCTGCATCCTGCACGGCCTGGACGACGCCGAGCGCCAGGCGGCCTATGGCGCGGACGTGACCTACGGCACCAACAACGAGTTCGGCTTCGACTACCTGCGCGACAACATGAAGTTCGACCTGGCCGAGATGGTCCAGCGCGACTTCAACTTCGCCATCGTCGACGAGGTGGACTCCATCCTGATCGACGAGGCCCGCACCCCGCTCATCATCTCCGGACCGGCCGAGAAGTCCACCCGGATCTACGCCGAGGTGGACAAGGTCATCCCCCGCCTGCGCAAGGACACCGACTACAGCGTCGACGAAAAAAGCCGCACCAGCAGCCTGAGCGACGAGGGCGTGGTGCACTGCGAGCAGATCCTGCGGGTGGACAACCTCTACGACCCCCGCAACATGGAGATCCTGCACGCCCTGCAGCAGGCCCTGAAGGCCCACAGCCTGTTCCGGCGCGATGTGGACTACATCGTCAAGGACGGCGAGGTCATCATCGTCGACGAGTTCACCGGCCGGCTGATGCCCGGCCGGCGCTATTCCGACGGCCTGCACCAGGCCCTGGAGGCCAAGGAGCGCCTCAAGGTCAAGAGCGAGAACCAGACGCTCGCCACCATCACCTTCCAGAACTACTTCCGCATGTACGACAAGCTGGCCGGCATGACCGGCACCGCCGACACCGAGGCGGAGGAGTTCAACAAGATCTACAAGTTGGACGTGATGGTGGTGCCCAGCCACCGCCCCATGATCCGCAAAGACCACGCCGACGTGGTCTACCGCACCCAGGGCGAGAAGTACGACGCGGTGGTGGAGGAGATCAAGGAGCTCCACGCCAAGGGCCAGCCGGTGCTGGTGGGCACCATCAGCATCGAGCGCTCCGAGGTCCTGGGCGGCCAGCTCAAGCGCGCCGGCGTCCCCTGCACGGTCCTGAACGCCAAGCACCACGCCCAGGAGGCCGAGATCGTGGCCCAGGCCGGGCGCCACCAGGCGGTGACCATCTCCACCAACATGGCCGGCCGCGGCACCGACATCATCCTGGGCGGCAACCCGGTCTTCCTGGCCCGCCAGCAGGTGGACCCCGAGGCCGACCCGGCCGGCTACGCCGCCCTGGTGCGCAAGCTGGAGGCCCAGTGCGCGGCCGAGCGCGAGAAGGTCCTGGCCCTGGGCGGGCTGCACATCCTGGGCACCGAGCGCCACGAGAGCCGGCGCATCGACAACCAGCTGCGCGGCCGCTCCGGCCGCCAGGGCGACCCCGGCTCCAGCCGCTTCTACCTCTCCCTGGAGGACGACCTCCTGCGCCTGTTTGGCTCCGACCGCATCAGCGGGATCATGCAGAAGCTGGGCATGGAGGAGGGCGAGCCCATCGAGGCCGGCATCATCACCAAGGCCATCGAGAACGCCCAGCGCAAGGTCGAGGGGCGCAACTTCGAGATCCGCAAGCAGCTGCTGGAGTACGACGACGTGCTCAACAAGCAGCGCGAGGTGATCTACGCCCAGCGGCGCATGGCGCTCTCCGGCGAGGGCGTGCACGAGGCGGTGCTGGAGATGATCGAGCAGATCGCCGGCGAGATCGCCGACACCCACGCGGTGGAGGGCCAGCCGCCGGACCAATGGGACCGCGCCGCCCTGGAGTTGGCGGTGGGCGCGGCCTTCGGCTTCAAACCGGCCCTGGGCGAGCCCGAGACCTGGGGCGGAGCCGAGGGCCTGGGCGCGCTCATCGCCGAGGAGGCCCGGGCCATCTACCAGGCCAAGTTCGACCAGTACGGCCAGGAGACCATGGCCTACCTGGAGCGCATGATCCTGTTACAGGTGGTGGATGGCCTCTGGAAGGACCATCTGCTCAACATGGATTATCTCAAGGAGGGCATCGGCCTGCGCGGCTATGGCCAGAAGGACCCCCTGCGCGAGTACCAGCGCGAGGGCTACGAGCTGTTCATGGCCATGATCCAGCGCATCCAGCAGGAGACCGCCTCCATGCTCCTGCGCCTGCAGCTCAAGCGCCCGGACGAAGTGGAGGACTTCGCCCCACCCGAGGACGTGCCCCTGTCCTACTCCGGCGGCGACGACGGCTCCGGGCCGGAGCCGAGCAAGCGCAAGACGGCCAAGGTGGGGCGCAACGACCCCTGCCCCTGCGGCAGCGGCAAGAAATACAAGAAATGCTGCGGGGCCGGCAAGTAGTCGCCGCTGCGTCAACTCACCGTAACCATTGACCCTCGCCCGCCCGGCGGGGGTTTATGCTTGGCGCGCCAGGGTCGGGAAGCAATTCACTATATTAAACTGGGCCAAATAGGCTATTGACCAATAACCCTCCCCGGTCATAAGGTTTCCTCATCCGGCATCGCCCATCCGGGCGCCCACCAGGGACCCGACAGCCCGTCGCCCACCATGGCGGCGGGCTTTGTCTTGGTCCCGCCCCCAACCCCAGGAGCGCCTGCCGCAACCCCAGCCAGGGAGGAGAAAAATGTCATTCAGCGTGACCAAGTACGACAGCGTGCGCGACCAGATGCAGCCCGGCGACGTGATCGCCTTCGCCGGCAAGAGCCACTTCTCGGAGATCATCAAGACCGTGACCCGCTCCCAGGTCAGCCATGTGGGGGTGGTCCTGCAAACCCAGGCCACCTACGAGACCGGCGACCAGGCCCGCTTCTTCAACCTGATCATCGAATCCACCAAATGGGACGGGTTCATGGGGGTGGACGCCATCCGCCTGAGCGACCGCCTGCGCGCCTACGAGGGCCAGGTCTGGTGGCTGCCCCTGAACAGGAAGCTGCGCCAGGAGCGCAAGTTCGACCTCAAGAAATTCTTCGACTTCCTCTACGCCCAGAAGGGCAAGCCCTACGACCTCAAGCAGGCGGTCAACTCGGCCCTGGACGCCCTGGAGAAAATCCTGGGCCAACTCAGCCCCACCGCCAACCCCGAGGACTTCAGCCGCTTCTTCTGCTCGGAGCTGGTGGCGGCCGGGTTGGAGGCCGGGGGCCTGCTGCCCAAGCTCAACGCCAGCGAGGTGACCCCCATCGACCTCTGCACCTGGACCATCTTCGAGCCCGACTATCACCAACTCTATTGGACCAGGAAGCCCCCGGCCCCGGAGCAGGTGGAGATCAAGTTCTACAACACCTGCGACCCGGCCCTGTGGTCGGCCAAGCAGGCGGCCTGAAAATGCAACGCGACTTCCACTACTATGCCACCGCGGCGCTGGCCCGGGCGGCGGGCTTTGGCGAGGATCAGGCCCTGGTCATCGCCTACGCCGCGCAATACGTGGACGACGCCCAAGACGGGCGCGACATCCTGGTGGGCGGGCGGGAGTTCTCGCCCCTTTCCACCGCCAACGACTTCGGTCGCTACCTGGCCTCCCAGAACCGCGACGTCTGGCTGAAGGTCTATCTGCCCTTCCATTTCCTGCCGCCGGGGCCCATCGCCTCGGAGGCGGACGACTTCATCACCCAGCCCCTGGGACGCCTGGCCGAGTTGCTGGTTCAGGACGTGGCCCGGGAAACCGACGCCGACCCCGACTATCGCCTGGTCCGGTTGGGGGTGGCCCTGCACACCATCGCCGACACCTGGGCCCACCAGGGCTTCTCCGGCCGCTGGAGCCGGGAGAACGACGTGACCGAGCTGGAGTCCCTGGGCGCGCCCACCAATCTGCGGGAGGCCATGGCCGAGGCCTGGCGCGACTTCACCGGCCCCATCCACGCCGCCAACCCCATGCAGGTGGCCCATTTCCAGGCCGAGTTCTGGCCGGACTACCCCTTTCTGGCCTGGCGCGCCCGGTTCGCGGCCCCGGGCGTGGGCGGCCGGGAGCACCGCCGTGACAACCCCCGTGAATTCCTGGCCGCCGCGCGCTGGATCCACCAAACCCTGAGCGCCTGGGTCAAGCCGCCGGACCAGCCAGCCAAGGCCTGGGAGGCCCTGGCCCCCCAGGTGGCGAACTGCCTGGCCTTTTGCGACCCCGACCGCGAGGCCCGCTGCCGCCCCTGGCGGGAGGCCTTCGCCCACCTGTTTCCGGCGCATGGCGGCCTGCCGCGATACGACCCCCAGGCCTGGGAGGTGGCGGCCCTGGGCGAGAAGCTGAAACAGACGCCCTTCAGCGACACGGCCGAGGCGCTGGGCAGTCGCCCCAGCTACCCCGGCCGTCCCGGTTTCGCGGATTCGCTTTGGCTGAAGTTCCACCGCGCCGCCGCCGCCCAACGGGCCTGGCTGGCGCGTCAGGTCAGCTTCTAGTCCAGCTTGGCCTCCCGCCGGACCAGCTCCAGCGCCTCCTCGCGCCGCGCGTAGAGGCGCTGGGGCTCTCTTCGCCCCACGGTCTGGATCAGGTAGGCGGTCAACAGGGGCAGGGCGATGGTGCTGTCGGTGTAGCAGACCACGGTGTTGGGCAGGCCCTCGGGGTCCACCTTGCCCCAGCTGACCGCCTCCGAGGGCGTGGCCCCGCTTAGCCCGCCGGTGTCGGGCCGGGCGTCGGTGACCTGGAGGAAATAATCGTGGCCCTTTTCCTCGATGCCCAGCACCTCCTGGATGTGGGGCTCGGTCTGGAGCATGAAGTTCTTGGGCGAGCCGCCGCCCAGGATCACCACCCCGGTCTGGCCCCCGCCGCGCTTGGCCATCAGCACCAGGCCCGCGGTCTCGTTGACGTCCAGGCTGGCGTCCCAGTTGAACTTGCTCCCCATCAGCTGCATGGCGGCGGCGTTCATGCCGATGGAGCTGTCGCCGGGGCTGGAGGTGTAGACCGGCACCTGCATCTCGTGACAGGCGGCCAACAGGCTCAGGTCGCCCAGGCCCAGCACCCGCTGGCGCTCGGCCAGGTAGCGACCGGCCAGATGGTGGAACTCGGCGCTGCCCATCATGCGGTCGAATTCCGGGGCCTTCATGATCTCGCGGAAGAAGCTGTCGGTCTCCAGGAGGACCCGATAGTCCATCACGATGTCGTAGATGCGCACCAAACCCTGCTTGCGCAGGGCGCAGTCGTCGCTGTGGGGCGAGGACTGGTGCAGGGTCAGGCCCAGGGCGAAGTGGGCGTCGTGATAGAGGTTGGCCCCGGTGGAGACGATGAAGTCCACCAGGCCCCGGCGCACCAGGGGCACCAGGCAGGAGGGACCCAGGCCGGCCGGGGTCAGGGCCCCGGTCAGGGTCAGACCCACCGTGACCCCGGGCTGGGCCATGCGGCGGGCCCAGAGCTGGGCGCCCTCGCGCAGACGGGCGGCGTTGTAGGCGCTGAAATGGTGGTCGATCAGTTGGACCACCCCCACTCCCTCGTCCATGGCCGGGGGGGTGATGGCGGGTCCCTTACGGGCGTGCATGGTCTCTCTCCTTGAGGGCCAGGCCGATGGCGCGATAGATCAGCTTGGCGCAGGTGAAGTCCGAGGCCGGGTGGGAGCGCATGGGGGCCAGCTCCACCACGTCGATCCCCAGCACCCGGTGGCGGCGGCAGACCGCGGCCAGCCAGGCGGCCACCTGGGGCCAGAAGAGCCCGCCCGGTTCCGGGGTGCCGGTGGCGGCGATGACCGCCGGGTCGAAGCCGTCCACGTCCAGGGTCAGGTAGACCGGCCCCTCGATGCCGGCCAGGGATTTGGGCAGCCAGTCCGGGTCGGCGTGGACCTGGTGGGCCCACATCGGGTTCAGGCCCAGCTCCCGCGCCAGGTGGGCCTCCTCCAGCGAGCAGGAGCGCGCCCCCAGGTGGCGCACCTTCAGCCCCAGGTCCAGGGCCCGGCGCATGACGCAGGCGTGGGAAAGGGGGTCGCCCTCGTACTCCTGGCGCAGGTCCAGGTGGGCGTCCAGGCTCAAGACCGTGAAACCAGTTCCGTATTGGGCCACCATGGCCCGCAGGACGCCCAGGGTCAGGCTGTGCTCGCCGCCCACCACCACCGGCAGGCGGCCGGCCACCAGTTCGGCCGCCACCGCGGCCTTGAGCCGGTCCAGGGTGGGGGCCACCCCGCCGGAGACATCCACCGCCGAACGGGTCAGGATGCCCTGGAGGTAGGTCTCCTGCTCCAGGACCTCGTCGTACAGCTCCAGGCTGGCGCTGGCGTTCATGATCGAGGCCGGCCCCAGGGCGGTGCCCTCCCCCCAGCTCACGGTGGCCTCCAGGGGAACCGGGATGATGGCGGCGCGGGCGGCGGCCTCCTCGGGCTGGGGCACGTTGCCGAATGTCACCAGGTCTTCGCTCATACCCAATCCGGGCTAAGAGTTCAAATACGGGTGCAGTATAGGCCGGGGGCCATCCCTCCGCAAGGGTTCCGGGGTCGGGCGCGCTTTTTCGGCTTGACGAACCGCCTGGGGGGCGATAATTAAGACGCTTCCCGGAATAGACCCGGTCGCCAGGATAAGGGCGGCGCAGGGGCGGGCCGTGGCTTGTAAGGAGGTCGTCAATGCTGGTTCCCAAATACATCTACCTGACCAAGGGCAAGGGCGTCCATCGCGAGCACCTGGCCAGCTTCGAGCTGGCCCTGCGCGACGCCGGCATCGCCCAACAGAACTTGGTCTACGTTTCCAGCATCTTCCCCCCGCATTGCAAGCTGATCACGCGCAAGGCGGGCGAAGCCATGCTCCAATCCGGGCAGATCCTGTTCTGCGTGATGGCCCGCAACGACACCAACGAGCCCAACCGCCTGATCAGCAGCAGCATTGGCCTGGCCATGCCGGCCGACCGCACCCTGCATGGCTACCTGTCGGAGCACAAGGGTTTCGGCCAGAACGCCCGCAGCAGCGGCGACTATGCCGAGGACCTGGCGGCCGAGATGCTGGCCACCACCCTGGGCATTGATTTCGACGTGGCCCAGAGCTGGGACGAGAAAAAGCAGGTCTTCAGGATGTCTGGTAAAATCATCAAGACCGACAACCTGACCCAGACCGCGGTGGGACCCAAGGACGGCAAGTGGGTCACGGCGATCTCCGCCGCGGTGATGATCATGGCCTGGCAGGAGGAGAACTAGTCCGGCACGGCTTCTCCGCTCCTGCCTTTTAGGAGCGCACCATGACCCCGAGCCGCCGTTTCCCCCACCTTGGCCGCCTTGCCGGCGGCATGGTGTTGGTTTTGGCGCTCGGGGTCGCGCTTTGCCTGACCCCGGTCGGCGTGGCCGGGGCCGAGGGCGGCCGCCGACTGGCCCTCCTGGTGGGGGTGGGGTCCTTTGGCGACAGCGCCCTGCCCGACCTGGACTACGCCCATCGCGACGTCTCCCTGGTGCGCGACTGGCTGCTGGCCCCCCAGGGGGGCGGTTTCGAGCCTCGCGACGTCACCGTGCTCCTGGACCAGCAGGCCACCCGGGCCGGCATCCTGGCCGCGGCCGAGGCCATGGCCCGCCGGGCCGGCCCCGAGGACCTGGTGCTGCTGTATTTCTCCAGCCACGGCTTCTACACCCAGGACCAGGTGGTGGGCATCGTCTGCCACGACACCAGGCCCACCGGCCAGACCAGCCCCCAGGGCGACCCCGTGGTGGAGCGCGGCACCGCCCTGACCCGCGACGACCTCTACGCCTACCTGGGCCGGCTCCAGTCCCGCCAGCGGGTGGTGATCGTCGACGCCTGCCACAGCGCCGACCTGACCGAGCCCCAACGCCCGGCCCGGCGCGACGACGTCCCGCCCCGGGACCAGCGCGGGATCACCCTGGTCCTGGCCTCCTGCCTCCAGGCCCAGCGGGCCTGGGAGTCCAACGAGCTGGGGGCCAGCATTTTCACCTATTTCATCCTGGAGGGGCTCAAGGCCAACGACGGCGACCTGGTGCGGGCCTTCCTGCACGCCCAGCGCGAGACCGAGCGCCAGGCCCAGTGCGAAAAGGGTTGGTGCCAGACTCCCTACCTGATCATGCTCCCCTCCCAGGGCCGTCTGCTGCTGGGACCGGAACGCGAAGGCTAGACGCCGGCCATGCGGGCCGAGGACCTGCGCCCCGAGGAGTTGATCCGCACCGAGCCGGTGAACGGCCTGCCGTTCTTCGGCTCGGCCCGGCTGGTGGTGACCGGGGCCGGCCCCTTTCTCTCCCGCCTGGGGACGGACCTCATGGATCGCCTGGGCGAGCCGACCCTGCAGGCGATCTTCTTCCGCTTCGGCTACGAGGCCGGCCTGGGCATGGCCACCTCCCTTTCGGAGATTTACCAGTGGGAAAGCGACCTGGAGTGGTTCAAGGCCGGGACGGTGGTCCGGCGCTGGGCCGGTCTGGGGGTGGAGGAGATCACCGATCTGGACTTTGACCGGGCCGCCGGACGCTGCCGGTTCAGGGGCCTCTGGCGCGAGTCCTTCCAGGTCCGTCTGCACCCGTCCGACCTGCGTCCTCCGGCCCGCCGGCCGGTCTGCTCCATCCTGGCCGGCGCGGCCAGCGGCTATGCCAGCGCCTGCCTGGGGCGCGAGGTCCTGGTGCGCGAGACCGACTGCGCCGTCCACGGCGCGTCGGTCTGCCGGTTCGAGGGGCGGCCGGTGGAGGAGTGGGGACTCACGGCCGAGCAGTTGCGAAGCCAGTATTCCCTGCCCGAGGTCAACGACGAGGTGGGCCGCCTGCGCCTGGCCCTGACCACCACCCGGGGGCAGCTCCAGGCCCAGCAGGACGAGTTGGAGCGTCTGCGGGCGCGCGCCGCCACCCCGCGCGACACCGGCTTCGTCCACCGCAGCGCGGCCATGGAGCGGGTGCTGCAGCTGTGCCTCAAGGCCGCGCCCACCCCCAGCAGCCTGCTCCTGGTGGGCGAGACCGGCACCGGCAAGGAGGTCCTGGCCCGCTTCATCCACCGCCACTCCGGACGGGCCTCACAACCCTATTTGGCGGTGAACTGCGCGGCCCTGCCCCCCAACCTTTTGGAATCAGAGCTTTTCGGCCACGTGAAGGGCTCCTTCACCGGCGCGGACCGCGACCGCCAGGGCCTGTTCGTGGAGGCCGGCTCCGGCACCCTGTTCCTGGACGAGGTGGGCGAGTTGCCCCTGGAATTGCAGGCCAAGCTGCTGCGCGCCCTGCAGGAGCGCGAGGTGCGTCCGGTGGGCGGCAACCAGTCGCGGCCCATGAAGGCCCGGGTGGTCTCGGCCACCAACCGCGACCTCAAGGAGATGGTGGCCGAGGGCGGGTTCCGCGAGGACCTCTATTACCGCCTGGCGGTGATCCCGGTGCCGGTGCCGCCCTTGCGCCAGCGGCGCGAGGACATCCTGCCCCTGGCCCGTCATTTCCTGGAGCGGCTGCGGCCCCAGGGTCCGGGCCTGTCGCCGGAGGCCGTGCGCCGCCTGGAGGCCCACGCCTGGCCGGGCAACGTGCGCGAGCTGGAAAACGCCCTGGAGTACGCCTCGGTGCTGGCCGGCGACCAGGTGATCTGTTCCGAGCACCTGCCGGCCGACCTCAACGACACCCCGGCGGCGCTCCTGGACCACCTGGCCGGCGACCTGCCCAACCAGGAGGAGTTGGTGCGGCGTTACACCGCCCACGTCCTGGCCCGCACCGGCGGACGCAAGGCCGAGGCCGCCCGCATCCTGGGCATCGGCCAGAACACCCTCTGGCGGCGGCTCAAGGAGCCGCCGGCCTGAAGGCGCGTGAATGTGCTAACCTGGCCCAAACCGGCCTTTTAGGAGGGGGTCCGGGGAGCCCTTGGGGCCCCCCGAAAGGGCTCCCCCGGATTGGATTGCCCATGACCTCCCCCGGCCTCACCCCGCCGCCCCTGGCGGTGGCCATCACCGGGGCCAGCGGCGCCATCTACGGCCTGGAGCTGCTGCGGGCCCTGCGCGACCTGGGCCGCCCGGCGCATTTGATCCTGAGCCGGGCCGGCCGCCTGACCCTGGAGCTGGAGACCCGGGGCGGGGTGGAGGCGGCCCTGGCCCTGGCCGGAAAGGTGCACGAGGAGGACGACCTGGCCGCGTCCCTGGCCAGCGGCTCCTTCCCCCTGGCCGGCATGGCCATCGCCCCCTGCTCCATCAAGACCCTCTCGGCGGTGGCCATGAGCTTCAACCACAACCTGATCGTGCGCGCGGCCGACGTCTGCCTCAAGGAGGGCCGCAAGCTGGTGCTGATGGTGCGCGAGACCCCGCTGCACGCCGGCCACCTGGAGCTGATGCTCAAGGCCGCCCGCCTGGGCGCGGTGATCCTGCCGCCGATGCCGGCTTTCTACCACCGCCCGGCCAGCCTGGAGGACATCGTGGCCCAGGGGGTGGGCAAAGTCCTGGACCAGTTCGGGGTGTCCCACCAGCTCTTCGCCCGCTGGCAGGGTCCCCAGGGGATGCCGGCGTGATCGAGAGCCAGGCCCAACTGGCCGGCCAGCGCCTGGCCCCGGACCAGGCCTTTCGCTTCGCCTGCGGGCCCCATCTGGCCTGCTTCAACACCTGCTGCGCCAACAAGCACCTGCCGCTGTTGCCCTATGACTTGCTGCGCCTGCGCCGGGGCCTGGGTTTGAATTCCGGGGAGGTGTTGGAGCGCTACGCCGAGATGGACCTGGACCCGGTCTCGGGCTGGCCGGCCTTGAGCCTGCGCCTGACCGCCGATGGCCGCTGCCCCCTGGTCACGCCCCAGGGTTGCGGGGCCTATGCCGATCGCCCGGCGGCCTGCCGCACCTATCCCCTGGCCCGGGCGGTGCGGCCCGACGCCCGGGGCTGGGCGGCGGAGGAGGTCTTCCTGCGCCAGGAGGCCCCGGCCTGCCTGGGCTGGCGGGCCGAGCGCGCCCTGACCCCGGCCCAGTGGGTGGAGGATCAGGGCCTGGCGCCCTACCAGGCGGCCAACGACGCCCTGCTGCCCCTGTTCTGCCATCCCCGTCGCAAGGGCCGCCTGGATTTGCGGCCCAACCAGATCCACGCCGTGATCCTGGCCTTGTACAACCTGGATCAGTGGCGGCGGGTGGTGGCCCGGCCGGATTTCGCCCCGGCCCAGGGCCTGGAGCCCGGGATGGTGGCGGCCGCCCTGGTCAGCGACGAAGCCCTGCTGGACCTGGGCCGCGACTGGCTGCTGGTCCAGCTTTTCGGCCCGCCGGCCTAGACGGCCGGGGCCGACCCAGGAGAGGACGCCATGCGCGCAATGATCATCGCCGCGTTGCTGCTGCTGGCCGCCGCCGCGCCAGCCGCGGCCTGCGGCCACGCACCCGAGGAGGCCATGCCCATGAGCATGCGCATGACCCTGGAGCAGCGGGTGGGCAAGGAGACCTACGCCAAGGCCGGCCTGGACAAGCTGACCCCCGAGGAGCAGATGGCCCTGGCGGAGTGGATCAAGGACTACACCAAGAAGATCACCGACTTCATGGAGGAGTACTGCCGCCGCGGCGCCGCCGACCCCGAGCCGCCGCCCCGGCCCTAGGCGATCAGGGGCTTGCCGGCCGGTCTCCGCCCCGCGCCCGGCCAATAGCCTGGCCATCGCGGCGGGCCCATGCCCAGCCGGCGACCGCGCCCCCCCGCCATCCCGCAAGAGAAGGCAGGGGCGTTTGATCCGGGTCTGGCCAGGATCGGGCGGCGATCGCTCCGGGCAAGGCCAACAGGTTCATCCGGCCCAAGTTTTTTTCGCATCCGAGTGGGGAAATGCCGAGGGTGAATCCGGCTCGGCCGGCCCACCCCGCGCCCGGCTTGGCTCGCGGCAGGGGGCGGGGCCGCGCCCGCCCTCCCCAGCCATCCCGTCCGCGATCGGCGGAACCGGGTTTCAGTCGCGGGTCACATAGGCGGCCAACAGCAACTGCATGCGGATGCGGGCCGCCGCGCCCTGGGCGGTGTCCAGGTCGCCGAAGGGTCCCACCCGCACCCGGTAGCGGGTCCCCACCCCCTCCACCGCGGCGCTGACCAGGTAGGCCGGATGGCCGGCCGCCTTCAACTGGCCCAGGAGCTCGCGGGCCGGCTCCTCGTCCTTGAAGCTGGCCACCTGCACCGTGAAGCGGCCCTTGGCCGCCGGCGCGGCGCTGGCCGGGGGGGCGGGGCTGGAGGGCTGGGGCGGGGCCGGGGCCGCCGACGGCGCGCCAGGGGCGGGCCGGGGCGGGGTCCAGCCGGGCGGGGGCACGTAGGGCTGGGGCACAAAGCGCTGGGCCGGGTTGGTGGTGGTGGTGACGGACGACGCCGGCGGCTTGGCCGCCTGGGTGGTGGTGGTGGTGGCGGTGGTGGCCGTGGTGACGGTGCTGGTGACCGTGGTCTGGCTGCTGGCGGGGGTGGCGGCCCCCCCGGCCTTGCGCTCCACCTCGCGGTAGAAGGTCAGGTCCCGGGGTTGGGGCTCTTGGGGCGGGGGCGGGGGCTCCTCCCGCGCCAGCAGGCCCAGGCCCGGCACCGCCCGGCTGGCGTCCTTGATGGCCGCCAACTGCTCCGGAGTGGCCAAGGAGCCCTGGCCCACCAACAGGCCCAGGACAAAGGCCCAGGCCATCATGAACAGGGTGAGGACTCCCCAGGCCGCCAAGCGCCAGCCCGAGCCGCCCCGGCTGGAGTCCCCGTAGCCCACCCCTACATGACCTCCGGGGCCGAGACGCCCAGCAGGCCCAGGCCGCCGGCCAGGACCTGGCCCACCGCCTGGATCAGCACCAGGCGGGCCGCGGCCAGGGCCGGATCGTCCACCAGCACCCGATGGGCGTTGTAATAGCTGTGGAAGGCCCCGGCCAGTTGGTGCAGATAATAGGTGACCCGGTGGGGCTCCAGGTTGCGGGCGGCGGCTTCGGCCAGGGCCGGGAACTCGGCCAGGCGGCGGGCCAGATCCACCTCCTCCTCCAGGGACAGGCGGGCCAGCTCCACCCCAGCCGGGTCGGGCAGGGCCACCCCCTCCTGCTCGGCCTTGCGCAGCACGCTCTTGACCCGGGTGTGGGCGTACTGCACGTAAAAGACCGGGTTGTCCATGGATTTGGCCTTGGCCACCTCCAGATCGAAGTCCAGTTGGGCCTCGCAGCGCCGGGTGAGGAACAGGAAGCGGGCGCTGTCCGCGCCGACCTCCTCCACCACCTCGGCCAGGGTGACGAACTCCCCGGCCCGGGTGCTCATGGCCACCGGCTCGCCGCCCCGCAGCAGGTTGACCATCTGCACCAGGACCACGGTCAGGTCCTCGGCCGGGCGGTCCAGGCCGGCCACGGCGGCCTTGAGCCGGGGCACGTAGCCGTGGTGGTCCGCCCCCCAGATGTCGATCAGGCGGTTGCAACCGCGCTGGAACTTGTCCAGGTGATAGGCGATGTCGCTGGCGAAATAGGTCAGCTCCCCGTTGCTGCGCCGCACCACCCGGTCCTTCTCGTCGCCAAAGGCGGTGGCCTTGAACCACAGCGCGCCCTCGGCCTCGTAGAGGAAGCCGCGCTGGCGCAGCTGGTCGAAGGCCGCCTCCACCGCGCCGCGCTCCAGCAGCGAGCGTTCGCTGTAATAGCTGTCGATGACCACCCCGAAGGCGGCCAGGTCATCCTGGATGCCTCGCAGGATCTTGGCCCCGGCCCAGGCCGAGGCCGTGGCCACCGCCTGGTCCCAGGGTTGTTGCAGGATGTCGGCGTGTTCCGGCAGGGCCATGAACTCGGCCGCCAGGTCCTTCATGTACTCGCCGCGATAGTGGTTGTCCGGAAAGGGCTCGGTGGAGCCCCTGAGCTCCCGGGCGCGATAAAGCAGCGAGCGGCCCAGGGTGGCCATCTGGTTGCCGGCGTCGTTGATGTAGTATTCAGTGAGCACCTCGCAGCCGCCGAAGCGCAGCATGCGTCCCAAAACGTCGCCCAGGGCCGCTCCCCGGCCGTGGCCCACGTGCAACGGTCCAGTGGGGTTGGCCGAGACGTATTCCACCATGACCTTCTGGCCCTGGCCCCAGGTCCCGCGCCCGAAGTCAGCGCCCCGGGCCAGCACCTCGGGCAGGATCGCCAGCCAGGCGGTGGGCTTGAGGAAGAAATTGATGAAGCCCGGTCCGGCCAGCTCGGCCTTGTGCAGGATGCCGCCGGCGTCGCCCAGGTGGCGCAGGATGATCTCGGCCAGGGCCCGGGGGTTCATGCGGCAGGGCTTGGCCAGGGTCAGGGCCAGGTTGGTGGCCAGGTCGCCGTGTTCGGCCTGGCGGGGGCGCTCCAGGCCGGGCAGGGGGCAGTCCACCACCGGCACCTCGCCGGCGGCGCGGGCCGCGGCCAGGGCCTGGGTCAATCTTTGCTGCAACAGCTCTTTCATTGGGTTGGGCAGTCCTCTTTGGCCAGCGCGGCGTCGCGGGTGAAGTCGGGGCACTTGACGACGCCGCCCTGCTCGTAGGAATATTTCTTGCGACACTCCAGCCGCCAGGCGCAGACCGAACACATCGTCGGCTGCTCGGCGCTGACCGGGGGCTTGGGTTCGACGGCCATTTCAGCTCCGGCTTGGGGGTTGAAAAAGCTGACCAAAACTACAACGACCCCGGCCGGGGGTCAAGCCATGAGCGGCGGGGTCTTTCCCGGCCGCGGCCAGACCCGGCGCGCCGGGTCAACCTATGCAGCCGGGAGGAACCGTGCAGCTCGCGCGAAGCCATTACCTGCCCCCGGAGCGGGCCCAGATCGAGCAGTTGCGCCGCCTGCGGCAACGCCTGTTGGCGATTCCCCTCCTGAAGACGCTGCTGGACGGCATTCCCGACGGGGTGATGGTCCTGGATCCCCGCCGGCAGATGGTGCTGGCCAACCAGGCCCTGCTGGAGCGCCTGGGCCTCGGCGACGAGGAGGCGGTGCTGGGCCGGCGGCCGGGCGAGGCCTTTGGCTGCATCCACTACCAAACCAGCCCCGACGGCTGCGGCACCACCGAGTTCTGCCGCTATTGCGGCGCGGCCCAGGTTTTGGCCGAATGCCGCATGAGCCGGCGGGCGGCCAATGAATGCCGCATCATCACCGAGCTGGAAAGCGAGACCGAGGCCATCGATCTTTTGATCTGGGGCACCCCGTTCACGATCCAGGACCAGGACCTGATTCTCTTCGCGGTGGCCGACCTGACCCACGCCAAGCGCCGCCAGGCCCTGGAGCGCATCTTCCTGCACGACTTCGCCAACACCCTGGGGGCGTTGAGCGGGCAGGTGGACCTGCTGGAAATGCAGGATCTGGCCCCGGGATCCCGGCGGCTGGTGCGGCGGGTGCGGGAGATCAAAGACCTGTTGATCCTGGAGATTCGGGCTCACAAACAACTGCTGGAGGCCGAGAGCGGCAGCCTGGTCACCACCCCCATCAGGTTCCTGGCTTCGGAAATCCTGGCCGAGGTGGCCGAGCTGGCCCGGCAGATGGACGCGGCCCAAGGCCGGTGGCTGGTGATCGACCGGGGCGGGGCCGACCTGGCGCTGACCAGCGACATCACCCTGCTGATGCGGGTGCTGGTGAACCTGGCCAAGAACGCCCTGGAGGCCTCCCAGCCCGGCGAGACCGTGAGCCTGGGCTGCGCGGCTGGTCCCGGTGGCGTCACTTTTTGGGTGCGCAACCCGGCCCACATGCCCGAGGCGGTGCAGCGCCAGGTCTTCAAACGCTCCTATTCCACCAAGGGGGTGGGCCGCGGCCTGGGTCTCTACAGCAGCCGCTTGCTGACCCAGCGCTATCTGAGGGGAAGCGTGTCCTTCGTCTCCACGCCCCAGCGGGGCACCGAGTTCCGGGTGAGCCTGCCCTATGTTCTGGAAGACGTGGAGCCAAGCTAGCAAGCTCGGTGGGAAGCTCAACCCAGGTAGTGACGGCGGTTGGCCGCGCCCAGGGCGCAGGTGATCTCGTAACCGATGGTGCCGGCCCAGTCGCCGAGTTGGTCGGCGCTGATCTCGGCCTGGCCCTGGCGGCCCAGGAGCACCACCTCCTCGCCCGGCCTGGGCAATGGGTCAAACCCCTCCAGGTCGATGACGATCAGGTTCATGCAGACCCGACCCCGCACCGGGGCTGGCCGCCCGCCCACCAGCATCGCGGCGCGGTTGCTGGCCGCCCGCAGGTAGCCATCGCTGTAGCCCACCGGCACCACCCCCAGCCAGGTGTCCCGGGGGGCGACCCAGGTGGCGCCATAGCTCACCGCCGACCCGGCCCGGGCCGGGCGCACCGCCAGCAACCGGCTGCGGTAGGTCATCACGCCTCGCAAGGCCGCTTGTCCGGCCGAGGCCGGGTCTGGCAGGCCGCCGTACAGGGCGATGCCCAACCGGGCATAGGCCGGGGCTCCGGGACTGGCCGGCGGCGGAACCAGGGTCCCGCCGCTGCCCACCAGGCTGGAATCGGCCAGGACATGGCCCCTGGCCCGGGCGGCGGCCAAGAGTTCGGCGAAGACGGCGCTCTGGCGTCGGGCCTGGTCGGAGGCGGGGTCGCCGGCGGTGGCCAAGTGGCTGACCAGCCCGGTCACGTGCAACCCAGGCAGGGCGACCAGACGGTCCAGGAGGTCCAAGACCTGGTCCGGGGCCACCCCCAGGCGGCTCATGCCGGTGTCCACCTTGAGCTGACACAAGGCGGGACGGCCCAGGACCTGGGCGGCGGCGGACAGGGCCTGGAAGACCTCCAGGTCGGCGCAGACCGGGGTCAGGCCGTCGGCCACCACCTGGCGGGCCTGCTCCGGCCGCGCGCCCAGCAGCAAAAAGATCTCGCCGGCGACGCCCGCGCGGCGCAGACGCCGGGCCTCGGCCGCCACCCCCACCGCCAGGGCCTCGACCCCGGCCGCCCGCAAGCGTCGGGCCACGGGCAGCAGGCCATGGCCATAGGCGTCGGCCTTGACCACCCCCGCCACCCGCATGCCCGGGGGCAGCAGCGCCCGACAGGCGGCCAGGTTGGCCTCCAGGGCGGTGAGGTCCACGGTCAGGCGGTTGTCGGGATTGGGGGTCAGGCGCGACACGGCCCAGGTCTCCACAAAGGTTAGGAGAGATATACCACGCCTGGCGGCCAAGGCAAACCAGGTCGGGGCCGGCCCGGGACGCGCTCCATCCGCCGACCGCCAGGCTTTACATCACGGCCATTGTCGCTAAAATGATGCCACGCGCGCCTGTAGCTCAGGTGGATAGAGCAACGGCCTTCTAAGCCGTGGGTCGGGGGTTCGAGTCCCTCCAGGCGCGCCAATGATTACAAGGACTTGGCTTCGGCCAAGTCCTTTGTATTTTGGCTTGGTTGCGCCTGGGTTGCGGCCAGTTGCGCCGGCACGTTGGGGGTAAGGCTGTTGTATGATGACGGATGAAATAAGTGCTAAGGGGTTGTTATGAAATAAGTGGGGTTCCGGGAAGGTTGGTTTTAGGTGGAGGGTATGTGGGACGTGTGTCGGACGGGAAACCATCCCGCCAATTCGGGCCGCCCATCACCCCGCACAAATTACTGCCGCGAAACACTCCACGCCGGCGCGAAGATCACTTTACCGGGGCCGAGCAGCCCATCAACCGCCGGACCCTTGAGCACCACCACATGCCAGAAGTAGCCTGCTAACTCCATCTCGAAGCCGGCCGGCACCTTGAACACCCGACCCGCCTCCATCATACTTCCCGTCTCGGGGCTGCCTTTGATCAGCCCGTCCAGGAAGGCTTCCATCGTGATCCGCGCGCCCGCACCCGGCCCGCCGGTGGTCACAACCGTCCGGCCCACGTCATCCTGCACAACCAAATCTGGTAGCTCGGCCTGCATGTTCTGCCGCTGATCCAGGCGAACCAAAAGCAGCTGATAGGCCAGGCGCTGGAGGTGGGACTCCTGAACGCGAATCTTGCGCCAGGCCCGGTCGGACTCCTCCCACGCGCGGGCCGCCTTCTGGGGTTTATAAATGGTTTGATAGTAGAGAAGGCCAAAGAATGCCGGCACAGAAAGCAGGCCCAGCACCATAACCAATGATACAAAACGTCCCCGACTGGCCATCGTCCCCCCCAACGCCTCGCTACATGTCCCGCCCCACCCAGACCACGCGGCCAATGATCTCCATGTCATCCGGCGGCGCGGCAAGGTCCAACTCGAACGGCCGGTAGACGGCGTTGTCGCTGGTCACCTGCACCCGCCGGTCCGGCAGGCGATGCAGGCGCTTGACCAGCATGGCACCGTCGATGCGCAGCACGTAGAGGCCGTCATCATAGTTGGCCACCCTTGAGCGATCCACCAGAACCACATCGCCCTCGCGCAAGGTGGGCTCCATCGAGTCGCCCACCACCGTGACCAGCACCAAATGCGGCACATGCAGACCGCGCTCCGCCTTGACCCAGGCTTTGAGGAACGCGAGATGTTTCTTGGGGCGCTGGTTTTCCTCTACGAGCACCCCGTGGCCGGCCGCGGCCTGCAGGTCATATAGCGGGATGAACACGTATTCATCCATAACCGGCAAGGCGGCGTCTTTGGCCAGGGGCACGCCATGTTCCAGCGGCTCGGCATCTATCCAACTCAGATCGCGCCCTAGAAATTCATGTTGGACTAGCTCGTCGACCAAGCGATTCAAAGGGAAGGCAGCCTGCCAACCCTCAACATCCAGCAGCAGCCGCTGCAGATCACAACCCAAGGCTTCACACAACAACTCGGCCTCGGCGGGCTCGGGCAGGGTGCGCCCCATTTCGATCTGCGCCAACCGCGCCAGGTCCAGGGCGCCGTCCTTCGTCAACCGCTCAATCTTGGCCCGGCCCGGCCCGGTCGCCCTAAGGTCGCGCAGGTTGATCCCTACGCTTCGAGCTGTCTCTCGATATTGGCCTATCTTATTGATAAGGCTAGCTAGAAAAAACTCGGAACTGCCAATTAAGGTTTCTACCGAACACCCCAAGGCTTCGGCGATACGCACCAGTGCGTCATCGCCGGGGCTTTGTTGCCCACGTTCATACTTCCCATATTGAACGACGTGCATATCAGCGCGGCGGGCGATTTCCGTCTGAGGAATTTCGCCGCGCAGGGTTTTCAGTCGCCGTCCGATGGTTTCCGCAATTATTCCCATAAACCAATTCAACTTCGGCTTGACAAAACAAAACCGTTTCAGGTAATAACCTATTAGGTTGTGATGACCATTTTAGGTTGTGTCATTATCCGGCGGTCAAAGCATGAAGCCACACCAGATTAGAGGTCGCCTCCTGCTGAAAGGGCTAACCACGGCCTTGTTGGCCAAGGACCTGGACGTCTCGGTCGTAGCTGTCAACCGGGTCATCGCCGGCACCCTGGCCTCCCGGCGCATCATGCGCCGCATCGCCGACTTGATCGGTCAGCGCCCGGAGCGGGTTTTCCCCGCCGCCGCCCGCCTCTTTGTCCCTGAGCATATCCGGCCCAAGGCATCCAGGTCAACGCTTGCCGCAGCAGGTGTTTCGGACGCCAGGCGGTCCGGCCCGACCCCGGACCGGGCCGAGAGTCAGGCGGAATCCTCGGCGATGACGGCTGGAGGCAGGCCGTGAGGTCCGAAAGCGCCTATCAGATCCAACTGCCCCTCACCCGCAACCTGGATTTGCAGCGCCGGACCAAGGCCGCCGTGGGCCGGGCCATGAAGGCCTGCGGGCTTTCGCGCGAGCAGATCGCCGACCGGATCAACGAGGCCTTGGAAGCCGAGGGCAATCCCTACCGGGTATCGGCTGCGGCGCTGGACCGCTGGGCGGCCCCTTCGGACACCACCCACAATATCTTCGCCTGGCTGGCGCCCCTCTTTTGCCGGGTGACCGGCAACCGGGAGCTGGTGGCCCTCCAGGCCGAGGCCCTGGGGATGGCCCTGGCCGGCGAAGAAGAAATGATCCTGATCCGCATGGCCAGCGCCCGCCGCAAGCGCCAAGAGGCCGCCCGCGAGGAGCGCCGCGCCCTGGAGGCCCTGGAAGACCTGGAGCGGGGCCGCGCCTAGGCCCCAACCAATCACGGGAGGGAGAGCGATGACCCTGGAAAAGGTGATCAAGCATGACGCCGAGGCGCTGATAAAGGCGGCGCTGGTGGCCAATGTGACCGGGAAAATCCTGATCAGCGACGAGGTGGAGTTGTCCGCGAGCGACTACACCCAGGCGTTGATCGGGGAACTGGTCAGGCTGGACTACCTGAAGGTTGATGCCTGCCTGCTCCTGCCCGGTCCGCGGGCCGAGGTCATGGACATCAGCGACGTCCTCGGCGCCCTGAAGAAGAGGGGGGCAATATGACCGCCCTTATCCATACCTATAGCAGCCCGCGCGCTCTGGCCCGCGCCCTGCGCAAGCTCAGCCTGCGCTATGGCGGGGGCACCCGCCTGATTGATGCCGCGCGGGCCGAGGCCCAGCGCCTGGGGCGGAGGGCTGCGGCGTGAGCAAGGCCGAGTCCGTCAACGCCCTGGCCCGGGGCCTGGACCTGCTGCAGGAGGCGGCCCACATGGGGCCGTTCACGCTGAGCGAGATGGCCCGCGCCTTGGGCGAGCCCACCAGCACCGTGGACCGCTGGATCAGGACCCTGGCCGACAAGGGCATGCTCGACAAGGCCAGCCCCACCCAGTGGACGGTCGGCCTCAAGGCGGCCGACTTGTGGGCGGCCTACCGCCTGCGCCTGAAACGGCAAATCGAGGAAGCCAGGATCGGCCTGGCCCGCACCGCCATACCAGAGGAGACGAGCGAATGGCACTAGAAGACACCTTGGGGCAGGCGGCCGACGTCGCGGCCACGGTTTCCCACGGCCTGGAGGATCAGGGCGACCTGGAGGTGGCCGAAGGCCGCCTGGAGATAATCCAAAAGGATGAGGCCCTGCGGACCATGCTGGAGATCGGCAAGGCCGCCGGCCGGGTGCAGAGCGCCCAGATTTTCGGCCACGTGGCCGATTCTATCCATGTAAGCCAGCTTCGGCGGCTCAAGGAAATCCACAAAGCTGCCGGCCTGACCTGGGCACAAGCCTGCGAAATTATTGGTATCGCCCGTCGCACCGCAGACCGATACCTGAATCTGGCCGACGAGCTGGGTGACGACTTTTTCGGCCACTGTGCCCAAATCGGCCTTTCGGTGCGGGCGATGGACGCCGCGCGCCAGCTGCCCGAACCGGTGCGTCAGGCCCTCGCCCAGGGCGAGGTGGTGGACCTGGAGACGGTGAGCAAGGAGGCCCTGACCGACGCCATCCGGCAGCTGGCCGGCGAACATGCCAAGGAGAAGGCCGATCTGGAGCAGACCCTGGCGGCCGAGCGCAAGTTGAGCAAGAAGGCGTTGGACAAGGGCTCCGAACTGACAGACCAGGTCAAGACCTTGACCCAGGAGCTGGAGGCCCTGCGCGAGGGCCTGGTGGCCGACGAGAGCCGCGCCCTGGCCGCCCTGCGCGAGGCCGAGCGCCCCATCGTGGCCCATATGGCCCGCCTGAAGAACACCCTGGACCTGGCCGGCCGTTCGCCGGCCTTCATCGCCCGCCTGGTGTCCGGCCTGGAGATGATCCGGGCGCTGGCCGACCTGACCGGCAAGGTGATCCTGGCCCGAGTCGAGGGTCTGGAGCCCGACGAAGAGGCGCTGGGGGTCGAGGCCCATCAGCTCAACCAGGACATCGCCGCCCACGACGGCGCCGCCCCCCATCCCGGGTTCTAGCCATGACCGACGAGCTGGCGCGGCAACTGGTCCTGGCCCTCAAGGCCGCCCCCTACGGCGGCAAGGAGGCGGTGCTGGCCCATTGGGCCGCGCACCTGGGCCTGTCCCGCTCCAGCCTACTGCGGGCCGCCGGCCGCGCCGGCTATCAGCCCCAGGAGCGCAAGCCCCGGGCCGACGCCGGCCGCAGCCGGGCCGGCATCAGCGCCGACGGCCTGGACTACGTGGTGGCCCTGATGACCGGCAGCCACCGCAAGGTCGGCCGGATGGAGATGCCCACCACCGAGGCGGTGGAGGAGTGCATCCGCCGCGGGGTGCTGCCCCCGGACACCCGGGTGGAGACGGTGCGTCGGCTCCTGCGCCAACGGGGAGCCAGCCGCCGCGCCCTGCAGGCCAACTACACCACCGACGGCCAGACGGTGAGCGCCGCCCACGTGCGGCTGGTTAGCGACGGCCCCAACCACATGCACCAGGTCGACGTGTCGGCGTGCCTCCACTGGTATTTCCGCAAGCGCGGGGGCCTGGCCTTCCGCCACCAGAAATTGGACCTGGCCGGCGGCAAGAAGGCCGAACCCTACCGGGCCATCCGCGAGCATATTCTGCGCTACGTGTTGGTGGACCACGCCACGGGCGCGCTGTTCGTCAGGTATTACCTGGCCGCCGGCGAAACCGCCCTGAACATGATCGACTGCCTGCACCACGCCTGGCGGCGGCGCGAGCACCCCCAGGACATCTTCCACGGCGCGCCGCGCCTGCTCTACTTCGATCGCGGTGCGGCCAACACCGCCGCCATCACCGCCAACCTGTTGGACAACCTCCAGGTGCGCTGGGAGGCCCACCAGGCCGGCAACAGCCGGGCCACCGGCGCGGCCGAGGTCTACCAGCGCATCTGGCAGCAGCACTTCGAAAGCAAGCTGTTCCTGCGCCCCCCGGAGAACCTCGAGGAACTGAACGCTCGGGCCGACGACGCGCGCATCTACTTCTGCGCCACCCGGATCAACCGGGCCACCGGCCAGACCCGTTGGCAGGCCTGGTCGGGTATCCGCGGCGATGAACTGCGGGTGCCCCCGCCCCGCGAGGTCTGGAACGAGTTGGTTCACGAGCGGCCCCACCTGACCCGAGCCAGCGCCGACGGCATCGTGCGCCACAAGGGCTCCCGCGCCCTGATCCTGGAGCCCATCAACGTGGGCGAGCCGATCATGGTGCTGCGCAACCCCTACAAGCTGCCCGAGCTGTGCCTGTTCCGGGTGACCGAGGACGGCGGCCGGGGCGCGCCGATGGCCAGCAAGCACGTGGCCGACGAGCGCGATCTGGCCGTGGCGGTGGGCGAGTTCCGCCGCCGGGCCGACACCCCGGCCCAGAAAGCCATGAAGTTGGCTGGAGGGCTGGACCTGAGCGGCTTCAGCGAGACGGTGTTCGCGGCCAAGGTCGACGAGCTGCCGGCCAACGTGCGCTTTTTGGAGCGCAAGGGAAGCGAGATCGCGGTGGAGCCGCCCGCAGCGCCGGAGCAGGCCTCGGCCGGGGACGACGAGGCGCGACCGGCCTGGTTCGCCACCGGGACCGATCGTTACGAGTGGTGCCTGCGCCGCCGGGCCGCCGGGGCCGAGCTGGGGCCGGCGGACCGGGCGTGGATGGAAGAGTTCGAGCGCGACGAGGAATACATCGCCCAAGTGGACTGGTTCACCCAGCTCCGCGCGTTCCTCGCCCAACAAGTCGTAAACACGGGAGGGAGAGCATGAGCCGGGATTGGAAGTTCATTCAAACCGCCAACGTTCGCAACCTGACCGGGGCCATGAACGCCCTGATGAACCGTCCGCCCAGGACCCCGGGTCTGGCGGTGGTGCATGGCCCGGCCGGACGGGGCAAGACCGAAGCCGCCATCTGGTATTGCGGCAACCGTGGCGGCCGCTACCTGGTGGCCAACCCCTTGTGGACCCCGCGCTGGATGCTGTGCGACCTGTACGCGGCGCTCAAGGGCCTCAAGACCGCCAACTTCACCAGCGCCAAGGCGGCGTTCTGGGAATGTCACCAGCTGATGAAGACCGACTCCCTGCCGGTGTTCATCGACGAGGCCGACCAGATCGCCCGCAAGTTGCCTCTGCTGGAGGCCCTGCGCAACCTGGTGGACGGCACCGGGACGCCCATCGTCTGCGTGGGCACCGACCAGATTTTCGTTCAGCTGCAACAGCGGGAGCAGTTCGCCAGCCGGGTCTATCAGGTGGTTACCTTCGAGGCCCTGAGCCTGGATGAAGTGAAGATGGCGGCCTCCGAATTAAATGGCCTGAATCTGGACGACGCGGCCGCCAAGGCGCTGCTGGAGGCCTGTGGCGGCTACTTCCGCGACCTGGTGGTGTCCCTGGGCATCCTGGTCCAAGCGGCCACGGCCAGCGGCACCAAGGAGCCCGACGCCAAGATGGTGCAGGGCCTGTCACGTCGGGTGATGCGGGCCATGCTGCGGGCGGCCTGACATGGCCGCCTGGGACGTGATCCAGCGCTGGGTGCGCAGGCAGGGCCGGCCAGTCTCGATCAGCGAGATCGCGGCCGGCTGCAAGCTGACCCACGCCGAAGCCCTACGGCGCGTGCAGCGCCTGGTGGAGGCCGGCGAGCTGATCGACCAGGGCGGCGACCGGATCACCGCGCTGCCCGCGACGGGGTGGGACAAGCCGCGCGAAACCGCGCCGCCGACCCAACGCCGCATCTGGAACGTGGCCTGCAACTGCGACAAAAAGGGGGCTTGGACAGCGGCGGAGATCGCCCGCCTGGCCGAGGCCACCACGGATTACACCAGGCAATATCTGGCCCACTGCGAATCCTTGGGCTATCTGCTGGTGACCCGCCGGCCCGGACAGGCCACGTGGTTTCGCCTGCATCCCGAGGCCCCAGCCATCGGCCAACCGCCGGTATGGACCAACCGCCGCAACCGCGAGCTGCGCCAGCGCCAGCGGCGGGCCCAGCCTCCCTAACCCCACCTCCCGCCGTCCGGGGGCCAACGCCCCGGACGGCTCCTCCCTGGGCCGGGGTCGGCGGGCTCCGGCCCAGGGAAGAGCCGTAGCCCAGTCCTTAAGCAACCCGGCGCGACCGGGGAAGGGAGAGCGAGATGAAGACGCCCAAGTTGACCAAGGAACATCGCAACGCCTTTTTGACCCTGACGCGGAAAGCCACCGCCCCGGCGGAGGCCCAGACCCGCGAACAGGCCCTGAAGGAGTTGTTGCGAGCGGTGCGGCCGGTGCTGGAGCGGACCTGGCCGCGTAAGGACATGGCGGTACTGGAACGTCACAAGGTGGCGAGGCGGCGCCAAAAGCTGCGCTTGCGCGTCAGTGGCGAAAACGGGTGCAGTTGCGTGAATGTGGACCTGCCGGCCGACAGCTACGCGCACCCCGTCCCGGTGGACCCTCACGGCTTTAACGAGGTCCAGACGTTGCCGCTGCAACTGGAAAGCGAGGCGGCCTCTGCGGCGTTGGCCTACCTCAACGCCCAGGACGCGGCGCGCGCGGCCAACGAAAATCTGCAAGTGGCCTTGGCGACGCTGGTGGAGGAGATCGTGGTGCCGGGCCGTCCTCTGGACAACCTGGATCAACTGGTGCAGCTCTGGCCCGATCCGGCCGTGATCGAGTTGGCCGAGAAGATCAAGGCCGGCTCGTCGGTGCTGTCGGGCGAGGAGGCGGTCGAAGTGGTCAAGAGCGCCTTCAGCGGAAAGGCGGCCTAGATGATCGCCTACGCATGGGCCAGCGGCCTAATTGGGTTCGGCCCCAAGTGCCCCAAGAGAGCCCTGCCCATCGCCAACCACGACGACGAAGCCAAGCTGCGCGATACCATCCACGGCACTGCCCGCAAGGCCCGCCAAAGCAATAGCTGGTTGGTGCCCGGAGTCCCCGAGGCGGCCGACGGGAACGCGGCCGTGAATGCCCTGGTCTCCTACAGTCAACAGGTCATGGAAGCACTGAAGCGGGAGAACCCATAGCCGAAACGCCCCGGAGCGTCCGGGGCGTCGGAGCGGGCTGGCCGCCGCCCCCTGATGATGGCAGGCCAGGCAGGTGAGGGTTGCCGGAGGCGGGTACGAGCCGCCCCCGGCGACCGGATGGAATCAGCATCCGACCAGGTGAGACACCCAACCCTCGTGACATAGGGCCAGAGGGAAGACTAACACGGAGAGGTCGGATGGTTAGAGCGGATTTCGAGGCTGAGGGCGTGATGCTTTTTCGGGGTGACAGCGTGGCCTTGTTGGATCAGTTGGTGTTGCCGCCGGTGGACGCGGTGATCACCGACCCGCCCTACAGCAGCGGCGGGTTCACCCATGCCGCGCGCTCGGCCCCGCCCGAGCAGAAATACGTCAGCGCCGGGCAGAAGAAGACCTGGCCCAGCTTCCTGGGCGACAATCGCGACTCGTTGTCCTGGTTGGTCTGGTCGGACGTGTGGGCCAGCCTGGCCCATCGTCACTGCCGGGATGCGGCATATTTCCTCATGTTCTCGGATTGGCGGCAACTGCCGTTGGCCAGCATCGCCCTGCAGATGGGCGGATTCGTCTGGCGGGGGGTGATCGCCTGGGACAAGACCGAGGCCGCCCGCTCGCCCCACAAGGGCTATTTCCGCCATCAATGCGAATACGTCCTGTGGGGCTCCAAGGGGCCGTTGCCGGCCAGCGGCGGGCGGGGTCCCTGGCCCGGCTGCCTGCGCCACCCGGTGAGGCAGAGCGACAAGCACCACATGACCGGCAAGCCCACGGACCTGATGACCGACCTGGTGCGGGTGGCCCCGCCCGGCGGCGTGGTGCTGGACCCATTCATGGGCTCGGGCACCACCGGCGTGGCCGCGCTGCGCGCCGGCTGCCAATTCGTGGGCATTGAGATGGACCCGCACTACTTCGAAGTGGCCAAGGAAAGAATATCAGCCGCCTTGGCCAAGAGGAGCGCAGATGCGTCCTGATCGCAGCACCAAGGCCCTGACCGCCGTCGGCTACGTCGGCCTGTCCCTGTGCGGCGTCCCGCAGTGGTGGCACATGCTGTTCACCGGGGACGTGGCCGGGGTCAGCCCCTGGTTCCTGGCCAGCTACACCGCCAGCCTGGCCGCGCTCCAGGCCGCGTTTGTGTTGGGGCGCGTGGGCCGGGCCTTGGTGCTGGGCAACGCCGCCGGACTGCTCAACGCCCTGGCCAGCCTGGCGGCCTACGGGTGGGTGGCGGGAGGGAACGCATGAGCCAAATCCGCGACCTGGCTGAAGCGCTGGTGGATGCCCTGGACCAGGAGTGCCACGACTCCCACGCGGTGATACCCGACTGGTTGCGGACCGACGCCACCGGAGATATCTGCCTGGCCTGCCTGCTCCAGGGCCTGATCGATCGCCTGGAGATCCACGCCAGCCCGGACGCCAACGCCCTGGCTCTCGGACTACGGTTGCTCCGGCCTCGCTGTGATGGTTGGCACGAAGACAGCTGACGAAAGGAGGAGAGCATGTGTATCGGTGAGAAATCGCCCCAGGACTGCAACATCTGCATTTTATGGAAGCGAACCGGCAACTCGGCCAAAGGCAAGCGCATCCCGGACGGCCGGGGTGGCTGGGGCAGCGGCAAATGCACCTGGGACAAGGGGCCGGAGACCTGCCGGCCTACGCGGACCAGGGGCAAACTCGGCGAATGAGCGAGAGGAGGAGAGCGATGCCCGAGACGACCGGCGTTGACCTGATCGCGGCCGAGCGCCGCCGCCAGGTCGAGGTGGAGGGATTCGACGCGGTGCGCGACGACCGCTGCCGCCGTGGCGAGTTGGCCCAGGCCGCGGCCTACTACGCCTTTCCGGGCGACGAGGTGTCCACGGGCCTGCCCCACAAGTGGGGCACCGGCTCGTTGAGCATCAGCTTGCAGCGGCTGCTGTTCCCGTCTGGCTGGTCCCTGAACGGGCGGGAAAAGGCGCGGCACGATCGCATCCGGCAGCTGACCATCGCCGGAGCCTTGTGCGCGGCCGAGATCGACCGCCTGCTTCGGGAGCAGGCCCGCGCCAACCAGGCCCAGGCTCGCCAGCACCAGCCCTGGTGCCCGGCGGTGGACATTTCCGGCGCGGGCGAGCCCGGGACCTGCACCTGCGGTGGCGGGGAGCAGTAGGCCATGACTCGTCGCCTGCCACCCCAGGACCTGGCCGCCGAGCAGGGCGTGCTGGGGGGCGTGCTGGCCCACGGGTCCGAGGTGTTGGCCGGGGTGGCGGCCACCATCGAGCCCCACGATTTCTACGATCGCCGTCACGGCCTGATCTTCGCCTCCATGCTGGCCCTGTACGAAAAGGGCCAGCCGGTGGACGAAATCACGGTGTTGGGGCGGTTGAGCGACGAGGGCCGCCTGGAAGCGGCCGGTGGGGCGGCCTTCCTGGCCCAGCTCACCGACGTGGTGCTGAGCCCGGCCCACGTGGACCACTACGCCCGGCTGGTGGCCGACAAGGCCCTGCTGCGCCGGTTCATCGCCGCCGGCCACCAGGCCATCGAATCCGCCTATGCCCACCAGGCCGACCCCGAAACGGCCCTGGAGGAGGCCGAGCGGACCATCTTCGCCGCCACCCAAGCCCGCCGCCTGTCCGGCTTCGCGCCCCTGGGCGAGATCGTCAAGGGCTCGCTGAAGCTCCTGGAGCAACGCTACCGGCACAAGGGCCTGATCGGCGGGGTGTCCACCGGCTACCGGGTGCTGGATCAGCTCACCAACGGCCTCCAGGCCGGCGACCTGGTGATCGTGGCCGGCCGGCCCAGCATGGGCAAGACCGCCTTCGCGCTGAACATGGCCGCCAACGCCGCCCTGGACCACCAGGTCGGAGTGGCGGTCTTCAGCCTGGAGATGAGCAAGGAGCAGTTGGGCCTGCGCCTGTTGTCGGCCGAGGCCCGGGTTTCGGCCGGCAAAATGCGCAGCGGCTTTCTGGCCGCCCCGGACTTCGGCGCGCTCACCACTGCCGCAGACCGACTCTACGCCGCGCCGATCTACATCGACGACACCCCGGCCGTCACGGTGCTGGAGATGCGAGCCAAGGCCCGGCGGTTGATGGCCGAGCGCGGCCTGGGCCTGGTGCTGGTGGACTATCTCCAGCTGATGCGCGGCCGGGCCGGGGCCGACAACCGCGAGCAGGAGATCAGCGATATCAGCCGCAGCCTCAAGGCCCTGGCCAAGGAGCTGAACCTGCCGGTGGTGGCCTTGAGCCAGCTCAACCGCAAGGTTGAGGACCGGCCGGGCGACAAGCGCCCGATGCTGGCCGACCTGCGCGAGTCCGGGGCCATCGAGCAGGACGCCGACGTCATCATGTTCATCTACCGCAAGAAGGCCTACAAGAAGCGCGCCGACCCGGTCGAGCCCGACGACCACGTGGCCGAGATCATCATCGGCAAGCAGCGCAACGGCCCCACCGGGGTGGTCAAGCTGGCCTTCGTGGACGAATTGACCAAGTTCGAGAACCTGGCCGATGAATTTGGAGGTGACGCATGAGGGATCAGGACCTGGGCATCACCCGGGACGTGGTGGCCGGGCAGGAGATCTACGGCCAGCCGGGCGAGTCTCCGGTGAAGATTCTACACCGCCCGGAGTTGACCAAGTGGGAGCGCCGCGTGGTGGCGGTGCTGGGGGATTTCAGCCGGGAGTTTCCCGGCGAATTCCTGCCGGCCGAGGAGTTGGCCGAGGCCCTGGGCCTGTTTGAGTATGCCGGCCAAAAGCCGACTCCCTCGCGGGCCACCCGTAACCTGCGCACGTTGGTGAACCACCTGATCGAGTTCCACGCCATCCCGGTGGCCCCCCTGCCGGGCGTCAAGGGCGGCTACCGCCTGGGCCTGACCCGCGAGGAGGTGGAGCGGGCGGTGGGACCCCAACTGCGGCGGGTGCGCACGGGCATGCGCAAGGTCAGCTCCCTGCAAGGCGCGGCCGAGATTCTCACCGAGGGGATGGTGCAGCTGACGTTGGACCTGCCGGGCAAGACCCCGGTGGAAATCCACCGGGTGCTGGGCGAGCGCCTGGGGGCGGGTGGCGGTCCGGCCAGCCTGGGCCAGGTGAAAAAGGCCCTGGAAATTTACCAGGCCGACCCCGATCGCTACGCGCGCGAGATCGAGGACCTGGCCGAGCAGTTCGGCGGTCTGTTCGTGCGCGCCACGGTGTTGGAGGAAGCCGAGGCCGCGCTGGCCCAGGCCCAGGCCGCGGTGGCGCGCGCTCGTCAGGGCAGCCGGGCCGAGGCCGCCTGATGGCCACCAAGATCATCCGGGGGCCCTGGGGGCGCGGCCAGCGCCACCCGCTGTGGGCGGCCCTGTGGCCGCAGCTGGAGGTCCTGCCCAGCCCCGGCCAGGAGTCGGTCATCGCGGCGGTGGTGGAGGAGATCGCCAGCCTGTTGCGGGCGCTGGGGTCCGAGCCGATCCGGGATCACGCCACCTGGCTGCGGGGAGTGGTGGAGCAGGCCGACCCCGGGCTGTGGCCGCCCAGCGACTACCAGGCGGTGTTGCGCGTCCTGAAGGCCAAGAAGGCCGAGCTGATCGCGCGGCAGCGCAACGGCCAGCGCATCACCCCGGCCCAGAACAAGCGCCTGTGGGCGGCGCTGGCCGCCCACCCGCATTGCGACCAGGACTGGCTCTACGCCCAGATCGCCGCGCGCTTCCCCCGGGCCAAGCGCGCGAAGAACGGGAAGATGAAGCCCAGCGTCAGCCTCCTGACCCGCCGCGAGGCCGGGGAGCTGATCGACGAGCTGGAGGGCCGCGCCCCCCGCCGCCGGCGTCGGAGGAGCGCGTGAGCGACCTGCCCGGCATCCTGGCCGAGATCGCCGCCCTGGTCGGCCCCGACGCCGCCCGGCGGATCGGCCTGCGCCTGGCCGGCCAGGTGGTCAAGTTCCCCTGCCGGGCCGCCCTGGTCCGGCCCGACCGCGACGCCGAGATTCGCCGTCTGTTCGACGAGGGCTGGAGCATCGAGGCCCTGGCCGCTCGCTTCAAGCTGTCCCGCCGCCGGGTCAGGCAAATCCTCATCGGACGCATCTCCTGACCAAAATTCCTTAGAAAAATTCAAAAAGGGAAACGCTGGGGGCCGACTATTTCCCCGCGCTGTGGTGTCTTAGCACCAGGTGATCGCGGGTTGCTCTCCCGCCCCCACGGCCGGGGGCAACGCCTGGGCAGCGGAGCCCCCGGCCCCTTCCCCCTCAAACGAGGACGCACGTCATGATCGCCCAACTGCTCATCCGCGGCGGTTGCAGCGCCTGCGCCGAGGCCCGCCCCGTTAAGGGCTGGCTGCGGCAAATGGGAATCGCGGTCACCGAGCTGGACGTCGGCACCCCGGAGGGCCTGGCCGAGGCGGCCTGGCTGGACGCGGCGGACCTGGAGGCGCTCCCGGTGCTGCTGCTCCACGACGACGCGCAAGGCGAGCTGCGTCGCTGGGTGGGGGCGCTGCCCTCTCCGGCCCAGCTCCGCCGCTTTCTGCTGGAGGTGTCCTGTGGCGCGTAGCCATTTTCGCCCCGAGGAATTCCGCTGCCGCTGCCGCTGCGGCTGCGGGCTGGGCATGGAGCGGATGGACCCCGCCCTTATGGAGTCGCTGTACCGCCTGCGCGACCAGGTGGGGCCGATCAGGATTACCAGCGCCGTGCGCTGCCCGGCCCACAACGCGGCGGTAGGCGGCAGCCCCACCAGCAGCCATTTGGCTGGCCACGCCCTGGACATCGCGGTGGTCAGCGTGAGCGAGCGCTATCTCCTTTTGCGCGCGCTGCTGGCCCAGGGCTGGGAGCGGATCGGCATCGGCCGCGACTTTTTGCACGTGGACAACCACCCGGCCAAGCCGAGCGGCGTGGTCTGGCTGTACTGAAGGAGGCCCTCATGATCGCCTGGATCAAGAACCACAAGGCGTTGATGACCAGCGTCGCCGGCGCGGCCCTGGCGGCGGCGGGCGGCTTGATCACCTGGAGCGACGCGGTCCGGCAAGTCCTGGCCGCCCTGGGTCTGGGGGTGCAGTGATGCGGCGAATCAAGATCAACTGGGGCTATTGGCTGGCCCTGGGATTGCTGGGCGCGATGTTGGCGGTCGTGAGCGGTTGCTCCTACCTGAGCGCCAAAAACACCGTCTACACTCCTGTGTTCAACCAGCAGGGGCAGTTGGTGGTGGGCGGCGACGGCCAGCCCCTGACCACCAGGCAAGAGCTGACCGACGAGGCGGCCTATTACCAGGCCCAGCTGATGGGCGCGCAGATCGCCTCCCAGCCGATTTTCAAGCTGACCTTCCCGGATCAAGCCAAGGCGGGGATGCAGGCGGCCCTGACTAACCCCAGCCAGGCCACGCCCTACGCCGTAGCCAATCTGCTGGCCGGGGCATCCCTGGAGGTTCGCGCACCCCACAACGGCCAGATCGGGCAGTACCGCTCCGAGTGGGCCAACTGGATACCGGTGCTGGCGATGGCCGCCCAGAGCGCATTTGTCACCGACCGCCTGGCCAATGTGGCCGTGGCCGGCTTCGGCGCGGCGCGGGGCACGGTCACCACCATCAACGCCAGCCAGCAGGCGGGGGTCCAGGTGGGATCGCCCGGGGGCCAGGTCAACACGCCCAGCACCACCACAACCACCACCAGCAACGACGACCACAGCGTCCAGGGGGCGCAGTAGATGGCCGGGGGCAGCCAAGACGGGCTCCACTGGGGCGGGTTCCCGGCCCAGGATGGCCCCCAGCTGCACGCTGGTGGGATTCCTGCCGTTGGTGTGGGTGTTGACAGCCCCCAACCCGGAATCGTGGCTCCTGGCGCGCCTGGGGCGGCCGAGGTCCCGGTGGCGGACGTGGGCCTGGCCGACTACGCGGCCCAGGGCTGGCCCGACCTGGTGCGCGGCATGGTGGTGACGGTGGAGCGGCCGTGGTCCTGGCGTCGGCCGCTGCTGTCGCTTTTGGCCTGGCGCATCCGCCGCTGGTCCGGCCTGATTGCCGGCCGTCCGGCCCGGGCCAGCCACGCCATGCTCTATCTGGGCGCGGGGCGCTGCGCCAGCCAGGACGCTCGCTACGACGTGGTGCGCCTGGAGGCCTACCGCGGATGCGTGCTGCGCTTCTGGTCCTGGCCGGGCGGCCGGGCCGAGCGCAACGCCCTGGTGGCCGAGGCGGTGGTGCACGTGGGCGAGGCCTACGGCTGGCGCGACATCGCGGCCCAGCTCCTGCGAGCGGCCACCGGCAACCCGGCCTGGCTGCAGGCCCTGGCCGACCGCCGCTGGATTTGTTCCGAGGCGGTGTGCGCGCTGCTGCGCACGGTGCTGCCGGGCTACCTGGGCGGACGCTCCTGCGACTGCACGCCCCAGGAGCTTGAGGACTGGATGCTCGCCCAGGGCTGGCCCTGCCTGGCCCTGCGGCTCATTTGACGGGGGGGACGATGGGCGATCCGGCCGTGGCCCTGGAGCAGATGCGGGGGCAATTCAACCGCAAATTGGCTGACCTGGAGGGACAGATCAAGAACCTCCAGACGGCGGTGCATTTGGGCATGCAAGCCATCCGGGAGCAGTTCGCCGGGTTGGTGGCGGCCCTGGGGCACAAGGACGGCGATTGCGTCACTTGCCGCCACGGCCTGGACAAGCAATTGGGCGACCACGAGACGCGCTTGCGCTCTCTGGAAGCGGCTAAGTGGAAGCTGGTGGGGGCCCTGCTCATCGCGGGTCCGGTGTTGGGGGGCGGCTGTGGGGCCTTGGTGACCTGGCTGCTAAATAGGGTGTCGCAATGAACCTGAGCGATCAGCAATTGTTGGCGCGGACCAAAATCGAACAACGCATCAAGGAGCGTGAGGTCCAGATCAGAGCCAAGCTGGACTCCCTGAGCTACAGCCTTAACGAGTTCGTGCAGGGCGGGCTGGACAAGCTCAAGGAGGCCGACGCCGAAATCCTGTTTACGGACTTCATGCAACTCATGGCCGACTACCGGTTGGCCCTGGAGGCCCGCGCCCAGGTCGGGCGCTAGGAGCCCCGCGCCCATGCCCAAGAAGTACCCGCCGGCCGCACGCCGCGAGGCTTGCGAACTGTACGTCTCTCTGGGTGACCTGGAGCAGGTGGCCCAGGAGATGCGCCGGCGCGGCTACGCCAGCTACTCCGTGGAGACGCTGCGGCGCTGGCGCGACGAGGGCGGCTGGGACCAGGTGCGGGCCGGGGCGGTGGGTGAAGCGGCCAAGGTCGCGGCCCTGGCCGACGCCGAGGCGGCGGTGGTCAACATGCTGGCCAGCTACCAGGCTCTGCGGGGACAAATCCAGACCAAGTTGGCCGACGACCAGGTGGAGTTCGCCGAGGGCGTCAACCTGCTGGTCAAGATCGACGGCCTGATCCGCTCGCTCCTGGCCCAGCAGCGCGGCAAGGTGCAACAGGTGGACAAACCCGCCCTGGCCCTGGAGATGCTGGAGCTGGTGGTGAGCACCCTGGCGGAACTGGACCCGGCAGCCCTGGAGTTTGTCCAGCCCCACATCCCCGCCCTGGGCCAAGCCCTCAAAGCCCGCTACGCGGAGGCCGCGTGATGTCCATGCGTGGCCGCCCCCAGCTGACCGAGCTGGCCTTCGACCGCAAGGTGGCCGAGCTCGCACTGTGGGCTCAGGACCTGGTGAGCCCCTTCCGCGACCGTTCGGCCAAGGCCAGGCAGGAACGCCGCGCCCGCGCCGGCCGGGACTTTTTCTTCTTCTGCGCCACCTACCTTCCCCACTACTTCACGGCCGAGCCGGCCGATTTCCACCGCGAGCTGGTGGAGCTGATCGACTGGCGGCCGGACCCGTCGGCGGGCGAGGCGGTGACCCCGGTGGCGGTGGCGGCCCCGCGCGGCTTCGCCAAGTCCACCATCGTGGGCACGGCCTACGTGCTCTGGCAGGCCCTGGAAAACCGCCGCAACTTCGCGGTGCTGGGCTCGGAGACCAAGGACCTGGCCGAGGACACCGTGGCCGGCATCGCGGCTGAGCTGATTGACAACCCCCGCGTGCTCTACGACTACGGCCGCCGCCTGGAATCGGCCAAAAAGGCCGACCTGGCCCTGGACGGCGGGCGGGGCTGCCGCGTGCTGGCCCGCGGCGCGGGGCAGATGTTCCGGGGGCTCAAGCACCGCGCTCGCCGGCCGGACCTGGCGTTGCTGGACGATCTGGAAAGCGACAGAAGCGTCAAGAACCCCCGCCGGGTCAAGGACCTCTTGGAGTGGGTGCTGGGCACGGTCTATCCGGCCCTGAACCCCGACGGCAGCCTGTTCGTCATCGGCACCATCCTGAGCCGGCGTTCGGCCCTGGCTACCATGATCCACAGCCCGGAGGAGCCCTGGCGGGGTTGGGTGCGGCGGGTCTACCGCGCCCTGAGTCCGGAGGGCGAGAGCCTGTGGCCGGCCTACTGGCCCACGCCGGTGATCCTGGCCCAGCGCGCTCGCATGGGCAGCGTGCAGTTCAACCGCGAGAAGATGAACGATCCCCGCGACGAGGAGGGTCTGTTCCGCGAGGAGTGGCTCCAGACCTGGTCGCCGGACGATTTGCGCGACCGCAATCTGGTGACGGTGGGCTTCCTGGACCCCAGCATCGGCACCGGCGAGAGCGCCGACTACAAGGCGGTGGTCAGCGTGGGCCTGGACCCGGCGGAACAGGTGTTCTACGTGCTGGACGCCTACATCCGGCGAGCCAGCCTGGATCAGGTCTACCAAGCGGTCCTGACCCGCCAGCGCCGCTATGGCTATACGATTTTCGGCTGCGAGGACAACCTGTTCCAGAAGCTCCTTCTGGGCGATCTGGCCAAGGCGGCGGTGGCGGACCAACTGGTGCTGCCGCTCAGGGGCGTCACCCACCGCCTGGGCAAGGAAACCCGCCTGGCCGGCCTGAGCCCCCTGGTGGAACGGGGCCTGGTGCGGTTCCCGGCCCCGGAGCACCGCGACGCGGACATGCGGCTGCTGATCGAGCAGCTGATCTACTTCCCCAGCCCGACCGTGCATGACGACGGCCCCGACGCCCTGGAGGGGGCGGTGGCGCTGCTGCGCGGCGGCGGGCTGCAAATCTGGTGAGCGGCATGGGAGCAACGCGACTGCGCGATTGGGCCTTACGCCTGGTGGGACGGGCGGTGCTCAAGGCGGCGCCGGTCCTGACCTCGGTGGACATGGGGCCGGGCTTCATCGGCCGCTCCAACCTGGGCAGCCGCGCCCGCCAGGTCCAGGCCTACCAAGGCCTGGTGGCCACCTGCGTCAACCGGGTCAGCGAGGACGTGGCCGGTCTGGAGGCGCGGCTCTATAAGCGCCGGGGCCGGCGGCGTGACGACTGGGCCGAGGTGGGCGACCACCCCCTCCTGGACCTCCTGGACCGGCCCAACCCCCTGTTCAGCGGCTTCGACCTGGTGCGGCTTTCCCAGGCCCACTTGGAGCTGACCGGCATGGCCTTCTGGCTGGTGGTGCCCAACCGCCTGGGCCGGCCGGCCGAGCTGTGGCCACTGTTCCCCCAGCACCTGATTCGCATCGTCACCGGCCGCGACTCCAGCGAGATCATCAAGGGCTTCGCCTTCCGGGGTGAGGACGGCCGCGAGCGGGTGCTGGACCCGGACGAGGTGATCTACCTGCGCCTGCCCCATCCCGAGAGCATGGTCTACGGCGCCTCCACGGTGCAGGCCCAGGCCTATGCCTACGACGTGTCCCTGGCATTCAGCGTGTACCACCGCAACCTGCTGCAAAACTCGGCCCGCCCGGACGTGGTGCTGAAAAGCGACCAGCACCTGACCGAGGAGGAGGCCGGCCGGGCCAAGGCCCGCTGGAAGGCCAGCTTCGGCGGGCCGGAGCGGGCTGGCGATGTGGTGGTGCTGGGAGCCGGCCTGGAGCCCAAGCCCCTGACCGTCAGCAGCCGGGACGCGGAGTTCATGGCCCTGGCCGGCTGGAGCCAGGACCTGGTCCTGGCGGCCTTCGGGGTTCCAGCCGGCAAGCTGGGCCTGGTCAAGGACGTGAACCGGGCGAATATGCAGGAGCTGGACACCACCTACCACCGCGAGAGCCTGCACCCGCGCGCCCGGCGCTGGACGGCGGCGCTCACCGCCCTGGCGGCCCGCTACGACGCCGACCTGTGGTGCGAGCTGCACCACGAGGTGCCCAAGGACCGCGAGTTCGAGCACAAGGCCGCGATGGAGCGGCTGGACCACGGTGCGGCCACCGTCAACGAGGTGCGGGCCGAGGACGGCCTGGAGCCTGTGCCGGGCGGGGATGTGCCGCGCCTGCCGGCCAACATGGTGCCCCTGGGCGCGGGCGTGGCGCGGGGCGACCGAGGCGGGGCGGAGAAGCTGGGCGCGCGGCCGCCGGCGGTTAAGGGCGCGGCGGAGGACGAGGCCCTGTGGCTCAACGACTTCGCGGCCCAGGTGGATCCCTGGACAGCCCTGATGCAGGGACGGCTGGTGGTGGTTTTTCAGCGCCAGGCTGCGGTGACGCTGGGCCGGCTGCGCTCCCTCTGGCCGCGCCTGGAGGGCAAGCTGGCCGGCTGGGGCCGGGCCAAGGTCCGGTCCGAGGTGCAGAAGGGCCTGGCCGAGGTGGAGCTGGTGCTGGCCGATTGGGACGCCTGGGGCGAGGAGCTGACCCATGAGGTCTGGGAGCGGACCCTGCCCTGGGTGATCCAGGAGGGAGGGCAGGCGTCTCTGGCCGCCTTTGGCTTCGGCATCAGCTTCAACCTGCGCGACCAGCGGGTGCTGGATTGGCTGGAGTCCAACGCCGCCACCGCAGCCAAGGTCAATGACCACACCCGCGACCGCCTGCGCCATGCGCTGGTGGAGGCGGTGAAGTCCGGCGAGGGCTTTGACCAAGCGACACGGCGCGTGGAGGAGGTCTTCGGGTGGTGCGAGCGGGAGCGGGCTGAGACCATCGCCCGCACCGAGGTCAGCAACGCCCGCCGCCTGGGCTATCACGAGGGACTGGTCCAGAGCGGCGCTCCCTTTGTCAAGGAATGGCGCAGCGAGCCGGGGGCGCGTCCGACCCACGCGGCGGCCGCCACCCGCTACGGCGAGGGCAAGGGCATCGCCCTGGAGGCCCGGTTCGCGGTGGGCGGCTGCACTTGTCAGGTGCCCGGTCACTCGGGTTGTGCCGCCGAAGATATCAACTGCCGCTGCTACCTGGTCTACCGCCCGGCTCCCTCGGCCAAGGCGATCAGCCCGGAAGCGTCGGTCATCATGGCCCCGGCGCGGGCCTACACCCAGGAGGAGTGCCATGCCTGAGCTGGTGCGCAAGATCGTGGCGGCTGAGATCAAGGCGCTGGAGGAGGACCGGCGCACCATCGTGGCCGTGGCCAGCACCGAGAGCCCCGACCGGGCCAACGACGTGATCCGGGCCGACGGCTGGTCGCTCGGCAACTTCATGAAGAACCCGGTCATCGTCTGGGGCCACGACTACAGCGCCCCGCCGGTGGCCAAGGCGGTGCGGGTCTGGACGGAAGGGCCGGCCCTGATGTTCGAGGCCCAGTTCCCCACCGTCGACGAGTATCCCTTCGGCGACACCATCTACCGGCTGATCAAGGGCGGCTACCTGCGGGCCTTCAGCGTGGGCTTCGACCCCATCGAGAGCAAGGACCGCGAGGGCTACGGCCGCGAGTACATCAAGCAGGAGCTGTGGGAGATCAGCCTGGTGACGGTGCCCATGAACCCCGAGGCCCTGGTGCGCCTGGGCATGGGCGGTTTCGGCCCGGAGACGGCCAAGTCGCTGGAGGAGATCGCCCGCCGCCTGGACCGCCTGGAAAAGGCATTGACCGCCCCCAACCCCCAGCCGAGCGGGGAGCCCCCCGCCGACCCGCCGCCGGCCGAGACGCCGGCCCCCGACCCCCAACTCATCACCCGCGCGCTGGCCGAGGCCCTGCCCCAGGCCCTGGGCGCGGCGCTGGACAAGGCCGTTACCAAGCGGATCAACCACCACCTGGGCAAGGTGGACGCTTAAGGAGGCGTTTGATGGAGACCAAGGAGCTTATTCCGATCATCGAGGAGGCGGTGGGCAAGGCGCTCAACGAGGAGACGCTCAAGGGCCTGGTGGACAAGGCCCTGGAGCCGCACCTCAGGGCCCTGCCTTCCAAGGCCGTGCGCGTCGGCGACGACCCCGCCGGCGAGGAGCCGGCCGAGAAGCTGACCTTCAGCCAGCTCTTGGGCGAGGTCAAGCGGATCAGCAACGGCCAGCACCCCAAGCACCTCAAGCCCGAGGGCGCGGTGCTCAAGGCCCTCTACGCCGGCAGCGACACTTCCGGGGCCTACCTGGTGCCCACCGAGGAAAGCCGCCAGATCGTCGACCTGACCAGCGAGCTGCCCAGCGTGGCGCGGCTGTGCACTCAGGTGCCCATGCGCAGCGGCCAGCTCACCTTCCCCACCCTGGCCGGCGGGGTGACGGCCTACTGGATTCCCGAGGCCACCGAGGACAAGAGCGCCGTCGATCCCAGCGGTTACACCCAGGCCGGCGGCCGGGTGCCCTCCAGCGACCCCACCTTCGGCCAGGTGGCCCTGAACGCCTACGTGCTGGGCGTGCGGGTGGTGCTGAGCAACCAGCTCCTGGACGACAGCGACCCCGGCGTGGACGCGGTGATCCGGGGGCTTTTCGCCAAGGCCATCAACAAGGCCTTCGACGTGGCCATCCTGCGCGGCCAGGGCGTGTCCGTCAGCGCCACCGATCCGGTCAAGGGCCTGGCCAACCGCATCGTCACCAACCGCCTGGCGGCCGGGGCCGAGTTCAACTTCGACGACCTGGCCGACCTGATCTTCAAGGTCTACGAGAACGCGCCCGAGGTGACCCAGGTGCCCATCGTGGGCCACACCAAGGCGGAGAAGGTCATCATGAAGCTCAAGGACAGCGACGGGAACTACATCTACCGCGCGCCGTCGGAGACCGGCTCCGGCCTGCCCAAGGTCCCCAGCGTCTGGGGCGAGCCCTTCATCCGCAACGGCAACGTGCAGACCACCCTGGGCGCGGACAACAAGCAGACCCAGCTCTTCGCCGGAGACTTCGCCGGCAGCGCCTACGTGGGCCAGCGCCAGGGCATCGCGGTCAAGGTGATCGACCGCAGCGAGCCCTACATCAGCCACAACCAGACCGCCTTCATCGCCCTGGCCCGCCTGGGCTTCACCGTCAGCGACGAGGCGCGCTTCGCCCTGCTGGAAGGCGTGCCGACCCACTAACCAACCCTGATCGCCCCTGGGATCGCGTGTCCCGGGGGCGGCGAGAGGAGCAAGCCATGCGAGAGCGCAAGAACAAGCGGACCACCCTGGTCCTGATCGCGGCCCTGATCATTTCGGCGCTGAGCGCCGCCGCGGCCCTGGCCTGGAGCGGGGCGCTGACCGCCCACGCCACCGGCACCACGGCCGCCGCGGTGATCCTGCCCGGCGACGCCAACGCCCGCGCCGTGGTGCAGGCCTTCAACGCCACCAGCGACAAGGCCGGCAGCAAGCTGGCGGTCTACTGGGCCGACGGCCTGGAGACGACGGTGGACGCCGCCAGCGCCTCCACCACCCTCAACGTGGCCGCCACCACCGGTTTCGCCGCCGACAACCTCATCGCCGTCGCCAAACCGGACGGCCGGGTGATCTGGCGCACGGTTTCGGCGGTGACCGCCGGGGAGAGCCTGACCCTGTCCACCGCCCTGGCTTCCGGCTACGGCGAGGTTGGCGACCGGGTCATGCTGCTGGCGGCGGCCGCCGCCAACACCGACGCCGAGATACCGGTGGGCGCGGCCACCAAGGAGCTGAGCAATCCCCTTGGGGTGATCGCCGGCCCCAAGGACAGCCCGCTTTTGCTCCAGGTGGACGGCACCTCGGCCTGCGCCGTGAATTATCTCACCTGGTCCTTCAAGTAGACCCGCCCCGCCGGGGTGCGACCCCGGCGGGGCTCCTGAAAGGAGCCTCAAAATGCCCGACGTGCGAGTGAAGGTGCTCAAGCGCTTCAACGACCTGGCGGCCGGGGCCGAGACCCACCTGGACGCCGCGGTGGCCGAAAAGTGGGCCGGCCTGGGCCTGCTGAAGGTCATCGACCCCGAGCCCGCCCCCGCGGCGCAGCCGGAGGCCGAATCCCCGGCGGCCCCGCCCGAAAGCGAAGCCGCCGCCGCCCCGCCCGAAAGCGAAGCCGCCGCCGCCCCGCCCGAGAACGCGGCCGCCAAGGCCGCCAAGGTCCGCAAGTAGGGGGCGGCCGTGGCCCTGTCCGACCGCGCCCTGTGCAGCCTCCAGGCCCTCAAGGCCTACCTGGGCCTGGAGGTTGCCGACTACGACTCCGCGCTGGAGGGGATCATCGAGGCGGTGAGCGCCAGGGTCGAGTCCCACACCGGCCGGGCGCTCATGGCCCGCGACTACTCTCCGGACCCGGCCGACCCGGCCTACGACCCGGACAATGCCGTGTTTGACGGCGACGGAGGCGAGACGCTGGCCCTGCCCCAATACCCGGTGCAGAGCCTGACCGGATTGAGCCTCAACGGCCTGGCGCTGGCCCCGGCCTCCGGGGTCTCGCCGGGTTGGGTGCTCAACCGCCGCTCCGGCATGGTCAGCCTGGTGGGCGGGGTCTTCACCCCCGGCCTGGGAAACGTGGCCGTGGCCTACCGGGCTGGCTACGAAACCGCCCCGGCCGACCTGGCCCAGGCGGCGGTGGAGTGGGCGGCGGCCAAGGTGTTGGACAGCCATCTGGCTGGCAACCTGGGCGGCAAACGCCTGGGGCTGAGGAGCGAGGCCCTGCCCGACGGCCTGGGCACTCGCTCCTTCGAGAGTGGTGCGCTGCCTGTGGCGGTGCGCGCGGTCCTGGACCGCTATCGCAAGGCGGTGTTCGCGTGATCGCTGGGCGGGTGATCTTCGACCCTTCGGACCTGGCCCGTCTGCGTCGCCAGCCCGAGCGATTGGCGCGGGCGGTGGGCGCGGCCCTGGCCTGGACCCTGAACGACGCCCGCGACCACGCCCGTGCGGTTGGCATGGGCGGCGGGCCGGGCCGGCTCACCAGCCGCCACGGCGAGGCCGGCCTGCGGGGCAGCATCGGCTGGGAGCTGCGCGACGAAGGCCTGCGCTTTTTGGGCGTGCTCCACGCAGGGATGGTCTATGCGGCCATCCACGAGTTCGGCGGCGTCACCCGGCCCCACGAGATCAGACCCCGGCGCGGCCGCGCCCTGCGTTTCGCCGCCGGCGGCCGGATGGTCTTCGCCCGCCTGGTGCGCCACCCCGGCAGCCGGGTCCCGGCCCGGCCTTACCTGCGCCCGGCTCTGGAGTTCGGCGCGGACAAGCTGCGCGATGAGCACCTTCCCGCGGCCCTGCGGGTGGAGGGCCTGGTGTGAGCGGACAGGTGGACATCCTGGCCGCGGTGCGGGCCTGCCTGGCCTCCATCAGCCAGGCCAACGGCCATCCCCTCACCGTGCGCCAGGTGCTGCGGGGCCAGCGCAACCCCCGCGACCTCCGGCCTCTGCCGGCGGTGGGTTTTTATCGTGAGAACCTCCAGTCCCAGCCCCAGGCCGGCGGCGTCTGCGAGTGCGGCCTGGGGCTGGGAGTGTGGGGTTTCGCGGCCTGCCCGGCCGAGGGCGACTGCCAGGCGGTGCACCAACTGGAGGACGCGGTCTGCCGGGTGCTCCAGGACCCGACCCTCAACCCCTGGTGGGCCTCCACCATTCTGGGCGAGGCGGGCTACCTGGAGCTGGACGGTCTGGCCGGCTTCGATCTGGCGGTGACCATCAATTACGAGGCCGCGCGGTAGCGGCCCTGGAGGGAGAACATGAGCTACGGAGCGGAAACCAAGATCGGGCTGAAGAAGGCTGCGGCCTGGGGAACGCCGGTGGCCTGCGGGGCCGGCGACGGCCTGCTGATCACCAACGAGAAGATCAACTGGAGCCGCGAATCGTTGAAGGATGACAGCGCCGGTCAGAGCTTCCCCGGCCAGATCGATCAGGGGCTTATCACCAGCGGCGGCGACCTGAACGCCTACCTGCGCTACGAGGATCTGTTGCTCCTGGCCATGATGCTGGGCAGCGCCGCCGCACCCGAGGTGCAGGGGGCCACCGCCGCCTATCAGCACCAGCTCACCTGGGCGGCCAGCGTCAATGGCCTCTTCGCCACCCTGGCCCTGTTCCGGGGCTATGGCGTGCACGAGTATCCGGCGGCCAAGGTGGCCAAGCTCACTCTGGCCGGCCAGCTGGGCAAAGAGGTGACGCTGAACGCCAGCCTGCTCTGCGACACCATGAACATCAACACCGGCGCCGGCGTCAACAACCTGACCACCATCGCCGCCGTGAACCCCGCTCCCACCCCGCGGGTGCTGGCCAGCGCCGGCCTGTGGCGGATGAACGATCAGTCCGGCGTCGCCTTGTCTGGGAGCGACGAGTTGAAGGGCAAAAACGGCCCGGTGGAGTTCAGCCTGGCTTGCGACCGCCTGCTGAAGCCCGACTATCTGGCCGGCGGAGGGGACAAGATCGCCGAGCCCACCAGTGATGGCTTCCCCAACATCACCCTGACCCTGAAGCTGGGCGAATACGTCAGCGACACCTGGCTGGGCGAGCTGATGGCGGGCACGGCCAAGAAGGCCGATGTCACCTTCACCGGCCCGGTCTGCGACGGGGCCTTCAGCTACAGCTTCAAGCTGGAGCTGCCCCACCTGCGCCTGACCAGCACCGACGGCCCCAACATCGATCGCGGGGCCAAGTTGCCCCTGTCCCTGACCTACGAGGTGCTCAAGCCCGACGCGGCCCCGGCCGGCATGACCGAGCTGACCATGCCCATCCGGGCCACGATCATCAACAAGCAGACCACCAGCCCACTGGCCTAAGCCGGTTGGCGCAGGGAGTAGAGCCATGAGCGACGCGACGCCGGTTTTCGACATCGAAATCATCGCCGAGGACGAACGCATTCCGGTGCGCCTGGGCAAGGCCATCTTCTGGGTGCGGCGGATGCCCGACGGCAAGGAGCTGGAGATTCGCCTGGCCCACGTGGTAGGGGCCAAGGCCAACGCCAAGGCGGTGGCCCAGGCCAACGCGGCCATCGCAGAGGCCAAGTTCGACTACATCCTGCTGGACTGGGAGGGTGTGGGCGACCCCACCACCGGCCGGGCCGCGCCCTGCGACGCTCGCACCAAGCGCATGCTCCCCCTGGCCTTGAAGCAGGCCCTCATCGCCCGGGCCATGATGCCCAACACCCAGGGCGACGAGGCGGGGGCGGAGGAGGAGGGAAACTCCGCGCCTTCGCCCGCTTCCGGGCCGGCTCCGGCGCTCAACTGAGTTGCGCCGCCTGCCGGGACCATCAGAAGCGAGGCGAAGGCAAACCCATGTGCAAGCTCTGTCCCTTGCCGGAGTTCTGGGGCGGGCTGAGCGAATTCGCTCGGCTGGCCTGGAACTCCTACTGCCAACGCTTCAACGGTCTGCGGGCCGACTACGGGGTCGCGGCCCCGCCGATCAGGCTGCCGCGCGCGCGCGCCGAACGGCTGACCCGCCTGTGGTCGGCCATCCATGACGAGTTGGTGAAGTTGCGCCGGGAAGAGCTGGAGGCCAAGGGCAAGCGCTGATGGCTGACAAGATTCAGATCTGGCTGGAAGTCGACGCGTCCAAGGGGGTGGCGACCCTCAAGGACTTCGACCGCGCGGTGGAGGAGGTGGGCCGCACCACCGCCGGCGTGGACCGCCAGTTCCTGGGCCTGGGCTCCACCCTGGGTTGGCTGTCCGGCGCCCTGGCCGGTCTGAGCCTGGCCACGGTGGGCAAGCAGTTCATCGGCGTGGCCGCTGGAGCCGAGAGCGCCCGTAAAACCCTGGAGGGCCTGGGCTACGGCGCGGACGCCGCCGGCCGCCAGATCGACACCCTGCTGGCCAAGGACTACGCCAAGGTCTTTGGCTTCGAGCAGATCAAGACCGCCCAGGTGCGCCTGGAGACGGTGCGCGGCGCGGTGGGCGACGTGGACCGGGCCATGAAGGCCCTCACCGACAGCGTGGCGGCCTTCGGCGGAACCTCGGCCCAATTGGACCGGGCCACCATCGCCATTCAGCAGATCGCCGGCAAGGGCGTGGCCAGCCTCGAGGAGATCAGGCAGCAGCTCTCCGAGGCCATCCCGGACGCGGCCCAGCTCATGGCCCGGGGCCTGGGCCTGAGCATGGCCGAATTCACCAAGCTGGTGGAGAGCGGCGCCCTGGACGCCAAGACCGCCCTGAACGCCATGTTCCGCGAGATGGAGCGCGAACACGGCGGGGCGGTGAGCCGCATGCTGGGCACCTGGACCGGCATGACGCAGCAGATGGGCTTTTACTGGCAGTCCTTCGCCAAGCAGACGATGGAGAAGGGCGGTGTCTTCCAGGAGCTGGAGGGCCAGGCCCGCCATTTCCTGGACGTGCTGGGGCAGCTGGAGGAAGAAGGCGTCCTGGAAGACTGGGCCGAGAGCCTGGGCGGCAAGCTGACCACGGTGGTCAAGGCCCTGGGCTGGGCGGCCGAGAACGCCAACGTGCTGGCCACGGCCGCGGCCTCCGGCGCGGGGGTCTGGGCGGTCTATCACGCCGAGGTCTGGCAGGCCGCCGGCGGGCTCAACAACACCCTCAACCTGACCCAAAAGCTCTGGCCCCTGATCCAGGCCCACCCCTTCACCGCCGTGGCGGCCGGCATCGGCCTGGCGGTCACCGCCACCGTGGCGTTGGGCAACGTCTTCGAGAGCGCCGAGGAGCGGGTCCGCCGCTTCTACCTGGAATCCAAGCGCGGCTGGCAGGAGGTCGACAAGAGCAATGCCGAGCTGGAGCGCATGGAAAAGGCGGTGGCGGAACTGAACCAACGCCTTTCCGAGGCCAACGGCAGCCGGACCAAGGAGCGCGAGGCCATCGAGGCGGTGAACCGGCTGATTCCCGACCTCAAGCTCAATTATGACGGCACCCGCGAATCCCTGACCCAGCTCAACGTCACCCTGGCCCAATATTTGAGCCTGCGGCGACAGGAGGCGGAAGCTGACCGCCAAAAACAGGTGCAAAAGGACTTGGAAGGGCTCGAAGCGCTTAAAACCAAGATCGCCGGCTTGCGCCTGGAGTGGGATCAGCTTAATCGTCTGCGGGAGACGCCCGGTGTCTTCGGAAAGGGGGTCGAGGAGACCTTGGTGAATCTCTCCAAGCGCGTCTCCGCTCTTCTTTCCGACTATCAGCGGATGGCCGAGTTTCGGCTCAAATCACCCGAACTGGCAGCCGACGCCGAGGCGATCCAGAAGTCCATCGGCGGCCTGCTGGAGGCGATCGCGGCCGCTGGCGGCAAGGTGGGCGACGCCCCGGCCCAGGCCCTGGCTAAGATCAACCAGGCCGCCCAGGTGGCGGCGGCGGCCACTGGCGACGCCCTGCGGGGTTTGGGCCAGGATCAAGAAGCGGCCGCCCACCGCGCGGCAGAGGCTCTTTCCGAGTTGGGCAAGCGCGAGCTTACCGACGTGCAGAAAAAGCTGCGCAAGCTCGACGAGGAATACCAAAAGTATTACGACGCGCTGGCCGACAAGGCCTCTCTCTCCTATGACTACGCGGTGGGTTTTTACGAGAAGGACCTGGCCTACCTGCGCCGGGTGCACGAGGTGGAGCGCGCCCGCATCCTGGAACCCAGCCTGAAGCGGGAGACTGAGGCCCACGAACGCGAGTTGGAACGTCGCAAGCGAGCGGCGGAAAAGCTGGCCAAGGAGGAGTTCGACCTGGCCTCCAAGTGGGAGGACGCCAAAGTCAGCCTGCGGGAAAAGGGCGGCGGCGAGGTGGAGCGCCAGCTGGCCCACCTGCAAAACGAGTTCGCTAAATACTACAAGGCCCTGGAGGACTACGCGGCCGGCAACTACGACTTCGCGGTGAGCTTCTACGAGAAGGAGCGGGACGAGGTCGACCGGCTCTACAATGTCGACCGCAACAAGATTCTGGCCAAGGCCGACGAGAGCTGGCGACGGCAGCACCGGCGATCCTGGGAAGGGGTGCTGGCGGATTGGGCCGACGGCGCCAAGCACATGGAGGAGCTGACCGCCAACAGCTTCAAGAACATCCAGGACATGGCCGCCCGGGACCTGGCCCGGGGCCTCAAGGGCGAGTTCAAGAGCATCGAGGAAGCGGCCGACGCGGTCTTCAACAACGTGGTCAACCTGGCCGCCCAGGCCTTCAGCCAGATGCTGGTGATCTGGGGCAGCGCCAACTTCGCCCGCCTGTTCAGCGGCGGCAGCTACCTTCCCTTTTTCGGCGGGGTGATCGGCGGCGGCAATAGCGCCGCAGGCGGATCGGCCGCAGGCCTTGACCTGGGCGATGCGGCCAGCCTGGGCAAGGCCGCCTGGAACTGGTGGAACAACCCCGCCGCCGCGGTGTCCCTGAACCCCGCGCAAGCCCTGTGGCTCAACGGTTCCGGCGGCTACCTGGCCGGAGCCTCCCCCGCTGCCACCAACAGCATCTACGCTGGCGGGGAGTGGGCCGGGGTTAGCCCCAGCGCTTGGGGCAACGGCGGATGGTGGTCCCAGCCCAGCTTCGGCGGCATGACCTGGGGCGGCACCACCCTGGCCGGAGTGGGGGGCGCGCTGGGCGGCTGGATGATGAACCAAGGCAAGGGCACCACCGCCCAGTTGGTGGGCGCGGCCGGCGGCGCGGCCGGCTCCATCGGCGGGTCCATGCTGGCCACGATGGCCCTGGCCGCCACTCCCTTGGCCCCCATCGCGCCGTTCCTGGGGGCGTTGGTGGGCGGCGGCGCGGGTGGCCTGTTGGGCGGGCTCTTCGGCGAGGAGACCAATGACGCCCCAAAACACTATGCCGCCAACCTGCAAAAGCTCCTGCAGGGCGGGGCGGACAGCCTGACTCTCAACGACCTCTACCACCAATACAGCCTGGGAGCGGGCAACCGCGAGGAACTGGATCAAGTCTACAAGCAGGTGGCCGCCGCCGGGCAGACCAGTTGGTGGCAGGCCGATCCCGAACGGGGCCTGAAGCTGGGTCGCCTGGGCGACCAGGATTTCTGGCGGGTGGCCGGTTTGGGCGGTTTCGACGACCAGGCCCTGGCCGACGCCGACCCGGAGGTGATCCGCGAGTTGGCCGAGGCGGTGGCCGAGGCCGAGGAGTCCCTGGGGCCTTTCGCCTTCGCCCTGCGCGGGGTGCTGGAGGGATTGGACCTCTCCACCCTCAGCGCCGACGAGTTGGCCACGGTGTTGCAAGAGCGACTGACCCCGGCCGCGGCCATTCAAGCCCAGAAGCAGATGGAGCTGGCCGCCGGGGCAGACAACCTGAGCGCCAGCCAAAAGGCGCTCAAGGCCACTCAGGACGCCCTGCTCTACACCCAGGACCTGGACGCCCAGAGCAAGGAGCAGCTTATCGAGCTGCTGCTCACCGAGAGCGGCAACGTCCAGGAGCTGACTGCCAAGCGCCAGCGCCTGACCGAGATACAACAGCTGCTCAACCAGGCCAGCGACCTGGGGGCCGAAAAGACCCGCGCCCTGATCGAGGAAGGCCGCGAGCTGGCCAAGGACCTCGGGCTCCAGAAGACCAAATGGGAAAGCAACGAAGAGGCTGTCAGCAAGATCGTGGACGCGGTGCAGCGTCTGATCGACAAGTTGGACTCCATACCCTCCAGCAAGGACGTCACCGTCAACTACCGGGAGCGGCACCTGACGGACGATTCCAGCTCCTACCACAGTGGAGGAGTGGTGCTGCATCGGGGCGGTGAAGTGCCCCCCCGACGTTATCACGCCGGCTCTTTGGTCACCCGCCTGGCTCCCGACGAAGTGCCGGCCATCCTTCAGCGCGGGGAGTTTGTGATGCGCCGCGAGGCGGTCAGCGCCCTGGGGCTGGAATTCATGGAGGATGCCAACCGTGGCCGGCTGCCAGCGACGGACGGCGGGACTTTGATCCAGATCAACGCGCCCCTGGTGAGCGTGGACGGTGGGGTGTTCACCAGCGGGGAGGCGCTCAACGACCTGGCCCGGCTGCTGGAGGCCAAGCTTTACGACCTGACCCGGGGCCGCTACAGCGCCGACTCCCCCCTGGTGCGGAGGTAGCGATGTACGAGCTGAGCCAGGCTTTCCACCGCGCCCGCCGCCAGCGCAACCGCGCCCCGGTGGTGCTGTTCACCCTGAGCAACGCCTTCGGGGTGCGGGTGTATTCCAACCGGCTGCCGGCCGAGGACGCGGACAGCCTCAAGGCCGCGCCCCGGGCCGACGGCACCTGGCTGGCCGACGGGGCGTCGCTGGCCGGTTACAACGGCCTGCCGGCCCTGGAGCGGGCGGCCCGGGTGCTCTCCTTCGGCGCCCCCCGAGCCTCCCTGCTGCCGGTGCGCGGGCAGTTCCTGGCCAGTCTGGGGGCCAGCGAGGCCGCCACCCTCAGCGTCACCCTCAGCAACAGCCCCCAGGGCCCGCCCGGAGAGACGGCGCGGCCCTTCACCCGCCTGGAGGCGGTGGAGCATCTGCTGGGCGCCCGGGGCGAGCTGACCGTGGGCTATCTCCCCGAAGTGCCCCTGCGCGAGTTCCTCAACCTTTTCCGGGGCAAGGTGGCCAGCTACAGCCTCACCCCGGACACCGTCACCCTCACCCTGCGGGCGGCCTGATGCTGGACCTGGACGCCAATCTGAGCCTGGCCTCGGCGCTGATCTACCCCGCGCCCAAGCGCCCCACCGACTACCTGCCCCTGGTCTACGGCGACCTGGGCCAGGGCGCGTCCGGGGTCTGGACGGCGATCTGCGTCGACAGCCTCAACCTGGTCTACGCCCTGGCCGGCCATCCCCTGGCCGGGCCGGTGCACCTGTACGACAAGAACGGCCCCATCGACCCCGCGGACTATAGCCTCAACCTGGCCCACAACTATCTCTATAAAGGCGTCGTCGCCACCGCCACCTTCGCCGCCCCGCCCAACGAGCCGGTCACGGTGCGGGGCCGGGGCAAGCCCGACGCCGGCGGCGGACTGATCGACAACCCCCTGGACCTGGCCCGGGACCTGCTGCTCACCGCCGCCGGGGCCACGCTCGCGGACCTGGACGCCAACAGCTTCCGCCGCGCCCAGGCCCGGGCCGCTGGGCTGGGCTATCGCGCGGCCGGGGTGGTCGAGCGTCCCCGCCAGGTCGGCCAGGTCCTGGCCGAGTTGCTGGGCTGTTTCCTGGGCAACTCCTGGCGCGACGGCCGGGGCCGGCTGCGCTTCAGCCTGGACATCGGGGCCGGGGCGGTGACCGACGGCGACCTGCTGACGAGCTTCTCCGCCGCCGACCTCAGGGACATGAGCGCCACCGCCAACCTGGACGATCTTTGCAACCTGGCCGCCGCCCACTACGCCTATTCCTGGGCCGACAAGGCCTATGCCGCCGCCTACGACGGCCAGGACGCCCGCGACCAGCGCAGCATCGGGCTGTACGGCCTCTTGCCCCGCCTGTTGGAGCTGCCCTGGGTGCGCGATCCGGCCACCGCCCGCACCGTCTGCGGCCGGCTGGTGGGACTGGTGGGCTTTCCCCGGCGGCTGATCAGCTTCGAGGAGGCCGGCCTGGTCAACCTGCCGCTGGAGGTGGGCGACCCCGCCCTGCTCAGCCTGCCCTGGCTGGGCGACGAGATGGGCCGTCCCCTGGTCAACCAGATCGTGCGGGTGCTGGCCCTCGAGCCCCGCTTCGACGCTGGCTCCACCCGGGTCACGGTGTTGGACACCGGCTATTTCAAGACCCGCGCCCACCCGGCCGACGGCTCCTGGTTGGCCGACGGCGGCTGCGTCGCCGGTGGAGAGCGCGACCGCCGGGAATATTGCTGAGTGCGCCTGGGAGGCAAGCATGAGCGCCTGTGGCTTCCTGTTCCAGAACCTGGCCAGCGACCCGGACCAGGTGTCGGTTTCCTCAGCCCGGCCGGGGTTGGTGGGCGTCCCCGTCCCCCGCTCCCAGGGCGCGGCCGCCGCCTATTCCGGCGGGGAGCACACCGCCGGCCAAGACCAGGTCTTCCTGGTGGAGATCGACTCGCTGGCCGCCGGAGCCGAGGTGGGGCAGGCCAGCTTCCGCTGGCGGCGGGCGGACAGCCCGGTTTGGGAGGAATCCGGCCGGTCCACCGACAGCCTGTTCCAGGACCTGGCCGACGGGGTGCGGATCAAATGGCTCTCCGGCGCGGGCGCGGACTTCGCCCAGGGCGACGCCTGGACCATCCTGGCCATGCGCTCCCGGGGCGGGGCCATGCTCCTGGACCGCGACCGCGACACCGAATGGGTCAGCCTGGGTTGCGCCAGCGAGCACCTGACCATCGACCTGGGTCAGCCCCAGGCCGCCCCGGCCCTGGCCCTGTTGGACCACAACTTCACCAGCGCGGCCGAGATTTGGCTCCTGGCCGACGACGGCCCCGACTGGGAGCATCCGGCCCAGGCCCGGCTCCTGGCCCCCACCAGCCCCCATCTGCTCTGCCTGACCGACTGGAGCGCCCGCCACTGGCGGCTGACCATCGCCGACCCGCTCAACCCCGAGGGTTGCCTGCGGGCCTCGCTGCTCCACCTGGGCGGCTGCTTCAGCCCCTCGCGCACCTTCCGGGCCGGCTACCAGCGCTCCCTGGTGGCCGGCCGCTCCACCACCGTCACCGACGCCGGCAAGCTGGGAGGCAGTGTCCGGGGCCTGGCCCAGTCCTGGCAGATCGGCTTCCGAGGCCTGACCGACACCGACCTGGCCGGTTTCGAGGCCTTGTTCGCCGCCTGCCACGACCCGGCCAGCGGCCTCCTGAGCCCCCTGCTCTTCATCCCCTTCCTGGAAAACCCGGAGCGCTGCCTCTACTGCCTGCCTGCCGCCACCATCAGCCCGGTGCAGCGCAATCTGGGCAGCCACGAGTTGGCCTTGCAGCTGGAAGAGGTGATCAGAAGCCATGTGTAACCGCAGCGGCCGCCCGGCTGGGGGCGAGCGCGGCCCAAGGGAGTTCCCGATATGAGCGACATGCGCATCCAGTACCAAGAGGAGATGGTGGGGGCGGGGCACCCCACCAAGCCCGACACCCTCAACCGCCTGGCCCTGGTGGAAACCGACCTGGACGGCCACGGCAAACTGCGCTTCCTCAGGGTCCAGACCGAGGCCCCGGCCACCGGAGCCGACGAGGGCGTCATCTACACCCGGGCGGCCGGCGGCCGACCGGAGCTGTTTTTCCGCAGCGCTGATTCGGCCGAGGAGGTGCGCCTGACCTCCTCCGCTGGCCCGGGGGTTTTGCTGCTGCCCCGGTCTTTGCCCGGCCTGCTGCCCGACGACCAGCTCTCGGCCGAGAACGACACCAGCCTGGGGGCGGTGCGCTTCGGCAACGCCGGCGCGGTGGCCTGGGGACATTTCGAGGTCTGGCTGGACGATGTCGCCTGGCGCATCCAGCTGGAGGCCATGATGAGCAGCGGTGAGGCGGCCAACGTGGGTCTGACCCTGGTCTATCAGGTCTTCGGGATGGACGTGGCCATGAACCCGATCAAGACCCGCTGGCAGGCCAGCCGGGCCTACGGCCTGGGGGACAAGGTCATCCCGGCCGCGCCCAACGGCCACTACTACCAGTGCACCACCGCCGGGACCAGCGGAGCGGCCGCGCCCACCTGGCCCGCCAGCGGCACGGTCAGCGACGGCACGGTGGTCTGGACCCGCCAGGGCAATGGCATGATCTCCCTGGGCGAGTACAGCCTGACCCCGCCGGCGGCGGCCTACGACCGCTTCGACCTCGACAGCGCCAGTCTGCAAATCCCGGCCGGCGCGGTGGCGGCCGGCGACCGGGTCCACTTCGGCCTCTGGCGCGCGGCAGGCGACACCCACACCGGCGACCTGATCATCAACGAGTTGTGGGTCGCCCCGGTGGAGGTGTAGCCATGTTGGGCCTGATCCGCGCGCCCCAGCAAATGCAGTCGATCCGCAACGCCTACACTCACACCAACCCAGGAGCGGATACGGACGTCAATCGGGATGTGAGCCTGGACGCTCCAGTATCCCGCACGGATCGCTACCTGATCCAGGTGCCCAGGGGGCGCGAGTGTACTGGCCTGAGCGGGTACATGGTCGCGTTCGTGAAACGTGCCTATTGGCTGGACGCGCAGACCATCAGAGTAGTGGTGCGGCACCTGGCCAGCGCCGGAGGGGATTACTCCTACGACCTACCGGTGGACGTCCTCGGGCCGTTTCGGCGGGTGCAATATGTGACCGTCACCACCGACTTCACGGCGGTAGCGGGTCAGCGCATCACCAAGACGGCCGCTATTTCGCCGGTCAATGGCAACAAGGCGCTGGTGTTGCCTGTGATCCAGTCCGGGATGGTCCCCCACATGCACTACGCGACGGTGGGGCATCCGTTCGTAATGGAAAAGTTGTGGCTGTCGGCAGCCGACCAAGTGTCGGCGCAATTTCGCCTGCGAAACACCACGTACACCAACCAGACCATCGACCTAGCCGTAGTCGAGCTCTAGGAGGCTAACATGTGGATCGTGCTGTTTGACCTTGCCACCGGTGGCGAGATTGGCCGCACCTGGCGTTTGAGCCCGCCCAGCCCCGGCGTGCTGGAGCGGATCAAGGCGGTGGATTTCGCCGCCCCCGATGCCCTGGCCTGGGTCAGCGACCAGGAACCCGACCCCGCCCCGCTGGTGGCCACCATCGCGGGCGGGGCGGTGGTCGAGGTGGCCATCGACCCGGATTACACCCCGCCCGCGCCGACCCCGGACCCGGTGCAGGCCCTGCGCGAGGACGTGGCCCACCTGCAGCAGGTGGTGGCCACCACGATCCCCAGTTCGCCTCACGATCGCCGCTATCTGACCGACAAGGAACTCGGCAAGATGTTGATCCCCTGGCTCAAGGCCAACCCCTCGGCCACCGTCCAGCAGGCCACCAATTACGTGGTGCCGCTGATCCTGGCCGAGCTGCCGGGCCAGCCGGTGATCCCGCCGCTCTATTGGGAGTGGACCGACCCCGCGACTCAGGAGGTTCGCGCGTTCGGCCTGGGGATGAGCTATCTCTACGAAGCCCGTGTCCGCGGTTATTGCCCGCCGGAGACGCCGCTCACCTGGGAGGCCCTGGTGAGCCTGGTGGTGGCCACCCCGGAGGAGCAGATCGCGGCCTGGCTGCGGAGCCTGTAACCAGCTGACGACGGAATGGTGGGTGGGTGGTCCGGGAACAGCTCCCGCCAGGCGGGGGCGGCTGGGCGGTCAACTTATTTCAGCACATTCCCGCGAACTTATTTCAGCCGCCATCAGTTGTATGTTGCCAGGCAAAATGCGACAGTTTGCCAAACCAAATGCGACAGGCTCCGTCGCGCCCTACTGGCGGGCTTGGCCAGGGTGCTGTCTAGGCGGCCGCCGCCAGGCCGCGCCGGCGGCGGTTCCATCCCAGCAGGGCGGCCAGGCCACTGCCCACAAGGAGCAGGCTTCCCGGTTCGGGGGTGGCCGCCGACGGGATGTCGCCTCCAGGGTTGTAGGGGTCATAGGGGTTGAGGTTCTGCTGCAGAGAGCCGGTCATCGACTTGGCGATGAGCTGACCCTGAATCACGCCCTCGGCCCGGATGATGTCGGCCATGGGGGCCAGGATGCTGCCCTCCACGCTGATGCCATAGATCTTAAGCGTCTCGGCCTCGTAGAAGTTGAACAGCACCCGATCCGACAGGCTGGCCAGGGCCTGCTGACCGCCGGTCATGGTGACGCTCTTGCCCATGATATTCAGCAGAATGTGGGCGTCGCTGGGGATGCTGGCCAAGGCGTTCCACCAAGTGGCGTTGCTCAGCAGGGCGCCGTCGACGTTGAAGACCTGGAGGTCGCTGGCGCCGTCGCCGGTCAAGAACATGCCGCCCCACTGGGAGGTGGCGGCTCCGGTGGCGGCCAGGGTGGCCAGGCTGGTGGAAAGGTTGCGCAAATACTGGCCAGCCGCGGTGAAGTCGATGGGCAGGCTGGCCCCCAGGTTGTCAGCCAGGGTCTGGCCGTTGTTGCGCAGTCCCCAATACACGCCTTGGTCGATGTTGGCGTTGCCGCCCACCGCCACGTTGCCATAGAAGACCCGGCCGCCCTGATAATTGAGGTTGCCGCCCACCACCAGGGTGTCGCCGGTGGTGGAGGCGGGCAACTGGTCGCCCACCGAGTAGTGCTGCAGAGTGGCGTTGCCGCCCACCGCCAGCCTGCCCTGGGTGTCGGACGAGCCGTGGAAATTGCCCAGCATGAAGGTGTTGTAGTCTGCCGCTACGCCGAAATCAATGCTAACGGCGCCGGCCGGGGTGGCCCCGAGCGCGAGCCCGAACAGGCCAACCCCCACTAAGATGCTGATTGAATTTATGATGCGCCGCAACATGTCATACCACCTTGTCGCAGGTTGTCGTCTGTGACTAAGTTAAGCATCTCCCTCCGAATCGCAATTACCCAACCAGCACCGGTGATTATAATAATGGTGCATTTAGCTGTTTGCGACCCATTCTGAAAATATTATTGCACAGGAACGGATTTTGCCAAGCAACAGTTTGCTGTTTTCTGAGAGATGGAGCAGTCCCGGCCCCGGTTGGCGGTGGCCCGTCGCTAAATGCAGGGCCTCCGGCATCAACTTTCTGCTCATGTGGCCAGCCATGGATCAGCCCACGATCACGCGGGAAGGCCGGTCCAGGATCATTGCTAGTTGCAGCCAGCCTTCACGAGCGGGGACGTGGGTGCTGTCCGCGACCCATTTGGGTCAGACGCGCCAGACTCAAAACCACGCCCCGTCAGGTGGGGCGCCACCGGATGAGAGGGCTTGGAGTCCGTGGTGACCTTGAACTGGCGCTTGTATTTGGCATGAATGCCGCCTGCATGCATCAGCCTGGCCACCCGCTTCTCGCCCAGGCGCTGGCCCATGGCCCGAAGCTCGGCGTGAACCCACGGGCCGCCGTAGGTTGCGCGCTCGCCAGGCGTGATAGGTAGGCCCTGGCGGCACCTTCAGCACCCAGCGCATCCGCTGTACAGGTGACTGTCCGGCATGGTCATGGACAAACCGGCATCTCATTTGGGCGTCCGCGAGAACAAGGCCACGGCATCTTTCTAGATGTCGGAGCCTGGTTCAATATCTCCATTTCCCGCCGTAATCTACGCAACACCCCATCCTGGGACCTCAGGTGGCCTATGCCGGGAAAGGCCTCCGCGTAGTCTTCGGCAAGCTGCTTTTTTCACCGGCCCAAAAGGTTTTTCCCTGATCTCCAGGTCCCGGGATGCCTGGGCCACTATCCGAACCCTTCAAGGTGTCCATAACATCGGTGGAGCTTCGGTTTGCCATTTGGTGATAAGCTGCCGGCGCAAAGGAATGGCTCCCAGGTCCAGCAGACCTGGGAGCCTTCCCGGATGGCAAACGGTCGCAGGGGGCCCCTGTGGTCGCCAACAGGGTTTGATTCTATTCATACCCCGCGTCAGGGTCGATGCCCAGGCGCTCCCACTGGGCCGCGGCCTCGGCCTGGGCCTTCTCGATCTCCTCCTCGCTCCAGGGCTCGATGACCAGGCTGTCGGCCACCAGCTCCCAGATGTACTTCACCTCATAGTCGCATTCATAGAACTTGGGGAAGCGTTTCATGATCTGGTCGTGGCAGTTGGAGCAGCCCACCACCACCACGTTGGCCCCGGTGTTCTTGATCGACTCGTACTTCTTGCGGCCGTGGAAGGCAGATTCCTTCTCATAGGGCATGGGCCAGTTGCCGCCGCCGGCCCCGCAGCAGAAGCCGTTGAGGCGGTTGGGGTACATGTCCACGAAGTTGTCCACGCACTGCTCGATGACCCAGCGGGGCTCTTCGTAGTAGCCATGGCCGTAGTGGCGCTCCAGCTCGCGGCCGTGCTTACAGGAGTCGTGCCAGGTGAAGACCTTTCCCTGGTTGACGCTCTTGTCCAGCTTGATGCGCCCGCTCTTGATGATCTCCACCAGGTACTCGTAGAGGTAGACGTAGTTGGTGGTGTTGTTGGGGTCCTCCATCTGGCACATCTTCATGCCCTGCCGGCAGCCGTAGGAGCCGCCGCCGCAGTCGGGCATGATCATGCGCTTGATGTTGAACTCCTTCATCATGTCGATCTTGCGCTGGGCCAGGGTGTGGGTGGCCTCGTAGTTGCCCGTGAACAGGCCCCAGTCCACCGCCTCCCAGTTCTTGCTGGGAATGGACCAGTTTTCGTGCGCGGCGTAGAAGATCTTCCACCACCACTTCATGTCCTCGAAGTCGCCATAGACTTCCTTGCTGTTGGGGAAAAACAGGATGTCGGCGTCCTGCTTGTCCACAGGCACGTAGAAGCCCGGGCAGCACTCGTCGGACATCTCGTTGCCCATGTCGGCCATGGTCATCAGGTAGTCGTCCTGGGGGATGGCCATGTTGTTGCCGGTGCGCAGCACGTTCTCCACGCCCTTGTGCAGGATGCCGGGCACCTTGTCCCGCGGGCGCAGATTCTTCATCAGGCCCATGATGGCCGGGGTGTCCAGGTCCATGGGGCAGGCGGCGGCGCAGCGCCCGCAGCCGGTGCAGAACCAGGGGAAGAGGGAATCGACCACCTCGTCGACCATGCCGTAGGCCAGCATGCGGAAGACCTTGCGTACATCCAGGCCCTCCAGGCGCTCCATGCCGGTGAGCGGGCAGCCGCCGGAGCAGGTGCCGCAGGTCAGACAAAGGTTCAGGTTTAGTTTGGACAGCTTGGACTGGATCTCCTCGGGCAGCTGTCGCGGGGTGATGGCCTCGCTCATGGCGACCTCCTTGCTGGGCCGTTGACCACGGCCGGGTCGTTTCCGAATCAACCTTCTAGCGGCAAGCTAACAACGGGTGCTTGGTCGGCCCGATCCCGCCGCCATCAGTACTCCCTGGGCAGCTTGTCGAGTTGGGCCTTGGTGAAGACCGGTCCGTCCTTGCAGACGTATTCGGGGCCCACGTTGCAGCGGCCGCAGATGCCGATGCCGCACTTCATGCGGTTTTCCAGGCTCATCACGATCTGCTCGGGCTTCCAGCCCAGCTTGTCGAAGACCGGCTGGGTGAACTTGATCATCACCG